>Ga0255336_100164_pt1 | contig 146228 bp, 131 predicted proteins | sample MeOH1_35cm_T3_17_FD_189102 | JGI IMG/M metagenome (GOLD analysis project Ga0255336, IMG submission 189102) | Sandy soil microbial communities from University of British Columbia, Vancouver, Canada - MeOH1_35cm_T3_179 | ecosystem: Engineered > Artificial ecosystem > Sand microcosm > Unclassified... | reverse complement strand
GGAGCACCTTTGATTGGAAATCCGCGATGAACCAGTTTGCTATTCTGTTCGGTGAACGATTTACGCAGGCCCGTTGAGCACGAGGGTTTTTAACCGCCTCGCCCACGAAAATGCGGACAGGTCCGGCGTCATCGGGCCTCTGACCAGGTCGTCAAGCAGACCTTCCGGCAGGGCAGGCAGCGGCCCTCGGGCCGCTGCCTGCGAAGCGACGGTGCGTTTCTTCTTCATCGGCATATCCATGACTTTTACTTCTCATGATATGCCTCGCCCACAAAATTACGGATAGGTCCATAGGCCCCGCACAGGGGCAACGCCAATAGACCACTAACAAATCAAGGAAAGGCCAACACCAAAAGGAACATAGACAAAGAAACCCACCTACAGCACAACCGCCTCCCCCTTCAGCAAAGACTCCCTCAACGCCCCGGCAATCCGCGTAGCCTCCAACGCATCCGCAAGCGAAGCCCCAACCTGCGCAGCGGAACAACCCACCCCACCCCGCACAGCCGCAACAAACGCCTGCGCCTCGAACAAAAACGCGTCCTCAAACCGATCAAAGAAATTCGCCGTACATTCGTTGCGAATCCCGGTCGCGTCATAAATCTCAACACGATTCGCACGCGGGTTACGACCAATCGCCAGCGCCCCAGCCGTACCAATCACTTCGCTATGCGTATCGTTGCCATGCGCCTGCGTCCGCGACGCATAAAACATGGCCAGCTTGCCGCCCTCGAACTCGCAGATCGCGACACCGTTATCGACATCGCCGAATTCCCGCAGCCCCTCATGCATCGCAGCGACACCCGCCGCAAACACGCGTTTGGCGCGCGGCCGGCCCAATAACCAGCGCGCCACATCGATATCGTGCACCGTGCAATCGAGAAAGATTCCGCCAGACGTCGCCGCAAAGCGCACAAAAAACCCGTGGGCGTCGTTCTGATCCGCGGTCTGCGAGCGCACCAGAAACGGCCGGCCGATCTTGCCCGCTTCGATCTTGTCGAACGCGTCCTGATAGCTCGGATCGAAGCGCCGCATGAAACCAATCGTGGCTTGCAGATGCGGATAGCGCGCAGCCTCGGCGAGTACCCTCTCGCACTCCGCCAGATCCAGGGACAAAGGCTTCTCGCAAAACACATGCTTGCCCGCACGCAACGCATCGACGATCTGTTGCGCGTGCAACGACGACGGCGTCACCAGCCAGACGGCATCGACCTCGCGATCGGCGAGCAACGCCGCGTAATCGTCGTACAGACGCGGCGCGGGCAACGCTTCACGCGCCCACGCCCGCTCCTCGTCCACCGGACTGCAGGCCGCCACGACCGACGCGCCCGGCACGCGATACGCCAGATTCTCCGCGTGCCGCTTGCCCAGACGCCCAAGGCCGACCACACCCACCCGAAGCCGCGCTGCGCCCGCGGTCATCACGACGCCTCGCCTAGTTTGACCGCACGGCCCTCGCGCCACGACCGGCTCGCGGCCTCCGCGAGTTCGAGCGCTTTCAGGCCGTCGGCCACGGTGGTGCGCACCGGCTTGCCATGTGTCACCGCATCGAAGAAATGCGCGATTTCATGCGCGTAAGCGGCCCGATAGCGTTCGAGGAAAAACGCTTCGGGCACATCGCTCGACACTTCGGTTTTCGAATACGCGGTGACTTCCGTCGGCCGCACATTGCCCGCCTGCAGCATGCCGCTGCTGCCCAGCACTTCGAAGCGCTGGTCATAGCCGTACGCGGCGCGGCGCGCGGTATTGATCTGGCACAGACGGCCGCGCTTCGTGCGGATCGTGACCGCGGTCGAATCGATATCGCCGGCCTCGGCGATCGCCGGGTCGCTCAAACAGCTGCCGGTGGCGTGCAGCGTGTCGGCCTCGTCGTCGAGAATCCAGCGAAAAATGTCGAAGTCGTGAATCAGCATGTCCTTGAAGATGCCGCCCGAATGGCGGATGTAATCGACCGGCGGCGCACCCGGATCGCGGCTCGTCACCACCAGCATCTCCGGCGTGCCGATCTCGCCGGCATCCAGACGCGCTTTGAGCGCCGAAAACGTCGGATCGAAACGCCGCTGAAAACCGATCATGCACACCACACCCGCGCGCTCGACCGCTTGCGCGCAAGCCTGCGCACGCACCAGCGTCAGATCGACAGGCTTCTCGCAGAACACGTGCTTGTTCTGCGCGGCCGATTGCATGATCAGATCCGCATGCGTGTCCGTGCTCGAACAGATCACGGTTGCGCCGACTGCGGCATCGCCCATCGCCTGATCGACATCCGCAACCTGCGCGCCGTGCTCGGCGGCGAGCGCGGCGGCCGCCTCGCGATTCACATCCACCACATACTTGAGCCGCACGCCCGGCTGCCGGGCGAGATTGGCCGCATGAATCTTGCCGATGCGCCCCGCGCCGAATACCGCTACGTCGATCGTCTTTGCCGCCTGCTTTGCTCCATCAGTCATCGTATCCTCCGGTGTCTTTGGATTCTTCAACATTCAATTCGAGCTTGTACGCGAGCGCGATGAATAACGCCTGGCACAAACAGATCGTGCTGGTCAGCGAGCGAAACGCGAATGCGCTGCCCTCTTTCACATACAGTTGCGTAGTCGCGTAACGCGCGAGCGGAGATAGTTGGCTATCCGTAATAACCAGCGTCCTGGCCTGATGGTGATGCGCAACCCGCAAGCAATACTGCGTTTCCTTTCCATAGGGCGCGAAACTGATCGCGATCACCACATCGCCCTTTTTCACGCTGCGAATCTGTTCGCGGTACATGCCGCCGAATCCGGACACCAGATGCACGCGCTTGGGCGTGTGCTGCAATGCATAGACGATATAGCTCGCCACGGGAAAGGAACGCCGCACGCCGATTACGTAGATGTTGTCGGCCTGCTGCAACATCTTCACCGCGGCGTCGAACTGCTTGTCGTCGAGCCCGGCTTCGAGTTCTTCGAGACCGCCGCGCGCAGCCGCAATGAATTCGCGTGCCACTGAACCGCCGGACAGCGCGGCCGGCTTTTCGTCGATCAGCTTGCGAATCCGCTGCTGATAACTCGGCGACGAACTGCCTTGCCCGGTATAAGCCTGCCGAAATACCGCCTGCAGATCAGAGAATCCGGAAAAGCCGAAGCGCTGCGCAAAACGCACCACGGCGGACGGATGCACGCCGCAGCTCGCGGCAATGTCGCTGGTGCGATCCACCATCACGCTCGAACGGTGCTGCTCGATATAAGTCGCGACGTTCTTCAACTGACGCGGCAACGCGTCGTAGTTTTCCGCGATGCGCTGCATCAATTCTTCGACGCTCGGCAATTCCTCGGTGCTCTCTTCCGCCATGGCTCTCTCTCGGGTGCTTTTTTGCAGTGCGTCAGCGGGCTGCGAAGCCCGCCGCACGGCGTCCTGACGCTGCCGATTATAGGCAGGCGCCATGTCAAATGGAACGTATTTTCCATTTTTATTTATAATGAAATTTTCATTGCAACGCCTTGGAAGATCGCCTAATCTTGGTCGTGAGCGATGGTGCTTTGGTGGAGACACCCGGGTTTGTACGCGGATGGAAAGCCGCCTGCCAGACGCTCCCTTCAAAAACGACATACCGAGAAAGGTGGAGACAATGAGACTTTGCAAGGGCAAGGCTACGCTCAGGATTCTGGTGACGGCATTGACGTTGGCGACGGGATTCGGCGCGGCCTCGGCCGCCCGCGCGGCTGACGCACACTTCGTGCTGATCAGCCACGCGCCGGATTCGGATTCGTGGTGGAACACCATCAAGAACGCCATCAAGCAGGCCGACGAGGACTTCAACGTCGAGACCGACTACCGCAATCCGCCGAATGGCGACATCGCCGATATGTCCCGCCTGATCGAACAGGCGGCCGCGCGCAACTACGACGGCGTGATCGTCACCATCGCCGATTTCGACGTGCTGAAAAGCTCGATCAACAAGGTCACCGCGAAGAAGATTCCGCTCGTCACGATCAACTCCGGCACAGAAGAGCAGAGCGCGCAACTCGGCGCGATCATGCATGTGGGTCAACCCGAATACGTCGCGGGCAAAGCGGCCGGCGAAAAGGCCAAGGCCGCCGGCGTGAAGTCGTTCCTGTGCGTGAACCACATCGCCACCAACACGGTGTCGTTCGACCGTTGCCGTGGTTTCGCCGAAGCGCTCGGCGTCGACTACAAGGCATCCACCATCGACTCCGGCCAGGATCCTACCGAAATCCAGTCGAAGGTCAGCGCGTATCTGCGCAACCACCCGAACACCGGTGCGATCCTGACGCTCGGACCGACCCCGGCTTCGGCCACGCTGAAGGCAGTCACGCAGATGGGTCTGGCGGGCAAGATCTACTTTTGCACGTTCGACTTTTCCGACGACATCGCCAAAGCGATCCAGAGCGGCACGATCCAGTTCGCCATCGACCAGCAGCCGTACCTGCAGGGTTATATCCCCGTGGCCGTGCTGGCGATCGTGAAGAAAGAGCACACCACCGATCCCGCGAAGATCCGCCAGATTCTCGAGGCGAATCCGAAGTTCAAGGAGCGGCTTGCCACCTACGGTCTCGCACCGTCTTACGGGCCGAAGAATATCCGATCGGGCCCGGGCTTCATCACCAAGGAAAACCTCGACAAGGTCATCAAGTACGCAGGGCAGTACCGCTGATTCTTTTCTCTAGTTAGTCACGCGCACGGCGGGCACCGCTTCGATACGGGCGGGCCGCCCGCCGCCACCGCGCATTACACCGGCTGTCGTTCTCGCCATCCATTCCCGCGCGAGGCAGGCACAACCGGGCTCCAAGGAGACATCATGGGTGTAGCCGGCAAACACTTCCCACCGCACGTCAAGTCGAACAGCGCCGAGGCCGCGTCCTCGCTGCCCGATTCGGATGAACGCTTGCGCAAGGAATCCAGGTTCGGCCACGTGCTGAACCGCCCCGAATTCGCCGCGATTTCCGGCGCGGTACTGGTGTTTCTCGTTTTCGCGCTGACGGCCGGCAATTCCGGCATGTTCAATCTCGACGGCGTAATGAACTGGTCGCAGGTGTCCGCGTATCTCGGCATCCTCGCCGTGGGCGCGTGTCTCTTGATGATCGCTGGCGAGTTCGATCTGTCGATCGGTTCGATGATCGGTTTCGCGGGCATGATGGTCGCGATTCCGTCGGTCTACTTTCATTGGCCGATTTCTCTGGCCATCCTGTTCGCGTTTGCCGGCTCCATGTTGCTAGGCGCGCTGAACGGCTATCTGGTCATGCGCACGCGCCTGCCCTCGTTCATCGTCACGCTCGCGTTCCTGTTCATCCTGCGCGGCCTCACGCTCGCGCTGTCCATCATGTTCGCGGACCGCACGATAGTCTCCGGCGTCGGCGACCTCGCGCAGCAGGACTGGTTCGCGAATACGCTGTTTCACGGCGTCGCGTTGAACGGTCTCTTCACGATGCTCGCGCATCACGGCATCGGCACGCTGCTCGATAACGGTCACGCGCTCGTGCCGGGCATTCCCAAAGTGATTCTGTGGTGGCTCGGCCTCGCGGCGGTTTGCGCGTTCGTGCTGGCGAAAACGCGGGCGGGCAACTGGATTCTCGCGGTGGGTGGCGACGCCAACGCAGCCAAGAATGTGGGCGTGCCGGTGCGTCGCGTGAAGATTTCGCTGTTCGTGCTGACCGCGTTCTGCTCGTGCCTGTTCGCGGTGCTGCAAGTGTGCGACATCGGCTCGGCCGCGGCCGACCGGGGCTTGCAGAAAGAATTCGAAGCGATCATCGCCGCGGTGATCGGCGGCACCTTGCTGACGGGCGGCTACGGCTCGGTGGTCGGCGCGTGTTTCGGTGCCTTGATCTTCGGCGTCGTGCAGATCGGCATTACGTACACGAACGTCAGTTCCGACTGGTTCCGCGTGTTCCTCGGCGTGATGCTGCTGATCGCCGTACTGTTCAATCACTATGTACGCCGCCGCGTCTCGCAGGCGTAACGAGGAGACGACCATGTCCGATACGAATACCGCAGCGAACGCCGTGGACAGCGCCCGTGCTGCGCAGGACGACGTGATCCTCGCGCTCGAAAACGTCAACAAATACTTCGGCAAGGTGATCGCGCTGAGCGGCGTGACCTTGCGCCTGAGACGCGGCGAAGTGCATTGCCTGCTCGGCGACAACGGCGCCGGCAAATCGACGCTGATCAAGACCCTCGCCGGCGTGCATCAGCCCTCTTCCGGCCAGTATCTCGTGGATGGCAAACCGGTGCTGTTCGAGTCGCCGAAAGACGCGCTCGATCTCGGCATCGCCACCGTCTATCAGGATCTGGCACTGGTGCCGCTGCTCTCGGTCGCACGCAACTTTTTCATGGGACGCGAGCCGCAAAAGAAACTGTTCGGTTTCCTGAGCGTCATGGATCTCGAGACCAGCGCCACTACCGCGCGCGACAAGCTCGCCGAAATGGGCATCAACGTGCGCGATCCGCATCAGCCGATCGGCACCATGTCCGGCGGCGAGAAGCAATGTCTGGCGATCGCCCGGGCGATTCACTTCGGCGCACGCGTGCTGATTCTCGACGAACCGACCGCCGCGCTCGGCGTGAAGCAGAGCTTCAATGTGCTGAAGCTGATCCACAAGGCGCGTGCGAAAGGCATCTCGGTGATCTTCATCACGCACAACGTACATCACGCGTATCCGATCGGCGATTCGTTCACGGTGCTCAATCGCGGCAAATCGCTCGGCACGTTCACCAAGGAAACCATCAGCAAGGACGAGGTGCTCGACATGATGGCCGGCGGCGCCGAGATGCAGAAGATGATCGGCGAACTCGAAGGCGCGACGATCTGATTCATTCGCGCGAGGACCGGCGCGGACGCGCCGGCCACCGCGCACAGCTACTCAGGAAACTTCATGGATCATTCCAGCACATCCAGCGCAACCCCGTCCGCCTCTGCGCCGGCGTCCAGCCGCTTCGCGCCGGGCCGCAGCCGCGACATTGTCTGCCTCGGCCGCCTCGCCGTCGATCTGTACGCGCAGCAAGTCGGCGCGCGGCTCGAAGACGTGTCGAGCTTCGCGAAGTATCTCGGCGGATCGTCGGCGAATATCGCGTTCGGCTGCGCGCGGCTCGGCCTCGCGTCGTCGATGCTGGCGCGCGTCGGCAACGATCACATGGGCCGCTTTCTCACCGAGACGCTCGTCAAGGAGGGCTGCGACGTCAGCCACGTGCGCATCGACCGGGAACGCCTGACCGCCCTCGTGCTGCTCGGTCTGAAAGACCGCGACACGTTCCCGCTGATCTTCTACCGCGAGAACTGCGCCGATATGGCAGTGGATGAAGCGGATTTCGGCGAGGCTTTCATCGCGTCATCCAGGGCGCTGCTGATTACCGGCACGCACTTTTCCACCGAACAGGTGAACCGCACGAGCCGCCGCGCGCTCGACTACGCGCGCCGCAATCAGGTGCGCACCGTGCTCGATATCGACTATCGCCCGGTGTTGTGGGGACTCACCGGCAAAGCGGACGGGGAAACGCGCTTTGTCGCGAGCGAAGGCGTCACCGCGCATTTGCAGCGCATTCTGCCCCTCTTCGATCTGGTGATCGGCACCGAGGAGGAATTCCGCATTGCCGGCGGCAAGACCGAACTGGTCGACGCACTCGCCATGGTGCGCGCCGTCACGCCGGCCACGCTGGTGCTCAAGCGCGGACCGCTGGGCTGCCAGATCATCGACGGCGCGGTGCCCGCCTCGCTCGACGACCTGCCGATTCACGGCGGCGTGGAAGTCGAAGTGCTGAACGTGCTGGGCGCGGGCGATGCGTTCGCCTCCGGCTTTCTCTCCGGCTGGTTGCGCGATCAACCGCTCGAAGCGTGCGCGCGCGCCGCGAACGCGAGCGGCGCGCTGGTCGTTTCGCGGCACGGCTGCGCACCGGCCATGCCGACGCCCGCCGAGCTCGACTACTTCCTGCGCGAAGCCCAGGCCGATCCGCAGCGCATGCGGCGCCCGGACCGCGACGCGACGCTCGCTCGCCTGCATCGCGTCTCACCGGCACGCAAGCAATGGGACGAAGTACTCGGTTTCGCCTTCGACCATCGCAACCAGTTCTTCGAGCTCGCGCAGCAAACCGGCGCCGACGACGCGCGCATTGCACAGCTGAAGGGCCTGTTCGTCGAAGCCGTCGCGCAAACCGAGAGCGCGTTGGGTTTGCAGAACCGCATCGGCGTGCTGATCGACGACCGTTACGGCCAGGACGCGCTGAACGCGGCCACCGGCCGTGGCTGGTGGATCGGCCGACCGGTGGAACTGCCGGGCTCGGTGCCGCTCGTGTTCGATCATGGGCGCTCGATCGGCACCACACTGATCCCGTGGCCGCAGGAGCATATCGTCAAGTGCCTCGTGCAGTTCCATCCCGACGAACCCATCGAGCAGCGCCTCGAACAGGAAGCCCAATTGCGCGCGCTGTACGACGCGACGCAGGCGAGCGGCCATGAATTGCTGCTCGAAGTGATTCCGCCGAAACACGCGTATTTGCCGCAAGCGCCGGACACCGTGTATCGCGCGTTGAAGCGCCTCTACAACATCGGCATCTATCCCGAGTGGTGGAAGCTCGAACCGATGGACGCCGCGCAATGGCGCAACATCGACGCGCTGATCGCCGAGCGCGATCCCTACTGCCGCGGCGTGGTTCTGCTGGGCTTGTCGGCGGCGGTCGAACAGTTAAACGAAGGATTCCGCGCGGCGGCGCAATCGGCCACGTGCCGCGGCTTCACGGTCGGGCGCACGATCTTCCACGAGCCGAGTCATGCATGGCTGGCCGGAGAAATCGGCGACGACGAACTGATCGCGCGCGTGCGCCGCACCTTCGAAACGTTGATTGCTTCATGGCGTGCCACGCGTGGCGCGAGCGCCGCGTCACCTGGCGCGTCCAGTCATATCCATCAGGAGCAGGCCGCATGAATCAGCGCGTAATGCATCACGATGCGGCGTCAGCCAACGACGCCAACCAGGCCCGCGCGGGTTCCGGCGGTATGGTGCGCCTCACCTGTGCGCAGGCGCTGGTCCGCTATCTCGCCGCGCAACGCGTCGCGACCGAGGACGGCCACGGCAGCGAGCCGCTGTTCGGCGGCGTGTTCGCCATTTTCGGCCACGGCAACGTGGCGGGGCTCGGCGAAGCGCTGTATCAGCACCGCGACGAACTGCCGACCCTGCGCGCGCATAACGAACAGGCGATGGCGCACAGCGCGATCGCCTATGCGAAGGCGCATTTCCGCCGCCGCATGATGGCCGTCACGACCTCGATCGGACCGGGCGCCACCAACCTCGTGACGGCGGCGGCGCTTGCCCACGTGAACCGCTTGCCGGTTCTGCTGCTGCCCGGCGACATCTTCGTCTCGCGCGCACCCGACCCGGTGTTGCAGCAGCTCGAAGACTTCCACGACGGCGGCGTTTCCGCCAACGACGCGCTCAAGCCGGTGTCGCGCTACTTCGACCGCATCGTGCATCCGGCGCAATTGCTCAATGCGCTGCCGCGTGCCGTGCGCGTACTCACGGACGCCGCCTTGTGCGGGCCCGTCACGCTCGCGTTGCCGCAGGACGTGCAGGCGCAGGCATGGGACTTCCCCGTCGACTTCTTCCAGCCGCGCGTGGTCGCGTTTCATGCGCCCGCGCCGCGCGTCGACGACATCGAGGCCGCTTTCGCGCGTCTGCGCGAGGCCAGGCGGCCGTTGATCGTCGCGGGCGGCGGCGTGCTCTACGGCCGCGCCGCCGATGCCCTGCACCGTTTCTCGACCACGCACGGCGTGCCGGTCGCGGAAACGCAGGCCGGCAAAGGCTCGCTTGCCTGGAACGATCCGTTGAACGTGGGCGCGCTGGGCGTGACGGGCTCGCCCGCCGCGAACGCGCTCGCGCACGACGCCGATTGCGTGCTGGCCATCGGCACCCGCTTGCAGGACTTCACCACCGGCTCGAACACCTTGTTTACGCAAGCCGAGGTGGTCGCCATCAACGCCAACGCCTTCGACGGGCTCAAGCATCGCGCGCTGGTGGTCGAAGCCGACGCGCGGCTCGCGCTCGACGCGCTCGCCGAACCCCTGCAGAGCTGGCACGCGGACCGCGCATGGACCGCGCGCGCACAAACTGGCGGCAAGCTGGCGCGATACGGTGAGCACGCTCACCCATGCGCCGCAACGCGATTCCGTGCTGCCTTACGAGGGCGATGTGATCGGCGCGATACAGCGCTCGGCCGCGAGCTCGCCGGCGAACGACATCGTCGTCAGCGCGGCCGGCACGCTGCCCGCGGAATTGCACAAACTGTGGCGCGCCGGCAAGCCGGGCGCCTATCACGTCGAGTACGGCTATTCGTGCATGGGCTACGAGATTGCCGGCGGACTCGGCGTGAAGCTCGCGCGGCCCGCGCGTGAAGTAATCGTGATGGTCGGCGACGGCAGCTATCTGATGATGAACAGCGAGATCGCGACCTCCGTGATGATCGGCGCGAAGCTGATCGTCGTGGTGCTCGACAATCGCGGCTATGGCTGCATTAACCGCCTGCAACAGGCGTGCGGCGGCGCGCCGTTCAACAACCTGCTCGAAGACTGCAAGCAGGGCCCGCTCGGCGCGCCGAAGATCGACTTCGCCGCGCACGCGCGCGCCTTGGGCGCGCAGGCCGAACATGTCGCGAATATCGCGGAACTCGACACGGCTTTGGAACGCGCCCGCGCGGCGGATCGCACCTACGTCGTCAGCATCGATACCGACCCCGCCCGCACCACCGATGACGGCGGCTGGTGGTGGGAAGTGGCGGTGCCGGAAGTCTCGGCGCGCCCCGCTGTTCGCGACGCCCGCGCGAAATACGAAACGCAGCTCGCGGCCCGCGCCGAACCGCCCGGCTCCGCCCGCAACGCCGGCCCCACCGACAACGAATGAGGACGCCCGCATGACTGCTCTCGACGTACGTATCGGCATCAATCCGCTCTCGTGGATGAACGACGATCTGCCTTCGCTCGGCGGCGAGACGCCGCTCGAGGTGGCGCTGACGGAAGGCCGCCAGATCGGTTATCAAGGCTTCGAACTGGGCAACAAGTTTCCGCGCGAGCCGCAGGCATTGAAAACGCTGCTCGCGCAATACGATCTCGCGCTGGTGTCCGGCTGGTATTCAGGGCGCCTCGCACGACGCAGCGTGGCAGAGGAAATCGCCGCCGTCGGCCCGCATCTGGACTTGCTTGCGCAAAACGGCGCGACGGCCATGGTGTACGGCGAGGTCGCCGATTCGATCCAGGGCGCGGCGCAGCCGCTTTATCAACGGCCGCGCTTTTTCAGCGACGCGCAATGGGCGGCGTATTCGGCGCGCGTCGACGAATTCGCACGCTATACGCTGAGCCGCGGCGTGCGGCTCGCCTATCATCATCACATGGGCGCTTATGTCGAGACACCCGCCGATGTCGATCAGTTGATGTCGCGCACCAGTGACGCGGTGGGCCTGCTGTTCGACGCCGGACACATTACCTTTGCCGGCGGCGATCCGCTCGCCGTGCTCGACAAACATATCGGGCGGGTCTGCCACGTGCATTGCAAGGACGTGCGCCCCGCCGTCATGAAGCTCGCGCGCAATCGCAACTGGAGTTTTCTCGACGCGGTCATCGCCGGCGCCTTCACGGTGCCGGGCGACGGCGCGGTGAATTTCCCGGCGATCATCGAGCGATTGAAGCGGCACGGTTATCGCGGCTGGCTGGTGGTCGAAGCCGAGCAGGATCCGGTCGTGGCGCCCTCATTCGAGTATGCGCAGAAAGGCTACAAGACATTGCGCGCGTTGGTGGATGCCCCGCTCGACGCCGCTGACAAGACCCGGCAGGAGGCAGCATGAGTTTATTGGTCAAGGCGCAGCGCGAAGGCCAGACGATCGCGCGAGTGACACCGGAGTCGGCGTGCTGGCGGTATGTGGGATTTGCCGCTTACCGGCTGGGTACGAACGAAGTCGTGCACGTGCACGAGCCGGCGCGTGAGGTGTGCATTGTCGTGCTCACCGGCGCGGTGGATATTGAAACCGCGCAGACGACATGGCGTTCGCTGGGTTCGCGTGACAGCGTGTTCGAAGACGCCGCGCCGTATGCGGTGTATCTGCCGCCCAACGTGCGGGCCACGGTTCGTGCCTGCCGCGATGCGGAAATCGGCGTGGCGAGCGCGCCGGCCAACGGCGAGTATCCCGCGAGGTTGATCGAGCCCGCTTCGATGAAACGCTCGACGCGCGGCAAAGGCCTGAATACGCGATACGTTTGCGATATTCTTCCGCAGACCGAGCCCGCAGAGTCTTTGCTGGTGGTCGAAGTCAGAACGCCTGGCGGACACGCTTCGAGCTACCCGCCGCATAAGCACGATACCGATAATGTGCCGCAGGAGAGCTCACTCGAAGAAACCTACTATCACCGCCTCGATCCGCCGCAAGGGTTTGCGTTCCAGCGCGTGTACACGGACATGCGCGATATCGACGAGTCGATGGCCGTGGAGGATCACGACGTCGTCATGGTGCCGCGCGGGTATCACCCGGTGGTCGTGCCGTACGGCTATGACTCGTATTATCTGAACGTCATGGCGGGCGGCAAGCGGGTCTGGCATTTCCGCAATGACCCGGCGCATGAGTGGATCATCAATAAGGACGCTTGAACCTGAAGCCTGCGCGACGCATCGACATGGCATCGCGCAGGCTTCAAACGGGTCGCGCTACTTCCTGACGGCCAGATCGACATCGAGGCCGCCGTCCTCCCCCATCCTCACGGTTCCCTTCGACACGTCCTTGCGATAAGCGTACAGGTCGAACTTCATCACGCCCGGATTCGAACTGTCCTTGATGAACGTGCGCGTGTTCGTCACCAGCGAGTTGAACATCTTCACGTCGCCGGACTCGATCCATACGAAGCTCCTGCCCGCGCTCGCGGGCGGCCTGGCGGCGGCGACGCTGCCGTCGCGCTTGAACTTCAGCACGAGGCCAGCGTCGGTGACGGTCGCGCTCGCGAGACGCCCTTGCAGAACCGGCGGCGGAAACACCGTGTACTGATCGAACACCAGTTCATTGCCCTTGAGCGCCACGCCCTTGCGCGTGAACGGCGTGAGCGAAGCGAGCGGAATATCCAGCGCGCGCAGCAGGCCGGCCTGCGGCACGCCCAGCACTTTCACCGAAGTCGGCTCATACACGAGATGCCGCTCGTCTTTGGCGACGATCGTGCCGCTCATCGCGGTCGGCAGCCACACGCCGGGAAAGTGATTCCACAACTTGATGCCGCCCGCCACTTCCAGCTTGCCGTCCACCGGCTTCAACTGCAAGTCGTTGAGCGAGCGCGGCTCGTAGTCGAGCAGATAGTCGTTGAAGAGGGCCGCCATCGCTGGCCACGGCTCCACGACCTCGCCGCCGATGATACGGATATCGTACTGATCGGGATCATCCAGATCGACAGGTTGTCCAGACTTTTTCGGCACCATCTGCGCATCCAGCGAGCGCACGTGAAAACCGATCCGCCCCGCCACGTAGAAATCGACGTTCTCGACGTGAATCAACGGCGCGGGGCCCGGCGAATGCCGTTCGTCGCTGGACGCCGAACCCGGCGTGGTCATGCGTTGCCCGGCAAACGCCGCGCGCGTGCCGACCGGAATCGCACGCGCCACCGAGGCGCCTTGCACAGCCTGCGGCACGCGTTGCCACACGAGCCGCGCCTGCGCGAGCGCGGCCTGCTGGGCGCGAATGAAGCTGTCGTTAAAGCGCGCGCTCGCGCTGCCGGTTTGCGTCGGCGTGTCTTTGTCCGCGCCGGCTAGCGTCGTATACGACGGCAGATGCACGTCCAGCGCGCCTGCTTCGTCGAAGGTGAAATAGCCGGCCGCCATCTGCTCGCGGTAGTGGTACAGGTCCAGCACGAACGGCGCGTTGCGGTCGATCGGCGTGAGCGCCATGTCGATGTTCATCGGCATGGAACGCATGAATTTCACGTCGCCGCCTAGCACCAGCATGCCGCGCGCGGGCATCGTCGCGGGCCACACGATGGTGGGCACGCTCCGGTCGTCGAGCGTGAAGCGCACGCCCGCGGCGCTCGTCTCGATCTGCGTGATCGTCATGTGCAACGCGGGCGGCGGCGTCAGCTTGGCCACCTGCATCACGACGTCGTCGCCGTCGAGACGCGCGATCGGCGTGTCCACTTTCAGCAGGTCGGCCATCTTCACGTGCGCGGCCTGCATCAGCTTGTCGGCGCCGACGCCGGCCACCTCGACATGATCGGCATGAAACACGAGTTCCTCGCGATTGCGCATCGACAGCGATCCGCTCAGCACGATCGGCACCCAGGTCTCGCGATGCATCTCGCCGGTAATGCGCAAGTTGCCGCCGTCCTGCGGCACGACGCGCATATTGCGCAGCGGCGAGCCCTGATACTGGAACAGGTAGCGATTGAAGATCGCCGTGAGTTTGGCGCTGTCGAGCGTGACCTGGCCGCGGTGGACGTCGATCGTCACGCTGGTCGGATCGTCGAAGACGATCGGCTGGCCGGCATGCGCCGGCGTCAGTGTCGCCGCCATGTCGTGAATCATGAAGCCGATGTCGCCGGTCACGCGGAAGTCCACGTCGCGCGCGAACATCAGCGAACCGTCGATACCGGAATCGCGCAACGTCAGCGGGCGGCTGCGCTTTTCGGTCATGCCGCTCGCCGCCGGCACGCGCGCCGCCACGCTTTGTTCCACCGCGAGTTGTTCGGCCTTGGCGAGCTCGATTGCGGGACGACGTGTGGAGGCGGCAGGCTGAGCGATGAGCGTGGCGCTCGTCGAGGCGCTGGTTGTGGCCGCGTTGGCGTTGGCGCTTGCATTGACCTTCGCACGGTCGCCGCGGGTGCTGACGCCGTTGCTCGCCACATCGGCCGCCCCGCTCGCGGGATTTGCCGGCGCGGATGCCGCGTCGCCGATCGTCGAACTGGCATCGGCGCAGGCGGACATCAGCAGCGCGGTCGTCAACAGCGCGGCGCCCGCGCTGATCGGCGCATGCCAGGCACGCCTCGGCCTTGCCTCGCGCGAAGCCGGCGTCAGCGGACAGGTCGCCGGCACCTCATCCAATGCGCGTCGGTGTTTCATGATGTCTCCTCCTGGAGCCGCGACGCGTCTCTCGCGCGCCGGGCACGGCATGATGAGTCGCGCATACGCGGGCTTTAAACAGCAAGCCGCCGTCGCGCGTCTTTTACCCGATTGTCTTGATTTGTCAGCGCGCTGCCGACAAGATTTCTGGAGGACGCTCACCAAACGATCAAGCGTTTGAATCGCCGCAACGGACGACTGGAAAGCCGCATGTACGCGGCGTGAGCGGCGCGCCGGCAGGCGGGATTCAAACGGCATGTTCGACCGCCTCCCGCGCGGCGCGCACGACGCGCAAGCCGACCCACGCCGGCCGCATCCAGGAGGACAGCAAAACGATCATCCAGCGCGATGCGGCGCTGCAATAGGAACACCGCGCGGACGTGTCCCGCTCAACCCACGCCGAGCCATTCCCGCATCACGTCGGTGCACTGCGCGAACGACGCGAGCGCGCCGTCGAACACGATTTCGCCGTGCCCCATCACCGCGACGCGGCTGGCAATGTCCTGCGCGATCACGAGGCGCTGCTCGATCAGCAACATGGCCACGCCGCGATCGCGCAGCGTCCGCAAGCATCGGGCGACCTGGTCGATCACGAGACTCGCGAGACCTTCACCGGGTTCGTCGATCACGAGCAGATCGGGGTCGCCGAGCAGCGCCCGGGCGAGCGTCAACATCTGCTGTTCGCCGCCCGATAGCGCGCCCGCGCGTGTGCGCTTGCGCTCGCTCAGCACCGGGAAAAGCGCGTAGGCGTCGTCTAAGGTAAAGCGCGGCGCGCGGCCGCGCTCGCGTGGCGCGAGTCCGAGTTGCAGATTCTCGTGGACGCTCAACGTCGGAAAGACATCGCGATGCTCGGGCACGTAGCCAAGCCCAAGACGCGCAATCTCGAAGGTGCGCAAACCGCCGAGCGGGCGGCCCGCGAAACGCAGTTCGCCTTCGCTATGGACGAGCCCCATGAGCGCGCGCGCCAGCGTCGAGCGGCCCGAGCCGTTGCGGCCGACCAGCGCCAGCACTTCGCCCGCCTCGACGCTCAGCGTCACGCCGTGCAGCGCCTGGCTCGCGCCGTACCACGCGTTCAGCCCGCGGATCTCGAGCAAGGCGCTCATGTGCCGAAGCCTTCGCCGAGATAGGCCGCGCGCACCGCCGCGTCCGCGCGAATCGCGGCAGGTGTGCCGCTCGCGATGATGCGCCCTTGCACCAGCACAGAAATGCGATCGGCGATCGCGAACACCGCGTCCATGTCATGCTCGACCATCAGCAGCGTACGGCCCGCCGTGGTCTCGCGAATCAGTTCGATCGCGCGCGCCGCTTCGGCGCGATTCATGCCGGCGGTCGGCTCGTCGAGCAGCAGGGTATGCGCGCCGCCCGCGAGCGCGATACCCAGATCGAGCGCGCGCTGCTCGGCATAGCTGAGCGTGCCGGCCAGAACCTGCCGGCGCGCACTCAAGCCCACCGCGTCGAGTACTTGTGCGGCGCGCGCGTCGACCGTCCGCGAGCCGCTGAAACGCTGCCACCAGCGCGTGCGGTCACGCTCCGCCAGCAGCGCCGCGCAGCGCAGGTTGTCGAACACGCTGAGCCGCGCAAACACGCTGGTGCTCTGGAAACTGCGCGCGAGGCCGCGGCGCGTGATCGCGGCCGGCGCGAGACGCGTGATCTCGGCGCCGAACAGATCGATGCGCCCGGCGTTCGGCCGCGCGCCGCCCGCGATCAGATTGAACAGCGTCGACTTGCCCGCGCCATTCGGACCGATCAGCGCATGACGTTCGCCGGGCTGAACCGCGAGATCGACACCGCGCAGAACCTGCGTGGAGCCGAAGCGTTTCTCGACGCCGTAGAGCGCGAGCGCCGGGATCATCGCGCGTCTCCGGTGGCGGGCGAGGCGCTCGAACGCCTCGCCGCAAGAAGGGCTTGCGCGCGAATCGCGTAGTGCGCCGGGAGTCCGCCCAGCGCGGCCAGCATCAAGACCGCGCCCCCCAGCCCGAGCGGCGACGCGCGCAGCCATCTCAGCGCGCCCATGCCACCCGTACCACCCAAGGCCGCGCCGTCGTCCACACCGAATTGCGCGGCGTAAGCCCATTGCACCGTCAGCACGATGGCCGCCGTCCACAGCAGCGCCGCGGCCATGCCCCACAGGTAAGCCGCGCGGCAGCGGCGCCAGCCATGCGCCGCCACGCGCGCCGAATGTCGCTGCGCGAAGCCCGCGAGCCCGTCCGGCGAAATCACCACGACCATGATGAAGAAGAGTCCCAGATAGAACGGCCACGCCCGCGTCACGCTCGCCACCGCGACACTGAAAAACGTCAGAACGGCCGCGCCCGCGACCGGCCCGAAGAACACCGCCGTGCCGCCGATCACCGTGGCGATCAACACCGCGCCCGAGCGCACCATGCTCACGCTTTCCGTCGACACCAGTTCCACATTGATCAACGCCAGGGTCCCCGCGATACCCGCGAAAAACGCCGACGCCACCACCACGCCACAGCGAATCCGGCGCGGATAGCAACCGATCGCCGCCGCCCGCACCGGGTTGTCGCGCACGGCGTTGGCAACGCGCATGAAGGGGGTGCGCGAGAGCGCGAACATCGCCACGCAGGCGAGCAGGCACCACCCCGCGATCAGCGCGTACGCCTCGCGCGCCGGGCCGAAGCTCCAGCTTCCCCACGGCGCTCCGCTCGCCCGGTCGATCGCCACGCCCGCCTCGCCGCCGAACCAGTCGGGTAGCGTCCACGCGGCGGCGGCCACGAGTTCGCCGAGACCGAGCGTAATCATCGCGAAGGCCGTGCCGGCACGCCGCGTCGAGATGAAACCGAACAGCACACCGCACAGCGCGCCGCCGATACCGCCAACCAGCGGCAGCAGCACGAGCGGTACGCCGACCCGGTTGAACACTTGCGCGGCCACGAGTGCGCCGAGGCCGGAGAATGCGGCATGACCGAACGACAGCAATCCCGTCTCGCCGAGCAGCAGGTTGTAGGAAAGCGCGAACACGATCATCGTCGCGGTCTGTGCGAGATAGGCGAGCAGCCAGCTTTGCGGCCAGATGAAAGGCGGCACGGCGAGGCACAGGATGAGCGCCAGCCAAGGCGCAAGCCCGCGCCAGAACGAGCGCGGCGCGCTCGCGGACGGCGCCGGTGGCGCCGAGGATTCGTGCGCGTCAGACATGGTCGTCGCGCCGTCCGAAAAGTCCGCGCGGGCGCAGCGCCAGCATTGCAACCAGCAGCAGATACGGAATCAGCGGCGCGAGTTGCGCGAGCGTCAGCGCGTCCCATTCGGCCGGCAGCGATGCGTCGAACATCGACAGCACCTCGCCCAGCGACAGGTTGCTCGCCACGGCCAGGGTCTGCACGCAGCCCACCAGCAGCGACGCCGCCAGCGCGCCGCCTAGCGAGCCCAATCCGCCGATCACGACCACCACGAACACGATCGAGCCGAGCGACTCCGCCATTCCCGGTTCGATCACGAAAAGCGGCGCGCCGATCACGCCGGCCAACGCGGCGAGCGCCGTGCCGGCCGCGAACACGCCGGTGAACACACGCGGCACGTTGTGGCCGAGCGCCTCGACGGCGCTCGCGTGCGTGAGTGCGGCGCGCACGATCAGTCCGGCCTTCGACACGCACAACACCGCGTAGAGCGCGCACAGCATGGCGAGCGACACCACCATCATGAAGGCCCGATAGCGCGCGAAGGCCGTGCCGTAGACAGTGAAAAGCGGCCCGTCGAGCACGGCGGGCAGCGTCGCGGAAAGCGCACTCAAGCCCCAGCCGAGCTTGACCAGTTCGCCGAGCAGATATGCCGCGCCGAACGTCAGCAGCAATTCGGCGAGGTGGCCGTGCGCGCGCACGCGCCGCAACAGCCAACGCTCCAACGCCGCGCCGATCAGCCCGACGATGAGCGGCGCCACGACCAGCGCGCTCCAGAACCCCGCGCGCGCCGCCACCGAAAAGCCGACGTACGCACCGAGCATATAGAAGCTCGCGTGCGCGAAATTCAGCACGCCGAGCATGCTGAAAATCAGCGTCAGGCCCGCCGACAGCATGAACAGCAGCAGGCCGTAGCTGACACCGTTGAGCAGATTGATGACGAACGACTGCACGCGCCTAGTCCGCCTGCCCGGCGACGCTCAACGGTTCGAGCGCCGCGCGCAATTCGGCGGGCAGGCTCACCGGACGCCGCGTGACGCGATCCACGTAGACATGCACGAAGTGTCCTTGCGCGGCGGGCTGATCCTCGCCCTCCTTGAAGAGCCCCACTTCGTAGCGCACGCTCGATGTGCCGAGCCGCACCACCCGCAGGCCCGCCTCGACCCGCTCGGGAAACACCAGCGGCGCGAAGTAGTTGCAGTGCGTTTCGACCACCAGCCCGATCGTCGCGCCATGCTCGAAATCGAGCACGCCGGTACGGATCAGATACTCGTTCACCACCGTGTCGAAGTAGCTGTAATAGACGACGTTGTTGACGTGGCCGTAGACGTCGTTGTCCATCCAGCGCGTGGTAATCGGCAGGAAATGCGGATAGGCGGTGCGCGCGGCGGGTACGGGTTTGTTCATGCCTGGCGTGAGTAGGTGAATATGGTTGGCGTTGCCGTGCGGGTTGCGCGGCGCCTGCCGGCTTCTTCAGAGCGACTCGGTCAGCATCCGGCGATAGTCGTCCGCCGTGGCTTCGCGGGGATTCGTGCGGTGACAGTGGTCCGCGAGCGCACCCTGAATCACCTTGTCGAACATGCTTTCGTCGACGCCCATCTGCCCGAGGCCGGTCGGCAAACCGAGCCGCGCGGTCATGTCGAAGAGCGCCTGCGCGAGATCGGCGTTCTGCGGCAAATTCATCACGCGACGCATTCTTGCATAACGCCGCTCGGCCACCACGCTGTCCGCGCTCTCGTTGAACCGCAGCACCGCGGGCAATACCACCGCGTTCAGCGTGCCGTGATGCAGCGACGTGCTGCCGTTCACCGTCAAGCCGCCCAACGGATGCGACAGCGAATGCACGCAGCCGAGCCCTTTCTGGAATGCCATCGCGCCTTGCATCGAGGCGCTCATCATGTTCAGACGCGCGTCGCGATCGCCGCCGTCCGCCGTCGCGCGTTCGATGTTGGCCCACGCGCGCTCCAACCCGTCGAGCGCAATGCCGTCCGCGGGCGGATTGAAGGCCGGCGCGAGGAAGGTCTCGATGCAGTGCGCGACCGCGTCCATGCCGGTGGCCGCCGTCAAACCGGGCGGCAGGCCGAGCGTGAGCGCCGGATCGCACAACGCCGATTTCGGCAGCAGATGCCACGAATGAAAACCGAGCTTGCGGCCGTCGTTGAGGATCACGATTGCCCCGCGAGCGACTTCGCTGCCCGTGCCCGCCGTGGTGGGCACCGCGATCAGCGGCGCGGCCGCGGCCGTGATCTTCGGGCTGCCGCCTTCGATGGTCGCGTACTGCGTCAGCGCGCCGGGGTGCGTCGCCGCGATCGCGACGCCCTTGGCCAGATCGATCGACGATCCGCCGCCCACCGCGATCAGACCGTCGCAGCCTTCGTCGCGATAAGCCTGGACCGCCGCGAGCACCATCGCTTCGGTCGGGTTGGAAGGCGTGTCGTCGAAGACCGGGACCTCACCGAATTTCAGCGCGCCGAGCGCGCGCTGTGCGAGGCCGGCTGCGACGACGCCTTTGTCGGTGATGATCAGAGGCCGCTTGATGCCGACGCGCCCGCATTCCGACGGCAACTGCGACAGCGCGTCGTAGCCGAGATGGATATGGGTCAGATAGAAAATATAGGCCATGCCGTGCTCCTCCCCGAGCGCGAGCCCGAGCTCGATTTCGATTTAGATGTCGTGCTGAAGGGTCCGCTACTGCCCCGGCCTCTCGACAAACTCGAACGGCAAGCCGCGCCGCCGCATCCACTCGCCGAGCGCCTGGCCGGTGCCCGCGCGCCACGGCCGCAATCTGGCCGGCTCGACCAGCCGGTATTCGAGCAATTCCGGCGACAGCGCAACTGTGCCATATGCCTTCACGTGATACGCGATGATCAGTTCGTTCTTGCGGATGAATTCGTACACGCCGATCAGTTCGACTGTCTCCGCGTGCAACGAGGTTTCCTCGAACACTTCCCGGGCAATGCCCTCTTCCGGCGTCTCGCCGTTTTCGAGGAAGCCCGTGATCAGCGCGAACACGCCCTCCTGCCACGCGGCATTACGCGCCAGCAGGATCTTGCCTTCATATTCGACGATCGCCGCCACCACCGGCAGCGGGTTGTTCCAGTGGACGTAGCCGCACTCGGTATCGGGACAGGTCTGGCGGACGCGGCCGCCTTCGTGCGCGGCATCGGCGCGCTCGATCAGAGGCGTGGAACAGCGTGGGCAGAATCGGTATTCGGTCATGGCGTGAGAGAGACGTCCCGTTTGTCTTGTGTGATCGAGTGTGGGGTTTGGGGTGTGGCGTTTGGGTCGGTATCTGGTTTGGCGGTCGGTTCGTGGCTAGCTCGCGGTTGGTTCGTGGGTGGTCGGCGGTTGGTTCGCGGTTGGTTCGCGATCCAGCCGGGGCACGGGCCCGTGCTCGGGCCCGCGCTCAGGCTAGCGCCCGGGTTGGAGCGCGACCGCGGCGCAAACCCGGCCTGGCGCACGCACGCCATGCGCTGGAGGCAATCTCACGCCGCGCACAACTCGCGCACCTCGGCGGCGAACCGTTCGACCGTTTCCGGCTGCGTATCCCACGCGCACATCAACCGGCAGCCGCCTGCGCCGATGAATTCGTAGAACTTCCAGCCGCGCGCGCGCATTGCCTTGGCGGCTTGCGCGGGCAATTGCGCAAAGACCGCGTTCGATTCACTGGGAAACATGATGCTCACGCCCGGAATTTCCTGCAACCGCGTTTGCAGCAGTTGCGCCATCGCGTTCGCGTGGCGCGCATTGCGCAGCCAGACGTCGTGGTCGAGCAAACCCAGCCAGGGCGCGGAAATGAAACGCATCTTCGAGGCCAGCTGGCCGGCCTGCTTCAGGCGGTAGGCGAAATCGGCGGCCAGCGCGCGGTCGAAAAACACCACCGCTTCCCCGACCGGCAAGCCGTTCTTGGTGCCGCCGAAGCACAGCACGTCGACGCCCGCGCGCCACGTGATCTCCGACGGATGCACGTCCAGCGCGGCGACCGCGTTGGCGAAACGCGCACCGTCCATATGCACTTTCAGATGACGCCGCTTGGCGATCGCCGCGATCGCGCGCACTTCCTCGACGCTGTAGACCGTGCCGACTTCCGTCGATTGGGTCAGCGTGACGACTTTCGGCTTCGGGTAATGGATGTCGGCGCGGCGCGTGACCACCGCTTCGATCGCCTCCGGCGTGAGTTTGCCGCCGACGCCCGGCGCCGTCAGCAGCTTCGAGCCGCCCGAGAAGAACTCCGGTCCGCCGCATTCGTCGGTTTCGATATGCGCGAGTTCGTGGCAGATCACCGAGTGATACGACTGGCACAGCGACGCGAGCGCCAGCGAATTGGCGGCCGTGCCGTTGAACACGAAGAACACTTCGCAGTCGGTCTGGAACAGCTCGCGCAGACGGTCGCAGACCTGGTTGGTCCAGGAGTCGTCGCCGTAGGCCGGCTCGTGGCCGCTGTTGTTGGCGGCGATCAGCGCATCGAGCGCTTCGGGACAGATGCCGGCGTAGTTGTCGGACGCGAAATGTTGCATGGCTGGCGGCGCGCCCGGCGACAGGCGCGCTGAGATGACGGGAAAGCGGTCATTTTAGTGCGCCCTTCGGTTATTTGTTTTTCGCTTGCGGGCCTGCCGGGGCGGCGGCGCAGAACCGCGTTCAACTGCAGCCGCAATCGGGCATGCGGGCACGGCCACGAGTGATGCGCGCGACGCCGATCAACCCGGCCGCGCCCACCAGCAAGGCAGCCGCCGCCAGCCACAGCGCCGGCGAAAACGATCCGCTGTGCCCGGCGATCGGCGCGGCGACCAGCGGGCCGACGATCTGGCCGACGCCATAAGCGGCCGTCGCATAACCCATCAGGGCGGCTGCGTCGTCGCCGCGCAGACGCCGCGCCTCGCGCATCGCAAACAGCGTGATCGCGGTGAACGGCAGACCGATCAGGATGCTGCCCAATGAAAAGCCGCCCGCTGTCGGCCAGACGATACCGAGCGCGATGCCGCCTGCCTGCAGCACATAGCAGCCGGCGAGCAGCGAGCGGTTATCCCAATGCACCGGCAAACGCGCCGCCAGCAGTGCGCCGACGATCAGCGCCGCGCCGAACATCGGCCAGAACAGGTCGGGCCAGGACGAGCCGGGCAACGCATGACGTGCGATTACCGGCAGGAAAGTCGCGGTGATGATGTAGCCGAAACCGGGGATGCCGTAGAGGAGGACGAGCCAGAAGGCGTCGGCGGGGTGGGCGGTGGTTTTGGTGGGGGTGGAATTTGAGGGGGTGGAATTTGAGGGGGCGTGATTTGAGGTGGTGTGATTCAAGGCGGCTTGGGACGCGGCGGCTTGGGACGCGGCGGCTTGGGACGCGGCGGCTTGGGTCCGGACGGCATGAGTCCCGACGGACGGGGACGCGGCAGCTTGGGTCTGGACGGCGTGAGTCGCGGCGGACGGGGACGCCGCAGCTTGGGTAGTGACGGCGGCGTCCCGGCCCATGGCCTCGGTGACGGTGAACTCAGTGGCGGCGGCCTTGCCATCGGAACCCGCCGCGTAAGCACGCGGCCCATGTCCGCGCCCGCTGAACACCGGCCAAACCGCAATCGACAGCACTGCGGCAACCAGCCCGAAACCGATCCACCCGGTCGCGGGCCCATACCCATCCGCCGCAGTGACCAGCAGGCCCGTTCCCACAATGCCCGCGCCCGGCCCCGTATAGATCACCCCGCCCCACTCGGGCGCACGGAGTTCGGCGAGCCGCCGCAAACCCCATTGCGACGCAAACACGAACGTCATCGCACTGACCGCCCCAGCGACGAAGCGCACCGCCGCCCACACCCAGAACTGACTCGTCACCCCCATCGCCAAGGTCAGCAGCACCGTCGCGGCAAGCCCCGCGCGCACCATGCGCGCCGGCTCGACCCGCAGCGCGGCGCAACTGACCGCGCCGACGAAATAGCCCGCGTAATTGAAAGATGCCAGCCAGCCGCCTTGCTGGATGTCGATCTGCGGCTGGCCGAATGCGCTGCCGTGAAGCATCAGCGGCAGGAGCGGCGTGAACGCAAAGCGCCCGATGCCGAGCGCGACGGCCAGCGTGACCATGCAGGCAAGCGCGGCGCGGCGGGCGGCGTGACGCCCGTCAAGGGGGCCGTAGGCGAGGGAGGCGGAGTCGTTCATGGGTGGGCGGCGATTGAGGCAGTCAGCAGACCGGATGGATTGAGTCCATAGTAGCTTGACCTTTCAATCACGAAAAATGAATAATTCGGATACCACCAATCGCCAGGAGAGAATCATGGATCTGGCCGCCTTGACCATATTTCGCGCCGTCGTGCGGGAAAACGGCGTGACGCGCGCCGCTGCCAAGCTCAATCGCGTGCAATCGAACGTCACCACGCGCATCAAGCAGCTCGAAGAGCAGCTGGGCACCGACCTGTTCATCCGCGACGGCCGCCGTCTCGTGCTGACGCCCGCCGGCGAGACGCTGCTGCCCTACGCCGAGCGTCTGCTCGCGCTCGCGGACGAGGCCCGCCACGCGGTGCGAGAAGACCGGCCGAGCGGACGCCTGCGTTTGGGCACGATGGAAAGCGTCGCGGCAACGCGTCTTCCCGCGCTGCTCGCGCGTTACCACCAGCGGTGGCCCGCGGTCGCGCTGGAACTGGAGACCGGCACGACCGGCAAGCTGATCGAGCGGGTACGCGAATTCGAAGTGGATGCCGCGTTGGTGGCGACGCCGTTGGACCCGGCCGCGCTCGGCGAATTATTCGAGTCGGTGCCGGTGTTCCGGGAAGAACTGGTGATGCTGACGCCTCGCGGCCACCGGCCGATCCACGACGTTCGGGACATTGCGCTGTCGACGCTGATCGCGTTCGAGCGCGGCTGCGCTTACCGGGCTTATATCGAGAAGTGGTATCTGGAACACGGCGTGAGGCCGGCGCGCATACTGGAGCTGGGCTCCTACCACGCAATCGTGGCGTGCGTGGCCGCTGGTGCGGGTGTGGCGGTCGCGCCGCGGTCGGTGCTGGATTTGCAGGCCGACGCCACCAATATCGCAGTGCATGAACTGCCCGACATCGGCGTGATCGACACACTGCTCGTCTGGCGGCGCGGGCATTTTTCGTCCGCGCTAAACGCGCTCAAGCAGGCGATGGTGACACCGGAGAATCCCGCGAATATGCCTGAATTCGCAACTGCTGCGCAAAGCGTATCCTGACTTTGCGGCAGCGCCGACGGAGCGCGGCGCGGCTGAAGAGTGATTGCGCGAAGGTGAACTGCCAACCAACACACGCAGCCCACCGCGCCCACGTGTAACCCATCGCAGCCGGGCTGCAAAAAACTCGGGCCACGCGGCACGCCCACACTCCCGGAGCACCGCGTGGCCCAATCATGCTCGAATCAAAGCTGGCCTTCGACCCAGCCCTTGACGCCGGCCAGCGCCGCCGGCAGATTCGCCGGCTCGGTGCCGCCCGCCTGGGCCATATCCGGACGGCCACCGCCCTTGCCGCCCACTTGCTGGGCCACGAAGTTCACCAGCTCGCCGGCCTTGACCTTCTTGCTGGCGTCCGCCGTGACACCGGCGATCAGGCTCACCTTGCCGCCTTCGACCGAAGCCAGCACGATCGCCGCGCTCTTCAGCTTGTCCTTCAGCTTGTCGACGGTTTCGCGCAGCGTCTTGACGTCCGCGCCTTCCAGCGTGGCCGCCAGCACGTGCACGCCGCCGACTTCGATCGCCTGACCGGCCAGTTCGTCGCCCTGGCTCGACGCCATTTTCGACTTCAGCGCGCTCAGTTCCTTTTCCAGCGACTTCACCTGGTCCTGCACCTGGACGATGCGCTGCGTCAGCTCCGACGGCTGCGCCTTCAACACCGCGGCGGCCGCATTGATGCGCGCATCGAGATCCTGCACGAAGCGCACGGCGTTGTCGCCCGTAATCGCTTCCACGCGACGGATGCCCGCGGCCACGCCGCCTTCCATGACGATCTTGAAGAGGCCGATGTCGCCGGTGCGATGCACGTGCGTACCGCCGCACAATTCACGCGAAAAGCCCAGGTCCAGCACGCGCACTTCGTCGCCGTATTTTTCGCCGAACAGCGCCATCGCGCCGCCCTTCACGGCTTCGTCGAACGGCATGACGCGCACGATGCCCGGTGCGTTCGCCAGCACTTCGGCGTTGACGATTTCCTCGACACGGCGAATCTGTTCGTCGGTCATCGGCGCGTTGTGCGCGAAGTCGAAACGGGTCTTGTCGGCGTCGACGAGCGAGCCCTTCTGCTGCACGTGCGCGCCGAGCACTTCGCGCAACGCCTTGTGCATCAAGTGCGTGGCCGAGTGGTTGCGGGCCGTGCGGGCGCGCCGCACCGCGTCGATTTCCGCCTTGACGACGTCGCCCACCTTCAGCGTGCCCTGTTCGAGCGTGCCGTGATGACCGACCACGTCGGCCTGCACTTTCAGCGTGTCGCTCACCGCGAAGCGCACACTCGCGTTGGCCAGCACGCCCTGGTCGCCGACCTGGCCGCCCGATTCCGCGTAGAACGGCGTGTGGTCCAGCACGACGACAGCCTGCTGGCCGTGGCTCGCCTGCTGCACCGATGCGCCATCCACATACAAAGCGATCACTTTCGCGTCGTCGAAGACGATTTCTTCGTAACCGTGGAAAGTGGTCTTCGCGCCCGAGTATTCGAGGCCTTGCGCCATCTTGAACTTGCCCGCCGCGCGAGCCTGTTCGCGTTGACGCGCCATGGCTTCGTCAAAGGCGGCTTCGTCGACCGTGACTTCGCGCTCGCGGCACACGTCTGCCGTCAGATCCAGCGGGAAGCCATACGTGTCGTGCAGCTTGAATGCGAGTTCGCCGTCGAGCGTCTTGCCGCCCCTGGCTTCGAGATCAGCCAGCGCGCCTTCGAGAATCGACATGCCGTGCTCGATCGTTTCAAAGAAGCGCTCTTCTTCCTGACGCAACACGTCGGTCACGCGTTGCTCGGCGTCCTTCAGTTCGGGGTACGCGCCGCCCATTTGCGCGACGAGGTCCGCCACCATGCGGTGGAAGAACGAGCCCTTCTTGCCCAGCTTGTAGCCGTGACGGATCGCGCGGCGCACGATCCGGCGCAGCACGTAGCCACGGCCTTCGTTGCCCGGAATCACACCGTCGACGATCAGGAACGAGCACGCGCGGATGTGGTCGGCGATCACCTTCAGCGAGTTGTTGGTCAGGTCGCTCACGCCGGTTTCGCGCGCGGCGGCCTTGATCAGCGCCTGGAACAGGTCGATCTCATAGTTGCTGTGCACGTGCTGCAGCACCGCGGCGATACGCTCCAGACCCATGCCGGTGTCGACGCACTGCTTGGGCAGCGGCGTCATGTTGCCCTGCGCGTCGCGATTGAACTGCATGAACACGAGATTCCAGATCTCGATGTAGCGGTCGCCGTCTTCTTCCGGCGATCCCGGGGGGCCGCCCCACACGTCCGGGCCGTGGTCGTAGAAAATTTCCGAGCACGGGCCGCACGGGCCGGTGTCGGCCATTTGCCAGAAGTTGTCCGACGCGTAGCGCGCGCCCTTGTTGTCGCCGATGCGGATGATGCGCTCGACCGGCACGCCCACTTCTTTCGCCCAGATGTCGTGCGCTTCGTCGTCTTCGTGATAGACGGTGACCCACAGCTTGTCTTTGGGCAGCTGGTACACGCCTGTCAGCAACTCCCACGCGTAGTGGATCGCGTCGCGCTTGAAGTAGTCGCCGAACGAGAAGTTGCCCAGCATTTCGAAGAACGTGTGGTGACGCGCGGTGTAGCCGACGTTTTCCAGATCGTTGTGCTTGCCGCCGGCGCGCACGCTGCGCTGCGCGGTCGTGGCGCGCGAATACGGACGCGACTCCGCGCCGAGGAACACATCTTTGAACTGCACCATTCCCGAATTGGTGAAGAGCAGGGTCGGGTCGTTGCCGGGCACAAGGCTCGACGAGCGGACGATCGTATGGCCCTTCGATTCGAAGAACTTGAGGAATTTGTCGCGGATTTCGGCGGCTTTCATAGCGTGCGGGGGACGGGTTTGCCAGTTCCCTGGCTGTTACCGGCGGCATCATGGGATGCGCCAACTGTTTGTTTCTTAAACGACTGATTATACGGGATCGGCGCCCGTGCGCGGCAGCGCGCCCTGCACGGTTAGCCGTTCGGCCAGGTTTGAGCGGGCCCGGGCGGGACATTGCCGGGCGCGTAGTTGGTCCTATGCCATTCGGCTGACTCCGCCCGCGTGCCGGAATCGCTTAAGATTGCCCCCATCCGCGGCGTCTCGCGCGCCGCTTCGCCACCCAGGAGACATCTACGAATATGGGCGCTCTCAGTCATATCCGCGTGCTGGATCTCACACGCGTGCTCGCCGGACCCTGGTGCGCGCAGACCCTTGCCGATTTCGGCGCCGACGTGATCAAGATAGAGCGCCCCGAAGTGGGCGACGACACGCGCCACTGGGGGCCGCCGTATCTCAAGACGCCCGAAGGCGCGGACACGCGCGAGGCCGCGTATTACCTCGCGGCGAACCGCAACAAGCGCTCGGTCACCGTCGACATCGCCTCGCCCGAAGGCCAGCGGATCATCCGCGAACTGGCCGCGCAGAGCGACGTGGTGCTGGAGAATTACAAGGTCGGCCAGTTGAAGAAATACGGTCTGGATTACGCGTCGCTCAAGGAGGTGAAGCCGGATCTCATCTACTGCTCGGTGACCGGCTTCGGACAGACCGGCCCCTATGCCCAGCGCGCCGGGTATGACTTCATCGTGCAGGGCATCGGCGGCTTCATGAGCATTACCGGCGAGCGCGACGGGCAGCCGGGCGGCGGCCCGCAGAAAGCCGGCGTGGCGATCGCCGACCTCATGACCGGCATGTATTCGACCATCGCCGTGCTCACCGCGCTCACGCACCGCGACCGCACGGGCGAAGGCCAGTACATCGACATGGCGCTGCTCGACGTGCAGGTGGCGATGCTCGCCAACATGAACTCGAACTACCTGGCGAGCGGCCAGCCGCCGGTGCGCTGGGGCAATGCGCATCCCAACATCGTGCCGTACCAGACTTTCCAGACGAGCGACGGCTGGATCATCGTCGCGGTCGGCAACGACGGGCAGTTCCGCAAGTTCGTCGAGGTGGGCGGCCGCCCGGAACTGGCAACCGACGAGCGTTTCGCCACCAACCCGGCGCGCGTGCGGCATCGTGACACCCTCGTGCCGATTCTCGCAGACATGGTCCGCCTGCAGGGCAAGCAGCAATGGATCGCCGCGCTCGAAGCCGCAGGTGTGCCGTGCGGACCGATCAACGATCTCGGCGAGGTATTCGAGAACGAGCAGGTGGTGGCGCGCGGGATGCAGGTGGCTCTGCCGCATCCGTCGGGCGGCACCGTCAAGCTCGTGCGCAATCCGATCAAGATGAGCGGCACGCCGCCGCAAGCCCTTGCGCATCCGCCCACGCTCGGAGAACACACTGAGAGCATCTTGCGCGACGTGCTCGGCTACGACGAGGCGAGAATCGCGGCGCTGCGGGCGCAGTCGGTGATTTGAGCCGCGCGGCGGCGCGGTTCAAGCCGCCGTGCGCAACGACTCCAGCCAGTTGCGCCCTTCGTCCCAATCGCCGAGTCCGCTGTCCGCGTTGATATGGCCGCGCGCGCCGATATCGATCCAGCGGCTGCCCCACGCGTTCGCACAGGTCTGCGAAAACGGCACGCCGCCGTAGGGGTCGTCGCTGCTGGATACGACAGTGGTCGGAAACGGCAGGCGCGTGAGCGGCACAGGTGCGAAACCGCTCGCGTCCTGCGGGAAATGGGCTTCGGCGGGATCGGGCGGAGCGACCAGCATAGCGCCCGCCACCTTCGCAAGCTGGGCGGCGCCCGCGTAGTGCGACGCCCAGAAGGCAACCGTCAGGCAGCCGAGGCTATGCGCGGCGAACACGACAGGCGCATCGGCGGCGGCCACGGCTGCATCGAGCGTGCGGCACCACGCGTCGCGGTCGGGATGGTCCCAGTCCGGCATCCGCACCCGTACGAATGACGAATTCAGTGCTTCCCAGCGCGTCTGCCAGTGGCCGGCGCCGGAGCTTTGGTAGCCGGGCAGTACGAGTGTGCTCCGTTGTTTTTGTCCGCTCATCGCGTTCCCCGTCGTTGGTCGTTTAGTTGGTTGTTTCGTTGGTCGTTTCGTCGATCGTCACTTGCGGTTATTCGCCACTTGCCATGGTTCGTCCTGGGCGAGGCCGCGCTCGTCAACGCATCACGCGCGCCACGCCTACGCCGCGCGGATCCGCCGCCGGCTCGGGTGTCGTGCCCTCGATGCGGATCATCTGCACGTCGCCGTTGAACGACTGACCCTCGAGCGTGTAGCCCATGCCTTGCAGCTGCTCGGCCAGCTCGCCCGTGACCGGATGATACGGCTCGAAATAGATCGTCTTCTGCGGCAGCAACTGATGATGAAAACGCATGGCGGCGAGCGCGTCGGCGGGCGGCATATTGAAGTCGTACAGGTCGGTCATCACCTGGAAAATCGACGTCAGAATGCGCGAGCCGCCAGGCGTGCCGATCACGAGCGACACCTTGTCGTCCTTCAACAGCATGGTCGGCGTCATCGACGAGAGCGGGCGGCGGCCGGGCGCCACCGTGTTGACTTCGGCATTGCTCGCGCCGGCGGGCCTGGTGACGAAGTCGTCCATGGCGTCGTTCAACAGGAAGCCGGCGCCGTCGACCACCACGCCCGACCCGAAGTCGCCATTTAACGTGTAGGTGTTCGACACCGCATTACCCCACTTGTCGACCACCGAAAAATGCGTCGTTTGCGCTTTCTCCGGCGCCGCGTCGCCGAGGTCCGGCTTCACCGGCGCCGCGCCCGGCACTTCGTCGGGTTTGACTTCGTCGGCGCGTTGGGCGAGGTAGGCGTCGTCGGTCAGTTTGCCGACCGGCACCTTGAACGAATCCGGATCGCCCAGGTATTGCTGGCGGTCAGCGAACACACGGTCCTCGATTTGAGCGATCAGATGGATATACGGCGCGGAATTCAGCTCGAGGCCGTCGAACGCCGGTTTCAGATCGGCCTTCATCTTCAGCATCTGGATCAGCCCGACGCCGCCCGAACTCGGCGGCGGCGCGGTGACGACGCGGTAGCCGTTCCAGTCGGCGGTGAGCGGCTGGCGCCACACGGCCTTGTATTGAATCAGGTCCTGCTTCGTGACGAGGCCGTGACCGTACATCTGCTGGGCGATCAACTCCGCGGTGCGGCCTTCGTAGAATTCGCGCCCGCCGTCGCTGGCAAGGCGCGACAGTGTCTGCGCGAGTTCGGGTTGACGGTACGTGACACCCGCTTTCAGATTGGAAAAGTAGGCGTCGAAATTGGTCTTGCCGGCGAAGCTTTTCGCCGCCGCGTCGCGGCGCTGCTGCAACCACGGCTCGACCTGGAAGCCGTCCGCGGCATAGCGGACCGCGGGCGCCAGCACCTGCTTCCATTTCAGTTTGCCGAACCGCTGCTGCGCCTGCCACATGCCATCGACCGTTCCCGGCACGGCCACCGCGCGGTGGCCGACGGCGCTCATGCCCGGCAGCACGTTGCCCTTGTCGTCGAGGTACATGTCGCGGGTCGCCTGTTGCGGCGCGCGCTCGCGGTAGTCCAGAAAGTATGGCTTGCCGTCCATGAACACGGTCATGAACCCGCCGCCGCCGAGATTGCCCGCGTCCGGACTGGTCACGGCCAGCGTGAAGGCGATCGCGACAGCGGCGTCCACTGCGTTGCCGCCGGCGGCGAAGATCTGCTGCGCCGTATCGGCGCTGTAGCGGTCCGGCACGGCCACCGCCGACGCGTCGAATACGGCCTTGGGCGGAGGCGTTTTCGCCACCGCAACCGTGGGCGCGAGCGCGCTGCCGGTGAATGCGGCAAGCAGCGCCGACGCTGTCAGGATCCGGGCGAAACAAAGCGAGGTGAAAGGCGCGCCATGCGCGCCGTGCGTGGGGACAGACATCCGAGAAACTCCGGCAACTGAGGGCGCCATGGTGCACGAACGGCAGGATTGCGTGCAAGGCATGCAGGGCGACAAAAAGCTGTGCGGCCCGGGTGCGCGAGGCACACGGCCCGGCGCGGCGCCAGAAAGCCCGATGCAGGCATTCGACACGCGAGCGGACAAGGCCGCGCCGCTCGCATCCTATGTCGGCGGAGAGCGCATCGACAAATCGATTTACCTCCTGTTACAGCGCCGCGCCGGCCCCCGAATCCCCCTCGAAACCGCTCAAACGTTGGCTGCATGCCGCAGTCGGCAGCCGCAACGGGGCTCGTCAGGTAGAATTGTCGGATAAGAGGGCGCATTGCGCGCCCCCGACAGACTTTCACCTTCTCGCATGAATACCGAACGCAACGACGCGCCAGCGGCATCCAATTTCATCCGCAACATCATTGACGAAGACAACCGCACCGGCAAGTGGGGTCAGCGCGTCGAAACGCGCTTTCCGCCCGAGCCGAACGGCTATCTGCATATCGGTCACGCCAAGAGCATCTGCCTGAACTTCGGCGTGGCGCGCAGCTACGGCGGCGTGTGCCATCTGCGCTTTGACGACACCAACCCGGAAAAGGAAAGCGTCGAATACGTCGACTCGATCATCGACGCCGTGCGCTGGCTCGGCTTCGAGTGGGAAAAAGACGGCAAGGAACAGCTCTACTACGCGAGCGACTATTACGACAAGCTGTACGAATTCGCCGAACTGCTGATCGAACGCGGCAAGGCTTACGTGGACAGCCAGTCGGCCGAGGAAATGCGCGCGAACCGCGGTTCGGCCACGGAAGTCGGCACGCCCTCGCCCTTTCGCGAACGTTCGGTGCAGGAGAACCTCGACCTGTTCCGCCGCATGAAGGCCGGCGAGTTCAAGGAAGGCGAGCACGTGCTGCGCGCGAAGATCGACATGTCGTCGCCGAACTTCAATATGCGCGATCCGGTCATCTATCGGATCCGCTTCGCACATCACTACCGTACCGGCGACAAATGGTGCGTGTACCCCATGTACGACTACACGCACTGCATCTCGGACGCGCTGGAAAATATCACGCATTCGCTGTGCACGCTCGAGTTCGAAGATCATCGTCCGCTGTACGACTGGATCCTGAACGAGCTCGCGGAGGCCGGCATTTTCACGCGCCCGCTGCCGCAACAAATCGAATTTTCGCGCCTGAACCTGACCTATGCGATCACCAGCAAGCGCAAGCTGCTGCAACTCGTGACCGAAGGCCATGTGGACGGTTGGGACGATCCGCGTATGCCGACCATCGTCGGGGTGCGCCGGCGCGGTTTCACGCCGGAGGCGATCCAGTTGTTCTGCGAGCGCATCGGCATCACCAAGGTCGATTCGTGGATCGACATGAGCGTGTTCGAGGGCGCGCTGCGCGACGATCTCGATGAAAAGGCGCCGCGCACGGCCGCCGTCCTCGACCCGGTCAAGCTGATCATCGACAACTTCCCGGAAGGCGTGAGCGAGCCGTGCAATGCGCCGGTTCACCCGCATCATCCGGACATGGGCGTGCGCGAGTTTCCGATTTCGCGCGAACTGTGGATCGAGCGCGACGACTACAACGAAACGCCGCCGAAGGGCTACTTCCGCCTGTTCCCGGGCAACAAGGTACGTCTGCGCTACGGCTACGTGATCGAATGCATCGGCGCGGACAAGGACGAGAACGGCAATATCGTCGCGGTCCACTGCAACTACTTCCCGGACAGCAAGTCGGGCACCGAAGGCGCGAACAACTACAAGGTCAAGGGCAACATTCACTGGGTCAGCGCCGCCGCCGCGTGCCCGGCCGAAGTGCGTATCTACGACCGCCTGTTCAAGGAGCCGCAACCCGACGCCGGCGGCCGCGACTTCCTCGAGGCGCTGAATCCGGATTCGAAGCGCGTGGTCAACGCCTACCTGGAGCCGGGCGCGCGCGAGGCGCTGCCGGAACAACGCTATCAGTTCGAGCGCCACGGCTACTTCGTTGCCGACCGCGTCGATTCGAAGCCGGGTAAGCCCGTATTCAATCGCATCGTCAGCCTGCGCGATAGTTGGGGCAAGCCGGCGTAAGCTGGAAGCAAGCTCCTGTTACGCAGTGACATAGAACACGGCGTGCGTCTTGTGGAAGGATGCACGCCGTTTTGTTGCCTCATGTTCCATCGACAGTGACGGCGCGGTGGGTGCCGGCGCCAGTCCCGGAGGTCCGATGAAAGTTGCAGCCCGCCACGGGGCGAGTATCCGAAACGCAGTGCAGGACACGAGGCAGGCCGCGGCACGGCCCGCAGCCAGAAGCAGCAACGGCAACATGGCGCGTACCGCGCGCGGCGGCTTGCGGAGCGCGCATCGCGCGCTCATGGCGCTGGCCACCTTCGGTGCGGCGTCGCTCGCCTGCTCCGCTCACGCGGAAGAGCTGACCGGCACGCTAAAGAAAATTCACGACGACGGCGCGGTCGTGCTCGGGGTGCGTGAAGCGTCGATCCCCTTCTCTTACTTCGACGGCAAAGACACGGTCGGCTACTCGCAGACGATCGCGCTGCAGATCGTCGACGAGATCAAGAAAACGCTCGGCATGCCGCAACTGAAGGTGCGCGAAGTCACCGTCACCTCGTCGAACCGTACGCCGATGCTGCTCAACAACCAGATCGATCTGGAATGCGGCTCGACCACGCACACGGTGGAGCGCGAAAATGTGGCCGCGTTCTCCAACAGTTTCTTCCAGTACGCCGTGCGCATGATCGTGCGCAAAAACAGCGGCATTACGGATTTTCCGGACCTGGCCGGCAGGGCGGTCGTGACGACCGCGGGCACCTCGGATGAACGTCTGCTGCGCCGCCTGAACACCGACAAGCATCTGAACATGCGCATCACCAGTGCCCGGGATCATGCCGAAGCGTTTGGCGCACTCAAGGATGATCGGGCCGTGGCCTTCGTGATGGACGAGCCGATCGTGTACGGCTTCAAAGCGACCGACCCGCGTCCGGACGACTTCGTGGTGACGGGCACGCCGCTCGGTTACGAAGTCTACGCGTGCATGTTCCGCAAGGGCGACGAGCCGCTACGCAGTCTCGTGAACGGGGTGATCACGCGCGGCCAGATCTCCGGTGAAGCGGAGCGTCTGTACAAGCAGTGGTTCACGCAGCCCATTCCGCCGCACGGCATCAATCTGAATTTTCCGCTGTCGGAGCAGAACCGCGCGCTGTTCGCGCATCCCAACGACCGCGCGCTCGACTGAACCTCAGGCGACCTGCGCACTCGCCGCCCGCGCCACTATAGCGACCGGTGCAGTTCCGCGAGCGACAGCGTGGTCTGAAAGAGCCGCGTGAGACTGCGGCTCGCATATTGGTCGACCTCGTCCGGCGCGGTCCAGCGGTAGGCGTCCATTTCCGGAATCAGCGTGCCGTCGGAGCGGCGCGGAAACAGCGACGTGCAGGTGCACACGCTCAGATCGAGTTCGTCGGCGGTGGCGCGCGCGCCGAACAGATGCAGGTCCTTGTCGCGCCGGTAAACGAACAGGCCAAGGTCTTTCAGACGCGCGGGATCGATGGCGATCCCGGTCTCCTCGACCATCTCGCGCAGCGCCGTGGCGTGTGGCGCCTCGCCTTCTTCGCCGTGCCCTTTCGGAATATCCCAGTGTGATGTCTCCGTGGCGTGCGCGAGCAGCACGCGGCCGTCCGGATCAAGCAGCACGACGCCGCACGAGACAACCCGGGCGCTCACCGCGGCTCCGCTTCACGCAAACGCAAACACGAGCAGCGCCACGCACGCAGGGCTTCGAGCCGCTCCGTCAGCAAGCGCACGCGCGCAGCCATGACGGCCCGCATGGTCAACGCTTTTTCTGCAATTGCCACGCGCCGCTACCCTGCTTGCAGAATTGCGGGCGCAGGTTCATGGATTGCCCCTTGGCACTCAGCACGACGCCGACGTCGCGGCAGGTGCGCGCGCCGTCTTTGGCCGTGCTGGCCAACGTGATTGCGGCGTCGATCTTCACGCTGTTGCCGGTGCCTTCGTTGACCCAGTTCGCGGTTTCGCCGTCCTGTTTGTCGTTCAGTGCGGAGAGGACCGCCTGCTTGACCGAGTCGATGTCGCGTTGCTTCATGTAACTGAGCGGTGTGTCGTTCAGAAAACCGAGGTTCGCTGCTTGCGCGCCGATCGCGCCACCCAGCAGCAGGCTGCCGGCGGTCAGATGACACAGGACACGGGTTCGCATCGACATGAAGGGTTCTCCTCGAAAGTGTTCGGACGGTCTCGAGCGCGCTCAGGGCATCTCGTGATCTGGACCCCAAAAGCATAGCATGTCGCTCTCGATGTGAGCTCGCGAAACGGCTGAGCTGTGCGCTGGGGCAAACGTCCGTGCGCCGCGTATGCGGCGCGCATTTCTCGGCGAATCTCGCGCTCGCGCATATGGCGCGCATCGGCAATTTTAGGACGCGTCCCATTTCGAATGGTAAGACGCTTTCGTAACATGGCCTCCTGCACTTTCGCGGCGATCAAGCTACGCGCCACACATCGAGCCATGCACATGCTATCCACCCTGGAAATCTTCGCTGCCGCGCTGGCGCTGCTTTGCGTCGCGCTCGTGCCGGTTGCTTTTCGCCGCGATCCGGGACTTGCACGGCCGATCGTGCGGATGGATGCGTTGCCTCGCGCTCGCTGGCCGAATCTGCTGACGCGCGCCGGCATCGCCTGCCTGCTCGTGTCGTTCGCGTGGCTGCTCGCCGGCTGCTATTACATGCTGGCGAGCGTGGGCGACTAATTTGGCCTGCACGGCTAACTCCGCCGGCACTAGCAACCGTCGCGTCGCCGAGATTCGCCTCTTGCCTCTTTTCGCGGACCTCTTTTCGCGGCCTCTTTTCGCGGCCTCTTTTCGCGGACCTCTTTTCGCGGACCTCAATTCGCGGGCTTCATTTCGCGGCCACTGAATTGACCGCCCCGCCACCCGCGTTGTAGCCGTCCGTCAGCGTATTCAAGAAGGCGACCACGTCCTTGATCTCAGCCTCGTCGAGTGCCGGCTTGTCGCCCGGCTTGCGGTCGAACGGCGCCTCGGTATTCAGATTGGCCCAATACTGCTGCGGCAGATCGTCGAACTTCTGCACTTTGCCTTTCGACACCGGATAGAACTTTTCGGGGTTCGTGTCGCGCTGCGCATAAAAACGCACCACCTGCTCGAGCGAGTGGTAGATGCCGTTGTGGAAGAAGCTCTTCTTCAACGCCACGTTGCGCAGCGTCGGTGTGCGGAAAATGCCGCAGAACTCGGCGCGTCCCTTCAGATCCGTGCGCTCCGGGCCGCACGCGCCGAGGTCGTAGAAATGCGGATCGCGATTCACGGGCAGCGCGCGATTGCGCGGCACGCCGATCGCGATCAGACCGAAGTCACTGAACTGCGGTGGTGCACCGTCCCTTGCGCGCTGGCTGATGTGGCAGCTCGCGCAGTTGCCTTTCTTTTCGTCGTTGAAGAGTTGCAGGCCGCGAAGTTCGGCTTGCGTCAACTGTGTCTTGCCCGCGAGATACGCGTCGTACTTGCTGGAGTACGGATAGAAGGTTTCAGGCGTCTGCTCGAAGGTTTCGAGTGCTTGCAGCACGGCTTTGAAGGTGGCGTCGTCGCTATCGAAAACGTGCTGGCCGAAGGCCGCGCGGAAAGCGTCGGCATACGGCGCGGCCTTCACCGCCGCTGTGACCTTGGCCGGCGTGCTGCCCATTTCGAACGACGACAGCAAAGGAATGCGCGCCTGGTCACCGCCGCGGTCGACGCGGCCGTCCCATGTCAGGCCGCCTGTGGGTCCTGCGTCCACGCTTTCGTCGCCTTCGTCATCCGACTCGTGATAGTGCTCGGCGAACGCCGGCACCGATTGCAGATACTTGAGCGTCGGCGCGGCGCGCATGCCGGTGCGGTGCATGTCGCTGCCGCCCAGTTGTACCGATAACGCGTTGGCCGGCGAAAACGCATGGTCCGGACTGTGGCACGACGCGCAAGCGAGCTTGCCCGAGCCGGAGAGCGACGCATCGAAAAACAGTTGCTTGCCGAGCGCTGTCATCTGCCGCACGGATTCGTAGACTTGCGCGCGGGATTGGCCCGCCTCATGGGCGGCGACCTGCACGGCCGACGCGGCGCCCGGCACGGACGAATGCGACGCGCCCGCGCTCGCCGCTTCGCTCGCGACGGCGGTCGTAGCCGGCGCCCCCGCATCACACGCGGCAAGAATCGTGGTCATGGCCGTCAGCGCGAACGCTGCCGCGAGCCGCATGCGCATCGCCACGGGCCCGGCGCATCGTCGCGCCTCGACGACCCCCGCCATCATTTTTCGAATCCCCGACAGACCTGGCCGCATTTGAAAAGGTGAGTTTGCGATAGTGAAGTCCGCGAGCGTATTTCATCCGCATGTCGTTTAAATGACATACAGCCGACGACATTTTCACTTAAGAAGCGATTCGTAATTAATTACATCTTTCTGTCAAATTGCCTTGCGAAACTTTCGCCGGCGGCCGTCCGTGTAAGTAGTGCACGCGGCCCGTCCCCAACGCGAGAGAGAGAACCCACATCAAATGAACAAGAAACTGATCTGCGCGACGCCTATCGCGATCGCAGCAGCGTTGAGTCTGTATGCGTGCGGCGGCAGCGAAGTCACCCAGCCGGACATCACCTCGATCAAGACGGTCGTGGTGATTTACGCGGAGAACCGCAGCTTCGACAATCTGTACGGCAACTTCCCCGGCGCGAACGGCCTGCAGAACGTGACGGCGGCCTCCGCCACCCAGGTGGACCGCAACGGCACGACGCTCGCGACCTTGCCGCAGGTGTGGAACGGTCTCACGCAAACCGGCGTGACGCCGGTGGTGACGCAGGCCATGACGGCAAATCTGCCGAACAGCCCGTTCGCGATCGACGATCCGAACGGCTTCAACACGCCGATCAGCGCCACGACGCGCGACCTGTATCACCGCTTCTACGAGAACCAGATGCAGATCGACGGCGGCAAGAACGACAAGTTCGCCGCGTGGGCGGATTCGGGCGGTCTCGTGATGGGCCACTACACGCTCAATGCCGACAAGCTGCCGCTGTGGAAAATCGCACAGCAGTACACGCTGGCCGACAACTTCTTCATGGGCGCCTTCGGCGGCTCGTTCCTGAACCACCAGTGGCTCGTGTGCGCGTGCACGCCGACCTATCCGAACGCGGACAAGAGCCCGGCGGCCGGTTCGATCTCGGCGGTAGAAAGCGACGGCGTGACGCTGAAGCTCGCGGCCAACTCGCCGGCTTCGGCGCTGAGCGGCCCGCCCAAATATGTGAATTCGGGCAACCTCACGCCTGACTTCTACGCGATCAACACCATGCAGCCGCCGTATCAGCCGAGCGGCAACAAGGCGGCGTCGGGCGGCGACGCGAATCTCGCCGATCCGGCCGTGGCCACTACCCTGCCGGCGCAGACCCAGCAGCATATCGGCGATCTGCTGAACAACGCGAAGGTGTCGTGGGCGTGGTACAGCGGTGCGTGGGGCGCGGCGGTGTCGGCGGCGCAAACCGGCACGTCGAACGTGATCTACGGTGCGAATCTGTCTGCGCCGAACTTCCAGCCGCACCACCAGCCGTTCAATTATTTCGCCGACCTCGCACCGGGCACCGCGAACCGCTCGCAGCATCTGCTCGACGGCGGCCTCGCCGGCTCGGAATTCATCAAGGCGATCGACGGCGGCACGCTGCCACAAGTGTCGTTCTACAAGCCGCAGGGCAACCTGAACGAACACCCGGGCTACACCGACGTGGCCTCGGGCGACCAGCACATCGCCGACGTGATTTCGCATCTGCAGAAGAGCCCGCAGTGGAACAACATGCTGGTCGTCGTGACATACGACGAAAACGGCGGTTTCTGGGATCACGTGGCGCCGCCGAAGGCCGACCGCTGGGGTCCGGGCACGCGCATTCCGGCGCTGATCATCTCGCCGTTCGCGAAGAAGGGTTATGTCGATCACACGCAGTACGACACCACGTCGATCCTGCGTTTCATCACGCACCGCTTCTCGCTGCCGACGCTGCCGGGTATCGCGGCGCGCGACGCGGCGCTGGCGAGCAACGGCGGCAAACCGATGGGCGATCTCACGGCCGCGTTGAACATCCGGCCGTGAGCAAACGACAAAACGCGTTCGCTATCAGACGGACGACGTTCAGCATCAAGCAACAGTCCGCCGGACGGTGAGACTTTGACGGGGCAGCTTCGGCTGCCCTTTTTTTTGCGTCGCGGCGTGCGACGCGTTTTCACGAGCGGCGTATGCTTCGAGCCAGGACGCAATCGTCTCGTCGATAGCGGCTCGGTTCGGTTCGACTCGCTTCGCAACGCATTGCAGCTTGCCCACCCATTCAGGAGTTCGACAGCATGACTGAAAGAACCATCAAGGTGCCCGGTCCCGATCATCCGATCACGGTCGAACCGGCCAGCGCGCGCGTGGTCGTGACCGTCGCCGGCAAAGTGATCGCCGATACGGGCAAGGCGCTGGTGCTGCGTGAGGCGGCGTATCCGCCGGTGTATTACATTCCGCGCACCGACGTCGAGATGACGCTGCTGGAGCGCACCGATCACACAACCTTCTGCCCGTATAAAGGCGATTGCGCGTACTACAGCATTCCCCTCGGCGGCGAGCGAACGGTCAATGCGGTGTGGACTTACGAGTCGCCGTACGCGGCGGTGAGGGAGATCGCGCAACACCTCGCGTTCTATCCGAACCGCGTCGATTCGATCGACGTGAAACCGGCAGCCTGAGCACGACGCGGCAGAAACGGTGCGCGACGCTCGCCACGTGCCGGCGTGAGGCCGGCGCGAGCCGCGGCACGCCACGTGGCGTGCGCAATCGCAAACATGAGAAGTACGGCAGGAGGGACTCGAACCCCCCACCCTCGGCTTAGAAGGCCGATGCTCTATCCAGCTGAGCTACTGCCGTATTGAAGTGAGACGATGCAACCGCACACGGCATGCATCGCCCGCAATGAGAACCCGCTCTCGGGCATGGGACCCTGTGCCCGGCAAGCCACAAGGTTCGTGGAATACCGAAATTCTAACTGACCGTGAGGGAGACAGGAAATCCACCTACACCACCCACGCGTACGGACTGACTGCCTCGGCTCGGCCCAGGCGCCCTGGCACGTCCTGACACGTAAAAAAACAACGGGCCCGGCAGGTCGAGCCGGGCCCGGATTATAACCGATCGCTCCCTGCCCGCCAGCACGCTGCGAACAGGGCGAACGTCGTCAGACCGGTTGCGGATGCAGCACGAACCAGCCGAGGAACACGATACCCGCGATCACGCAATACACGCCGAACGAAGCCAGACGTCCGCGGCCTTCGAAATAGCGCATCAGGAAACGCACGCTGAGATACGCGGCGATCGCGGTGAGCACGCCACCAAGCAACGCGTCCGCGAGCTGGCCGGGCGCATGAAAGAGCTTCGGCAACTCGAGCACGCCAGCCGCGAAAATAATCGGCGTGCCGAGCAGAAATGAAAACTCCGCCGCCTTCTCCGCCGTCAGACCGGCCGCATTGCCGGCGATCATCGTCAGACCGCTGCGTGAGAAGCCCGGAATCAGCGCGCCGATCTGCGCGAGACCGACAAAAAACGCCTGACCGAAACTCAGCTTCTCCGGCGCCTGATGCGCGCGCTTGCGCTGCAGGCGGTCGCCGAACCACAGCAGCACACCGTTGACGATCAGCGCGATCGCCACGATCCGCAAGTCGTGGAAAATCCGCTCCAGCCGCTTTTCCAGCAGCAGCCCGACGAGACCCGCCGGAATCGTGCCGATAATGAGCGCCCACATCATGTGCGCGTCGTCGTTACGGCGGCCGCCGAACGACGCGAAGAAACCGCGCACCAGCGCGCACCAGCGCTTGCGGAAATACCACAGCAGCGCGAACGCCGTGCCGAGATGCAGTGCGACGAGGAACGGCAGCAATTGCGGCGCGTGTTTGTCGATATGCATACCGAACAGGGCGGGCACGAGCAACGTGTGGCCGAGGCTGCTCACCGGAAACAGTTCGGTGACGCCTTGCAGCACGCTCAGGAAGATGAGAAACGACAGGTTCACGCGGCGGGTCCTTGTAAGGAAAATGTCATGGACTAGCGCGCCGGCTAAGGCTCTGCGGGCGCGTCAAAGGCGCACCGATTATGCCTGGCTGCAATGTCAGCGCCAAGCGTTTGAATGGAGTTCGAGGAAATATTGTGCGTCGCGTCACAACTCGAAACCGTTGTTACGCGGCAGAAAACGAATGGGCGGCGTGGATGGCGGCCCCAGCAATCGGCACAACGAAATGTGCGCTGAGCAGACCAGTCTTCGGCAAGACGCCTATCGAAGGGGAAGCAACGAAGGCAATCCGGCGACCCGAATCAGCGCTCGAGCTTGTAGAAAAAGTAGACCGTGCTTGCCGCGAACATGCCGAATAACGCCACACCCATTGCCATTGCGAGATCCATACAGCCTCCTGAGCCGATCTTGCCCGGTGGTCGAAGTTACCCGGCAGTCAAACGAATTATCAGAAGGATGGCCCTTGCGCGACACCCGCAATTTCCCCAGAAGGGTTTCCCCGTAGCGGAAAGCAGCGCAAAATCGTTGCTTTGGCGGCGCGCCGCGCGGCAAATCTCCGACGCTCACTGTCGTTCACCGTCGCTCCAAGCCGCGATCGCGCCGCCTTCGGAACCGCTTTATCCGCCATCAACCCCTTACCCATCAGCCCATCGACCATGCCCCTCTCCCCGCAACAGGACATTCTCGAGATCGACCAGGACGCGTCCGTGCTCCGTTTCGCCCCGCAAGCCGGCGGCCGTTTGATGTCATGGACGATCGACGGCGAAGCGGTCATTTACTGGCCGGAGCACGCCGACTGGAGCCAGCCCGCGCGGATCCGCGGCGGCAATCCGCTGCTGTTCCCGTTCCTCGGCCGGCACAGGGTGGACGGCAAGATCGGCTACTGGCGCGACGCCAAAGGCACGGTGCGCGAACTGCCGATGCACGGCTTCGCGCGCGACCTGCCGTTCGATGCCCACGCCGACGTGCACGGCGCCGGGCTGCGCCTGATTCTCACCGATAGCAAGGCGACCCGCCACGGCTATCCGTTCGGCTTCCGTTTCGAGACCGCGTACAGCCTCGCCGATGCGCGCACGCTCGACGTCACTTTCACCACCACCAATACCGGCGACGCGCGCCTGCCCTACTACGCCGGTCACCACTTCTACTTCACGTTGCCGCACACACAGCGCGCCGAGACCGCGCTGGAGTTGCCGCGCACCGAACGGCGCTATCAGCAGGACGACGGTTCGATCAGCGCCGCCGAGCCCGGCGAAGCGCGCTACACGCTAGACGAGGCGCGTATTCACGACCGCTTCCATTGCCTCGCCGGGACGCCGGATCAACCGGTGCGCCTCATCGCGCCGGGTCTGAACAGGGTCGTCACGATCGATCTGCAAAGGCCGGGCTCGATACCCTGGTACGCCGTGACAACGTGGACGGAAGCGGCGGAGTCGGACTTCTACTGTGTCGAGCCGTGGCTCGGCCTGCCGGACGCGATTCACAACGGCATGGGTTTGCGCTGGCTGGAACCGGGGCAAACCGAGGTCGCGGCGCTGCGTATTTCCGTCGACAAGCTGGGTTGATCGCGGGAATTGCCACGGAGGCCCGCCGCAGGATTCGCAGCGGGCTTTCGCCACGAATTTCGCTGCATTTCGCCGCACGCCGCCCCGCGCGAGACCGTCGCGCTGCCCGCTTTTCGTCTGCTGCAACGCAAAACCGTTAGAATCGGTCGCTTTGCATCTACCTGCCGCGTGATCGGGATCGGCGCGCGGCAGCGCTTTGCGAGGTCCAATGCTCAACACAAGAAGAATGATGAAACGGCTCGCGTGCGCGTCGTTGGTGGCACTGCTCGCCGCGTGCGGGTCAGCGCCGGTCGGGCCGGGGTTCTATCGCGTGGAACAAGGCGATACGCTGTCGAAGATCGCGCGCAGTAACCGGCAATCGGTACAAAGCATCGTGCGCTGGAACAATTTGACCAATCCGGACAGCATCGAGGTCGGCCAGGTCCTGCGCGTCGCGCCGCCGGGCGGCGCCGCGTCGACCAGTGGCGCCGTGCGCAGCGGCGGCAGCGGCAGCGCTGCTTCCCCCGCGCCGCGCCCAGCGCCCGCCGACAGCGCGCCGTCGGCGGCGCCGGCTTCGACGATCTCGCTGGTGTGGCCCGCCGACGGCACGGTCATCCGCCGTTTCGACGGCGCCAATTCGAAAGGCATCGATATTTCGGCGGCAGCGGGCACGCCCGTCGTCGCTGCGGCGCCTGGTACGGTCGTCTACGCGGGCAACGGCCTGCGCGGCTACGGCAACCTGTTGATTCTCAAACACAACGCCGAGTATTTGACCGCCTACGCGCACAACCGCCTGCTGCTGGTGAAGGAGGGCCAATCGGTCGCGCGCGGCGAGAAAATCGCCGAAATGGGCGACACTGATACCGACCGAGTGATGCTGCACTTCGAACTGCGCTATCAGGGTCGTTCGATCGATCCGTCGCGGGCGCTGCCGCCGCGCTAGCGGCCGGCCGGAAGCGCGGACCGGCGGGTCCGTCGCCAGCTGCCATCCGGCCTGCGCGGTCCGCCTATGCGTGTCTGGCGCCGGCGCTGTTCCGCCTCTGGCGCTCGCCTCGACAGGTGTCCGTCTCCCTCGCCCAGCCATGTCTGGCACGCGCCCTGCAATCGGGCCCCGGGAACCCGGTGTGCTATAAGACGCCCAATCAGGACACGACGTGACCTCACTTCACGTCCCTTTCCGTTATTTGTAAGGAATTTCTATGAAGCGCGCATTTGCGTCCGCCGCGACGGCTGCGACGATCGGTCTCGGCCTGTTGGCGCTCGGCAGCCTCGCCGGCTGCTCCAGCACCACCACCATGACCTACCTGCCGAGCGGCGACACCGGCTTTGCAATCAACTGCAGCGGCAGCGATGCGAGTTCGAGCTGGGCCGAGTGCTACAAACGCGCGGGCGAAGTCTGCGGCAACTATGGCTACGACGTCGTTTCGAAAGACGTCGACAACGGGGCAACCTCGGGTGGCACGGTCGGCGGCATTTTCGGCGCCAATGTGAAAAACCGGTCGATGGTGGTTCGCTGCAAGCAATAACTGCGGCGCCGCGCGAGGCGCGCGGCCGCTCGAACTAGCGGCGCCAGCGTCCCGACCGCGGGTCGATGCGCGCGGCGAAGGCGAGCAGCAGGCCGAGCGCAATCGGGCAGATGCCGAGAAAAATGAGTAGCGCGGTCATGTTCGAGAAAGGAAAGGTAAGCTTTCATGATCTGCCGCACATATGAATTCGCGGTGACTCGGGCCTGAGTCCGACGAAAAAAAAGCCCGGCACGAGGCCGGGCTAACGGGGGTTCGGCGCATATCGGCAAAGGACCGGTTCACCATGCGCCAGAACGAAATCTAACAACCCGCTTTTACAAGCGCAATATATTAATTGCGCATGCAATGTGACGCGGCGTACCGAGTCCGCGCCATGTGAACTAAAGAAGTCGGAAATAAACAGGCTCAATACGCCGAGCATTTCAGCTGAAACGCCGGTAATGCCACGATTCAAAACCCGTGCCTGCCCCGGCAGCGCGCGCGGCGCCCGAACATCGTTGAAAGCGCCGGGAAAAGCCTGAGGAAAGGCGTCTGGCCGATTTCGGCTAACCCATCCAGCATGTTTCGGACGCTTTGCGTCTTGCGTAGCTTTAGTGCGCCAACGCACCCTTTGCAGCAATTAACCGAATGGACCTTGCCTTGAGGGGATTCAATAAACCCGCCGAGTTCGTCACAACAAATTCGCGAATGGCGAAAATACACAAAACAGTAAATCCACCGACAAATGGTGATTCTAAAAATCCACCCGTATTTAATGATTCGACAAATCGAATCATCAGTACTGGCATCAGATCGTTCAAGCTGGCCGATTGGCTAAAATCGGCCGCCTAAAAAACCGTGTCTACATGACGCGCAAACCCAATTCGGTGACGAGCACGGCCGCCTGCGCATGCGAGATCGTCGCGCCCTTGAAGAGCGCCGCATCGACGAGCCGCACGCCGCTCAGGTCGGCTTCGCGCAGGTCCGCGCCGTCGAAGCGCGCGCCTTTCAGATGCGCGTCCTTCAGGCTGCCGCCGTCGAAGACCGCATCGCGGAAATCGACCCCGGCGAGATCGGCGTCGGAAAAATCCAGCTGCTGCAGGGTGGCTTTGCGAAACGACAGGCCGCGCAAGTGCGCGCCGACCAGCAGCGTTTCGACGAAGTTCAGGCCCAGCGCCGTGCACGCCTCGAAATTGGCGCCGGTCAGCTTGCAGCTATGAAACGACGCCGACGCGAGCTTGGCGCGCCGCCAACCGCTGTTGTTCAGGTCGCTCGACTGAAACTGCGCGTCGACCAGATCGGCTGACGCGAAATCCGCTTCGCGGCCGCGGCAACGGACCCAGCGGGTATGCGAAAGCGTCGCGCCGAAAAACGAGGTCTCGGCGATCGTGCAGCGATGAAACTCGGCGCCGCGCAAATCGAGTCGCGACAGGTCCACACCTTCGAAGTCGCAGCCGGTGAAATGAAGCGGCGCCTTATGGCCGGCGACGTTCGCCGCGATGAGTTGCTCGACTTCGGCACGCGTGAGCGTCGCGTCGGACACGATGTGCGGGGGCGCGCCCGCTGCCGGCGCCGTTGAATCCAGTGACATGAAGGTTAGAATCGATTTCGAAAGACGGATAGCCTACCGGAACGCGAGCCCCGCTGGCGGCCCGCGCCGATGGTTTATAGTAACGACCCCGCCAAATCCCGCTTACGATGACTTCCAACGACGCCACCCATAGTCCGCTGTACGCGAAGCTGCTTGCCGAAACCGCCCGGATCGGCTGGCCCGAACTCGAACGCTTCTTTGCGCGCGGCATGCTGCTGCGCGTGGCGCGCGACCTCGACCTGGTGAGCGTTGCCGAGGCCATTGCCGGCGACGACACCACGCAGGTCGCGCAATGGCTATCCGCGGGCTTCGTCGAGCGCGTGCAGGCGGAAACGGCCGCCGACTTCGCCGCGCGCGACCCCGACCTGTGGGCAGTCGTCGTCTCGCCCTGGGTGTGCGTGCAGGAACGCAGTTGAGCGACGCCGCGCCCGACGCGGACCCGTCGGCAGCGGCGCCCGCCGTTCCCGTGCACTGGCACCGCCGGGTGCTCGCGCTGGCGTTTCCCGTCGTCCTCGCCAATCTCACGCAGCCGATTCTCGGCGCGGTCGACACCGCCGTCGCCGGCCATCTGGACGGCGCGTCGTATCTGGGGGGCGTGGCGCTCGGCGGGCTCTTTTTCAACTTCGTGTTCTGGGGCTTCGGCTTCCTGCGCATGGGCACCACGGGTCTGGTCGCGCAGTCGCATGGCGCGAACGACCACGCCGGGTTGCGCGACAACGTCGTACGCGCGCTGCTGCTGGCAGCGGCGATCGGCGCCACGGTGCTGGCGCTGCAAGTGCCGTTGATCGATTACGCGCTGGGCGTGATAGGCGGCAGCGAAGCGGTGCAAACGAATGCACGGCTCTATTGTCACGCGCGCATCTGGGCCGCGCCGCTCGCGCTCGGCAATTACGTGGTGCTCGGCTGGCTGCTCGGCACGCAGCAGGTGCGGCTCGCGTTGCTCTCGCAGGTGTTCATCAACAGCGTGAACATTGCGGCCGTCCTGCTGTACGTGTACGTGTTCGATTGGGGCGTCGCCGGCATCGGCGCGGCCACGGCCACCGCCGACGCACTCGGCTTCGTGCTCGGCGCCGCGCTCTTATGGCACGGCAGGCCGCGTGGCTTGCCCGCGCTGAACCGCGCCGCACTGTTCGACGCGGCCGCCATCAAGCGGCTGGTGGTGCTCAATCGCGACATCTTCGTTCGCACCTTGTGCCTGCTGTCGTCGTTCGGCTGGTTTGCGCACCTGGGCGCGAGGCAAGGCGACGCCACCCTCGCCGCGAATGCGCTGCTGCTCAATTTTCAGACCTTCATGGCCTACGGGCTCGACGGCTTCGCGCACGCCGCCGAAGCGCTGGTCGGCGCGGCGATCGGCGCGCGCGACCGGCATGCGCTCACGCAGGCGGTCAAGGTGACGGCGCTGTGGTCCACATTCGGCGCGCTGGGGTTCTCGCTGGTGTATTGGGGCGCAGGCTCGTGGATCGTCCAACGTCTGACCGACCAGGCCGCCGTGCGCGCTACCGCCGAGATGTATCTGCCGTGGGCGGCACTCTCGCCGGTGGTGTCGGTGTGGGGCTTTCTGCTCGACGGCGTGTTCATCGGCGCGACCCGCACGCGCGAGCTGATGACGTCGATGGTGGCGTCGTTCGCACTGTTCGTGGCGGCTTCGTGGGCTTTGCTGGCGCTGTACGGCAATCACGGCTTGTGGGCCGCGATGCTGATTTTCATGGCGCTGCGTGGTCTGACGCTCGGCCGCTATGTGCCGGGCGTCCTGCGCGGCATGGCGGCTGCGACGGCTTAGGTGGCTTAGGTGGCTCAGGTGGCTCAGGTGGCTCAGGTGGCTCAGGTGGCTCAGGTGGCTCAGGTGGCTCAGGTGGCTCAGGTGGCTCAGGCGGCTCAGGCGGCTCAGGCGGCCAAGGTAATCGCGGCGGGACCGGGCGGGACAGCGGGCGCAATCGCCGCTCGTTTCGCATCGCGGCAGCCCGTTACGGCTTGAAACAAATGCACACATATCGGGCGCACCGCTCGCCCTAGCATGACTTCAGCCCGCGCTCTCCGCGCGAACAGTTTGCGCGGGTCAGAGGTGCCGGCGTGCCCGCGCCGGTGCTTCGTCTGCGCTATTCATCTGCGTTGCCGATTCGGTCCTCAGCGGACGCTCAAGGCGCAACCGGCGCCGGCACCAGCGTTGGCGGCCGCGTGTCGGTGGGGACACCGTGATAGTCGGCGGGATCTTGCGGCGGCTGGCCGCCATGGTGGCCGGACGGATTGTCCGCACAGCCGGCAAGGCCGGCAATCAACAGCAACGCAAGCGTCGGAACACGGATCATAAACAGGTAGTCTCTCGAAGCAAAATTTGAAAAGCGGCGGCCCAGTAGTGACCCGGCAGACGCAAGCGCCGAGAGTCTAACCGCAAAGCGTAATCCCTGATGCCGTGACGAGCGGCGTGCTCCTCCCATTTGGTCGCGTGTGATCTACTATAAAGTCACCGCCGCATGTCAAAGGAGGCTGCCATGGATGCTGAAACGATCGCGGGCCTGATCGGACTCGCAATAGGCCTGCTCGTGTTACTCGCGCTGTCGATTTTTGAAGCGAGAACGTATCGGCGCGAACACGACGGCGAAGGCATGGTGCATCACTGGCTCACTCATCAGCAGATGCCGCATTGGATGCGTCGCCGGCACTGAACGGGAAACCGACCGCCGGACGATGATCTCCAGGCTGCGGCGTGGCTGCGGCGGCCGGGGTTTGGTTGTGCCTCGCGCAGGAAGCAAGCGCGGCGGCCGCACGTCAAAACAATGCGCGGTGGCTTAGGCCCGGCATCGGCGCTTTTCGCGCTAAATCCCCTGCTTGACCCACGCGTCGCAAACCGCTTGCCTGCGAGCGCACGGCCGCGCAACGCTCGAGGTTGAACGCTGCCCGCTCGAAGGTCGACGCCGCCAATCTCACTCATCGCCTTCCGTCCGTCGGGCACACGCCTTGCTGCGCTACAGCCTGCAAGGCGCGCGCAGATTGCGCGCAAATGTCCCGGCGTGAACGCGCCGAACCAACCAGACTAACTGGCTAAGGCTAGACAGGGAGAAACCAGAATGACCATCGGAACCATACTGCTTATCGTGCTCATCCTCCTGCTGATCGGTGCGCTGCCGAGCTGGCCGTATAGCAGCGGCTGGGGCTACCGGCCCACCGGACTCGTGGGCGTCGTGCTGATCATCGTGATCGTCTTGCTGCTGATGGGACGCATATAACGGACGCGGCCGTGAGTCGCATTTGAGCGTGCGTTTCGGTGCGGCGCAAATCGTGATTGACTCTGGCACCCAATGCCACGTAGAATCTCGGATTCGTCGGAGCGTAGCGCAGCCTGGTAGCGCATCTGATTTGGGATCAGAGGGTCGAAGGTTCGAATCCTTTCGCTCCGACCACGAAAAGCAACACGAAACCCGCGTAGCCTCCGGCTTCGCGGGTTTTTGCTTTTGGGCTTCGCGCTTGCGACATGGTGCGATAAGGCGCGATAAGGCGCGATAAGGAACTATCAACTGCGACGATCAACTACGACGACAGGCTGTGACGACCAACTGCGCGACCAACAGCGCGACCAACAGCGCGATCAACTGCGAACACCGACTGCGAGCGCCCTGCTGCGGCGCTTTTCACGGTCCGCCCGAGCCGTCGCCTTGCGGCCGCACGGGCCCGCGTGCGACAGTGATCAAAACCCGGCGCGTGTCGCCTCAGGCACAAGCGCCGCAACAGAGTCAAGGAGACACGCATGGATCTGATCCTTTGGCGTCACGCCGAAGCCGAAGACATCGCCAGCACGGACCTCGCGCGAGCGCTCACCACTCGTGGCCGCAAGCAGGCGCAAAGCGTGGCCAAATGGCTGCGCACCCGGCTGCCCGCTGACGCCGTCGTGCTCGTGAGCCCGGCCGTGCGCACCATCCAGACCGCCGAGACCTTGAGCGATCAGTATCGCGTCGTGCGCGAACTCGCGCCCAACGCCAGCGCGGACAATGTGCTCGAAGCGGCCGGCTGGCCCAAGGGCGTCGCGCAGACGGTGGTGATCGTCGGCCATCAACCGACGCTCGGCCACGTTGCCGCCCGCCTGCTCGGGGATAGCGAAGCGAGCTGGCCGCTCAAGAAAGCGGGCGTATGGTGGATTGCGAGCCGTGAACGTGACGGCGACGACCAGGCCGTGCTGCGCGCCGCGATGAGCCCCGATCTGGTCTGAATCGGTTCAAGCGGGCCTGCCCCATAAGAAACCACGCGGCGCCCGAATGCCGCCGGGCCGGTCGCGGTGGTCGCGGTGGTCGCGGTGGTCGCGGTGGTCGCGGTGGTCGCACTGGTCGCGCGCCTCGCATGCCTTGCACGCGCTACGCGCATCATCGGGATCGCGCAGCCCGGGGCATGTGCCTCTCCAAACTGTTGCGCCATTCCATTGCTTTCGCTAGGGAACACCACCACGCCGCGCCCCTCGCTCGGGAACAGCACCCCCGCTCCTTTCGCGAGACCAACACCCCTCCCAGCTCCTTTCGCGCGGCGCCGACACTCGCCGGCCCCACCGGCGACATTACAAGGCGCGCGCACGCAGCTTACGCGCAGTCATCCAATCGTCACGGCTTTGCCATGCGAGCGTCACCAGGCGTTACTACATTGGCGAAAAAAGAAATCTCCCTTTTTTCGACCAGGACCCCCCATGCGAGAACTGCCGACGCCTACCCTGCCCCTCGCTTCGATCTTCGAGTCGCGCCGTCTGCCGCGCGCGGAGGAGACGGTCACCGCCCAGCATCGTCTGCAGGTGACGTGGGCGCGTACCGACGAGGAACTGCGCGAAGCGCAGCGTCTGCGCTACCGCGTGTTCGCCGACGAAATGGGCGCACGCCTGACGGGCCCCGCGGGTCTCGACGTCGATTCGTTCGATACCTATTGCGACCACCTGCTGGTACGCGATCTCGACACGCTGAAAGTGGTCGGCACGTATCGCGCGTTGCCGCCGCATCAGGCCGCGCGGATCGGCCGCCTGTATGCAGAAAGCGAATTCGACGTGTCGCGCCTGACGCACCTGCGCGCCAAGATGGTCGAAGTGGGCCGGTCATGCGTGCATCCCGACTATCGCAGCGGCTCGGTGATCATGTCGCTGTGGGCCGGTCTCGCCGCCTACATGAAGCACAACGGCTACGAGACGATGCTCGGCTGCGCGAGTGTCGCGATGGTCGACGGCGGCCACTACGCGGCGAATCTCTATTGCTCGCTGCGCGAAAGCGCGCTGACTGCGCCGGAATATCGCGCGTTTCCGCACACGCCGTTGCCGGTCGACGAATTGCAAACGGGCGCCGAAGTGGCCCCGCCGCCGCTCGTGAAGGGCTATCTGCGCCTCGGCGCCAAAATTTGCGGCGCACCGGCATGGGATCCCGACTTCAATACCGCGGATTTTCTGACGCTGTTCCGTTTGTCCGATATCAATGCGCGTTACGCTCGCCATTTCCTCGGCGATGCATTGCCGCGCTGAGCGAACTCGGCCGCACGGCGCGCCTCGATGCGCGCCGGCAAACAAACGGCAGTAAAAAAAACCCGGCGACATGCCGGGCTTTTTCATTCATGCGCGAGGCGCAGCGCCTCAATCGTCCGTATAGACCACGCGATATGGAATGCCGACCTTTTCCCACTCCGCGGCTTCCTGAATCAGGCTGTAGTCGGTGAGCGGATTGTTGGCCACCCACTCGTTCGGCAAACGCACCTCATAACCGCCGTTGACCTGCGCCACCGAAATACCCGGCAAGCCGACATCCGCACGCCGGCGGCACAGCAGCGCAGCGAGCCGCAGACAGAACAGCAGCGGCCATTCCACTTCGCGCGTTTGCGACAGCTTGCCGAGTTTGCCCGCGTGACCGAGCACGAGCGCGGCGAGCCGCGCCTGGTCGGTGCGTGAAAAGCCCGGCATGTCCGCGTTGCTGGCAATGTAGGCCGAATGCTTGTGATACGCGCTGTGCGAGATCGACAGGCCGATTTCGTGCAGCGCCGCCGCCCAGCCGATAAACATGCGGTTTTCCGCCCGGCGTTCTTCGTCGGGTTCCGCGAACTGGTCGTAAAAGCGCACCGCGAGTTCGCCGATGCGCCCCGCCTGGGCCCGATCCACGCCATAGCGGCGCATGAAACCCTCCGCCGTCACCGTGCGCATGTCTTCGTGCTGCGAACGGCCCAGCAGGTCGTACAGCACGCCCAGGCGCAACGCGCCGTCCGTGGTGTCGACATATTCGACGCCGAGTTCGTCGAACACCGCGATCATGATCGACAGGCCACCGGCCAGCACCGGAACGCGATCGCCCTTCAACGCGACGAGCTTCAGCCGATTGACGTTCTCCGCCTTGATCAGCGCGCGCTTGAGCCGTTCGAGCCCACCGCGCGAGATGCCGTGCGTGATGCCCGGATCGTTGAAGCCGTTCGCTTCAACCAGTTCGGCGAGCGCGCGCGCGGTGCCCGACGAGCCGATCGCCTGTTCCCAGCCGGTTTTCTTGTACTCGGCGGAAATGATCTGGATTTCGCGCCCCGCGGCGAGTTCGGCCTGGCGCATGGTGTATTCGTCGACGTTGCCGGCCGGGAAAAACGCGCGGCTATGGCTCACACAGCCGATATACAGGCTCTCCATCTTGATCGGCGTGTAATGCGAGCCGATGATGAATTCCGTCGAACCACCGCCGATATCGACCACGAGGCGCTTACCGGGGCTCGCAGGCACGGAGTGTGCAGCGCCCGCGTAGATCAGGCGTGCTTCTTCGCGCCCGGCAATGACCTCGATCGGAAAACCCAGCGCGGCTTGCGCCTCGCCGAGAAATTCGCCGGCGTTCTTGGCGATGCGCAACGTATTGGTGGCGACCGCGCGCACGTGGTCGGGGTGAAAGTCGCGCAGACGCTCGCCGAAACGCTTGAGCGCGTCCCATCCGCGCACCTGCGACGCGCGGTCGAGCATCTTGTCGCGCGACAGGCCGGCCGCCAGACGGACCGGCTCGCGCAACGCGTCCACCTGATAAATCTGGCTGCCTGCGTCGGTTTCCTCGACCCGGCCGACGATCAGCCGGAAGCTGTTCGAGCCGAGATCGACGGCAGCGAGGAGTTGTGGCGTAGTGACCATCGAGTAAGCGGACTCCATGCGCGCGAGCGCGGCGGCGGAAGATGCGTGGGAAGCCGGGTGCCCACTCGGTGCCTTGGGCGCCTTCTGGCCAGCCGCGCTGTTCAAAGACGCCATTCTAAGCGTACCGGAGCTCACGATGTCACCTCGCAGCGTTGGGGGGAACTATGCTCCCATATGAACTGCGTCATATTGACGACACGCAGCGAATCCGGCGTAAAATTTAAAACATCGAGAATGTCATAACAACGTCATCATACTGTGAGAATTTCCGAGCGTCTTTCCGCCTCTCTTCCCGACATTCCATTCTCGCTGCCGATGTCCATCCGCTACCCCTTATTGAATCGCGAGCTGGGCATTCTGGGTTTCAACGAGCGTGTGTTGGCACAAGCTGCCGACCCAGCCGTCCCTTTGCTCGAACGCCTGCGCTTCATCTGCATCACCAGTAGCAATCTCGACGAATTCTTCGAAGTCCGCATGGCCGGACTGCAGGAGCAGATGCGCGACAACCCCGGCGCGCTGTCGCCGGACGGCATGTCGCTGCAGCACGTCTACGACCTCGTGGTCGAACGCGCGCAGAAGCTCGTGCATCGTCAATACACCATGCTGCACGACACCGTGCTCACCGCGCTCGAAGCGGAAGGCATCTATTTTCACGGCACGGAAGCGTGGAACGAAGCGCAGACCGAATGGGCGCGCAACTACTTCTTCGACGAACTGTTGCCGGTGCTCACGCCGATCGGCCTCGATCCTGCGCATCCGTTTCCACGTGTGCTCAACAAGAGCCTGAACTTCGTCGTCGAACTGGAAGGCAAAGACGCGTTCGGCCGTCAGGCAATGATGGGTATCGTGCAGGCGCCGCGCGCGCTGCCCAGGCTCGTGCGCATGCCGCAAGACCTGTCGGGATATCCGCACGGCTTCGTGCTGCTGAGCTCGTTGTTGCAGCGCTTTGTCGGCGAGCTGTTTCCGAATCTCGTCGTGCGCAGTTGCAATCAGTTTCGCATCACGCGTAACAGCGAACTGTTCGTCGACGAAGACGAAATCACCAACCTGCGTGTCGCGCTGCAGGGTGAATTGCCGGCGCGGCATCTGGGCAATGCGGTGCGGCTCGAAGTGTCGGCGGACACGCCCACGCATGTGGTGCGGCGCCTGCTCGACGAAAGCAGCCTGTCCAATAAGGATTGCTATTACGCCGACGGCCCCGTCAATCTGGTGCGGCTGATGCAATTGCCGGAGATGGTGGACCGCCCCGATCTGAAATTCGTGCCGCACATTCCCGCGATTCCGCCGCAGATCGCGAACAGCACCAGCATGTTCGATGTGATCGATCAGGGCGACGTGTTGCTGCATCACCCGTACGAAAGTTTTCAGCCCGTGCTCGAACTGTTGCTGCAGGCGGCCAAAGATCCGAACGTGGTGGCCATCAAGCAGACCATCTACCGCACCGGCACCGATTCGCCGCTGATGGACGCGCTGATGCAAGCCGCGCGCAATGGCAAGGAAGTCACGGTGGTGGTGGAACTGCTCGCGCGTTTCGACGAAGAAACCAACATCAACTGGGCCTCGCAGCTCGAAGCGGTCGGCGCGCACGTCGTGTACGGCGTGGTGGGCCACAAGTGCCATGCGAAGATGATGCTGATCGTGCGACGCGTGTCGGTGGGCGGCAAGACCACGCTCAAGCGTTACGTCCACCTCGGCACCGGCAACTATCATCCACGTACCGCGCGTCTTTACACCGACTTCGGCCTGATGACCGCCGATCAGAAAATCTGCGAAGACGTGCATCACGTGTTCCAGCAGCTGACCGGCATTGGCGGCGAACTGAAGCTGCACGAGTTGTGGCAATCGCCGTTTACGCTGCATCCCAAACTGGTCGAGGCGATTCGCGCCGAAGCCGAGCATGCGCGCGCTGGCAAGAAGGCGCGCATCGTCGCGAAGATGAACGCGCTGCTCGAACCCACGGTGATCGCCGAGTTGTATGAAGCCGCGCGGGCCGGCGTGAAGATCGATCTGATCGTGCGTGGCGTGTGTTCGTTGCAGCCGGGCGTGGCGGGCCTCTCGGAGAACATCACCGTGCGCTCGATCGTCGGGCGTTTTCTCGAACATCACCGTATCTTCTACTTCTACGACGATGGCAAGGAACAGGTGTATCTGTCGAGCGCCGACTGGATGGACCGCAATTTCTTCCGCCGCGTGGAAGTCGCGTTCCCGGTCAACAACCGGCGTCTTAAGCGGCGCGTGATCGCCGAGGGTCTGTCGGCGTTTCTCGGCGACAATCAGTCCGCGTGGCTGATGCAAAGCGACGGGCATTATCGGCGCCGCCGGCCGGGCAAGTCCTCGCGCAACGCGCAGATGAGTCTGCTGGGGAAATTCTGTTCGTGATGTTGCGCTCGCTTCGGCGAGCCGCGAGGAATCGCGACGCGCGTAAAAAAGCCCGCTACGCGCGGGCTTTTTTACAGGCCGGGTCAGTTACGTCAAACCGGTGCCGGTTGCCGGCGCGCCGTGCGATACACCGGGAAGCGCACCGTAAACGTGCTGCCCCGCCCCTCTTCGCTCTTCACGTCGAGCTGCGCATCGTGACGTTGCAGCACATGTTTGACGATCGCGAGTCCGAGGCCCGTACCGCCTGTGTCGCGCGAACGGCTGCGATCGACGCGATAGAAGCGCTCGGTCAGCCGCGGAATATCCGCGGCGGGAATGCCCAGTCCGCTGTCCGTCACCGAAAACACCGCATGACCGCCTTGCGCGTGCCAAAACACCTTGATGGCGCCGCCGTCCGGCGTGTAGCGGATCGCGTTCGTGACGAGATTGCCGAACGCGCTGAGAATTTCCGTTTCGACGCCGGTGACGGTGAGCCCTTCGTCGGCATCGAACACGATCTTGTGATGATCGCTCGACAGGCTATGCGCGTCGTCGCGCAAATGCCGCAACACCGCGCGCATGTCGATCATCTGATCGCTCGGCGGCTTGTTGTCGCCCTCGAGTTTGGCGAGCACCAGCAGATCGCTGACGATGTGGCGCATGCGCGAAGCTTGCTGCTCCATCAGTTCGAGATAGCGCGAACGTTCGCCCTCGCTCAACGGCAATTCACGCATGGTCTCGAGAAAGCCCGAGAGCACCGTGAGCGGCGTCTTCAACTCATGCGAAACATTGGCGACGAAGTCGCGGCGCATCGCGTCGGTCCGCTCCAGTTCGGTGATGTCCTGCGAGAGCACCAGCTTGCGGTTTTCGCCGTACGGAAAGACCTGCACCGAGAGCACGTTTTGCCGTTTGTCGCCCATGCCGCGCATGATCAGCATCTCTTCGTACCGATGCGAATTCAGGTAACGCACGAACTCCGGCTGACGCACCAGATGGGTGATGTGCTGGCGCAGATCGCGCTTCGCATCCAGTCCGAAATGGAGTTCGGAGATCGCGTTGCACCACTCGATCTGATCATGATCGTCGAGCATCGCCACGCCGTTCGGCGAAGCCTGGATGGCCTGAATGAAACGCGAATGCTGCTGCTCGACCTGACGCACCTGGGCGTGCCAGCGCTTCGCGAGCTTGTGCAAACGGTAGTAGATTTCGCCCCAGATGCCGGGGGCGCTCGGCACTTCGCCGTACACCGGCGCATCGAGCAAATGCCACAGCCGCTGCTTATGGAAGGTGCTGAAAACGCTCTGCGCGAGCAGCATGACGATCGCGAGGACGAGCGCTGCCTTGACGTTCACCAGTGCGCCGACCACCACGCACAGAACAGCCAGCAGCACGACCGACACGATGGAGCGCGCCCAGATGATGTTCATGGTCTAGCGATCGAAGAAAGAAGCGTAAGCGCCGGAAGGGAAAATCGCGGCGCCGAACGTGGCGAAGCGTGACGAACAGCGGCGATGACGCACCCGGTGCGTTCGGCCGGTAAGCCGCCACCGTGAACGTCAGGCGCTCTTCGCGAGCCGGTAGCCGCTGCCGCGCACCGTCTCAATCATAGCATCGCACCCGGCCGGCTTGAGGGCCGCACGCAGGCGCTTGATATGCACGTCGACCGTGCGCTCTTCGACGAACACGTGATCGCCCCACACCTGATCGAGCAGTTGCGTGCGGCTGTGCACGCGCTCCGGGTGCGTCATGAAGAAATGCAGCAGACGGAATTCCGTCGGGCCGAGTTCGAGCTTGATCTCGCTGCCTTCGGCATGCGCGGCCACGCGGTGTGTGGCCGGATCGAGCTTCAGGCCGTTGATCGCGACCACGTCTTCGGTCAACTGCGGCGCACGGCGGCGCAGCACCGCCTTGATGCGCGCCATCAGTTCTTTCGGCGAGAACGGCTTGGTGACGTAGTCGTCGGCGCCGATTTCGAGGCCGAGCACCTTGTCCTGCTCGTCGCCACGCGCGGTCAGCATGATGATCGGGATATGCTTCGTGCGCTCGTTGTTGCGCAGATCACGCGCGAACGCAATGCCCGATTTCCCCGGCAACATCCAGTCGAGCAGCACGAGGTCGGGCAGTACGTCGCTGATCAGGTTTTGCGCCTGCTCCGCGTTGTACGCGCGAATCGGGCAGTGTCCGGCGTGTTGAAGATTGACCGAAATCAGTTCGGAAATGGCGGGCTCATCTTCAATGACGAGAATGCTGCTGGGCATCGGCACCTCTGGTCCTTATGTCTGGATTAACTGAGTGCTTCGCGTTCGAGCGCGTCGCGCGACTTGTGCCGTACGTCGGTGCCCTTCACGATGTAAATGATGAACTCCGCGATGTTCTTCGCGTGGTCGCCGATCCGCTCGATCGCCTTGGCGATGAACAGAAAGTCGAGGCCCACCGAGATCGAACGCGGATCTTCCGTCATGTACGAAATCAGCTTGCGCACGAAAGCGCGGAATTCTTCGTCGATCGCCTTATCGTCGCGCACGATCTGCGCGGCGGCAACCGTGTCGAGGCGCGCGAACGCGTCGAGCGCGCGGCGCAGAATCGACACCGCCATTTCACCCGACAACTTGATCTCGGCGATGTTGATGGTGCGCGAGGCGCCGTCTTCCATCAACCGCTTGGTACGCTTGGCGATTTTTTCGGCTTCGTCGCCGGCGCGCTCGAGATTCGTGATGGTCTTCGAAATCGCGATCAAGAGACGCAGGTCACGCGCGGCCGGCTGACGGCGCGCGATGATATTGCTGCACTCTTCGTCGATCTCCACTTCCATCTTGTTCAGACGCTCTTCCGCGGCGATCACCTGCTCGGCGATGTCGAGATCGAATTCGTTGAGCGCCTGCATGGCCTTGACGATCTGCGATTCGACCAGGCCGCCCATTTCGAGCACCTTGGAGGAAACCAGATTCAGGTCGGCGTCGAACTGGCTGGACAGGTGTTTGTCGGACATGTCGTACTCCCTTGTTTGGCTCGGCGATTTAGCCGAAGCGGCCAGTGATGTAGTCCTCGGTTTCTTTGCGGACCGGCTTGATGAAGATCTTTTCGGTGTCGCCGAATTCGATCAACTCGCCGAGGTACATATAGGCAGTGTAGTCCGAACAGCGGGCCGCCTGTTGCATGTTGTGCGTGACGATCACCACCGTGTAGTCGCTCTTCAGTTCGGCGATCAGCTCTTCGATGCGGCCCGTCGAGATCGGGTCCAGCGCCGAACACGGCTCGTCGAGCAGGAGTACTTCGGGACGGATCGCGATGCCGCGCGCAATGCACAGACGCTGCTGCTGACCGCCCGACAGACCGTAGCCGCTCTGCCCGAGCTTGTCCTTCACTTCGTTCCATAGCGCGGCCTTGGTCAGCGCCCATTCCACGCGGTCGTCCATTTCCGAGCGCGGCAGCGTCTCGAACATCTTCACACCGAATGCGATGTTGTCGTAGATCGACATCGGAAACGGCGTCGGCTTCTGGAACACCATGCCGATCCGCGCGCGCAGCAGCGAGATATCGCGCTTGGAGGTCAGCAGGTTTTCGCCGTCCATCAGGATCTCGCCCTCGGCACGCTGCTCCGGATAGAGCGCGTACATCTTGTTGAGCGTGCGCAGCAGCGTGGACTTGCCGCAACCCGACGGACCGATGAACGCGGTCACCTTGCCTTCCGGGATCTGCAGGTTGATGTTCTTCAGCGCGTGATACTTGCCGTAGAAGAAATTCAGGTCGTTGATCTCGATCTTCGGGCGCGACGGCGCTTGCGACTGGCCGCTTTGCACGGGGTCGAAACCGGCGGGCGCGGTGGGACGCGCGATCGGATTGAGTTGAGTTTCTGCCATATTCATCGGATTACACTCCGCCCTTACTTGTTCGTGAAGATCGTGCGCGCGAGGATGTTCAGTCCCAGCACCGCGAGCGTGATCAGGAAGACGCCGGCCCACGCGAGCGATTGCCACTGCGCGAACGGGCTCATCGCAAACTTGTAGATCGTGACCGGCAGGTTCGCGACCGGCTGGCCCATGTCCAGCGAGAAGAACTGGTTCGACAGCGCCGTGAACAGCAGCGGCGCGGTTTCGCCTGCGATGCGCGCCACGCCGAGCAACACGCCGGTGACGATACCCGCGATGGAAGCCTTCAGCGTGATCGACAGCACCATCTTCCACTTCGGCGTGCCGAGCGCGAACGCCGCTTCACGCAATGCGTTCGGCACCAGTTTCAGCATGTTCTCGGTGGTGCGGATCACGATCGGGATCTGCAGCAACGCGAGCGCGAACACGCCGGCCCAGCCGCTGAAGTGGCCCATCTTCGCGACAACCAGCGCATACACGAACAGACCGACCACGATCGAGGGCGCCGACAACAGAATGTCGTTGATAAAACGCGTGAGGCTCGCGAGCCAGCCTTTCTGGCCGTATTCGGCAAGATACACGCCGGCGAGAATGCCGATCGGCGTGCCCACGAACGTGGCGAGCGCGACCAGCATCAAGCTGCCGACGATCGCGTTGGCAAGGCCACCGCCATCGGTGTTTGGCGGCGGTGTCGATTGCGTGAACAACTCGACCGACAAGCCGCCGACACCCAGGCGCAACGTCGTGTACAGAATCCAGATCAGCCACAGCAGACCGAACGCCATCGCCGCGAGCGACAAGGTCAGTGCGATCGCGTTCTTCATGCGGCGGCGGCCTTGCAGACGCACGCGCATCGCCTCGAGCGCGGCAGCGTCGGTCGAACCCGGCATATTCAAGGTGGGCTGGCTCATTTCGCGCCCTCCCCTTTTTCGAGGCGAAGCAGCATGATCTTCGAAATCGCCAGCACGATGAAAGTGATCACGAACAGAATGAGGCCGAGCTCCATCAGCGCCGACGTATGCAGGCCCGGATCCGCTTCGGCGAATTCGTTGGCAAGCGCCGACGTGATGCTGTTACCCGGCGAAAAGAGCGACACGTTGTCGAGCAGATTGGTGTTGCCGATCACGAACGTGACCGCCATGGTCTCGCCAAGCGCGCGACCCAGACCCAGCATGACGCCGCCGATCACGCCGCTTTTGGTGAAGGGCAGCACGATCTTCCACATCACTTCCCACGTCGTGCAGCCGATGCCGTAAGCCGACTCTTTCAGCAACACCGGCGTGACTTCGAACACGTCGCGCATCACCGAGGCGATGTACGGAATGATCATGATCGCGAGAATCACACCCGCGCACAGGATGCCGATGCCGATCGGCGCGCCCTGAAACAGCGCACCGACCACCGGAATCCCGCCGAGCACCGCGCCGAGCGGTTTTTCGAACCACGTCGCGAAGATCGGCGCGAACACCAGCAGACCCCACATGCCGTACACGATCGACGGAATCGCGGCGAGCAGTTCGATCGCGATGCCGAGCGGCCGGCGCAGCCACGCGGGCGCGAGTTCAGTCAGGAAAAGCGCAATGCCGAAGCTGACGGGCACCGCGATGATGAGCGCGATGATCGAGGTGGCGATCGTGCCGTAGATCGGCACCAGGGCGCCGAATTGCTTGCTGGGTGGATCCCACTCGGCGGTCCACAGGAAGCTGAGACCGAATTGCCTGATCGACGGCAGGGACGCGACGATCAGCGACACGATGATGCCGCCGAGCAGCAGCAAAGTGATGATGGCGGCGAGGCGCGCGAGACCGCCGAAGATCACGTCGCCGGCACGGCCAGGCGCTTTCTGCTGCGACGCGTTGCCGGGCGGGGTCGACCTGCTCGCGCCGGACGCTAATTGGATATCGGACATGAGAGCCTGATGGACCTGTTTCCAGTTGCCGTATGACACGTGTCGTGCGGCCGGTAATGCCGAGGGTTAAAGCCGTTGGCCGTCCCCACATGAGGACGGCCAACGTGTTACGTACTACGGATGCACACCGCCCGACTTACTCGGCGATTGCCTTGCCCGAAGCATCCTTCACCTTCGACTTCCACTGCGTGCGGATTTCCGACACAACCGAATCCGGCAGCGAGATGTAGTCCAGATCGTTCGCGGCTTGCGTGCCGTTCTTGAATGCCCAGTCGAAGAACTTCAGCGTTTCGGTGCCTTGCGGCGCCTTGTCCTGCGTCGTGTGAAGCAGCACGAACGTCGCGCCGACGATCGGCCATGCGTTCTTGCCCGGCTCGTTCGTCAGGATCTGGTAGAACGACTTCGACCAGTCCGCGCCTGCTGCCGCTGCCTTGAAGGTGTCCGTCTTCGGCTCGACCACCGCGCCCGACGAGTTCTTCAGCGCGACATACGTCATGTGGTTCTGCTTCGCGTACGCCCATTCCACGTAGCCGATCGCGCCCGGCAGACGTTGCACGAAGGCCGCGACGCCGTCGTTACCCTTGCCGCCCGTGCCCGTCGGCCAGTTGACCGTCGAACCTTCGCCGACCTTCGACTTCCAGTCCGCGTTGACCTTCGACAGGTAGTTCGTCCAGATGAAGCTGGTGCCCGAACCATCGGCGCGGCGAACCACGGCGATGTCGGTATCCGGCAGCTTGACCTTCGGGTTCAGCGCAACGATCGCCGGATCATTCCACTTCTTGATCTTGCCCAGATAGATGTCGCCGAGCACTTCGCCCGACAGCGTCAGTTCAGCCGGCTTCACGCCCGGCACGTTGACGACCGGTACCACGCCGCCGACCACCGTCGGGAACTGGAACAGGCCTTCCTTGGCGAGCTCGTCGTCCTTCAGCGGAGCGTCCGAACCGGCGAAGTCGACGGTCTTCGCGACGATCTGCTTCACGCCGCCCGACGAACCGATACCCTGGTAGTTAACCTTACCGCCGCCGGACTTCTGATAGGCGTCGGCCCACTTCGTGTAAATCGGTGCTGCGAAGGTGCTGCCCGCGCCGGTGATGTCTGCGGCTTGCGCTGCGATCGCGAAAAGCGCGCCAGCGACGCCAGCGAACACGGTTTGCATCAATTTCATGAGACCTCCAAGGTGTGAGCGGTGTGAGCGAGTAACACGAATACCGCGAAGCTTAGGGTCTCTTTGTGACAGTAACGTGACTAACCGTGAAACGGATGTGACAGTGGGATTACTAGGATGAAAGGCTTTCAAACGGGAGATTGCCGGTGTCTGAGGAGGTCAAAGGCGCCGCTCTACAGATTAGGCGAAAAAGACGGGGCGCGAACGTTTGCGCGTGAAAGGTGGGGGGCAGCGGGCGGCTGGCGGCTGGCGGCTGGCAGTTCGGCGACGGAAGGCGGGGTGGACGGCAGGCGTCCAGCAGCGCGACGGCGGAAGGCGGGGGTGGACGGCAGGCGTCCGGCAGCGCGACGGCGGAAGGCGGAGTGCTGCCAGAAAGATAGCTGGAGGATCCAACTGTTTTGCACGGCGCCTCTTGCCAGCGGACCCGAGCGCCAGCCGGCGGCGGGACGATTCTGCGATGTCCCGCCGCGCTGCGCCCTGCAGGCGCGCGGCTTAGGCTGTCGCCTGCTTCACCGCGCTGGCAATCGACTCCGCATGATGAACGGCGTCGGCGACATTTTCCGCTTCGACCATCACGCGCAGCACCGGCTCGGTGCCGGATGCGCGAATCAGCACGCGGCCGCGGCCGTTCAATGCGTCCTCGGCCTTGGCAATGGCGCGGCGGATCACATCGCTGCCCTTCCAGTCCGCGTCGGGCTTCATACGTACGTTGATCAGCTTTTGCGGGAACAGCGTGACGCCGTCGAGCAACTCAGCGAGCGTTTTATCGCTGCGCTTCATGGCGGCCAGCACCAGCAACGCGGAGACAATGCCGTCGCCGGTGGAATGGCGGTCGAGCGAGAGAATATGGCCGGAGCCTTCAGCCCCAAGTTGCCAGCCGTGTTCGCGCAACTGCTCCAGCACGTAACGGTCGCCGACCGCCGCGCGCACGAACTTCACGCCGGCAGCCTGCAACGCGACTTCCACCGCCATATTCGTCATCAAGGTGCCGACTGCGCCATCCACCTTGCCCTCGGTCGCAATCCGATCCTTGACCAGGATGTACAGCAATTCATCGCCGTTATACAGGCGGCCCGCGGCATCGACCACCTGCAGCCGGTCGGCGTCGCCGTCGAGCGCGATGCCGAGATCGGCATGATTCGCTCGCACCGCGCGCACCAGCGCATCCGGTGCGGTCGCGCCGACACCATCGTTGATGTTGAAACCGTTCGGCGCAACACCGATCGGAATCACATCGGCGCCGAGTTCGTGGAACACATGCGGCGCGACGTCGTACGCGGCGCCGTGCGCACAGTCGACGACCAGCTTCAGGCCGCGCAGGTCAAACGCAGCCGGAAAGGTGCTCTTGCAGAACTCGATGTAACGACCGGCCGCGTCGTCAAGACGGCGCGCCTTGCCGAGTTGCTCGGACGCCGCGCAGGCGAGCGGCTGATCGAGTTGCTCTTCGATCTGCGCTTCCACTTCGTCGGGCAGCTTGTTGCCGTCGGCGGAGAAGAATTTGATGCCGTTGTCGTAGTACGGATTGTGCGATGCGCTGATCACCACGCCCGCGGCGAGCCGCAATGCGCGGGTCAGATAGGCGATGCCGGGAGTCGGCATCGGGCCGGCCAGCATCACGTCCACACCCGCCGCGGAGAAGCCCGCTTCGAGCGCCGCTTCGAGCATATAGCCCGACACCCGCGTGTCTTTACCGATCAACACGGTTGGCCGCGTGCCCGTCCTCGCCCAGCGGTCCGCACCCACCAATACCTTGCCGGCCGCATAGCCGAGCCGCAATACAAATTCCGGCGTAATAGGCCCTTCGCCGACTTTGCCCCGAATGCCGTCCGTTCCGAAATAACGACGTGCCATGTTTTATGTTCCTCCTTGGCTTACGGGCTCAGCCGCGCGTGCGGCTGTGATTCGCCGCTTCGCGCATGGCTGCCCAGACTTTCAATGCATCGACTGTTTGCGCGACGTCGTGCACGCGCAGAATCGCAGCACCTCGTTCGGCGGCGCACACCGCCGCCGCAATGCTGCCCGCGACGCGTTCCGGCGCCGGGCGTCCCACTACCGCGCCGATCATCGACTTGCGCGACATGCCGGCAAGAATCGGATAAGACGGCTCGGCGCGCGGCGCCGTATCCCGCAGGTGGGCAAGCAACGCGTAATTATGCTCGACCACGGCCTTGCCGAAGCCGAAACCCGGATCCACGCTGATGCGCTCGCGCGCGATGCCCGCCTGCGCAAGCGTTGCGACCCGTTCCTCGAGAAACTCCCGCACCGCGCTCACCACGTCGTCATACGCGGGCTCGCCGAGCTGCATGGTCTGCGGCTCACCGAGCATATGCATGACGCATAGTCCGCAGTCACTGCTGCGCACCGCATCGATGGCGCCGGGCATCCGGAAGCCCCAGATGTCGTTGATCAAATCTGCGCCCGCAGCCAATGCGTGACGCATCACTTCCGGCTTATACGTGTCGACCGAAAGCGGCACATTCGCGCCGCGCAATTGCTCGACGAGCGGAATCACGCGTTCGAGTTCCTCGTCGAGCGGCACCGGCGGCGCACCGGGCCGCGTCGATTCGCCGCCGATGTCGATGATGTCCGCGCCGTCGAGCATCATGCGCTCGGCCTGGCGCAACGCATCACCGCGCATCGCGTATTGACCGCCGTCGGAAAAAGAATCAGGTGTGACGTTCAGAATGCCCATGACCAACGGGCGCTCAAAGGTCAGCTTGAAACGGCCACACTGCAATGGCTCGGGAACAGGTAAAGAAGGGAATTCGACTTTCGACACGTGGTGGTGCTTCACGCAAACGGATAAATGCAAAACGGGCCGGTGTGATACACACCGGCCCGCACTTTCTAGTGGTCGCCGATCAGGCCGGTGCCGTTGCGCTACCCGGCTTGACCTCGGTACCCGGGCTGCCGCCCGAAGAGGCGTCGCTTGCCGACGGCGGCGAGCTCTTCGGCGAGCGCGGCGGACGGCCTGCCATGATGTCGTTGATCTGATCAGCGTCGATCGTTTCCCACTCCATCAGTGCGGCGGTCATTGCCTCGACCTTGTCGCGGTTCTCGTCCAGCAGGCGCTTCGCGAGGTTGTACTGCTCGTCCAGCACACGGCGGATTTCGGCGTCGACCTTCTGCTGCGTCGCTTCCGAAATGGTGCGCGTGAAACCGCGGCCAAATGGCGTGGCGTCGTTTTCGTCGTCCACATAGACCATCGGTCCGAGCGCGTCCGTCATGCCGAAGCGGGCCACCATGGCACGCGCGGTTTGCGTCGCCTTGTTGAAGTCGTCCGATGCGCCAGTGCTGATCAGGTTCAGGAACAACTCTTCCGCTACGCGGCCACCGAACAGGATCGCGAGACGATCCAGCAGATAGTCCTTCGAATACGTTTCGTTGTCATGCTCCGGCAACTGCCACGTCACGCCCAGGGCACGGCCGCGCGGAATGATCGTGACCTTGTGCACCGGATCGGCCTTCGGCAGCAACTTGGCGATCACCGCATGGCCCGACTCGTGGTACGCCGTAGCACGCTTCGATTCTTCGCGGATCACGGCCGACTTGCGCTCCGGACCCATGAAGATCTTGTCCTTCGCGTCTTCGAAATCCGTCATTTCAACGATGCGCTTGCCGCGGCGAGCTGCGAACAAGGCCGCTTCGTTCACGAGGTTCGCGAGATCGGCGCCCGAGAATCCCGGCGTGCCGCGCGCGATCACCGCTGCATCGACGTCGTTCGAAATCGGCACCTTGCGCAGGTGGACCTTCATGATGTGTTCACGGCCGCGAATGTCCGGCAGACCCACGTACACCTGACGGTCGAAACGGCCCGGACGCAACAGCGCCTTGTCGAGCACGTCCGAGCGGTTCGTTGCAGCGATCACGATCACGCCCGAGTTCGCTTCGAAGCCGTCCATCTCCACCAGCATCTGGTTGAGCGTCTGTTCGCGTTCGTCGTTCCCGCCGCCCATGCCAGCGCCACGATGACGGCCGACCGCGTCGATTTCGTCGATGAACACGATGCACGGTGCATGCTTCTTGGCCTGCTCGAACATGTCGCGCACACGAGCCGCGCCGACACCGACGAACATTTCGACGAAGTCCGAACCCGAGATGCTGAAGAACGGCACTTTCGCTTCGCCGGCAATGGCTCGCGCCAACAGCGTCTTACCGGTTCCCGGTGGGCCGACCAGCAGCACGCCGCGCGGAATGCGGCCACCCAGCTTCTGAAATTTCTGCGGATCACGAAGGAAGTCGACCAGTTCGGAGACTTCTTCCTTGGCTTCGTCGCAACCGGCGACGTCGGTGAAATTGATTGCGTTGTTGTTTTCGTCGATCAGACGCGCACGGGATTTACCGAACGAGAACGCACCGCCTTTCCCGCCTCCCTGCATCTGTCGCATCATGTAGAACCAGAAACCGATAATCAGGATCGTCGGCCCGAGGTAGTACAGCGCGGACACCAGCGCATTGGGTTCGTCATCAGCCTTGCCGCTCACCTGAACGCCATACTTCATCAGATCGCCGACCATCCAGATGTCGCCGGGCGACACGATCTGGTACTTCTGGCCGTCTGCTGGAGTGACCGTGAGGTTCCGCCCCTGGACAATGACGTTCTTGACTTTGCCGTTCTTTGCGTCGTCCATGAACTGCGAATAGGAAACGCCTTCCTGGACACGGGGCTTGTCGAACTGCTTGAACACCGTAAACAGCACCAGTGCGATAACCAGCCACACTGCTGCTTTCGAAAACATATTGTTGTTCAAAGCACCACTCCTTCACTTAGACGGGCGCCTACATTTGCCTTGCGGCACCACGAAAGCATTCTAATCCAGTCCGCAGACCCCTGCCATAAGGTTTCACTACCACACAAATAGGACAGCGGGCCATTGCAGCACCCGTTTCCGAGGTCGTGATCGCATTAACGGCAGATGCGGAACCGTCCTGCAGCGCCCCTATGCGGGCCGCTTGAGATGCTTACCCAAAATAAACGTTTCTGACGATTTGTCCCGCGACGCCTTTGGCTTGCGGGCCCCCACCACCTTGAACTGATGCTTGAACTTTTCGACAATCTGGCTGTAACCGCTGCCGTGAAAGCATTTGACTAAAAGGGCACCATCCGGCTTCAAGTGATTTTGTGAGAATTCCAGCGCGAGATCGCATAAGTGCTCGATTCGCGCGGCATCCGCCACCGCCACTCCCGACAGGTTGGGCGCCATATCCGAAATTACAAGATCAACCTGGCGTTCGCCGACCAATTCTTCCAGTTGCGCGAGAACCGAGTCTTCGCGGAAGTCGCCCTGAATGAAGTGGACGTCGGCAACCGGCTCCATCGGCAGCAGGTCCAGCGCGATGATCGTGCCGTCGATCCCGCCTTCGCGTTCCGCGTCGCGTTGGGCGCCTTTCGCAAGCTTGTTGCGCGCGTACTGGCTCCAACTGCCCGGCGTGGAACCCAGGTCGACGATGACCTGCCCCGGGCGGATCAGCTTGTCCTGCTCGTCGATTTCCTTGAGCTTGTAGGCTGCGCGGGCGCGATAGCCCTCCCGCTGCGCCATTTTCACGTACGGGTCGTTGATGTGGTCATGCAGCCACGCGGTGTTGAACTTGTTTTTTGCCATTAAACGTTGAACTCTTGCTGCGTGATGTCACGCTTTAGCGGATAATACGCGGTTAATTCGCGCGGCCACCGCCAAAACTGGCGGCCATCCGCGATTCTGTTGTTCTGACGCGCCGCCCTGCTGAATCGCCTCGATCAAGTCATTCGAACGACTGAACCGGGGACCGCAGGTGCCGCCATTTTAGTCGAGTCTCCCACTTTCCATGCCCGCCCTCAAAGTCTCTTCCGACCAACGCGCCGAGTTGCGCTCCCAGGCACATGCGCTCAAACCGGTCGTGCTCGTCGGCGCCGAAGGCTTGACCGACGCTGTGCTCTCCGAGATCAAGGTCCACCTTGGCGCTCATCAGCTCATCAAAATCCGCGTGTTCGGCGACGAACGCGAAGCGCGCCTTGCGATCTACGAACAAATCTGCGACAAGCTGAACGCCGCGCCGATCCAGCATATCGGCAAGCTGCTGGTGATCTGGAAACCGGAAGCCGCACAACCGGCGGTGAAGGCCAAACGCGGCGCGCTGCCGAGCGCGCGTGAAGCCGCGGTGGAAGCCAAGCCAGCCAAGGGCCGCGCGCCGCGCGTCGTGACGGTCGTGAAGCCCAGCGAAATTCCGATGCGCAAGCCCAAGGCAAAAGCAGTGGTGGTGCGCGGTAATGAACGTGTTACCCAAGGCGGCAACATCAAGCGCGCCAAGAAACGCCAAACCAGCGCGAAGCGTTCGCATCAGTCGTCGAAATAAACGAATGACGAGAGGTGCGGACGCACTGCGCACCTCGGCAACGGCTGCCGAATAGGACTTCTCGCAAGCTCAACATTGCTCAGCGAAACCGCGAGCGCAGTTTGCACCCAAGCAGAAGATCTCCGCCAGTGCGTCGCGTCAGCCCGTGACCTTACCCGCCGCGTTGCGGGTACCCTGCTCCGCCGCCGCAACGCCCGCGCCCGCGGGCAACTTCCACACAAGCGCCACGCCAAGCAGGCTCTCGATCAGATAGAACAGACTCGACACGCCGTGCAGGATGCCGAAGCGCGTGGCATACACCGAATGGCCAACGTCGCTGCCCGCTTCGAGCGCAGCAATGCGCATGGCATTCATGAACGGCTGCAACGCGAAGTAGCCAACGAGCACGCAAACGAGCATGCCGGCGATCAGCCAGCGCAAGCGTCGATAGGCATCGCCGCCGCGGCGAACCAGTACGTTCGCAAGACCGAGCAGCAAAATGCCGCACACCGCACCCAGCACGCCTTCAATGCGAAACAGTTGCGCCGCGACCGCGCCCGCCGTCACTCGGTCGAGCGAGCTGAACAGCACGGGTGCGACGGCATAGCCGATAGTCAACAGACTACCGACCCACACCACCGTCAATAACCGGAACAATCGATGCGGCATCTGGGGCACCCGTGGCGCGCTCAAACGTAACTGACCGCGATGATTTCGTATTCGCGCACGCCGCCCGGTGCCTGCACCGACGCCACGTCGCCTTCCGACTTGCCGATCAGGGCGCGCGCGATCGGCGAGCTGATCGAGATCAGGCCATGGTCGATGTCCGCTTCGTCGTCGCCGACGATCTGATATTTGACGGACGCACCCGAATCCAGGTCTTCCAGTTCCACTGTTGCACCGAACACCACGCGACCATCCGCCTCCACCGCCGCCGGGTCGATCACCTGCGCGCCGGCCAGCTTCGATTCGATTTCGGCAATGCGGCCCTCGATAAAGCCCTGCTTTTCCTTCGCCGCGTCGTATTCGGCGTTTTCCGACAGATCGCCCTGGGCACGCGCTTCCGCGATCGAATTGATCACCGAGGGACGCTCAACCGATTTCAGGCGCTGCAATTCGTCGCGCAACATTTCCGCGCCGCGCTTAGTCAATGGAACAGTGCTCATAAACAACTCTATGCAAAAAGACAGCCGTAAAAAAAATCACCGCGGTTAAGTGCATTCCGCGGGGGCCAGAGCACCGGGCAAAACCCGGCGCCAAGCACCTGCGGAACGCCGCTTAACCGCGGCACTTACATCTTGGACAGGTATTCGAAGCCTTAGTTTAGGCGAGCATGGAGGCCTTGTAAATCATAGACTTCCAGGTCCTTCAAATAGCGCAAACCTTCCACGGCGGCACGCGCACCGGACATCGTCGTGTAGTACGTGACCTTGTTCGCCTGAGCGCTCATGCGAATCGAACGCGAGTCGGCGATCGCGGCGCGGGTTTCGTCGACCGTCGTGAAGACCAGCGCGATCTCGCCGTTCTTGATCATGTCGACGATGTGCGGACGGCCGTCCTTCACCTTGTTGACGACCTTGACCGGCACGCCGGCCGCTTCGATCGCGGCGGCCGTACCCTTGGTCGCGACAATCGGGTAACCGAGTTCGTGCAGCATGCGCGCGACTTCGACGGCCTTCGGCTTGTCGGCGTCCATCACGGTCAACAGCACCGTGCCCGACTCCGGCAAACGCGAACCCGCGGCGAGCTGCGATTTGAACAAAGCTTCGCCGAAGGTTTGACCCACGCCCATCACTTCGCCGGTTGAACGCATTTCCGGCCCGAGCACCGGATCGACTGCCGGGAACTTGACGAACGGGAACACCGCTTCCTTCACGCTGAAGTACGGCGGGTCGATTTCCTTCGTCACCCCCTGCTGCGCCAGCGTCTGACCGACCATGGCGCGCGCCGCGATCTTCGCGAGCGGCAGGCTGGTCGCCTTCGACACGTACGGCACCGTACGCGAGGCGCGCGGGTTCACTTCGAGCACGTAGATGATGTCCTGTTTCGAACCATCCGCCTGCGGCACCTGCTGGATCGCGAACTGCACGTTCATCAGGCCGACCACGTTCAGCGCTTTCGCCATCGCACCGGTCTGGCGCTTCAGTTCAGCCACGGTCTCCTTCGACAGCGAATACGGCGGCAGCGAACAGGCCGAGTCGCCCGAGTGCACGCCCGCCTGCTCGATGTGCTCCATCACGCCGCCGATGAACACGGCTTCACCGTCGGAGATGCAGTCCACGTCGCATTCGATCGCGTCGTTCAGGAAGCGGTCGAGCAGCACCGGCGAGTCGTTCGACACCTTCACGGCCTCGCGCATGTAGCGCTCCAGGTCGCGCGGCTCGTGGACGATTTCCATCGCGCGGCCGCCAAGCACGTACGACGGACGCACCACCAGCGGATAGCCGATTTCGTCGGCGAGCTTGAGCGCCTCGTCTTCGGCGCGCGCGGTGCGGTTCGGCGGCTGACGCAGACCGAGGTCCTGCAGCAGCTTCTGGAAACGCTCGCGGTCTTCGGCGGCGTCGATCATGTCCGGCGACGTGCCGATGATCGGCACACCGTTCGCTTCGAGATCGAGCGCGAGCTTCAGCGGCGTCTGACCGCCGTATTGCACGATCACGCCGACCGGCTTTTCCTTGTCGACGATTTCGAGCACGTCTTCGAGCGTCAGCGATTCGAAGTACAGACGATCGGACGTGTCGTAGTCGGTCGAAACGGTTTCAGGGTTGCAGTTGACCATGATCGTTTCGTAGCCGTCTTCGCGCATGGCGAGCGCGGCGTGCACGCAGCAGTAGTCGAACTCGATGCCCTGGCCGATCCGGTTCGGGCCGCCGCCCAGCACCATGATCTTCTTGTTGCTGGTCGGATTCGCTTCGCACTCTTCCTCGTAGGTCGAGTACATGTAGGCGGTTTTCGTGGCGAACTCGGCCGCGCAGGTGTCGACGCGCTTGTACACCGGGCGCACGTTCAGTTCGATCCGGCGTTGACGCACTTCCGCCGGCTTCGCGCCGAGCAGTTTGGCGAGACGCCGATCCGAGAAGCCGCTTTGCTTCAGGTACTTCAGTTCATCCTTCGAGAGGCTCGCGAGCGTGCGGCCTGCGAGCGCCTTTTCCTTCAGGATGATCTGTTCGATCTGTGCGAGGAACCACGGGTCGATCGAGGTTTCTTCGAAAATCTCTTCGGCCGTCATGCCGACACGGAACGCGTCGCCCACGTACCAGATGCGATCCGGACCGGCTTCGCCGATCTCGCGGATGATCTCGTCGCGGTTATCGGTCTTTTCGTCCAGACCGTCCACGCCGACTTCCAGACCGCGCAGCGCTTTCTGGAACGACTCCTGGAACGTGCGGCCAATGGCCATCACTTCGCCGACCGACTTCATCTGCGTGGTCAGGCGCGAATCGGCTTCGCGGAATTTTTCGAACGCGAAACGCGGAATCTTGGTGACGACGTAGTCGATCGTAGGTTCGAACGACGCCGGGGTCTGGCCGCCGGTGATTTCGTTCTTCAACTCATCCAGCGTGTAGCCGACGGCGAGCTTGGCCGCGACCTTCGCGATCGGAAAGCCCGTTGCCTTCGAAGCCAATGCCGACGAGCGCGACACACGCGGATTCATTTCGATCACGATCATCCGGCCGTCTTTCGGATTGATCGAGAACTGCACGTTCGAACCGCCGGTATCGACGCCGATCTCGCGCAGCACCGCGAGCGATGCGTTACGCAGGACCTGGTATTCCTTGTCAGTGAGCGTTTGCGCCGGCGCGACGGTGATCGAGTCGCCGGTGTGGATGCCCATCGGGTCCAGGTTTTCGATCGAGCAAACGATGATGCAGTTGTCCTTCTTGTCGCGGACCACTTCCATCTCGTACTCTTTCCAGCCCAGCAGTGACTCTTCGATCAGCAGCTCGCGCGTGGGCGACAGGTCGAGACCGCGCTTGCAGATCTCTTCGAATTCGTCGCGGTTGTACGCGATGCCGCCGCCCGAACCGCCCAGCGTGAACGACGGACGAATCACCACCGGATAACCGCCGCTGCCGGTTTGCGCGGCGATGTCGGCCTGCACCTGGAGCGCTTCTTCCATGGAGTGCGCGGTGCCCGATTTGGCCGAACCGAGGCCAATTTTCGTCATCGCGTCCTTGAACTTCTGGCGGTCTTCCGCCTTGTCGATCGCTTCCGGCGACGCGCCGATCAGCTCGACCTTGTACTTCTCCAGCACACCGTGCGCGTGCAGATCGAGCGCGCAGTTCAGCGCGGTCTGGCCGCCCATCGTCGGCAGGATCGCGTCCGGGCGCTCCTTCGCGATGATGCGCTCGACCACTTCCCACGTGATCGGCTCGATATAGGTCACGTCGGCCGTGTTCGGGTCGGTCATGATCGTCGCCGGATTGCTGTTGACGAGAATGACCTTGTAGCCTTCCTCACGCAGCGCCTTGCATGCCTGCGCGCCCGAGTAGTCGAACTCGCACGCCTGGCCGATGATGATCGGACCCGCGCCGATGATGAGGATGCTCTTGATGTCTGTCCGCTTGGGCATAACGCTCTCGCTAATGTATTCCTGAATTCTTTCCGTCGGCGCGCGCCGTTCCTACGTTGCGCGCGCTCTGCTCTGTCTGGTCCGGCTCGCCGCGTGTTCGTCGCGTGTTCGTCGCGTGTTCGTCGCGCGTTGGTCGATCACGCGCGGCGCGGCGTGAGCCGTGCACGACGAGGCTTTGGCGCCGCCTTATGCCGCAGCGGTCTTGCCGGCCTTCTTCGTGTCCATCAACGCCGTGAAGCGGTCGAACAGATAGGCGATGTCATGCGGGCCGGGCGACGCTTCCGGGTGACCCTGGAAGCAGAACGCCGGCTTGTCGGTCAGCGCGAAGCCCTGCAGCGTGCCGTCGAACAGCGAGACGTGCGTGGCGCGGGCGTTGGCGGGCAGCGTGTCGGCATCGACCGCGAAGCCGTGGTTCTGCGACGTGATCACCACGCGGCCGTCGTCCAGATCTTTCACCGGATGGTTCGCGCCGTGGTGGCCGGTCTTCATCTTCATGGTCTTGGCGCCGACCGCGAGGCCCATGATCTGATGGCCGAGGCAGATGCCGAAAGTCGGAATGCCGCGCTCGATCAGTTCCTTTGTGGCGCGGATCGCGTAGTCGCACGGTTCCGGATCGCCCGGGCCGTTCGACAGGAAGACGCCGTCCGGATTGAGCGCGAGCGCGTCAGCGGCGCTAGCTTGCGCCGGCAGCACGGTAACGTGGCAGCCGCGCTCGGCCAGCATGCGCAGGATGTTGTACTTGACGCCGTAGTCGAACGCCACGACGCGGTACTTCGGCGCATTCTGCGTGCCGTAGCCGCTGCCCAGACGCCATTCGGTCTGGGTCCACTCGTAGGATTCCTTCGTCGACACGACCTTCGCGAGGTCCATGCCCGAGAGGCCGGGGAATGAGCGTGCGAGTTCGATGGCGCGGGCTTCGTCGTCCGAACCGGCGAGAATCGCGCCGTTCTGCGCGCCCTTGTCGCGCAGAACGCGGGTCAGCATGCGGGTATCCAGACCGGCGATGGCGACCACGCCTTCGTCCTGCAGATATTGCTGGAGCGTGCGCTCCATGCGGAAGTTCGACGCGAGAACCGGCAGATCGCGAATGATCAGGCCGGCGGCATGGACTTTCGTCGCTTCGACGTCTTCGGCGTTCACGCCGACGTTGCCGATATGCGGATACGTGAGGGTCACGATCTGGCGCGCGTAGCTTGGGTCAGTCAGGATTTCCTGATAACCGGTGATAGCGGTGTTGAACACGACTTCGCCGATGGTATGCCCGGGGGCGCCGATCGAGTAACCACGAAAGACCGTGCCGTCGGCGAGCGCGAGCAGAGCGGGAGAAAATGACGGCAACACGGGAGACTCCTTGGGGAACACCCTGTTGCCGACCTGCCTATCCGACTGCGAGCCGCAGCGAAACGCATCTGGGATGCGCGCGCAGACTCGCTCGCGAACTGCCGTTGACGTTGCAAGGGGCGCGATGAGTCCATTGTGTGGACGAATCGGCTGGGAACCAGTCCTGGGGCCCTGCTTGCTACGCCAGTGGCGCGCGGCGGATGAACGGTATGGGAGAGGTAGGCGCTAGGGTGCGGGTTGATAAGCTCAAACCTTGAAATTATAGCTTGAAACTACCCTTCTCTCCAAATCCGAGATAGCGGCAACGCTTGGGGGAGCGCGCCCCCAACTCGCTCAAAGCCTTGCCAGGCTTGGCATCGGCGGCTCCCGCTGGCATTTTTGCCGGCCCGGAACGGGGCAGCGCCGGCAAAATCGCGCACGATCGGTGCAGCGGCGCGGCAGACCGGCTCAAGCGCCCTGTTCGGCGTGGGCTTCGGCCGGGCGCACCAACCGGCGGCCAGGCAATACGTACCAGACCGCGCTCAACACCTGCAGCACCACAAGAACGCCCCACACCGTCAGATGCGCGGTCGCCGGATAATGGCCGTCGGTCGCCGGCCAATACGACAGCATAGCGCCAACGCCGATCTGGAAGCCGAAAATCAGCAGGAAGATGATCAACGTCAGTGTGGTATTCACTCGGCCAATCATCTGCGCCGGGAAGTGCCGCGCCATGACCGCATAGCTGAGAATGCCGGCGCCGCCGAAGATGCCGTACGCCGCCCACAGGAGAGCCGCGGGCAGCGGCGCCTTGAACATGATCAACAACTGCGTCAGAACGTACAGCGCCATGCCGACGCCGCAAAACACATAAAGCGAGATGCCGCGCCGCTCGAGACCGCGCGCCGCCGCGCCGAACCCCACGCAACCGGCCATCATCGCGAAGCCGAGAATCGACACCAGCGCTGCCGCCTCGCGCGGCTCGAAGCCCTGCACGTCCCGCAGCCACGCACCGACCCAGAGCGACTGCATCGCATAGAAGACGCCTTGTGTGACCACCGGGAACGACGCGATCTTCCAGAACGCCGCGCTGCGCAGAATATGCAGCGTGCCTTTGAACTGCGCGCCGAGACTCGCCTGATGATGCGTTTCCTTTGTGTCGGGCGCGAGCGTCCACTGTGCCAAGGCAACCAGCACGGTGAGCAAACCGAGACCGACGCAAACCGAGCGCCAGCTGGCGAAGGTCAGCACCCACGTCAGCGGCGAGCCGACCATCACGCCGCCGAAGCCGCCGATCGCCATCACCAGTCCGTTCATCAGCGGCAGGCGCGCCGGCGCGAAGTGCTGCGCCAATGCCTTGAACGCGGCGCCAAGACAGACCGAGACGCCGACGCCGATCAGCAGGCGCCCGGCCATCATCGTGCCGACGCCGTGCGCTGCGCCGAACACCCAGATGCCGAGCGCGGCAACTAGCAGCGTGGCGGCCGTCACCCGCCGCGCGCCGAAGTGATCGAGCAGGACGCCGGCGGGAATCTGCGCCCCCGCGAAGCCGAGAAAATAGAGACTGGTGAGCAAGCCCAGATCCGCCGCCGACAGGCCGAGATCACGGGTAATGAAAGGTGCAAAGCCGAGATTGACGCCGCGAAACACGTAGGAAACGAAGTAGCCGGCGGAGAACAGCAAAAAGACTCGCAGTTGGGTCGACGACATGAGCTCTTGAATTATCCGGCTGGCCGAATCGGTTTGATCGAAGCACGAAAGATAAAGGAAAAGCGCCGGCTTGACCCGAAATGATCGGAGGAATGAAAAACGCCGTCACCACGGGTGACGGCGTTGGAAAAAGCACGGTGCGTGATCGAAGCGCAATTCATGCGCTGCCCCCGCAACGCATGTGGTCACTACCGTGTGAGCCGCTATTGGTCTACTTACCCTTCTTCGCGTTGGCCGCGGTCTTCGGGCGGCTCTCTGCCGCAGCCTTCGACGCCTTGCTGGACGTGGAAGCCGATACCTTGGTTATCTTGCCCTTATTGGCGCCAGATGCCGTCGGCTTGCTGACCTTCTCTACCGGCTCGGAGACCTTCACCACGGCTGACCGGCCACGACCCTTTTTCTTATCGTAGCGCGAATCGCTTCTCGTGTCCGCGACATGGGTGCCGATCTTCTCGACGCCGCCGCCCTGCACGTCGGTAGCGATGCGCTCAGGGCCCGGCTCGCTCGGCATGGCCTTGCCGACCGGCACGTGCAGCACGATTACCTGGCCACGCGAAACGCTGTCCCGATGCGTGCGATTCCATGACTTCAACTGACCGACCGACACGCCATAACGCACGGCGATGGCGGCCATGGTCTGATTGCGTCGCACGCGGATCAGCATCTTGCGGGTGTCGGGGACGTCGGGCTCCATGGCCAGCACGGCGCTTTCAGCCACGTCGGCGCTGATGTCTTCGTCGTCGTCCGAACCGCGCGGCACCACGATCGTGGAGCCGGGCTTCAGGCGCATGCCGACTGGAATCTTGTTCACTTCCATCAGCGTATCGGCATCCACGCCGATCTTTTGCGCGATCGCCGCCGGCGCCGCGCGCTCGGTGACCGTGTAGGTGGTCCACGACGAAAGCGCGCCGGAATAGGTCTTCAGATTGCGTTCGAACGCGCTGGCGTTGTCGAACGGCAACAGGATTTGCGGCTGCGTGGCGCCGAGAATGACCGGCTTCCTGAACGACGGATTCAGCGAGCGGAATTCGTCAGTGGACAGATTCGCGAGCTTCGCGGCCATGTCCACGTCGATATCGTGCGAGGTGGTCACCGTCACGAAATACGGGTGGTTCGGAATGGACGGCAACGTGAGCCCGTACATTTGCGGATTCGTCACGATGTTCTTCACCGCCTGCAGCTTGGGCACGTAATTGCGCGTCTCGTTCGGCATGCGCAGGCTCAAGTAGTCGGTGGGCAGGCCTGCCGCTTCGTTGCGCGCGATCGCGCGCTGCACGTTGCCCTCGCCCCAGTTGTACGCCGCGAGCGCCAACTGCCAGTCGCCGAACATGTCATGCAGACGCGACAGGTAGTCGAGCGCGGCGCTGGTCGAGGCCAGCACATCGCGGCGCTCGTCCTGCCACATGTTCTGCTTGAGGTTATAGGTGCGACCCGTGCCCGGCATGAACTGCCACATGCCGGCCGCCTTCGCCACCGACAAAGCCTGCGGGCTGTACGCCGACTCGATGAACGGCAGCAAGGCGAGCTCGGTCGGCATATGGCGCGCTTCGAGCTCTTCGACGATGTGGTACAGGTACTTCTGCGAGCGCTCGGTCATGCGCTGCACGTAATCGGGGCGTTGTGCATACCAGTTGACCTGCATGTCGACGAGGTCGGTTTGCAGATCCGGCATCTGGAAACCACGGCGAATACGGCCCCAGAGGTCGGCGTCTGCGCTCGTCAGTTGCGAGACGGAGCCCTGGTCGACGTTGATCGTCTCTTTGGCGGTGGCGCTTTTGCGAAGGGCGTCGGCGACGGCTTGCTGACTGGCGGGGTTGGTTGCGGTGGAAAGGCTGCTCGTCGTTGGTCCCTGGCTCGCGCAGGCGGCGAGCGTCAGGACCAGCAACGCACTAAAGATAAATCGCATGAACGTCTCGGCTTCCACAAGGGCTGGAATTTGCAGCCGATAGTACGAAACGGCAACGTTTACGTCAATCGGAAAATTGCGAAAAAATCAAGTAAATCTTAGGCTTGGCGAATTCTTCCGATTCTTCGCGTGAACAACTCCTTTCATTGGATCGGGTCAACGGAAGCGGTTTTTCCATTCACGCATCAGCGTAAAGGCTGTCAATCGATCGGGCACTTTTTCGTGCAACTGATCTTGCAGGCTCGCCTGCACCGCCGGCTGGCCGGCGCGCAAAAACGGATTCACCGCGCGTTCGTGGGCGATCGTGGTGGGCAGGGTCGGCACGCCGCGCGCGCGTAGCTCGCTCGCCTTGTCGCGCCAGGTTTGCAGTTCGGCGTTGCCCGGCTCACAGGCGAGCGCGAAGCGGATATTCGACAGCGTGTACTCGTGCGCGCAATGAACCTCGGTCTCGCCCGGCAGCGCGGCAAGCGCGTCGAGCGATGCGAGCATCTGCTTCGGCGTGCCTTCGAACAGCCGGCCGCAACCGCAGGCGAACAGCGTGTCGCCGCAAAACACGTGCGGCGTGCCGCCCGGGGCGGCCGCCTGAAAATAGGCGATGTGGCCGCTCGTGTGGCCCGGCACGTCGAGCACGCTCAATTCGAGCGCGGGGGCCGCAATCGACACGTGAGCGCCATTTTTCAGACGCTGCGTGAGGTGCTCGATCGCTTCACCGGCGGGGCCGTAGACGGGCACGGCCTGGCCATTCAGCAGATCGGCTACCCCGCCGACGTGGTCTTGATGATGGTGCGTGAGTAAAATAGCGCTCAGCCGCCAACCTCGTTTCGCCAGATAGGCTTGCACGGGGGCGGCCTCACCCGGATCGACGACCACTGCAGAATGTCCGTCGGAAACGACCCAGATGTAATTGTCATCAAACGCCGGGACCGGTACGTACTCGAGCGCATTCATAGGCGACGCATTCTCTGATATGACTGATCGAGCGATTATAGACTGGCCCGCCTGGACCGATTCGCCGCCCGGCCGCTACGTGCTCGAGTGGGAGCAGACCCAGCTCGACCGCGTGGTGTCGGACGTGTTCGGCTACCATGCGCTGCAACTCGGCCTGCCGCAGCTCGACGCGTTGCGCGAAAACCGCATGCCGTGCCGCGGGCTCGTGCTCGACGCCGCGAGCGGCGCGAGCGCGCCCTACGCTTTTCCGCGCGGCCCCGTCCATGCCGGCGGCAACGGTGCTCGCAACGGTTCTGGCCACGGCGGCGCACAAGGCGGACTGGTCGGTCTGCCGGCGCCGGCCGGGCGCAGTGCCGTGTGGTGCGACCTGCTGGACTTGCCGTTCGAAGCACAGAGCGTCGATCTGATCGTGATGCCGCACACGCTGGAATTCACGAGCGACCCACACCGTCTGCTGCGCGAAGCCGAGCGCGTGCTGATGCCCGAAGGCCAGTTGATCATTCTCGGCTTCAACTCGCTGTCGCTGTGGGGCGCGCGGCAATCGGTCGGCAAGATGACCGGCCGGCCTTTCGTCCCGGCGGCAGTCGACCTGATCGCTTTCACGCGCCTGAAAGACTGGATCAAACTGCTGGGCTTCGACCTTGAACGCGGGCGCTTCGGCTGCTATCGTCCGCCGCTCGGCAGCGAACAATGGCTGTCGCGCTACGGTTTCATGGAAGCCGCCGGCGACCGCTGGTGGCCGATTTTCGGCGCCACCTACATGATCAAGGCGATCAAGCGCGTGCGCGGCATGCGCCTCGTCGGCCCGCTGAAAGTGAAGAAACCCGTCCTTGCCGCGGGCCTCGCGCCCGCCGCCACACCGAATACACGCAACCACACTCAATGACTTCCGATCTCATCGATATTTATACCGACGGCGCCTGCAAGGGCAACCCGGGCCCCGGCGGCTGGGGCGCGTTGCTGCGCTTCGGCGACCAGGAAAAAGAACTGTTCGGCGGCGAAGCGAATACCACCAATAACCGCATGGAACTGATGGGCGTGATCGCCGCGCTCGAAGCACTGAAGCGCCCCTGCAAGGCGGTCGTGCACACCGACTCGCAATACGTGCAGAAAGGCATCAGCGAGTGGATTCACGGCTGGAAGAAGAAAGGCTGGATCACCGCAGCGAGGCAGCCGGTCAAGAACGCCGATCTCTGGAAGCGGCTCGATGCACTCGTTGCGCAACACGAGATCGAATGGCGCTGGGTGCGCGGGCACAATGGACACCCGGAAAATGAGCGCGCCGATCAGTTGGCCAATCGCGGCGTCGCGTCACTCGCGCAGCTTTGATTCCTGCTGTGACGGCCGCGCCGGCTTGCCGGCGCGCACCCTCTTCTTTCGCTGCAATTTTTTGAGGCAGGCTAATCCGACATGCGTCAACTCATCCTCGATACCGAAACCACCGGCCTGAATGCCCGCACCGGCGACCGGATTCTCGAACTCGGCTGTGTCGAGCTGGTGAACCGCCGGCTCACCGGCAACAACCTGCACTTCTACATCAACCCGGAACGCGACAGCGATCCGGGCGCTCTGGCCGTTCACGGTCTCACCACCGAATTCCTGAGCGACAAGCCGAAGTTCGGCGAGATCGCCGACCAGTTCCGCGACTTCATTCAGGGCGCGGACCTGATCATCCACAACGCACCCTTCGATATCGGTTTTCTGGACGTCGAGTTCGCCTTGCTGGGCTTGCCGCCGGTGAGTACCTACTGCGGGGAAATCATCGACACGCTGGCGCGCGCCAAACAGATGTTCCCCGGCAAGCGCAATTCACTCGACGCGCTGTGCGATCGCTTCGGCATCAGCAACGCGCACCGCACGCTGCACGGCGCGCTGCTCGACTCGGAACTGCTCGCCGAAGTCTACCTGGCGATGACGCGCGGCCAGGAAAGCCTCGTCATCGACATGCTCGGGGACTCGCACGCCGGCGGCGATGCGCGCACGCCGCGTGTCGCGCTCGATTCGCTGGATCTGGTCGTGATCGCCGCCAGCGACGACGAACTCGCGGCACACCAGGCGGTGCTCGACGGCCTCGACAAGGCGATCAAGGGCACGAGCGTGTGGCGGCTCGAACCGGCGCCGGCCGCGGATGAGCAAACCGCTTAAAAAAATACTGGACGAGCTCGAAAATCCCTGACATAATTCGGCTCTCTTCGGGTGGTTAGCTCAGCGGTAGAGCACTGCCTTCACACGGCAGGGGTCACTGGTTCGATCCCAGTACTACCCACCAGAATTTTGGTGTGTCGATCACCGGAGACTAAAGGGCTTACGCAGCAATGCGTAAGCCCTTTTTCATTTGCTGTCGCGCCGTTTTCACGCGCCAAAAACCGTACGGAATGCCAGGTAGCTTCGGGAGTGCACTGAAACGGCCGGACACTCGCCTCATCCCCTTCGAGTCGCATCACTCAAAACGATAGGGTCGCCACGAACCGCCGGCCTCATCGCGCTTTGACGTCAATAACGAATCTTCGTACGTTTGCGGCTGCCAAATACTGCTGATATAGTTGGCACTCGGGCATTCGCCCCGTCCTTTTCCTTCACTTCATTCGACCATCGGGAGGCGCCACATGTTTGCAATGCGTATCGCCGCCCCTGGCACGGTCTCGCGAGCGTTGTCGCGACCTTAAGTCGTTCCGGTCGCCCATTCGCCGCTCACGCGGTTCCGCCTGAAAAGGCAATCCGCGCAATTCCCAGACAGTCCGCAGTTCCCTCGCCGACACACACCGGCGCGTTTTGACTGTCTCGTCCTTTCGCTTCTGACTGGAAACCCCGGTGCGCCCACGCGTCACGGGGTCGTGGCAAATGACCAGAAAAAAACTCGATTTTCGCGGACAAGCCTTCAAGGACGTCCTCGGCTTCACCTTCCATCATTGGGCGCAACAGCCCTGGCGCATCCTCGTTATTACGGCGCTGGTGCTGCTCTCCGCGTTGGCCGACGTGCTCACGCCGATGTTCGCCGGACACCTCGTCGACGCCATCGCGTCCGGCGCGGCCAGCAACGCCGTCGCCTGCCGAGCGGCGCTCACCGCCTTCTGCGTGCTGGGCGCGCTCGGCCTCGGCGCCACACTGCTGCGGCAAGGCGTGTACTTCAACATCATCCGGCTCACGCTCAAGATGATGAGTGAGATCGCCGCGAACGCGTTTCATCGCGTGCAACGCTTTTCGACCGACTGGCATGCCAACAGCTTCGCAGGCTCGACGGTGCGCAAGATCACGCGCGGTATGTGGGCGCTCGACCTGCTCAACGACACGCTGCTGATCGCGCTGTTGCCGTCGCTCGTCATGCTGGTCGGCGCCACGCTCCTGCTGGGCTGGCGCTGGCCGATGATGGGCGCGGTCGTCGGCATCGGCTCGGTGCTGTATATCGCGGTGACCGTGGCCATGTCGCTCGGCTTCGTGGCGCCGGCCGCGCGCCTTGCGAACGCGTGGGATACGCGCATGGGCGGCGCGCTTGCCGACGCGGTCAGTTGCAACGGCGTGGTCAAGGCGTTCGGCGCGGAAGATCGGGAAGAAGTCCTGCTCGCGCGCGTGATCGGCAAGTGGCGGCACCGCACGCGCCGCACGTGGATGCGCGGCACGATCAACGGCGGCGTCCAGGGCGGCATGCTGGTGGCAATCCAGGCCGCGATTCTCGGCGCGGCCCTGTTGTTGTGGGCGCGCGGCGAGGCGAGCGTCGGCGACATCACGTTCGCGCTGACCATGTTCTTCATGCTGCAAGGCTATCTGCGCGACGTGGGCATGCACATCCGCAACCTGCAACGCTCGGTCAACGACATGGAGGAACTGGTATCTCTGGAAAGCCAACCGCTCGGTATCGAGGACCGGCCCGGCGCAGGTCCGATCGCGATCGGCCAGGGCGAGATCCGTTTCGAGCACGTCACCTTCCATTACGGGAGCAGCGGCCAGCCGCTCTACGACAATTTCTCCGTGCGCATTGCGCCGGGCGAGCGCGTCGGGCTCGTCGGGCATTCGGGTTCGGGGAAGACCACGTTCATCAAGCTGATCCAGCGGCTCTACGACATTTCGGAAGGCCGGATCACAATCGACGGTCAGGATATCGCCAAGGTCCGGCAGGCGTCGTTGCGCAGTCAGATCGCGATCGTGCAGCAGGAGCCGGTGCTGTTTCACCGCTCGCTCGCCGAGAACATCGCGTATGCGCGGCCCGGCGCGAGCCGCGCCGAGATCGAGCGCGCCGCCAGGCTGGCGAGCGCGCACGACTTCATCGCCGCGCTGCCCAAGGGCTACGACACGCTGGTCGGTGAACGCGGGGTCAAGCTGTCGGGGGGTGAACGTCAGCGCGTCGCCATCGCGCGGGCGTTTCTCGCCGACGCGCCGATCCTGATTCTGGACGAGGCCACGTCGAGTCTCGACAGCGAAAGCGAAGTGCTGATCCAGCAAGCCATGGAGCGGCTGATGATGGGCCGCACCACGCTGGTGGTGGCACACCGCCTTTCCACCGTGCGTGCGCTGGACCGGTTGCTGGTGCTGGATAAAGGCAAGGTGATCGAGGAAGGCAGCCACGACGCGCTGATCAAACTCGAGAAAGGCCTCTACCGGCGGCTGTTCGAGCGTCAGGCACTGGAATTGATCAAAGGTCTGGGTGAACCGGAACTCGCGAATCAGGCCTCGCGGCCGAGCGTGAACCGGACGGACGATTCCAGCTTGCTGGTCGGAAAGTGAACGACGCCCGGCGTGCTCGACGTCAGCCAGAAACCGCCGGTATGCGCCGGCGGTCTTCTGGCGGCGTTTCGCCGCTGATGGTTCTTCCGGGCGCTCGATGACGACGTGGGCGCCGCTCTTCGCGCGCCCGCCATTCGCCCCTGGGCCGCAAGCTACACGCCCGCAGGCAAGCCCACGCCACGCGCCATCCCGGTGGCCGCAAACACCATCAGCACCAACAAGATCGTCTGGATCACGCTCAAGCGCGCGTAGGAGCGCGCCTTGTGCAGATCGGGCGCGGCGCCTTTCCTGACCGCTGCGCGCCAACGCATCAGCGCGAGCATCGACGGCACTTCGAGGATGAGAATGGCGACGAAGAGCGTCATCTTGACGTGAAAGAGCGGCTCGTGGAGATAGTAGTCGGCGCCCTTCTCGAAGCCCCCGAAGGCGCGCATCAACCCGGAGACGACCAGCACCAATGCCGAGATGCCCCAGCGGGTATCCGCGCGGAAAGCGGATCGCAGCGCGGCCGGCACCGTGGCGCGGCGTAGCGCCCACGTGCGCCGCAAAATCGACGCGAGTGCAAAGCCATAAGCAAGCAGATGGATGGCGGCAAGCAACCAGCGAACCAGCATGGCGACTCCTGCAAAGGACGCAATACGATCGTTGTATGTCTTACTCGCCCGCGCTGAAGCGCCGGGCGTCACGACTTCATTATCGACTACGGCTCGATTTACAACGCCTGCTTCGGCCACGGGGTGTGGCCAACTGCACAAACAGCCGGACTCAGACCTGCCGCAAGGATGTGTCAAGCGCACGGGCCGCGACCCGATCGCGTTCCGTCGTGAGCGCGGTACGGAACACGGTTTGCCGGTTGTGCCCCGCCGCGGCCGGCGAATCCCACAGTAACTCGATTTTCGGACGGCGGCCGAAGGCGCCGCGTGCCAGCGACGGCGCGGCTGCCACCGCAAGCGATGCGCCGGAGCCGTTCGGCTCGCCCACGGCGCCGAACGCCACGGCCGGAGTGGGCGTGGGCGTCGGTCGCGCCGCTTGGCCGGCGGCCCAGCGCACGGACAATTCGCGCGCGTCGTACTGCCCCACCTTGCGGCGCTCCGCCCACACGATGACCGTCCGCGTGACCGGATCGAGCGAGACCGCATAGCGGCCGATCGCAAAGCGGCGCGCGGCGATATTGGTACGCCACAGCGCGCGCGGCCGGCAGATCCACAACACGGCTGCGTACAGCGCCGGCGCGGCCAGCAACCAGCCATTGGACGCCGCCACCGCGTTGGCGGCGCGGCGCCAGCCGGCGCTCGCCGCGAACGCACCGACCGACCAGACCGCGAACAGGAAACCGAGAAAAGCGAACAGACGCAACGCTTGCCGCAGCCATTGCGGCAGCGGATGAAACGGACGCTCGGCCACGGCCCGCGCGCCCGGCAGGAAGATCAGAAGGAACAGGAAGACGAGGTTGATGCAGGCCCACGGCGAGGACACCATAGCCAGCATCGATGCGCCCGCATCCATCTGCGCCATCGAAAAAAGCCAGCGAGCAAGGAGCACGAGACCGATGGCGCGCAACGCGAAAATCGTTCCGGCGCCGGGCGCCGCGTTCGCACGCGTCTCTTTCGTTCTCGCCAAGGCATCCTCCTGTCGTCGGCGGCGCCGCGGCCAAATTCGCGGCACGGCCATTATAGGGATATTACGGAGAGTGGCTCATTCTTACCGGCGCAAACCCCTCACTTTCGTCGGTTCATTGTAAAAAACGCGGCGCGCTTGCAACAACGCCCCGTGGGCCGGTGGCGCACGGGGCGTTGCTGGCGGCTGGCGAAGCGCCGCGAGGCGCTTGTTCGACCGTTTCGACTCTTTTATCGGTCGTGCATCAGCCGGTGTCGATTAGCCTGCGTTGACTTCGCGCAGCACGGTGCGATGCTTCTGACGCAGCAGTTCTTCATACGTGGCGACGTAGTTCCGCGCCATGACCTTCGACGAGAAGCGCGATTCGAACGCCTTGCGCACGTTGGCGCGCGGCAGCGTGTGCAGACGCTTCAATGCGGCGACCGCGCTGATTTCGTCTTCGACGACGAAGCCCGACACGCCGTTTTCGATCACTTCCGGCACCGAACCGCGGTTGAACGCGATCACCGGCGTACCGCACGCCATCGCTTCGATCATGACCAGACCGAAGGGCTCCGGCCAGTCGATCGGGAACACCAGTGCATGCGCGTTGCCGAGGAACTCACGCTTTTCGGCTTCGCCGATTTCGCCGATGTACTCGACGTGCGGGAGCGCCATCAGCGGCTTGATCACTTCTTCGTAATAGGCACGGTCGGCCTTGTCGATCTTGGCGGCGACCTTGAGCTTCATGCCTGCCTGGCCGGCGATACGGATCGCGCGGTCGAGGCCCTTCTCCGGCGAGACGCGGCCGAGGAAAGCGAGGTAGCCCGGCTCGACGTTCGGAATCGGCGTGAGCACGTTTTCCGGCAGGCCGTGATAGACGGTTTGCAGCCAGTTCGCCTGTTGCAGCGGAATACGCTGGTTGTCCGAAATCGACACCACCGGCACGTCGCTGAACGTGTTGAAGATCGGCTGCAGTTCCGGCAGGTCGAGACGGCCGTGCAGCGTGGTCAGGAACGGCACCGGCTGGCGGGCGAACAACGAGAACGGGTAGTAGTCGATGTGGAAATGCAGCACGTCGAACTCGTCCGCGCGGCGGCGCACTTCTTCGAGCAGCAGCATGTGCGGCGCCATCACGTCGCGGATGGTCGGGTCGAGGCGCAGCGCCTGCGGCCAGAACGCTTCGAGTTTCGCCGAGGTTTGCGAATCGCCGCTCGCAAAGAGCGTGACGTCGTGGCCCTGTTCAACCAAAGCTTCGGTCAGATAGGACACCACGCGTTCCGTACCACCATACAGCTTGGGAGGAACCGCCTCGTGCAACGGAGCGATTTGAGCGATTCGCATAATGAAGAACTCCTCGTAAAAAATCAGGCAAAGGTACTGCGTTTGGTAAAAGCGACTCGCTTGCTCGCCAGGGCAGTCTGGCCGGATATGCCGGCGCGGGCCTGATTCTTTCGAGAAATCCTGCGATGGATCGCTTGGGTAGTGAGCCCAGACCCGTGATCAGCGTCTGCGCATGTGCCGGTAAACGCACACATGACACCTACGTTGACAAACTGTCAGAAATTTCGGCGGGCCTACAGAGCATGCATTATCGATGCCGGGAGTCTCGCTGCACCACAACATTTCAAAGTCTTTACGTTGTTACAAAGGGGAAACACTTTGCAAACCCTTGTTTTATAAGACAGTTCTACAGTGTCGACTGGCTCGCAGCGCAGCATTGCCGAGGCACCGCCGGCAGCACCTGCGTCAAGTTTGCCGGCATCCGTTGAAGAAATGCCGCATCGCCGTTGAATGCAATTTGTAATTATATCCAGAAAAGAATCCGCGGACTGCGTTAACGTGACCCGCTGGCGGGTCGAGCAATAGCAGGCCGCGGACGTCCATCGCGAGATCAATCGCGCCAAGGCCCGATAACACAGGGCGCAATCGCTTTTGCATGTTTACAATGCGAAGCATCGGCTTCACGGCCGCCGTCTTTCACGTGGCCCGCGCTTTGCATGCACAACCCCGAACCCATCGACCTTCACGATCAATTGGAACATTTAACCGTCGCCCAGCGTAATGCCCAGGACGCAAAGCTCGCGAGCTATGCGCACCGGCCGCTCGCGTTTCTTTTCCGCTTCATTCGCCGCCATCCGCTCGCGCATGCGATCGTGCTGTGCAGCGTGTTCGCGGCCGTCGGCTGTGCGCTCGCTTCTCAATATGCGATCAAGCATCTGATCGACGTGCTCGGCGAAGGGCGGCACCATCCCGGTCCGCTGTGGGGTGCGTTCGCCATCCTCGTCGGCCTGATCGCCGCCGACAACCTGCTGTGGCGCGTCGGCGGCTGGGTCGCCGCGCATACGTTCGTCGCCGTGACGGGCGACCTGCGGCGCGACCTGTTCCAGTATTTGAGCGGGCATTCGCCCACCTATTACTCCGAGAAACAGCCAGGCATGCTCGCGAGCCGGATCACGGCCACCTCGAACGCGGTCTACACGGCGGAGAACACCACCGCGTGGAACGTGCTGCCGCCCTGCATCGCCGTGCTCGGCGCGATCGTCATGATCACCGCGGTGAATCCGCTGATGGCCGGCGGCCTGATGCTGTGCTCGGCAATCCTGTCGGTCGTGTTGTACAAACTGGCGGGCCGCGGCTCTGCGCGCCATCACCATTTCGCCACCAAGGCGGCCTCGGTGGACGGCGAGCTGGTCGACGTGATCAGCAACATGGGCCTCGTGCGCGCTTTCGGCATGACGTTGCGCGAGCAGCAGCGGTTCGGCGCCACGGTCAAGGCCGAGATGGACGCGCGCCAGCAAAGCCTGCTGTATCTGGAAAAGCTGCGCCTGCTGCATGCCGTGATCACCGCGCTGCTGTCGGCGGGCTTGCTGGGCTGGGCGTTGTGGCTGTGGGATCAAGGCCGGGCGACCTCGGGCGACATCGTGCTCGTCAGCTCGCTCGGCTTCACGATCCTGCACGGCACGCGCGATCTGGCCGTGGCGCTCGTGGATGTCACGCAGCACGTGGCGCGTCTCGCGGAGGCCGTGCGCACGCTGCTCGAGCCGCACGGCATGCCCGACCGCAACGACGCCACCGAGCTCGTGCCGCAAGGCGGCCGCATCGATTTCGAAAGCGTGACGTTCGCCTATCCGCGCCGCCGACCGATTCTCGACCACTTCGACCTGCATATCCAACCCGGCCAGCGCGTCGGCCTGATCGGCAAGTCGGGCGCGGGCAAATCCACGGTGCTGGCGCTGTTGCAGCGTTTCTATGAAACCCAGGGCGGCGCGATCAAGGTCGACGGCCAGGACATCGCCACGGTCACCCAGGAGAGCTTGCGGCACGCGATTGCGCTGGTGCCGCAGGACATCTCGCTGTTCCATCGCACGGTGTACGAGAACATTGCCTATGGGCGCCCGGAAGCGACCCGAGAAGAAGTGCTCGCGGCCGCGCGCGAGGCCCGTTGCGCGGACTTTATCGAGGCTATGCCGGAAGGCTACGACACGATCGTCGGCGATCGCGGCGTGAAGTTGTCGGGCGGCCAGCGTCAACGCATCGCGATTGCACGCGCGATCCTGAAGAACGCGCCGATCCTGCTGCTCGACGAAGCGACTTCGGCGCTCGACAGTTCGTCGGAAGAAGCGATTCAGAAGGCGCTCGACCGGTTGATGGTCGGCCGCACCGTGGTCGCGATCGCGCACCGCCTGTCCACGCTGAACAACTTCGACAGGATCATCGTGATGAGCGCCGGCAAGGTCATCGACGACGGCAGCCCGGACGAGTTGCGCCAGCGCCCGGGCCTGTATCGCGATCTGCTGAGCAAGCAGTATGGCAAGGGCACGACGCTGCACATCGGCGGCAAGAAGGTCGACGAGCAGCACGTGGTCTGAGCCCGCGCACGGCGCACCCAGCGCCGCTGCTTCGTCGCCGATGCGCCCCTCGTCAAATGAAAATGAAAAAGCCGCTCTTCGAGCGGCTTTTCTGCTTTTCCCCCCCGACACCAGCGGCGCCGAACGCGCCTACCCGGCCTGAGTGTCGCGTACGGCCTTTTTCCCCGGCGCGGCGCGCGCCTTCCCGCTTCGGGTGCTCTTTGCACCAGCGACCCCCTGCAAATCGCGCATGAAGTTATCGCGCCACACCGACACATTGTTCTCGCGCAACTGCACCATCATGTCGCGATGACGTGCCTGGCGCTCCACGAGCGGCATGTCGAGCGCCCTCGCGAGCGCTTCCGCCATGCCGTCGATGTCGACCGGATTGACGATCAGCGCGCCGTCCAGTTCCTGCGCGGCGCCGGCAAAGCGCGACAGCACGAGCACGCCCGGATTCTCCGGGTCCTGCGCCGATACGTACTCCTTGGCGACGAGGTTCATGCCGTCGCGCAACGGCGTGACATAACCGACGTGCGCGGTGCGAAACAGCGCGGCCAGCACCGAGCGCTCGTATTGCTTGTGGATGTAGAGAATCGGCGTCCAGTCGAGTTCGGCGAAGCGTCCGTTGATGCGCCCCGATTCCCCTTCCAGCTGCAAGCGGATGTCCTGGTACGCGTGCATGTCGGCGCGCGTCGGCGGCGCGATCTGCAGGAACGACACCTTGTTGCGCTGCGCGGTCGTATGTTCGAGCAGACGCTCGAAGGCGCGAAAACGCTCGACCAGTCCCTTCGAATAATCGAGCCGGTCCACGCTCATGATCAGCTTGCGCGAATGCAGCGTCGCTTTCATCGTGCGCACCGGCTTGCCGCGCTCGCCCGCTTTCGCGAGTTCGGCGATCTCGTCCGGATAGACGCCGATCGGATAGGCCGCCGCGCGCAGCGTGCGGCCGAACGCGTGGATCGTCAGCGGGCCGCTTGCCGAAGCGTCCACCGTGCCGTTCGCCTCGTTGACGATGTAGTCGCAGAACGCGCGCAGATCCGGCGCCGTCTGGAAGCCGAGCAGATCGAACGAACACAGCGCTTCAACGAGTTCGCGATGCGGCGGCACCGCCAGCAGCACCTGCGAAGCCGGAAACGGAATATGCAGAAAAAAACCGATGCGATTCTTCACGCCCGCCGCACGCAGAGCCTGCGCGAACGGAATCAGGTGATAGTCGTGAACCCAGATCACATCGTCTTCGCGCAGCAGCGGCACGAGTTGTTGCGCGAGCCACGCATTGACGCGGCAGTAGCCCTCGAAGTCGTGCCGGTCGTATTGCAGCAGGTCGGCGCGATAGTGGAAGGCCGGCCACAGCGTGGCGTTGGAAAAACCTCGGTAGTACTGGTCGTAATCGCGGCGCATCAGCGCGATGGTCGCGAAGGTCACGGGGCCGCGCTCCTCGACCTTGATCTGCGGCTGGCCCGAACTGAGCACGTCGCCGCTCCAGCCGAACCACATGCCGCCGGTTTCCTTCAGCGCGTCGTACACGCCGACCGCCAGACCGCCCGCCGCCGGGCCGCCCTCCGAGATCGGCGCAACCCGGTTCGATACGATGATCAGTCGGCTCATGAAGCGCGTGTCCCGATGCAGTACGTGGTTTGTTTTGAGCGATGCGGCATGGCCATCACGCGGAACGCGCCGCCGCGACGACCGACGCCAGCCAGTCGAGCAGCGCCGGGACCGAGTCGATGCGCGTGCGCGCCATCGTCTCGCCCGGGCCGACCTTGATCGACACCCCGCCGCGTTCGTTGACGACGGCAAAGCCTTTCTCGTCGGTCAGATCGTCGCCGGCAAAGACCGGCTGGCGGCCGACGAAGGGCGGCTCGTCGAGGAACGCGCGCAACGCGCGGCCCTTGTCGACATCTTTGGGTTTGATTTCGTAGACCATCTTGCCCGGCTGCAACACATAGGAGCCGGCGTAATCGGCGACCAGCCGCCCGGTCGCCTCGCGCGCCACCGGCTCGCGATCGGGCGCGTTCCGGTAATGCAGCGCCACGGCCGCGCCCTTGATCTCGAGCAGCATGCCGGGGTTTTCGTTGACCACCTGCGCGAGCACCTGCTCCATGCGCAGGAGCCGCTCGTCATGAAAGCCGATGCGCTGCGTGTCGCCGTTCGCGTCGCGCCGCTCGGCGCCGTGCAGACCCGCAATCGGCAGATCGGGCATGCCGAGAAAAGCGTCGATGCTGTCGATACCGCGGCCCGACACGACCGCGACGGCGCCGTTGGTCAGGCGGCGCAACTCGCTCAGCAAGTCGATCACGCGGGGTCCCACCAGCACGCCGTCCGGCGTGGGAGCGAGTTCGACGAGCGTGCCGTCGAAATCGAAGAAAAATGCCGTCTCACCTGGAGACAGAACAGCCGGAAGTGCTTGCATCGGTTAGTTTTGCCTTTCAGCCTTGGGCGGCCGGAAAAGTGTGCGCATCTTACCGCGCATCCGTCAATTTTTCGAGAAAGTAAGCCTGGACACAAGCCCAGCCGGACGCGGCGCATGGTCACCGCCGGCGATTGCATTCAAAACGACAACAATCCGGCTTCATGCAGCTTTCAGCCGCCTGCGTCAAATTGCCCCGCAAAACGCGCACCCGCGGGCGGTGCGCGACGTCGTCGCCGATTTTGCGATACAGTCGCAGCCACGCAGATCATTGCCGTTACGACCATATTTGCACACTATGACGGCCCGCGCCGTTGCGCGCGAATCGAGCAGCGCCGCTCATGGGCGCATTGGCGCCGCAATTCAATCGAGTCACTGAACCCTGCTTTGTTCCCGATCTTCTCATTCCGCCACCCGCACACGCACCTCACCTCCTCACACGGGCTGCGCCGCGCGCGGCTGCTTGCGCTGACGATCGTGCTGGGCGCACTCACGGCGCTGGCCGGCTGCACGCATCGCCAGGAAACGTGGCAGTTGACCAATGTGACCGGCCATCTGCCGGATCTCGATTTCACGCTGACCGGCGACGATGGCCGCGCCGTCAAAGGTGACGCGTTCAAGGGCCGCACTTCGCTCGTTTATTTCGGCTATACGCATTGCCCGGATGTCTGCCCCGAAACGATGGGCCGGTTGATGCAGGTGCTCGGCAAGCTCGGCCCCGACGCCCAGAAGGTGCGTATTCTGTTCATCACCGTCGATCCGGCGCGCGACACGGCGCAAGCCTTGCGCGAGTACGTGGGCGCTTTCGACTCGCAACACGCCGAAGGGCTGACCGGCACCGACTGGCAGATCGAGTCGCTCGCCAAGCGTTACCGCGTCACCTACCAGATGGAAAAACGCGACCCGAGCGGCAACTACGAAGTCACCCATAGTTCCGCCGTCTATGTGTTCGACAGCCAGGGCCACGCGCGCCTTTTGGCCACCGACCACGACACGCCCGATGCGATCGCACGAGACCTGCGCCGTATCATTGAAGACCGTTCCTGACCTTTCCCGAGTTCATTCATGTCGATCAAGATCAAGACGTTTGCCGCACTGAGTTGCGCCCTCGCCCTCTCGTTTGGTGTTGCATCAACCGCACAAGCCGCCGGTGCCAACGCGGTCAGCGCGAAAAACGCGTGGGTCCGCTGGCTGCCGAACAACCTGCCCGCCGCCGGCTATGTGACGCTGGTCAACGCGAGCGACAAGCCGGTCGACCTCGTCGACATCTCCAGCAACGACTACGGTGACGCGATGCTGCATCAGACCGTGTCGAACGGCTCGTCGCAGAAGATGGTGATGGTGGACAAGCTGACGGTGCCCGCGCACGGTCAGGTCGCCATCGCGCCCGGCGGCTACCACGTGATGCTCGAAGATGCGAAGCACAAGATCGCGCCGGGCGACACCGTGCATCTCACGCTCAAGTTCTCCGACGGCGAAACGCTCGACACGCCGTTCGCCGTCAAGTCGCCGGCGCAGACGAAGTAGCCTGCCGCGATGAATCTGCTCTACTGGCTCGATCCCTGGGAGTTTTCGCCGACCGTCGTGATCGCCTTGCTGGTGCCGGCGATCCTCTTCGTGCGCGGTGCACGCAAGGCAAAGGTGTCGGTTGCCCGGCGCATCTCCTTCTGGTTCGGGCTGGTGGCGCTCTATGTCGCATTGCATACACGGCTCGACTACTTCTTCGAACACGAGTTCTTCATGCATCGCGCGCAGCATCTGGTGCTGCATCACCTCGGGCCGTTCTTCATCGCGCTGTCGTATCCGGGCGCCGCGTTGCGCGCGGGTATTCCGTTCAGCTGGCGGCAGCGCTTCGTGCGGCCGGCGCTCGAGACGCCGGTCGTGCGCCGGCTGCTCGACGTGGTGATGCATCCGGTCGTCGCGGTGACCTTGTTCGTCGGACTGATCTACTTCTGGTTGATGTCGCCCGTTCATTTCGTCGCGATGCTCGACTGGCGGCTCTATCGCGTGATGAACTGGAGCATGGTGATCGACGGCCTGCTGTTCTGGTGGCTCGTGCTCGATCCGCGCCCGGCGCCGCCGGCCCGTCTGTCGCCGGGCAAACGCGTGCTGGTGGTGATCGCCGCGATTCCGCCGCAGATCATTCTCGGCGCGTTCATCTTCTTCACGCCGCACGAGTTGTATCCGATCTACTCGATCTGCGGCCGTGCGTTCACGTGGTTGAGCCCGATGCGCGATCAGCAGATCGGCGGACTGTTGCTGTGGATTCCCGGTTCGATGATGAGCGTGATCGGCGCGCTAGTGGCCTTGCGCCACTGGATGCGTCTGTCGGCCCGCGGACGCCTGCGTGGCGAACGGCGCGTGAAGCCGGCGCACGCGATGGCGAGCACTGCTTCGGCCACTGCGGGCAAGCGCGGCTGACGCTCTGTGGCTTGCAACGATCGCAACGATTGCGGCGCACTCCACGCCTATGCCTCGCCCGGCGTTGTTGCGCCGCTTCAGGCCGAACGCATCCAGATATGCGGGATGCCGTCTTCTTCGTGCACTTCCGACACCGGCGCGAAACCGAACGCACCGTAGAAGCCTTGCAGATGCGCCTGCGCATGCAACCGGATCGGCGTATCGGGCCACTGCGCGCGAATGTGCGCGAGCGACCGTTCGAGCATGGCGTTGCCCAGACCGATACCGCGAAATGGCGCGGTCGTGAGCACACGGCCGATGCGAATATCCGTGTCGTCCGCATCAGGCAGCAGCACGCGCAGATAACCCGCGAGCGGCGGCCGTTTCTCACCGGCACCGTAGGCCAGCAGATGCCAGGCGTCCACATCGAGCCCGTCGATATCGCCGTATACGCAGTTCTGCTCGACGACGAACACCGCGCTGCGCGCCCCCAGCATTGTGTAGACCTCGAGGCTCGTCAGGTCGTTGAAGGATTTCCAGCGCCAATCGAGTTGCGCCAGCCGCGTGGCGGCGTTGTGCTGCGGTTCGGTCATGACAACGTTCTATAGAAAAGAGACACACCGCACGCATGGCGGTGAGGCGAGATTATGCCGCACGTGACGTGCTTCGCCACCGTGCCGCGCCTAGTTCCGATGCACGGAGCGCGCCTTCGACGCCTGCTTGTGGCTGTACATCGCGGCGTCGGCGGCCGCCAGCAGTTCGGCAACCGATCCGTGTCGGGCAGGATCGTATTGAATCTGCCCGACGCTATAGCGGATGTCATAGCCACGCCGTGCTTCGGCATTGCGCGCGTCCAGCATCTGCGTGAGACGGTGCGTCACTTCCTCGGTGGCGCCGCAGTCCGAATCGGAGAGCAGCACGACGAACTCGTCGCCGCCGAGCCGCCCGATCACATCGCTTTCACGCAGCGCGGTGCGCAGCACGTCGGCGAAGCGCTTCAGCGCGTGATCGCCTTCGGCGTGGCCGAACGTGTCGTTGATCTGCTTGAAATCGTTCAGATCGAAGAACAGCAGCGACGCCGGTTTTTGCATCCGCTTGCACACGTTCAGCGCATGTTGCGCGAGTGCCTCGAAACCGCGCCGGTTCGACAGAAGCGTCAGATCGTCGAGCGTGGCCAATTGCACCGCCGCCAATTCCTGCTCGGCCATGCGCGCCAGATCGCGCAGCAATTCGCGCTCTTCTTCGTCGAGGCCATGCGGCTTGGTGTCGATCAGACAGAGCGTGCCGAGCTTGCTGCCGTTGGGCACCGTCAGCGGACAGCCGGCGTAGAAACGGATATTCGGGTTGTCCGTGACGAGCGGATTGTCGTAAAACCGCTCGTCCGCAAAGGTGTCGGGCACCATCATGATTTCGTCGCCGAGGATCGCGTGCGCGCAGAACGACACGTCACGCGAGGTCTCGCTCGCTGTCAAACCGACGCACGACTTGAACCACTGGCGCTCGGCGTCGACGAGGCTAACGAGCGCGATGGGCACCCCGAAGAGCCGCCTGGCGAGCCGCGTCAGGCGGTCGAAACGCTCTTCCGGCGAGGTATCGAGAATATGCAGCGCACGCAGGGTGTCGAGACGGGCGCTTTCGTTACTGGGTGTCGGCGGACCATGCATGTTGGTATTCCCCAAGGCGACCGGTGCGGCCGAGGCGGTTGGCGGTTAGTTTATAGCGACATGCCTTGTGTTGGGGCAAGACCAGCGCGAGAGAGTTCCCCCGGCTTGCATGCGTGCGGCATCGGCATGCGAACCGATGCGCGCGGCATCGTGCCGAGACGCCGATGCGGCAATGGGGTGACGGCGGGTTGACGACGGGTCGGCTACAGGTCGACAGAGACCGGCTCGACGGGCCGCGCAAGACAGTCGATCAGGTTGCGAGGCCCGCACAAATGCAGCGCGCCGACGACCACCAACGTGCGCTCCGTCCGCGGGAGCAACTCCACGAGGCGTGCCGCCCATGCGCGATTGCGCGCATCGAGAATCGCATGCCGGATGCCTGGCAGATTGAACATCGGCGACTCGGTGGCAATGCGGTGCACTGTCGGCAGATCGCCCTCCAGCCAGGCCGCATGCATGCGCTCGAGCGTGCGCTGCGGTTCGTCGAGATCGGCCATCAGGAGATCGAGCGCCGCGCCGACCGCATCGAGCGGAATCGATTCGAGCGCCGCGGCCACCTCCTGCGCGGTCTCGAGATACCGGTAGGGTTTGGCCTGCGTGACCGCCGAGCGCAGCATGCGCGGCTCGACACCCTCCACCACCTGCTGGAACAGCGTCGGCGCGACGATCAACGCGGCCCACGGACGCAGATCGGCGAGCGGCGCCAGCGGACCTTCAACGGGCCACGCCGCGTGAAGCCGCTGCCATGCGTCGGCGGACAACAAAGGTTGCAGTCGAGCGACGCCGTCTTGCCCGGCGGCCTTCAGAAACGGAAGGATGGTCGGCGGGTCGGACTCGAAGACGAGCGCTTCGGCCCAGTCATATGCTTCGGCAATCCATGGCGGGGTTCGGCGGCTCGCAGCGGGAAAGAGATGCATCGAGCCGAGCAGGCGAACGTGGGTGCCGGTGAGTTGTAGGTACATGCAGCCTCGGTGTGGACAAGCAATCATGCAAAGAAGCCCGCGCGCCGTTCAATCGATCAAGCGTGGAATCAAGCGCGGAATCAAGCGCGGCGCCGCTCCCCAACCCGTTCGCACGGTGAATGCGACGGATAGCAGAAAGGCGTTCTGCCAGAGGTGAAGGTCAACGCGGATCGGTTGATTCGATCGGTTGATGCAGCGCGAACCATGAATTGTGCGCCACATCGGCGACGATACCGGCAGTGCGCAGAATTAGCGCGACTGTCAGGAGCGATTCTGACTCGGTAACGACGAGCTAACGACAGGCTCGCTGGACGAGTTCGGGACAAGCTGCGAGCAAGAAGAATGGATATGCGCTAAACACGCCGATCATCGCGACGGCCAACTGGCTCGAGACAGCGTGCACTCGTGATGAGTACCGCCACCGTGCGAGCGTCTGCATTCGTGCGGCCGGAGAATGCACAAAAAAGAAAAGCCCCGACGGGTCGGGGCTTTTCTTGACATCAACTACTGGAGGCGCGAGCCGGAGTCGAACCGGCCTAAACGGCTTTGCAGGCCGCTGCATAACCGCTTTGCTATCGCGCCGCAAGCGGACTGGAACCTAGCAACAGATTCGCAGATTCTGTCTGGTGGACAACCGGAAAGACCGGACCACCAAACAAAAAGGGAAGCGTTGCTTCCCCTTATGTATGGAGCGGGAGACGAGGCTCGAACTCGCGACCTCAACCTTGGCAAGGTTGCGCTCTACCAACTGAGCTACTCCCGCATTGCACTGCTTCACAACGCGCTGCCTGTTCACTTAGCCAAACTACTTCGCGAAACAATGCGCTGCTTAAAAAATTGGAGCGGGAGACGAGGCTCGAACTCGCGACCTCAACCTTGGCAAGGTTGCGCTCTACCAACTGAGCTACTCCCGCATTGTGCTGCTTTTGCCCTGCTAACTGCTGCCTTGTTACTGCAACTACGCGCTTACTGCCACCGACGTTTCGAACTGCGTGCATCGGAGAAACGAGATTATGGAGAAACGACTGAAACGTGTCAACCCCTTTTGCGAATCTCTTTTACCGAACAGATTTCACTCACGCTGCAGCGAAGTTCGGACACGCGCCAGACGCCTTCACCACGTCGCGCAATCAGGCCGCACCGCTTCGCTCGCGAATCTGCGGCCATGCGAGTTTCATGTAATAGAGCATCGACCAGATGGTCAGGAACGCGGCCAGATAGATGAGCCACAGGCCCCATACACGCGTGTCGATCACCACGCCACCACCGAACGGCAGCGGACCATAAAACAGCAGCATGGGGATCGCCACCATCTGGCAAACCGTCTTGAACTTGCCAAGCGAATTGACCGCGACGCTCTTCGACGCGCCGATCTGCGCCATCCACTCCCGCAGCGCCGAAATCGCGATCTCGCGCCCGACGATCACGAGCGCAATCGCCGAATCGATTCGCGCGAGTTGCACGAGCACCAGCAACGCGGCGGTCACCATCAGCTTGTCGGCGACCGGATCGAGAAACGCGCCGAATGCCGAGGTCTGATTCCACTTGCGCGCCAGAAAGCCGTCGAACCAGTCGGTCAGCGCCGCCAGAATGAAGATCGTCGCGGCCGCCAGATTGCGGTGCGCGGGGCTCATCATCATGTCGGGCAAATAGAACACGCCGACGACGAGCGGAATCAGGACGATCCGCAGCCAAGTCAGGAAAATCGGGAAATTAAACGGCATGGGCAGGCGCAGCGTCTGGCAAGGGAGATGCAATTGTGCCGTGTCACAGGGCCTGCCACAAGCAAAGCGGCGCGCGGGTCCTCAGCCGCGCGCCGCTCGAAGGCCATGAGCGGTCCGCCCAGACCCGCCGCAATCAATGCAACTGGCGGTAAATCTGCTCGGCGAGCGCCTGCGAAATGCCCTCCACGCTCGCCAGGTCTTCGACACTGGCGGCGACCACGCCGCGCAGTCCGCCAAACCGCGCGAGCAGCCGTTGGCGCCGCTTCGCGCCCACGCCTTCGAGTTCTTCGAGCCGCGAGGTCTGGCGCGTTTTGCCGCGCTTCGCGCGCATGCCGGTGATGGCGAAGCGGTGCGCTTCGTCGCGAATCTGCGCGACCAGCATCAGCGCGGCGCTTTCCTTGCCGAGCTCGAGCGGCGCGCGGCCGTCGGCGAAAATGAGCGTTTCGAGGCCGACCTTGCGCCCCTCGCCCTTCGCGACACCGACCAGCATGCCGGTATCGAGACCCAGTTCTGTGAACACCTGGCGCGCGATTTCGACCTGACCCTTGCCGCCGTCGATCAATACGATGGTCGGCAAGACGCCGCCGGCCGCGACCGGCTCCGCAGCGTCCGACGCAAGCGACGGATCCGCGGCCGCGTCGCTTTGCAACGCGGCGGCTTCGTCGGCGGCATTCGCGGCGGCTTGCGCGACCATCTTCTCGTAGCGGCGCGTGAGCACCTGGCGCATCGCGGCGTAATCGTCGCCGGGCGTAATGCCGGTGATGTTGTAGCGGCGGTATTCCGAGGACTGCATCTTGTGATGGTGATACACCACGCACGAGGCCTGCGTCGCCTCGCCCATGGTGTGGCTGATGTCGAAACATTCGATGCGCAGATGCGCGAGATCGTCGCACTCCATGCCGAGCGTGTCGGTGAGCGCACGCGTGCGAGCCTGTTGCGAACCCTGTTCCGAGAGCAGGCGCGCGAGCGCGAGCCGCGCGTTCTGCTCGGCCATGGCGAGCCACGCGCGCCGCTGTCCTTGCGGCTGACGCAGCACGGTCACCTTGTGACCCGCCTGCTCGATCAGCACGTCGACCAGTTCGCGCGTGGCGGGCGCGTGGCTGACCACCAGCACCGGCGGCACGCGGTTGCCCAGATAATGCTGGGCGATGAACGCTTCTAGCACTTCGGATTCGATGCCGCCGGCTGCGCGGCCTTTGCGCGGTTTCGCGGGTGCAGAGTCGGAGTCGGAGTCGCCTTCTTCGGACTCGGTGTCCTGTTCGCCCTGTTCGTCCGGTTCGTCCTGTTCCCGCTCTTCGTCTTCCGGGGGCATATCTCGCGCGATCGCGAGGGCGTCGGCGGTGGCGGCCGACTCCGCCTTGCCATCCATGTCCTCTTCGGCGCGCGAGCCGGGATCGGCAGCGACATCGGCCGGCGCCACGTCGCCTTCCGCCAGCCCGCCCTCATCCGCCGTCAACGCGCTCTCCACATGCGCCGGGAAGTACGCCTTGTCGCCCAGATGCCGTCCGCCGCGCACCATCGCAAGATTCACGCAGACACGGCCGCCGAGCGCGACCACCGCGAGAATATCCACGTCGCTGTCGCTGCCGACTTCGATCGCCTGCTGATGCAGCACTGTCGACAGCGAACTCATCTGGTTACGCACCGCCGCAGCCTGCTCGAATTTCAGCTCGCTCGCGAAGGCGTGCATTTTCTGCTCGAGCTCGCTCATCACTTCGCCCTGGCGGCCGAGCAGAAAGCGCGAAGCGTTGGCGACGTCGCGCGCGTAATCCTCTTCGCTGATGGCCGCGACACACGGCGCCGTGCAGCGGCCGATCTGATGCAGCAGACAGGGCCGCGTGCGATTGTTGAACACGGAGTCTTCGCAGGTGCGCAACTGAAACACGCGCTGCAGGATCTGGATGCTCTCGCGCACCGCCCACGCACTCGGAAACGGACCGAAGTACTGATTCTTGCGATCCACCGCGCCACGGTAATACGCCATGCGCGGAAACTTGTGCCCGGTGAGTTTCAGGTAGGGGTACGACTTGTCGTCGCGAAACAGAATGTTGTAGCGCGGCGCAAGCGCCTTGATCAGATTGTTTTCGAGCAGAAGCGCTTCGGCCTCGGAACGCGTGACGGTGGTTTCGATGCGCGCAATGCGCGTCACCATCATCGCGATACGCGGCGATAGCAGCGTCTTCGTGAAGTAGCTCGAGACGCGCTTCTTCAGGTCGCGTGCCTTGCCCACGTAGAGCACCGCGCCGTGCGTATCGTAATAGCGATAGACGCCGGGCAGATGCGGCAATTGGGTGAGCACTTTTTTCGGCTCGAAAGCGTCGGTTGCTTCGGGTTCAGTCATGCAGAATCGGTTGGGTGGGACGTCTGGCGAAGCCTTGCCCCGTGTGCCGCGCGCTTCCTCGAAGCTCAGTACGCCTCGCGCGCGCAATCGTGAACGGGTGCTTTAGAATCGCCAGTTTAGAGCATTCCGCGTGCGTTCGAACCCTGTCGCCTCGATTCGGCCCACGCGTCCGCGGCCGCCGGTAACGTCGCGCCGCAGCAGGCTCCGATTGCGCGAACTGCGCCGCTCCTTCCATCCGTTCCAATCCGCGATCCAGGCCACCATGTCTTCCGCCACGCCCCAACCTGACCACGCCAACGACGCGCCCGCGGCGATCGCCTGCGACATCTTCTGCGCGGTGATCGACAATTTCGGCGACATCGGCGTGTGCTGGCGCCTCGCGCGCCAACTCGCGAGAGAACACGGCTGGCAGGTGCGCGTGTTCGTCGACGACCTGCAGGCATTTCGGAAGCTGTGCCCGTCGCTGATGCCGCAGCGCGCTCGCCAGACGGTGAGCGGCATCGTCGTCGAGCACTGGCACGAGCCGACCCACGCGGGCGATACGCTCGAAGTAGCCGATGTCGTGATCGAGGCGTTCGCCTGCGAACTGCCGCCCATCTATGTCGCCGCGATGGCCGCGCGCGAGCGCTCGCCCGTCTGGCTCAACCTCGAATATCTGAGCGCGGAGGACTGGGTCGCGGATTTTCATCTGCGGCCGTCGCCCCATCCACGCTATGCACTCACCAAGACCTTCTTTTTCCCCGGCCTCGGCCCGGGCACCGGCGGCGTGCTGAAGGAACGGCAGCTGGACGGCGCGCGCGCGGCTTTCGAAGCGTCGCCAAGCGCGCACGAGGCCTGGTGGCGGCAAGCCACTGGCCACGCGCCGCCGCCCGCCGCGGCCACCGTCGTCTCGCTGTTCGCCTACGAAAATCCCGCCGTCGACAGCCTGCTCGAACAATGGCGCGACGGCGCCCGCCCGGTCGTCCTGCTGGTGCCCGAAGGCCGCATCTCGGGGGCGCTCGCGCGCTTCTTCGGCCTGCCTTCGTTCGCTGCCGGCTCGCACGCCGCACGCGGAAACCTCAGCGCACATGCGCTCGCCTTCACCGACCAGGCCGGCTACGATGCGCTGCTCTGGGTCAGCGACATCAATTTCGTGCGCGGCGAAGACTCGTTCGTGCGCGCGCAATGGGCTGCCAAGCCCTTCGTCTGGCACATCTACCCGCAAGCCGACGACGCCCATCTGCCCAAGCTCGACGCGGCGCTCGCGCACTACGCGCGCACCCTGCCCACCGACGCGCGCGACGCCCTTGGACGTTTCTGGCACGCGTGGAACGGCGCCGGCCGGCCGGACTGGGCGGAATTGCAGCATCACTTGCCGGCGCTCGAGCGCCGTGCGGCCGAATGGGCCGGCGAGCTGGCTCAAGTGGGCGACCTCGCCGGAAATCTGGCCTTGTTCGCAAAAACTCAGTTAAAATAAGCGGTTATCCAACGGCCGACGACGCAAGCGCGGCCCGATCGCAGCGGCAGAATCCGGCCAATTGGCTTGACCGGCCCGTCGACCCCGTATCGAAAGATGCGAGACAGTCCCCACATCAAAGTGTGAATGGCTGAAATGTCAAAAAAGGGACGTATGTTGCGGATCGGCGCCACTCGTGTACCCGCCCGCACAGGGTAAAAAGCAGGTAACGGAATGCTGGGAATGGCACAGGCCGAAAGTCGCGGCCCGAGAGCCAGCCCCCGCGGCAAGCCGGCCACGCCTTTACTCGCTCGCAACCCGCCAGGCCGCTTCAGGCGGCGCGGCGCGCAGCGGGCGAAACGCCGAAGCCGCTTGCGCCGTATGCCGTTGAGCAAAAGTTGAAGCTACTTATTTCGTACAGGACAGTTTTATGAAGACCGCACAGGAACTCCGCACCGGTAACGTCGTGATGATCGGCGCAGACGCAATGGTTGTGCAAAAGGCCGAATACAACAAATCGGGCCGCAACTCCGCCGTCGTCAAGATGAAATTCAAGAATCTGCTGACCGGCGCAGGCATGGAAAGCGTGTACAAGGCTGACGACAAGTTCGACGTCGTCGTGCTGGAGCGCAAGGAAGTCACGTACTCGTACTTCGCTGACCCGATGTACGTGTTCATGGACGCCGACTACAACCAGTTCGAAGTCGAAAGCGAAATGATGGGCGACGCCCTTCATTACCTCGAAGACGGCATGGCTTGCGAAGTCGTGTTCTACAACGAGAAAGCCATCTCGGTCGAACTGCCGACCACGCTGGTCCGCGAAATCATCTACACGGAACCGGCTGTCAAGGGCGACACGTCGTCGGGCAAGGTGTTGAAGAACGCCAAGCTGAACACCGGTTTCGAACTGCAAGTGCCGCTCTTCTGCAACATCGGCGACAAGATCGAAATCGACACGCGTACGCACGAGTACCGCAGCCGCGCTTAAAGCGCCCTGCTCGCTTGAATCCAGCGCCGCCACCGCGGCGCTGAGAAAAAATGGCAAAAAAAAGCGCCCACATTGGGCGCTTTTTCTTTTTCTTGCTGCCGTGTATGGTTGAGGAAAACTTTACCGGCAATCTTCTCGGAATTGCACACCGCCATCCCAAATTTTCCCGTGCCGAGCCCAGCAAGTCATTGATTAATCTACGCAAATCATGTTGGCACAGTTCATGCTTATCTCAGAACATAGGCCGAAACGGCTTTAGAAACGGCTTTAATTTCTTCAACTCGGGAGATGCCACATGAATAACGACATCGCTGAAGGCAAATGGAAGCAGATGGTCGGCAAAGCCAAGACGGCGTGGGGCGAACTGACAGATGACGAATTGACCAAGGCCGAAGGGCGCGCTGAGAAGCTGGTCGGTCTGATCCAGGAACGTTACGGCAAGACGCGCCAACAAGCCGAACTCGAAGTGCGCCGTTTTTTCGATAGCAACCGGGATTTCTGACAGCCCGACTGAAGGAAATACAGGTGCCGCCCAAACTTACAACACGTCAGGATGGGCTTCACAGTGTGCTAACGCACAGGTCGAGCAGTACCCGAATCGGATTGCCGCGCGCCTGCCTGAAGTCCCACACGCCGCAAAGCCAGCCGGGTCCGGCCGCCGCTCTCGCCCCGCACAGGCGTGGCGCGGGCATGCGGCACTGCTTTCGACCGTACCGGCCTGCTTCGCGCCCCGTACCGCGCGCCGATGTACCGGCGCAGCGGGCTGTTCATCCATCTAAAAAATTGCGCTCGCCATGCCACACGCCCTGATTGTTGAAGATGATCCTAATAGCCTGTCGGGCCTGTCCGCCATCCTCGCCGCCGACGGCTTCTCCGTCGACACCGCGACCACCATTGCGGAGGCCCGGGCCGCGTTGACACGCTTCATTCCCGACGTCGTGCTGGTCGACCTGAATCTGCCGGACGGCAGCGGGCTCGATGTGCTGCAGCATCTGCCCGCCCATCCGCCTGGCGGCGCCCTGCCCGTGATCGTGATGACCGGCAATGCGACGGTGGAAAGCGCAATCGAGGGATTGCGGCACGGCATCTGGGACTACTTGCTGAAACCGGTCAACATTCCGCGCTTACGCAGTCTGCTCGCGCGCATCCCGCGTCCGTACGAACTGACGGAAGAAGTGCAGACACTGCGCGCGTCGCTGCGCCGGCTAGGCCGCTTCGGTTCGATGCTCGGCCGGAGCAGCGCGATTCAGCACGTGTACGACACGATCGAGCACGTTGCGCCGACTGAAGCCGCCGTGCTGATTTCCGGCGAAGTCGGCACCGGCAAGCAGACGGCCGCGCGCACTATCCACGATATGAGCCGGCGCCGTAAAGGCCCGTTCGTCACGCTGGATTGCCGCAGCGCTGGCAGCGCGGGCGCGCCGCGCTCGCTCGACAGCCTGCTGTTCGGCCACGAACGCGGTGCGTTCAGCGGCGCCGAGCAGCGCGAACCGGGCCTGTTCGAGCAGGCGAGCGGCGGCACGCTGTTCATCGACGAAATTGCCGAATTGCCGCGCGACCAGCAGGAAGCGCTGTTGCGTGCGCTCGATTCGCAGACCTTCATGCGCGTGGGCGGGACCAATCAGGTCGTGACGGATTTCCGGCTGATCGCCTCCACGCGCAAGGCTCCGCGCGCGGCGGTGGCCGACGGCAGCCTGCACGCAGATCTGGCGCTGCGCCTCGAAGCGGCCGCCGTGACGCTGCCGCCGCTGCGCGAGCGTGGCGAAGATCCGGCGCTGATCGCCCAGGCGGTTGTCGACGATCTGAACCACGAAGGGGCAGCGGGCGGCACGCCGGGAGCCACCAAGCAGATCGGACCGAACTTTCTGCGCGAGTGTCTCGCCTACGAATGGCCGGGCAATGTGCGCGAGTTGCAAGACCGCGTGCGGCGCGCGTATCACGCGTCCGGCGACGTGCTGGAGTCGTTGCGCGCCGATGAGGCGGGCTCGGCCAATGGGCGCGATCTGAACGGCAGCCGGGTGCAGGTGACGGTGGGCACACCGCTCGCGGACGTGGAGGAAATGCTGATTCGCGCCACGCTCGACGCGGTGGGCGGTACACGTCACCGGGCGGCGTCGCTCCTCGGCATCAGTCCGAAGACGTTGTACAACAAGCTGCAACGCATGCGCTTGAACTGAGCGCCGCCCGGCGTCCCGACGTTCGAGATTCGCTTCAGTTGAAAAAACGGCACCTTCGAGGTGCCGTTTTCCTGCCCGCTTATCCGCCGCTCACGCCACTCAGGCGAACGCGCTACGCAACAATGCCTGCGCCTGCAGATACTGCGGCTCGGCGACCAGCTTGCTCCACTTCAAGGCCTTGCCGCGCGGGCGCATGCGCTTGAGCCGCCGCTGCGATTCCTTCGACGGCGTGAAGCGCAGCGCATCCAGCACCTTCTCCGCCTCGTCTGGCTGATTGCAGATCAGCACCATGTCGCAGCCGGCCTGCAGCGCGGCGGTGGCGCCCTCGGTCAGCGTGCCGCCCTGGCGCGCGGCTTCCATGGAAAGGTCGTCGCTGAAAATCGCGCCTTCGAAGCGCAGCTTGTTGCGCAGAACGTCCTGCAGCCAGACGCGCGAGAAACCCGCCGGCTTCGCATCGATTTTCGGATAGACCACGTGCGCGGGAATGACCGACCCCAGCGACAAACCGAGCCAGTCATAAGGCGCCGCGTCGTCATGCAGGATTTCGTCGAGCGAACGGTCGTCGACCGGCATGGCGACGTGCGAATCCGCCTGCGCGAAGCCATGCCCCGGAAAGTGCTTGCCGCAATTGCTCATGCCCGCCAGCGCGAGCCCGTGATTCAGGCTCTTCGCCAGCAAGGTCACCACGCGCGGATCGCGGTGGAACGAACGGTCGCCGATCACCTGCGATTGTCCGTAGTTCAGGTCGAGCACCGGCGTGAAGCTCATGTCGATACCGCACGCGCGCAACTCCGTCGCGAGGATATAGCCGACAGCGGTCGTCACTTTGGTGGCGTGCAATACATCGCTGTCCCACAACGCGCCGAGCTTGCCCATGGCCGGCAGCACCGTGAAGCCGTCGGTGCGAAAGCGCTGCACGCGGCCGCCTTCGTGATCGACGGCGATCAGCAGATCCTCGCGGATCGCGCGGATCGAATCGGTCAGCGCGATCAGCTGCGCGCGGCTCTCATAGTGGCGCGCGAACAGGATCACACCGCCGGTCATGGGATGCGCAAGGCGGCGCTTGTCGTCGTCGTTCAGCGTTTTGCCGACCACGTCGAGCATCACGGGTCCGGGTTTGGTTTTCATCGATTTCCGCTGGAAAAAGCCTGAAGCAAAGGAAGACGCGGCCGGCGTGCGCCGCGCCCGGAATATTTTCTATTCGGCGGCGCCAAGCGCCGCGGCGGGCCGCGTCTGCGCGGTTTCCGCGATCACGAACGACACCGCATAATCACGCTCGTCGCTGATCGTGACGCGCGCCGTGATGCCGCGTGCGTCGAGCCATTCGGCCAGCTCGCCGGAGGCGACCACCATCGGTTCGCCGCTCGGCTTGTTGAGCGTTTGCAGCGCGCGCCACGTCATCGGCCAGCGCATGCCGAGGCCGATCGCTTTCGAAAACGCTTCTTTCGCCGAGAACCGGGTGGCGAGAAAGGCGAGCCCGCGCGCCGCCGAGCGGGCGTGCCGCGCATGATAGACGCGCAGTTCGTCGGGGCCGAGCACCTTTTCGGCGAAACGGCCATGGGTGCGTGTCATGACCGCGGCCACGCGGCTCACCTGAACGATGTCGGTACCGATGCCATAGATCGTCATGCGCGAGCCGCCGCCTCAGGTTATCAGGAGCGCGCGCCGAGACGCGCGGCGACCATGATCGCCTTCATCTCGCGCACCGCGTTGTCCCAGCCGGCAAAGATCGCATGCGCGACGATCGCGTGGCCGATATTCAGTTCGTCGATGCCCTCGATCGCGGCAATCTGCTGGACGTTCGTATAGTGCAAACCGTGCCCCGCGTTGACCTTGATGCCGAGCGTCGCGCCGAAATCGACGGCGCGCACCACGCGCTCGAATTCGCGCTGCTGTTCGGCGGGATCGTGGGCTTCGGCGTAACGGCCGGTGTGCAGTTCGATCACCGGCGCGCCGGCTTCGTGCGCGGCGCGAATCTGCGTTTCTTCCGGATCGATGAAAAGCGACACCCGCGAGTTCGCTGCAGCGAGTTGCCTGCAGGCGGCGCGCACGGTTTCGAACTGGCCGGCGACGTCGAGGCCGCCCTCCGTGGTCAGCTCCTGGCGCTTTTCCGGCACGAGGCAAACGTCGTGCGGCTGGACTTCACAGGCAATGTCGAGCATTTCCTGTGTGACCGCGCATTCGAGATTCATGCGCGTCTTCAGGAGCGGGCGCAGCTTGCGCACGTCGGCATCGACGATATGACGGCGGTCTTCACGCAGGTGCAGCGTGATGACGTCCGCGCCGGCCTCTTCGGCCATCAGCGCGGCGCGGATCGGATCGGGGTAGGAAGTGCCGCGCGCGTTGCGCAGCGTGGCGACGTGATCGATGTTCACGCCCAGGTCAATCACATTCGGCGACGTAAGAAAGAAGCTCATAAGTTCTGCAAGTCGATCAGGATCTGGCGCGTCGCGAGCGGCGTGCCGCCAAGGTAAGTGTTGAGCAGAAAGCGCATCAGCGTCTTGCTTTGCGCCACGGTCTGCGCTCGATGGTAATCGTCCTGCTCCATGTCGAGCAAGGTCTGACCGGCGATCACCGGCCATTGCGCGGGCAGATCGTCGGAAGCCTCGCGCACGCCGCGCTCCGGGTCGAACACATAGCGGCCGTCGGCGCGCACCGCTTTGCGCGCGACGGTGCGATCCAGCGCCATCGCATAGCCGGTTTCGCGCAGCAGCACGCGCTCGAATGAACGCAACACCTGCACGGGTGGCTCGTCGTGCGCGAGACGCGTCATCGTGACGACGTAGTGATGGAACAGTTGCGGATGCGGGTCTTCGCGCGCGCAGAACTTGACCAGCAGTTCGTTGACGTAGAAGCCGCACAGCAGCGCGTCGCCAGCCAGCGGCAACATGCCGCCGACCCACTCGGCACCGGTCAGCGTGCGCACTTCGGATTTTCCCGACCATGACAGCGCGAGCGGCTGAAACGTCTGCAACACACCGCGCAGCGCCGAATGCGGACGCTTCGCGCCCTTCGCGACGAGCGCAAGACGGCCGTGATCGCGCGAGAGCACGTCGATGATCAGACTGGTCTCGCGATACGGATAGCTGTGGAGAACGAAAGCGGGTTGCTCCGCGATCCGATAGTCGGACGCGGAGGTGCGTGGCGCCCGGCGGGACGGTGCGCGGGCCGGCGACTTCTGCGGCTCGCCCTCGGCGCCCGGCGTGGTCTTGCTGGAAGATTTTCGGTTGCTACGAGCGGGTTTGGACGGCTCGCGTGCCGGCGCGGCCGGCTCCGGGTCGTCCGGGTCAGCGTCGGAATTCAGCGTCATCCACGCGTCATTCGTACCCATACGCACGAAGTCCGGCTTCGTTGTCGGCCCAGCCGCTCTTCACCTTGATGAAGGTTTCCAGATACACCGGACCGTCGAACAGCTTTTCCATGTCGTGGCGCGCTTCGGTGCTGATCTGCTTCAGCTTGGCGCCCTTCTGGCCGATGATCATTGCCTTGTGCGTATCGCGGTCGACCATGATGGTCGCGAAGATACGGCGCAGTCGCCCTTCGGTTTCGAACTTGTCGATCAGCACCGTGCTCGTGTACGGCAGTTCGTCACCGGTCCAGCGGAACACTTTCTCGCGCAGGATTTCCGCGGCGAGGAAACGCTCGCTGCGATCGGTCAGGTCGTCTTCGCCGTAGATCGGCGCGCCTTCCGGCAGGAACGGCTTGACGGTCGCCATCAGACGCTTGATGTCGTCGGTATTTTTCGCCGACAGCGGCACGATCTCGGCGAACTTGTGCAGCCCGCTGACCTGCTGCATGAACGGGAACAGCGAGTCCTTATCCGACACGCGATCGAGCTTGTTCGCGATCAGCAGCGCGGGCACCGACGGCGGAATCAGGTCGAGCACTTTCTGATCGTCCGGGCCGAAACGGCCCGCTTCGATCACGAACAGGATCGCATCGACCGAAGTCAGCGTGGACGTGACCGCGCGATTGAGGGAACGGTTCAGCGCGCCGCTATGCTTGGTCTGAAAACCCGGCGTGTCGACGAAAATGTATTGCGCGTCTTCGAGCGTGTGAATGCCCGTGATGCGGTGGCGCGTAGTCTGCGCCTTGCGCGACGTGATACTGACTTTCTGGCCGACCAGCGCGTTCATCAGCGTGGACTTGCCGACGTTGGGGCGGCCGACGATCGCGACCATGCCGCAGCGAAAACCAGTGGGAGTGGGAGCGTTCATATTCGGGCTACGGCAAGTTCGGATCGACACGCGCGATAGGCGCGCCGATGGCAATCAATGGCCCGCGTCGGCGACGCGCGTTTGCACCGCGTCGGCTACGCCGGGTTCGTGTTCGGTCGGTGCTGCGGTGCCGGGTGCGGCCTCGCGGTTGCGAAGTTTGTCGACGCCGCGCGCGGCGGCGGCGTCCGGTTTGGCTTCGGCGGATTTTGCTTCCACGGACTTTGTATCTGGCTTTTCGGCGGGCTTTTCGGCGGGCTTTTCGGCGGATTTCTCCGCCGCTGCTTTGTCCGCGGGACGGTCGCCCGCGTGGCCCGCGTGGGCGGCCGACTTTTCTGCCTTCTCAGCCTTTTCCGCGCGCTCGGCTTTATCTTGTCCGCTGTACTCCACATGCGCGGCGCGAATTACCGCCAGCGGCGCGGCGACAACGCCCGGCGCGGACCGCTCAGTGGCGGAGTCCGCCGTGGCCGCCGTCCGGCCTTCACCGCGACCCGCTGCACGCTCGCTCTTGCGATCCGGACTGCGCAAATCCAGCGCGGCTTGCACGCCGGTCACGCCGGGTACGATCTCCGGTTCGACGTGCTTTGCCGCACGAGCGCTTTTCGAGCGCTTGGGTTTGGCGACCATGGCGGGCGCCGCTGCCATCACCTCGTCGAGCGCTTTCTTGGCCGCCGCCTGCTCCGCCGCGCGCCGGCTTGCGCCGGAACCGGAAACTTTCACATCCAGCTTCGGCACCGTGCATTCGACTTCGAATTGCTGATTGTGCGCCGCACCATGCGTGGCGACGACCGTATAGGTCGGCAGCGCGATCTTGTGGCCTTGCAGATATTCCTGCAGCAGCGTCTTGGCATCTTTGCCGAGCGTGCGCGGGTCGATGTGATCGAGAATCGGCACGTAAAGACGCTTGATGACCGTCTGGGCGGCCTCGAAGCCACCGTCGAGGAACACTGCGCCCAGCACGGCTTCGAGCGTGTCAGCGAGGATCGAGGGCCGGCGAAAGCCACCGCTGCGCAATTCGCCTTCGCCTAGCCGCAGGCCTTCGGAGATATTGAGGGCCTGAGCGATTTCGTAAAGCGACTGCTGTTTGACCAGATTGGCACGGACGCGCGACAGGTCGCCTTCGTCCAGTTTGCCGAAACGTTGGAACAAAAGCGCAGCCACCGCGCAATTGAGAACGGAGTCGCCGAGAAACTCGAGCCGTTCGTTATGCGTGGAGCTATGACTGCGGTGCGTTAAAGCCTGGCGCAACAATTCCGCATTGCGAAATTCGTAGCGCAGACGGCTTTCCAACGGAGATAGGGGCATGGGCAGAGTATAACGCGGGCGCCTGACCCGGCGAAAACGCGGGACAGCCAGCGGAAAAAGCGTGGTGAAGCGACGTTACCGCAGGATCTTAAAGTAGCGTGATAACACGCCGCGAGTCGCATGGCCTTGCACAGGCCAACCCCGCGGCGTGTCGTGCAAACGACGCACGCGAACTCAGTTGAATGAGCCGATGCGTTTCAGATTGCTGAAGTTCATCCAGATAAAAAACGCGCGGCCGACGATATTGTTGTCCGGCGCAAAACCCCAATAGCGGCTATCCGCGCTGTTATCACGGTTGTCGCCCATCATGAAGTAATTGCCCGGCGGCACTTTGCAGATCACACCGCGCGCGTTGTACGTGCAGTTGTCGCGATACGGATAATCTTCCGCGCCGACGATGAACGGCGGCACAGCGGGATTGTTCAGAATCGCATTCTTGCGGCCGTCGAGATTTTCCTCGAATTGCTTCGCGTAGCCCATGCGTTCGTCGTCGAGGTAATCAGGCAGCGGCGTTTCCGGCACCGGCTTGCCGTTGATCGTGAGCTGCTTGTCCTGATACGCGACGGTGTCGCCAGGCAAGCCGATCACGCGCTTGATGTAGTCGACCGATTCGTCTTTCGGGTAACGGAACACCACCACGTCGCCACGTTGCAGCGGACGGCCTGCGGTGATTTTCGTGTTGGTGATCGGCAGACGGATGCCGTAGTCGAATTTATTCACGAGGATGAAGTCGCCGACCAGCAGCGTCGGCACCATCGAACCCGAAGGAATCTTGAACGGCTCGACCACGAACGAGCGCACCACGAACACCACCAGAATCACCGGGAAAAAGCTGGCCGAATACTCGAGCCACCACGGTTGGCGCAGCTTGTCGTCACGCAGGCGCGCACGCGTTTGCGCCGCGTTTTCGTCGGCGAAACGCTCGCCCACGCGTGCCTGCTGGCGGTCGAACTCGGCGACCGCGGCCTCCGCCGCGCGCCGCCGTTGCGGCATGAAAACCAGTTTGTCTGCGACCCATGCGACGCCCGTCAAAATGACGAGCACAAAAAGAATCAGCGCAAAATTCATAGGGTTCCGTTGTTCGTCTTATTTGTCTTCGACACGCAGAATGGCGAGGAAAGCCTCTTGCGGAATCTCGACCGATCCCACCTGCTTCATTCGCTTCTTGCCTGCCTTTTGCTTTTCCAGCAGCTTCTTCTTACGAGAAATGTCGCCGCCGTAGCATTTTGCCAGCACGTTCTTACGCAACGCTTTAATGTTTTCGCGCGCAATAATATTCGCGCCGATGGTGGCCTGAATCGCCACGTCGTACATCTGGCGCGGAATTAGTTCGCGCATTTTCGCCGCGACTTCGCGGCCGCGATACTGGCTTTGCGAACGATGGACGATGACCGACAACGCGTCGACCTTGTCACCGTTGATCAGCATGTCGACCTTCACCACGTCTGCCGCGCGATATTCCTTGAACTCGTAATCCATCGACGCATAGCCGCGCGAGATCGACTTCAGGCGATCGAAGAAATCGAGCACGACTTCGCCCATCGGGATTTCGTAGGTCAACTGCACCTGACGGCCGTGATACTGCATGTTGATCTGCGTGCCGCGCTTTTGCGTGCACAGCGTGATCACCGAGCCGACGTAGTCTTGCGGCATGTACAGATTCACGGTGACGATCGGCTCGCGCACTTCTTCGATCTTCGACGGTTCCGGCATCTTGGCCGGGTTCTCGACCATGATGGTCGTGCCGTCACGCTGCAGGACCTCGTACACCACGGTCGGCGCCGTGGTGATCAGGTCCATGTCGAACTCGCGCTCGAGACGTTCCTGCACGATCTCCATGTGCAGCAGACCCAGGAAGCCACAGCGGAAACCGAAGCCGAGCGCCTGCGACACTTCCGGCTCGTACATCAGCGAGGCATCGTTCAGTTTCAGCTTTTCCAGCGAATCACGCAGCGCGTCGTACTGGTTCGCTTCGACCGGATACAGCCCGGCGAACACCTGCGGCTTCACTTCCTTGAAACCCGGCAGCGGCTCGGCGGCCGGACGGTTCACCAGCGTGACCGTGTCGCCCACCTTCGCCGCGGCCAATTCCTTGATGCCGGCGATGATGAAGCCCACCTGCCCGGCCGACAGCGATTCGAGATTCTTCGACTTCGGCGTAAACACGCCGATATGCTCGACCGGATACTGCGCGCCGGTCGCCATCATGCGGATCTTGTCCTTGGGACGCAGCGTGCCGTTGACGATACGCACCAGCATCACGACGCCGACGTAGTTGTCGAACCACGAGTCGATGATCAGCGCCTGCAGCGGCGCTTGCGGATCGCCCTTGGGCGGCGGCACTTTGGCGATCAATGCTTCGAGCACGTCTTCGACGCCGAGGCCCGTCTTCGCGCTGCAATGCGTGGCGTCGGTCGCGTCGATGCCGATCACGTCTTCGATTTCGGCGATCGCGTTTTCAGGGTTCGCCGCCGGCAGATCGATCTTGTTGAGCACCGGAATCACGTCGACGCCGAGCTCGATTGCCGTGTAGCAGTTCGCCACGGTTTGCGCTTCCACGCCCTGGCTCGCGTCGACGACCAGCAGCGCGCCTTCGCAGGCGGACAGCGAGCGGCTGACTTCGTACGAGAAGTCGACGTGGCCCGGCGTGTCGATCATGTTCAGGTTGTAGACCTGCCCGTCACGGGCTTTGTACGTCAGTGCGGCGGTTTGTGCCTTGATGGTGATGCCGCGCTCGCGTTCGAGATCCATCGAATCGAGCACTTGGGATTCCATCTCGCGGTCGGACAGGCCGCCGCAGATCTGGATGATGCGATCGGCGAGCGTCGACTTGCCATGGTCGATGTGCGCAATGATCGAGAAGTTACGAATATGATCCATTCAGTGCCGATCAAGCGAAAAAGGCGCGCTCGGACAATAGCGGAGCACGCCTTGTAAGTAGGTGAAAAACCTATCTATTTTAGCCGAAAAGGCTATCGCCCGGGCATCTTGCGAAGCCCGGGCGGAAAAGACGGCTCAGCAGCCATCTTGCATGGGACTGCAACAGGCGCATTGGCGCACGTAACCGCTAAAACGCCAACGCTGATCCAGAGGTGAGGTGTGAAACCCGGAGTGGACAGCGCGACGCTTATGCTGCGTTCGAACCCCGGTACAGGTTCAGGTGTGCGCCGCGATCCCGCGTGGCGAGCGCGGCACGAACCCGCGCTACGTCGAGGTGATAGTGACACAGTTCGACGCCGTCACAGACCAGAACCGGTACCAGCTCGTTGTAACGGGCTTCCAGCGAGGGATCGGCGTCGACGTCGATCACCTCGACCTGCGCGCCGAACTCGGCCAGCAAGGGCTCGAGCGCGGCACGCATGTCGTCGCAAAGATGGCACCACGCGCGCCCGTAGAGCGTGAGCAGCACCGCTTTCGTCATTTCTGCGCGCTGCGCGGGCGGATCGGCACGAACTGCGTGTTCTCGCCGCGGCGAACCAGCAACGCGACCATCTTCTGCGAATCGAGGCGCGAACTCACGTCGTCGAACTGCTTCGCGCTCGTGATGTCCGTATCGCCTACCCGCAGGATGATGTCACCCTTTTGCAAGCCGACGCGCGCTGCGGGACCGTCCGCGGCGTCGACCTGCACACCGTTATGCAGCTTCAGCGCCTTCAACTGGTCGGGGGGGATGTCGCTGACGGCGAGGCCCAGCGCGTTCGTGGCACGCTGCTTCGGCGGCTGCGGCTTCTTCTGGTCCGCCTTGGCCGTCTTGTCCGGCTGCATCTCGGCGATCGTCACCGGCAGATCACGTGTCTGGCCCTTGCGCCAGATCGTGATCGTCGACCTCGTGCCCGGCTTCGTGTCGCCGACCATGCGCGGCAGGTCGGTTGCCGTGTCGACCGAATGGCCGTTGAACTTCAGGATGATGTCGCCCGGCTGCACGCCGGCCTTATCCGCCGGACCGCCCGGTTCGACGCTGCTGACCAGCGCGCCCTGCGCCTTCGGCAGGCCGAGCGAATCGGCCACGTCTTTGGTCACTTCGCCGATCGCCACCGCGATCCTGCCCCGCACGACCTTGCCCGACGCCTTCAACTGATCGGCCACGCGCATCGCCTCGTCGATCGGAATCGCGAACGAAATGCCCATGAAACCGCCGGTGCGGCTGTAGATCTGCGAGTTGATGCCGATCACCTCGCCTTGCATATTGATGAGCGGACCGCCCGAGTTACCCGGATTGACCGCCACGTCGGTCTGGATGAACGGCAGATAGTCGCCCGTGTCGCGCCCCTTGGCGCTGACGATACCGGCCGTCACCGTATTCTCGAGACCGAACGGCGAGCCGATCGCGACCACCCATTCACCGACGCGAACCTTGTTCGAGTCGCCGATGGTAATGGTCGGCAGATTGGCCGCGTTGATCTTGACGACCGCGACGTCGGTACGATCGTCGACACCGATCAGCTTCGCCTTGAATTCGCGCTTGTCGGTGAGCGTGACGTAAATTGTGTCCGCGTCGTCGATGACGTGCGCGTTGGTCATCACGTAACCGTCCGCCGACAGGATAAAGCCCGAGCCCACGCCGCTGTTCTGTTCCGGATCGCTGCTATCCGGCGAGTCCTGGCTGCCGCCGCTACCGCCACTGCCGCCGTTGTCGCCGCCGCGCGGCGAACCCGGCGATTGCGGGGACTGCGGCAACGGAATGCCGAAGAAGCGCCGGAAAAACTCCGACATGTCGCCGTCGTCCATGCCCGGCGGCAACCCGCTGCGGGCGCCGCTGCTCGACACGCGTGTGGTCGTGCGAATGTTGACGACCGCCGGGCCGACCTTGTCGACGAGGTCAGTGAAGTCCGGCAGATTGACGGCGGGAGCCGCCGACGCCGTATGCGGCAGGAGCGGCAAACACGCCGCTACCACCGCGGCCGCGAGGAATTTGCGCACCGAGAAAGTCGTCATATCGTAGCAAGCCGAGGGATTCAGGATTCGGAGGATTACTTGGGAGCTTTGTATTCTATGGCAGACGCAAATTGCTGCAATGTGGTCTGGGGCACTTCACCAAGAAGAGTAATCCAGAAGTCACCGCGACGCTTGACGAGCACGTGCGTGGCGCCGCTGCTGCCCGCGCCTTCCTTGCGCGTGTTGTTTTCCACCGGTTCGACAAACACCGAAATGGCCGCGAGGCCATCGGAGAACACCGCCTGATCGACCGGAATGGTCGGCTGGCCCGCGTCGCGCGCAGCCATGGGACGGCGCAGTTCACGGATCTTGCGGAAGCCGGGCACTGTCGGCGCGATCTGCCAGCCTTGCGCAGCCATGTCCACAGGCTCGACCGGCGGGTGCACCACGGTCCAACCCGCCATATTACGAATACCGGTGACGATGCCGGCCTTGTCGACCGGCACGCCGATCCGAATTTGCGAAAACGACAATTGCTCGAGCACCTGGCCATTCGGGTCGAGCGTCTGGGCACGCAGCAGGAGACCGGTTTTCTTGTCTGCCCACAGCTTGTACGCAAAGCGATAGGCGTCTTTCGGATCGAGTTCGATCACCTGGCTATCGACACCGGCGACACGGTCGTCGCCGAGCAGCTTGGGTTCGTAGACCGACAGCACCTGCTCGCCGCTGACGGCAAGCAGCGCCGGGAACGAGTCCTTGTTCTGACGCTTCTCGACGACGCACAGATGCCGCTCCGGCACGAACGTGTAGAGCTCTTCGTTATGACGCAGCATTTTGCGCGGCTTGCCGTCGAGGCTTTCGAGCTGCTCGAACTCGCCATCCGTACGGGTCGCGTAGTGCGCGATCCGCGACGTTTGAACGAAATTGCCGCGCTGGTAGACGAACGCGCCCTCGTAATTTTGCTGCTGCGCGGCCTGATGGATGCGATCGAGAAGATCCGCAGCCGTGCGACGGGCCACGAGCGGATCGTCGGTTTGTGCAAAGACCCGCGGTGTAGCGGACAACAATACGGCTGCGCAGAACAGAAATGCCGGCAGCCGCCCCCAGATAGTCGTTTTATTCAACCGCGGAATCTGCATCAAACTATTGGCCTTGCGTAGAAACAGCGGCAGCACGAATCAGCGGCATCGAGCCCGGCATGACCGGTTGTTGCGCGAATTGCTGGTGAGCTTCCAGATACTGATCGAGACTCGCGTCACGAATGATGTTGGCGTCTTGCGCGACTGGCTGAACCGTAGCCGCCGGCACCGAAGCCATGGCCACGCGTTGCAGCGCATCACCATGCGACTGGACCGAGGCGAGTTGCGCCATGCCCGGGTCGCCCGGCACGCCTTGCAGCTGCGGCACGACGATCCACGTGAGCGTGGCGGCAGCGGCCGCGACCGCAAAGGCCGGCACAACACGGCGGCGCAGCGCCAGCAACCGGCGCGCAACCGGCATGGCGGCGGGCGCCAGCACATGCGGCTCGTTGTCCAGGCGCGCGGCAAAACCGCTCAGGAACGCGCTGCTCGCCGCCGGGCTGACCGCCAGATCGTCAGAACGCAAAGCGTCGCCGATCAGGTGATAGCTCGACCAGGCGGCGCGATCCTCGCCATTCAGCCCGGAAATAAACGTGTCCAGATTCAGATGCTCTTCGCCGACCAGCTCACCATCGACAAAAGCGGACAGACGCTCGCCGCGCGAGCTGGCTTGCGATTGCATCGAGACCGACCCCATGATGCTCCCCATCTTACAAATACCCCGTAGTGACACCACTAATCCAGATATTGCACCCGCGCCCCGCCCGGCCGCCTGGTGGTTTACCAGCGCTTGCCTTCAGGTGTGTCAAGCAACGGACGCAATTTTGCCGCAATGGCTTCGCGAGCGCGGAAAATTCGTGATCTGACCGTGCCGATTGGGCAACCCATCATCTCAGCGATTTCCTCGTAGCTCAAACCTTCAATTTCACGAAGAGTAATGGCGGTGCGCAGCTCTTCCGGTAAAACCGCCATCGCAGCATTGACCGTCTCAGCGATCTGCTTGCTCATCAACATCGACTCAGGCGTGTTGATATCCCTTAGTTGGTCCGCGTCCGAGAAAGTTTCAGCTTCTTCAGCATCTGCTTCGGTCGAGGTCGGCGCGCGCCGTCCCTGGGTCGCAAGGTAGTTCTTTGCCGTGTTGACGGCAATCCGGTACAACCACGTATAAAAGGCCGATTCCCCGCGAAACTGCGGCAACGCCCGGTACGCCTTGATAAAAGCGTCCTGAGCGACGTCTTCCACCTCGGCGGGGTCGCGCACGAGGCGCGAGATCAGCCGGAGAATCTTGCGGTGGTATTTGGAGACCAGAAGCTCGAACGCGGCCTTGTCGCCCTTCTGGACGCGTTCGACCAGCACCTGATCAATTTCTTTTTCGCTCACCTGATAAATCCGTTAACTATAGGGCGCATGGCGGGGCACCATTGTAGCGTCCCCATCAACTAGGCACGTTACGCCGGTAACAGCGGTTACAGTCGTTACAGTCAGGCGCCGGCGCCACGCCGGCCCAGCACGGCCAGTTCCCGGAAGACGGGCGCCGGGAGCGCGTCGGCGGCCAGCAGCAAGGTCCGCGAGCGGCCCTGTTCCGGCCGCAGCGCCAGAATCAGCAAGCGGCCGCTCCACTGCGAACAGCCGGTAATGCGCCCTTGCGCCAGCAGCGCGCCTGTCCGGCCCCATAGGGACAACCCGTGCGCCCCGATTTTCAGCGCGACCGGCCGCGCGCGCTCATATCTCAGTGCACAAAGCGTGAGCCATGCCCATATAACGAGCGTCAACGGAACCGCCTGCGAGGCGCCCAAATGCGACGCGAGGCAAGCAAAAACGGCCGACGTCGCCGTCAGGACGAAAACGGCCAGCGCAGCCCATATAGCAACGGAGCGCCGCAGCGCAATTCGCTGCGGCGCTCCGTCGAGGGTTGCAGATTCAGGGGAAAGCGCCGGCAAAACCGGCGCCGTCGACTGGCGCGCCACCAACTATCAGGCGATCAGGCGCGCTTGAAAACCAGCGTGCCGTTCGTGCCGCCGAACCCGAACGAGTTCTTCAGCGCCACGTCGATCTTCATTTCCCGCGCGGTGTTGGCGCAGTAGTCCAGATCGCAGGCCGGATCCTGGTTGAAGATGTTGATCGTCGGCGGCGACACTTGATGATGCACGGCCAGCACGGTGAACACCGACTCCAGACCGCCGGCGCCGCCCAGCAGGTGCCCCGTCATCGACTTGGTCGAGTTCACGACCATGTCTTTGGCGTGGTCGCCGAAAGCGCGCTTGATGCCGGTGGTTTCAGCCAGGTCGCCGAGCGGCGTGGACGTGCCGTGCGCGTTCAGGTAATTCACCTGATCCGTGTTGATGCCCGCGTTCTTCAAGGCGGCCAGCATGCAGCGGCGCGCGCCGTCGCCGTCTTCCAGCGGCGCGGTCATGTGATAGGCGTCGCCGCTCATCCCGTAGCCGCTGACTTCGGCGTAAATCTTCGCGCCACGCGCCTTCGCGTGCTCGTATTCCTCGAGCACCATGACGCCGGCGCCCTCGCCCAGCACAAAACCGTCGCGATCCTTGTCCCACGGACGGCTCGCCGTGGCCGGATCGTCATTGCGTTGCGACAGCGCACGCGCCGCCGCAAAGCCGCCGACGCCCAACGGCGACACGGTCGATTCCGCGCCGCCCGCGATCATTACGTCGGCGTCACCGTATTCGATCAGGCGCGAAGCCTCGCCGATACAGTGCAGGCCCGTGGTACAGGCGGTGACGATCGCCAGATTCGGTCCCTTGATGCCGAACTTGATCGACAGATGACCGGAAATCATATTGATGATCGACGCCGGCACGAAGAACGGCGAAATACGGCGTGGGCCGCGATTGAGCAGTTCGGTTTGCGTCACTTCGATCATCGGCAAGCCGCCGATGCCCGAACCGACCACGACACCGATACGCTCCGAATTCTCGTCGGTGACTTCGAGGCCGCTGTCCTGCATCGCCTGGATGCCTGCAGCCACGCCGTAATGGATGAACGTATCCATGTGGCGCGCTTCCTTACCGGGGATGTAGTCCTCGATATTGAAGCCCTTCACCTCGCCGGCGAAACGAGTCGAAAAGTTCGACGCATCGAACTTCGTGATATTGGCAATACCCGACTTGCCAGCGACCAGATTGGCCCAGCCGTCGGCAACATTATTGCCAACAGGCGAAATCAGCCCCAGGCCTGTAACAACAACACGACGGCGGCTCACGGTAACCCCTTTTTCATAGATGACAAAAACAAAAGCCACAGCGGCCTCAGGAACCTGCCCTGTGTGCCCCGTGGCTGTTAGGCGCCCACACACCCGGTGCTTCGCACCAGGCCCCCCCGACGGGAGCAATCCCCAAAGGGTACTTCCTGCGGGGCGGAAAACGCGGGGCGGCCCGGCGTTTTCTTGAAAGTCGGCAATCGCGCGAAAAGTTGCGCTTTCAACATCGCTGGCTCCTGCGTGGCAAAACGCGCGGCAAAAAGCGCCAACCCTGCTGGCGTCGGCAACCGACACGGCAGGGTGTCATACGCCGCCAACGCAGAAACGCAGGCGCGAATGACCTTAGGCCTTGACGTTCGCGCGAGCGTAGTCGATTGCTTGCTGAACGGTGGTGATCTTCTCGGCTTCTTCATCCGGAATTTCCATGCCGAACTCGTCTTCGAGGGCCATCACGAGTTCAACGGTGTCGAGCGAGTCGGCGCCGAGGTCGTTCACGAACGAAGCTTCGTTCTTGATCTCAGCTTCTGCAACGCCCAGTTGTTCTGCGACGATCTTCTTGACGCGCTGTTCGATATTGTCCATTACCCCTCCAAGGGAAAAGAAGTTCAAAAATACAGGTGCGCGCATTTTATCAGGTTTGACCCGGCAAAAAAGCGGCGCATCGGGTTGCTGTCAAGGCATGCGCCTGACACATTTACAAACGCATCAAGGCGCGGATAGTAACCGAATTTGGTTACGACATGTACATCCCGCCGTTCACATGCAATGTCGTGCCGGTGATATACCCGGCTTGCGGGGACGCCAGAAACGCCACGGCGTGCGCGATATCTTCCGGACTGCCGAGGCGCCCTAGCGGAATCTGCGTCTTCAGCGCCGTTTGCTGGTCTTCCGGCAAGGTCTTGGTCATGTCGGTATCGATGAAGCCGGGCGCGACGCAATTCACCGTGATGCCGCGACTGCCGATCTCGCGTGCCAGCGCGCGCGTCATGCCCGCCACACCCGCTTTCGCGGCGGCGTAGTTGACTTGCCCCGGGTTGCCGGCCGAGCCGACCACCGACGTGATGTTGATGATGCGGCCGCCCTTCGCCTTCATCATGGGCCGCAGCACAGCGCGCGACAGACGGAACACCGACTTGAGGTTGGTGTCGATCACCGCGTCCCAGTCGTCGTCCTTCATGCGCATGGCGAGTTGATCCTGCGTGATGCCGGCGTTGTTCACCAGCACATTCAGCGCGCCGAATTCCTTCACCGTGCCGTCGATCAGCGCTTCCGCCGCCGCCGCGTCGTTCACGTTGAGCACCGCGCCACGGCCGTTCACGCCGGCCGCACTCAGCGCTTCGCTGATCGCGGCCGCGCCGCTTTCGCTGGTCGCCGTGCCGATCACCGTCGCGCCCTGGCGCGCCAGTTCCATCGCGATTGCACGGCCGATGCCACGCGAAGCGCCGGTCACGATTGCGATCTGTTTATCGAGAGTCTTTTCCATCTTGTCAGTCCGGATGCCCTTCGGAGGGCTGATTGATTCGTGATGCGATGTACTGATGCCAGTGCGCGGCGCGTGCTGTCAGTCACGCACCCGCTTTGCTCAGCCTGCCGTCACCAGGTTGAGCGTCTCTTCGAGCGAAGCCGGATCGAAAATCGACGCGCCGACCAGATTGCCGTCGATACGCTTGGTCAGTCCCGCAAGGACCTTGCCCGGACCGCATTCGATCACGTGGGTGACGCCTTGGGCCGACATTGCCTGAACGCCCTCGACCCACCGCACCGCGCCGGCCGCCTGGCGCACCAGCGCATCCTTGATGCCAGCCGGTTCGTTGACCACCGCGACGTCGACGTTGTTGACGACCGGAATGGCCGGCACCTGCACGTCGACGCTCGCCAGATACTCGCGCAATTGGTCCGACGCGGGCTTGAGCAGCGACGAGTGGAACGGCGCCGAAACCGGCAGCGGCAGCGCGCGCTTGGCGCCCTTCGCCTTTGCGACTTCGCAGGCCTTTTCCACCGCGGCCTTGTGGCCCGCGATCACGACCTGCGCCGGCGCATTGAAATTGACCGCTTCGACAACGCCCGCAACCGATGCTTCGGCGCACACCGCGCGCACCGTGTCGTCGTCGAGACCGAGAATCGCGGCCATGCCGCCTTCACCGACCGGCACCGCCGTTTGCATGGCTTGCGCGCGAAAGCGTACGAGCGGCACGGCATCGCGAAACGCGATTGCGCCCGCCGCGACCAGCGCGGTGTATTCACCCAGGCTATGGCCAGCGAGAATCGCCGGTTTCGGACCGCCGGCCTGCAACCACGCGCGATACATCGCGTAAGAGGCGGTCAGCATGACCGGCTGCGTGTTGGTGGTGAGGTTCAGATCTTCGGCGGGGCCTTCGGCAATCAGCTTGCCGAGATCCTGGTTGAGCGCATCGGAGGCTTCCTGGATCGTCTCACGCACGACCGCGTGATCGGCAAACGCGTTGAGCATGCCGACCGACTGCGAACCCTGGCCGGGAAAAACGAACGCAAATTTCATATCGTCCCCAAAATCGATGTTGTCAGATGTGGGTGGCGCGCCCGGTTAACGGCGAGCGCGCTCAAACGTAGCCGAGCGCCGCGAAGAGCGCTCGCCATCACGTCGCCGCTATCAGTAGCGGATGACCGACGCGCCCCACGTGAAGCCGCCGCCGACGCCTTCGATCAGCACGTTCTGACCGCGCTTGATGCGGCCGTCGCGCACTGCGACGTCGAATGCGAGCGGAATGGACGCAGCCGACGTATTGCCGTGCTCGCCCACTGTGACGACCATGCGTTCCTGCGGCAAGCCGAGCTTGCGGCAGGTGCTTTGCATGATGCGGATATTCGCCTGATGCGGAATCAGCCAGTCGATCTGCTCAGCCGACAGATTGGCCTTCTCGAGCGCTTCGACCGCGACTTTTTCGAGCACGTTGACGGCGAGCTTGAACACGGCCTGCCCATCCATATGCAGGAACGCACTGCCGGCCACGACACCGCCGTTCACGTTGCCCGGCGTGCAGAGAATGTTCGAATGGCTGCCGTCCGCGTGCAGCGCGCTCGCCAGCACGCCAGGCTCTTCCGACGCCTGCAGGATCACCGCGCCCGCGCCGTCGCCGAACAGTACGCACGTGGTGCGGTCTTTGAAATCGAGAATGCGCGAGAAAGTTTCCGCGCCGATCACAAGCGCCGTACGGTGCTGACCGCTGCGAATGAAGCTGTCCGCCGTCGCCACCGCATAAGCAAAACCGGAACAGACGGCCTGAACGTCGAAGGCCGCGCCGTGGTTCTTGATGCCGAGCTTGTTTTGCAACAGGCACGCCGTGCTCGGAAACACGAAGTCCGGCGTGGAGGTTGCGACGATGATCAGATCGATGGACTGCGGGTCGATATCTGCCGCTTCGATCGCGCGTTGCGAAGCAATGAACGCCAGATCGCTGGTCGTGACATCAGGGTCCGCGAAATGGCGCGCATGAATGCCCGTGCGGGCCACGATCCACTCGTCGCTCGTCTCGACACCTTGCTCGGCGAGACGTTCGGTCAGATCCTGATTGGTGACGCGGTTGGGCGGCAGGTAGCTGCCGGTGCCCAGCACGCGGGAGTAAATTGTCGATTGAGCCATTATGCCTTCGAGGATTGCGCAGCGTAGGGCTCGGCTGGCTGGCCTGCGATCGGGCTTGCGTGGCCCGCACCGCTCGCGTCGCGCGCCGCCTGTTCCAGAGAACCCGCGTTCTCTTCCATTGCGCGCGCAAGGCGTTCCAGCACGCCGTTTTTGACGGCATCATACCCGCGTTTGATAGCCCACTCAAACCCGTAGGCATCCGCCGAACCGTGGCTTTTGATCACCAGCCCGCGCAGGCCGAGCAACGCGGCACCATTGTATTGCCGATGATCGACGCGTTTCTTGAAGCGCATCAATACCGGCAATGCGAGCACCGCCATCACCTTGGTCAGCCACGAACGGCCGAACTCTTCCTTGATGATGTTGGACAGCATCTGCGCGAGGCCCTCAGACGTCTTCAGCGCGACATTGCCGACAAAACCGTCGCAGACGATGACGTCGACCGTGCCTTTGAAGATATCGTTGCCTTCAACGTTACCGTGAAAGTTAAGTGTACTCGCGCGCAGCAATTCGCCGGCACGTTTGATGGTGTCGTTGCCCTTGATGACTTCTTCGCCGATATTGAGCAGGCCGATGGTGGGCCGCTCCTTACCCTCGAGCGCCGACACGAGCGCGTGCCCCATCTCCGCGAACTGCAGTAGATGCTGAGGTTCGCAGTCGACGTTGGCGCCCAGGTCGAGCATCATCGTGTAGCCATTGGGATTGGGCAGTGCCGACGCGATAGCCGGGCGTTCAATGCCCGACAGCGTTTTCAGCACATAGCGCGAGACCGCCATCAGCGCGCCGGTGTTGCCGGCGGAAATGCAGGCTTGCGCCTCGCCTTCCTTGACGCGGTTCAGCGCCACGCGCATGGAGGAATCTTTTTTCTTGCGCAGCGCGACTTCGACCGGATCGTCCATGGCGACGATCTCGGAAGCGGATACGACGGTCAGCGCCGGCAGGTCCAGAGCCTTCAACTTCTTCAGCTGCGCACGAATCGCACTTTCAATGCCGACGAGCAGCAACTGCGCATCGGGATGCGAACGAACGAAGTTGACGGCAGCGGGAACGGTCACGGACGGGCCGTGGTCGCCTCCCATGCAATCTATCGTGAGCTTTACTGTCATGGAGTGCGACGAATTTCAGGCACCCTGCATGCAACCGCAGCAGGCGCCGAAGCGCCAATTGCGATCGACACAAAAAAGCGGCAATTGAATGCCGCCTTTTTGCCGAGCCGGGAAAATGTCAAGCGAGCCGATCGCCACGCGAAACGCCAAGTGGCGGCACGCAGAGAAACGCGCAGCGAAACGATTAATCGTTCTTCGTCTTGACAACTTTCTTGCCGCGATAGTAGCCGTTCGGGCTAACGTGGTGACGCAGATGCACTTCGCCCGTGCTCGGCTCCACGGCCAGCGGCGCTGCCGTCAGAAAATCGTGCGAACGGTGCATGCCGCGCTTCGACGGCGACTTCTTATTTTGTTGAACTGCCATGACTAACTCCTAAAAATTTTCCGAATTCTAACACAGCCCGATCCGGTCTCCGCCACTGGCCGAATGGCCAATGCGCCCGCATCGCGCTCCCATGCAACTGTTCAGTGCTTCTTGTCGCCCGGCTCACCGCGCTTGAGACTCTGGAGCGCCGCGAACGGACTGGGCCGCTCGGGCTCACCACCCTCTTCAGCTTCGTCCGGTGCGCCCTCGTCGCCCTCGCCTTCGGCACCGGTCACCCCGGAGACGAGGCTCTCGTGCACTTCGGGGCAGACCTCATGCTTGGGCACGAGCGGCAAGGAAAGCAGCAACTCTTCTTCGATCAAGTCGACGAGATCGAAATGGTTCGAGCCCACGATCACTTCGACTTCATCCTCGTCGAGCGGAAACTCTTCGGCTTCCGCCTCAGTGTTGACGATCCGGTAAGTTGCATCGACGTTGAATGCCTGCAAGTACGGCGTCATGCACCGCTGACACTCGAGCCATGCAGCGCCGTGAATCGCCATCCTCAAATAAGGCTGGGGACCCTCGGTGCCGTCATCCTGCAATTCCGGCTGCGTCGACCCTTCGGCTTGCCAGGTGAACGCGGTATCGCGGTCTGGCGCTTCTGCCGGGACTTCGTTTAACATGCGCGGCAGTTGCGAGACGCGCACGACACCCGCGGCCTGACGCCCACTCCGCGCAAATTCGAACAGATCGATATCGTGCGGGTCGGACAGACCTGCAGGGTTGCCAGGATGTTGAGTCATGTGCGCTCCTGCTTCGGCAAGGGTTTCGCCGGGGTATAAACCGCGCAATACAAACCGCGGGGACAAACTGGTTGCGAGACGACCTGCGAGACCCGCCCGTTGCGCGACGCGCTTACACGTGCTTACACGCCTCACACACACCGAGACCCGCCTAGCGCAAGCATACCGATGAAAAGCCCAAAATCATATCCGTTTTGTCTTTTCGAGTCAAACACTTAAGCCCGTACGCGCGCGAACTTCGCGCGGCGCCGTACGTTCCGCCTCTCTAGCCGCTGATTGTCCATGCCAGATTCCCTGAATCGCCCGCCACGCCTGATTCTGGCGTCGAGTTCGCCTTACCGCCGCGAACTGCTCGAACGCCTGCGGGTGCCGTTCGATGTCATCGTGCCCGCGATCGACGAGACGCCGCTTGCCGGCGAGACACCCGAAATCACCGCGCTGCGGCTCGCGCAAGCCAAAGCCCGCGCGGTAGCCGGTGAGCTCCGCACCGGCGAAGCCGCGCTCGTGATCGGTTCCGACCAGGTCGCCACCTATGACGGCCTGCAGATCGGCAAGCCCGGCACCCACGCCAACGCGCTGGCGCAACTGCAAGCGATGCGCGGCCGGGAAGTCCAGTTCCATAGTGCGCTGTCCCTGTTCGACAGCCGCTCCGGGACGGCGCAAGCCGTCGACGTGATTACCCGCGTGCAATTCCGCGATCTGCCGGATGCCGCGCTCGAGGCCTATTTGCTGACCGAAACGCCCTATGACGTCGCGGGGAGCGCCAAATCCGAAGGACTCGGCATCGTCCTGCTCGATGCCATTCACTCCGACGATCCCACCGCGCTAGTCGGCCTGCCATTGATCGCGCTGTCGCGCATGCTGCTCGCAGCGGGTTATCCACTTTTGGGGGCGCGATGACCGGCACGCTCTATCTGATTCCGAACACGCTCGGCGAAGGCGACGCCGAGGCGCTCGACGCAGTGCTGCCGGCGCCGGTGCGCACCCGCGCGGCATCACTACACTATTACATCGGCGAGAACGCAAAAACCACGCGCGCGTTTCTGAAGAAGGTCGGCACGGAACGGCCGATCCAGGAAATCGAGATCCGCGAATTGAACGTCAATACGCCGGCCGGCGAGATCGACAAGCTGCTCGCGCCGCTTCTCGCCGGCACCGACGCGGGCCTGGTATCCGAAGCGGGCTGCCCGGCGGTCGCCGACCCAGGCGCCCTGCTGGTGCGCCGCGCGCACGAGCGCGGCGTGAAGGTCGTGCCGTTTGTCGGGCCCAGTTCGATTCTGCTGGCCTTGATGGCTTCCGGGCTCAACGGCCAGAGTTTTGCGTTCCACGGCTACTTGCCGGTCGATGCCACGGAGCGGGCCAAGCGTCTGCGAGAGCTCGAGCAACAGTCGCGCAAAGGCAAACAGACGCAGATCTTTATCGAGACGCCTTACCGGAATCGCGCGCTGCTCGACACGTTACTGGCGACGTGCGCGCCCTCCACGCTCGTTTGCGTGGCGGTCGATCTGACGCTGGAGACGGAGACCATCGCGAGCCGCACCGTGGCTGACTGGAAGAAAAAACCCGCGATCGATTTGCACAAGCGGCCGGCTATCTTTCTGATCCTGGCCGTTTGATTCTGACCAGACAGTGTTAGGGACAAATAAAGAGCCCCGCGCGATCAGCAAAAATCGATCGCGCGGGGCTTTTTCATGTCGACCCATCAACATCAACGCAGATTCAGCCTTGCGCCGAGCGCCATGGCGTGAACCGCGCCGCTGCCGACCGCCGCGCCGAACTTGCGCGCAACACGGTCCGTAATGCTTTCTTTCACCGTGTAGTCGACGATATCCGGCGCTTTGAAGAGCTCGCGCGCCACGAAGTCCGCGTCGCCGAAACCGTCGGCGAGGCCAAGTTCGACGCTCTTCTGGCCAGTCCAGAAAAGACCCGAGAACATGTCCGGCGTTTCATGCAGACGTTTGCCGCGCCCCTGGCGAACCGCGTCGATAAACTGCGCGTGGATCTGGTCGAGCATATCTTGAGCATGTTCGTCCATCTTCGGCGTTTCTGGCGAGAACGGATCGAAAAAACCCTTGTTCTCACCAGAAGTGTGCAGACGCCGCTGGATCCCGAGCTTATCCATCAGCCCTGTGAAACCGAAGCTGTCCATCAGCACGCCGATCGAGCCGACAATACTGGCCTTGTCCACGTAGATCTTGTCGGCGGCCGCGGCCGCGTAATAGCCGCCCGAGGCGCACATGTCGCCGACGACGACATACAGCGGAATTGACGGATATTTGGCGCGCAATCGGCGCATTTCGCTATAGATGATCCCCGCCTGCACCGGACTGCCACCCGGGCTATTGCAACGTAGGATCACCCCGGCGGTGCCCGCGTCGTCGAACGCGCTTCGCAGTGCCGTGTTGATATCTTCCGCGTTCGCGTTCGTATCTGCGGAGATCTCACCGTCGAGCGCCACCATGGCGGTGTGACGGCCGGTGGCCGCGACCTTGTCGCCGGAGAAGTCGATGGCTGCCCAGATTGCCAGCAGCAACACGATCAGGAAGACGAAGCGGAAGAAGATTCTCCAGCGCCGCGCCGCGCGCTGTTCGTTAATCGCGGCAAGCGCAATACGCTCGAGCGCCGCGCGTTCCCAGCCGGGCTCATCGGCAGGCGTGCGGGGGCGGCCTGTCAGGGACGGTTCCTTCGGCTCGGGAGTCAAATTGTCGGACATGCGGTGCAGTGGAAAAGTCGAAGAGGAGAATCAGGGCGTGTCCGGGCACAGTTCGCCATCAGGCAGCCAGAAGACGGCGCGGCCTTCCGGCGTATCGCGTTCGTCCACCTGAACCGGCCGCAATCTGCCGCCGCGGCACGGACCCCCGACGCATTTGCCCGTATCCGGCGCGTAAATCGCGCCATGTGTAGCGCACATCAAGTATAAACCGGACGATTCGAAGAACTGCCCCTCGGCCCAGTCGAGTTCCATCGGCACATGGGCGCAGCGGTTCAGGTAGCCGTACGCACGGCCATCGTAGCGAACGAAAAATACCACGACGTCGCCGCCGCCGAGTTTCGCCCCGCGACGCACGCCCGCGCCGCCGTCGACCAGTTCCGCCGACGCGCAAACGCGAACCGCCGGAGCCGCTTCTGGCGTCTGCGCGCTCATGCGTTTTCTCGCAGCCAGCCCGACAGCACACTGACGCTCGATGCCACGAATTTCGGCGACAACGCGCTCAACGAACCCGCAGGATGCGCCCCATATGTGACACCGATGCCCGCAACGCCCGCATTGATCGCCATTTGCAGGTCGTGCGTCGTATCGCCGACCATTACCGTGCGCGCGTTGTCCTGCCCGAGTTCGCGCGTCAATTCATGCAGCATGGCCGGGTGCGGCTTCGAGAACGTCTCATCGGCGCAGCGGGTGCCGTCGAACAGGCTCGTCAGGCGCGACTGGTCGAGCGCGCGGTTCAGTCCGACGCGGCTCTTACCCGTCGCCACGGCCAGCAGATAGCCCAGATCGCGCAATTCCTGCAGCATCTCGCGCACCCCGGCGAACAGCTCGGTGGTTTGATCCTTCACCAGATAATGGAAGCGATAGCGCTCGGCCAAGCGCGGATAGTCGGCGGGATCGAGGGTGGGCGCGGCGATTTGCAGCGCGTCGCGCAAACCGAGGCCGATGACGTAGCTCGCCGCCTCGTCGGCCGGAACCGGCAAGCCGAGATCGCGGCAGGCCGACTGGATGCTGCGCGTGATGTGCGCGGTCGAATCCATCAGCGTCCCGTCCCAGTCGAAGACGATCAGATCAAATTGCTCTCTAGCCATGCGGTGTCGTCTCCGGGTGTGACCCATTTCGTAATTCGTTGAGCTGCGCGATGAAGCTGCGGCATTCGGCCGGCAACGGCGCCTCGAACTGCAGCGGCGCGCCGGTTGCCGGGTGCGTGAGCTTCAGCCGGTAAGCGTGCAGGAACATGCGCTTCAAACCCGGCCTGGCGTTGGCGCGCGCCAGCGCCTTGTTCAGCGCGAAGTCGCCATATTTGGCGTCGCCGACGATCGGCAGCTCCAGATGCTGCAAGTGGACGCGGATCTGATGCGTACGCCCGGTCTTCAGTTCCGCCTCGAGCAGCGCGTACTCCGGCCAGCGGTCGATCAGATTGAAAACCGTGTGCGAAGCGAGGCCGTCCGGCTGCACGCGAACGCGCCGTTCGCCGTCCGCGGTGAGGTACTTGTGCAAAGGCTCCTTGACCGCGCGGCGGCGGCCCCAGTCGCTCGCCCAGTCGCCGTGAACGCAAGCATAGTAGCGCTTATCCATTTTGTTCTCGCGAATCTGCTCGTGCAGATTGACGAGCGCCGAGCGCTTCTTGGCGAGCATCAGAATGCCCGACGTCTCGCGATCCAGCCGATGCACCAACTCGAGGAATTTCGCCTGCGGACGCGCCTCGCGCATCTGCTCAATCACGCCGAACGCGACGCCGCTGCCACCGTGGACTGCCACACCGGCCGGTTTGTCGATCACGAGCAGGTGCTCGTCTTCAAAAATAATTTTGAAATGGGCGGCCGGCACCGGCGCCTGTGCAACCGTTTCGTTTGGTTGAGCGACGCGAATGGGCGGCACACGCACCAGATCGCCCAGCTCGAGACGGTATTGCGCGTCTATCCGGCCCTTATTCACACGCACTTCCCCGCTGCGCAGGATGCGGTAAATATGGCTTTTCGGCACGCCTTTACAGACCCGTAACAGGAAGTTGTCGATGCGCTGTCCGGCCGCGCTGTCGTCGATCTCGATCAAGGAGACCTGGTCGCTTGCGACCGATTTCTGGGATATTTTGCCTAACTCTTTCATTCTGAATATAATTTGCCCAGCAGTCTGCGGCGGCCGGCGCAGTGTTCGGAATTCGGGCGGATTGCGCAGGTGCAAGCGATAAACCGTTATTTTACTTGCGCCGGGGTCTGGTTGCTCACCCTGAAAATGAGATGCAACAAGTTGCACGCACGAAGTCAGTGCCCGGCAGGGACGGCGCCCATAGGCGCGTTCGGTCAAGGTCGGCTTCGACGGTAACGGAATTTTGGTAAAAAAGAATTTAACTTTCAGCTTCGGTATCGGGCGGTCTGACGTCCGGCTGTACGAAGCTGCAGGTTGCGAAAATACGGCGTGCGCCCGAGGCGTCTTGTAGAAAGTACAAGACATGGCGACGTCAAAATGAGGCGAGACACCCCCAGCAGGAAAAGACGCGCCGCCTGCGCGAACTTCCCGCTGCGGCACGGCCGCAGCCTTCGACCCTCCGGTCACGCGCCCAGTTGGCGCACCGGCGCGAGTGGACGAAGGCTTTTGAAGGTCTGCCGGCAGAACCCGCGGCGTGTCGGGTCGTTATTTGAAGCCGTGTTCGCATGTGCCCTGCGGCACCGCGCCCATTTTTCAATGGGGCCCGGCCCTCTCAGGCAATTCTCCCGCCAGTTTTCCCGCTCCAGCGTGCTTGTGAAAACACAATAAGGCGCGGCATGCCGCTGCCCGTATCGCCCTCGCGACTGACAACCGCGCAGCGAACGGACGGGCTAAGCCGCTCTGGAGCCGTTCAATGAAACGAATGTTGTTCAACGCGACGCAGCAGGAAGAACTGCGCGTCGCCATCGTCGATGGGCAAAAACTCATCGATATCGACATCGAAACCGCCGGGCGCGAACAGCGCAAAGGCAATATTTACAAGGGCATCATTACCCGCATCGAGCCGTCGCTCGAAGCCTGCTTCGTCAATTACGGCGAAGACCGCCACGGCTTCCTGCCGTTCAAGGAAGTCGCCCGCCAATATTTCCGCGACGGCGTCGACATGCGCTCGGCGCGCATTCAGGACGCCCTGCGCGAAGGCCAGGAACTGATCGTTCAGGTCGAAAAGGAAGAGCGCGGCAACAAGGGCGCAGCCCTCACCACCTTCATCTCGCTCGCCGGCCGGTATCTGGTGCTGATGCCGAACAACCCGCGCGGCGGCGGCGTGTCGCGCCGGATCGAAGGCGACGACCGTCAGGAATTGCGCGAAACCATGGCGCAACTGCAATTGCCGGAAGGCATGAGCATCATCGCGCGCACGGCCGGCATTGGCCGCAGCGCCGAAGAGCTGCAGTGGGACCTGAACTATCTGATGCAACTGTGGCGCGCCATCGAAGCCGCGTCGCAAAGCGGTTCGAGCGGTCAGCCGATGCTGATTTATCTCGAATCGAGCCTCGTGATCCGCGCGATTCGCGATTATTTCCAGCCGGATATCGGCGAAATCCTGATCGACACCACCGAAATTCATGACCAGGCACGCGCCTTCATGGATATCGTGATGCCGGACAATGTCAGCAAGGTGAAGCGGTATCACGACGACGTGCCGCTCTTCTCGCGCTTCCAGATCGAACACCAGATCGAAACGGCGTACTCGCGCACGGTGCCGCTGCCCTCGGGCGGCGCGATCGTGATCGATCACACCGAAGCACTGGTCGCGATCGACGTGAACTCGGCCCGCGCCACCAAGGGCGCCGACATCGAGGAAACCGCCGCGCGCACCAACCTCGAAGCCGCCGACGAAGTCGCCCGCCAGTTGCGTCTGCGCGACCTGGGCGGCCTGATCGTGATCGACTTCATCGACATGGAATCGGCCAAGAGCCAGCGCGAAGTCGAACAGCGCCTGAAAGACGCGTTGAAGCACGACCGGGCGCGCGTCCAGATGGGCAAGATCTCGCGTTTCGGCTTGATGGAACTGTCGCGTCAGCGTCTGCGTCCGGCGCTGTCCGAAGGCAGCCACGTGACCTGCCCGCGCTGTAACGGCACGGGTCACATCCGCGATACCGAATCGTCCGCGCTGCAAGTGCTGCGGATCATTCAGGAAGAAGCGATGAAGGAAAACACCGCGGCGATTCATTGCCAGGTGCCGGTTGAAGTCACCGCCTTCCTGCTGAACGAAAAGCGCGCTGAAATCAACAAGATCGAGTCGCGCTTCAAGGTCAACGTCGTCCTGATTCCGAACAAGCATCTCGACACGCCGCATTACAAGCTCGAGCGTCTGCGTCACGACGACGCGCGCCTCGACGAACCGCGCGCTTCGTGGAAGATGGCCGAAGAAGCGGCCCGCGAGCTCGAATCGGAAACCGGTTACAGCAAGCGCACGGAAGAAGCGAAGCCGAAGCAGGAAGCGGCGGTCAAGGGCATCACGCCTGAAAAACCGGCGCCGAGCGCACCGGTTCGTCCGGTTGCCGCCCCGGCTCCGGTGGCGGTTACGCCGGCCAGCGGCGGTTTCATCGGCTGGTTGAAGAATCTGTTCGGCATGCAGCCGGCGGCTCCGGCGCCTGCCGCGCCGGCCACGACCGACAAGCCGACGCGTCCGCAACGCAGCGAACGCACGGAGCGCGGTGAGCGCACCGGCGAACGCGGTGGCGAGCGCAACCGCAATCGCCGCAGCGGCGCAGGCGGCCGCGATGCGGCAGGCCGTGCCGAAGGCGCGACCGGCAGCCGTCCGGCTCAAGGCCAGCAACCGTCGCAGCCGCGTCGCGAGGAACGCGAACCGCGTGAAGCACGCGAGGGCCGCGAGCCGCGTGAAGCGCGCGAGCCGCGTGAAGCGCGCGAACCGCGTGGCAATCGTGAACCGCGTGAGGCACGCGAAGGCCGTGAGCCGCGCGAGACTCGCGAACCACGCGAGCCGCGTGAAGGTCGTGAGGTCCGCGAAAACCGTGACCGTGACAATCGCGGCAGCGACCGCGCGGAAGCCGTCGAAGGCGCACCGCGCGCCGAACGTGGCGAGCGCCGCGAACGTGGCGAGCGTGCGGAACGTGGCGAGCGCCGCAAGCCGCAAGCAGAAGCCGCTGACTCACTGACGCAAGGCGACGCACAAACGCCGGAAGAACTGACGCAAAACCAGGCCGCCCTGGGCGAAAACGGTGCGCCGGTCGATCAGGAAGCCGTGGCGCGCGAAGGCGAAGAGCGCCGCCGCCGCCGTCGCGGCCGTCGTGGTGGCCGTCGCGAGCGTGAAGAAGACGTGAACGGCAACCTGGCCGCGGATGTCGCGGAAGCTGAAGGCGACAATGCCAGCGTGACCGACGAAGCGCCGGTTCGCACGGCACATCAGCCTGTCGAGCAGAAAACGGAAGTCGACGCGGCGAAGGACGTGACGCCGGTGGAAGTGGTAGTCGCCGCTGTCGCGACTGAAACCGCGGTGGTCACCGAACTGCACGCTGCAACCGAAACGCCGGCTCTTGCCGTCGAAAAGGCGGCGAAGTCGGAAGCGGTCGTCCCGGTAGCGGAAGCGCCGGCGGCTGCGGCAATCGTCGAGCCGGTTGTCGAAGCGCCGGTGGCGCCGGTCGAAGCAGCGCAAGCCGCGCCGGCCGCGAGCGAAACGGTTTCGCTGGTCGAACCGGTTGCACGTGTCGTCGAAGCCCCGGCTCAGGTTCAAGTCGAAGCGCCGGCGTTTGCGTCGCCGCTCGAAGCGCAAGCCGCGCCGGCTCCGGTCGAAACCACGGCTCCGGCTGCGGTAGTCGAAGCTCCGGCGGCTCAGCCTGCCCCGCATGCCGAGATCGCGGAATCGAAGCCGGTCGTGACAGCGGTCGAGCCGGCGCTGGTCGAACCCCCGCCTGTTGCCGTTGCGCCGCAAGCGCCGCAGGCAGCGCGTCACGCCGCCGTGTCGGCGGAAGCCTTGAAGCCGGTGCTGGAACAAGCCGGCCTCGTCTGGGTGAACACCGACGCCGACAAGCTGCGCGCAGCTCAGGAAGCGGCCGCGCAGACCGTCAAGCCGGCTCGCGTGGTGCGCGAACGCAAATCGTTGCCGCCGCTCGACAGCGCGCCGATGCAACAAGTGGAAACGGGCAAGCACCCGCAGTAAGCTGCCCCGCCCCGCTCGGAAAGCCCGCCTTCATGGCGGGCTTTTTTTTGCCTGCCGCGCCCGAGCGCCCCCGGTATGCCACTCCCCGTATACCCCGACACGACCAGGGGTCCCACTGCCTTTCGAGGCATTTCCGATAGAATGAATCTCCAGCTTTGATTTCGAGCACTAGCCGAAGCAATCATGTCCCGACGCATCATTCCTGTTGCCGATCTCAGCGCCGTGCCGGTCATTACCGGCCCCGCGCAGACGCCTAGCGGCGCGCTGCACGACACGTTCGCGCGCCCGCTGCGCGATTTGCGCATTTCGGTCACGGATCGATGCAATTTCCGGTGCGTCTACTGCATGCCCCGGGCGGTTTTCGACAAGGACTACACGTTTTTACCGCACAGCGACCTGCTGAGCTTCGAGGAAATCGAACGGCTGGCGCGGATCTTCGTCGCGCATGGCGTCGAAAAAATCCGTCTGACGGGCGGCGAGCCATTGTTGCGCAAGAATCTGGAATTCCTGGTCGACCGGCTCGCGCGCCTGACCACGCCGGCAGGCCGCCCGCTCGATCTGACGCTGACCACCAACGGTTCGCTGCTGGAACGCAAGGCGCGCAGCCTGAAAGACGCCGGCTTGAGCCGCGTCACCGTGAGTCTGGACGCGCTCGACGACACGCTGTTTCGCCGCATGAACGACGCCGACTTCGCGGTCGCCGACGTGCTGGACGGCATTGCCGCCGCGCATGCGGTCGGCCTCGCGCCGGTCAAGGTCAACATGGTCGTCAAACGTGGCACCAACGACGGCGAAATCGTGCCCATGGCGCGCCATTTCAAAGGTTCCGGCGCGGTGCTGCGGTTTATCGAATACATGGACGTCGGCACGTCGAACGGTTGGAACATGGCTGAAGTGCTGCCCTCCGCCGAGGTGGTCACGCGCATCGCCGAGCACTTCCCGCTCGCGCCGCTCGAAGCGCACAGCGCCGCCGAGACCGCGCAGCGCTGGGGTTACGCGGACGGCAGCGGCGAGGTCGGCGTAATTTCAAGCGTGACGCGCGCATTTTGCGGCAGTTGCACGCGCGCGCGTCTCTCGACCGAAGGCAAGCTTTACCTGTGCCTGTTCGCGTCGTCGGGGCACGACCTGCGCGCGCTGGTGCGCAACGGCGCGAGCGACGCCGATATCGCCACCGCCGTGGCCGAAATCTGGCAAGGCCGCGGCGACCGCTATTCGCAACTGCGCGGCAGCCAGCCGGCCGATTCGCGTGCGCGCGACGGCCGCCGGGTTGAAATGTCGTACATCGGTGGATGAGCGGCGGCGCATGAAACCAACGCGCGAACACATCACCGGCTTGCTGCTGGCGGGCGGGCGCGGCATGCGCATGGGCGGCGCCGACAAGGGGCTGCAACCGCTGCACGGCGAGCCGCTCGCCGCCCACGTGCTCAAGCGCCTCGCGCCGCAAACCGGCGCCCTGCTGATCAGCGCCAATCGTCATCCCGAAACTTACGCCGCACTCGGCGCGCCGTTCGGCGCCACGGTCGTGGCCGATTCCCTGGCCGGATTTCCGGGCCCGCTGGCAGGCCTGCTCGCCGGGCTGCGCGCAGCCGGAACCGACTATGTGCTCAGCGCGCCCTGCGACTCACCGTGGCTGCCCGCCGACCTTGCCGAGCGCCTCGCGCATGCGCTGGACGCGAACGGCGCCGACATCGCAACGGTCGCCACCGTCGACGCGCGCGACGAGCGGTCCCTGCATCCCGTTTTCGCGTTATTGCGCACGGACCTCGCCGACGATCTGGCGGCATTCATGGAAGCCGGCGAGCGCAAAGTCCGCGCGTGGTACGCGCGCCACAAGACGGAGGAAGTCGTCTTTACCGATGAACACGCGTTTTACAATATCAATTCGCTACAAGAACTCGCCGACCTCGAGCGTGATTGAGGCCCCGGTTGAAATCCCGCTCCGGCCGCACGGCAACTGCCGCTGCCGCCTCCGGTCGCGACGTCCAGCCCTTCATGACCACGCTTAACGAATTCTCCCGCTGCGTCGCGCAGTACGATCCTCACGCGCTACCTGTTTCGGCCGCTCAGGCGATTGTTCGCCAGTGGGCCACCCCGGTCACGGCCACCGAACGCGTGCCGCTGCGCGACGCGCTCGACCGCGTGCTCGCCGCCGATGTCGTGTCGCCGATCGACGTTCCTTCGCACGACAACTCCGCCATGGACGGCTACGCGTTCAACCGCGCGGCACTCGCCACCGGTGCGCCCACCGTCGAGTTGACGGTGCGCGGCAAAGCCCTGGCCGGGCATCCGTTCACGGGTCGCGTCGAGACCACGCAATGCGTGCGCATCATGACCGGCGCCTGCCTGCCGGCCGACTGCGACACGGTCGTGCCGCAGGAACTCGTCGAGCGCGGCGCCGACTCCGGTTCGATCCGCTTTGCCGCCAACGCCGTGGCGGCCGGCGCGAACCGGCGCCTTGCCGGCGAAGATCTGGCGCGCGGCCACGCCGCGCTACGGGCGGGCCGTATCATGCGGGCGTCGGACCTTGGTTTGCTGGCCTCGCTCGGCATCGGCGAAATCAATGTCAAGCGGCGGCTGCGCGTCGCCTTTTTCTCCACCGGCGACGAATTGCGCTCGCTCGGCGAGCCGCTCGACGCAGGCTGCGTGTACGACAGCAACCGCTACACGCTGTTCGCCATGCTGCGTCGCCTGAACATCGACACACTCGACCTTGGCGTGGTGCGCGACGAGCCCACCGCGATGGAAGCCGCCTTGCGCAGCGCCGCAGCGAGCGCCGACGTGGTGCTGACCTCGGGCGGCGTGTCGGTCGGCGAGGCGGATTTCACCAGGCAACTGCTGCAAACTTTCGGCGACGTCGCCTTCTGGAGTCTCGCCATGCGGCCGGGCCGCCCGCTCGCATTCGGCCGCGTCTGGTCCGGCGAGCGGCCGGGTCTCGGGCAACCCGCGTTATTCTTCGGGTTGCCGGGCAATCCGGTCGCCGTGATGGTGACCTTCTATCAGATCGTGCGCGAGGCGCTGCTGCTGATGTCGGGCGCAACGCCGCCACGGCTGCCGTTCATTCATGCGCTGAGCCGCCGGGCCATCCGCAAGCGCCCTGGCCGCACCGAATTCCAGCGCGGCGTGGCCGAGCAGGACGCCAATGGACAATGGCACGTCACGCCAACCGGCTCGCAAAGCTCCGGCGTGCTGAGTTCGATGAGCGAAGCCAATTGCTTCATCGTACTCGGGCACGATCAAGGTGAGATCGCGGAACGGGAGAGCGTCGAAATCATGCTGTTCGACGGCCTCATCTGACGCGCGGCACACGCGACGCTCTGCACCGGCGGTCGTCATCGAGGGTCGTTTACAGCCATTTGCAGCCATTACAGCTTTACCCATTACCACTACGACACACGGGTTTGACTTACATGAAAAAACAGATTTCGTTCATTGCACCGGGACAGACGGCCAAAGCACTGATCCTCGTGTACCTGACGTTCTCGGTACCGATCGTGCTGCTGGGCGTACTAGTGGCGTTCGTGCGTTATGGTTCGGTGGAACTGAGCACGGTGTTCAGCGCGCTGCTGCTGAATGCGATTCTCGGCTTCATCCTGCTATGGATCGCATGCCATGCATACAACTGGGTTGCGTCGCGCTTCGGCGGCATTGAAATCCAGCTGACCGACGCTCCGGAAGAAGCGTAATGCCCGCGACGATCCGCGCCGCCACGCCCGACGACACGGGCGCGATCTTCGCGCTGACGTACGAACTCGCGGAGTTCGAAAGCCTCACGCATGTCTTCGTCGCAACCGAAGGCGGCTTGCGCGACGCGCTGTTCGGCGCGCGGCCCTCCATCGAGGCACTGGTTGCGGAGAACGAAGGGCGCATCGTCGCTTATGCGCTGTTCTTCCACAATTACTCGAGTTTCGTCGGCAAGCGCGGGCTATATCTCGAAGACGTCTACGTGCAACCGTCGCAACGCGGCAGCGGCCTCGGCACCGCATTGATCGAACGCCTCGCCGCGCTTGCCGTGGAACGGCAATGCGGGCGATTCGAATGGACCGTGCTGGACTGGAACCAGCAGGCCATCAGCTTCTATGAAAAGATGGGCGCGACCGTCATGCCGGACTGGCGCGTGGTGCGCCTCGCGGGTGACGCGCTTGAACGGGTGGCGGCGCGGGCAAACGCAGGGCAACTTTGCGCGCCGGTTCCATCACCGCACCGTTAGCCGCGCACACTCATTGCTCGTCGGGATCCACACCCGAGAGCGCATCGCCGAGCAACCCGCTCGCTTCCTCGCCCGGCAAGGCCTCGACGTCGCGCAATCGGCGGCTCATCACACGCGTACGGGTTTCCGCCGCCTCGATAGAACGCGTGACGGTTTCCAGTTGCGCCTTTGTCCTGGCAAGCACATCGCCGAATTTGCCGAACTCGGTTTTCACCGCGCCCAGAACCTGCCACACCTCGCTCGAACGCTTTTCGATCGCGAGCGTGCGGAAGCCCATCTGCAGACTATTGAGCAAGGCGGTCAGCGTAGTCGGCCCCGCGATCGTCACGCGATAGTCGCGCTGCAGCAGGTCCGTCAGTCCCGGCCGGCGCAATACCTCCGCATACAGACCTTCGGTCGGCAGGAACAGCAAAGCGAAATCCGTGGTGTGCGGCGGCGACACATATTTCTCGGCGATCGCGCGGGCCTCGGCGCGAATCCGCGCTTCGAGCGCGCGCGACGCGTCCTCCACTGCGACCGGATCGGCGCGCTCCTGCGCGTCGATCAGACGCTCGTAGTCTTCGCGCGGAAACTTCGCGTCGATGGGCAGCCACACCGGCGTAGCGACGCCGCCCTGCTCCGCGCGCCCCGGCAGCTTGATCGCAAACTCGACGCGCTCCGTGCTCCTCGGCACCGTCGCGATGTTCTTCGCGTACTGGTCGGCGGTGAGCAGTTGCTCGAGCAACGCCTCAAGCTGCACTTCGCCCCACGTGCCGCGCGTTTTCACGTTGGTGAGCACTTTCTTCAGATCGCCGACGCCGGCCGCCAACGTCTGCATCTCGCCCAGTCCGCGATGCACTTGCTCAAGCCGGTCGGACACCAGCTTGAACGATTCGCCCAGACGCTGTTCGAGCGTGGCATGCAGCTTTTCGTCGACGGTGCGGCGCATTTCCTCGAGCTTCGTCGAGTTGTTCGCCTCGATATCTTTCAGTCGCTGTTCGATGGTCGCGCGCACCTCGGCGAAACGGCGATCGTTCGCCTCGGTGAGTTGCCCCAGTTGCAGGCTCAGCGTATCGCCGAACTGTTTGAGCGAGCGGCCCTGCTCGTCGCGCGCCTGCTGCGCCTGCGCCTGCAGACTGTGTCGCACGGCGTCGAGTTGCTGGGCGAACCCGTCTATCTTGCCGCCCTGCACCGTCGTCATACTGCTGAACTGCGCCGCCAGTGTCTGCTGAAAATGCGCGAAGCCGCTGCTCTGTTCAGTGCGCGACACGCGCGCGGTCTCGGTGATGTCATTGCGCAATTGCCGTTCGAGACGCTCGTAGGCGTGCGCTTGCGCGTCGGTCGCGGCGTCCATGCGCTCGTTGAGCAGTTCGAACTGCTCGCTGTCTGCCGCACGGCCATGCCCACGCATCAGCAAGGCCAGCGCGATGACCAATGCGACCGCGAGCACCGCGACGGCCGCCACCAGAATCATGGTCATGAACGCGCCTTGCCGATGACCTCGGGATTGACCGGATTCGGCGGCCGGCCCGCGCGCGGGCCTTCGCCCAGGCCCGCGATCAGATTGTCCGCGGCAAGATTCGCCATGGCGCGGCGCGTGGCTTCAGTGGCGCTGGCAATGTGCGGCGTCAGCACGACGTTCGGCACGCTCAGCAAGTCCTGATTCAGATTCGGCTCGCCTTCGAACACATCGAGACCGGCGGCCGCGATTTGCCTGGAGCGCAGCGCCTCGACCAGCGCCGCGTCGTCGACGATGCCGCCGCGTGCGATGTTGGTGAGCGTCGCGGTCGGCTTCATCAACGCGAGTTCGGCCGCGCCGATCGTGTGATGGCTTTCCTTCGTGTACGGAAGAACCAGCACGACGTGATCGGCACGCCGCAACAGGTCCTGCTTGGACGCGTATTCAGCATTCAGCTCGGCCTCGATCTCCGACGCAACACGCGAACGATTGTGATAAATCACCTGCATGTTGAAGCCCCTGGCACGACGTGCCAGCGCCTGGCCGATCCGGCCCATGCCGATCACGCCGAGCGTCGAGCCATACAGATCGCTGCCGAGAAAGCCGTCATACGCCCACTTCCGCCATTTGCCCGCGCGCAGCCAGTGCTCCGATTCGGCGATGCGGCGCGCCGCCGCCATCATCAACGCCCAGCCGAAGTCCGCCGTCGATTCGTTCAGCACGTCTGGCGTATTGGTGCCGAGCACGTTGGCCGCGTTGAAGGCGGCGATGTCGAAGTTGTTGTAACCCACCGCCATATTCGACACCACGCGCAGACGCGGCGCCGCCGCGAGCACCTCCGCGCCGACCGGATCGCCCGCGGTCAGCGCGCCGTCCTTATCCGCGAGACGGCGAGCCAGCTCGTCGGCAGGCAATACGTCGCCCTGATTCCAGTCGACGTCGAAATACTGTTTGAGCCGTTCGATCACATCGGGAAAAATCGGACGGGCGACGAGGATCTTTTGCATTGCAATTCTCCGTATAGCGTGTCGAGTTCAAATGCCTCGGCGTCAAAAAAAGAGCCAGCCGGTAACGAGAAACAGCGGCAGCAACACCGCGGCGGACCAGCCCAGATAGGCGAAAAACCCGGGCATGCGAACGCCGCGCGATTCCGCGATGGCCTTCACCATGAAGTTCGGCGCATTGCCGATATACGTGTTCGCGCCCATGAACACCGCGCCGGCTGAGATCGCCGCGAGCGTGGTGGCGCCGGTGGTCATGAGCGTTTGCGCGTCGCCGCCGGCCAGGTTGAAGAACACGAGGTAAGTCGGTGCGTTATCGAGAAACGAAGATAGCAGCCCGGTCATCCAGAAGTACATCAAGTCGTGCGGCCGGCCCGACGCGTCATTAACCAGATGGACGATGCCGGCGAAGGCGCCCGCCTCGCCCGCGCGCAGAATCGTGATGACCGGCGCGATCGTCACGAAGATGCCGGCGAACAGCTTGGCCACTTCTTCGATCGGCGCCCAGTTGAAGTCGTTGCCCGCGCGAGCCGCGCGCGGCGTGAGCGCCAACGAGAGCAGCGTGACGCCGAGCAACGCGATATCGCGCACGGCATTCTGCAACGCCACGTGCGTGCCGAACACGTCGAACTCCACGCCCGGCTTCCACAGTCCGCTCATCAGCACGAGCGCGACCACCGCGGCAAGAAGCGCAAAATTGATCTTTCCATCCATGCCGAGCAGCGGCGAATCAGGCGTGGGATCGAGAAAGCGCGAGCGCTCTTCCTCGCGCCGATGAAAATAGTACGAATCGAGCGCATAGAACCCGAACAGCAACACGCCGCAGACGAACAGCATCGGCAGCGCCAGATGCACGGTGGTCCAGAAGAAGCCCACGCCCTGCAGAAAGCCGAGGAAGAGCGGCGGGTCGCCCAATGGCGAGAGCGAGCCGCCCGCGTTCGCCACCAGGAAGATAAAGAACACGACCACATGAACCACGTGCCGGCGATTGTCGTTGGCGCGCAATAACGGGCGGATCAGCAGCATGGCCGCGCCGGTGGTGCCCATGATGCTCGCCAGCACCGTGCCGAGCGCGAGAATCCCCGTGTTCAGACGCGGCGTGCCATGCAGATTGCCGTGCACGCAGATACCGCCCGCCACGGTGTACAGCGCCGTCAGCAAGACAATGAACGGAATGTATTCTTCGAGCAGCGCATGCACGAGCGTGCCGAACGCTGCGCCGGCACCGAAGCTGAGCGCGAACGGCACGAGGAACACGAGCGCCCACGCAGCCGCGATCTTGCCGAAATGGTGATGCCAGAACGCCGGCGCGATCAGCGGAAACACGGCGATCGACAGCAGCACGCCCGCGAACGGCAGCCCCCACAACGCCGACAAAGTGGCGCCGTCGAGCGTAGCGGCCGACGCCGGTTGCGGCCAGCCAGCCAGCGTCAATGCAGCCGCGAGCCCCATGCCCGTAAAGAAGGCACGTCCTTTCATAGCGTTGAAGTCCTTGTTATTGCCGGCAGCCGCGCCTGAAACCAGGCGACCCGCGGCACCGCCGCGCTTGCCGCTCAGGCGCCCTGCACGACGATTACATGCACCCGGTAAGGCCCATGCGCGCCGAGCACGATGGTTTGCTCGATATCGCCGGTACGCGAAGGCCCGGAGACGAAATTGACCGCGCGCGGAAGTTCGCCGCGTTCTTTACGGATCAGTCCGAACGCCTCTTCATGACCCGAGACGATGCGCGAAGCCGGCACGATGGCAATGTGCGTCTCCGGCAGCAGACCGGCCGACGCATATGTTTCCGGTCCGGACAGCAACACGAGCGTGCCGGTCTCGGCGGTGGCGCAGAAGCAGCCGGTGAGACCGACCACGTCGCCGTCTTGCGGCTTGCGGAATTCGACGCTGAGGCCAGCTTCGGCCCAGTGCAGCTCCTGCAGCGTTTGCCAGGCGATCGCCTGCAGCGGCAATGCATGCTGCACGAGGTAGCGATGCGCCGCCGCCGGCACGTCGCTCAGTGCCTGAACCGAATCGACGGTGGTCGCCATTTTCCGCGCCTCTTCGATGAAGCGGGCGACGAGGTCGGCCGGCATCTCCGGACGCGGCCCGGCAGGATGGCGCGCCACGTAGTCGGCGGCGGCCTCGCGCTCGACAGCGGACGGCTCCGGCTCACGCCCTTGTGCTGCGCGGATGCGCGCCAGAATGTTGCGTCGGGCAATCGATGTATCCATGTGCGAAATCCTCGTGTCGACAGCCGTGCGGGATGGCGGGAATTATACCGGCCGCCCTGCGCGCGGCCACCCTGGCCAAACGGGGTATTGCCGCGTATCGCACACGTGGCTTACGCTACAGCAGCTGGGTAGCCAACCAGGAAGCCAAGCGGGAAGCGCGTTACTTCGCCGCCTCTTCCTCGGGCTGCGCAATGCCGAACACCTGGCGCAAATAAGCGAGGTAAGCCTTGTCTTCGCACATGTTCTTGCCCGGCGAGTCCGACAGCTTCGCCACCGGCTGGCCATTGCAGCGAACCATCTTGATGACGATCTGCAGCGGGTTGTAGCCGAGGTCGTTGGTGAGATTCGTGCCGACGCCGAATGCCAGCTTGCAGCGGCCGCGAAAGCGCTCGTAGAGTTGCAGCACTTTCGGAATGTCGAGCGCGTCGGAAAACACGAGGATCTTGGTGCGCGGGTCGCAGCGATTCGCTTCGTAGTGCTTGAGCAGACGTTCGCCCCAGTCGAACGGATCGCCGGAATCGTGGCGCGCGCCGTCGAACAGCTTGCAGAAGTACATATCGAAGTCGCGCAGGAACGCTTCCATGCCGTACACGTCGGACAACGCGATGCCCAGGTCGCCGCGGTATTCCTTGGCCCACATTTCGAAGCCGAAGATCTGCGAGTCGCGCAGCCGCGGACCGAGCGCCTGACACGCCTGCAGATATTCATGCGCCATCGTGCCGAGCGGCGTGAGGCCGTGCTTCATCGCGTAGAAGACGTTGCTGGTGCCGGCGAACTGCTCGCCGAGCCCCTCTTTCAGCTTGAGGATCACTTCCTCGTGCCATTGCTTCGAGAAACGGCGGCGCGTGCCGTAGTCGGCGATCTTGCAGTCGGCGAATTCCGGACGCGCGCCGAGCAGCTTGATCTTCTCGACCAGACGGCCGCGCCCTTCGCTGTAGTCCGGCTTTTGCTGGGTATTGCGGAAGTACACTTCGTTGACGATCGCGAGCATCGGAATCTCGAACAGGATCGTATGCAGCCACGGTCCCTTGATCTCGATGTCGATTTCGCCATTGCCCTTGGGCGATGGTTCGATCGAAATGTATTTCTCGTTCAGATGGAACAGCGCGAGAAACTCGATGAAGTCGCCCTTGATGAAGCGCATGCGGCGCAGGTAGTCGAGTTCGTCGTCGGTGAAGCGAAGCTGGCAGAGCTTGCGCACTTCGTCGCGAATCTCGCCGATATACGGCACGAGATCGACATTCGGCGTACGGCAACGGAAACGGTATTCGACGTTCGCCGCGGGAAAGTGATGCAACACCACTTGCATCATCGTGAACTTGTACAGATCGGTGTCGAGCAGCGAAGTAATAATCATGATGGTGCGAACTGGACTGCAGGAAAAACGGAAGGCCCGACACGAAAGGCCCGACTCAACCATGTGCATACGGCACGCCCCGTGCGCGCCGACCTCACGCATGTTACCCGAATGCGGCCGGCCTCCGCGCGCCGCCGGGCTCTCGCGCCGCGCGCCCGACGCAGGCCTCATTGGAGCGGGGCGAAGGGCGTGTCCCTGGGCGCGCCATAAACTAATCACGAAAACATATAAAAGCCGTGGTGCGATGCTGCATGCGCCTCTTGACGTTACGATACAATAGCGCTTTTGGCGTTTGCGCCTCCCCAGATACCGCATGCAGGAGCTGCCTGAATGACTCACGTTGTGACCGAAAGCTGCATCAAGTGCCGCTATACCGACTGTG
>Ga0255336_100163_pt1 | contig 146253 bp, 114 predicted proteins | sample MeOH1_35cm_T3_17_FD_189102 | JGI IMG/M metagenome (GOLD analysis project Ga0255336, IMG submission 189102) | Sandy soil microbial communities from University of British Columbia, Vancouver, Canada - MeOH1_35cm_T3_179 | ecosystem: Engineered > Artificial ecosystem > Sand microcosm > Unclassified... | reverse complement strand
CTCTCTGACGGTGGATGTTTCGAAGGGTTTTCTGGATATGTCGCCCCTTCCTGTTGCGCGCTTGTCGGTAGGCTTCGTAGTCGTCGTCCTGCCTTGTGCATTGCCACCGTCGGCGGAGTTGCTGGACTTCCGTGCAGATGTATCGAGGCCGCCGAATGGTTCTGGAACCACCATTTTTCTGCCGTGGCTGGAGATGCTGTCGGTTTTGAATCTATTCCGCCCAGGCTCCCTGATGGCTCTTTTGGGACGACTTCGGACTTCGGTATGTGTTCTCGTTTCTTCAAAATACTAAGCACAAGAAGCCTCACTTGGGAATTATATTTTTCTCCATATAGTTCTGCACCCATACTTCCTATCATACTTCGGACTGCCTATCGGCGAGCTCTGGGACTTGAAAGCCCTGGCCGAGCACTGCAAGGCAGTTGGGCGCTATACATTCCTGCTCACTAGCGTACCTTTGAACGTGTCTGGACTGGTTGGAAGCCCACCAAACGCGTTGGCGCTCTTTTGAAAGATTCGGGACACATCCAAGTTTAGGGGCCAGAGGGGTTGGTTATTGTGGATAGGACTGACAGCAACATATATGCACTGCGTTGGACCTCGGAAGTGATGGTTCAGAGGGATTTCCGTGAAGACAGGGAGATCCACAATATGGGCGGTTGTTACAGTTGCTGTTTTGGAAGAGGTAGAAGTAGCATTTCTTCTTCTTCTTCTTCTTCTTCTTCTTCTTCTTGTTGTTGTTTTGGAGGAGTAGGAGGAGGTCACAGAGGAAGAGAAGATCACGCTGCCGGGATTGGACAACGACGACATGTAATTCGACAAGCCTGAAGAAAGATACGGTGAGACGAAATCAAAGCATATTTAATTCTTGAATGTTTACATGGATCGCAGAACTCCTTTCCCCCAACTAGCTCTCGGAAAGTAAGGCCAACTTCGCATGCTCATCCGAATACTTGAGCAATTTCACCTTGCATCCTGCGCTGACGTTCGACATTCTGATGCTTGGGCCGGCACCTCTTTTGAGATAGAGGCTGTCATTTATGTGCACATACTGCGATTGCCCCCCTGGGCCCGAGGGCTTGAGTACGTATCTGACACAGTCGTCAACCATCATCTGGCCTATTCTAGCCTCGGATGTCGTACGCTTGTACCCGAACATTTTGGCATCACCCTGTCGAGTGTCTGTTGATTGTTCGAGGTGTGGCCCATCTAGCGTCCAAAACGACCAGGTTCAGATGTTTGGATATGTTGTTACTCGCCACATTATGATAAGACTAATAACCATACATATCGTAGTCTTTCTCAATTTCCTTGCCGACGAGGAAATATCTCTCCTCAGGGGGGGAGAGTGGGAAATTTATCGTGTGTGGTTGTGTGTTCTTGTGTGCGGGAGGAGGGACATCATCTCCTTATACAGCTTCTATTCCACACCTGTGACTTTGACATTTGCCCTCCATCGTATGGTTTTACATCATTGTCTCATGATTTGAATCTGGGTTTTGAAAATGCTCAAGGGTGAAATTGTTTCCTGGTCTATCGCCAAGAGAAAACGAAGGCACAGTCCATGAAGTCAGGGGGGGACACGATATTTGAGGGAATTTGTCATGGCCATCAGCTTCCTGCAAACTTGGTGATAAAAGACCCATTGACATGGACGCCATTCCATTCGAGCCTGTCATGTCAACGTCCCCTTTGTTCAAGCTTGAGAGCGTCTCCATGGTGTCCTGAGGGTCCAAAGTAAAACTGAAGTCGTCGTCAAGGTTGGCATACGAGGAGTGATGTCCATATACCTCCCTGCTGGGGAGAGAGGGAGGGTTTTTGAAAATATCGTCATCCAAACTGACTTTCTTGTTTGCAGTGTCGCTCGGACCCTCAGCGTTGTCCGAGCCTGAGGCTGAGTCGTACCCCCAGCCGGGCTCTTTGAAGAGATTGTCAAGAAGGTCGGAAATCGCCTCTGCCGCCATATATGTCGGAGATATTGCTCGTGTCAGCTCTGCTAAGTTATGCAGAGATTCTAAAAGTCTCAATCGTTCTTGAGGGTCTTCACTGACAGCGGCAGCCGAAATCAATGCGGCAGCAGCAGTTCCAATGTGCTGAAGTTGGCCCTGAGGAGCTCGATAGGGGTCAAATCGTTGATATTGCCGAGACAGGATTCGAACCATTTCGGAAGTATGTTTCATACAGACAGCCCGTGAAACGGTGGCCAGGCTATTCATCATTACTTCACCGTCACCATCTCTTTCAGCCTTCGTTTTGTCGTACGATGCCAGTGGGCGATGAAGTAGTACTAAGGATGCCTGATATTGCGAACTAGAAAGCCGTTGGCTGTTTGCTCAGATATCTTCAAGCTCTTATGATGAAGAAATGACATTGTAATATCAAAAAGGGGATGCAGTGGAGGGCACTTACTGCAAGTGAAAGTAAGACAGCGGAGCCGTCTCAATATTCTGGGGTGTCCAAGCTAGGTTGCTAGGTAGCCGGTTGTACCAATTCTTCAGGTCGCTATCCAAGGAGCCGATAACAAGGAAGTCGCTGTGATTGAGGGGGGTCTGCCGGGAGTAGAGGTACTCGACGACCTTGACTGTGATATCCAGCAGGTCAAGCAGCGTATCGAAGCATTGATTGTCCATGTTTTCCTCAAAGACTATGGCGGCTTCGAGTTCATCTTCGTGGACTTTTGGGGCTCGATCCAAATACACATGGGGGCTCAGGTCCGAGCTTTTCATGGTTGTCAAGCGCCCGAGGTAGATGGCCCAGAGTCTAATTCATCCCAGTTAGCCCTGTGGCGCAGAGTCTGATGATGACGTAGTCCACTTACTTATCGAACGCAGTACAAGCTCTCAGCACGAATCCCCTAAACTCCCGCTCTCTTTGGGTCAGATTCAAAGTACTGCAGTCAAGATTGAGCCCAAGGTCAAAGGCGTATCTGAACGCGACTCCTGCAGATCATTAGCTTCCGTAACCCTAAGTCTTTCTCTGCAACAGCACAGGATGGATGATTTCATACCGGCATATATCCACCCAACGCCGTCTCTACCGCTGCCGCTTTCAAGCTGGCCTAGGATCAAAAGGGCCTGCACACTGGGGATACCACCGGGCTCCTCGAATTCGAATTCGACTAGATATTTTGCCTCTCTATGCAAGGTACTCTCTTTGTCTCGCAAGGTGAGCTTCTGGATATCAGCTCTCTTGGGATCGGCGTATCTATAACCCATTGCCAAAATGCATATGTGTAGGAATCCGCTGTAGGTCAAACCACCCCCACTTCGTCTGTCTTCCTCGAACAGTTTTCTGTGAACCAATTGCATGACGGGATCGTAGTACGACCAGAAGCACTCCATGAGATGATCGTGAGTCTCAGGATTCAATTCTCGCAGCAGTCTATCAACCCGCCTGTCTTTTTCGCGAGAGTTGCCGGTAGCAAAGCCTGGACGGAGGTCGCCGAGCTGATGGAGTGCGATGATTGGATTAACGGGTCGCAGCCTTCCACTTGATCGATCATACCGAACTTGACCACCGGGGGAGATAAGGCGGTCGATCAAGGATTTGCTGGGTCCTGCGGACATGAGTTCTAGCAGCGGTGAATCTGAAACGTTGCTGCAGAAGCTTGCGCGGCGACGTGGGCTCAAGCTCAAGCCCATCTGAGGGTTGGAAGGTTGCTGCTCCGCTTCCGCGGCCGGACGAGGAGTTCTGTTCTCATCGTGGCCCAAGTTTGGGAGACTTGTATTTGACTGCGTAGTATTGAGTGAGTTTGCATCGTTTTGCGCACGGAGCGGTGAGAGATCAGTCGAAAGTTTGGACACCGATTGGCGGCGCAGAATTGCTTCTAAAGATTGGAGGCGCGATCTGAGAGAGTCGACTTCGGCTCTCGAGGTCCGCCTGCGCAAAAGTCAGGTCTGGTGGATGGGAAAATCTGCAGAGTCTTAGGTACCGAAGCGGACATACCTTCGCCGATCTGGCCGAGTCGCACATTCTATGTTGCTACGCTGGCACTGATCACATTGAGTTTCTCCCGGACTCTTGGTGCACTGAAATTTTAAATCAGCAAGGTGCGAAGCGGAACAGAGTCGCAGAACAAAGACAACCTACCTTCACGCGACGATTCTGACACGCAGTGCATGCGACCGACGCTCTGTTGCGAGACGTCGTCGGCTTTGGCGATTTCATCGTAGCACAGAACGGATGAAAGAACAACAGCTCGTTGATGGTAACGAGGGCGGATCAAGTTGTTTGTGGTTCGAGTGGTGGCCGTCCCCTTCTGCTTCTGTGTGCTGTTGTGTGTCTTCCAGTGGCCCGGGAAAGCAGAGCATGCGAAAGAAAGGTGGGGAGGCCGAGGAAGACGCAGGAAGAGTGAAAAGCGGGGGAGACAGGCCAAAGGGATTTCTGGGGAGACAGGTAAAGGTGCGGGGGCTTTCTGCGTTAGTACGGAGCACCTGGTACGCGTACGAGGTGGTCTCCGAAGGTGGATTCTGGAGTGAACTCTAAGTGTTGACCAATAGGACGATAGGGATCCACATCTTACACGAAAATCTCACACATTGTATACCATGGCAGGCTCCCAGGCCAGTAGGCGACGAATAATCTCCCTGGCTTGCCACATCATGCGGGGGCACGGCGGGGCTACCTTACCGGTCCAAAACGGCGCTAGGACTCACCTCCGGACGCCACCTCGTAGGTAGAGGCCAACTTGAACCAGACAGCTGAGCTTGGCATCGCGCAAGGCGGCCGACTCGCCGAGTACAGCTACCTCTGTAGTTTTCTCTGTAATGTCCTTGACTGGGAAATCCGCCTCCGGTTTAGGCGGCACTCCTTTCGGGAATAGTCTCAGTCTTGGCTGCCCGCCGCTTTTGACGTCGCTATAACAACGGCATCCTCCTCGACGTCGACCTCTCCATCCTCTCTCCTATATTCTATCTTCCCCGCTTGCACTCTTCCCCTGCCGCAAATGGCGCAGTCAAACCCCTGCACTTTCAGGCCTCCCAACTTTTCTGCCTCCGCGTGCCACCGTTCGACCGACCTTCCCATCGTCGACCCTCCCTTCGTCACGATCTCGACTCGAGGGGTTTCTGCCTGACGACTTCGACCCCGGTTGCGATGTGATGTGCTGACGTGGCTCACAATTTTCGTTGCGCCAGCCGGACTCGCCATGAGCGTGTGACTGATCGTGATGATCTCCTGGAGTTGCCTCGGTTTATCACCCCCCCAGGGGATGATCGCCCCCGCGGCGTCGGTGAAAAAGACGCTCCGTGCGATATCGAGAGTTTGCCACCAGATTTCAGGACTGCCCGTCGCTCGCATTTCACCCGATTTCGGCATCAATGGCTTGACGATCCACGTCTTACGAACACCGTGTGAGGCAAAAAGCGCCTGCTTCAGCGGCCACAATTAGGGCACATCGATTCAGTTGGGCCGAGGTTTACCGGAGATGGCTCTGCGTGCAATCAAGCACGATGCTAGGATGCTGGTGTAAGGGACACCTCGTTATCCTGTACCAGAAACATGCGCAGCAAGCCAACAACATCCAATCGAGAAAAATGCCTCACGGGCCACCGGCAGCGAGTCCGCACCGGCACCAGTGACGGATGCGCCGGATCAGCTCGCTCTGTTTCTGAATACGAGGATTTCCTGCACGAGGAGGGGCACTGGATTCAGTGGTACCGTCATGCCACTGCCGATCACAACCAGGGCGTGGGTGAAGGAGAATCGTGCGATGGACGCGTCCATAGCTCCGATTCTCGACAATCCTCTTCAGTGTCAGGGTTTGACGCGATGGAGAAGGCCCACCAGTGAGGGAAATGACAAGTACGACAAAGGAGTCAGCAAGCTAGAATTTGGCCCCTCCGCCGCCCCGACCTCCCGCCACAAGGACATGGGTTTGACATCGTTTGTGTCTGCTATCTTGTTCACTCACAGCTCGTGGTCTCATCTGCCTTTCCCGGTAGCGATTCCGCTCTCAAAGGAAGAGTGTTGACATCGATCGAAGGGCATCGAAAATAGGCCCGATGTCCATCATGTGTCGAACGTTCACCACCCCGGACCACGAAAGGATCGAACGGCACATCATATGGCCGCCTTTCTCTGTCGAATCCCTACCATAGTCTCAGCTGATCGGGAGCTGGGTGAATCCCTTGTCCGTCACGGCGTTTCGGCGCCATCTCGCACCCTGGTGCCAGGCGCACGCCAACGTGTAACACATTTTGACACGTGCAAAGTCAAAAAAAAAGGAAAGAAGAGAACGGATCTCTCTCGAGAGCGAAACTTTGCAATGAAGTGTCGGAAACGCCTCAGCAGTATGGCCTACGGAGAGCTGGGTCTAAAAAGGTCTACACTTGCCGACGCTGAGTACGTTGAGGCTTCATGTGAGGAGCACATGGATGTATTGTGGTAGCCAAACTAATCTCTAGAGAACCAAGATAGAATGTCCGGCTCACGGTCTGATATACGCCGCACTAACGCTGCTTGGCCTCAGCCTTGCGCTCCTTACAATCTCCCTCGAAGCTCCAAGCGGACGGTTAGGACGGGAATGACTCAGGACCACACTATTCCATCACCCTATTCTTTGGCACGAAGGGTACTTGGAATCCAGGGAAACTCGTGTGAAGATTGAGACTATGGAGGGGGGTGCGTTATGTACAAACGTAGGTTACCTGAGCAACAGCACGGATTCCAGGCGGACAGATCGCCAACGACAAGACAGAATTTTCAAATGGACCCTCAAGTGCAAGATCCATGGCTTCAAGACTGCAATGGCGCAGTCTCAACGACACAGTTATTCGTGATGCAGGACTGGATCATCTCAGACTGTCCAATCGAACTATTCTAGGCGCAGTTACAGCAATTACGTCCCATATACTCTATATAAAGAGCTCGTAGGCACGAATTCAGGTCATACATCAAGGCAATAACTACTTGCACCCACAGAGCAGAAAAAGTACGTCCATTTACAGACAAATTTGTCCCGGATTCTAGGTACCTTTTGTTGCCCAGTGATAGGGTAGTGGAATAGGGTCATTCCTGAACGAATAGAGAGAGACAATGGATAGGAAATCCGCCCTTTGAGCTCCGTGATCTAGCACTAATGATACAATGGGCAGCGAATCTGCTCTTTGAGCTCTGTCATCTAGCACCAATGATACAATGGGCAGGATGTCTGCTCTTTGAGCTCCGTCATCGACCCTGCTGTCTTAGGCCCGTATCGCAGACATTCTGAATCTGTTTGGTATCCTCCTCGATCCGAGAGCGTGCTCACGAAGAACTCCGTCTTTGCTCGGCCAAGGACATTCTGAGGTCAGCCGAATTTTTGCCCAGAATCTCTTCGATATCCTCTTCGCAGTTGAGAGCGTACTGAGAAAGGCCCCATCGATGTATTTCGTTGATCCATTGCAGGAATGGGAGAGTTCCTCCTTGTTCCAGACAATTTCCGGAATCAAGCACTCGTACTGTGCAGCCGGCCCAAGCTCCATCAGCTGTTTTTGGTTCAAAGAGCCATACTTTCCAAAACTCTTTTTCCATCGTCATTCCGTAATGACGAACTGGTTTCAATTGGTCCGTAGTGGGATGTGGATGGGCTTGGAGCTTCAATTGATACCGATTGAATAAGGAAATCAGGCCAGCGGCGAGCACCTGATTTTCCACGACCCGTGTGTCATCAACTCGGGCTTTGAACTCGACAGAGAAATAGGGGCAAAATGTACCCAAGGCCTTGCAATGAACGACATGCTGGACGTGTCTTCGATAATCAGCATTTAAGATCTTGATGCAAAGCCAGAATTGGCAGTCGGCATGAATGTCGAAGCCAAAGACCTTAGAAGGAGGCTGATCCGAGAGGAGTGGTGGTTCATGCCACGAACAATTGTCTTTGCTTGGGCGGGGTTTGAGCGACCACTCGCCCGACCTTACGACACAAAGTTGTCTTGTAGTGTCCCTTGTCAAGAAGATGCGCTGCCCGATCAACAACTCCTGGAACGCGTAAGTTTTGTAGTCAGGCTCTGGAAGGTATGAATTTCCTAGGATGCGATATGTTTCGTGCACGGACTCCACAAAGTCATTGGCCACTGACAGGAACATCGAATGATCAATGCCCCGCTCGGTTCTTCCATCAAGGGCTTTTGAGACAGCCTTTCGGTAAAACCCGCGTGACGTGGCTGGGTCCGAAGGTGCGTCGGAGTTGAAATGAGCGAAAGCTCTTCCTGCAATCCTCAGACCTTGAAGGTTTGTTTGGCGGAATATCTCAACCCCTCGTGAAATCAACTGAGTCTCTTCGAAGTCAATGTCGCGGACTGTGGCGGTGGCGATTCGCGTGTTGGCAGTAGGGGTCTTCGAGGTAGTTGTCGCCGTCTCTTCTGGCGGAGCTGGAGGGTTCAAGGAAGTCCGATTCTTGTTAACGCTGGACAATGTTTGGCGTGCATATGAGGGCTGCCCCTTTGGTGCCATGACCTCTCGCCACAGCAGTTTGATTCGATACGGATCGGTCTCTTTGATTTCGTCCGCGGAAGATGGTGGGGAGCGGGCTGACGAGCGAGCTCCGCAGCAGCTTCGAGATGGGTTTGTATTCTTTGGCCAGGAAGTGGTGGTGGATTTTGAAAGAGAAAATGGTGGACGAACTGTAGAATGAGAGGCAGGACGGTTATTCAGTTTGAAATGAATCAGGTGTGTTCACATTGGGAGTGACATACCAGTTTGCCTTCCCATTGGATCTCTACCTCGTGGAGGCCGAATATCCAAAGGATGAGATACTGTGATCATGGTCGGTGCTGTCAAGGTATGGTGTCTTCTGTCTTTTCAGCCTGGTCAGAGAGATATTGGGGCCAGATACTGTGTAGAGCGTTGAGGTGTGAGTTTGCCAGAGTTGTGCAATGTTGTGGTGTTGAACGACTCAAACACCGACGCGTTTGTCGCACGTGACTCTACCCCACTCCGACTCGGAGCTGGTGCACTCCCATCTTGTACTGGGTGGTGCGAGGTAGCTGTCTGCATGAAAGATGGCAGGATCAAGCAAAGGGGCTTTTATCCCACGTGAAATTTCAGGCTCTCAGTGGCCTGTTTGACGCAAATGTGAGTAGAACTGGCGAAGGTCTGGAGGGAGACCGGAATTTTGGCGACGCGGTTGGGTCGTGATTTCATAGAGGTCGGAGGGAGGGAATGAGAGAGGGGTAATCCTCCACATATAGAGTAGATATGGCATTATTGGAGGTAGCATTCGGTCAACGATCAAGGATCCCGTTGCTAATTCTGAAGAGGACCATATCTGGCACCAGGGCACCCTTTGGAAGGGGGAGAAAGATGGGCAGGTAGCGTCTTGGCATTGAGGGAAAAACCACCTCCAAAAGCGGCGGCACCACCCGCCCAATTCCGCGGCAGATTTCCCTTCAGCCTGCGTTGTGCTGTAATTTGGAGAAGCCATTCCATAACAGCGGCAAAGACTTTTACGACGTTGATCAGAAGCAGCTCTGGCCACTTCTCTTCGAAGAACTGGCCTTGCGCTATTCAACAATGCTGAAAAGAGGAGGTCTAAATCTTTGTTCGATATGAGGCGATCCTGATAAATGACGGGCAAGCGATCAACGAAACGCGCAAGTTGCGGAACCCGTGGGTGAGGACATCATTGACCCCTTTCTCTCGAGAGAACGGCTGCGCGATTTGAATGAGCTACATAACGCCAACACTCCGTGTAGTTCCCAGCTTCTTATTCTGTTCCTCAGCACTCCTGCCGGTCAAGTCTTCAGTGTAGCCAGACCTAACGAGCAATATGTCACCTTGCTTGAAGGTTGTCCCCTGATATTCGGCGATGGCCTCTAGATCTTTGATGGTGACTACATGAGCATCATAAGGGTCGTTCTGAATGCCCTTAGCCTGGGCCCAGGCTCGGTAGTCGAGTAAGACGCCTCTTCCAACGATCCCGCCACGATCGTGCCAGTGATTTAAGTGGGTATCGCTTTTTCGACATCATGGGAACCGAATGGTTGAATAAGCTGCTCTGTTTTCGGAGTTACACCATTGTAGTAGGCGCCCGTTACTTGGTGGCCGTAATGAACTAAGGAATCCCACTGCGACGAGCACTGAGTATTGAATTCAATCTGTCATGACGACAATCCGCGACAGTGGCGGGGCAGGAATATTGTGTTTCAGGAGGAGGGCACGGGGTCAAACCCTTTCATAGACTCATCGCCCACGCCCCTGGGTGCTGGAGAAGGCAAGCTTAGAGTCTTGTATGCTAGACGCCAGATTGTTAGCGAAACACGGAGAGACCTCACCTTGCCAGATCGCACACTGCTTGCCTCAGTTAGCAGTCTGACACAATCACGTCATCGAATGCGTGCAGCCCTGCAGCATCATGTCATCTAAGGCCTGATGAATACACACACTGTCAGCTGAGGTCGCCGTGTTCGAGCATAAGACAGGTGGCTTACGATAGTCAACAGACACGATGGTCAGCTCGATATTCTCTCTTGCCGCGGCTTTGATCCATCGCTTGTAGGTCGACATGTACATCAACGGTTCTCCGAAGAGATAACCCCCTCCATGGCTGTAGAGAAGGACTAATTTCTTCCTGCCATCTTTGCTTCCGATCATCTTCAGATCTCTCCTGGGCGGAACCAGAACCGCAGGAACCTGAAATACGTTGAGTAGCAAGTATTCATCATCTCGGAGGTTTGGAGGCGCCTTGAAAAGCAGGTCCCAAAAGTTGGCGAGAAAACTGCCTAAGATTGCACGCGATCTCTGTTCTGAGGGTTACTGCTCGTGTTGACCAAAGTATGGACTGGTCATGTGATTGATGAGCAATTGACCTGGTGATGGTGCCCTGAGCCAGTTGACCCTGAGCCAGTTGACCCTGAGGATGAGGTCCTGAGCCAGTTGCCATATAAAACTGATAATGAGGCTAGTAGTAGAGATTAACTTTAATACTCGAGTATATAATTCTTAGAGTCCCAGTTCTCGTAACACAAGCATCTATTCCTACTGCTAATGTCTTGTCCTAACCGTATCAGATACTCGCCCTTGTTGCCTGGTATCAGTAGCAGCCCCTAAGAGCTGGTGACTACTTTCCGCGAAAATCCTTCGTAGTTATTATCAGTACACTCGTAAATAGCCTTTGAATATGCCGGGAGTCCTCCTAAATAGTTCGCCGCTTCTCGTACTTTGCCCGGAATGTTAGCACCAATATACCACGCGCTCGATTTGGCAATAAGGGTCCCGTTCAAAATGTCATTTACCAGCTTTGCCCAATCGTTTTCCGCAGTCGGCAATGCTTCAATCCGGTTGTAGCCACCCTTCTTCATATCCTCTATGCACTCAATCATCCAATCACCCTGGATCTCGGCAGCTGCTGGGCCGATGGCGAAGGGACCAGGACTTTGAGGGCCGTAGAGGAAGAAAAGATTTGGGAAGCCGGCGGTTGCGAGACCAAGGTGAGTACGCGTGCCACTGGCCCACTTCTCCTTCAGGATTTGGCCTCCGATGCCTTGAATGTCAATCCGGCACAGAGTTCCCGCGCCAGCATCAAACCCAGTAGCAAGAACGATGATGTCGACTGGGTGTTCGCTGGTATTCCCGTTTTCTTCTGACGTGACGATTCCTGTTTCCGTAATCTCAACTATGGGCCGCTTTCTGATATTCACCAGGTCCACGTTAGGCTGCTGGACGACCTCATAGAATCTTTGCTCGAGTGACGGGCGTTTAGTTCCGAACGGGGATCCAGGTGGCGCAACATCTGGAGCTAGATCGTCAATCAGCTCGGGCCGGTGGATCCTCTCTCTGACTTTGTCGCGCCAAAAGGTGTACATCGCTCCGCTAGCTTTTTCGTTCTGCATCAGGTCGCTAAAGTTTCCTAGCCAAGGCCTGAATCCGCCTTTCTCCCAAAGCTCCTCCCATAAAGCCGTTCGTTCTTCGGGAGTTACTTCGAATGTCTTCTTGGGGTTGAAGGTGTAATCCCACCCGGCTACCGTGCGCTTGCGCATCTCAAAAATGTATTTGTACTCACGCTTCAGCTTGTGTTGTTCCACTTGGTTGAGCTGTCTCTGTCGCATTGGCAAGCACAGGTTAGGAGTTCGTTGAAAGACTGTCACATGCTTTGCGACATCCCCAAGTTCCTGCACAATCTGGATCCCGCTCGCTCCCGTTCCAACAACAGCGACACGCTGCCCACGAAAGTCGATGGTATCTTTGCCCTTTGGCATCTTGCCACTGTGGAATGCTTTGCCTTTGAAAGTGTCAAGTCCCTTGAAGTTAGGAATGTATTCCTTGGCCGCAAACCCGGTAGCAAGAAACAGATATTGGCATTTGATCTTATCACCTTGATCAGTCTTAACAATCCACTTGTTCTCGTCGTCGATAAACTTGGCGGCGGTGACGGTCGTATTATACTGGACGTCCTTGCTGAGGTCCCACACCTTATCGACATGATGGAAATACCCGTGAAGTTCCTCTTGACCAGGAAAAAATTCCTTCCAGGTCCAGTCTCTCCAGAGTGTTTCGTCGGAGAACTCATAGAAAGGCAAGGTTGTGTCGACCCGCGCTCCTGGATAAGTGTTCCACCACCAAATCCCACCAAGATACCCACCAGCTTCCACAGCCTTGACATTGTAGCCCAGTTTGCGCAGCCTGTGCAGAAGGTAAATGCCACCGAAACCCATGCCGACAACTAAGCATTCGAGTTCTTTTGTGACGCCATTCTCATGGACACCATTTGTGACCGACGACATCCTCGGGCGTCTGTAATAGAGGAAGAAAAGCGGTGGAAGCTTTGTCTCTGATGGGGACTAGAGCAGCGACGGAGTGGGCAATAGAGAGTCGTAGGCTAGAATGATGCAGATCTTGGACAGGGAAACTAGAGTCAAGCCGTTAATATAGTCCTCAGATGTCCAAGAAGGTTGCACAGCGAAGGTGAAATGAACATGCCAACGGGCCTGATGGCTCGGCAATCGGGGATCCGGATTTGTCGAACGCTCATTTCGCGAAGGAACACTGTCCTTACTCGCGTGGCTGTCCTTATCCCCGTGGCTCTCTATGTCTCTCTCCCCCTTCGGATTTCCGCCCCCGGCCATCCTCTGCCCTCCCCGTGCGGCCAGGGAATCCGTCCGCTAGCATACCTACCTACCCCCGACGTGCTCGACTCAACGAGCCATAGACCGGCTAAAACGAAAGTTAAATTGCAAGCTCGAAAGTGCATATTACCAGAACTACAGGTTATAGCAGGCTCCCAGGGTGTATACATCTTCTATCTCCGCGACAGCCCATTTGGGTTGGCGTCGTCAACCCTCATATCAATTGCAAAACCGATTTATTTTGAGCTTCCAGTCAAGCTGGAGTGAGTTCGTACGCCGATAGTCCTCCAGAGGCATGCCCTCTCCAACCGGGCCGGTCCGCTGCTTGTGCCATGCGGTGGCCCTCCTCTGGATAGCCAGTGCCGGGCTATGCTCCCGTGTACAATGGCCTCGGTCTTCCTATCATGAAGCCTTATGTCCACTGTCAGGAAGTATCCCATTCATTGTATCCGGAGTCGCTTGCAGCGGTCTTAGTAGCCGACTGAAGATGCTCCGTTTCTCAGGTGTCAAGGTTGGTCCCACTGGTTGCGGAGATACACTGCCGACCGATTACCGGGCCAATGGCAGGGTCAGGCGACTTGAACAAGGATTTCGCCAATATGACCTACGAACTACTGCAGCGTTTACAAATACGACTTCTGCACATCTTGTTCGGTACCACGACCTACGTTCACAAGAACCTGCCTCTGAACAAAGTAAGTCCAGAGTCCAACCCTGGCCGCAAAAGATACTTCCGAACAGACGTTCCTTGCGAAGCACTTTCTGTAGGGTGCTACTTCTGTTTTGATTAGTTGACTTTTCACACGAACTAAGCAGCTAACAAGGGGCTCAAGACATATTGCATAGACCACAATACAAGTTCAATCAGCGATAAGAAAGACCGATCCGACGACCCAAGTTGAATTTTCATTTCAAGGACTAGCACGATGTCGTCATCATCCGACAGGCAGCTCATTGAATCTCTACAAGCCAGACTACAAGTCTTGGAAGACAAAGAAGCTATACGTTCTTTGCTCAACCAATACGTTATGAGACCTGATGAGAAGGATTGGGCTGGATATGCGAAGCTCTATGTAGAAGATGGAGTGATGGGTTTCGATCAATGGGGTGATGCCGTTGGCCACGAGGCAATTATAAAGGCTGTCTCAAAAGAACAGGCATATGAAGGACTAGAACACCTTACGGCGAATATAGAAATCACCCTCGAAGGTCCAGACAAAGCTAGCGCCACAACTAGACTCTGGTTCTGCGCCACGCCGAAGCTCTCGAATCCCAACGACAACTTCGCATTTGGAGGCATTTACAACTTCGCTTTGGTGAAGCGCCACGACGGCTGGAAACTTAAGTCCATGCGTTTGAAGACGTTGTGGTCCCAGGGGAAGGATACACAAAAGATCTTCCCGATTGACTTATCGTCATAAGCGGCCGCATGACTGCGGATTTCGTTCCGAGATGCAGGAGGCGACTAAGGTTGTTCTTGTTGAGATGGTAGTTCAAATTGTATTTACTACATGCTACCGTACAGCGTTTACGAACTCTCCCCAGGGCGGTAATTCGGCTCGCGGTGGAATAGTTTCGTTTTAGACAACAGGATAAAAATGGAACAACTCTCAGTCATATGAACCGGGTTGCCCTATCATTGCTGTCTAGATAATATACGTCACACCTTATATGAACATGTTCATTAAGTACAGCGTGGCTAATAAAAAGCTAATATAGATATTCGCTAGTTTTGACGCTCCTACTCCTACTCGTTTCCTGCCTTCTGTCCTGACATTATACTGCTAACTAACGGCGTAGCGTCGCTTCACGAACCTCGAAATTTGGTGCCGGATTAACACCAAAGTCTGGCCATTTGGCGGTTGTAGAGCGGCCTAGACCAGCGGTTAATCAGGACATCTGTTAGGCATTGCGGAATGGATACACTCCTGCCATAACGTACGATAGTCGACAGATACGACGATCAGGCGGATGATATGTGCCGCCGCTTTCCTCACCGATGGCTTGCACGAGTCAATGTACATAAAGGGCTCCCCGAACAGATATGATCCCCCATGCGCGTAAAGCAACGATATCGTCCCTTGCCTAGCTGCCTCACCAAGACTCTCTAGGCACGTATCGGGAGGCACTGCTACACCAGACACATTATTCAGCTTTACAGCCTAGAAATCGTCCAGCCCCAGACCTAGACAGCCAGTAAAGATGAGGTCCAGGAAACATCCTCGAGACGCATCCATGGGAAATTAGCAAGCTTCCACGGATGACGGAGTCCCAGCAGCAGCCGTGAACCCATCGCTCAAAAGCTGTTAGATGTATGATCAAACTCCTTGGCGACGGAGTCTCTAGCAATGGCTTGGCCGATAATGAAACCGGCAAGGACCACGACGGGGAGTATCTCAGGGAATTTTCTACTAGATATTCTCATTTGGGGGATATTCAGACTAAGCACCCACCGAGGTACCTCTATTTGTTTATAGCAATACAAGTTAAATCTATGTACCTATATAGGCACCTCTTATGATTTATGGGAAACCAGTGCACTTGGTATCCCTTGGCATGAATATCCCCCGAGCAAGAATATCTGGCAGAATAGCCCCGAGTCATTCCCATCACGACGCCCTAAGGCGGGTCCGTTTTGTAGAGAGAGTGCGTCAAGTGACAGGCGAACCCTGGCTGGCTGCCGAAGCAGGTGTTGTGCGTGTTTAGGGATTTGGGCCAAGACCTGTTGACGAGCAGTGGTACCCGCTCGATCCCTTTTCGTGAGAGCAGACGGCGAGAAAGCGTGATGGATGGCATTGGGAACCGGCGGAATTGCACGCCCAAGAGTCCTGCCCCTTTGCCCCAGCTTCGGCGGTGTATCTCCAGGTGGCAGTGCGGTGCCGAGATTGTTCGATTCGAGGCGGAATTGTGGGGATCTTGGTGATGTACTCGGTAGTGTAGTTCCGCGATTACCCGATTCGAGGGGAATTTGCGGGGATTCCGGGGGTCTCCACCCTTCTCTTTCATGCTTAGAGCCAGAGATCTAAACAGCAGCCTCCCTCACCTTCACAAGACAGCATAAATCATATATCGCAAACCACGGAGCACTAGAGTAGCAAAAGAGAACAGCTACAGCAAAGCATCAAACACTGTCTCAAAATGGGCCTTCTTTCTCAACTGAGCTTGGACGACATACCCTTCTCCAGCGTGGCTACATGGGGGCTTTTGACGGTAACAATGCATTTCACCTCGTCTGAAGCCCGATCTGTACTGACAAAGCAATTGCAGCTGGTCACCTACTTCATCGGACAGACGATCTATCGACTCTACTTCCACCCACTTGCAAAATTCCCCGGACCAAGAGTGAATGCAATTTCAGTGGTGAGACTGCCCTTTGACAGCGGGAGCGGTAACGCGTGTCACTAAGATGGTCAGATTCCGGTCACTCTCGGCGTGTGGAGAGGCACCCATATATACGACGTGAAAGAATGGCACGACCAGTATGGTGAGAGACGACTTTTCTTGCCAGCCTCCCCTCAACCTCTTCTCTCTGTCGAGGAGATCTGCACATCCCTCTCAATGCACGTCAACAGTCGCGGTCGCTTCTAATTCAATTGCAGGCCCAATTGTGCGCATCGGCCCCAATGAGCTGTCCTTCACGGACCCGGACGCATGGAAGGACATCTATTCCAGCCACCCAGGAGTGCCAAACTTTCCCCGGGACGCTATTGACAGCCGCTTTGAACCCGTGGAAGACACCGGTAACCTGCACACCGACATGCTTGCGGCTGACGAGAAGAATCACGGCAGGCAGAGACGAATTCTGTCTCACGCATTCTCCGTAGAGGCTCTAAAGGCGCAAGAAAACCTCACGACAGAATACGTGGACCTCTTCATTTCGAGAATTGGCGAGGTAGCCGAGGCGAACAAGGGGGTTGTCGACCTCAATTGCTGGTACAATTACCTTACATTCGATATCATTGGCGAGATGGCATTTGGGGAAAGCTTTCAATGCATGGCCACGGGTAAGCTTCCCAGAAAGCGCCACTACGCCCTATAAGCTAACAGTTATAGGTGCCTATAACTACTGGGTCATGGATATGCCTGCACAGATGGTCGCATCTGCCTTGGAGCAATGTACACACCGAATTGCTGGTGCTCACACTCGATTGCAGAAACTGTTGAAGAGATGGGTAGTGCCCACAGGTATGAAGGATCATCTGGCGATGAGTACTGAAAAGGTTACCAGGTAAGTCTGAACACCCACAATATCGATGGCCAGCGCCGGAGGTTGAAACCGGCTCTTTTTCCTGTCTTACCGTGGCTAACTTCCATGCAGGCGGCTTGAGGCAGTGGACTGGGAGAAGAAAGACTTTTTTTGGTTCATCATCCGCCAGAAAGAAGCCGGAAATATATCCCGCGCGGAAATGATCGCGAATGCGGCCCTGTTCATGTAAGAGGTCTCCCCTGCATCCCCATTCTGGGCCAGTGAACAGAGGACATTAAGCTGATACAAAATAGCTTCGCTGGGAGTGAGACGACTGCAAGTCTTTGTGCCGGGTTGACTCATTGGCTTCTCAAGACGCCCCGAGTCTTGGAGAAACTCACAGCCGAAATTCGAACCATCGAAACGGCAGACGAGCTGGTCCAAAGACGCCTTGAAAAGATGCCTTATCTGAACGCCTGTATTGACGAAGCCCTACGAATTTTCCCTCCTGTTCCCGGCAGCAACTTAAGGGTTGTTCCAAAGGGAGGGGCCAAAGTGTGCGGTTATGATCTTCCTGAAGGGGTAAGGAGACCAATTTACGCGTTTTATCTCGACGAGCTGGGCTTGAAACATGACTGACGATTCGTTTTTCTTCTCTAGACCACCGTCGGTGTGCAGTCGTGGAGTGCAACTCACGATCCTGCCAACTTCCCCCAGCCATTCGAAATGATCCCAGAACGATGGCTTGAGAATGGAGAAGGGCCTAAGTCTCAGCTTCATGCCAGTCAGCCATTCTCACTGGGACCAAGAGGATGCCTAGGGAAGAAGTGAGTTCAACCCTCCAAGTCAAAACATTGGGTTTGCACTCTACTAATCTGTCCGTGATAGTCTTGCCTACCTAGAGGCGCGACTCGCAGTTAGCAAACTCATCTGGAATTACGACATAGAGTATGCAAAGGGTAAGCCGGAATGGGTTCCACTGCAAAGCTCCAAGAGTATACTGGCGTGGCTTATCTGGCACACGCAGGGTCTATATGTCCAGCTTACGCCCCGTCATTGAGGGCGAGCGTATAGATCAGGTGCCGACTCTCGCTGGGTATTTAGTCGTAGCTGTTCTTTCGGGACACGTATCAACAAACTATCGACTTCCCTTGTCGCACATTTCTACCTTCACGCTTCACTTCAGTTCACTGCTTGCTTGTTCTCTGCCGTCTCTGCACATGTCTTATCGTGGCATCGAGAGGTAACACTGCCTATAAGATACTGGAAGGAAATCTTTTGCCACACATTATGCGCCTAAAGGTGCGAGTAGTTCCGGCGACGGAAGGGCAAGGACGAGGACCAGGCAAAGAAGGGGGCAATGATGTGGCAATATAGAATACAATTCTTTCTTTTCAGAAGGGCATTCTAGATAGATAATTTGCACCAGCGGATGCTCTAAGCGTCATTGTCCGCCCCTGACATAACAGTCTTCATCCTCTCATCGCACCACGGATACTGATCTCGGTAGTACAAATCCTCGCCCGAGCACTCGATCGCCTGGCCTTGCATGACGTCGATCTCAGGTTTGGCCGCGTCCTTGCCGTCCACAAAGATGAGCACCGCCTTGACGATCACCTCGACGGGTGTGGCGTAGCGATCCGGGAACTGCGACCAGTCCTCCAGGAAGTTTGTAATCACCGAACCCGGCAGTACCGCGTTGACGCGCACACCGTCGTAGCGCCACATCTTAGGCGCTAAGGAGCGCATCAAGCCCAGCACGCCGTGCTTGCCCGCCGTGTAGATGGGCATGATGACCGAGGGGTACTGCGCGGCGGCGCTGGCCGTAAAGACGAGGTTGCGGCTGCCCCGGGTCTCGGGGGGCGACAGCCGAAAGTAATGCTGCGCGAGAAAGGCGGTCGTAGCCGCAGCGGTCAGCAGGATGTCAATCACCTTGACGAGCGAGCGCGGCGCTGGTGGCGGCTCATCGCCGTTCACCGTGGTGCGGAGCGCGTAGAATTCATTATTCGGCTCAGCGATGCCGGCATTGGCATAGACGAAGTCGAGGCGGCGATGACGGCGGAAGACGTCGCGAAAGACGGCCCCAAGCGCCGGGTAGTTCGTAATGTCGACCTGGTGGAAGAACGTATCGGGAATGCCATCGATGGCCTTGGAGGCCTGCGGATTGTAGTCCAGGACGTGAAGCTCCCAGCCCTGCCGCTGGCTCAATGCCTTTACGGTGGCCAGGCCGATGCCGCTAGCTGTGTGTCTCTTGTTAATGAGTGCTGCGGTAGCCCTCCATTCTGACGGAGCACCGAGACTCACCACCGCCCGTGATAATGGCAACCTTCCGTTCTGAAGACATTGCACCTTATAAGTTACGGGTTTGATCTAGTCAGTACGACCCTACTGCCTACCTATACGATATATATTCGATATCGAGAACAACTGTTCTCGATAACCCCAGTTTTTTTATGCCGGCTTAGCCCCTCAAAATCTCCGTACATTCGGTTAGGGATCGTGCGGGTGTTGACCTCCGTACCAAGTTCCGGACGGGAAAACTAACCCGACACATTGTTGTGCCCACATTGTTCGGTGTTTTTAGCCGCCTGATTGTCACCATGCAGTATTACCACCTTCTCCCACATCGGATTTATCCCAGATTTCGAATGACGTACGAGGGGAAATCGACAAGAGGTTACAAAGTCCTGAACATTCTCACAATATATTCTGTCATTATGATTTGCTATACTGGAATAATAGCTAGACTATATTTAGCCAAGCGTGATCACTTAGTTCGACAGAAATGAATGTTACGATGTGTCCACAAATATAATCATTGACGGGAACCACTGTCCGTATCTTAGCGCATACTACGTATCCTTGTTGCTGCCAGTTTGCTATTCGAGTCGAAGTTTTGCTTGGCTGTGGTGGAAAGGGAGTACCATGCATGCTCTCTCGTAGGCACGGTGGCTTCCCGGCTCGAAACACAGATTAACACTAGCCGATTTGAGTTCTCAACCTCAGTAACGGCGATAGTAGACTTGAATCATGGGATAACCACTTCCCGAGAGCCTTTTTGCATAGGCATGACAACCGCTGTCTACTGTCCGCAGATGGCTGCTAGACCCTCGCATCAATCTCAAGTGAGGTAGCAACGACACTCCTACGTCCATTCCAATCAGCCGCAGCTCACCTGGCAGCATCTTGGTCAGTCGACCCCTTCAATCCAGCCCCCTTCAGGAGATCAGAATGATGCAACTCTAAACTCTTCTCCCATTGGCCTTTCTGCACACGGTCCATTGTGCAGCCCGAGGGTTTGGGGCGAAAGATCCGGGCTCCACGCCGATCTCAAAGATCTCCCGATCAAATAGCGAAAGCCATTCCCTGCATGGCCCTAATGCCACCCTGGACCGCCCTCTGGCAATGTGGCAGACCAGCCGGCAGATGCTTTGACCGGACCAGCTCAGTGCTCAGGCCGACTAAAACGCCAGCCGAGGCCATCCACAGGTGATAGGCCTGCGAAAACAGTGACGACCAAGGCCAGGGAACTAAGCGATTTGTTACAGAAATGATCAATTTCTTCTTTTCTAACCTTTATTACCAGAATGACTCCGGGCAACCCCATTTCGACACCCAAGCTGTAGATTTGGCCTTAAGACCGCTTTGTATAGAAAATCGTGGTGTTGACGACTGTGTGGCTCCTGTGCCTGCGTCGCCGCCTGCGTCGCCGCCTGCGCGGCCGCCTGCGCTGCCACCGCTCCTAAGCTTCTTGCCCGTCTGCGAGTCTTCAATCAAGCCAATATCGATCGCTTCTCGATTTCTCAACGCTCTCTGGCGCTGACGCTTCCCACGACCTCGCTCCGGTGGTGCGGTGGATGGTGGAGGAGTAGGTGAAGAGCAGGAGGGCGACTTTGTAGCTGGTCTCGCTGGCTGTGAGGAATCTGGTGCAGACTCGTGAAGACATCGTAGAGGTTTTGGGTGTTCATCAGCTCCTCCTCTTCTATGTCAAGATCGTCTATATCCAGCGGTTCTGGACCGGCGTCCTGTGCTGGTGAACAAACCTACCTTGTTGGCATGGCGACGGCCGACCACGTGATTTATTTCGCTGAACATTCAGCGAAATCCTTTCTCAGCTCATCGTAACAGGCAGAGACCAGGTGAGCGCAGAGCTATATCAAAGCTTTCATTCAGAGATAAAATATGAGGTTTGTGAGCATAAATCGACGGTCGTCGACAAGTGGTGATGTGTGGCGCAAATGGGGTGTTGTGGCGTATGGGGTGTCGAAATGGGGTTGCCCGGAGTCATTCTGTTTATCACTCCTTCGCCACACCGAAAATCAGGCTACTATTTCGATCATTCGCCATGGGACGCGTTGGTTTCTGGGCCTGACGCATATCAGAGCCTACCTCTTGATGGCTAGGCTGACCGAATCACTGCCCAAATCCAGCCTAAGGGTCCTATCCGCTAATGCAACAATCTTTAGCCAGGCGACGCCATCATGAAAGCCGAGAACAAGGCTGTGCCTCTGGTATTACCATTACATTCAAGCTCGTCTCTAAAAGCGAGGATGGAATGTCAGGGCAAGCTCCATCATCCTGTTGGATTGCTCCAAACCCAGGACTCGATTACTGGTAAATCTTTGAAACTACAATAGATGTACTCGGCCGCCTCTCGGATGTGGCACTTTGTCAGATTGTGTAAATCAGGAGTCAACTGTCCTAGTATTGATGGAATCTAGAGGTCTACACACAATGGAGGAGCGAGACACAACAGGCTGAAACACTGTTCCCTGTGCAACCAGTTGACCTGAAACATAGAATCTCATCCTGCTCTTTGTGGAGGCTGACACACTTGCAACAATTTCTACACCACTCGGCTAAGACGACAAATGGATGGGAACAGTGCCCACGAGCACAATTCTATTCAAACTGCAGGGTTCCGGCTTCTGCAGTGGTGCCGCTCTTGGCTCCGTCTTCGCAACGTCCTCTGGCACTTACAAGCAGAATGACTCCTCCCTCCTGTTCGGGGGTTTGCTGGCATTGCCATCCCGGATATTGCAGGCAAGCAACGGTCTTGGCATTTAGCCTTTGGGGTTTAGGAGGGCCTGCAACCAATCATCTTGCGTAATGTCTTCGGGCCTTGGGCCAGACTTTGCCTAACTGGGCCGGAACGCGGCATGGGCGACCCGATGATTTATAACGACCCCAAATGCGGGACCCTGACATCCCCCGGACACCAGGGTCTCCGTACCCGGACGCGACCTCGGCGAGTCTTTTTCTTTGCATGCCCACGGAATGAAGGGCATTGGACACAGAAGGAAAAGGGTCAGGCGAGCTTGACATCCCGCGGGTCGTACCTTTTTCAGCAGCAGCCTCGTTCTTGTCGAAGAATCGAAGACTCGGCCTATGCCAGATGATGCCGCGCTGGGGAGTGGGGATATTCCGCTCCTTGCATTCTTACTCCCGCCGGAGGGGGTCAGCTGGGCCTGGCCGGCTGCCAGATGGATCGAGTATGTGGTCGTGTTGAGGCTTGTAGATTGAATGCATTTCGAAGGATTACATGACTGAAGCAACCTACGACAATAGCCTCGGGATTGATGGTTTGGCTGAAGTGAGAGTCAAATAGTATTGGCAGATATAACATCGTAGTAAACAGTTACGGTCGAGTTGTTCCCACCGAAGCCCATCGTACATCCATCTCAGCCTGCTAAGCAGAGAAGCAGAAGGAAAAAGGATGGGGGTGGGGTAAGGTAGGAACAAGACTAGCGCAGCGTTCGAAGCCAGACGGACGGAATGAGTACAATTGTGAAGACGGACCCCTGGGCACTGATGGGATGGCGACGTCGGAAGACGGGGTTTGACTAGCGAAATTGCCGAGTCAACGCGGAGGGATATTTAGGTGATCTGTGGCAGGAGACCTTCTGGAAAATCGCTCCGACTGAGATCCTTGGTCAGCTGGCGGCTGATACTGTGTCAAAGCCTTCGATCGAGTCGTTCATTCCTTTGTTTGAAGCTCAGAATTCGACATCAAGACGCTGCTCACGTCGTCGCCGCAAAATGGTGCCGGGGAGTCTCCAGGCGAGACAAACAATTGCCCGCCTCTCCACCCGCTGTCACACATCCTTTGGCCGGCCACTCAGCACGAGAACTCTCTTCAGCCAAGCGAACAGCGTCCTCGAAGTTCCCAAAGTCAGTATTGATCTATGCTCTTCTCTGTTGTTGTTCATCTCATGTACATTTGCTCATGTACTCTCTTGGTCAAGGATGAGGATACACCCTTCCGTGTTCCCCTTCCGGAAGGGACTTTTGAGGGATATGAGTTGGAACCTCCACCGAATTATCTAGAAGTCACCAAGAAGGAGCTCAAGGATCTCTACTATGACATGTGGAAGATCAGGTATGGTGTTCTCGGCTGTATGATCCTCAGGCTCACTTCTCGCATAGACGGTTAGAAATGGCTGCCGACCGTCTGTACAAACAACGCAAGATTCGCGGCTTCTGCCATCTGTCGATAGGTCAAGAAGCCGTGGCCGTCGGGATCGAGCACGCCATCACGCGAGAGGACAAAATGATCACGACATATCGATGTCACGGAAATGTGCTCATGCGAGGTGCCTCGGTGGCAGAAATCATGGGAGAAGTCCTGGGCAAGCGTGGAGGTGTGGCTGTCGGGAAAGGCGGTTCCGTGCATATGTACTACAAGAACTTCTTCGGCGGTAACGGTATTGTCGGGGCATCCGTGCCCGTTGGAGCGGGAATTGCCTTCGCTCAGCAATACAGCAACACCGGCAACATCACGATCAATCTCTACGGAGATGGAGCTGCCAATCAAGGCCAGGTCTTTGAGGCTTACAACATGGCCAAGCTGTGGAATCTCCCCGTGATATTCGCTTGTGAGAGTAAGTGTCACCTGAATGCCCGCTCTATGCTTTGATCCTTTGCAAACGGTGGACTCACTGATCCTTTGCTTAGACAACCATTTTGCGATGGGCACGGCCGCTTCACGGGGCTCTGCTATCACCGAGTTCTACAAACGTGGCCAGTACATCCCGGGGCTGAGGATCGATGCCATGGATGTTTTGGCTGTCCTTGCCGCGACGAGATTCGGCAAGGAGTACCTTCTTGCCGGGAAAGGCCCGCTGGTGTTTGAATACGCGACATATCGGTTCTTTGGTCATTCTGTTTCGGACCCGGGTACCACCTATCGCACGCGGGCCGACGTCCAGCAAGTCCGGCAGAACCAAGACCCGGTCACCAAATACTACGAGAAACTGATCAGCTGGGGAGTGGCCACCCCCGAGGAGATCAAACTGAAGGAAACGGAGATCAAAGATCACGTGGACAAGGAAGTTGAAAAGGCCGAAAAGATGCCGGAGCCCGAGGCCATTCCTTCGATCTTGTTCGAGGACAGCTACGTTCGGGGCAGTGAACCGAGATACGTCAGAGGAAGGACTCCGGACGAAGACTATTATTTCAACTAATTCGCCAAGCTCGTCACCGGTCGGAGTCGAACAAATTTGTTTATTCCTGGGAAATGGATTCGACGATTTCAAGTACTCGATTTACCTCTTTGGCTCTTTCCGCCAGAATTTTTGACCTCAGGCTCGGGCAGGCACCGTCGAAGCTGCTTCGACAGAGATCTCTAGTCGCTCAGCGCGACCTCTGCAACTGTTACTCGACATTATTTCGGAACGTGTGACCTCGCCTTACTCCGAGCCCTGGACCTCTGCGCCCTACGCCGGCTGAAAGTGTTCTGCTGGGAACCGCAACTTCCCCAAGCATGGCGAGATCTTTACCTCTCTCATTTCCCAGGGACAGGTGGGAGGCAAATCACTAGGACTATGTTTGCCTCGAGCCTGTGTCACGTGGTGTCTGGTGCCAGGCTCGGAGCTGTCTTCCGTTGGAAAGACATGGGCATTTACTCGGTCTCTAAAATGGGCAGCTAGGATCAATCAAAATGGGCAGGTTAGGTCATAATTTACTAGACTGTTTGTTCTCATCCCTTCCAATGGCAATCGCTTCATTTTGCGCTGTCAAAGACTGTCTCATACCTCCAGAGTGGTGATTTCGTACTACGAGGCAGAAGGAACAGAACAATCATCGGTGGCGTAATGGTGACGGTGTGTACAGAGACCGTGGGCGAGATGTCAAGAAGAATGATATCTTGGATCTGCAGGAAACATTATGAAAGATGGACATTGAGAGACAGAAAATACTGACAATACTGGCAATACTGACATGCTACGCTATACAGGCCACCTCGGAGATACCGTCTCGGGTCATGTATTCTTGATCTATGTCTGATATATAGCTGACTCAGGTAGGGTGACCACATTTGGAGCGGTTGTGCCTCACACCACTGCCTCGCGGAAATCATCTTAGTTGACAACGGAGTTTTGTCAAGGTTTGAGTAGGCCGTCAACAACCACGTAGAGACAGTCGTCTGCTGCATATAAACTGTGTCGACAATGTGGTATTCCTGTCTTGAGCGTTGTTGCTGATCATTTATAAGAGCATTGCCACTCGAGATTGGCTGTTTAATGGTGTGGAATTTGTTACCGTTATCTCTTCTACCACATTGTAAGCCCTACTGGTTAAAAGTGACCTAAGCTATGCTGACACACCCTGAAGTTGGATCCCGTTTTGGGAGTGACTCGAAATCGGCAGATGCTTGGACCTAGCTTTACTACAGGCTCCTACATATTGAAGCCCAAAATGATCAGCGGGAAGACATTGAGAGAGACCTGCTGATACTTTTGTGGTTCCCACACTTTGCAGCGACTCCAATCCCACGCCTTCCAACCTCTGTACCATCGCCAAAGACGGTTATTGGAAAATAATCGCGTCGCCACTGACCGCCATGCTTGTTCAAGTTGACTTTCCAACTTGCGACTCGCCAGGCCAGGAGGACTGCTAAGGCTCGGTCCTCCCAAAAGAAATCTGGAATCGTCAGCTGGTTGTTACGTCCATTTCTTCAGACCACGGAGGCAGAAATATGCGGAAAGCCATCCGCACCTGATAAACCAAGCAATATAAATAGGATTGATTAATCATCTGAGAGTGAACAGTGGCAGTGTGCAGGAGTGCTGGAAGCAAGAGGGTAGATAACGTGTACTCACGCACGTCAGTCCCGAGGATGGAGCATCAGATTCAACACTCTAGATGCCACATTAACCGGTAGGAATGCCTTTTGACGTGTGGTGCCTAGACGTCGTTCGGGAGCCAAGTTGGCCATTGATGGCCTCAGTCTTGTGACCTTCCTGCCTCTGCACCAGCTGCTAACTGGCTCCAGGATCTCAGATTTCAGGTGTTTGGATGAGAAGGACAAACAGCACCTGTGGAATCAAATCCTGACCAGAAATCTCTTGATATTGGCCTATCTGTAGCATGAATGGAGAAGGTTGGAGCATACAGACATTGTCTCACGTACGTCAGTAAAGCGCTGCTCAATAATCCTTGATACCAACAACATCACAGCTAATCTTCCAAAGTCTCTCCTCAGCCTCCTCATCATAGGCGTGTGGCAGGTACCCACCTGAAGCAGGCCGGGGATCTGGCGGCGACGGTTCTGACTCGCCGACATCAGCGAGATATACTCCGCCCTGATCATTGAAATGCTTGTCGACCGCCGCCCATACTTGAGTCGCCGCGCCCTGCTCTGCGCTTTTGAAGAACGGCAACATCTTCTGCACCGCACTATACATTGTCTTCACTGTTGATTCATCCATGTGTCGGCCGAGACCGGTGCCGAGAATACCGCCTGGATGGACAGACGTCGCATGGAGGCCTTTGGAACCATAGTGCCTCTCAATGCTGTTGGCCATGTAGATGTTCGCGGTCTTGCTCTGGCCATATGCCTGTGCTGGGTCATAGTCTCCTTTGTCCCAGTTCATGTCGTCGAAGCGGATTCCCGAAAAACGGTGGCCAGCGCTCGATACCACAACCACGCGGCTCTGAAAATCGGGCGTCGATGATGCCAAGAGAGCGTCTTTGAGAAGCTGAAAAAGGACGAAATGGCCAAAGTGGTTGGTGCCTATTTGCGTCTCAAAGCCATCTGCGGTTTTCCCCTTGGGGCACATCATGATTCCCGCATTCTCGATCAGGACATTCAGGGATTTGCTCTTGCTGAGAAAGTCTGCCGCACCCGCTCTGATGCTGTCGAAACTCGCCAGGTCCATGAAAATCAGCTCCAGCTTGCCTTTGCCGTTGCTCTTGGCGAGGATGGCTTTGATCACGGCCTCACCCTCTGTCTTCTTCTCAGCGCGAACAGTCATGTAGATGTCGGCATCAGTTGCATGGAGGGCTCGCGCTGTTTCAACCCCAATACCACTGGAGCAGCCTGTGATGAGGAACACCTTCCCACCTAGCTTCCCGACGAGACCTTCATCCTGTATCACCTGCATCGCCGTGGGGCGCTGGTCACCGGCGCCCTTGGTGTCGACGTGGAGGTCTGCATATGGCTGGTAAGGCTTCTGGGGGGGGCCCATCTTGACTGGATGCGTTTGAGTTGGTCCTGCCAAATGCGATGTCGAGAGGAAGATGTGGACATGATCTCTCGGTCAGGCATGCTTTATCATTGAATTTTCATACCCGGACACTGCCTGTCAGCACATGACATTAACCCCGACCAATGTTCACAAACGCCGGATGTTGCATACGACGTGAAACTAGGTGCTCCACCAAAAATTCGGGCATATGATATTATGACTGGCCAAACACACCGGACACCGTTGATTCGAGCCAACCACAATTAGCGGCCCTTCGATATTTACCATTCGAATCTGGAGATAAGGTTAGTAATGAGTTCTTTCGGACCCTAATTTTAGACCATCTTCGGCATACCTGCCTCCCCACACCACAGAATGAGATTAATAAACGGCCATTCTTAACCGTGAATCAAAGTATGACAGGCTCCGCTCAAGGAGCTGCTAACGTCGGGCAAGTTGATCTGTTGCTCTAGTTGACGCCACCCGGCTCAGCATGCCCTGTGGATGTTTTGATCCAGCAATATGCTGATGCCAGGCCCGACTCGACGAAAGTCCAGACCGGCCAAAGTGAACGACGTCAGCCAGACCGGCTCCAGCCAGAACGGCCGCCGTCAGGGCCGACCCATGAAAAGAGCATCTCAGCTCGCCATTTCCCGCAAAGTTCGAACCGAGCAGGCGAAGCGGTTCCACACTCAGAACCAATCGAAAATGATGGACTCACAGGAAAAAGAGCGGTCACCCCTGGAACAGCTCCCCGTGGAGCTGATTCAACAAATCTTCTTCTACTCGTTCGAGATCAACATGCCCAGGGCCTCCCCGCATTTATCCCAGGTCCTGTCCAAGTCGACGATTTACACTTCCTTAATTTTGTTTGCGTACTTTGACGACGACGGCGAGAGTGCCGTTGAGGACAAGTATTTCCGACCGGCCGAGTACCGGCGTGTGAGTGTGTATGACAAGGTTAGACTCCAAAGTGGCATCTTGGACTGCAAATGGTGTACGCTGGAGCGGATCAAGCGATGTATGTCGATCCTCTCGCGCCTGCAAATCGTCCAAGCATGGCATCGGGAGAGCAAGGCAGAGAGCGACCTTCATTTCCGCGACATCGACGTCCCGCCACACGTGCCGAACGAGCTTGTCCGTGACGTGGCGGGATTGCCCCGGCTCGACCAAACGGAAGCATTGGAAAGACATTTTCTCACCAAGATGGAACCGCCTTTCTACGGAAACCTGGATGGAGATGCCCATGCGATAGGGCCTGTGGGATACGGAAATTACCTGCCCAGGGTGATAACGTGGAAGTCGAGCACTGATGAAGAGGGATCACTGCACAAGACCACGCATCACGCCGTCAGCACGCTCGCAGCTCGGGTCATACCGGCCTCGCTGCTTACCAAGGCTCCCTGGACGGAGGAGCAGCTGGAGTTGCTGCAATTGCTGCGTCAAGGGATGCGCTTCCTGGACCGGGAACGAGTCTTGGTCATCTCCGCCGCCGCCTTGTTCGAGGGTATGGCAAACGCAATCAGGGAACGCAAGGCCAAGGTGCTCTTGGTGCTGTTGGAGCTACATTTTGCCACAATGAGACACAGTCTCGGACTCCGTCTCCCGGAAGGAAATCGAGGTCTCAGAATGGACCAAAGACAATTTGGTCCGCAAAGTCCCCACCCTCTTCCGCTTGACTTGTTTCATCTTGCATGCAAGCAGGGACCTGCCAGCTCTGCACTCCTCTCCCTCTTAATACGTGAAGGCATCGATTCCATTCCACCGGATGACGAGGTTCTGACAACGTGGGCTCTCCGTGCACGCGCCGATGGCGACGAACTCGCAAAATGGCTTTTGAGGCATATGGAAGGAACAAATGACTATGGTCTCCCTCGATGGAGTCTTCTCTTCAGAAACGGCCGATTGACCTGGCCGAGGAGTGAAGGTGAATATCCTTTCCCGGAGCAATCATTCACTGATAAAATCGGATACGTTTACCAATACGGTGGATATGCGGTGATGGAGAGTCTGGACGAAGGACCGTGCGGGTAATGCAGACCTTGGATCTTCTTGTCGAAATGCCCGCCTTGGAGAGTCGGGTTGTGGAGACTGGCTGATCCCTCGCACATCAGCTTCACCAGGCCATGAAAAGATCCGCAGGTGTTGCTGATTCCTCGATTAGGAATAGCCAATACATCGAAGAGAATGTCACAACTTAAAGAAAACCTGGATCGCCGGCTCTCTGCCACGTCTATCTCCCAACTCCGAATGTGATCCCGTCGGACGGCTTCGGGGAAAGGCTTGTCATCCAAATTGGGGAATCTGAAAGGCGAGTCCGCTTCTCGACCTATAACGTACGTCAGCAGTCCTGTCTGCTGGACGCGTCTGGGACGTCAGGGAAGCCATGGACTGGGGTTTGTGCCTTAGTTCCTCCTGCAGCGAGGCCGTGGACCGGGGTTTGTGCCTTGTTCCTCCTACAGCGAGGCACGGCCAGGCGGATATGTACCCTAGTCGGGCTTCACTATGATCCGGCCCACATTCTCTCTAAGAAATGAGCTTTGAGTACAGTCAGTTACAGTCCCTGACTGGCCGCATGCTCGTCAGTAATGGCACGGTATACGTACTAACCGCATCCAGTAATTTGAAATCACAACACCGCCGCTCTTGGCGGAGGGGGGAGTACAGCTTCTCCTTGCCAGATCAGCCTCGCAAGCATCACCAGTTTATTATCGATATTCGCAGAGACTCAAACGTGTTTGCTCTCTAAGCGCGGCGTCAGAGGAGCGGTGTTGCTGCTGTTGTACTTTTCACTTTCTATCATTTTGCTCTTCCATTGAGAGGAAACTACTCGCGGCGATGGCGGCCAGGACACCATTTGTGCCCCACGATCCCCTCAAACCTCGTTATTCTGCACGCATTTCAGAGTCAGAATGGCTGAAATACGAAGATGTCATCCGCGGCTGTCATAGCAATGGTCAAAGCAAGAAACAAATTCTAAAATATCTGAACGACGAGTACGACTTCCATCCATCGTAAGTCTTCATTCGGACCAGCCCTTTGATCACTTCTCGGACTAGCTTCTTCTGACATGCCTCAGAATGGGTCAACTTGTGAATCAAATGGCCCACTGGAATTTTCGTGACCACAACCGGAACCAGCATCGAGAGGGGCTCACAACCATTTTCCAAGATCGTCCCAACAATGGAGGTTCGGAAGAAGGAGGAAGCTGTAGGAACGTTGATATATGTCCCAAATATCAGCCTTCCTCATCTGTGTTCCAACTCTGGTCAGGGCTCATACAACTAGATGAAGGGATTCCGAATTACTGGCTTCGCGAAATGGTGCTCGCAGCAGATTTTTGCACTGCAAGCCGATTGTACCAGGACGCCTTTGATCTCCACTGCGTCGTTCTCAAAGCGCTCACATCCCGGCCGGGCCCTTCCAAGAAAGAGGAGTATTGCATACTCCGATCCTTGCTCGGCTGTATACATACTTGTGCTTCACCAGCTCAAATCAATTGCACCATCGAGCTTACAGAGTCCCAGTTGCACTTATGGAGCGAAAGGCATATTGTCAGGACGGTTTTGCATCTCCATCTCTCTGAATTGAATTCACGTCTTGGTCTGGAATCAGCTTCGAAATACGAATTGACAGAGCTCGATGAATGGCTCATAGCAAATATGGGACCTTGGGCAGGGAGCAACCTCAATACCAGAGAGCATTTGATGACTTGCCCCACGGCGAAGTGGCAAGTGACACGCCTCATTATGTGGGTGAAGAGGATTGTCAACCGATTTCAAGAGATCATAGATGGAGAATTAATCCCGGGAAATAGTCAGGATGCTTCCTATGAGCGCGACGTGGCCATGCCGACACTGTTGGCAATATTGATGCACGCTGGGATTCAGGAGCCGCCATCCATGTTCCAGTTCCCAAACGACTCGCTTCCTTCACACTTCAAGTGCAGAAATGAGGAATTTCCTCTCAGCCAAGGTCTTTGTGTCATTCTCGACATGATATTTTTTCAGCAAGATGCACAAGAGAATCCACCCTTCAAAGTCAGCACCAGAATCCTTCTGAGACTAGACGTCCTTTCGTCGCATCATTCGGCTTTCTGTGGCATTTATTATCAGCTGTTCTCAAAAGCCGGTCAGTCATGCCAGGAAACTGTCAGATCCAATATGTCGGACAGACTATTTGCTGCACTGTCCACCGTGATGCAAGCTCATCGAGTCTGCTGTCCGATACCAAACAGCGGTGGGTCTGAAAACAACCTGGATAGTCTAGACTGGCAAGAAACGTTTTCCATCTCACAAAGGCTACTGAACGCGCACCAAAACATTCTTCAACTGTCAGAGAACTCTACTACTTATGGAGACCGAGATATCCCACGCAACCTCCCCTTGAGTCGCGACATGGACCAGACACCCTTCTTCTACCAGTCGTCTCAGATTGGGCCACGCCCACACAATAGCTACACACCGTTCATCACACGGCCCCTTTTCTCGGATTTGTCTGATGCAAGCAGCATGAGCAAATCCTTCTACAGACTCTACATGCAAGACAAGACGAGGCTTATCTCTTCTGTGGCCGAAAAGAGTCGGGGAAAACAAACCCACAGCTATTGCAGAACCGGGTCCGTCGTATCGCGTGACAGCTGGGACTTTTATAATGTTACCGGTATGCCGAAGCCGTCCGCGTCTTCTTCCATCTCCATCTTCGGGGGAGACCCTGCGACGGTGACCAGGACGGCGACATTGGATGCAAGACTGGATTTGATGGGACTGTGGATAGACGGATAGGGAAAACACGAAACATGGTGAACAAGATCGCCCCTGGCGATGTGGATCTAATCGAGTTTTGAAGTGGCCCGTACACGGCCGTGATCAATCATACTTTAGGCACTGTGTAGTGTGGTAGAGTCGCAGAGGAGAAAAGGAAGGGAATATATATGGCACCATGATGACGCGCATACAGATAGATGGAAATGAAAAAACTTTGATCCACACAGCCTCAGCCCCTCTCTCCCCCTCTGCTCATGAACTACAATTACCACTATCAGTCCCAATCCAGCGTAACCAAACCGATCACCGATTCTTATATCCCAGCTCCAGCTTTTGCTGGTCCGCTCTATGCATCCCTTGCTCCCGCAAATTCGCAAACGGCGTGAAGCCCATCAATCCGTTCTCTGTGTCGCCACTACCGCGGCCACCGCCATCCTGTGCTCCTCGTTGTCCCTCGCTACGCCAACCGGTAGCCATCTTCTTGGCCCTCTTCCGTGCCTCTCTCGCTTCTTGAGCAGCAATCTTCTTCGCTTCGTTGCGCAGGCTGATTTTCCATTGCCGTCGCGCCCGTGATGCTTCAAAAGCCTTCTTTTCTCTCTTGTGGACAACTCTCGTCAGGATGCTGGTATCCGTCCACACGTGAGCCTTGAAACGGGTCTCTGGTTTGGTGATAGCTCTACGCTTCAATGCGTAGGTCGGCTCTTCCTCGACGTTGCCTGCTTTTGCTGCTGGCATTGGTGCTGGCGTAGGTGTCCTTAGTGTGGTAGTTTTTGTGACTATGTACGATTTGGGGAACAACCGGCTTGCTTGACTCTGTATGGTCGCTTCTTCACGTTCCGCTCTTTCTTCCAGTCGACGGTCATACGGGTCATAGAGCGATCCCGGAGCCAGAGAAGTCGCTTGCGACCGACCAGTCCGCTGCCTGGAGATCTCGGGCCGTGGCGAACCCGACGGGTCAGGTGCACCAAAATAAGCATCATTCATCACGCGCGGATGCTGGATGTCTTGACGAATCCGATCCACAAGTCTCACTCGACGTCTCTCTTCCGCCGAGATACGACGTGAGACTTCTGCTTCCTCTTCATAGCGGCCTTGGCTGTCCCGGTATGTCGGTGACCTGATAATCTGCCCTTCGAACTTTTCAGCAAGATTAATGTCGTGAGTCCAGGTGTCTGCCTGGTCTGGCTTGGTGCAATCCCCTCCTTCCGATGACGGCCGAATATCGTGCCTCGGTGCAATGGCCTCTTCGATATTTTGCAATTCATCGACGGAAATGTGGTCCAACGGCGATTTGCTTCCTCTCAAACCGGAGCGATCAGGGATGGGAGCGCGCCGAGGTCGTTTGACCAAGTCTCCTTTGACTTGCCGGCCCCGAAGCAATATACCTTGCACTCGGTCACGCAGATAAGGCATGTGTTGCACACGGCGGAGGGTCCCCGGCGCCCTTTCTCGGGCTTGTGTGAGCTTGCTCTGATCTCCCTTATTGGCCAGGCGATGGAACTTCATCAAAGCGGTGCCGAGATAGACCATGGTGAAGTAGGTTGGAACCGGCAGTTCAGGCCTCAATTTCTCCACCATCTTTCTCGGAACAGGCTCATTCTTCTGAGCATAGCCAGCGCGGAGTGTGGCTCCCGGGATTCGCTCGAGCCATTTGCCTCGACGGAGCAGCCTCCACGGTGGAGTATTTGGGTAGAGCTTGTGCTCAAACGTTTCGAAAGCGAGGAGTTGATGGCCAGAAGATGGTGATCTCGTCAAGACTTGGATATAGGTGTTCCAATTTTTGCTCGTTAATGCAAAGCCGACTTGCTGCAATTTTTGGACAAGGTCCACCATAGCATCGTACCGGCCTTGGGCGTCAAGGGCACGCATATAATTCGTCAACGGAATTGAAAGAATAAAGCGCTGTGAGGGCAATATCCGCAAATTCAGTTTGTCCAGAGGCGAACGCACACCGGCTGGTGCAGCCAGCATTGACGTGAAACTGGACTCTGAGTTGGCCTCGACCGTTTCCAGATTGGTCGCACGACGGGGCACTGGCGATGTCAGAGAAGGCGCTTTGCCCGGTGCCGAACCACCGTCAGTCGTTTCCAAATCGGCAGCTGCCTTGGTGTCCTCCGTTTTACGTCGCTCCGGCCTTTCCGAAAAAGACAGAGCATCCTGAGTTGCGCGAGTGAGAATCTGGTCCCACGTCCGCTGGACAACTGTCCACTGCTGCTTCTGAATCGCGACAATCATCTGCGCCGTCAAGAGGTCAATCACCTCATTGCCTTTGTTCAGGTCGAGATACGAAGACTGACGGAGGGATTCGTACCGGCGCAGTAGGGCTTCTGCCGCGCCAATCTGCCCGTCAGAGGCCAAGCTTCTTATCAAAAAGTCCATGTACACGAAGGGTATTGCGCGCTGGACCCGACGTCGACCCAGGCCGGGTTGAGGCTCTTTCGTCGCCAAGTCTTGTTTTGAAGTTTCCAGCAGCATCTCGCCGAGGAATTCCGTGGCACGGCCCTGTTTGAGCACGGTGTGGACCAGGCGGCCTCTGGGCATGGACAAGGTCTTGACATAATCGCGTTTGCTCTGAACATGGAGCATAGCCAAGCGAGCACTGAGACTGATCCTCGGGAATCGATCGAGCATTTCGCAAAAGATGACGTTGGCCATGTCACGATTGCCTTCTTGCGCGAAGCCATGCAGGACGATCGAATAATGAAAGGGAGTCGGATCGACCGTTTGATCTAGGTCCAGAGATCTCAGAATCTCTACCGCGTTTCTGGTCTTGCCAATGACTACCAGAGCTGTCATCAAGGCAGCATAAGTCATGCCGTCTGGCACCACGCCGACCTCTCTCATGCGCTGCTGGATCCTGAGGACGGCGTCGGAGTCTGCGCGGAAGGCGTAATGCCGAAGGAGAATGTTCCACACCCTGACAGGGGACCCTTTGAGGTGCATGTGAGTGGCAGCCTCGGCCAGCTGTTCAGCACTCTCCACTTCGTCGTTGAGGCAGTAAGAGTGGACGAGGGTGTCGATCATGGGATAGGTCCCAGGAATGCCCGAGTTTCGTGCCAGTTCAACCAACTTGTGCACGCCTTCTGTATCCCCAAGATTGGCGCACAGACCCATCAGGGTGCCAAAGGTATATGCGTCAGGTCGGACACCCTCGGCCTTCATCTTCTCGAAGAGGCCAAAGGCCGTTTCCGGCTGCGAAGACCGGCTACGGGCATACAGCCGGATATTCCAGCAATATGTGTCAGGAGCCAGGCCGTGTTCGCTTAACTGTTCAAAGACGGCCTCCGTCCCACTCACATCGCCCAGGATAGCACGAGCATAGAGAAGGGGGGTAACATAGGCCGTCTGTTTCGGCGTGCCATGGTCCCGGCAAAACCGTTCGAAAAAAGTTTGCACCCCCTGGACGTCGCCTTGCCGTGCGAGAGTGGTCATGGCTATCTGATAGGCCGCCTTGTCTGGTTTGCCGTGCATGGTCCCGAATTCGCGCAAAAGATAGGTCAAACGGGCCCGGGGAGAGCGGGCCTGAGCGCAGATGGACAAAAGCATACCATACACCACGGGTGGGATTTCGTGTTCGGGGTAACGGTAACGAAGGCTGCGGTAGATGGTTATCGCAAGCTGGCTGCGATTCCGAGAGCGAGCCATGTCCAATAGCGTCTTCAGCGCCTGCGTGAAATGGTTGGGATTGAGTACATAGAGCTCGTACCAGACGTTTGTGACCCGCAGAAGACCGCTTTCGGTGATGGCGCCCATGATGCGGGTGTTCATGACCGCGCGAAACAGCAACCGGCTTGCCATGTTCGTGAGGACCACCCTCTCTTTGGCGTACACCAGAGGTTTGTTTTTCAGAGCGCGGCCAAGTTCCAGCAGCTTGGTGGCCAGATTGGGCATGTTGTCAAAAATCGGCCAGGACTTATTCTCAAACGCATAGGCGTGCGGACCATCCCGCGAATATGCTCCGCCGGCTCGATAAGACATCTGCCAGACACTTGCGGCATTCCTCCACAACTCGTGTTCGATGCAATGCGCCAGAAGCAATTGACTGCAGTCATCGTTAAGGCCGCGAGCGACGGCTTCCGAGTTAATCTTTCTGCCCAATGCATAGTTGCGCAACTTGATTGACACGCGCACGGCAGCGTCATAATCGTTCTTGCTCTTGTGGTCGTAATGGATCACATAAAAGGCCTTCAGAGCATGACCAAGATCGTCGGCAGAATCAGATGTCGACAGGAACAGAAGGAGGGGTGACGCAAGGCGATGTTGATCATGGCTGCTGAGAAAGACGTTCCACGCTTCTGTGTACGTCTGGCTGGTGGTCGGTCGATTTGCTGAGATAAGTCGAAGTAATTGCTGTTCAGGACTTTGAGGGTCTACTGGCTCAGGCTGAAATACCGCAGTCAGCTCGCCCGACTCATGAGCTGGGCTCGCAGATGGCAACTCCCTGCTTTGGGATTCCCAATCCACTTGCTCCTCTTGTGGTATATCCAACACCGCGCTGCAATGCTCATTTTCGGATAGAGCAACATGTCCTCTGCTGCCATTCTGTAGATACCTTTGATCCGCCGATTTCGTGTACGACCGTGATACCTGAGGTGACGATTGACGGGAGAACGAGGGCTGTTTGGCTAACGAGTCGCGGCCGAGGATCTGGCACAAGGTGGGCTCCGAGAGAGAGGAGGTCGAAATTCGAGATTCGCGTGGTCTCTGAGCCTGAGGAATCTTCCGGACGCTGCTGAGGTAGAGAGGCCACCAAGGTGGTACGGCAAGCTCGTCCCCGCCATTTTTCCAAAACGCTGGACCAAGCGTGCGTTGACTCCGGACAGGAGGTTCAAGTCGCCTGAGAAATATCTGAGCTGCTGGTTCAACACATGACGAAGCACGCTCGAGCATGCCACATCGAACGAACAGAGTGTGTGCTGTGATGACGAGCTTGCGGCAAGGGAAGCCGGTCGGTCGTGGTGGAGTCGGAGGAGAGTTTCTACTTCTCCTCCCAGGCGATCGGAGGCTCCAGTGAGAAGAATGGTCCGTAAAAGCCCAGGGAGGAGCAGATACGAGGTGTGATGCAAGCGAGAGTCACCAAGTGAGGCGGATGAAGGTCAGAGAGGATGCATCGATTTTTGATCGGCGACCAAAACGCCGACCTAGATTCCGCTCCATCACACCACCTATCCGGCCCTCCAACGCACAACCAAGTGAGCAGTCAACCAAAAATCGACCACAATGGAAATCACAGGCAGCGTCGTGGCTGAGCGCGACCGCGGCTTGCTGGGAGGGGACTATAATACCTATCATGCCCAAACCAGTCGCAGAATACACAAATTACGCAGCCGACTGGGAACGGCCACCCCGCGAGGGAGAAAATATACTCCCAAGGCTCCCGTCACCGCAGACAACGTTGCGCAAAACGCCGAGTCAGTCCGGTGCATAATCCTATATCAGACCAGTCCACTGACCGGCGTACAGATGGATCCAGCTTCTGCTGGCCAGCGCCGAGCGTGCATGGGCGAGTGCGATGGCCATGAAGTCGGCGCGGTCTACGGAAAATACTCAGAGACCTCTGGCCGGGTCTACCAAACGCCAGGTCATCTCGCGGCTGAGAAGAGCCATCATGTACGGGGAAAACCTCGTGACGGTTCTGCAAGATCGTGACAAGACTGGGGCAACCGCCACGGACGACCTCGAGGCCCGGGCATATCTGTCGCTGTTCAGAGGCAGTCTGGACTTTGAAAAGTCGCGGTGGAATGCCTGCATTGAAAACTTTGCAATTTCACAAGTGGTGTACACAGCATTGGCCGCCAACGCCAAAACCGATATTTACAAGGACCTGTTGTCCAGCATTGTCGAACCCAGCATCCGATACGCTGCGTATCAGGTCAAAATACCACGAACAAAACTCATGAATGAGATTGTGGCCGAGAAATTTCCCGAAGCACAACACACCGTGAGAAGTGAGGTGTTGAAGCTCGATCCTCGAGCTTTCCAACTGGGTTCTGATGTCGCAGAAAACCAGCAAAGTCTGCAGGGTCTGCCATCCACGATCTCGTGGAGAAGGAGAACCGTCACGCTGGAGGATGCATCCATATCACAAGCTCTAGGGGTGGCCGCCGAGCGGGAACAGGCCCTCGAAGCAACGTTTGAGGCTTTTGAGAAAGATTCGATGGGTGCCAAAGACCTTGCAGCGGCCTATGATGATGTTATCACTGCACGTCAAGACGCAGCCGACGCCACCAAGACCGCAATCGATGAGTTGGTCGCTGAAGGTGTCGATCCAGCTGATTCGCGCATGCAGTCCTTGCAGATCACGAGGACGGCAGTCAACTATGCTGTTATTGAGTGGCGCGTGGGCAGAAATCGCATCCTCTGTGGCCCACAAGATGGACTGGTTTTCGAGCCCGAGCAATCGAAACCGCCCTCGAAGCTCGGCAAGGATGGCAAACCGAGAACGGCGAAAGTGGAAAACTCGGGACAACAGCTAGCCAGACTCAGGGAACGCGTCGCCCTCTACGATGCCATCCTGCAGAGCTTGGATGCCGTCAAGGATCTCCCCGGTGTCATTGCAGACACGGCCTTTGTGGAAGAGCTCGACGGAAAGCGCGCTTACTTTCGGGCTCTCAAATGTCTTGCCGTCGGCCGTTCTCACGCCATCAACGAGCAAATTCCCAGCGCGCTTGCATTATATGCACGAGCGCTGGACTTGGCCCAAAATGCATTGGAGAAGCTGGGCCAGTCTTCCGACTCTACATCGACCGATTCACCTCCAAAACTCAATCCGTCCGTACCGCAGCTCAAACAAACCGTAGCCAGCCTCAGCAGATTGGTAACTCAATACCGCGCCTTTGCAGAGCTCAAGTTCATCTCCCACGACTCCCCGAACGCCACGTCATCACCACAGCTCTACCAACCACCGCTCGTCGAACAACTGCACCGCAACGAGTATCACGACAACGTCGACCTCAAAAACATTGTCAACTACCCGCCGACATTGCGGCCCGTGCCCGTCAAGCCGATCTTCTTCGACCTCGCGTGGAACTACATCCAGTACCCAGGCCAAGCAAAGGCGGCAAATGGCGCAGCGGTGGAGAGGGTGGTGGAGGAACAACAGCAACCAGAACAGCAGAAAGGCAAGAGCAGAGGCTGGTTTGGATTTGGGCGCTGATGAGCAAAGCTGTTGGCTATGCCGGTGGTGCGGATGAAAAGCGATAGTCTAGAATGGGAGCTCCGGAAATGGTCAGTAGCTACTGTCGCCAGTGAACCTCGTATAGACGAGACAAGACGGCATGAATATAAAGGATCAATGCGACTGATGATTTTGATTCTTGATGCCCACTACATGATATCGACTCTATAAAAGTCCGTCTTTCTTGGCCTTGTTCTTGGCGGCCTTGTCCACCCTGTCCCTCACTAATCTTAACCTGCATTTGCATCTGCATCTGCATCTGCAATCTGCTACGTCCGGCTAGAGCATCGATTCCATTCGATCCGGTCATGTCAATTAGTCGGGTCCTGGAGAGGTAGGGCTGACCTTGAATTACCATTATAGACAGATCTTTGATGGCTAGGGACGTGGCCATTGGTGTGATGGCCTGGCAGAGAGATTGTATGCCATTGAATTAGGACGGAAGAAGGCTGCTTCCAAGCCAATCGTTATACCAATATTACCATAATTATAGCCAGTTACTGCCCCAGACGGCCTTCGGCTTGGGTTCCCAAAAAGCATGGTCGTCCGCTCGTATTCCTCTTACAATTGCCGCTACCCATCATCTCGGCCGGTCCACTTCGTTCCACTGACCCATTTCGGGACGGGACGCACGATCGTCAGAAAAGGATGCTAGCTCCAGGTGGTATGCGCGGCACGGGACGACGTTTTCTTGCCCATGAAGTGAAACGTGTATGTTCATCGTTGAGAGGCGCGCAATGTAATGGAGTCTGCATCATCAAATATACCGGGCGTGTGCTTTTCGAAAGTCGTCAGACAAGAGCGCTTTGCTGCCGCCGTGACCCCGCCAGCTGGCCTGCAAACGCTGAGTGTATGATATAGCCGTCGCTCTTCGAGTCGACACGAAATCTGGACTTTGCAGAAGTTTCGGTCCAATTTTCGAGCCGTCCACTGTTACATGATCGATCCGGATTTCCAGGGCCCGGGCGAAGAACAGGCTTCATTTCGCTTATCATACGGCCGGTCCGTTTGACCTCCACCGTTCGGTTGCTGTCGCAGACATGCACATTGTTGAAAAAAAAGGTGAGGTCGATTCACTTTTTGTCCTGGAAGGTCATCGTCCTCCGGCGCCAGACGATGCTCATGTCGTGGCCGTCGCAAAAGTACTCAGTCATGTCATGTTCCGTGGCGCGGTGCAGAGACTGGCCCAGAGGTTTGGCTTGAGGATGATGGTCCGGTGGCGGATACGAATGTCTCCTCCACGGCAGTTTGTCTTCGTCAATAATACTGCCAATTCGATGGTCAGGCAGCGCTTGGACTCGCTTGCCTGTTGCTATGTCGTTGGCTTGGCCCATGAGGAAGCCACTGCTGGGGCGGTATTCCAAGATGGCCTTGAGATGTCCGGAAGTCGGAACGGGAGAGAAAAATGGCGGTTGTTCAAAAGACCATGGCGATGGTAAGTATGGTTTTGGTAGCTGTGGTGCTCCTTTTTTGTCTTTCCACAGTGGTGGGAGCTTTCGGACCTGGCCAGGGCTGAAGACGGCCACTTTATCCGGCATGAAACGGCTCTTGCTTTGACGCCGTAGCTTCACCCACAGCAGGAGAGCAAACAGGAACAAGGCCAACAGAATGGAGGTGGTCCAGGACATGATGGGGAAGCAAAATGAACAGTCCGTTCCATCGTTGCTGTATGGTGCCATTTTCCCCCCTCAAATGCCAAGGAGAGAGAAGACGAGTAGAACCATGTGTCTGTCAAGACCTCGTCTGACGGTAATGGGGAATGAAAGAGGACGGCCGACCGATCTTGCACTGGGGCAATCGACGCGTGCGTCCGTTATTAAAAGGGTCCAGCAGGCGAACGTGGCTGTCAAACCCGGACCTGTTTTCCCTCACCGCAACGCGAACAGGTCGCAATGACCGACGATTTGCTCGCTTGAGGCAATAGAAATGGAAGGGTGAGCTGTGGATCTAGATCTTCCATGTGGCTTCAACTGGGCGATGTGAGGGGCCGCCGTCGCCCATCACGGAACCTGAGCCAGCTTGGTGGATGGCTGGCGGCCAGACGGGCTGGGTCGCCGCAGCCTCGGACGACTCTTTTTGCGACCATTTCTCGGGTCATCTGGCTTCTCTGCCCGCCATTCTTCAGATCAGAAGAAAAGCGCGCGGGCCTGTGCATGGCGCCAAAGGGGCAAGAGACGACCACCTCAGGCGTCAAAGGGGAGGCCGACTGGGCAAAAGCGGCGAAGAATGGCCATGAGTCGCCTAAACAAAGTCAAGCTCAGCTGTGATGTGCATAAGCCTCAGTCCGAGTGGGGGCAATCTTGCTTCCCGAGAACCGAAGACACGCGATCCGGGTGAGAGAGGTTGAAGATTTATGGACGAGCTCAGCTGAAGACAAGCCGCCACAGCGGAGAAGGTCGCGACCACGTTGATACATTGGCTCGCTGCCAAGCTAGCCGCCCCGAACCCTGGCTCTAAAAGTTTTGCGTTTTGCGGGCCTTGGTCATGGCTGGGCGAAATACATGTAAATTTAGAGGAGCGCTGCCCTGAAAGTTTCGGAAGGTGAGGACGGGTCGAGAGATCTGCGCGCTAGGAGGACCGTGGTGGCGGAATGATTTGGAAAGCTCAACATAGATTTCAATGCCAAGGCCTGACATCCACAGAAGGAAACAATACTTTAGTCAAAAACGCCGCTCTACGATCGTGGCCCAAGAGGCAATACGATCATGCCGCTCCAGCCAGACGCCCGTTCCTCCCGTGCCGTCGAAAGGGGGTCGAGAAGCCCAAACCGTGCGGCCAGGCTATCCATCAACCGGAAGCCTTGACCACCCGCTCTTCGACAATCTTCTGGCTCTGTTCACCGGGGTCACCGCTGTTCCTCCTTGCGGCCGTCATGACAAGCTTCTTCAGCGCGTCCGGGGCGTCCTCTTTCGTCATAACCACCTCCACCATGCTCAGCCCTTTGCCCTTCTGAAACTCCTGGTGCGCCAGCACCTCGTTCAGCTCCGCCCATGTCGTCGCTCGGTATGTGCTCACCGGATACTGTGGGTCATCTGTTGGCGCTCCAAAGTAATTGGGAGCTTCCAAGTACCTCCACGGCTGGATGTCGTTGTAATGCGCGCTCATGCCGTGGATCCAGCGCTCAATGGTATATCCGTCGTTGTTGATGACAAAAATGATGACATCAAGACGGTTTCTGATCATGTCGCCGATCGCCTGAGCGGTCATTTGGAGACTGCCATCGCCTTCAAAGAGGATGGTGCGGCCGACCGGTCGACTGCCGTCGGCGATCATCTCTCGCTGAGCCAGGGCGGCACCGGCGCAAGCCCCGAGCATGTAGCCGATCGACAGCCATATGGAGGAGTTGATCAGCGTCGTGTCCGGGGGGAGGATGAAGTCGCGGCCGCCGACGGAGGGCGTGCCAGTTTCTGTCAGGACAATGTCACCGGACCGGAAAAAGGTCGAGATGCGCTGCCAAAAGGTCGCCTGGTCAATCACATCGTCAGGGTTCGGTGGGGCTAATGCGTTCAATTGCGCTACTGCGTCTCCCAGGTCGGGATAAGGGTCATATCTAGGCAGCTTCGACTTGTCCAGTCGGTCGAGAATCTTGCGAAGCAACGACTTGACGTGGAGGTTCCCATACTTGGCCGCTTGATCCTCCCCGCCCACTTCGACCGAGTCACGGTGGAAGGTGATGGTCACCCGAGGGTCAGGGATCGTTGTAAAGCCGAAAGTGTTGACGTCGCTGTTGAGAGGACCGATTCTCAAGACCAAGTCACACGATTGGGCCCACGGCATGTATACGTGATTCCCGGCCACTCCGGCATAGATGCCATGGAAGTTGTAGTAGCTCTCGTTGACGATGCCCTTGCCGAACGGGGTCGTCGAGGTCGGGAAGCCCGTCAGCCGCACCAGTTCGTCGGCCTCCTCGCTGATGCCGTATCGGGAGGTGAAGCCGTCGACGATGATGAATGGCTGCTTGGAGGTGTAGATCTTTTCCAGAATCAAGTCGATCTCTGCGCCCTCGAACCCCTCATCGTTGGTGGGGATGGACAGGTCGATGGGCTGGTCGAGAGCAGACGCGGGAACCTTGGCCTTGACCATGTTCGTCGGAAGCTCGATGTAAACCGGTCGACTTTGCATGACGCATTCTCTCAGAGCGTGGTCGATCATGTGGGTCGCCGTGCTCGCGTCCGTCAAATTGGCCTGGGCCACGGTCACTTTGGCCGCCATTTCAGCAAACAGTCTGAAGTTGCCGTCGCCGAGAGAGTGATGCAAGCACATGCCACTGTCCTGGGCGGTCGTAGGCGGGGTCCCCACGACGTGAACCACGGGAGCCATTTCGGAATATGCGCCACCAATGGCGTTGATCGCAGAGAGCTCGCCCACGCCAAAGGCCGTGACAAGAGCCGAGATGCCTTTGATCCTTGCATACCCGTCTGCCGCATATCCAGCATTGAGCTCATTGGCGTTACCCACCCAGTCCAGGCCTGCCGGGACGATATAGTCGAGAGCGGTGAGATTGTAGTCACCGGGAACGCCGTGAATGCCCCGGACTCCCAGCTGATGGAGTCGGCGGAAGAGAAAGTAAGCCAAATCGACTTGGGCTGCCATTGATAGTGGGGTCACAGTTCGAACACGACGATTGGGGAACCAAGATTCCCAACGGAGGACATGGGCCGTCGCCTCAGCGCTTCGACAATAGACGGGCGAAGAAAAGATGCGAAGCGACGGTCGGATTTATCTAACCGGCTGGTCGACGGCGAGCTAAGCACAGTCAGCCTCGCAACGCGGCATTATATGATGGGAGCATATCAAAGACGAATCATGGATGTGATAGAGTACCGAATCAGACTCCGCTGGCGGATTTGACCCGCACGCGGTGGATCCATTCATGGATTTGATGACCGCATTGCAGGGCAAACACGGCTTCTGACGGTTGCTGACGGCACAGGCTCGGCTCTACACCTCCCTTGGTAGCAGCCATCGCGATTGAATACCCGCGCGTGATGTCTGTCTGTGTCAGAAAGTAAAGTTCCACGGCCATCTCTGCTTGCTCACTCCTGATCATTCCTCTCGTGCGCGTGCATCTTCAACCGCCTTTTGCCAATCCGTCCATTTCATGTACGTTCCGAGGATGACGGTGACACAACCCAGGCCGAGACCTGGCCCAATCCACAGGCCAACCAAGCCCAGGTGGGGAGGTCCGAACGTCAGCAAAAATGACAACGGCAGAGCAAACAGATAGTAGACTGCGAGATTGACCCATCCACCAATCTTTTGTCTCCCGAGCCCACGCAAAAGCGCGTTCGAGATGGCCGTCGTGGCGTCGAAGAATTGTGCGGCGGCCACGACCGGAATGACCGCGGTGATGATCCGTTGGACCTTCTCGTCATTGGTAAAGATCGAGGCGAGGGTGTGGCGCAACGAGGTCAACAGAATAATGTCAAATGTGCCGATCAGCGCAAAGAGCACATAATGTGTCCGCCACGCGGTCCGAGCGGCTCTCAAAGCCCCATAGCCGATCAGATTCCCAAATCGCGTGGACGCCGCGATGGAGATGGGGAATGGGATGTGGTACATGGCGATGCCCATGGTCATCAGGACCGACTGAGCGGCCAGGTACTGAGCCCCGAGATAACTGGCCGAGATGGTCAGGATGTCGAACGCGAGCCATTCGGACAAGGTCATCAGCACGCCGGGAACGGCCAACTTGACCATGGGTCCCCAATTCTCACAGGCCTTGCGGATATCTAAGCCAGGCCAACACTGCAACGTCGACGGCGCTACGAAGCGGACGTAGAGCGTCAGGACAATGGGCTGCAGATTGTTGGAGACGGCCACCGCCAAAGCAGCCCCCTGGAAGCCGAGTCCCAGACGGAAGACCAGCAAATAGTTCCAGAGGAGGTTCAGGGGCGCACAGATCAGCAGGACCGCGAGACAGGCATGGAAATCACCCTGTGCCTGGGTCAGGCGTTTGCCGGCCTCGAAGATGCCATAGCCCGGTGCGCCGAGGAGATAGATTTGCAGGAACTTTCCGGCCAGAATGGCCTGCTCCTTCTCGGGGACCATCAGGGCCAAAATCCAAGGGGAACACATCCACGCAGCACCGATGGGAATGGTGACCAAGCACACCAAGGCACACATGCGTTGCACGTTCAGTCCCACGAGGTGTTTCTTGCCGCTTCCAAATGCCTGCGACGTGAGCGTATCGAGACTGGTCGCCAGTCCCTCATACACACAAAGCCCCGTGATGTTGGCCATCATGCTGGCGAGAGACGCGGCCCCCAGTTCGTTGGTCCCCAAGCGGCCCGCCACAAACACGGTCACGAGGCTGAACGAATACTGGAGGATGTAGGTCAGAATGAGCGGGGCGGAATATTTGGCGAGCAGCGTCGCCTCCGCCGTGAAAGTCGTTTCAAGGTCCGGATTTTTGAGGAAGCTGACTTCCTCCTCGCCCGCCGTGCCATAGTCTTCGTCGGGTACGGAACTGGCAATGGCTCTGCGCTCGCCGTCGAGGCCTGCCTCGTTGAGGAGCGCCGTTGTTTCGGAGGCGCGATGTGCCGCCATTTTCAGCACCTTGAGACGCTGGGCTTGAAGGAGCAGCCGCTTGTGAGGAAGTCGAGGCGGACTCTTCAAACTGGCCAACGCATGACTGATGACAGTGTTGGATACATTCAGCGGTCAAGACCCGAGTTGAAGAGAATATATGGAGTCATTTCGTAGTCGGGCCGGATAATCTTACCCAAGTGAGCACTTGCATGATGAGTTGGACTTTGCTCTGCAACCCGCACTTTCGGGAGCGGTTAGTGGAGAGTTGATCCCGAGTGGAGTACAGACAACTTATCAGTGGCCCGAAACGCCATGGCCATGCTGGTACAGACCATCGACTGACTGACTATAGTCCAGGCGGCGGTACATGGTCTGGAACCGTCAAGCGACAACTCACGAGCTGGTCTTGCAAGACTGAACGGTCTCGACCGTGTCAGAGAGATGGTGAGAGGCTGAAAATCCGTGTGCTCGTTATTCTGGGTAACCCATCCAACGCGTCAGATCGCGTCTGCGGGGCCGCCAATAATGGTGGTCCCTCATAAACTCGTGGCTGGTGAAACACCAACCGCATTGCCCTCACAATCAGAACGTTGCGCTCCATTTGTCTGCGAGGAGAAGACGAGTCCACCGCAACTATGACTGCCTCGACGTCTCCTCACAAGTTGGCTTCTCGCCATCCTCTCCCGTCCCCAGACCCGATTTCCGTCAGACTGCCTGAGTCTCCCGACAAGAACGCCGCACGACCACTGCGCCGGTTGCAGTCGCACAATCAACTCTCTTCTCGTCCGTCCCGTGGCTTGTTGGTGAAGCCGTCCAAAGAGCAGCTGAAGCCAAATACGCCCGCGCCGACTGGTTCTCTCCCGACCCGCGCTCGCGCCAACAGCGACGCTCCCATGCCGTTGGATCGGCCTCGTGTCTCTCGCCGACCGCTGACCACGATCGCCCATCCTTCTTCCAGCACGACGGCTTCATCGAATCACCACAGTCGCAAGTCAAGCCTGGAGCTGACTTTGCGCGATGGCCCGCCTCCCGGCACCAGCCCGGCCTCTGCGTTATCCCTGCTCCGACACTCGATTCTCACCTCAGGCGTCACCGCGACAAAAGAAGGCATGTCCGACTACAGAATATACCTCTGGCTCACGCTCCTGAACATTCCTGCTCTCCGGACAGATACCTACCTTTCTCTCATCCATCGAGGACGCAGCCCAGCGTACGAGAAGATCTCTAACGACGTCTTTCGGACATTGGCCACCGACACCCTCTTCAAACGTCGCGTCACCGACGCCAGTCTCACTCGCCTGCTGAACGCCACGGCCTGGCGCATTCACGACGACCAAACCGCTCTCCCCCCCGGCGCGCCGCAAACGCAAATCCAGGCAGAGTACATTCAAGGCATCAACGTTCTGTCGGCACCACTGCTGTACGCCTCGCGATCCGAGGCTCAGGCATACGCCATCCTCACCGTCCTCCTCACCCAGCACATACCCACCTACCTTTCCCCGACCATGTCCGGCGTTCACCGAGGGCTGGAGTTAATCGACCGCATTCTCGCGTTCATCAACCCGACCCTTTCCTCCTTCCTCCTATCCAAATCCCTTCCGGCCAAAATCTACGCTTTCCCTTCTGTCCTGACCCTCTGCGCCTGCACCCCACCACTTCCCGAAGTCCTGAAACTCTGGGACTTTCTGTTCGCGTTCGGAGTGCATCTGAACGTCGTGTGTGTGGTGGCCCAGCTTTTGTTGTTGAAAGATACACTGCTTGAGAGCCAGAGTCCGGGCAAGATCCTGAGGAGCTTTTCACACCTGAATGCGGACGAGGTCATTAAGATGACGCTGCTGATCGTCCGCGATCTACCGGAAGTCTTGTATGCGGAGGTCGTGGTGCATGGGAGAATGTGAATGTCGACCAATTCTCCTGGCCATGATGTTCAAGTTACGTTGACTGATTATGTGATCACGACGGCATGACCAATTAGACTCTTTCTGTTTCTCGACCTCTCTCTATTCTCTAACCAGTGTGAATGGTTCGGACAGTTTGGCTCAGCAATGCCATCATTCTCTACACTGGGGGTAATGATGATGAAGGAGACGCCTCAAAAATAACGGCGACATGGACTCGTGTACCTGTGGCAGATGTAATCGAATGCTTGCTGCTGTCAGCGCAGCTGTGGAGCGGTTAGAGGAGGATCTATAATGTTGTCCGCCACTGCCAGCACATGACTTATAAAGGTTCATCTGCCATTTTTTCTTCATACACACAACGCTCGCACATACAGTCACCACCTAGAACTTCCCGCAACCTCGCTCGGCGCTCGCGATAGTCCTTCTCGTTGACATCGGTGTAGTGATTCCATATTTGTTCTCCCGCCATGATCCCATGCCACTCGACATGCTTAGGGATATCAGGACGGGTCCACGCTCTCGTCGAGACAACGGTTAAATTCCTGACCCCGGATGGTTTCCAGGTAACGTTCGGATTGCAGCTGTGATTTGCCAGACACCACAATGGATGGACCGCCGCGATCTCCGGCGTGCCTGTCCACGTCGACTGCTGTGCATCTGCCACACCGCGGAATTTGGCGAACAGGGTCTGGACCATCCACCAGTCGTAGTTCTTCAGCCAATGGGCACTGTACGGTCGGCACTCGGGTCTCGAGTGCATGAGGATCTCGAACCACTGAAGAGGCAATTCAACATGATGTCGTAAACTGTAGGGTAACGTATGGGGGCCGGAATGGCTGGGGACATTTTCTGGTACGGGAGTGGCCGCAAAATCTCCCCAAAGATACTTTGTCTCAAACAGGTCAAGAGGGTGCTTGCCTTGAGTCTCTGCCATTTGTAGCGTTCGCGCAAGCAGCAAGAAATACAAGTCCCACTCGGCAGTCGTCGAACTCTCTGCCCGGCCGAGGGTCTGGATATCGTCGTTGCCACTGGATCCTGGACAGAAAGGCGCCTCATATGGTGGATAGTCGTCGTCATCATCGTCGCTGCTGTCCTCGTTGTTGTCATCGTTTGGTGTGTGGTACTTCTCCTTCGCCGCTCGATAACAGTCCTCTGAACAGAAAGGGATACCACAGCCGGGGCAATAGCGTCTCAGGTCTTGTGGAATGTTTTCCACATCAGCAGCACAAGCGTCACAAAGTGCCTCCCCGTGCGGTCTGATTCCGGTCAACACGGAACGCTCTTCGAGGATTGTCGCACCTGGAGGAAGATCTCTCATGGCGTAGAGGCCAAGTTGACAGGATGACGCCCCTAGAGCTGTTGGTGGAGGGGATACCACATTTCCATGTACATCCGTGGCATGAGTGCCGTTGAGAGCCGGCAGGAGAGAGCGTTTCACCTCTAAATCGCGGGAAACATTCTTCAGGCTGCTATTGATCTCCTGCACCGCCTCGCTCGACATCCGCTCCGGTTCATGCTCATTCCAGGGATAAATCTGCCTTTGGCTCCACCCAAACAACGACGACGGGGATCTGTTCTGGGAAGCACCGTGATCCACAGGGGTAAAAATCACGAAGCCGTCATTCAATCGGCACTCGACGGCCTCCTCGATCGCACCCTCGCTCCGTCCGGCCGGACACAGCGACCGCTGTGTGTTGAGTGCCTCTTCATACCACAGGTTGGCCTGCTGGCCGCAGCCGAGGGCCGTAGCACATCGGCACAGCACGACCAAGCACTCATATTTGAACCTCCGCACGCTGCTGTCTTGGTTGTGCGGGTGACCTTTGTCTTCGTCAGCGGCGGCAGCGAAGCCTTCGTCCGGCACGAGATCTGACACCTCAACACCCTCTAAGACCACCTCACACAGGGTGTACGCCACGTACGCGTCCGCAAGCGCGAGCTCATGGTACGCCAGCGCCTCGTACACCGCAGCACGCTCGAGAATGAGGCGGGGGGAGAGAGTCGGAGTGCTAGATTCGGACCCAGACCCAAAGTCCGCCAGAAGCATCGTCAGCTGGTGCCGCAGCAGTAGCAGGGATGCATACTGCTCTTCGCGACTCGGGAGATCCTTGACCTCCGATAGTATCGGGAAGAGAGCATCACGAGGCTTCTGCCGACATCCTGCTTCACTCTCAACTTGGACTCGTCGAAGACGCGACGCCCGAGCGAGAATCTCTTGTCGAGTGGCAGTCGGTAATACGCCAAAGATTCGTTCCAGGTATTGTGGAAGTCGATTTTCTATCGACAATTCAGACTCGGGCTGAAAGTTGGATTTAAGCCCATGAACCTCCATCAGCTGTTAGGGACTGCAAAATGGGACTTTCCAAGGCATCGCCAGAGAAAGTTTGCCACAGAGGAATAATTTTCACGTCACAGACCGAGACCTTTACTGACGAGATCTTAGCAAGGTCAAGCAGTCCCTGCGAGTTGTATTGCAGTTTGTGCATCAAAAAGTCTTGGCAGCAGGTATCCGCAAGAGTGATTCATGACAGTATCCAAGTTATTAATCCCCAGATATGATGATTCAAATACAAATTGTCTCGTCCATTACCACAGGTTGCACGTCCAACGAGGCAACCAGCCTAAATCTTCTAGATGCTCAGATCCTGCGCCTCGATTCCCAACAGTCCCTTGTAGGGGTGGAAAGAACTTGCGAGAGGTCGAACTGGCTGGCGCAACATTGTATCACATGACCTGACCAAGAGTTTAGTCAGCGCGCCCTCAGGAGAAGGGAGAGCATCTTACCAGACAATTCTCATCATTCACCACGATGGTGGCACCCTGCCCGCCAAACCCCTGCCCGGTAATGGCCTGAATCTGTCCTCGTTGAAGGGCGGCCGCAAATCGAGCGAGCATACCCTCCTGCATGACACCCGTGATGTCAGCGTCGGTGCTTCTCAAATCAAGTGCAGCCCGGACAGGATCCACGCCCTTGCAAAGAGCTCTTCCATCGAACTCACCGTCACAAACGCGTCGCCCAGTCCTCGCCTCCTTTCTGCATCGTTTTGACTGGTGATCTCGTAGCATCGGTGCATGGCCCGACGACTCTTGAGACCTCCGACGGCCACTCCGGTGGCACCCTGTTCTCCTTCGTTGGCGTGCTCGCCTTCCTCGTCCTCGTCTTGCCGTGCTCGTCTCGCGGGCCGGCCGCCGAAGCGTAGCGAACTGTGGACGCTTCCACCAGGGTTTGCAATGTCAATTCCTCGTTCCGCGGCTTCTCGTTCCCGGCTGTCTCCACCGGGTCCAAAGATCTTGATCGTGCTGTCGATGCCGCTGCAGGCAATCATCGGCTCGTATGGATGCCCTTGCACGACGTTGACCACTTCCCCATCTCCTTCCAAGATGTTGAGAATCTTGGTCGTCTTCCGGTCCCAGATGAAAAAGTGGCCATCGTCAGAGCCGCTGACGACATACTCGTCGTTGAGACCATAGTAGTTGACATCTTTGACCGTGCGGGTGTTGCAGTGGCCCTTGTACACTTTCGTGTGCGACGAATAAGGGACGTGCAAATTTACAGACGCCCTTTCTTTCGACCGGCCGAAGGCGATTCGACGCCGGAATATGGGGTGCTCCTGTCCGCCATCGTCGTCGTCGTCATCCTCGTCATCGTCATCGTCATCATCATCATCCACGGCATTGTCCGAGCCAGTATCGCCACCGGAGCCATCACCATCGGAGCCATCACCATCATCTTCATCTTCGTTATCTTGGTCACCTCCCCTGGTCGGCTCGTATTCGCCGGTGCTCTGCACCCCCATCTCCACGTCAGACCGGGCAGAACCATCTGTCGTCTCACGAGCGGTGTGTGGAGAATGTGTCGAGATGGCGCTCCGTGCCTGCTCCAGCAATGCCTCCACGACCTCGTCTTCCTCATGTGGATTAATGTCCTCCTGTGATCTCTCCAGTTCCTCCGATTCATGAAGGATGTGCAGCCGTAAACCGCCAAAGGCACGATTGACAAAGTCAGAGGTCACTCCTTCCGCCGCTCGCATGAGCAACGATCGGCCGACCTTGACCCCCCAGAATCGAGCCGCGGCTCCTTTGTCCATGACGCGAATGGTGGTGCCAGGGCTGGACAAGTCCACCCGAAACTCCGAAGGACCCTGTCTCATTTCAAGCCTGATGCCCGCAACGGCCCGTGTAAATGCTTGCACGGCGGCTTTCTGACTCGCAAAGACCACCCGGGTCTCATCTCGCTCAAAGCGATTCGCATCCAGGTCGACAATGGGGCTGTCGTCATCTGCCAGTTCTGAGAGATAGGCTTGCAGCTTCGGGACGAAGGTCCCAAGATTGTCAGCCGCATCGAGTGGAAAGCGTGGGCTTTCACCGCTCAAGGTCGGCGGCCTCTTGAACCCTTCCAGGACGGCGTGTTGGCCACCATCCAGCCAGAGTAAGATTGCTTTGAGGAAGTCGTAACAAAATCTCGCCTCCCGGGAGATGGTCTGGCCTTCGTGCGCGGCAGGCTTGATGTGGATAAAATGTACTAACCGGGGGTCCGGCGCAGAGCTCGCGGTCTGCAGTCGGCCTCCGAGCACTCTTGCCAGACAACCGGCCGCCTGGACAAACCGCCAGCTGGCCTGGCGGTTCCTCCTCAACGTGTTTTGGAAGGTGACCTCTTCTTCCGTCGGATTGACCGGATAAGACCACGTGCGCATGATTTCATCCATCTGAGGGAGAAGCGTCGCACACTGACCGAGCGCGTTGGTGAATACCTGTGTAAAAGGGGTCAGCTCAGCCGCCGAATTTTCCGATGATAGTGCCATTTCCTCTCTCATGGATGCGGAAAAGTCGAACATGGTCCTCCGGAGCATGACGAGAGACCTCGCCACCCGCTCGCCCAGCGCCTGGGCTTCGGTGAGCAAGATGTCATGTGAAGCGTGAACGGTGAAGACGGGTTCGTCGCCTCCGTCTTCAGACTCGCCATTCTCGTGTCGCACATGGAGGGCAGGGTGAGGGCCATCCTCGGCGACGTTGTCCCCGACCCTGCGCAGCCTTCTGCTGCGGCTGGCCGTCTCTCCGAGGCTGCTGGAAGAGGCATTGGCCCTCGTCCGTTTTCTCTTGCGGTCTGAATGATTCTTCAGCCGGGAGACCCGAAACTCTTCGTCTTGCTTGGCATCGGCATCTCGAGCGTCGGGGCTCTTGACGATGTCGAAGCTGTAGATATGGTCTCCCGACCATGAAGCAATCATGTCGTTCGGATTTGCGTCACTGATCTTGCAGGACGTGATATGTCCATGATCGTGAGTGTTCATCCTTCTGCGATTGTTGGGCGCAAATCGTCTGACACATCTCGTGGCCTCGGCCATGGCTTCGTCGTCATTGGTGCCCGCCGCCGGGGTGCGTCCTGCGGGCTGACCTTTCTCATTGGCCAGGTCACGGCCTATCATTCGTCGGTCGTGCAGGAAGCAATGAAGATGGGCCCCTCCCAGGGCAATGTAATGGGGCTGGTTCGCCGCACAGGAGATGCTGTTCAGGTCCAGGGCATATTTCCGGTAGGAGATGAGCGGGGGTGGCACATTGCCGGCATCGTCGTCAGGTCCAGGGCGGAACCGTGCATAACCACGCCCTTCCCACCGCGGAGGATAGGCCGATGACGGCTGTCTCAGGTCCCATTGTCGTACCTCGCCGTCCTCAGAGCAGGTCAGGAAGAGGTAGGGGCTGGACTCGGTGACGATGCGCTTCACGCGGTCCGCATGGCTGCGGTAGATCCGGGCGTTGGTGTTGCCGTCGTTCAGCCACCGTGCATGTCGAAAGAAGTTGTTAAACCTCCTGCTCCTCGTGCTCGCGGACAAACTCGAGTCCTGTGAGACATTTTGGCCGCCGCCGCCGCCGCCACCACCATATTCGAGGTCAAAGACGCGGACTTCCGAATCGCCGGCGCATGTGACGACGGTCCGGTCACTCGAGTGTGGCATAAACTTGACGGAGAAGATGTTCGCATGGTGGCCAGTGCTGACACTGGTGTTGAGGGTAAAAGGTTTGGCTAGGCCAGCAGGATTGTAATCCCAGATGTTGAGATAGGTATCATCCGAGCCAGAGGCGAGAAGGTTGCCACCGGTTGACCAACTACCCCAGTCAGTATGTGTCGACAGCCGGTGTGGGAAGAGGACGACTCCACCTGAGGGCGTTGACACAACCCGTGTGACCTCCAAGCTGATTAACGATGTCGAGGTCTTCCACCCAGGCCTTGTCCCCGTACAAAGATTTGACCGACTGATGGATCCGCTTTTGGCCGAGGGATCTTTTCAACAACCTCACATCAAACGTGTCCTCCATGGCTACTCGATCCGAAGAGGCAGGCGCGGCCAGACAGGCATGTTTCGAGATGGAAAAGGCAACACCTCGGCACGAGGGAGGCGTCGAGGATGATGATCGGTCAGGACAAGGTCTGGCCGGTCGCGGCGCAGGCTGTCGATGGGATGGATCTGATAGGATGGGATAGGTTGGAGGATGGAACAGGTAAGAAATGCACAAGGTTGATGACCGCTGCGGGTGAACTCATACGCCAGTGGCGCAGATTTGGAATCACCGCCGCTGGTGCCCCTAGTGTCTGATGCGACACGGCTACCCAAAAATGCCGACTCAATGCTGGATTTGTCTGATGATAAGTCGGACGCCTCAATATTTACAAAATGCTGAGTGATGAAGTTGCATACGTCCGCAAGCGATCCCGGCCGATGATGTCGGAGATGCGTACTCCACACCTGGCCAAGACAAGGCTACACGTGGGAACCTCACTACCACAACCTCATGAGCCTCGGCCTGGTCGGTGCCGTCCAGATACCTTCCTTGCCAGGGCAATCATAACGCGACTCATGCCTGGCCGCTGTGGTCCTTCTCATGCCTGCGTTGGCAGTGCCGACATGCGGGATATAGTTCGGCACACAACGGCGCCACAGCGCGGCCAACGACGAAGACGGCACCAGATACGCGTCTTCCTACACGGCCTTTGTTTTGGCCTCCACTCCTCTTCTGCGTCGGTCTTTTTGGTGGCGGCTCATACAGGCCTTGCCGTTTGCTCGGCCGTAAATCTCTCGCTCAGTCATGAGAGCCAGGCAGAGATGGCAATTTGTGGTTCGCTTGCAGGCTTTGTGGCCGGCGGGGGGGCTGACTTGGTGCAAACCGGTCGATTTGATAGCATACCGGGCTTGAGACCGCTTGACCCTGGCCATGTGCGATGAATGCGAAAGCAAGCCGAGGTAGCGAAACGAGCGTATTTTCGACAGGCCCTGGTGCTGTCCTTTAGGTTCATGATCTAGCTCCATCAGGTAGCTGACGTCCTCCTTCAACTGTCATCTTCCGCACGCCTCGTCTTTCTCGTCAGCCGACGCCGGACGTGCTCCATCGCGCTGATGGCATGGTCGATCTGCTCGGTTTCCCCGACCAAGTCCTGCAATGTTGCCTCCATTTCGGCACACCGCTGTCGGAGCCTCACCACTTCTTGCCTCAGTTCCTCGAGAGAAGCCGAGGCGAGCACATCGTCACTTGCCTCGGACGTCGTCGAGCCGGACGCCGGTCCTGGGTGTGCTGCCCTGATGACCCTGCTCGATTCAAGTTCCTCAATCCTGGCTTGCAGCGCCGCCTGTTCCCGCTCCCATGCGTCCCGCTCGGTCTTGTAACGGCGAGCTTCATCCGCGCCCTTGAGTTGCAGTTGAGAGGACATGGCCATGATTTGCCTCCACTGCGCACTGTCGGAAGTGGACTGCTTGTGCACCTCATCGCGTGACTTGGCCAGGTCGTCGACTTGCTCTTCCAGCGACTGAACCTGTCGCTGAAGCCGGATTTTCTCTTCTGTGAGCGTGTTAATCTCATGGTCGGACACCTGGGACTTCTTATCCAAGGCATTGCAGCGGATTTGCGATCGAGAGAAGGCGGCCAAAAGTTGATCGTGTTCGCGTTGAAGGGTTTGTAGTGCGAGGGTTTTTGTGGAAATCTGATGTTGCAGGTCCTGAAGATGCGTCGTCTGTACCGCGTGTGTGGCGGTCGTGGGCGAATACGGGGCCGGGCCCGCGCTTCTCGAACCTGGGAACGCCGCCCCCGGCGGAGAGGGAAGTGTCCGAGCAGACGGTTGTGACTGCATGGGAGACTGCCCCGAGCCAAACACGGAGCTGGAAGAGGACGGGTGAGAGGGAGACGACTGTGGTGGGCCGCCCATAGGCGTCTGTTCGAATACCTGGCTTCGTTTCATCTCGTCCGGTGACATCAGGGACGACAAGGTCGGCTCCCAAGGTCGAAGCATTTGATCAGAGCGCTGCTCGGGGCCGCGGCGGTAGTAATCATCGTTTCGCCCCGAGTCGGGCGGGAGAGGCATTCGCCATGGGTCATTTAAAGCCGTAGGCGATTGCCCCGACACGGACGGCCGTCGCATGTCGTTGACATGGGGCCGCGGCACAAGATCGGCCAAAGGTGGTAGGCCAGGTTTGGTGCCTGCAGCCCCCTGCAGCATCCGCGATGTATTCCGGATCTCGTTGACGGCCCATGCCAGACCGTGTCGAAGTCCTTGCTTAGTCACTTCCCCTCCGATTTCCTAGAGGGTGGTCAGCGTCGCACGGTGTCCTCCTCCGTCCACAAAGACGACTTACCTCAATCGGACTCGGCCCCCCAGACGGGATGGAAAATGCGTGGGTGATGTCTGCCTGGAGCTCGAGCAGGCCTCTGACGATCGCCATCACCATGGCGTCGGTGCCAGAACAGTTGGCGCAGACTCCACCCGGGTCGGCATCGACAGGACCACGGTCTGGCCTCCGCGTTCGAGAATAGAGCTCGTCGTCGGGCCGTGGGTGACGGTACTGAGTGCTCTAAGGCCGAGACATGTCAGTCAGTGGAGTGGTTGCGATGAAGTAGCGCGAAAAAGAAGGCCTGCAGCGAGGATTTACATATGGTTCCAAAAGCTGCACCGTGCCAGCGTCTTGTTTGGCGTCCGCCTTGTATTCCACCCGGGCGCGTTTCTGAGGTCTCTCGGCCATATGTTCATGTGGGCTCGACCCTCGCACCGACCACGCCGATATTTCTGTCGGTGACGAGGCCTCGGTCAACGAGCCTGGATACGGCTGATCCAACGGCTGATCCACCGGATGGGGCGTCCGTTTTCGCAAATCATGTTCGCCCGAGGTCTCAAACTGTCCACGGGGCCGTATCGGCTCTGGCGCACTGCTGACTCGCGACAGCATGGGACCAGACATGCTCAACGTTGGCCGCTTCGCATCCTCGGGGTTCCCGGCGGCCACCAGAATGGACGTATCACTTTCCATCACCTCCGCCGGCATCCCGCCTGCTTCCAGTATGCTCTGCAAGGCCGTGAGCGCAATCCAACATTGGAGATGGTCGGCTCCCAGCACCGGCTGTGTCGCGGGACCGGTCTCGGTGGTGGTTCAACTCAGAATGGCCGCGCTCGAAGCTCAAGGAGGATGTGGCATATTTTCCGAGAGGACGGCCGCGGGCAGAGCGCGCACATAGCCTCGATTTCCGAAGCAGGCGCAGTGTCGATGGAATTTTCGATCACAGCAAACAGGGGCCTCGTTCCCAGCGGAGCCGAGGTCAAGAATGAGCATAAGTTGGGCCCACCAGAGGAAAATGGACCTCACAAAAAGGACGGCCAACACTGGACGAGTGAGACAAGGAAGAATGGTGGCAAGGGGAGTCCGCCAGGGCAAGCTCTCACCCGAGCGTGGTCCCGCGGTGCAGGCAAAGGTCAGGGTGGATGGATCCGACGCACATCAATTAGGTAATCCATCGCGTTAAGCTTGAACATAAGTAGAAGCCGCTGTCGTGAGACTGCAACTCCAAGCTGGGTCAAAGTCCGCACACGCCAGGCATCGCAGAGGAGGAGGATCGTGGGAAGCCCCCTGCTCACTCTGGCTCGTGGTAACCTGGCGCCACGTTGATCTCCGAGTGTGTGCACCACGAGAGCGCCGATTGTTGGTGCCATCGCTTCAAGCCGCCGGGATCCTCGGCATCGCGCGGTCACCACAGCGGTCGACTTGGACACAATAACTGCACGTCGACTAGGGAACTGGAAAGCTACTCTCAGCATACCGACCAGACTGACTCCATTTCTCCATCTCCGTCATTGAAACGGTCGCGTTTCCGTCAGGGGTGCACCGTGAGTCCCACAATCAGCATCCCCAGCGGGCCTGTCAGCGTGAAGGGGAGACAACTTTGCGCTACTCGCGACTGGCGACTCGCTACTCGTTGCTCGGTGTTCATCATACATTACGGCCTTACGGGACTGGGACCACCAGCATGAGTAAGGTCCATTCACCAGCTCCACACCGAATATCAATGGGGTCGACGCGCCATCGCGGGTGTCGATCCGGCCTCAATGCATCCTAAATTCGGCGGCCTTGTTTAATACCCGCGTGGTCGCCTGCCTCTCAGCTACCAGCCTAATACTCTCGGCCTCGTCACCCGACAAGGATGAGCCGAGAGCTTTGGTGGCGCGGGCGATGACAAAGTTCCTCTCTGTCGTCCCTCCGGAACAACGTCCATCTTATCCTCCGGCAGATTCCCACGAGCCAGATGACGTACCACGGACTCCTTGGCCAGGCTCACCATTCTCCCAGACGCCTATCCTTCGGCTTGGCTGCTCGCTCTGTGGTTGCACATCCTCCAAGGCCTTTGTCATCGAAGTCGCAATCCAATCCTGTTCGTGCCGCAAGATTCCTGTCTCCACTTCTCTGCATGTCTGAATTTCCTCCATCATCCTGTGTGCAAGCAGAGAGTGCAGATTGAGCACGGCGGCGATCGCTCCCGCCTCCTGATCCGATCGGAGGATGTCGAGCGATTTGACGCACACCATGAGCTGATGGTACAAAGAGGAGGCGGAATCCGACCATGACGGAGCCATTCGTTCGACGAAATGTACGGTGCCTTCGCCGGTTCGGGCTTGTATAATGGATGCCACGTTCGTGTGCCACTGATCAAAGTCATCCATGAGCTTCTCAAAAGCACCGCCTGTCTTTGCCAAATCGTCCAGTTCCTCCATGGAGCTGCCAAGGATTTGTAACTTTTGTTGCCCTGAATACCCGTTTTCATTCTCGAGCCAGTCCTTGAGGGCCACCGCATTCACCTTCTCCTGTCGTACTCGCTCCAGTGTCTTCACTTGGTGCCGTTGCCGTTCTACATCAGCAAACTCTCTCCGAAGTCTCGACTTGATGCTGGCTTCAAATAGCCTGAGCGATTCTCCAGACTTCTCATGGACCAAGGAGAGTTGCAACAGCTCGTCTTGTAGGTGCACGGCTTCGGCCCGTTGCCCAAGCGTCTCGTGCTGACCCGCCCTGTTGTCGCCACTGGCTGCGGACCGCACTCCGAGATGCCGTTCGGCCTTTTTGGGACTGTAGTGCTGTTGGGAAACGTCGAACTCTGGTTTGGGAGTGGTTTTCTTTCCACTTGCGGCGCCCGCGTTCCTTGACGAAATGCCTGATATCAAGGGCCGGCCAGTCCTCTTGACCAAGGCGCTAGAGGGCGCCATGGACAAAGAGCTCGCATTTCTGGTATGTGTTCGTGGAAGATCAGATGGTCCCACCTTTGGCGGAGCGGCCTTCAAAGGCAAAGATGGTTTTGGATGAGGAGTAGCCTTCCCGACGGGTTCCAAGGATGTCATGGACAGGCTCTTAGCATGACTTACGGCGAGACGACTGGCCGTGACAGCCCCGGCTCGGGGACGACGGGGCAATAAGGAAGAGGACTGTGCGTCCCCCTTGCCATGATCGAGGAGAGATCGAGCACTGGCTCTATCAGCCCTCCCTCCAAGAGTCGGTGGAGCTTTGATCCGAGACTCTGCTCCGGCCTGCTGAGACGCCGTATCAGGGCCGGCGGTTCGTGCAGGCTGGGTACGTGTTGGCAAAGGCATGCCGGAGAAGAGTTAGGTCGATGGTAGTGGTAGCAAGTTTCTGCCAGACGATAATTGTTCGGTATTCATATCTAACTCGAATGCATATTCGTCATCATTACCTGGAGCAACGTTGCTGCATACTGGAGTCAAGTTGAGTGGTAAACAAAGGCCTTGGCGCTTGGTCTGTGGTGGCCGCCAACCTCAACTGAGCACATGTCAATGAGCCATGATCTCACTCAGAGGAAGACCACAAGTCGATTTTCTATTTGACATAGAATCGTTGGCGGCCAGCATTGAGTTATATAAAGTCTCAGTACCAGGTTCTCCCCAATAGGCGATCTTGCCCTCGGAGACAAAACTGCAGGCTGTGCCAAATGTTTCCGGAGTGTTAATATATAAGTTGCTACCGTTCCTCCGTCCTCTTGCTGTCTTCATTGGAACTTCTACCCATAAGCACTCGAGTACCTAATTGTCCGAGTTCCACTCAGCTCCAGCTTACCACTATAATCCTTCAGCTTACACTAGGGTCCTTCAGCTAGGATCCAGCTACAATAGGATCCTTCCACTGACGCTAGGATCCTTCTTGCTTACCACTAGACCCTTCCATCACTATGTCGACCAACAAGAATGAGAAGCTTTTATGGGATTCTTCCGAGTTCACCAAAATGTACCAATCTGCGGAAAAGTTGACTGGCGTATATGGCAAGCTTCTGCTCGAGCAGGCTGGGCTCAACGCAACCTCTGGGGCCGAAAAGCTCGTTGTTCTTGATAATGCATGCGGTACAGGAGTCGTCTCGGCCAACCTCATGGACATGCTCAGCGACGAGTCCAAGGATCACCTAGAACTCACCTGTGCCGACTTGGCCGACTCCATGGTTGACTTTGTCCAGAAGCGGAGTGCCAGTTCCGGATGGAAAGGGACAAGAGTCGTGAAGGCTGATGGCCAAGTAGTGCAAACCCAAAGACTCGGTCTGGTCGGTCCCTTCTGCTGACTCGTAGACTATCAGGATACGAAACTTGCCGGTGCTCACTACACACACATTTTGGTCAACTTTGGCCCCATGGTGTTCCCCAACCCGTCGGCCGCGATCCAGGAATGTCACCGGATGCTCCGACCTGGGGGCGTCCTTGGTGTTTCGACATGGCAGAAGATTGGCTGGCTCCCGGATATTCGCGCAGCATTCGCAACAACCACGGACTTGCCACCCTTTCCCTCCGACGACCGCGTCATGAAGGCCTCGTCGTCCGACGGTCACTGGGACGATGCCAAGTGGGTAGAGAAGAATCTTGCCGACCATGGCTTTGACGACGTCAATGTCCAAGTCGTCCCGAGGCAGAGTCGGTTGGAAAACGTGGACGAGTTCATGATGCTTTTGCCGGGCACAGTCGGTCTAATCATCAACAAGTTCTGGACCGCAGAAGAGAAGCAGAAATGCACCACGGTGTGCAACGAGACGGTGAAGAAGTACATGAGAGGAAAATATGGCAGCGGCGCCGTCGTGTGGGATTGGGTCGCCATCTTGGCCACAGCGAGGAAGCTGACGAGACGGATTGGTTGAACATCAGCCGGAGGAGACAAGGAGAAAATCTCGAGCGTGTGAATCGTTTCTTCGGAGTTCTTCTGTCCTTCCCTCGCTCGCAGCACCGCTCGACGAATGTCCAGCGAGCCATCAAAGATGATACTCCAGCCCGGGTTGCCTGGAGGATGTACCACCGTCTTGATCGTGTCCCACCACGGGACTCCATCTGTTCTCAGCTCGTGCATTCTGTCCGTCGCTTCCCGCTTGACCAACGGTACATTTTGTCCTTTCTCATCTTTTTTGCCGGAGAGCAGCCAAGGCCGAGGAAGTACGAGGTGGAGCGCTGCACTCATGAGAGAGGAAGCGAGACCACGACTCGTCCAGCCTTTCTCTACCTCCACTGATATCCAAACATCTTTCCTACTTTCTGCTTCGCACCCGCATCCTTATTTTCCAGGTACACGACCGGGTGGCCAGGCACATTCAGGCTCAACAGCCGGTATTCCAAACTGCTGTCGTTTGGGCCTTTGGTCATATGCACATTCACCACGCCTTTCCCGTCGGGACCCTCGACGTTGAAATGCATACGGAAGTGTATCGTTCCCATCCTGTCCACTTCGACCCAATGCGCGAGCGGTCGCGCCCTCGCCCATTTATTACTGGTCGGCTCACCATACGCGACGATCTTGTTGGCCGGACCCAGCAGCTCGCGGCATTCGGGCGACGCTTTGATCCGGTCGACGGCGTGGTTGAATTGCACCGTCTTGGAGTCGGGGGCGAAAAGCTCGTCGTAGAGGTAGTAAGCGACAACGGCCTGCTCCTCCATCAGCCTCCTGCGTCCTCTCAGAACCAAACGATGGCCGCCGGAAAGACTCACCGTTCCCACAGCTCCCGCCGCGACGAGTAGAAAATTGAAGGATTGCTGTGTCGTTCGAGCGGCTTTCTCACCCGTGCTTAATTCGGACCACCTGTATCGGCCATCGTCGCTTGTCACGGTGACCGCTTTGCGACTGGCCCCGCTGCTGGCTGGGTTTGAGCCCAAACTGCTCTGCGTGGCGTACGAGCGAGAGAGTCGGTATGCCCTCATTTGGCCATGGGCGACTGGGTCGTCAGGATGGTGGATGAGCCGCGCACGACATGCTTGCTGGAAGGCGCGAGCTCTGCCGGACATTACAAAGCGATTAAACTTCGTTGTATTTCTCTAGAAAGCGTTCATGGCATTGTCTTGCCGGGGGAACTGAACCTGCTCTGCTTGGGCGAGGTCAGCACAAGCCTCGGGATTTTCGGTGGCGCCGAATGGATTGCGCCCAGAGCCCACTGGTCCAAGAGAGCTGTGGTCGAAGCGATGTCGGCACAGCAACGATGGATGCACTTTGCATCATTCCTCACAGACACTGCCCAGCGGATAGTGCCTATGTGCCAAAGGAGTGTAAATTGCCTAAAGAGGAGAGGACCGGAGATAGCGGGGCAAAGTCCATCCGAACGAGTTCAGGGAGAGTCTTGATAGAGGTATAATAGAGAACTTGCCTTGGTTTCTTCTTCTGATCTCTGCTCGTCGAAATATTAGAGCACTTGGGAGGCAATAGCAGCCACAGCTCTTCAGTCTTGCGTCAAATCCCGACCATCACCATGACTGACATCAAACTAGACCTGCTACGTGCTGGCAAAATCTTCATCCGGTCACAACTCTTCGAGACTCCACCTTATCCCACGGAAGACTTCACAGGCAAGACTATCATCGTCACCGGCGCCAACACCGGCCTGGGGTTGGAAGCCGCCCGACACTTTACCCGTCTGAATTGCGCCAAACTCATCCTCGGCGTACGCACGGTTTCCAAAGGCCAGGCAGCCAAAGAGTCCATCCTCGAAAGCACCAAGCGTCCGTCTGACTGCATTGAGGTCTGGGATTTGGATCTCAACAGTACCGCATCGGTCAAGGCGTTCGCAGCACGAGCACAGTCGCTGGAGAGGGTTGACGTCCTCCTCGAGAATGCCGGCATCAGTACGAACGAGTGGGCCTTGAAAGAGGGATACGAGCAGACGATCCAGGTCAACGTGATCTCGACATTCTTGCTCGCCTTGCTAATGCTGCCAAAACTCCGGGAGACGGCCGAGAAGTTTGGCTCGCTTCCCCACCTGACGATTGTCAGCTCGGAAACGCACCGCTTCACCAAATTTCAGGAAGCCGGCGCGCCCGACGTGTACACTAAGCTGAATGAGCAAAAATCTTTCAATGGAACTGATAGGTGAGTCGTGCACCGCCGTCTTTGCAATCACCCGTCGAAGCTTCTGTCCGGTGTCGTCTAATCAGCCGTTCAACAGGTACTTGATTTCCAAACTCATCGAGGTCCTATTCGTTCGCGAGCTGGTCAAACACACCAGGTCGCCCGCGGCGAACGGCCCCGTCATAGACTTGGTCAACCCAGGCCTGTGCTATAGCGAGTTGCTCCGAGACAATAAGGGTGTCGTTGAGAAAGCCATGATCTGGTTTTTCATGAGAATGCTGGCCCGGACCACCGAAGTCGGCTCGCGCTGTCTCTTGGCAGGCGCATACGCCGGCATCCAAAGCCATGGAGAATTCATGAGTGATGGCAAGAACCAGGAGGTAGAGTCCTGGATATTAACCCCCCACGGAGCCACGGTGCAGAAGAAAGTGTACGAGCAGACGTTGACAGTGTTGGAGAAGATCCAGCCCGGGATCAGCCAAAATATATGATGGCCGGCAAGTAGAAATAGCCAAGGAAGCCTGTCAGTAAGTTTCAGTTCTGGAATACTGGTCAGTCCAATGGCGCTGTCCGACCGGCATATATGGTGGTCATTACCCCTGCTAATTATTTTCGTCTGGTGTACTACTGTACTTTACTCCGCTCAAACACACTTGAACTCAACTTTGGTTGCTAACTGTGATGACGGTAGGAGCAGTGGCGATAATACTGTTAGCCACAAATATAGTGCTCTGTCACATCTGAAGCACACCGTATAATGAATTGCTCTCACGGAGGACTCTTATTCTATCTCCGAGCAACAACGACAACATGTCTGCCCTCTCCTTTTGTGACATATCATGATGCCCAATCCAAGTCTTATCCCATCTCGTCTCTACATCACATGAACGAATCGAGGTCAGGTTGTCGATCGACCACTGTCACCATGGAAAGCTTCCGTACGCACCGGGCACGTCTGTCGCTATCCCCCCTTATTCGATGTTCTCAAACAAAAATGTCGGGCTGCCGGGAATGGCATGTTCGGCCATCGGTGGAAGCCCGGTCTTGTCCTCTCCGACCACGGTGATCACGACTTCTTTGCACCCGGTCGTCTTCATCAGCGCCTTCTTCATCTCGTTGAGTATCTCCACCTCACTGAAGGGCAGTTTTCTCTCAAAGATAGCCTCAGGCTTCTCGTCTCCGGCCACCAATCGTTTCTTCAATGCCTGAACGAACGGCATGGCTTTCTTCATTTCGGGTCCCTTGCCGGCGATTTGGGCCACTTGGGAATTCAGAGCCTTGTCATTCCCCAACCCGGCCTTCTCAAACAACTCCCTCACCAACTCGACGTACTTGTTCTGCCACTCGGGGAATTCAGAGGCCACGAAAATGGTCAGTCGCTTCGGTTTCCTCGGGTCAAACATGGCAGCTTTGCCCTTGGCCATTTTCTTTGCCGCCTGTGCCTCTGCCGACGTGATGTTACTCGATGTCCCCTTGGCATACTCCCGCGCTGCCGTGAGCACCGGGTCAGAGGCCGGGACCTCCGGCCACCGGGCGTTTTGAATCGTTTCCTTTTTCCCAAGGACCTCCAGCCACATGTATTCGGCCCAGTGTGGAGCGATGGGGGTGATGAGGAGGGCCTGCAACTCCACATAGGTCAAGATCAGGGGTCGGGACATTGGTGTTCCTGCTGAGAGGCACGCTTCGCGATAAAAGTCCCGTGCGGACTGGAAGTCGTACAGCGCCGATTTGAGGGCAAGCTTGTAGTTTGTTCTGCGCACATCAGTCAGCATAGACGTCTCAACGAGCAACCAATCCGCTTACTCCGAGTAATGCTGGAATGCCTCGTGAACCAAGACTCGCATCTCATCCTCAAAAAGCTTGTCCCAAATCACGTCACCCTTGGTCTTTCGCAGCTTCTCATCTTTGAGCGTCTCCTCAATCCATTCTTTCAGGGTGTACATCCGCATGATCGCGGCGTTGGCGCCTTTCTCCTCGAAATTGGCATCCTCCATACCGTCACCGGCGTCGGCTAGCGCGATCCTCGTCGCGTCGGCGCCGAACTTCTGGACTGCTTGGCTCAAGGTGAGGAAATTGCCCGTCGACTTGCTCATTTTCTCTCCGTTCAGCAACAAATGTCCATTGGACCGGATGGACTTGGGCCAGTATTCTCGGGGAAACAGGGCCACGTGAATGTAAAGGAAGAATGTGAGATGGTTGGGGATCAGATCTTTCCCCGACGATCTCATATCCAGCGGGTACCAATACTCAAAGGACCGCCTCATCGTCTCCAGATCGGCTCGGGGGATGTGGGAGGATTTCGATACACTCTCGACGTTATTTGTCCGGGTAAAGATGTAATCCCACACGTCGTCGGTCATCTGTTCGGCCTTGATATTCAGCAAGCCCGTCGTCTTGCCGAACTTGTCGCCGTGCAAGAAATGGGCCACCGTGTAGTACGACATGTAGATGGTGCTGTCGCTCAAGCTTTCGACCAAAAAAGTGGGGTCCCAGGGCAGCTTTGACCCGAGCCCATACGTTCTCGCGCAAGCCCACTGGTTCAACCATTCAAGGTTGGCCACAAACTGGTTCTCGGTCTCATGGGTGTATGTCTCGAGTCCGTCCTTGACGTAATCCAGCACCGTCTGCCTCCATTCTTTGTCATTCTCACCGTAGTTCAGAAACCATTGTGGCACGTCCGCGACCACACATTCATCCGCACTTCGACTGATGACTTCGGCAGACGGGTCGGCGAAAGGGAAGGCGTCCCCCGACGTGATGAGAGCGTTTCGGACCTTGTCCTTGGCTTCGGCAACCTTCTGGCCCTTGAATTCTCCAATGAGCATGGTCCCGTTGTAGAACCCTTCCTTGTAAGCCAAGTCCTTTGCTTCCGCGAGCAGCGTGGTGTCCTTCGGAGACTGGATCTTCTTGGTCTCCACAAGATATTTAGCGCAAAGGTTGCCGTAGGCAGGCGTGTCGATGATCGGGATGATCTCCAGATCGGCCCATTCTTTCTTGATCCCGTAGAACTCGGCTTTTTTGGCCAGCTCTCGAACGGTAGCATAGTCATCCGGGCTGTCGGAGGGCACCGAGGTGACGACCCCGGTTCCTTTCGAGGCGGACACGGTCTCCATCGGCAATATGCGCACACCCTCGGTGTGCACCGAGAGCGGAGCATTGACCAGAGTCCCCACGAAGGCGGAACCGGGCAATTCGACCACAGGCTGTAATTCCTTTTGGTCTCGCGGGAAGTGCTCTTCGTCGAAGAAGGTTCCTTGGAACGCCATATTCCACGCAGCCCTCTTGGTGACCACGTAATATTCCTTCTCAGACACCTTGAAAATGCCATAACGGATCTTGGGTCCCACAAAGCAGCATACTTGACCGTACATGGTCTCTGGTCTCAGGGTGGCCGGGACAAAGAACACCTTGGCGTCGTGGGGGATCTTCGACTCGGCTTCTTTCGCCACCTCAGGCGCCCATTCCTTCACCTGCAGTTTCAGCGCCGTGTACTCGGTCGGTCCCACACCTTCGCCTTTCGTTCTGTCGTGGTCCATACATGGCTGACCATCCTTGGGGCTGTAAATCGTGTACCGCTTCCCGTAGAGAATCTTATTTAACTCGTGTAACCGGTTCATCTGCCATCGCACAAAGGCGTCGTAATAGGGATTCGCATCCGTGGTCACGAACTTCCTCCTCCAGTCTATCCTGGCCCCAAAGCTGATGAGGTCCTGCTCGCAGAGGGGCGGGAAGTACTCCAACCAATAGCTCGCATCGGCAAACTTGTGAATTTCTTCTTTGGGAATGCCCATGGCCAACATGGTCTGAAACTGATAATTCGCCTTGACCGTCTTGGCCGCATGCTTGCTCTTCTTGCCTTTGAACTTGGTCACATCTTCGTCCACAGGGACGTCATGTGTCGGCGGAACAGGAGCCCCGTTCTGCTTCGTCGTCTCTTCCTCTTCCTCCTCGTCTTCGTGATAGTTTTCAAAATTCTTGCCGAACATCCTCACATCTTCAACGAGCTTGTCGGCACAGGCTTTGATCGGCATGCCCGTGCAGTGGAAGCCCAAGGGAAACAAAACCCTTCTGCCCAGGAGCCGTTCGAACCCGGCCGTAAATTCCACCTTGGAGACCGTGAAGCTATGGCCGGCATGGAGAGTCCCGTTCATATAAGGATATGCGAAGGTCCCAAAATACTTGGGGTATGTTGCCCGAATTTCTGCGGCCGGCACAGACCCGAATGGGATTTCGCTTGTGGTCGGCGCGTCCGACTCGAAAATCTTGCTCTTCTGCCATTCTTTCTGATACTTCTTTTCGATCGCAATGAGGACGTCTCGGTTGTGCGTCTATGAGACAATGTCAGTCTTTTTCACCACTCGGTCCTGCGTGCCTACATTCTCAAGCTTCAACGTGTTGGCCGAGGTCAAATTTGGATCCACCGGGATATGGGTCGCCATGACGGCGATGACGCGGTATGTGTTAGCCCTTCAGACGGCGAATGCCACCTTGATGTGTCTCTTATACTCTCTGCAAGGGGGGGATCACTTTGGCAACTTTTTTGAGCGGTGTCGGTGAATTATGACTCCGGATGTCTTGGCACGGAGATGTGATAGCCTTGCTCTGGGCTCTTTTTCCCGCAGCCTTTGGCGCTACTTTTGTCGGTTTGCACTCTAAGGGCTCTTCCTTCTACAGCGATCATGTCCTGGGCCTTTCATGAGCGGCAACTGTTTCCTTATTTATCAGGCTCTATATCTCTATGTGGGGAGAACTCGGGTAGGAGGTCACATGATCGCCTGGCGTCGGCACTCCTACAACCCTAGAATCAGCCATGTTTCTTGGTTCATCACTCCGGTGCGTAGCTGAGTTGATTCATATGACGATGGAATTGTGATAATGCAGTGATTATGATTGACCGTACGAAATAACAACGGATCAATTTGGGTTATGCTCGTTATTTCGGTTATCGCTCGACTTGGAGTTCTGCCCTCCGCCATAGTGACGTCATACCAGCACCTGCCCCAGACGCGCCTTTTGTTGACATCCACAAGACAGGACAAATCACTTTGCACCGACACATCTTTGGGCGTGACCGCTCAGCTCAGCATGGAGGATGAACTGTATGATACGTCGTGGACTCTCTACTTCATAGCCAATACCACTGCCTTGTACCGCAACTTTGCATCGTCGGACCAAGGCAGCCTCAATGGCCGCGCCCGACAGTTCAGAGACTACATCAGCAGCAACAGACCACGGTACGAAGATGAAGAAGAACAGGAGAAAATTGGCACCTTGCGCGATTGTACTTGGTCTCGACTCGGCAAGGGCAATACCAGGACAGCCAGGAAAGGGATCGTCGTCTCGCTGGACTACGACAAAACGACATACAAGTTCGTCTTCTACGACGACGTGCACGCCAATTTCGCGTCCTTACCTCTCCTCCTCGCAAAGGCGTCGGCCTCACTCACGAAGAAGTTCGCGTCTTTCCTCTCCGAGACGTTCGACGTGTCGGTCAACCCACTGAGACTTCCACCCTCTCTTCTCCAAACGACGCTGCAGTCCTATCTGCAAAATATCCGCTCAGCCTTCGAGCTGGACGATTCAGCAGACACGCTGCAGTTTCTGCGGCCGGCCCTGGGTTCGCTCAGACTCACCATCTCCTTCTCCTCCCTCGTGGCGCCTCACCTCCGCACCCTCGAGGTGGACGTGCCACCGGAAACGACCCTTCAGCTCTCCCGATCCTCTACGGCGAGCAATATCTCCTTTCTACAAGAGCTTGCACGCCACCTCTACAACCGCACGGGGCTGAAGATTCCAGTGTTGTCCTCATCCGAGGACGGTCAATCCGTCATCGATGGAGAAGACGCAGTCTTTCGTATTTCTAAAATCGCTTGCGCCGCTTACTCCTTAAGTATCGACAGCCGCATCCGATTCATGTACAAGGCTGTCGAGGGATCTGACAAACACGAACTCGTCATCCGGAAAGCAAATGATGGTATGATGGGAGATCTCATCGAGAAAGCGACACGCATGGGCCAAAACGGTTGAACCGGAATTGATCTCCGATTGTCGGAAGCTAGAACCTCTAGCTGATCAGCTGTTATAACATATCAAGTCTGTCGTCCATATCATCAACACACCATGTGATGTGCCGGGAATGCCAATCTGAAAGCCGAACGCCGCACGTCATGCATCAAAAAAGGGGGAAGTGCAAAGTACCAAGCCATTCCGAACGCCATCACCCGTTGTTTCCACGCTGAGGAGCAGGTCTTGCTGGACTATTGGCACCACTTCCCAGACCCGTCGGACCAGCCGCATATGCACTCTCAAAATCGAGCGCACCGAGCTGTTTCTGGATCCCATCAATTTCCTGGCTCAGATCCTCGACGTTGGCGGCCAACGCCGCCACTTCGTCAAATTTCCGCCGTTTGTTGGCGTCGGCGATCATTTCTTGAACCATGAACTTTTGCTCTTCGAGAACAATTAAACGCTCCTGAAGTGACTTTTCTTCCGCTTCGAGCTCAGATATCCTCGACGAGGTAAAAGAGACCACGGAGAGATTAGAGGAGCTGTCGTGCCGTATGTGATTATACTGAATGGCCGCCAAAGCACCTGGCGGTTTGTTCCCATTGGCGGTTGCTGAGTGTGACACACCCAGATATCCATCCAGTTTCCCGGCCGTCCCATGTGGAGTAGCATGTCTGAGGACTTTGGGCAGCGATTTTAAAGGCAGCATGTGAAGATGGAGAAACTGGCTGGCGTTTTGATATATCGCCTTTTGCAACCGGAGTTGGGTCGGAGAGGTCGAAGGCATGTCTCTTATTCGTCTGGCCGCGACGTCATATTGGGTGAATGATTCGATCAGTCTCTTCCGAGTCCGCGAAGCGTCGGCGATCTGATTCGATGTCGGCGGAGAATCGGGATCTTGGAGGGCTAGAAGGAGCTTCTGAAACCGGGGCAACAGAAGGCGAATGCCACGCTCGAATTGCAGCAGGTTGTTGTATGACCGGGAGAAGGCAGCCGTGGCCGGGGATTCGAGGGAAGCCTGAAAATCGCGGTGCGAGAAAAGGGTCTGATGGCATTCTTTGCACAGCCTGATATCCATCGCCACGATCTCGTTCGGACCAGCCTTTTCTGTAATGGGACGACGCGTGTTAGCTGCACACATATCAGTGAGAATGTAAAGGACGGCATCAATGATCCTTACTGGTGGCAACATCGAGACCAAGCATGACCGAACACGCGGTCGCTGGATCTCCACACACGACTTTCCCACAAGTCCTGCAGTGATGCCGCCGAAAGGTGTATTGGGTAAAGTCTTGCTGACAGTATGGACATCGTGCGACCTCGACATCATCTTGCCACGCCACGAGACTTTGCTCCAAAACTTTCCGGGGCTCATTTTGACTCCATGCGGTCAACGACCATCTCTTGTTGTTGGTCGGCGGTGGTATTTCCTCGGGTGGATTCGCCAGGAGCTGCGTCAATCTCGACAACCTCGTCTCCAGCCGGGACACTTCCATCTCTCGCTTGCCGACGGTCTCCCGTCTCGTCCGGTCGAACGCGGCGAACCAGTCCCGTTCCAGCCCATTTCGGTCGTTGTACCCTTCTCGGCTCTTGTAGCACGTTTCACAAACCCGACACCAGAATCCTCGAACTGGTTCATGCTGTGCCGACCTCGACAGCTTCATCTGGTACATGGTGTGCTCTTCACAGAAAAGCTTGCCGCAATGTCGACAGTTGACGGCGCCGGTGGTCGTCGACCCCAATCGCCTCCCACAGGTGGGATCCGAGCAGATATCATTTGCCGACCGTTTCTGCCAGTGCTGCTTCGTCACAACATCGTCTGGGTCAATCTGGGCGCTGGGCCGTGGTGGGAGGGCGGGACTAGGACCCTCTTTCCCGACACTGGCGACCGCGTCGTTCCGAGCGGTGGGTGTGCTGCTCCTGGCCACATCGTTGTTCGACTCGAATACGTCAAGATTTTTGAGCTTTTGATTTAACACTGCCAACGGCGGGAATCTTTTGGCCTTGACCACCTGCTGTTTAAACCAATCCTTGACTTCATCTTGCCGTTCCTCCTCGATTTCTTTGTGAGCATCGTCAAGGTGGCGATTCAGCTGCAGGAGTGTCACCATCTCCTCGTTGCAAATCGGGCACTCCAGCCGATCTGAAGACGTCGCATCGGCGACCAGAGAGAGGATCGGGGCGCCATGGTCCAGCGAGACTCGTGAAGCGATGTCTTGCGGTTCGGGAAATGGAAGGGTGGAAGCATCGCTGCCGGAGTTCAAGGAGAGGCTTGACACAGCGGGAGACAGGACATGCGCAGGCAGCGGTGACGGCGAAGGAACGGTATGAGAAATATCATTACCGCTTCCCAGAACTCTTCCGCGGCCGATGATGCGCCTGGACATCGCGCGGCCCAGCAGCTTCCATGAAGCCGAGTCGGTTCCACCTCGTGTTGAACGTCCGAGGATGGAGGCGGCGTGGCCGGAGATGGCCTCTGAGCCAGCGTTGAGCTGGCGGAGGGTGGATGGCCGGCTTAGTCAGCAGGGCTGACCACGCAGTCGGAGAGCAGGGCGACTGCTTGCTTTCTATATCCCTACGGTTGAATGGTGGATGGCCAAGGGATTGGTCCTCCAGACGTGTATTTATTCATTGCCGAAAGGAAATTCTCGTGGAATTCTATCTGGTCATCACAACACATCCGAGAATCAAAACCGCCTTGTTGCCACATCATGCGCTCTTGCCGGCATCCTCCTTGAGACTGACAATCCGATTCAGCACGATTTTTCCCGCGGCTTCGTCGGTGTCCTTGTCCATGCAAAAGTAGCCCACCCTCATGGCCTGAAACCTCACAGACTCATACCCCGCCTCACCTTTTTTCTCCCCGGCCTCCTCTGGCCATGGCGCCCTCTCTTTGACCTCGTTCAGACCGATTTCAGCCATGGCGTGAGGGTAGACCTTCAGACTGTCATCTCTCAGGTCGGCCAGGAAGTTCGGCTCGACGGCGTCCGGGTTATCGGACTTGAAGAGGGGGTTGAACACCCGCACCTCGACTGGGATCGGAGAGCCGTGCTGGGGGGACGCGCTCACCCAATGGATGTATGCTTTTGGCTTCTTGAATTTCTCCCCTTCAGCAGGAATGTCGTATGTCGCGTGGATCTCTGTGACCCGGTCGGTCGCGTCATCTTTCTTGAAGCTGGTCGCCGTGATGGGATACGGGACCTTGAGGAGGCCCACCGACTTGCCTGGTGCCAACCGGAAGAAGTCCTTGCTGTCAACCTCTCTGAAGTCGTCGCGCTCGATGTAGACCGTCTTGGTGAATGGCAGCACATGAGAGCCCATGTTGACATCTTTAGGGCCGAATGCATTCTCTACTTCTTCCGCGTAGTCGTCGGGGAGGTTATCGATGATGACAGGCACCGGGTCGAGAACCAGCATGAGGCGGGGCACCGTCATCTCAAGGTATTTGCGAACCGACGACTCAAAGCGAACGATTTGAATGTTGATTTTGGCCGTCGTCACGCCGAGTTCGTTGACGAAAGACAGAATGGCTCCGGGAGGAATGCCTCTCCTTCGCAACGCCACCAAGGTGTACAGTCTCGGATCATCCCAACCGGCCACAATCTTCTCGTCAACCAGTTTTTTGATTTTCCGCTTCGACAACACCGTGCCTGTGACGTTGAGTCGACCGTACTCTCGCTGCATCGGCTTGTGTGGCACATCGACTTTATTATTCAGCCACTCGTACGACACGCGAGACAGGATGAACTCGGTCGTGCATAATGAATGAGTGATCCCTTCAAAGCTGTCGCACAGACAATGGGTGAAATCGTAGGTCGGATAGATGCGCCATTTGTTTCCCGTCCGGTGGTGTGGCTTTTCCAGGATTCGGTACGCAACCAAATCCCACATCTGGGGGTTGCCATCGGTGAGATCCTGCTTCATGCGCAGGAATGCTTCTTTGGGCTTGTATTTGCCCTCTCTCATGGCTCGAAATTCGGCCAACGACTCCTCCACGGGCCTGTCTCGGTGTGGACACGCATATCTCTCGTGTTTGTTCTTTGGATCGGTCCCTCCTCGCTGATCCTTGAGCTCGTCATCCGTGCAATGGCACACATACGCACCGTCCAGGAGGATCAGTTTCTCAGCCAGCGCATAGAGTTGGTCGAAAAAGTCACTCGAGTAGGTGACCCTCGCGGGAGTATATCCGAGCCACCGGACAATATCTTCGATGGCGGTAAAATAGATTTCTTCTTCCGCCTCGGGGTTGGTGTCGTCAAATCGGAGATTGCATTTTCCGTCGTAATATCTGGCAAACCCAAAGTTGATCGCAATGGCTTTGCTGTGGCCGATGTGCAGATATCCGTTCGGCTCGGGAGGAAACCGAGTCACGACCGGTTCGTCGGCCGGTCTCTCTTTGCGAACGGCGGCCAACCAGCCCTCCTTGAACATGGCATCTGGGTCCAGGGGAGCAGAAGGTCCTGGTTTGGCCGACTTGGACGGTTTCTCTGCTGGAGCTTTGGGCGCCTTGGCCGGTTTGGGCCCCTTCTCCTTCTTGGCTGGCTTGTCGGCCGTCACAATTTCAACCTTTTCCTTGAGACGCTCAGGGAGACTCTTCTCGCCATCCGTCGTCTCTGCCATGATGGCGGTCCTGGGGCCGAAGAATTTCTGCTGGCGATCTGTTGCTGTCGTGTGCCCTTACCGCTGATTTGCGAGGAATGATCTGTGAACTCGAGGATTCCTATTTCGGACCGTGAAATGCCACGATATAGGGGATATGGAACTAGAAGCCGAAATCAAGTGCTCGATTAGTCGTGTGGAGAATTCAACTCGTTTATCGTGGGGATGATCATGTCTATGACAAGAAGCAGAGAGTGAGTCAAATTTGCCAAGGCTGATGGGCCGGAGATCATTTCCTCCGTCCGCGAAGCGGCGGCAACTTTTTGAGGCGAGGACAAGTAACCTTCTTTATGGTGCCATCATCTTCTGGCATTCGAGCTCTTGATTGACGCTCGTCACTGTCGCGATGGCGCCGACAACGTAAGCCAGATGCTGTCGATCCATGACCTTCTTCTAACCGGCATACAGGTCTAAGTTTGTGGACAACGAGCAGGTCCAAAGCGCCAGTCTCCACAACCCTCTGCCTGTGTTTCTGCGACTCTACGTCTGGCCCTTCACCATTCTATGGCCTGTGTTTTTGGCCTTTTACTTCAACGAGGATTTATATGACGATTATATCGACGGACAAGAATGGACCTTTGTCTGGGTGGCCACGATCATCACACTGCAATCTCTGACATGGCTGGCTACCAAGTGGAATGTGAATCTGGACACTCTGTTCACCACGACTCGTGTCTCGAGAGTGGAGGATGCGCAGCTCATCAAGATCATTCCCGTGGTGAACTCAGGCGCATCTGCGATCTGTAAGCTGGAAAGGGAGACGGACGGCAGGACCTCGTTCTTGTTTCAAAAGAGACGTTTCCTGTATTCGCCAGAGCGGGGCACCTTCGCCCCTCTTGCCTACGCTCTGGATGCTGAACCGAAACCGCCATTGCGGGACTTCCAGCAGTGCAGAGGTCTCACGTCCGAGGCAGAGATCGAACAGGTCCACAAACACTATGGGGACAACACCTTCGATATCCCCGTCCCTACCTTCCTCGAACTCTGGAAAGAGCATGCGGTGGCGCCCTTTTTCATCTTCCAGATCTTCTGCGTCGGTCTGTGGCTTCTGGATGAGTACTGGTATTACTCTCTCTTCACCCTCTTCATGTTGGTGGCTTTTGAAAGCACGGTTGTCTGGCAAAGACAGAGGACATTAAATGAATTTCGTGGAATGAGCATCAAGCCGCACGATATCTGGGTGTACCGTGCGGGCCAATGGATCGAGATCAAGAGCGACCAGCTCCTTCCAGGCGACCTCGCGTCTGTTTCACGGACTCAAGAGGACTCGGGAGTTGCCTGTGACATGCTCCTCATCGAAGGCACGGCCATCGTCAACGAAGCCATGCTGTCGGGGGAGAGCACACCGCTTCTCAAGGAGTCGATCCAACTTCGTCCCGGTGACGCCATGATTGAACCGGAAGGCCTCGACAAAAACGCGTTTCTCTACGGGGGGACGAAAGTCCTCCAAATTACACACCCGAACACCAGTGAGGACGGCCCAGAATCGATGTGGTCCAGTGCGCCTGGTGCTGTCCCACCTCCTCCGGACAGGGGCGCTCTGGCCGTGGTGTTGAAGACTGGTTTCGAGACCAGCCAGGGAAGCCTCGTCAGAACGATGATCTACTCAACCGAACGTGTCTCTGCCAACAACGTGGAAGCTTTCTGGTTCATCTTGTTCCTGCTCGTATTTGCGCTGGCCGCGTCTTGGTATGTCTGGCAGGAGGGGGTGCAGCACGACCGAAAGCGATCCAAGCTCTTGCTGGACTGTGTTTTGATTGTCACCAGTGTGGTGCCTCCAGAACTGCCGATGGAGTTGTCTTTGGCCGTCAACACCAGCCTTGCGGCCCTGAGTCGGTTCGCGATCTTTTGCACGGAGCCGTTCCGGATTCCCTTTGCCGGCCGTGTTGACGTCGCATGCTTCGATAAGACGGGCACTTTGACGGGTGAAGATCTTGTGGTCGACGGCATTGCAGGCCTCGACTTGGGTAAAGAGGGGGTCAAGACCGAGGCCGACGGTGCGCACTCTTCCATCACGAAGGTGCCAAATTGTGGCATGCACACCACCCTCGTCCTGGCCACCGCGCACGCACTTGTGAAACTCGACGAAGGCGACATCGTAGGCGACCCGATGGAGAAGGCGACTTTGACGGCGCTCAACTGGACGCTCGGGCACAATGATACCTTGACCAGTGCTCACCCGACCAAATCAAAAATCCCGGTCAAGGCATCTGCCGCGGATCATATGGTGCACATCAAACGCCGCTTCCAATTCTCTTCCGCGCTCAAGCGTCAGAGCTCCGTTGCAGCCGTCATCGTGACCGATCCCAAGACTGGCAGGAAGGGTAAAGGTACGTTTGTGGGCGTCAAAGGAGCTCCGGAGACGATCAGAAAGATGCTTGTCGAGACACCACCAAAGTATGAAGAGACATTCAAGTACTTTACCAGGAGGGGTGCCCGTGTCCTTGCGCTCGGATACAAGTACCTCTCGACCGACGCCGAACTCGGGCAGAAACGCATCAACGACCTCCAGCGTGAGGAAGTCGAATGTGATCTCCGTTTTGCCGGCTTTTTGGTCCTGCAGACGCCCTTGAAGGATGACGCCATAAAGGCTATTCAGATGCTGAACGAGAGCAGTCACCGTGTGGTGATGATTACCGGGGATAATCCTCTGACGGCGGTGCACGTCGCCCGAGAGGTGGAAATTGTGGATCGAGATTGCTTGATCCTGGACGCGCCGGAGAATGACGACAGCGGGACCAAGGTCGTTTGGCGAAGCGTGGACGAAAAAGTCAACATTCCTGTCGACCCTTCCAAGGATCTGGATCCGCAAATCCTTGAATCCAAAGACCTGTGCGTCACCGGTTACGGCCTTTCCAAGTTTGCCGGACAAAAAGCTCTGCCGTCTCTTCTGAGACATACGTGGGTCTATGCCAGAGTGTCACCGAAGCAGAAGGAAGAAATTCTCATCGGACTGAAAGATCAGGGCTACGTCACCCTGATGTGCGGTGATGGCACCAATGATGTCGGTGCGCTGAAGCAGGCCCACGTTGGTGTTGCTCTTCTCAACGGGTCCCAAGATGCGCTGAACAAAATCGCGGAGCACTTCAAGACGACCAAGATGAAGGAGATCTATGAGAAGCAAGTGGAGCTCATGAAGCGCTTTAATCAGCCCACGCCGCCGGTCCCCATAGCCATTGCCCGCTTGTACCCACCGGGACCGGCCAATCCCCATTACGAGAAAGCCATGCAGCAATTGGCGCAGCGAAAAAACATCAATCCCGTCAATGGCGCGCCAAATGGCGATGCTCAAAATGGTACGATTGAGACGATCGTGTCGCCTGGCGCCCAAGCGCTGCAGCAGGCTGATGCCCATCTGACACCACACCAAAAGCGGCAGCTGGAAGCACAACAGAAAGCCGCGGGCTGGGCCGACAAGCTCACCGCGACCATGATGGAGAATGAACTCGACGAGAATGAGCCGCCGACAATCAAGCTGGGCGACGCTTCGGTCGCCGCACCGTTCACCAGTAAGCTGGCCAACGTCGTGGCCATTCCCAACATTATCCGTCAAGGCCGGTGCACTTTGGTCGCCACGATCCAGATGTACAAGATTCTCGCGCTCAACTGCTTGATCAGCGCCTACAGCTTGTCTGTCCTCTATCTATCCGGCATCAAATTCGGCGACGGCCAGGTCACCATCAGCGGTATGCTCATGTCGGTGTGCTTCTTGTCCATTTCGCGAGCGAAGCCGGTCGAGGCCTTGTCTCGAGAACGTCCTCAACCCAACATTCTGAACGCGTACATTCTCGGGTCTGTCCTGGGCCAGTTTGCCATCCATTGCGCCACTTTGATCTATCTCTCCAACTTTGTCTACTCGATCGTCCCGCCCACGGAAGATATTGATCTGGAGGGCGAGTTTGAGCCGTCACTCTTGAACAGCGCCGTCTACCTGATGCAGCTCATCCAACAGGTATCCACGTTTGCAATCAACTACCAAGGACGGCCGTTCCGCGAGAGCATCCAGGAGAATCGCGGCATGTACTGGGGCCTTTTGGCATGCTCCTTCGTGGCGTTTTCCGGCAGCACCGAATTCATCCCCGAACTCAACAACAGGCTGCGTTTGGTCCCCTTCTCCAGCGAGTTCAAGTGGACCCTGACGGTCCTCATGATTGTAGATTACTGCGGATGCTGGGTAGTGGAGCAGATTTTCAAGCGTGCGTTTAGTGACTTCCGGCCAAAGGACATTGCCATCAGGCGGCCAGATCAGGTCGAGCGGGACGAACAGAGGAAGAGGGTCGCTCTGGAGCAGGCAGAGAAGGACAGAATCGAAGCAATTGAGAGGGCGAGAGGAGTTGCGAACAATACCGGCCCACCGAAGACTACATAGAATTGTTTCTATTATTATCCCTAGATTGTGTGAATACATTGCTCTCCCTGTCTTACCAAGCTTACAAACACAAATCCGTCTGCGGCACCAAAACAATCCAAGATCAGCTGCAGATTAGGCACAGTTTTTGCCTTCCAATACTATGGCTTTATCATACTACCTGAAGACTTGCTCCCTTTTTGGGTGGCGAGCCGTGACCCCTCTTTTGGACCAGGTTCTGCTGAAATTAACCAATACCAACCAAAAATTAACCAACCTTTCATTCTCCACTCTCCAGATATGGACAGATACGTCATACAGCAGCTAAGCATATCAGTCATTCTAGCCTCCATATCATGTTATAATATGATATATATATCTCCGCTCTCGACCTGACAATGAAGCTGAACACTTGGCTTTACACCTCAAGCTCGGTAAACTTTACTGTGAGTGGATTTCTACCATTCAAACTGTCTGGCATCGACCACTCCTCGAGAGCACGTCTCATTATACTTCCGTTTATCCTATTGCCATGCCGACCGCCCTTGTGACTGGTGCCACAGGTGATGGTTCCCCTTCAGACTCACTGCAAGTCTGTGGTTAACGCGCGGTAGGCATCACCGGCCGTGCCATTGTCAATCATCTTCTCCAGGACCCCAAATGGACCCAAATCACGACGCTCTCTCGGTCACAGCAAGGCCAGAACAATGAACGAATCAAACATGCCACGCTCGACTTGCAGTCTTCTGGCCAGGAAATGGCCAAAGACCTTGTCGGCGTTTCTGCAGATTACATCTTCTTCTGCGCTTACCTCGCCGATCTAGACGATGGTAAAGCGGTCGAAATCAATGGTGGCATGTTGCAGAACTTCCTCGACGCCCTCTCCCACACCGGCGCAATCAAGCAGCTCAAACGCATCCTACTTGTCAATGGATTGAAGCAGTACGGTGCGCACCTCGGTGTGCCTAAGCAGCCCATGCACGAAACCGACCCTTGGCTCGAAGGTCCTGGCTGGCCTCCGAACTTCTATTACACCCAACAGCATATTCTAATCGACGCGGCGGCGAAAGCCAACGGCGCCTGGACCTGGGTTGTTACGTACCCACAGGACGTGATTGGCGTCGCAAAGGCCAACTTCATGAACCTCGCCACGGCCCTAGGCCTGTACTGCGCCGTGTCCAAGCAACTGTCCGGCGAACTCCCCTTTCCCGGTTCCAAAGCTAGTTACCTGGCCTTCAACTGCTGGACGTCGGCGAACCTGCACGCGAAATTCTGCCTCTGGGCCGTGACCGCGCCCAATACGGGCAACCAAGCCTTCAACGTCATCAACGGCGACACCGAGTCGTGGCAGAATCTCTGGCCACGGCTGGCGGCGCGGTTTGGTTGCAAGATCCCTCGAGTCATGTTTCCAGGAGGGGAGAGGGGCAAGTACAACGGCTTCGAACCGCTGACGATACCGTTGAGGGAGGAACCGCCGGCGGCCGCGTTCCAGGACTCGATGGGGTTGGCCGGAGAGTTCAAGCAGAGTTTCGTGCATCAGCAGATTGACACAACCAAGTGGGCGCAGAGGCCCGAGGTCGTCCAGGCGTGGGAGCAGCTCAGGGATAAGTACAAGCTGGACCAACAGGCGTGGGAGAAGGCCACCTGGCTTTTTATGACCTACTTGTTGGGTAGGGATTTCAGCTGCGTGGTGAGCATGAGCAAGGCACGGAAATTTGGCTGGACGGGCTATCAGGACACTTGGGACGCCTTTGAAGAGACGTTCAAAGAGCTGGAGGAGAACGACATCTTGCCTCCTGCAGCGGAATTGAAGAACAGCGGAGCTGACGTGACAGCAGAGTCGAAGTAAAGCACGTCAGCATTTTCAAATATGGATCACTCTCATTCCATTAGGTAGGTCGGATATCAGTCAACTCTCCTCTACCGTCTCGTTGCCAGCATCAACACTACTCTTCTTCCCAGCTCCTGTCTTTCTCTTCTTTGTCTCTTCCTAGCTTTAACTCTTGATCTTTATTGTACTCCCACCATCTTCATCTTCGCTTGCTCGTATGCCGGTCAAAGCCTTGTTTTCGGCTTTCTTGTCACTATCTGCCGCATCTTCTCCAATTTCCTCGCATTGACATTGTGCTGCATCCGCTCCACTTCAGCTGGGGAATCGTCATCCCGAGTGCGTCCTGCTGTTGACGGCATTCTTCCACTGTTCTTGGGCCACGGTGCTGGCATTCCTTTCCTGGAAAGGTGACTCGCCAACTTTCACCGTGACAAACCCGGTACCTCTGCTTCCGGTAACCCGACAGGATATATGATATGTGTTATTGACTACCGTCGCCAGCAGGATCCAATGTGGCCGGAGTCCTCACCTCCTGTCAGTTCCTGCCATGTACATGGCAGCGACTTCGCTTGGCGGCGTGAGTCCTTCTATCAATCTGTGTCTCGCTCGTGCCGATTGCTGTGATCATGAAAGTATTGCTCTAAATCTTCTGTTTCGGAGAGCTTGAGAGCCTCTTCAACGCTCCCGACAAAATGGCGTCTCCCTCCGCACAAGTCCACAATGCCACTCCGTTCGAAACTCTTGAAGACCTTGCTTCGGCGGTGGGGAAGTCGGCAGAAGATGACTCTAATCCCTCTCTTCACATAGTCCTCGACAATTTCTGTAAACACTTGGGTGCCGGAACCGTCAATGCTGGTGACACCGTGGACGTCAAAGATGATGTTTCTATTGCTCTCTTCGTTCCGCACGCGCGGGAGCGAAGGGTGGGCTGCGTTGGTACCGTACCGCTCGAGCCTTTTCAAGCGTGTCTTCAGATCACCAGTGTTTGCAAACGTTAGAGGTTCCGGGATCTTGACAATGAGACATCCTTCAACGTACTCGATATTCTCTGGCGAGAGCTCGGCATTCTCGAATCGGTCGGTGGTCCCGGGCACTTTCCCCAGAATTTGGATCCGCGGCTTGGTGGCATGTCGGATGAGTGCCAACAACGACAGTCCAACGCCCAACGCTATTCCCAGTGACAGAGAATAGAAGATGGTCGCCAGGAAAATGATCAGCATCAGAGACAATTCGGTCCATCCGTGAATCTTGAAGAAAAACTTGATGTCGTGGGGAGATTCCTCGATCAGGGAGTACGCCACCACGGATACCATGGCGGAGAGCACGCCTTTGGGCAAGTAGTAAAAATAGGGCAGCAGAAAGAGGACGCAAATGAGGGTGATCAGGCTGAGGAGGATGCTGCTCATCGGCGTGGTTCCACCGGTCGACGCGTTGACCTTGCTCCGGCCGTATCCTCCAAAGGCTGGTAGAGCCATGAAACAGCCGCCAACGATGTTGGCCGCGCCGAGCGCGGTGAGTTCGCGATTGGCGCTCAGTGTCATGCCTTGCAGGCCGTGTGTGCCCTCTCCCAGACTTTTGGCCGCCACTGATGATTCAAAAAATCCCAGCAAGGCTATCAGACAGGAAGTGCTCAATGCAGTGTCCATGTGTTTTATATGTTGGAACTGGAAGGGCCAGTGGAAAGGAATGGCCGATGATCCGGACGATTTGACGCGGCCGAGGACTTCGAGGCCTTTCTTGTCCCAGTCAAACCTCCACGCGAGGACGGCGGAGAGGGCGACGACGACAAACCGGTCCGGGAAATATGCCACGGATGGATAGCGCGGCTGCAACCAATGTTTGAGAGAGCTTGGAGCGTCAACAAAGGCTGAAATGACAAGGATGGGTCCTACCTACCGAAATATCATGATGATGGCAAAGCTCGTTATCGACACGACCGCGGTCAACCCGTGGGTATGTTTCATATTTCTGAACAGGAACGTGAGTTTCTGTGCGCTGCTGCCGTGGGAGATATCTCCTGCTTGCCGGGAAATCTCACTCAGACCGAGTTCAGGAATGGCTTGATCGACTAGGATGACAAACCCAATGGCACTGATGAAGCCCCGCAAGAAAGGACGGCTGAGCACGCTGTCCAAAAATCCCAGTCGTGTCAAGCCGGCCACAAAAATGATGGAACCCGAAATGGCGGTGACGACCCCAGCGATTTGTGCATTCAGCACATCGTCATCGTCTCCCGACTGTCCTTTATCAATGCACGTCCGTACGACGGTGCCGACCAGCAGAGACCCTGCCGCTTCGGGGCCCACCACTAGCTGAGGACATGAGCCTAGTAATGCGTAGATGATGGGATTGAAGACGAATGAGTAGAGCCCGTTGATCGGAGGAATGTGACCCAGGTTGGACGCGTAAGACAAAGCCATGGGGATGTAGAAGGAGGCCATGGTGAGGGCGGCCACCAGATCTCCTTGAAACCATCTCCACTGATACTGCTGCATCCACTTGAGAAAAGGGAAGTAATAAGCCAAGTACATGAATCGCGAGTTCTTGATCCCATGTTTTCGTGCCAGCCACTTGGTCGTGTTCATGCTCTTGCTTCCTCCCGGGCCATCTGTAAGAATATGGCCCAAGACGCCCTCGGGTCGGTTCGACGGAGAAGGACCCTCGCCGAAGGTGTCAGGATACTGGTCATCGAAACCATTGATGCTGCTGCTGACACTGCTTCTGTCGCTGTGGATAGAGCTCGCTCGCGGAGAGAATGTGCCATGGTTGCAATTTCTCAGACCGCAGACGCGGTTGTGGTGATAGTTCCCCAAGAGACTGGTACGGGCATTGACTTCCTCTGCGGTCGGTTCCACGATCTCGCCGCGCACGTACAGGCCTTCCTCGTCCAGGCCTTCCTCGTCCAGGATATCAGCTTCTGCTGTGCCTGCTGGACTGGTCTGGGGCTTGAGGGCCGGTGGGGACAGAGACGACTCTGGTATCAGACTCTCGTCCTCCTCACTCTTTGACCGCGCCATCCTGTCCTCGGGCGACATGTTCGTCGCCTCGCGCAGTCGGCTGGGAGTAAGAGGCACATGCTGGGTGGACGCGCGGGTGGTCGCAGACGACCGACGCCGTGGAGAAGTTGGGGGGCTTAGCGGCTTTGACGACGACGGTCGCGCTCCTGTCATGGCTGCTGATAAGGGCGAACGTCCAAGAGATAGGTATGGGTTGTGGCTGCAATTCCCATGGCGGGAGCCAAGTTCGCCCTGGAATTTCAAGTGCGAAGGATCTCTGGTTTCTCGCTGCGGTCTCCCAGCACAACGGTGCCGGCGAATCGACAGGGGCTTTTGTTTCCAATCACAGAACTGACACTGGTCATGTGGAGAAGCTTCGTGGGCTCAGTCCTTCGAGACAGCGGTGACGTTATTTGTAGGAGCTTTTGCGGCGCCCCTTTGGGTGCTCTTTGGTGCTTCCCCGCCACGTGACAGGCCTGGAAAATCCGAACTTTGGGCCTCTGGAGTTGGAACCACCATGCTTGGCGCTTGAAAGTTGTGCCACAATTTGACTCACGCTTCCAACATTCAGGCCAGCATTCAGACCGTACCCAAGAATACGGTCTCTTTTCGGACTCTGGCTGGAATATCATTTCATTTTGCAATCCCTCCCTTGCCAACACCGTCAAAATGTCGGACCCGGATTCTTTGACAAATTGCCGGTTCTATGAGGAGAAATATCCCGAGATTGAAAGTTTTGTCATGGTCAACGTGAAGCAGGTATGGCAAGGAAGGCCCTTGAGTCGTTTGTTCGCTCTATGCTCCGCTTCTTCCTCGAAGCGTCCAGGTTGGCGAGAGCGGCGGAATGCTGACGGAACGTTCTCCCACAGATCGCCGAAATGGGCGCATATGTCAAACTCCTCGAGTATGACAACATCGATGGTATGATTCTGCTGTCCGAGCTTTCCCGGCGACGGATTCGATCCATCCAAAAACTCATCCGCATCGGCCGCAATGAAGTGGTCGTGGTGCTGCGAGTGGATAAAGAAAAGGGCTACATTGATTTGTCCAAGCGCAGAGTGTCCGCTGAGGACATCGTCCGGTGTGAAGAGAGATACAACAAGAGCAAGTCTGTTCACTCGATCATGCGACACGTGGCGGAAAAGACGCGGACGCCGATCCTGAAGCTGTATGAGTCGATCGGTTGGCCCCTGAACCGGAAGTACGGACATGCCAACGATGCTTTCAAACTCTCCATCACCAACCCGGATGTGTGGAACGATGTCACGTTTCCCAGCGAGGCGGTCAAGGAGGAGTTGATATCGTATATCAGCAAAAAGTTGACGCCTCACCCGACCAAAGTTCGAGCGGACGTGGAGGTGACCTGCTTCAAGTACGATGGAATCGACGCGGTGAAAGACGCTCTTCGAAAAGCCGAAGCCCGGAACACGCCCGAGACACAGGTCAAAGTGAAACTGGTGTCCCCCCCTCATTACGTCCTGACCAGTCAGTGCCTGGACAAAGGCACGGGCATCCAACTCCTCGAACAGGCCATCAAGGACATTGATGAGAGCATCAAAGAGGCCGGCGGGGGCTGTGTGGTCAAAATGGCGCCCAAGGCGGTCACCGAGCACGACGACGCGGAGCTGCAAGCTTTGATGGAGAAGAGAGCCAAGGAGAATGAAGAGGTCAGCGGCGACGAGGATTTGAGCGAGAGCGACGAGGGTCCAGAAATTGCATGAAGAGCAGCCGTCAGATCGAATCCAGGGACAAGACAGACCGCAGCTTGCCTGGCACATATCGAATGATGACGCAAAAGGAGCGGCGCCAGAGCGCAGATTGACGGCGATCGTGCGGACTCTGATTTGCATCACAGCCACGCCGCCAGACTTCCGCGCCGGGACCGGGACCAGACAAACCAGCAGCCCGTGGCCGACCGGCCTGTCGCTAAGGCTGGGAGCCACACCAGAGCCGACCACTTGGTGGAGTTGCATTCTTGTATTCTCGCCCATCTGAGTTTCAGGGAATGGTGTCTCAACCTGACGAGGCTGCCGCGACCAGGGTGAGCTCTTGAGGCTGCCCATGGCAAGGATGAGTTTTGGAGGCCGCCGCAAGGGTGGGCTTTTGGAAGCCCGCCTGCCAAGCCCCGCCACCAGTGGGGGGGCTGAAGCTGAGGAACTTGGACCTTGTTTTTCTTGTTTGGCGGGAGCTCCATAGCTAAAGTCAGTCCAATAAACCATGACGCCGATCCATCCATCTCGCCTGAAGATCCGATCGGGCAGACCTTTTGGCAGGCCGAGCTTCGTCGTCTGTTGTCGAAACCCTGGGTCGGGTCTCCGCATATTTCGATCATCAGTGAAGGTATTTCAGTACGCTCGGTCCCAAGATGGTCAAATGGAGCAAGCTGTTTGGCAGCAGCGGCAGCACCACTGAAAGGAATGGTCGCCATTACGTGGAAGAGACGAGCAGATGTATGACCGATGTTGAGGATCAAGAGGGATCAACTGACGGTGCGCAGTGCTACCCGCTCACACGGCCGATCTGCCACCGTCTCCATTCCCTGCGATCGAGGTGACCAAGGTGGCATTGCGTCTGAAATATCAGATCGAGGAAGTCATACCGATCGAACTGCCTGAAGAAAAGATCACCAGTGCCAACAGCGCCGTCATCACGCCCAAGGTGTGGGGGACGGCCAAAGAAGCCGGGGGAGCAGAATACGGTGCCTGTGTGGTGTATTGTCTCCTCGTGTGCATGAGATGGTTCAAGCGACAAGCCCTGTTGGAGCTCTGGGACGCTGATATGCACCATGTCCGCGCGGTGGCCTGTGAGGTGATTGCGAAGCGCATCATCGAAGCCGAAGAAGATCAAGAATACCTCTTGCAAGAAGTGCTTCTCAAGCGATATTCGGTGCTCCGCGATGGACAGGAGACGGAGCCGGCCAATGTGATCGAAAGGGCAGTCGACCTGCACGCCTTGACCGTGATTGGTTCGTCGGGTTATCAGAAGTGTGTCAAGTACTTGTGGCACGGTTGGATACACCAGGATGACAAGGACCCGGATAATTTCGTGTTTTACAAGGATCGTGACAACACGAATTACTGGGCGCATCTGAATCCCGATCGGATGCGGGCGCCACTCTATCAGAATGTCGTCCAGATCAGCATCTCACTGCTCTATCTTGCCCTCTACACGGGCGCCGTCAACACAATCAACGAAGATGGTGACCTGGATTTCGTCGAGGGGATCCTGTACCTCATGACGTTCGGTTTCATCTGCGACGAAGCGACCAAATTCTGGAAGATCGGACGCTGGTACTTTGGATTTTGGAATGCCTTCAACGACTGTCTTTATTCATTGCTGACCGCCTCTTTCGTCATTCGGATGATTGCCCTGTCCCATTCACCCGATCAGGACGACGAACGGCGGCGCCAGCTCAACCGCCTCGGATATCACATCTTCGCCTTTTCGGCGCCCATGTTTTGGATGCGGCTGTTGCTGTACCTCGACACCTTCCGCTTCTTTGGGGCCATGCTCGTGGTTCTCAAGGTGATGATGAGAGAATCGTTGATCTTCTTCGCCCTCCTCGTGGTCGTCTGTGTCGGCTTCCTCCAGGCGTTTATTGGGCTCAATCAAGTCGAAGGCAACTCGTCCATCACGACATTTATCCTCGTCGCCATGGCCAACTCGGTGATGCAGTCTCCTGATTTTGAAGGATTCGACGAATACGCACACCCGTTCGGACTGATCCTCTATTACATCTTCACCTTTGTCGTCATGGTCATTCTCCTCAACATCTTGATCGCGTTATACAACAGCGCGTACGAAGATATCACCGAACACGCCATTGATGAGTACATGGCTCTGTTCGCACAGAAGACCATGCAGTACACCCGGGCTCCGGACGAGAATGTTTTTATTGCCCCATTTAACTTGATCGAGTTGTTTTGCTTGATCATCCCATTCGAGTGGTGGATGGACAAGGCCCACTATGAAAGATTGAATAATTATGTCATGGCCGTCGTCTACTCCCCTCTCCTCGTCATCGTCGCCTTCTACGAGGCCCGACAGGCAAAAGAAGTGCGATTCAATCGGAAGCGGGGCGAGGAAGATGATGACACGATTGAAGAATGGGAGCAGCTGGACGGCCAGATTGACTTTGAAAGTGAAGGGTGGACGAAAAAGGTGCAAGACTCGAAGCCGGTTGTCGAGGTCGACACCGACGTGGTCGAAATCAGAGAGCTCAAAAGTCAAGTCGCTGAGCTGCGCGATATGATAAGGGCCATCAGTGTCGAACCTGAGCAGAAGTAGGGCGCGAAGCGGCACAAAGCGATCGCCTCATTCTTGTCCCCGCCTGTCCATCTCTGGAACGAATGTGGTTGAGGATTCTGTTCAATGCGCAGTCGTCGGGTCGACTAATCTCCACCGTCATTCAGGATCGGATCTGTGTCGAGTTTGCATTTCGGGACCTGTTCCGAGGCTTGTCCCTCGGACACCAGACATCTCTCTCTCTGTGACTGTCTCTTAGCAGCACCTCCACATCCGGCATCCTGCAAGTAATAGTGGGATACCGCAGGCACAACACCAACCGCATGTCCTGTCGCTGACTTCACGAACATTCCTCCAGCAGCAACGATTTGTACTATGTTTATTTTGAACAAATTCACACACCCAGCTCATTTTCGGCCCGTCATATATACACAGTGAGAAACAGCTGACGGGAAGGAGATTCTTAGGGAAGTTGAAACGATTAATGTCCAGTCTTTGAAGAAGAATGCCTTTGTAGGCTATAGCTCCATTTGATGGAGCAGTGTATCTAGCGCGGCCCGGAATACGCATGGGTTAGCAGCACACTTTAAAATAACGAGTCTTCACGTCCACTTCGCTCATGAGAGGCATTTAAGCAGCAGCGCACAATAAATCACTTCATATGGCCATCTTCCGCACTAGTGAGGTGTTCTGCGAGTCATGAGAGAGACGTCATTCAGTTGGCATGAGTCGCGCTATTTGAAATCATTCAAACTTGTCATTCCTTTGCCAACGGCTCAAGGCATTCCGGGTTTCTGATTCTTCGCATGGAAGCCAAACCGTGAAGGAAGGTGGTCGTTTATTGAGACCGATCTCTACAATATCGAGCAGCCGCAGTCCGAGTCTACCACCCGAGTCTGCCACGCACAGTGTGACTTTACATGGCCGCGACAGCAGAGCCAGGGCCGCCTGAAGCGCCTCATACTCCGCAGACGACCGAACCATATCTCCCACCGCCCTTCCAGAACACGGTCCCCCCACCGATACTGATCATTCAAGGCGCAGAGGCCCTCCTCTATCGCACCCACTTCCTCAGCCCCGATATACCGGCAGCGCTGAAAGTGCGGCCCAGCAAACCGTACCGACACCCTACGCTGGATGCGAGACTCACCAAGCAGCGTGTGCTCGCCGAAGCAAGAGTGCTGGTGAAGTTGAGTGCGCTGGATGACGTGAAGGTGCCAGCTGTGCTGAGTCTCGACTGGGAACTGAGACGGAGAGGAAAGGGCTCCACCGACGGTCCACCGAGAGGTGGGGCCTGGTTGATGATGGAGTGGATTGAGGGTACGAGCGTGAAGGACCTGTTGTGGGAATGGGATGCTTGGGCCAAGAGTGAGCGCGCCCATGTGGATGACCAAGGGATGCTGCGAGAGGAGGAGGAGGTCAAAAAGTTGCTGCGGAGGATTGGGAGAGCGGTGGCGGCATTGCACAGCAAAGGCGGCGTCATACATGGGGATTTGACGACCAGTAATATCATGATTCGACCTGGCCATGGTGATGAGTCCAGACATGTCAATGGCGGCGAGCCCACGAATGGCCAGGAGGCCTTGCCCCGACCACACCCTCCCCACCTGGACGGCGAAATTGTGCTGATTGACTTTGGCCTGGCGACACAGTCGATACAGGATGAGGATCGAGCCGTGGATCTCTACGTCCTGGAAAGAGCTTTTGCCTCGACGCATCCGAGACAGGAGAAGTGGTTTGACGCCGAGGTGTTACAGAGTCAACAAGGTTATAGAGGCGGTTTCAAGGGCGCCAATGTCGTGTTGAAGAGGCTCGAGGAGGTCCGATTGAGAGGGCGGAAAAGAAGCATGGTTGGTTAAAGAGGACACTCCGGCCCCAATGGTTTTATTGGTGAATTGCAAACCGCCGACCAGCGCCCACGCTCGACACAACGATCCATGTCTACTCATGTCCGCCGTCCAGCGTCGGCTTCTCCTCGATGCAGCTGCCGAGCTGGGCGACCGCGAAATATCCCTTGTTCTCAATCACACCACGGTTCTTCACCACGGCCGTGTACTTGATGACCCATTGAGGCTCCACATCACCTTTCAGCCCTGGTTCATCATCTCCAGCATCTGGTCGTGCCGCGATGATCCCGGCACCGTCCTTCCCCGGTCCGAGCAATTCGCGAGTGGTGCCGGGGGGGAGGATATCGGTGCAGTCGGAGTGGGTCAACAGCTCGATTTGATGCTCTTTGGCGTACATAATCAGAGTCTTGGGCACGACGCAACAATCCTTGACGCTGATCTGGTCCACCGTCGGCTTCACCTTCACTTCCGGCAGGAGCTTTTCCAGTCGTTCAGAACTGAATTCGGCCACGCCGAGCTGGGCTATGGTGCCCTTTTCCTGGAGAGACTCAAGAGCACGCCATGTCTTGACTTGACTGTCCAGACTCTGAGACTCGTCGTCGTTACTGTGGGCACTCGCATTCTCCTCGTCCACAGAAGCCTCTTCTTCTTCGCCGTCATCGTCGGCGTCCAAGCTGACGCCCGGAAAGCTGACAATGAGAAGGTCTATGCGGTCGACTCCCAACTCATTGAGCACGAGAGCGATGGCCTCTTGAGTATGACGACAGCGTCTGGATGTGGGGATGCCTGGAAGGTAGAAAAGCTTCGCTGTTATATCATATGAGTCGCGCGGCTCCGATAAGGGAGTGGGATGGCGCGACGGAACATATAAGACCTCGCCTTCTTGCGTCGTCCACCGCCGGTAGTCTAGGTTGTGCGATTTGTCAGAGTCAGTGGAGAGATTAGGAGGGTGATGAAATGTCGCAAAATTGGCTCGTAAGGAATTGATGAGTTCAATATTGGACTTTGAATATAGAGGTCGGTGGACTATGGACTGTCCCGAGGATATAATGTTGCTGTACATTGGGTCACTAGACGCCCTGTAGAGAGGTAGGCGGCCTCAACTCACGACGTTGACAAGATCAGCTTCATGGTGGATAATGGATAAACAATTGCCGTACGAAGCCGCACAGTGAAGACTTGAAGCGTCGACCGGCCAAAAGCCAACAGCACCCATACAACGTCACTGGCGCCGTGTGTTAAACTCAGAATCACAGGCAAACGTCGGAGAGCGAACCGGCGGTGGTGGTGGTTCAACTGCAGAAACGGTCGCGTGGGGCAATCAAAGTCAGTGGTCAGTCAGAAATGACCTGCCGCCACTTTTCTTCCTCGAATGTTGCCGCGCACCCTCTTTTCCTCTCCACCGCTGGCGTCGTCGAGATGGCCATCAAGTAGGATATTCCTCTGTCTTTGGACGTTGCCAGTGCTCACCTGCTTCTAGCTATCTCATCTTGCTGTCCCGTCAGGGCAAAGTGGTATGACCACGCCATCCCTCGCTCGTCGCCCACCGCACTCCTCGCCCACATAATTTTGGCTATGTTTGGGCTAACGTACATCGTTTGCAGAGACTGGCCAAATGGTTCACGACGCTGTCTCCCCGAGAGAAGGCCAAGATCATCAAAGACGTCTCACAGCTCGTGCTCGCCCGGCGCACCCGAATGTGCAATTTTCTTGAATACAAAGGTGCGGCCATTTGTCGCGGCCATTTGTCCACCGCATTCCACTCCCTTCCCAGATCACTTCCGTCGCGCTCCCCGTGCCTGCGACCATGTCGATATTACCATCCAATACTGATTCGGCCTTAGACAGCAAAATAGTCTATCGTCGTTATGCTTCCCTCTTCTTCATCGCCGGCTGCGCTCCGACGGACAATGAACTGATCACACTCGAGATCATACATCGTTACGTGGAACAGATGGACAAATACTATGGCAATGTCTGCGAGTTGGACATCATCTTCAACTTTCAAAAGGCATATTTTATCCTGGATGAGCTTCTCCTCGCGGGCGAGATGCAGGAAAGTAGCAAGAAGAATGTGCTCAGATGCATCAGCCAGGAGGACAGTCTCGAAGACATGGAGGTAAGTCGGCGTTCAGGTGTTGGGGTGTGCTTGCCGTTCCTCCCCGCCTTCATGTTTGGTCCCATCCACTCTTTCATTCGTCATGCCCTCCCAGTGTTTTGCCGGCCAGGTCAAGGAGACTAATCGCAAGCTTCCCACGATCCAGGTTGAAGAAGAGGTCACCAAAATCATGTAGACATGACCGAGTGCAGCGTTCGCATGGGGAAAGCCACACCTCGGTGGCAGAAAGAAAAACAGGATTCCAGTCGTCTCACTGCTGCATTACCGTTATTACTTTCACCTTGATCACGTTCAAAGCTCCACGACGTTCAAGAACAGGCTGGACATGAGAATGGTTGACAATGACTCTTGTACAGGACGTCGAAGCGGTTTTGAAAGATACCGGCCTCATATGAATCGAAAACAACCACGACGACATGGTGAGAGGAGGAGTGGCGTTAGTGCCGGCGCCGGCGCACGGAGGAATATACCCGGAAACATACATGGTCCTTGAAAACAAGGTCCTTGCATTCTTCGATCAGTCGATAGACTGGATGCATCATGTACAATTACAGAGAAGAGCTTCAATCAAGCCCATGGTACCAACCCACCTGGCATCTGGTCGACTGACGAGCACAGCTTCCCACTCGTTGTGATGTCCCTTTTCCTCCCGGAGCGTCCGCTGCTGGAATCTTCTCAGAACACCATGCGACGTCCATCTGAGCTTGAAGCCTTGTCCTCAAACTGCGCCATCCATTGCCTGCTGTCGCTTTCGCCCATGCGCGAAGCATAGCACGCCATTGGCCATTATGTTGTGGGGGTGTCACGTGACAACTTGACCCATCTCTGGCCATCGCAACATACACCCACCTGCTTCTCCGCCCGCCTTCACGGTCCAACCTCATCTCACCATCCCACACCACACAGCTTGCCATGGAATCGCATCAAACACGTCGCGCCTGCTAGACGATCCGCGTCTGGCGGTCTGTGTCGCTCAGGAGCTGTCTCTGCAGCCAGCTTGGATATCTCTCTATCGTGATCTGATCGTTAGCTCGGCCGGCGAGAGGACCACGACCCGCCACGCAAGAACGGCGCCATCACACGGCTTGTGTCATTCAGGGCCTCGCACCACCGTCGTACCACCGTCGACCCCTCTGTCGACACCGTGAGGACCTGCAGTGGGCCCACAGTTCCCTTCCAGGTCGAGGTTGACTGCAATGCCCCCAGCTGACGCGGCCTAACGACAGCCACCACGATGAAGGTATGTACCGAAATTGTTTCCCTCTGAATTGGCCGCCGAGTGTCACTGACCCTGATGCCCAGTTTATGCCGAATCGCGACTTCGATATCGTCACTTCCGCCCTCAATTTTACGACGCCGGACTTGCACGTCCTGGGAGGATGCGACCTGTACACGACCAAAGCCGCCGGAGGCGACAAGAAGCTCTATAAGAACATCGAGAATGGGCTGGAGGCGCAGTACAAGTCTGATCTTCAGTTCTCACACTCCCTGTCTCCCCCCCAGGCGCATCTGATGGCGGCCAGCTTGAACCTGAGTCGGAGCAGTCCATTTGGGAACTTGGGAATGATCAGCTCTCGACGGACGTATGCCTACCTGATCGCGACCCTCAACGCCAGCCATCCTGATTACGACTTCTCGCACATGCTCCGGCCAACCGACTTTAAGCGGGAAAAGAGTCTCCGGTCGGTCATGAACAATCTGGACACGACGCTGTACAACTTGCGTCCGCGGCCGCTGAACTCGTTCCTCAACGTCCCCGGCGTGCACCCGGACTCTGCCTGTCCGCCGTCGAGCCAGACCCATTGGGGGCCGTGGATGTGGCGACTCATCGATCAACAGATGAGTCTCAAAGAGTGCCACATCTACCGGTATGCGCCCGAAGACGTTGATCCCTTCGAGGACGATGACGAAGGCTCGATCTGGTCCATGAACTACTTTTTCTTCAACAAAGCGAGGAAGCGGGTCTGTTACCTCTACCTCCGCGGCGTCAGCGTCTTGTCGCAATCTGCCGCCGACGCTCTCCGGACCCCCGTTCGAGCAAAGAGGCTGGCCGACGAGGAGTCTGATGGCTGGGCGACGCCCGACCTGGGTGCCCATAAACGAGCGAGGTATTGGCTTGGCGACCGGGAAGGCGTCCAGGTCGTGGCCAACGATGACACGGAAATGGCCTCGATCGAGAAGTCGACCACCGGCTCCGATACCCATCACGGTGATGACCGCAGCGATGAAGAATATTATCTTCCGCCATCTCGGCCCGTCGTTGATGAACATGACAATTACATTCTCAGTGACGAAGAGGTGCGGAGTGCACGGAGCATGAGCAGGAGCATGAGCAAGAGCACCGCCCGCGGCATGAGTGAGGAGATTGTGGGACCACTGGAGGTGTGAATCACTTCAACCGGCATATTATTCCAGTTATCCTTGACTTTGATGTTGGATTGACATGTTCAGGAATTCATGTTGTACAAGTAATGATACCCTTTTGGCATTCGACGCTGGTGGGAGCGGCTCTCCGATTGCCAGTCACTCTTGCTTTTTGCGCCCGGCGTTCACTGGAGGTTACTGACACGGGACGCCAGAGTTGGATGTGGGCGGGATGGGACACAAATGCCTGATGTTAGCTCTTGTATTTTAGTATCCGACATGACCTCATAACCTGTGGCTTAACGACTGATTCATTATTCGCCATCTTATCTCTCTTCTCCCCCACGCGCCACGTGACAATGTCATTGGCTGAAGGTTGTTAGTAGAGGACCGAAATGACGGCACACTGCAGCACACCGACGTAACCTGACATGTTTTCCGCGGCTGTGCGAGTCCACAACGGACTCCCCGATCAATGCTGTGGTGAGAGTGGAAAGTGTGGCTCAGCCGCAGACACTCAGCTCCGCCTGCGCCCGAGTCTCCACCACCAGGGCTGGGTTATGCCTGCTAGATCTAGGGCGGGTGCACAGCCAGAGATCAGGTCAATGCCAAGCCGCTTCACATGTAGACCATGTCAGAGTGGTAGTGTGGTAGTGAGAGCTTGGGATCCTCGGCGCAACAGTTGGCCTTTCATCATCCTCAGACACGCGTCCGACAAGGTGCCACAGTCACAGCCACCTCCATGCTGAGGCGACAACAAAAAGACGAAACGTCTCGAAGTTTGGGCTCCTGTCACATCTTGCCTTTGCTCACCGCATTCATCTTGAGGACACTGTCGAGCAAAGACTTAGCCGACAACGCCGTGCCGTGTCAGCCAGCATCAGCCAGCATCGGCCAGCGCCAGCGCCCTTATTAGCCAAATCCCCGGAGCCAAGGCCAGTTTAGGTTCAAGGCCAGCCAACCTCCCCCATCCTCCTCACAAACCTCCACCGCACGCTCTTCCCATCCGCATCTGTGGCACGTCAAACATCAAAACACCCACAATCGTTGATCCGACTCCTCCATCCGACGACCTTTCTTCATTAGTTGACTCCCCCGTCGCGACTGACCATGTCGAACCAAGCATATTATCAAGGTGGCCCCCAATACCCGCAGCAGAGGTGAGCGCTCATTCCCCGTTGTCAATCGAGTCGCAGTCGCGACAAGAATTTGTCCACGATCCATTTAATCCTGACGCCCACGACGCGCTGGCACGCCCACTTCTATGATGCTGACTCTTCTCTCCCAGCTACGGCGGCCCTTACCAAGCACCACCTCCCCAGGGCTACTATCCTCCCGGTCCACCGATGCAGTATCAGCAAGGCCCCCCCCAACAGGTCATCGTGCGTGAGAAGAAGGACCGGGGTTGTTTGGGCACTTGGTAAGAATCCCCTGGGAAGGATGACGGGTGGAGACCGCGTATACGGGATTAGCTAACATGAATGTTCAATATAGCCTGGCAACATTGTGCTGCTGTTTTCTCTGTGAGGAAACCTGTGACTGCTGCGCCGATTGCTGCGACTGCTTTGCCGATATGTGCTAGGTGAGAGGAAAGAGAAGATGCGAAGCCGGGAGAAAAGTAGGAAGCAACTGCTACGATAAATGCCAGGTTGGCGAGGTGTGAATGAAGTATATATTGAGAGGAGTGTTAGGGGGTGCGCGTCGCGTCCGTCTGGCGCAGGGTGCCCGTGTCTTTGGTTCCTTTCGAGAAATGTCATGACTTGTTTCCTCGCTCCAGGAAATCTCCAAGTCTTTATACACTTGCGGTGCCATTCTTAACCTAGTGGTCTAGTTGTTGGCACGGCGCAAGCTTCCAATGCATAAGCCCACTCCAGAGGTTGGCTAGAAAGCGCCAAGCAATCTGGCTGGGGTTCATATTTGGACCACACACCTTTCCGATTGCTCGTGTGAGGCTGTCTAAATGCTGCATGTGGGAGCGGTACAGTTTCTTCTTCCATTGACTACTTAAAAGACTGCAGCGCTGAGCCATGGGAGAATCTGGAAAGATGGAAGGAAACAGACATTTCAGCATTATTACCAGTCCAACCTCACGCCGACTATGCCTTCTATTTCTAAGGAAGAGTACTAAGGTTGCCGGGGTTGCAGCACCAGGAGAAGGTCAGTATCGGTCGCTGGTTTTCCTCCCTGGCCTGTCGTCTGAGGTTCAAGGTGTTCATGTCGTCGTCACAGACAGTGCGACCAAAAGGGAACCATGTCGCATTTCACTACTTTGTGCAAGTCCAAGGTATCGATGTACCGCTGAGGAACAGTTGCGAGTGCGCAGGAAGATCGATCTTTACCTGATGCCGTATGCTTCACGAACCATCGGAGTTTGACAACAAGCTGCTGAGGCTGGACGGGTCTGCTCAGGTGACCGGTTTCTTGCAGTATCTCGACGAGCAGGCCATTCAGTACACTGTTCTGTACGAGCTCACGGAAGACCTGCACCTGGTCGGCACGCAGTTTTCGTGGGCCATGGGTTCCTCGTCTGGCAGTACCCTTCCCGTGGAAGCTCCCCTTCATTATCTGTGGCAGTTTGTCAACCGTGTGGTCAGCGATCTTGTGGGTTGCCCTACCGTCTAATCCCGCGACCACGTGGTTCCTCAATCACGAGGAACGAAGCGTTGCGGTGGCGCGGGTCAAAGAGAACCAGACGGGGGTCGAGTCTAAGACGTTCAAGAAAGAGCAAGCCATCAGCCCTGACGGATCCCAAAGTCTGGATCAACGCCATTGGTGGTGCAGGGGATATACTCGGCGGTGTCGGTGTGGTAAGTACTTCCTGGTCGACTTGTGTGTGGTTCACATTCTGAGTAACGGCGGCAACAGTGTGCCAGCCTCATCATTCGAGGTTTTGGATTCATCACGCTGCAGACGACTCTCCCCCAATGCCCGACAGGCGTCATCGAGTGCGTCGGCCTCACCTTCTCGACCCTCGTGACGGTGCTCCCGCCAGCCCGCATAGCCCTTACTGTCATCACGACTTACATCTCGCTTTCCGGTGCCGTCATGGTCGATCCAACCCACCGGCTGGGCCCTCATTTCGGCTTCTGGATCATGGTCGGCATCATTCCCTGCTCCTTCATTCTCGGCCTGGGTAGGATGTCGGCCAACATCGGTGGCCACACCAAGAAAATCACGTCTCAAGCCATCTTCTTCGTCTGCTACTCCGTTGGAAGTGAGTCTCAACATGATTTCCATCCACCTCGGGCTCCGTACTGACAAACCCGTCCGGACAGATATTCTCGGCCCTCAAATCTACACAACCCCACTATCGCCTTGGTCGAGACGAAAAGGGGATGTCAGACGGTTGGCTGAGGTAAACAGCGACCGGGCAGGGCGAGTCTCCTTTGTGTTTAGTTAATAATCTGGCTGGTAGCATACAAGACTCTACGCTTGCCTCCTGCAATACAGGTTTGTCCTCCTGCCCCTCCTCCTGAACTACGCTTCCGCTGGCCTGTGGCTGCCATAGATGATTGTGATCATGACAGGGATGTGCGTTCCCCGGGCAAGGAGATCTGTCGATTCCTCAACGATTCGACTGGTATACCTGGAATCCCTTTCTCTCCTTTACTGGATGGGCGCTGAATGTCTAACTCTCACGCACGCACCCTACGAATATATAACCAGCAAGGAGTCTACTTTACCCCCTCCGGTAGGTGAAAGAACGTGACCCGTGTTGATGGGATGCTCCACCTTTAAATTGCACACGGGCACGAGACGCAGCACAGCATAAGACAGCCTCCCATTTGTTTGAATGAATATACCGCAGTTCCCTGCGTGTATTCGGCTACGAATAGCTATGCTCGAACAAGCGCTACGATCGAGGCCGATTCGCAAGGTAAAGGAGCACCACAATAAGCATGGTAGGTCTTTGTTTGGGCTCGGTAATGGTCAAGACAAGAATCCCTCAGGTGGAACTTACAAGCAATACATCAGTGATTTGTCAGCCGCTTTTACAAAACTGGGCTCCTTCATGCCTACAGAATGGGCGGAATGTATGCAAGATGCTGGGTGTGTGAACATGTGCAGATTCGATTACCAATGGCCATAGAATGCATGGGGCAAGTTCATTTCTTGCCTGTTTACAGTGGAAGCTGTTGGGCTAAACACAGTGTTGTAGTCACGTCATTAAAGCTTGGCACTGTGATCTTAGGTCTCAGGGTTCATCTTTAATCCATCAACCATCAATCGATCGTTCAGCGAAGTTGGTTCACCAGAAGCAGCAAAGCATCTCGCTGCGCATGATGCCGATGGCCTCTCACATTCTACTTCTTCGACCATTCAAGAGATGACGATCAGGCTGAAGGATAGGTTTGAGGATGTCGATCCGACCGCTCTCTTGCTGGAGCCCACTGACTTGCGGCATCTCATCTCTTTACGATATAGGCAGGGGCCCATCCATACACCATATTGCAACCAAGTCGACTAATATCACACTGCTCACTGCCGAAGCGCTGGATCGGATCTTTCTGGGGCTCAGAGTTACTGGGTCCGCGCGGCCACGCCCACCCGCTAGTTAGATCGGGACAGGAAATGTCCACAGGCCCTCCCAACCCCGCGGCTGCAGCCGACCGGACGCGAGCCAATCACCTAGCCGCTTTTAATGACCAAAAAAAGCAGATCATACTTACGAATCAGCACAACGGAAAGCCCCGAGCTGAGGACTTGTTGGTGGCTTGCGCAGAGCGTGCATGGCGAGGCGTTTTCGTCTCGGTAACTGTTGGTGGAAGACAGCTTTCAACCCTGGACAGATCTGCAGCCGCCAGCTCGTGGCCTCGTGTTGAAGCTGGCTTATGCCACGTGTTGGCCAGCCAGAGGCACCGGCTTCCACGTCGACGGGACGCATGGAGACAAAACGGTTCTGATTCTCAAAGGGATTCGAATCTCTGCCTGCGGTCTGGCCTGCACTGGACCTCGTGTTGGAGCTGCCGGGCTCAGAGGTCCGCATAACTTTGTCCCTCTCACCCTATGGGGGATGGTCCACACCCTCCACTAGGAACCACCATCAAGGTAGGCGCAGACAAAGAACAGCAGCCGTCATGCAAGAGTGACCTCCGCGTTTTGCCCCGCTGGATCGTATATTCAGCAAGTGGGGCTGTGCCACGCTCTGATGGTCAATTTCCAATCACCTCCTGATGTCTCCGTTATCTCAATGGATTCCGCTTTCATAAAGTGGCCTCATGTAGCCTTGGTGTAATACATCTTCCCCACCTTCTCTGAAATCGTTGTCTGCTATTTCTAGGAAACGGAGACATGGCTCCAAAAACCTCAAAAGCCTCATCTTCAGAGGACAACAAAGGTATCCTGTCAAGACTCTTCCACAAACATCCTAAATTGCCCGCTCCGAATGGACCAACTTCAGCGCCTCAGACAACAACAGTCACAACACAGGCCTCGGGGACTCGATCAGCTGTGGATCAATCTTCGTCTCCGAAACCTGGTACAGCATTTCCAGATGCACCTCCAAAAGAGGATAGTATCCGAGGGGAAGCAAATTCAGAGTTCGGTGTAGATACCGAAGTAGAATTTGATGCCACTTCAGTGGAGGAGGAGCCGGAAGAAAACGAGAAGGAGAAGGAGAAGCAGACAAAGCGCGAACGGAATCTATGGGAAGAAGCCTGGAACTCCCCCGAAATCCGCGAGGGAGAGAAAGAAGTGCTTTCAGCCAAAGTTGGTGATGAGAAAGACAACGGATCGCCGCTGAAATCCCACAAAGATCTCGTTGATCGAGTGATCCGGCAGACCGAAGATAAGCTGGTCGAGTACAAGTCAAGAGGATGGCAAATCGAAGGACGAGACGGCGAAATGATTAACGTCCGCGATACGGCAAAGTCGATCATGGTCTCCATATTGTCTTTCAAAGACCTCGTCGACGCAGGCCTCAAGTTCGACCCGACCGGGTACGGTGCGAGTGCATGGGCGGTTATATCATTCGGCTTGAAAGTGAGTATGCTGCTGGGTCTGACCTGGTCGAACGTGACCTGATTAATGATACAGCTGGTTCAAAATGACAAAAAGAGAATGGATGCCATCTTTGAATCATCCGCATATCTCACCAAACTTCTCGCGAGATACGCTTACATGGAGGCTCACTACAGGCAGTCGTCAGCCGATGGCTCAGACCAGCTTGAGACAGCAATAATTGAGGTCTATACTGCCGTGTTTCACTACACAGCTGAAGTAAAATCGTCACAACAACTTCCCCCGCTAAGTATGGCCTATCTCTCCCCCCCCCAAGGATGAAGTTTTCACACGATGTCAGAAAGAATTGCTGCGAGCATTCGTGCGTTGACTGGACAACCGCTTGAAGATCTTAAGAGCACAGTGATTGGCAAAGACAAAGAGGGTGGCGAGTGGAGGGATATGATCGAGAATGAATGTGAGTACGGTGTTATTCCACCATGCCGCGCTGACACCTTTTCAGTCCGTCAAATCGAGTTTGGGACGATCAAAGACAAGGTTGACAAGATCCTGGATAAGTTTGACAAAGCTGTCGCACAGATCTCAGTCATAGAGAAGTTCGTCTTATGTAGGTGGCGTCTCTGCAATGCTGTCCCTCAAGTCTGACCTGTTGAGTAGTGGCCGAGCAGCACAATGTCCTTGACTGGCTATCCAACATCAAGTACTCGAGCAAACATGAAACATTGCGAAAGGACATTGAGAAGTGGAACCCTGAGTCGGGGAAATGGCTTCTCCAGTCGGAAAAATTTTCTGACTGGATGTCCTATCCGCCAACGTTTCTCTGGCTTTTCGGGAAATGTATGTCCCCAAGAAAAATGGGTGTGATGAATTCTGACACTGAACAGCAGGATGTGGAAAGTCCTACTTGTGGTACGAGAAATAACTCCGATGGATGCTTCAATCCCTTGACCACTGGCCAGTTCGACCGTCATCGCGTCTCTCGACGAGATACGCCAAAATGACCAAAGCAAGATCCTCGCGTACTGGTACTTTGACTTTCGTAATGCTGCCATGCAAAGCGTCGACAACTTGCTCTGCTCCCTCCTGCGACAGCTGACCCCAGGAAGCCAACGGTTTCCGGAAGAGATCAGTAAATTATCCGATACTCACAGGAAACGAGATTCACGCCCGAGGACCAAGGACCTCGTTTCAGCTTTGGATGTTCTCATCCGCGGCCTCAAAAAGGATGTATTCCTTGTTCTGGATGGCATCGACGAATACCCCGAAGACGCGGAGGATACGAAGCGGGAAGACGTGTTGAAGCTCATTGAGACCATTGTCGGAAAAGATTATGACAATCTCCACGTTTTGATCACGAGCAAAGAAGAACCCGATATTCGAAAATGGTTTGAGGGACTAGGAAATGGTCCCGAGGAACTGGACATTGAAGATCAGATATCTACTGACCTCGACTCTTTCATTGAGAGAAAAATGTCGACCGATCGAAATTTAAACGACTTGGACGATGATCTCAAACATCAGATCGAACAGAGACTTAACGAAGGAGAAGAGAGGTCAGCCCCGCGGTCTTCTTTGAAACCGGATGATTAACGCAATCTTAGACAGTTTCTCTGGATCGCTTCGCTGCTGGAAGATCTGCGGGCCTGTCGTGGCGACGGAGACAGAATTCGGGAAACGCTTCACCGCGTCCCGGGCACAATGGAAAAGAAATACGAAGACGCACTGAAGAATGTCGCAGAAGCCGATGTTGACACGATGCGATCCATTCTCACCTGGCTATTAAGATCGATACGACCTTTGACGCAACAGGAAATGGCGCAATTCGTCGGGCTCAAGCATCCAAATGATGTCACGCGCATATGCACCAGTGCTTTGGCAACTCTGTCAAAAGAAACCCTGACCATCAACGGCAGATCCAAGGACCGTCATATCCTGCGAGTGGTTCATTTCTCTGTCAAGCAGTATTTGGAATCAGACAAATTCCGGGACTCGGGACAGCAGCAACTGGCCCGATTTTTTGTGCCAGAGGACGTGGCGCATGCCAAGCTCGCCACCAGCTGCTTGTCATACTTGCTTGGGAGCGAAGAGGGAAAGAGAGAAAGAGCAGCAAGATCCCCTCTCCTTTACTCGGCACAGTATTGGTTTAGACATGTCAAAGCCATAAAGAGCGCGGTCGAAGAACCGGTCATGAAAACACTCAATTCTCGCATCAATGAGCTATTCCAATCGAGCTCGCCACGCTTCATCGGCTGGCTTCGGATTTACGACCCAGACGATGGGACCCCGTCGGCAGACTTTACCTCGGATCAATCGTCCAGTGAATCCGGGTCTCCTGACAATGATGTCGAGGGTTCGGACCGTCGATCCGAGACTTCGGACAGCGATGCTCCCCAGACACGATTCGCTTCACCAGTATATTATGCTCTAAAGCTGGAGCTTTTAGACATCGCACAGCAACTGATCGAGGGAGACGCGAATATTAACGCCCCGGGCGGAAGGGAGGGAACCGCTCTGCAGCTCGCATCGTATCATGGATACTCTAACATTGTCCAACAGTTATTGGGCAAAGACGCGGACGTCAATGCTGCAGGCGGGCTCCATGGTACCGCACTGTACGCGGCATCCTCTCAAGGACACGCCGAGATCGTCGCAATATTGCTTCTGGCAGATGCGGACCCGAATTCGCCGGAAGGAACGTATGGTAATGCTCTGCAGGCGGCGTCTTTTCTTGGGTTTCAAGAAATTGTTGAGCAATTAGTCGCAAAGGCTGATGTCAACGCAACCGGAGGCCTATTCGGCAATGCGCTGCAGGCAGCTTCTGCTGCAGGCCACCGTGAGATTGTCACATTGCTGCTCAGCAGAAGAGCCGACCCCAATGCCGTAGGCGGCCTCCTTGGCACAGCTCTACTGGCAGCTTCAACTGGAGATCACGACCAAACCGTGGAAGTGCTCCGAGATCGAGAAGCGAAACACTATCTCGATGATGCTAAATACTGGGAGGATGCTCGTACGAAGTTATCCGAGGAATTTAGGTCGGCAATGGAGCAGTATGAAGACTTCTTGCAGGAGCGCTATGAGATCTTCTTGCAGGATGTGCAGCTCATCTGGAAAGGCCTTGGCGAGAGGCAAAGACTGCTAGCGACTGCTATCGCCAATTCACAACTGCCAAGCAAGGAAATACTCCACAGAGCCCAACGAAGATTAGAGCGGTGGTTCGGGTACAACATTCCATTGCTTTTTCAACTGGACGACCTCCAACGTGCATTACCCACGCGCAAGGCCGATTTGGCAGACCTGAGCCACGAGGGGTTCATACATAAAGCACTATTCTGGGCAGGAATTGATCGAATCCTCGAGGTAGGCTGCCCATATACTTCTCATGGTTCTAGCTTCTTCTAACCACCCATCCTTCGGTAGAGCCTCATGCCTTTGACCGAGTTTTTCAGGGATTATAACGTAGCAGAGGATCGCCTCGTCGTCTGGGGGAAAAGAAGCCGGTTCCGACACCTGGTCACAGGCTACCGGGATATCAGAGACGATCTTTTGCCCGACCCCAACCTAAGCGACGTGCTGGCCATCGATTGGGCGCAAAGAAAGCAGGAATCTACTCAGCAAAAGCCATCTGGACAGGAGAGGGAACATACCTCTATCCTCGCCTTTAAACCCCGAAAGGGCTTAAGGACAGCGATATCTGGGCGAGACTTTGACCGAATCTCTGGTGATCGCATTCCGGACGATTTGGGGCTCAGTGATCTTTTGAACCTATTAAAAGAAATCGTGCAGATCGCAAATCATTGCGACCATTACGAACAAGTCAAGCTGGAAGGGGGAGGGCCGGTCGCTTCTCAATTTAGAACGAGGATGGCCGTTCTTTGCCTGGAGCTATTTTCCGCCGTGATGCGTCTCGCCAACGCGTTGGAGGTACTATATCGTTCTGGATCTCGGTCTCCACAGCCAGTCTACCACACCGTTCGGCTCATCTGTCAGGCGCGGTTGGACCGCATCAAAGGCCTTGACAGCCTTTGTCAACAGGAGCTTCAACTGCTCGGAATTTCAAAGCGTCCACAACCCTCAGCGCCCCTCGACCAGCTTCTCCAAGACACCATCTCAAAGCAGGTACTTGACTTCCAGTCACAAATCGCCGATCAGATCGCAAGAGTTCAGCCGACAGTTTCGGACGCGGTCCAAACACAAATCTCGACTCTCATGCGATCAGAGACCTCGCGCTTAATGGAACAACTCCGGTCCGAGCTACCAGGGCTCATCCGGCTGGAGCTTGAGAAACAGCTTCAATCCGGGACATAAGGGGGATTGCCTCGCCAGAGATAAACTCGACCGGATGGATGAGAGTATGGCGTGTTCTATTCTAACCCCACAACGGGTGGGTTTCTGACAAAGCGGTCCAACGCAATCAGAAAGTTCATGTGGCGAAATCAATGCTCTTTCTAAGAAGCTGGTCGCCACAGCGTCACGAGCCAAACCGCCCCTATAGTCGCCATGCCACTTGTTCCGATAGCGATGCCGACGATCTTGTATGTATGGTATGGCGAGTTTCGTTGCCGCTAAATTTCTTTGCTAGGTGTGGAATGCTAGCCATTGCGATATTGGCCAGCATGACCACTCCTTGACTGTCATACTTGCACAAATTCTCTTACCAGGCAGAGAAGTCAGCAACAAATACACCTTCCGAACCATGCAGGAGCTCCCAGTTTTTTAATCCTTGACTTGCTCTCCGCGGACTGGAATAAAAGTTCAATTGAGGTGACGGTAGTAGTGATGCTCCCATCAGAACCAAACTTACTTCTGCACGCGAGATCCCCACAGGAACCATTCCCTGTGGGTGGCAGTGGAGGTCTCCGCAATCCCCACAGCATTTGCGACCTCAGATTTCTCCATTTGGGGTCAGCTAGGCCGGGGTCTGTGGGAATCAACGGACGCATACTCTGTAATGGTCACCAACAGGAACAAAGGTCAGCTTTTTGCGGAGGGTGGATTAAGTAGTAGAATGTGGAGTGTGGAGGGAATTACGTATGCTGGTCAAGAATTGCAGTGGAATATTTAAGTTGAATGTCAGTCATGAATCAGACCTCAGCTCTTTATCTGAAACCAGTACGCAAGGGATCAGTCCCCAGGCCACAATCTTCATCTTGCCCCCGACCAAGATGCTGTCCACACAGTGGTTCCTGTCCGTTGCGGTATCTGCTGCTACAGTACGCGCCGCGAGCCTTGCAGACGTCTGCACCAAATCCTATGTCCAAACATCGCTACCCTCAGGCGACTTCAATCTGGGCATCTCGATTGATGCGTCCTCGGTCATTGTCAACACCGTCACCAACGCCAACTCAAGTGGCTCGTACTTCTATCCTGAAGCCGTCTTTGACTACTGCAACGTCACTTTTGCGTATTCCCACGACGGACTCAATGACCAAGTCCTCATCTGGTACTGGCTTCCAGCCCCCGGCGATTTCAAGAATCGGTTTCTCTCTACTGGCGGTGGCGGATATGCGATCAACTCGGGTAGTGCCTCGCTTGCAGGAGGGCCTGTTTATGGTGCCGCTTCTGGGTGCACTGACGGAGGCTTTGGAGGCTTCGATAACCAGTTCCAAGCTGTCGATCTGCTCGCTAACGGTACTCTGAACTGGCAGGAGATGACCATGTTCGGGTACCAAGCGATTCACGAAATGACCATCATTGGAAAGGCGTTGACCGAGCAATTCTACAATATGTCTGGCGCCAAACTTTACTCCTACTACCAAGGCTGCTCGGAGGGTGGCCGTGAAGGTTGGAGCCAAGTTCAGCGGTTTGCGGACGAGTTAGATGGAGCCATCATCGGTGCTCCCGCTTTCCGCTTCGCCCACCAACAAATCCAGCATCTCTATTCTAATGTCGTCGAACAGACTCTGGGCTATTACCCGTCTCCGTGTGAGCTGACGAAGATTCTCAATGAAACAGTCGCGGCGTGTGACCCGTTCGATGGCAAGACGGACGGAGTTGTGGCCCGGAGCGATCTGTGCAAGTTACATTTCAACATCAGCAGCATTATCGGCATGCCTTATTCTTGTGCCGCGATGCCGGCTCAGAATGGAACAGTAACTGCCGAAGGTGTGACTGTAGCTCAGACGATCCTCAACGGACTGCATGACCTGCAAGGTCGACGAGCCTACTTTTCATACCAGCCGGGCGCCTCCTTCGCAGATGCACAGACGCAATACAATTCCGGGACGAACTCCTGGGTGTTGGACATCGATGGACTGGGCGGCATATTTCCGGAGCGATATCTATACCTTCTGAACGGGACCAATCTACCCACTCTTAACAATGTCACTTACGACACCCTCGTCTCCTGGATAAATTGGGCCTGGCAGAAATATGACAGCACTCTACAGACCACCTGGCCCGATCTGACGCCGTTCAACACCGCGGGTGGCAAGGTTCTCCACTTTCACGGCGAGGCTGATAATAGTATCCCCACCGCCTCATCAGTACGTTACTGGGAGTCTGTCCGCCAAATCATGTATCCCAACATGTCCTACAATGACAGCACCGATGCGCTGAAGGACTGGTATCGTCTCTTCGTCGTTCCTGGAGCGGTGCATTGTGCGCCCAACGATCAGGAGCCAAACGCACCGTTCCCAACCACCAACATGGGCGTGATGATTGACTGGGTCGAGAACGATATTGTGCCTGTCACGCTTAATGCGGCGATTCCATTTCATGAGAATAAGAAGGCACAGATTTGCGCATGGCCGCTCAGGCCGCTGTGGTCGGGGACCGGGACGGCCATGGAATGCGTGTATGATCAGGCCTCGCTTGATACTTGGCATTACAACCTGGACGCGTTCAAGTTGCCGGTCTACTAACTTGGGAAGAAGAGACACATAGGATTGTGCACAGCGGAAAGGGATAACCAGGTCAGAGGTGTGATCAAAAATAGGTGACGGGAGATTAAGAGGTACATAGCTCCGGTAAGCTTGGGGACGGATCCACTCTTGTACATAGGCAATAAAACCTCGACCAACCCGGAGAATTGTTAAGACCACTGTACTCCTGATCCACTTAAATGGCCTTGCTGTCGTCAGCCTCGTACCTATACTATGACGCGAAAGCTAATAGAAACAGATCTAGCGCTCACGGGTCAACTGGCTGGGGGTCAACTGGCTAGGGGTCAACTGGCTAGGGGTTAACTGGTCGGCCTAGGTCAAGTAGCTGGGTCAACTGGTCAACTGGCTAGGTCAACTGGTCGGGGGTTAACTGGTTGGACCAAGTCAACTAGCTGGGTCAACTGGCCAACTGGCTAGGTCAACTGGTCAGGTGTCCACTGGTCGGGTCAACTGTCTCTGGGTCCTAGATCACTGGTCAAGTCAGCTCTTCGTCTTAGTACTTCGAGATCGAGATCATATGGCAGAAATCACGCATTAGAGAAATGCTTTTGGTCCATATATTACTGTCAGGACGAGCTCCACTGTCCTTTGGGGATCGCCCAAAAAGACTGGAATCCTGTCAATCCTTGACAGGATTTGGAGCTCATAACATATATGCTTGTCAGGGATTTCCCGTCCTGACAATTACTGTACAGCTGGCCAGCAACAGGGGTATTGGAAATGTCAAAAGATCGGATCAACGATTGTGTGGGATCTGGCGAGGAGAGTCAACTGGAAATGTCATAAGGAATCTTTCAATATGCAGAATTGGTGAGTGAGACATAATAGCTGTGAGATTGTGAATCAGAAGTGAACTGGTCTCGTTTATTGAAGTCTAGATCTCTTTATATACACACAATTGACGAGCGAGATACAACAGGCTGTAACGATGTTCCCCAGGCACCGGTGAGGCCCAAAATACAGAATCTCATCATTGCTTCTGTCATGACGACAATCCGCGAGAGTGGCGGGGCAGGAGTATTGTGTTTCAGGAGGAGGGACACGGGGCCAAACCCTTTCATATACTCATCGCCCACGCCCTGGGTGCTGGAGAGGGCAAGCTTAGAGTCTTGTATGCTAGACGCCAGATTGTTAGCTAAACACAGAGAGACCTCACCTTGCCAGATCGCACACTGCTTGCCTCAGTTAGCAGTCTGACAGCTTCCCCCCTAGAGTCTGACAACATAAATAGGCCGTTACTGCCAAGACAGTTCACATCAGAACTCGAGCAGGCTCTTATTCTATGCGCAGCGGGTCGCCAAATTGGAGAACCCCACATATTGATGACTTCCCTCTGCTTTGTCACCAAGCCGCACCAAGAGACGAAACGCATTGGATCGAACATGGGCCACGATTATCGCCCCTGGTAGGTGGATCAACCGACGGAGGAATACTAGACTAACGACGAATCGGTGTGGCTATGATGATCCACGGAATACAGCTTGCCGAGAAGATGAAGGGCCAGCCATGATCCAAGAGGCTTGAGAGATCATATTAAAAGTCCGAGAGTTGTTCGGATCCAGACATATGCAAGCCCAAAAAAGTAGTGCCAATCCGGATATCTTTCTCGCTCCGTCCGCCTTAAACGAAGAGGCGTTCATCTACACAGGCACGGAATCACGGGGGTCTAACGGATGGTTCAGCGATGATGTTGTGATGGTCGGCGTTGCTAGGCATCCCTTGGTCCAAACCGTTGATACCCTCACAATTATCACGCACCCGTCCAGACGTAGCCTGGCTTTGGAGTCCCGAGGCTGAATGACATTCAGCGTTCCCCGTGGTTTGTTTACCGATAAATGATGCCAATGATTGGCATCTGGTGGTGGTTGACTTCTCCACCAATATGATTCATTGGCTGAACAGCATACAACACGGGTATAAAGACCCATGTCCATTGATTCGACAATGGATGGCAGACGATCTGGACTCCCAATGGACCAATTATGTCAAGGACGGAGAACAGAAAGCTATGTATGTATTTGCGCGCTATGTACAAAAGTTCAAACGCTTAGAGGGGAGCTCTAAGTGTTGCGCGTGCGAGACGCGTTCTATATAGCTACCCCTAGCCTTGTCACGTATGACAGTCTCCACAGCAAACGAACACGAGGGACTGGATTTTGAACAGTCATGAACGCGCATACACATATCCACGAGAGGAGCGGAGCACACTCTCAGTGGACAAGCAATACCATACCACACAGTTTGCTTCGCACCTTGTCGAATGCCGTAATCGAAGGGCGTGCTGTTTTGGGCCGATGTCTAACAGGCCCGCCAGGACCAATCGCCGACTCGAGAGATGACAGCTTTATATGATGCCGCCATAGATAACGAGGGGGATGAGTAAGAAGGCCGACACGCCGCTCCAGTAGCTAACGGCTTCTGGGCAAGTTCAGTAATGTGAGCTTGGTTGGAAGGTAATTCATTCACCAAACTCAACACTTCTCTACAACAGCTGTCTTCTCTACTGAATCTTTTGATTGGTTGATGCCGAAAAAGCCCGAGAGTCACGTGATGTATGGAGCATCCGTCCTTCGTTGTCGCACCAGTGTTTGAGACTGTTTGAGATTGGAAATCGCCTTGTGCTTGGTTGATTATCAGTCTATACATGGTTATGAGGAGCCCTTCCAGAGGAGAGCTCGAGGATGGCCAAGAAGTTCACTTGCCACTCGGAGTGTCACATGACCACTAGACCTCTGCTGTTGCCTAGCTGAATCCTCACTCCATTCACAGCCACAGCACAGTTCATCAGACAATAAACCGTGTACATATTATCATCTCCGATCCGATAGAAGCAAGGTCTGACTCATCCATCGCTGAGCGTTACTGCGCCATCACAATCACCTCACATGAGCGTCGAATAGGCGTGGAATCCGGCTCGTGACGGCTGGCGATCCGCGACTCTGCTGGAATGGATTGAGCTGCCCTTAAATTGCAGCAAGCTCGTTCGAGGCATGGCGGCCCAGGGCGCCCCATCCATAATATTACCAGAATGGATGTGGCAGCTGAGCACCTTCTGGGTCTCTAGCAAGCTCTACCAAATCTACAGGGAAGGCATAAGAGAAGTCTTTTGGGCTCCGTCGTCGGCTTGGACGATCCAAACCAAGAGGCGCAGTTTTAACATTAACTACAAGTTGGCCGCCTATCAGGAGTCGTGTGGCAGTCGATTGGAGAATCAAGTTGACCTGCTTAAAGGGCATAATCCATATCAATATGACAGCCTTCCCTCTCAAGAGTCACTACGCCTGTTGCATCTTCTGCCTGGCAATCCCGCGACGCCGATCCAGGTCTGTCTGACGGTCCATCACCTGGAAGACGTTCCTCGTTTTGAAGCCTTGTCTTATGTGTGGGGCGTTGAAAACTGTTATACTCTCTCTTGTGGTACTAATACCCTGACCGTTCGAGAGAATCTTTTCGACGCGCTCCACGCATTGAGGCAAGAGAATGCAGAGCGGCTGCTGTGGATTGATGCAGTCTGCATCAATCAGGAAGATCTGAGTGAACGCAGCTCACAAGTCAAGCTGATGAGGCACATCTATAAGAAGAGTGAGAGAGTTTTGATTTGGCTTGGCGGCCCGTCAATGCTCTCTCAAGAAGCTATACGTTTGCTTTCGGCCCTGGCCACGCTCGCACAAGATGAGGGCGCCGCGAATGGAACATATCCTTTCACGACCCATGATCTCTCTCGCTTGAACCTGCCTGAGTCGACAAGTCCCGTGTGGCAAGCAGTCGACAGACTCTTTTGGAGAGAATGGTTTACTCGTGTGTGGATCATCCAAGAGCTTGCTTCGGCCAAGGAGGCGGTTGTATGGTGTGGAGCGGACTTCATCCCCTGGGAGAAAGTGTCCGTTGCCGCACGTTATATTTCACGACACTCGCTGACGGCGATCACGCAAATCGATCCCCATCGAGTTCTCAGACTGCATGAATTTCGAGAGGCGCCGGCCATGAGAGCGGGGTCGGTTCTACACATCTTGCTTTCCGCTCGAGACACGTATTCGACCGACGACCGGGACAAGATATTTGCCCTCCTGGGCTTGGTGCTCGAGGATTCCCATTTTGACTTCCCCATCGATTACGCCCTGCCCGTTGAGGAGGTGTACACGAGCTTTGCAAGGTACTGCATAGAAAAGCACAAAACCTTGGATATCCTGAGCGCGACGGAAGATCGTGCATACCGCCTCAAATCATGCCTTCCAACGTGGGTGCCGGACTGGGAGGTCCACCCTCCATCGGCGGCATTACATACGCTGCCGCATTTTCGGCAGTGGAGAGCGTGTGGCGAGGCTGGCATCAGCGTCCGCTTCTCGGGAGATGGTGAGATCCTGATCGCCAAAGGCGTCATTTTGGACAGAATCGATCGCATCGGTAACAACTTCTTGGAATATGTCCCTTTGCCCGGTGCGATCAAATTCTTTAGCCGGATGCGGAGCAAGACACTGGCTTTAGCCCTGGAGGACATCCATCTGAGCCAGCGCTTTCGCCAGTGGGAGAAGCTTGCCAGCAACCTCGGGCGTTACCCAAATGGAGAGGACGTTATGGATGCCTTTGTGTGTACGCTGGTCGCAGGTGCTACAATGTCGAACGCCGGTGAGGATTTGCGCAGCTATTACCACGCGTGGTGCCGGTATTGGATCCACGCGTCCAGGAGCCAGGGCGAATTCATCAACGAGTCTTATACACGTGTCAGTGAGGAGGACCGGTTAAAGGCAACCTGTTTCATGGAGTTGCACCACCGAGCCGCATATGTCAGACGCTTCTTCACGACGAAGGGGGGCTATATGGGGTTGTGCCCTTCCATCTCTCGTTCGGGCGATCTGGTGGTCATCTTGTTCGGTGGAAGGACACCCTACATCCTGCGACGAGGCCGGAATGGGCTCTTTCGATTCATTGGCGAATGCTATGTCTATGGCTTGATGAATGCGGAAGCAATGGCCTCACCGTGCATGAAGCCAGAAGATATACATATCAGATAGGGGAAGGTGCAGCAGGGCCAGCAAGGACCAAGGGGATTCTGGTGGTCTGTTTGATTGTTTATTCTTACCCCTCTTTCGAGTAAGCTTGATGGATCCAGGACCTAAGGGAATAACTATACTATAAATCACCAATTGCTACCCAGAGAGCAGGTGCTCTTATACAAATTTGATCAGTTACGATAAATAGACCAGAGCCAGTTGTTCGAGGACTCTGAAAGGAGAGACACGTGGCGAACCGACGACTCAATCCTTAATTTCGATCTACGTTTGAACTTGGGAATTTTGCGTATTTCAGCTCGTTCAAATAGATGTAAAGAGAGGACTCTCCAAAGGGGAGTAGGAAGGACGTGCAACAATATTATTGGGCTTAATCTAGGTCCAAGTTGGCACCTTCAAGCTCGACAATATCTGCCAGGCTAAGTCCTGCCAAATCTCAATAGCCCAAGGTATACTCAACACATCGGGAGCGTACGCCCCTCGTAGCTCCATGCTGAGTCTCTCATTGTGCGACCGTAAGGTCGGGCTGTCTGGCTGCCATTGTTCTTACGCTGGGAGCACCTTCTCCACCACCGACTGCCTGTGTTAGCTCAGCCTGTCTAACACTCCCGTCAAGTCTGTTGGCTTCCATATGGAGAACCAGATAGCCGCCGCAGGTCGATTTCCTTGTTTAATCGATATCGCTTGAAGGTCGATGCTTTTCCTCACCTCACTTCAGAGCAATGAAACTAGTTCGTCAGGGCTGGCAGGCGCTAATATAGGCGGCTCCTGGGAGACAGGTTTGCCAGTAAAGGCCTGCCGAAGATATTCAGAGCACAATACAGTTACCGCAGCCGGTCTCGAAATCGAGGGAAGTTGATCTAAGGGGTTGAAGGGGTCGGGTCACAACGCGCCTCACGTGACAAGCATCGGGTTTTGATTTAGCACCTCCTGGGCACCTCCGGTGGGCACCTCCTGTGGCGTGTTTCAACATTTGATGGCGCTTCAACGTGGCAGACATGACTGCCCAAGATGAGCTGGCTGACCGTCTTTCAAGCACTTTTGCACCATACATAAAGTCTCCTCAGGAATTAACAGCGATCAGAAGATCTCTTGCAGCGCATGTCACCACGATAGCAGAAAATGTGAGGCAGGGCCGACACCAGATTCCCGCCTATATCCAAGGGGTTCGACGCAAATACCTAGAAGCTATACAAGCTGATGTCGACATCAACCGACGATATGCGGCCACGATTACTGGGCTCAATGATGCCACAAAAGACCCGCGAGAGGTTGAGCAACATTCTCTCCTTCTTGGCCGTCTTGACGTCCTTCGACTGCGCAGGGTGCATGCCAGACTCACCATATTGAAGCATTATGTGGACGAGTTGAGGGGGCTGTCCGATCAGAATGGCCTGTTCCTGCCCGAGGATAGCGATGGCGCCAATGAGGCCGAACCACCATCGGACGACATAGATGACAGAATAACTTCCCTCGTCGACTCTGCCCAGCAGTTGATGACACATCTCGAACAAGCAGTGATAGGGGCCAAGCACGAGGCCGATCGTGAAAGGTCGAGTCTTCTTGTTGCCAAAGCCCAATGCCAGCATTCACCCGTGGTGAGGCAAGAAGTTCGAGCCCATGCTCTGGCGGCCGTACGCGACGAGCTCACAGCCTGGCTGGAGGACAGTCTAGCCAAGTGCAATGTGGACGGCGTCAGCATCCCGGATCCAGAAAATGACAACCAGGATGCCGACAATCAGACTGCATTGGATCAGAAGATCGCTGAACAGTATGAACACTACCTCGCTGCACGCAAGAGAGTAATCGCGGCGGCGACAGCCTTGTCCTCGACGACCAACGACACGCCAAAGGAGGAGACCACTGAAACAGTGCCAGTAGGGAATCGCCATGTCCAGGATGCGCCGAACATGACCACAAATCAGCTCGAACAAGATTATTTACCATTACGGCAGTACCATGCGACCATCCAGGCGTACCACTCTTTCGCGACCGAGCAAGTGGAGAAGGAAACGGTGGACACAATCGACATGCTCGAAAAGCTTCGCGACGAGAGTCAGCTACTTCAAGCCTTCCCCATTCTCGCTCGCTCAGGACACTTCCAGCATGCCACGTCGGCGTTTGGGAAGATGCCCATTGCAGAAAACCCGGCGAATGACGACGAGCTTGGGTCTCGAATTGAAGCCTGGTCATTCGCCGCAGACGCCGCCGACACTGCATTGAAGGGCACGATCGAAGGACAGGTGAAACAAGGACAGGCGGCATTGGAGGAAGTGTCGGAGCGCCTGGCTGGGCTGGCACTTTTTCGCGAAGCCATGAACGACCGAGGTGAAGCAAATCGGGGTTGATAAACTTTTTGAGACCGATACCAGTATACACGGTAAAGAGCCGAATCCGACTGTGGCTATGGCGGCACTGAAGACCTTCCCTACAGCTCCCTGACCCCGAATGGCAGTCATCTACTGCTTCTTGTTCTGAGCAAAGAAAAAGTTTGCGCCCACCACATCCAGGCCATTCTCCTGCGCCCAGTCACGGACGCCGTGGCGAATTTTCCCATAGCCCCAGTGCACTCTCTCCTTCGGAGGTTTGATGTCGGTGGTGTCGCCTTCAAGGAGAACAAAGACGTATCGATGTCGGCCGGTCTTCTCTGGAGGGCGAGGAGGCAGGTATTCTTCCAGCTCGCCGGACCTCTCCGAGCGCGGCGGTATCTCCGAAATGGGAGCGGTCAGATTGGTCACAATCCAATGGCACATCTCGGCCAACTTGGGGTCATCACGCGAAGTAGCATCAGGGTCGGTCAAGACCAGAGTGAGGGTGGAATTTTTGTCCTCGCCGGTCCGCGACAGCAGCGAATGGAATGTGAAGGCTGGCCTTTTCGACACCGCCTTGACGGGAATGTCATTTCCCAGCATCACCGTCTCGTGATGTTTTGGGTATGTGATGTCGAGGTAATATTGCGGCTCAAAGTCATCAAGCACGTCGTCAATGATGTCGTTATCCCTCAAAGTGTCTCTGATGGAGGATACGAGAGAGAAATCATTCTCGACAACAGCTTGGTGCTGGGGGTGGGTTCGGGCAGCGAGAGCTAAGGTCGCCAGGACTATACCGGCCAAAGGGAAACGATGTCCGAAGCACATTGCGATTTGAACCAGTGAACCAGCCAAAGCAGAAATGGAATCTTGCTTGATGGCACGTCCAGCTCCTCTGCCCCTCAAGGGACCTGGCCGTTTATACCTTGCTTCTGCAGGCCGACGTCAGATGTCTTGGCGGGTGAGCGCGTTTGCGCCAAGCCCAGTCTCTGTCCTCCTGGCGAATCTGGGCTGCCCTGCAGCCCGCGTTGAAAGTATAATAAACATGTGCCTGGTAGGCTGGTCACAAGCTCCACAATCATCCATTTTCCTCTCTCGCTGGCCCTGCGAAGCAGGCTGGATGTAAAGGCCATCGCTGGACCGTGGCGACCGCAGACTCGACCTCACAACGCCTTGCCATCTCAGAGCGGCAAACCCTAGCCAGGGTCAGTGCAACCATGGCCACCCTCGGGGACGACCTGCTCAATACTGTCAACAAACTCCAAGATCTCGTCTTCAACACGATCGGCAATGATTCTCTGGACCTGCCCCAGATCGTTGTCGTGGGATCGCAGTCCTCGGGCAAATCGTCCGTCCTCGAAAACATCGTCGGCCGAGATTTCCTTCCTCGAGGCAGCGGTATCGTCACGCGGCGGCCGCTGGTTCTCCAGTTGATCAATATCCCGGTGGATGAAGAGGAGGACCAAATAGACGATGACGAAGCTCGCGTCCCCCACACTGCCGCCAGCGTGGCGGAACATGGCGAATGGGCCGAATTTCACCACGTCCCTGGTCGCAAGTTCAAGGACTTTAATAAAGTTCGCGCCGAGATCGAAAACGAGACGGCCAGGATCGCGGGCAACAACAAGGGCATCAACCGGCAGCCCATCAACCTCAAAATCTTCTCTTCACACGTGTTGAATCTCACCCTGGTCGATCTCCCCGGCTTGACCAAAGTGCCGATCGGGGATCAACCGTCAGATATCGAAAAGCAGACGCGGACGCTCATTTCCGAGTACATCGCGAAGCCCAACAGTATCGTCTTGGCCGTCTCGCCGGCCAACGTCGATATCGTCAACTCGGAAGCCCTTAAACTGGCCCGCCATGTCGATCCCATGGGCCGACGGACGATCGGGGTGCTGACCAAACTGGATTTGATGGACCATGGCACCAACGCCATGGATATTCTCTCGGGCCGCGTCTACCCCCTCAAACTTGGGTTCATTGGCGTGGTCAACCGGTCGCAGCAGGACATTCAGACCAACAAGCCCATGTCCGAGGCGTTAAAGTCGGAAGCCGAGTTCTTCAGACACCACCCGGCCTATCGCAACATCTCGACACGCTGCGGGACCCAATACCTGGCCAAGACCCTCAACCAGACGCTGATGGCGCACATCCGCGATCGATTACCGGATATCAAGGCACGGCTGAATACGTTGATGGGCCAGACACAGCAAGAATTGGCCAGTTATGGGAGCAAGCAATTCAGCGGCAAAGAACACCGCGGCTCGCTGATTCTGCAACTGATGACCCGGTTCGCCACCTCGTTCATCTCTTCCATCGACGGCACGTCGTCCGAGATCTCGACCAAGGAGCTGTGCGGTGGTGCCCGAATATACTACATCTTCAACTCGGTTTTTGGCAACTCCCTCGAAACCATCGACCCCACTCACAACCTCTCGGTGCTCGACATCCGGACCGCCATCCGTAATTCCACTGGCCCCCGGCCCAGCCTGTTCGTGCCGGAACTCGCCTTCGACCTGCTGGTGAAGCCGCAGATCAAGCTACTGGAGATCCCGAGCCAGCGCTGCGTCGAGCTCGTCTACGAGGAACTCATCAAGATCTGCCACACGTGCGGCTCGACCGAGCTGTCGCGGTTTCCGAGGCTCCAAGGGAAACTGATTGAAGTGGTGTCAGACCTTCTCCGCGAAAGACTGGGTCCGACGTCGACGTACGTCGAGTCTCTGATCGCCATCCAACGCGCCTACATCAACACCAACCATCCCAATTTCCTCGGGGCCGCGGCGGCCATGTCGTCCGTCATCGCGAGTAAGAACGAGAAGGACAAGAAAGCCGCCCAGGCGGAGGAACGGCGGAAACGAGAGAAGCAAAGACTGAAGCAGCTCGGCGTGAACGGTACGGCCACGCCCGATGAAGAAGAGGTGGAGCAAGAAGATAAGGCGACCAATTTGCCGGTGCGGGCGCCTCCGACCAAGGCCAGCCGGAGCATGTCTCCCGCCGTGACGAGAGATCGTGAGAATGGAGTGGTGGTCCACAGCTTCTCTGCCGCACAATCTGCCGGCACTCCCCGCGACTCATTCTTGAATTATTTCTTCGGCAAGGAGGCGGGCCTCCCCGGTGGCGGCCCATCGTTCTCTCAGCCATCTTCCAGCGCCCGACACGTCAGTCACAGCACGGAGCCCAGCTTTTCGCAGAGTATCCGCCGGCTGGAGAGAGGGAGTTTCACCGAGAGGTCTTCCCCTGCCTATCCCCAGCACGTGGCCGACGATTATGGTGCAGCTTCCGAATATGGCGATTCGACCGCCTTCTTCGTAAGTGATTTTCCCGGTCACCGGCGCCGCCACGCTGACGACCAGATCCAGCATGAGCCGCCGACTGAACCCGTGTTGACGGAGCGAGAAGCCCTGGAGACCGAGCTGATTCGACGGCTCATCAGTTCGTATTTCAACATTGTCCGTGAAACCATTGCGGATCAGGTGCCCAAGGCCATCATGCATCTCCTGGTCAACCACTCCCGCGACGAGGTCCAAAATCGCTTGGTGAGCGAACTCTACAGAGAAGACCTGTTCGGCGAGCTTCTCTATGAAGACGACGGGATCAAGAAGGAAAGAGAGAAGTGCGAGAAGCTGCTGGCGACGTATAAGGAGGCCGCAAAGATTGTCGGAGAGGTCTTGTAGAATGGTATTCAGGCAGCACCCTCCTCTCACGGCCCCGCTCCCATCCGGGCCGACACGTACTGAACTCTGCTCGGTCACAGAATGGTGGGATGTGTAGATCAGATCGACTCAAATGTATATTCTGTCACCGGCAGGACCTGCTGTTGCACACTGTACGATCACATGACTTTGATTGGGGTTGCGCGATTTCAGGAGTTCTTTGCACCCGTTTCAATACTGTTTCATCCGGTCCCCTGCTTATTACCGCACCCGATGGCGGTCGTGCAATGTCCAATAGAGAATGTGTACGCCAGCGGCGTTCACACAAGCTTCGCAGGACTTGCGTCATTCCCTTGCTTGTTGTGGATAAGCATTCGAAGCGGGCTGGTTTGGCTGGCTGTGCTTTGTGCGTGGGTGGTTGGGAAGACGAAGTGTCAGTGACGTTTCTGGCTGTCATTGATTCTCTGTGTGACGCGTACGAGGTCTACAAGGCAGGATGAGAGGAGGCAGTATTTTTTCTGCCCAAAGAAAGGGATGGGATGCACATGCGAAGAAAGAATCTGGAAAAAGGTTGTGCCTTGGAGCTCCGAGTATAAAGCTCCGAGTTCTACGACCTTGAATGAACTGACTCCGGGAGGCATATGTATTCTTAATTCTTAAAGGCATTGAGGTTTGAACCATACTTGCCCTCTTTCTTTGTCAGTTCTATTTGGTTGGGTCGATATTAAGAGAAGAGACAAGGCCGGTCCTTGGTCATAAGTGAGCATCATCCTCCTCATCCAACTTGACGTTATGAGGCCAACAATCCTTTTCAACCTCCTCGCTGCCTGCCACCTTTCGGCCGTCTCTGCATTTCCCCTCTTCTCGCTGTCCGACATCACGAGCATTGTCGCAAAGGGGCACGATGCCGCATCAACTCCAACTTTGACCTCGAGGGCTGCGACCACGAGCAGCAATGGGACACATCAACACCACAACCACACGTACTGTGTCGGTACAGATGCAGACTCAAAAGTGAATTCCACCTCTCTTCTGGCCATCGTCCTAGCAGAGACCGCGACCAACGGCACCGCGCACGAGCATGACCACTGTCAACACCACAACGGAACCAACGCGGCCCACAGCACCAAGTTCAACGGCACAGCCGGCTTCGAGCACGAGGCTGCAAATGCAACCGACCACCAGCACCGGCACGCATGCAACGGAACGAGATCAGATGCCGCCGACGGTACCAGACCCAGCAATACCACCGTCACACAAGCCCACTTGGCTGCAGCTGATGGCGGTAACGAGGCAGCAGAAGTGCAGGCGAATGCAACGACACACCACCATCACAAGTGCAATGATACCAGCAACGAATCCGGCGCTGCCGGTGTAGCGACCTTTGCGCCGACGACTGCTAGGACAGCAGTGCCGTAGTGGCACCTACCGTGGGTCCAATTGAGTATGCGGAGAGTAATGCTGCAGATTATTGCTGCAGATTATTGCTGCGAGGTGTTGGATAGTTGAGTCCTGCAGTGCAGGCCTCTTGTTTCTGGGATTGATCTGTAGTCATAGTGTTGATGTTGAGATAGCACAGATGGGATCGAACAATGACAAGTGATGGCAGGCCATGCTTCATCTGCGAGGCCTTATCCCATGGCCGTCAATCAATAGTAGTTTGTGCTTGCACTGCGGTAGTCGTGCTGCGTGCCCGGGAATGCGCCCACCGGTCGTCTTATGCCTTCCTCCTGCTCTTCCTCCGAACTGCTGCCGTTGACATCTCCCATCTCGTCGTTTTCCGGAGGGGCCCTCATCGCAGCCAGCTCTTCCTCCTCCAAGACCATGGGCCTCCACTTCTCATCGATCGGCATGTTCATGCCACTCGGCAAGCTCGCCAATAAAGGTTTCCACTCGGGCACCGCCTGCACATTGATCGTGTCGTTCATCTTGGTCATCTTGATGTTCAAGAACTCGAGAATGCGCATTTCCTCCAGTTTGCCGCCGTCCAAGCCCCAGTTGGCACCGCCCTTCTCGATCCGTTTGTCTTCGCGGCGCTCGTTCCACGACGCCTTCAGTTTGCTGAAGCCAGACGACCGCGGCCCATCTTTGGCAACCTCGAGACCGAGTTCGTTCATCCCGGCTCTCAGCCAGGCAATGCCGCGGCCCGTTTTGCCCGCGCCGTCGTCACCGAGCGCCTGGAACCGGCATGCTTTGGCCCGTGCCGTTTTGCGGACGTTGTCCGTGTAATCGAAAAGGTCCTTGGAAATCCGGGATCCTTCTGCTTTCAGGGCCGCCATCGCGGCCGCGACGTGCTCGGCGGCGCCGATGCACAGCCTCGTGAGCACTTGCGAGCGGACCGGCGGGATCTCAGGCGGCTTGATCATCCACTCTCGGTCGTCTTTGTTCCGCGACTGAACTAATATGGCCGGATAGGGATCGTCCTTGAGCACACAGATCAAGTTGAATTCGGCATGCGTGAGATGGACCAAGGCTGACTGGACGTGACCAGAGATGTCCACGGCGGCCGGTGGGAACGACGGCGGTCCGTCTGCAGACGAGTTCGATCGGGCCACCAGATACGAATGAATGGAATGCGCCGTCTTGAGGCTCTTGGTCGCAGCTTGGATCAGTGAAAGCCGTTGGTCGGCCGGGGGACTGACGGTGGCATAGAGTCCGAGCAAGGATTGTCGGGCGAGCAGATTCTGCGCCAGCGCCAGTGTATGGAGCACAAAGTAGATTTCATAATCGAGTCCTCGTCCTTTGACGCGTTCACCGTCACGGCCTGGAATAGCAGACGGTGCCAGCGTCGGCCGCCATTCGACTTCGAGTTCTTTGGCCAGCGCAATATCGACCTCTTCGCCCGCCACGCGTTTGCCACTCAGCGCGAGGTCCAGGCTCGAGAGGTACTTGAGATAATTGTCGATCGCAGACACGAGCGCGTTCAAGTTATTGGCTTGGTCACTCGGGGACAGCCGCTTGTGGCTCTTCAGCGCCGATCGCAAGATTCCACGCTGCGACGTTGCTGTTGAAGGGAGTGAGGGGTGTGTAGATGACGTGAGGCTGGATTGGAAGCACAGCGTTGAAGTAGTGGAGAGAGTGAAAGGGAATGGCATCTCGTTCTTCGCCTACTACCTGACCGATATAATGCTTACCGTTTGAACTGAGACATGGGTCTATAGACGTCCCGACTTTTGTTCCTATCTCATGCCATGGCACGGCCCTTGGCAAAGTGGCAAGCCACTTTAATGGTCAGGTGGCAGCACGGTGCTCCGGCCTTGAGGGAATGAGAACAGAATGCCAGCCAGCTGATGGATATAACGGGAGCTCTTGTGGATTGATTTATGATTGAGCCTGGTGTCAGCCAGATGCTATTCAGCACGGCCCGCCAATGGGCAATGCTACTCCTCTGTCGCTCCATATGTACAATCGTCATGTTCACCGCATGACCTATCAATACAGCTTGTTGACTCCTTGGCCCGTTGTATTACCCCGCCTCGAATCCGAGCCCTGGGATCCAAGCGCATCTTGGACCTTTGGATATGTGGTATGGATTTCTGGGCCTCCAGCCGGACCATCCACGCCGGGAATGTAGTTTTGCTGTCTGCCTCTGTAACCTTTCTCCCTGTTTTCCTTCAAAAGTTGGATATATCGGTCTGTGTGAATCCATCAGTCCTGCCCGCATGTGGTAGAGGAACTTTGAAAATTGCTGCCTGGGACACAGCACTTCCGCATCTGCCCGAGAAGACCATACCTCTGTATTTCCCACACCGCTCCAGGTGATTCACGCCTTCACGTGCGTAGCATTTGCCTGGACAGCCAATGAGTCAGTCAATGCGGCTTGGTCAGTGCAGGTCCTCTCACGGTCACAGCCATCAGAGGCCTGGTCACAGCAAATATGATCCAGCCAAGCCCGTCCAGTGGCTATGTCCGTCCAGAGAACAAGCAGACGTACCCATTTCCTCGCCCACTAATCTCTGCATCATTTGCTTGACCCATTGTTCCCGAATGATGGCATCTCTTGCATCCGCAACAGCCGCGTTATCTGTGAAATCAACACCGGTAAAAGTCGGAGGGACCTTGGGCTTTCTCGCCAAAAAAGCTTCGGACTCGGGCGTCGGCATGATGGGTGTACAGTTGCGGCAGTCGGACGTTTAACAGCTTTTGTAGACCCAATCTGCACCTTTGTGGTCGGTGGGAGTGAAGCAAGAGCTGTGGTTCTGCCGGCCGATCACGGCCAATGCCGTCGAGGATATTGTAAGTCGACTAGAGCGCCAGAAAGGACGACCGGGTCGAAGTCTGAGCTGGCTGGTGGGTGGTCGGATGCTTTGGAGCTCGGTTGAGGCGCGCTGGGATTGGAGCTGCGACGCCAAGAGCTGGAAATCTGCGAATAGATCACGTGATATAAAACCACGTGATCTCTAACAACAAAAGGGTAAAATGGTAAACAAGAGCCAAACACCCATCATCGCCTTACCATCCCGCTGACAATATCAACGCTCAGTCCCTCCACTGGGTGAGTTCGCTGTTTTCACACTGTTTCGCTTTCCGACTTAGGCATCGGCCGCCTGTCTAACGGCTCAGTATCAGGGGAAGTTACGCGCCTCAGATATTCAGTCGCCGCAAAGTCAGGCGGAAGCTACGCGTCTTAGATATTCAGTCTCCGCAAAATCAGGCGGAAGCTACGCATCTCAGATATTCCGTTACCGCAAAATTGGGCAGAAGCTACGCGTCTTAGATATTCAGTCGCCGCAAAGCCAGGTGGAAGCAACGCGTCTCTGATATTCAGTCGCCGCAAAGTGTTCACAAAATGGCCGTCACAGTCTTGGCGGAAAATGCCTCCTTCATAAGTCTGGTCGGCCTTGCCGTAGAACAAGTTTTTCACATACAAACTGAACCCGCCATAATACCTCTCAAGATGGGTCTCAATCAATCGGTCATCGAGCAGAATCCGATCGGAAATCAACTCGATTACTTTCATGAGACATTCAGGTCGACCTGTGCTCGGCTGAACATCCCTGTGTCTACCGATGCAGTGCAGCAGGTGGTGAATAGTGGTGAGGACCATCGTCGAGTTGGCAGCGGAGATGTCACTTACAGTTTCCAGGCGGCAATGACCTGGATGACCTGATGTCTGATCTGATCCGCACCCTCCAAGGCTTTCGGGCATCTCGTTTACTTCGGTCTTCCGATGGCCGCAAGCGGAGAAGAGCGCTTGACTCACTACACTTAAGACTTGAATCGAACCAACAGGACCTTCAAGCTATTATCCCCCTCCTGACCAAAGTCGTCGAAAAGGCGCCTGATGCAGAGATCTGGGCGGCAGCCTTCGAGCTTATCACACCGCCAGCACAGCTGCCCGCACCACTAGAAGAGTTGATACCACCAGAAACACCTGAATCGTCTGTAGAGCTAACAGCTTTTAGAGCGCCGACGACACCGAAAACGTCGGGACCACTTGAAAAGTTCACCACACCGAACAAACCAGAAAACGCTCCTCCACCGTCGTATCAAACTCCGACCGTGCACAACACGGCCGGAATAGTCAATTCGTCCGAAACCAGGGTTCACTTCGATAAGGAACTCCAGATGGAGCTTGGTACATCACTCTCTATCGGTGTCCCAGGGTTCGAAGACGCTTTCTTCGGTGGAGTTTCGAATCTTCAATCAATAGCCAACACAGTCTTCGAGAAGTGTCAACAGGGACATAATCCACCCTTTAAACAGAAAAAAGGTGGCTGGCAAGGGTGGCCGAGTGGTGCCCATGAACCAAAAGTGTTGGACTGGTTTCAAAGAATCATGAGGACATTTCTCGGGCTCGCAGCAAAATATCACGGTACTCCTAGACCTCAGATGAAGATTCTGAGGCAATCTAACAAACCACTGCCCGACTCCGTCAGTTGGCGCAAACTCGACATTGGATTTGTCCGCAATCCGAGGCATCGTGGACCAGTCCAATTCGACTGGTCACACGTACTCGTTCCGGGTGAGTTGAAGAGTAACCCAAAGGAGGATACACATGAGAGTACATGGCTTGATCTTGCAAGATACGTCAGGGAGGTTTTCAACACCCAAGAGAGTCGCCGCTTCGTCCAAGGTTTTACTCTTTGTGGGTCGCTCATGCGATTATGGGAGTTTGACCGGCTTGGAGGTATTGCATCCTCAGCTTTCGATATCAACAAAGATGGCCTGAGATTTGTCTCGACGGTGTTAGGCTATCTCTGGATGACCGATGAACAGCTTGGATTCGATCCCACAATTACATCAAACGATGCACCACGCTACATAACGATCACAAAAGGGGACACGACAGAGCGTCTCGTGATTGTCAATATGATCAGGCGGTACTCTGCCATAAATGGTCGAGGGACGGTATGTTGGAAGGTTCATCCCGAGGGAGACCCGTCGAAACGATTCGTGGTGAAAGACTCGTGGCAATATCCTGAGCGAGATGAAGAGGGCGAATATCTGCTCAAGGCAGCAGAGAGGGGGGTAGACCACGTGGCAAGATATTATCACCACGAAACGGTCCGCGTAGGTGGGAAGGACGATACTATCGTCGGTAATGTTCGAAAAGAGCTGGATATTAGGGGAGCAGAGAACGCCTACAAAATGATTGCGAAAATGAAGAAGGAAGAGGAGAAGAAGAAAGACGAAGACTTGGTTCGCAGCCTGAGTCAACTGATGGCCCAAACAACGGCTCCTGCACTTGCTACAACGGCCCCTGCATTTGCTTCAACTGCTCCCAAAGAGAACAAGGAAGAAACCCCGATGCGTGATCGCGTACATCGACGCGTGGTCCTGCGAGATTATGGACAGCCACTTTACAAGGCAAGTTCGCGAGTGGCGCTGCTTGCTGCCCTGGAGAGCGCGATTACAGGTATGTGGAGATAGCAGCTCTTGGTGATGCTCGAGACTGACCGGGTTAGGACATCTATCGCTCCGTCGAAAAGCCGATATCCTCCACCGCGATATATCAATTAACAATGTGTTGGTGAACGAAGACGACTCAACCTGGCCCGGATTTTTGATCGACCTTGACCTCGCGATCAAAGAAAGACGCCTCAAAACATCTGGTGCTTTCGACAAAACCGGAACCAAAGTTTTCATGGCCATTGGAGCGCTCGCTGGCAAGTTGCACTCCTTCATGCACGACTTAGAGTCGTTCTTTTGGGTCCTCCTCTGGATCTGCATTCATTACAATGGGCCCAATGAGCCTCCTAGAGTTGTGTCACGATTCGAAAACTGGAACTACATGGACACAGATCAACTCGCCATTATGAAGGCTGGCATCGTTACTAAGCACCCGTTTTTAACGACGATGATCGAACACGTTACTCCATATTTCCAACCATTGATTCCGTGGCTGTGGCAACTGCGCATGAAAGTATTCCCGAACGGCCAGGAATGGGAAATTGAAGATGAAGGGCTTTATGAGGACATGAGAAAGATCTTGCGCGCAGCAATGCTGGATCCCGAGGTGCTAGCAGAATAAGGAGCTCTTTTACGGTAATGCTGAGCGAATGGTATGATGGCATCCCTCCAAAGGCATGGGAGCACGATCTCTTCTCTTTGAAACAGAAATCATCATGGTTTCAATGAACAGACATGTTCTTCAGTGTCGACGGGTATTCCCTTTACCCACGCTCGGCCGTCAATGGTGCTGTAGTGGCCGCGGTAGGAGGAAACCACTGCTTCTCGTTCCTTCCCTGGGTCGCGTTCCTCAAATAGGTCGCCCATTTAGTCTCCTCGCCCTTTACACACTTTAACGGATCTGCCAGATCGACCGTTTTCCTCCTGCCGGAGATATCCTTTGATCATAAAGTGAACATATGTCAACCTCTCGTCAACGCTCATGTTGGCAAATCCGCCATGATAACATGAGGCCAGCATCATGAAGGCATCACCATGTTCTAGCGGGGCGTACACTGCATCTTTCTTGTTGGGCGGGTCCAGCGTCGCTTGTAAGTGGCTTCCGGGTTGAAATCTCGTTTCTTCATTCCGAAGCTGGAGCGGTAATGTTGTCTGCTCAAACTTACTCTGTGAGATACCACGTGATGTCGCAAAGCTGTCACCGAGATGCTTTATAATTTCTGTTGTGCTGCTGTCTTCTCAGAAGCAACATCAGTCAAGTGATTCCATAATCCGTCCAAACTTGGCGGGTCAAGAAGAGGAAAATCTGCCCCGACCTCACGTGCAACTCACCCAGACCGTGCCGCTTTTAAAGCCACTCACCCTCCCTCTCACCTTCGCACTCAGCTCGCTCACCTTCAGACTCACCCTTCATCCTGCGTAGCGCCGAAACGAGGATCTAAATTGGCGACGGAGCTATCGTTCTCTCTTTTGCGCCTTTTCGTCTTTTGACTACTATACGCATTACGCGCCCTCCACCATTGGCCGCGGGCATTACCGTGATGCGAGAGATAAGAAAGTAAGATAGAGCCAGGACACAAGTCGCAAGTGACCAATCTACCCAGAAAAGAGATGTTGCAGTCGTTAGCTTGCTCCTCTATCTAAGTGTTTCCTGACTCCATGGGCGCCATCTATCTGATCTGAATCAACGCATCGATTCCTGTCTCAAAGAAAGCTGGCTACAGTAGTCGGCTCTTGATCCATTTTCGGATAGCACCCTCTTGACAAGCATCTCCAAGTTGGTCAAGGAGTCCAGAAGGCTTGGGAGTCAGAGGAGCATCGTGGAGTTCGCCCGGTGCGACGACAAGTTTGAAGTCGACGTGCTTGGCCCCCTGTTGGACTTTTCGCGCCGTATCCACCACAGAATCCCTTAAGAATTCACAATTACCCGTGGTTGTCAAGAAACTTGAAACTCTGCAACCCGACCACCAACCTGGGCTTGCAAGTTCCGGCGCAATGTATTGGTCATCAACGCCAGACCCTCTGTATGCGGCAATCCAGTATCTTCCGCTCGTCGAATTGACACAATCAATGTCGGCCAGCTGCTGCATGGATTTGAATTTGGTGTCGTCTGTTGACACCCATGGCGCGATTGTGATGGCTCCTTTGAGCGGCGCCGGGATTTCGAGTGGTCTGACGATCTGATCTTGAGGGTGTGGATGGCCCGAAACATGACTCAGGACCGCGAGCACCAGGTTTCCTCCTGCTGAGTCACCCCCCAACAACACCGACTCTGGGGATCGATGTGGCAGGGAGAGAACATGACGAAGAGCCTCGACTGACTGTGCGATCTGCAGCGGATACACGCCCTCTGGAGCCAGGGTGTAACAAGGGCAAAAGATGGCCAAGCGGCCATTTGACCACTCGACCCATCTTGCCAGCATGTCGACGTGCAGAGGTAGCCCCGGGAGAACAAATCCACCTCCATGATAAAACACCATGGAGTATTGGGCTGAATCTTTGCTTCCCAGCCAGAAGCCTTTGATATCAGTGTTTGGAATGTCTTCGACGATCGGTTGAAGCTGGTTCTTCTTGCAGTAAGCCTTGTACGAGTCGATGAACGGCTTGAAAAGTAGTCTGAGATGGAATAAGTGGAGATATGACGAGACCGTGGGTAGGGGGTTTACGTACTGCAGTTGCCCAATGGTGAGGACCGTGAACAAGCCCCTCAAGACGGAGGCGAAGACATAGTCGCGATAAGAAACATTGTGCTCCTCTGCTTGGAAAAGGCCCTTGACGGTAGCCAACAGCACTCGGCTCACCACAATGCCAAGGGCTGGCACAAGAGTGATTCGGTCGACGAGTGTGGTCACCATGATCGTCATACGACTGCCGCGGAATCTCTCGTCTGCAGTATGTGAAGCATGTCATGGTGGTGCCATACCTGAGCGTGAGAGTTATATCTCAGGGGCTGTGGTGGAGTGATGGAGTCGCGACGTTGCTACCCGAGCCTGGCGGGCCAAGTGTGACCTTGGACCAGCTTCCGATGCGTGCCTCTCGCAATTCCGACCTCCGAGTCCCGACCAGTTGGCCCTCCAGCCTGGCCTGCGGGCCCGGGGACAATTTATTAGCATGTGGAGGATGTGGTTGACGATCTCGAGGTTCCCAAGCAGGTTCCCAAGTGCAATAATCCGATCGCGTTTTGCTTTGTCAAGTTATGCCGCTGCAGTCGACGGCAGTTGACAGGAATGAATCGGAAGGCTCTAGGATCTCTAGTCAAATCAGGCCGTCGGCCGCTCGGGCTCACCAGGCTCTCCTTCGGGACGAGACCGGCAGACCTTTCCTGCCGGCTGTGTTTGTGCAGGAAAACATGTCCAAAGACTACTAGATCAGGGATCTGCGGACTGGCATTGGCCTCATCTACTTCGGTTCAAAGGTAACAGCTTCAAACTCCCGCACCCAAAGATGACCGAAATCCGCGACGACAAAGCCCAGTACGTGGTCCCCTTTATCCTGGCTCTCGTCTCTCAGCATCAATCGCAGCACGGGAAGTCCCCGTCCTCGCCTCCCTTCTTTGTCGGCCTCAACGGTGTTCAAGGCTCTGGAAAATCGGTTCTTGTGGATATTCTAAAAGAGACTCTGTCATCTCCTCCATACGGTCTCCACACCGTCGCGTTCTCTCTCGATGACCTCTATCTCACCCTCTCGGACCAGCTTAAAATCGCCCAATCGAACCCGGATAACGTCCTTTTACAGCATCGAGGGCAACCCTCCACGCACGACATCCCCCTCGCCCTATCGGTCTTCCAGAGCCTCCAGGCGAATAGACCAACTAAGATCCCCCGATATGACAAAGCCGCCTTCTCCGGAAAGGGAGATCGCGTCCCGGTTTGCGAGTGGGAGGAAGTCAAAGGCGACCCCTCGAACCCCGTGCACGTCGTGTTATTTGAGGGCTGGTCAGTCGGCTTCCGCCCTTTGCCCCCGGAGACTTTGGCATCCAAGCATTCAGCTGCGGTCAAGGCTCTACACGATTCCACTCCGTCCACCCCCTACCGCGGCCGCTTAGGCCACAACACCCTCGCCAACCTCACCACAATCAACGACGCCTTGAAGTCCTATGACGCATTGACCAGACAACTTGATGCCTTTGTCCACATCGACGCCGCGGATCCACTCTACGTGTATGCGTGGCGGCTGGAGCAGGAAGCGGGGTTGCGGGCGGCCAAGGGCACTGGTATGAGTGACCAGCAGGTCCAAAGCTTTGTTGATGACTACTATCCCACGTATGAACTCTACACGGACACGTTGCGGCAGGGCGTGTTCAAGGGGACGAAAGAGGCTTGGAAAGGGCGACAGTTGAGGCTGGTTGTTGGGCAGGATAGAACTGTTACAGAAGTAATCACCATCTGACTTGAGTCTCGACGTGGCGTAGGATGCCACCAGAGAAGGATATCAATCGGCTCTGCGCTTTATGGTGTGAGCCCCAGACACTGGCCACCTAGAATGCTGCACCAATTGTTCTAGGACAGAATGTCCGGGGACAGCCGAAGCCCTGGGAGGACTCAGTCAGCAGGTTCAGTGCACCGTGGTCCTCTCAACCTTGCAAAACACGATCCGATTTGCTCAATTCTCCTTCTAAATAACCGCTCCTGGGAACCATCAGAGAGAGACTAACCCCGTTCTACAGCGGACATTACTCAGAGACACTATCCTGGGGATCAACAACACTCGAGGAGACCACGACTGAGGCCGGTTTCTCTCTCCACTGTGAGCTTACCACTCCCAAAGAATACCACTGACCTCAATGCACTTCATTAGAAGCGACACCATGTTCAGAGCCTTGGTGGCCGAGTAGTAAGTTTTGGCAGAATTAGCGACGCAGGAGAGAAAACAAAAAAGGCCCCCGGAGGGGAGGGGAAGAAAAAATTTTAAATCAGCCTGTGAGATGTATGAACTTAACTGAGACACATATCAAACGTCAAAGTTGAATCGCTCTCAAGCCATATGGATGCTCGTCGCCTGAGCCTCCACTGGCTGGATAAACTGTTCTCGCGTCCGTCCTCAATCACCTCTGGCTTCGACTTCTTTCCAAGATCGTCGCCTCTAGGGACCATGAACGCGGAGAAGAAATGGTTCAATGCCTTGACGTCGTCCACGGGTCCGACATATGAAACATATTGATCCGGTCGGATGATGATTGTGCATCCTTGCTCGCGGTCGACGCCAAAGGTCTTGTAGAACTGCCCATGGCCCTCATGGTATGACTCGTCCACAAAGATTTCCAGTAGTCCCAGCCATCAACCTTGTCATAGGACCGGAAAACCGGTGGAAGATCAAAGATCGTCACCTGGGTGCGTAGCGCCGCATGCACACAAAGGACCTCGAAGACCGAGTCGTCTGCCGGGCTGTCCTTTCCAGTCTCTCCTCCTGTTGGCGCTTGGTGATATCTCCGGGGAGGACGACGACTCTCCATCGACCATTACTCTTCAGAAATTCTTGAAAATGGGATGGCCTGGCGTCAGATTGGTTGAGCACCTTCACACTCGGCATCCTCATGCCAACTTTGATCTCCGACGCAAGAGCTTGATTGGACGTGACTATGAGATCTTTATTCTTCACCGACACGTCTGTACCGTCACCTTGGTCCGCCTGGCGAATGGATAGCACACCTCATACGAATTCCGGGAAGTCGGTGATTGGGACGATATCCAATACCCCCCAGATATAGTCGGTCGACTCGCCTTCAAGATTAAACCCAAGCTGGTTTCTTACCCAGGAGTGGGCACCGTCCGCACCTAGCATGTACTTGGCTTTGACGGTCTCAATCGTATCAGCTTTCGCTAGCTCTGCCGCCTTGAGAAGCTCGTTGGTGTCGTCTGGGGCTAGATTACTTCGAAAGAGTCCGTCTTGGATCGCAGACCCGTTGGCGGAGGTGGCCGACTGCTTTGGCGTAGGCTTCCTCGGACAGGTGGCGTAGAGTCACTGTAATAGGGTGGGCATCCGGGTCTTCAACACAAGATTCGTCAAGCTCGACATTGGTGGGCATCACACCTCTTTCCACACGAATGTCGCTACATGACTCGGTCGAATCCAACCGCTCAATTCGACCCTGATGTAGTACGACCTGCTGGAAACGGCTGATACCTGGGATAGTATCCGGAATACGATCGCTTCTGCGAATCACACCCTTTTCGTCGGGATTCCACAGACAGATCTCAAGCATGTGGTTAGATTCGATCCAGGTGCGGTGTCCAAAGTCGAAGGAATCAAAGATCTCGAGTATGCGGCATTGAAGACCATCGGCTTGCCCGTTGAAGATCTGAAGAGAGAAGCGTGAACAAATAACTATGGTGGACTTTGGGTTTGGGCCATCATGGCTCACCAACCTTTGTGCCTCTTTCATCCACGATTCTGGTTCTTATCCCACACTTTGCCATCCAGTTGGCCATCATCAGGCCTGCGGGGCCGGCGCCAACGATGAGGACATCCACGTGAGTCTTGGATGTATCGGCCGTCATCTTGAACTTGGCAGGAAGCCAGATTCTTCAGTCCGTTCTCGTATATCGTGGGAAGCTCTCCAAATGTGACAGGAGTCCGGGAGAACGACGGCTTGATCAAGACAGTGGCTGCATTTGAGACTTTCGAACACCCAGGAGCGGGTGGGATGTCCTTCATCCGCACGATATGCATCGATGCCCCGTCCACCCACCCTTTCATCGGATACCGGTGATTATTAGTCGAATAAAATCTGGGTTTCGGAGTGCTATGAGTCCTTTGCGGCGTTTTTAATTGGTCTATCCAAAGGAGATGTTCTTCTGGGATGGCGTACCTTCGGATGGCAAAAGCTTTCCGGAGCGGCGACGAGGAAATGTTCAGCTCCCGCAAAATCTGGACAGTGGACACCGGTCCGCTGGACAGTTCGAAGCAGTGGCAGTCTGGCGGACCACTGAAGGGGCCGAGTGGATGAACCATCGGGAGCCAGGAGTTGTCCGATGGTTCCAGGACAAGGCCAGCCTCACATTCCCGAAACTGTAACCTCACCCGGAGCAGCGTCGAAACCGGTTCATCCGGCGAATCAACGACGAGGAATTTCCATCGGGACTGTTATAGGATATGTCGAAATGGTTCAACGTCATTCAATTACTCTCTCCCGACCCATGTACCCTCAAGCTGTGCTATAGCCGTGATGCTCTTGTAGATGGAGCTCTAACTCGGCGAGGGAGCCCCAGGAAGATCGTCGACACAAATCTCCGTGCTAGCGAACTCGAATCCCTACTTCAACACCGGTACCCAGCCCCGAACCCGGTTCACTTGGCTCATCCAGTCCAACTATGCCGTTCCTAAGATGGCACAAACTGGCCACAGACACATCATATAGCAAGTATACCTTCCCAGGCGAAGGCGACCGCATCCCCGAGCCATGATAGGAACTCGTTGGTGGCGGAGGCGTGCGCCAGACACAACGAGCCATCGTACCCGTTGGGATCTCTTACAACCATCGGACGACCCGTTGAAGCGCAGCCCGGCGGTCTCGCAACTCACCTCGATGTCCTGCTACAGGAAAAATGACTCTATCGACAGCGCGACTGCGGACCAAGATCAGACAATCGTCGGCAGATCGTATGCCGCATATGAAATGCACGGACACCTTGCGTGAGGGAGTCATCAGGTCCCTGAACCGGCCAGAACCAAAGATGAGTGAGCACGGAGCGTGCGAGACAGTTGAGGTTCAGAAGTTGGGGAGGCTCAAAAGATCAACAGCGTGGTCCACGGCGCATGCAGAGTATAATGTCGATACTCCTGATAATGGTGAGTTGCACCCTTCCACCAAGGTCAGGCATACAGACAACGCCTCCATCCAACACGGCCCATTCAGCCACCACGATTTTCAAGGACAAAAGGGTGACAAACTTCCGACCAACACGAGACTCCACGCCGAGAGCAGAATTCGAGCTTGTCTATATCTCTGGTCGGCCCTGCAACGAGTTCGAGACACCAACCTCCCGATATCCTGTAAGAAAGGGTTGCAGCATATCTACACCGGCCCACCCGAAGGCAGCATCCCCACCGGTCGCTCCCTTGTTCCAAGCGAAGCTGCAAATGAACACGACCCCAATTTTACCCTGCTTGGTCTCCCGAACCTGGTTCCGAGGTAAGTCTCAGTATCGTCGTTGTCATCAAAGAGTCTATTTGATCGTCCCGAACATACCAAGGTTTGCTATACGCCGCTGCATTCCTTTCTCGCGCCTTGGATGTGACCTATGCTTTCGAAAGTCCGTGAGTGGGAAGCTGCTTGAGTTTGGATACTCGAATGCTTGTGAAAAGAGCAATTGTCGGAGCGATCAGACCAGCTCGAAGGAATTTAGTCCAGTGGCTGACCCAAGGGGTCGGCAATGCTCCATGGAAAGTTCCACAAAGTGCGAAAAGGGAGAGAGAGTATCGACGGGTAGCTGAGCGAGGTCGTGGATGGATTGGGAAAACATGTTCAGATCTTGGTCGACAATTTCGGCCGTTGTATCGCCAGGTTGCAAGGGCCAGAGATGGTTAGGCTGCAGGTGAGGTGAAATGTCACGATGCGGCAACGACGATGTGTCCAGTGCACTGTCTCTTGTTTCAGGTTGCATTCCGAAGGCTTTCCTCCGCGCCATGGGGACTTCGTCTCCCGATGCCAACGTCTGCGAGGCGCTCCACTTTCCAACCAGAGTACCAAACATTTTATCGATGTACATTTTCCGCTTCAGATCTTTCAGTGCATCCCGTTGTTTGACATACACTTCGATTGAAGATCTGAGGAAGGACAGAATCTCCGAGTAACGTAGTGCATGTGCATCGTGGAGACCCATGAGTCGGAGAAAATTGTCGGCCTTGACCAGGCCTTCTTCCAAGGGGAATGATCGATCGTAGTCACCAAAATAGGCCAGACCAAGAACGAGCGCCGAGATGAATACGTTATTCACCACCAAAAAGATCCTCTTGGGAAGTGTGGCGTAGTTCGTGAGGTAGTTTGCAATATCGATCGCTTTCACCGCGGAGCTGATACATGGCACGACAAAGGTTGCATAAGGACTCGAGGAGGGGTCTGCTAGATCCGTATTGATACCGCTGTCGGTCGACCTCTTCTGTATGAGCGAGTGAACCTCTTGGACTAGAAACGTTTTGGTGAGCAGAATGATGCCGTAATAATAGGCTCCGGTGAGGTGACTGAGGCAAAGCCGGCGTGGCAAGGTCGCAGGGTCGAATTCGTTCTCGGCACTGTCATCCATTTCGAAGAGGGCGGGGAAGTCGGTCGCCCACTCGCGAATGTGTTGAGAAATGCTTTCGACGAGTTCGACGCAGATGGTGTCTCGATGATAGACCTCTCCTATGATCCGCTCGGAAATATGGCATAGTCGGACACACGCGCACTCAATCTGCTCTTCCAGTGAAAGAGCTGAAGGCTGTCCGCCCCAAAGATGCGTGGATCCCGGCTCGACCGTCGCGGGAGGTCGTCCGAGCGATACGCTGGTAAAAATGTCCAGAACCCTCAGCGTCTTCCAGGCTCTTGCCCTGGCTCGACATTCTTCTGGCGCGAATAATGAATTGGAATCGGTTCGGTGGATTCCCAAAGCACAGGCGGCACGGGCCGCAATCGCCAGAGTCAGAAAAGCGCCGTTACGCCGACAAGCATTGAGCATGTACATGGCAATCAAGATGTGAGACTGGACCGTCAGCAAGCTTGTTTCGTCACTCAAGGAGCAGAACGCGAGTTGCTGGGCACGCTGGAAGCACCGGTCGGCTATCTCCTTGTCTCCCTTTTGGCCACGCTCTTGAGCGCCCACGGCCAGTACCAGCAGAAAGATCAGGCTTTTGTCATCAGACTCGGAACACCCTTGCAAGGCCCAACTGACCATCTCTCCGGTCAGCGTCTGAGGGACAAAAAGGTCAAAGATGCCGTAGATGGCGGTATGGTAACATGCAACAAGAGAGCTGACCTCGGCCACCGAAAGTGTTGGGATGAGAGACCTGGTCAAAAGCGTCATCGAGTTAGCTTCTTCCCCGGGGCGTGCCTCGAGCATCGAACTTCGTCGCGGATCGGTGGTGAAGGCGCAAGGGCCGATGGAATCCTCCACCACCCTGCGAACAACTTCCACGAAAGCCAAGGTGGCAGATTCTCCCAGGAAAATGATTTTCCCTTTGCCCTTTCCATCATCCAGGAAGCGCGTGGCAGCAGGTGATGTCTTGTGTGATGTGTCCGCCGAGCGCGCGTCGCCATCGACCGACCCCTGGCCATGATTGAGCTGCTGATCCGGGGGCGAAAGTGAATTGATAGTGACGTTGTCTCGGGGAGGAACCGTTGGCGCGGAGCTATCCTGCCGCGATCTTTGCTTTGTGCTCTGGGGCTGGCTCGTCGACTGGGTGGTGTCATGAGAGAGGTTGTTGAAATGGCATTCCATCGTCTTTCCCCGGCGAATGCATGGTGGGCAAGGACAATTGCCGTTACATTTTTCTTTTCTCCTCTTACAATTGTCGCAGGCTCGCGTACAGCGTCGTCTGCCTTTATCCAGTCTCGGCGTCGGCGACATGCTCGCAATGTGCGTATGGGAGGAGCCGTTCAGGCTACGGTGGCATGGAGAACGAAAGAATTGAAAGGCAAGGTTGTAGCTTGAAGTGTCTGGGGCGGCTACCCAGGTGCGGGGTTTTTTGAGCTAACGAGGCAGTTCACCCGTTGCCCAGCTCACCGTCAGCAATGGCCCTCAACCGCCGCCCCAAGGCGCCGCGTACTGTGTGCACAGTAGGAGGACGGAGTGCGGAGTAGGGAGTAGGGAGTGCGGAGTAGGTGGAGAGAAAATGTCAGCTGGGCGAATGGCGCCGGCGGACGTCCGTGTGTACACCAGGTGGCTGAATGCCAGGATGGCGTCTGTGGTGCCCACACCCCATAGTAAAGCCGTGACCAAGTGCTGGTGAACCAGCCCGGTAGCGCCACTAAACCCGAACTAATCACAGGCGACGAGGTCTATCGAGCCCCTAGCTTTGGAGTTATTCCCTCAGATAGGTATGGTACGGAGGCAGTACGAGTACTATCCGGAGCAAGTGGGTACTAAACCTTGTGTCGAGGCCAATTCAAATGATTACTACCTAGGTACTAGCCTCGGTACCATTGGTTGGGTTTGTGACATGATGACATATTTGTGGCTCCCCTTAGGCCTTTGTGCATCATTCTAGGCTTGAGCATAAGCGGCTCTAGGCCATAGTCCACGGGTCCGATATCTCTGGGTACTGTTATGAAGGCTGCCCGAGGAAGATAGCTAGGTCTTAGCATGGCGAAGATCGATCGTGAAGAGGGCTGCCGATATCAAACCTTGAGGCTTTTTCAGCGCGGCGTTGGATCGGGCATCTCTGGTACATAGCGATCATCTGCCACCAGCAAAGGGTGACAAACCGACACAGTTGCCAAACCTTGACCTCGTTGTGTGTTCCAGATAGAAACCCTGTGGGCGTGTTATTCAAAGACGGCGGCGAAAGAAAGCCATATCCGAAAGCTTGCCATGTGGTAGGACTCCAGAGTCTGCCTGCTTGTGCGACCACACAGGCACAGGCTGCCGGCAGACGTCTTTTTCTCCAGGATTGGAGTCCGTCCACCAGTCCATGGTTAGTAGATCGCCTACTTGATGGGTTCCGAAATCGAGTTCTTCTATGCCGTAGAAGAGTCGCCGACGAGAGCGGATTGAACTCATCCGACAAAAGGCCAGATCTTTCGGCCTACTGTAGGCGGTGTTTGGTCCCGAAGGAGCCCGGTAGACTTCCCGATGGTATATCCGTATGTACGGTTGTGTGTCGGTGAATCGAGCACCCGAGTGCTGGCCAGCAGGACCTTCACGCGGCCGTAGTAGCTGACCCAAGTTTTCGATCAGCGATCTTGTACCCGGTGCTCTTCGCTTCGCAGTGTAGAAAGCAGCAGGAACGAAACTGGGCCACAGGCTGTCGATTTCTGATCTCCGCCATGCCTCGCATCATATTCGACGAGTCCAATTGCGGGAAACTTGACTCAAAGGTCGTCGTCCTGACGGGTATGCAAACCTCGATGGCTTGCAAGAACATCTAGCTGACCAGACCATCAAGGAGGGAGCAGCGGCATTGGCGCAGCGACGGTGGACGCTTTCCTGGCCCGCGGGTGCCGCGTTGTGTTCGGCGACATCGACGAAACCGCAGGCAACGCGAAGGTGGACGAACTGACCACCAGAGACAAAAGCGTTGGGAGTCAGCTCAAATTTGTGCCTACCGACATCACCAACTACGACCATGTCTACCGCTTGTTCCAAGTCGCTTACGAGGCTTTCGGCCGCGTCGACATCGCCGCAAATATTGCCGGCCTGACAGAAATAGCAGGCTGGTTCGATCCTCCAGAGACCCTGGAAAGTGTGAAGAGGGTAAAGCAAACCCTGTCTGAGTTACTCGATGAGATTGTTGACTGCGTGAACCAACAGAAACCCACCACGATGTTGGTCGATGTCAACCTGAATGGCACCTTGTATTTTTCTCGCATTGCCTGCGTGTTCCTGAGGCAAGGTCAGCAGCGATCGGATGACAAAAGTCTCATCCTGATATCCTCGGTGGCTGGTTTCAAGGAATATCCCGGCCTTTTTGTGTATCAGGTCTGTCTGCCGTTTCCTTCATCTCTTCGTCCATGGGCTGATCGACGCGAAGACCACAAAGCATGCAGTGATGGGTCTGATGCGAAGTCTCCGGTCTTTTGAGCCCATTGCTTCCAAGATCCGTGTCAACTGTGTCTGTCCCTCCATGACTCTCACCGGTATGGTCGAAGGAATCAAGGACGCCTGGATCGGGGCAGGTCTACCGACGAATACACCCGCAGATATAGCGAGAATCATCGTTCACATCGCCTCCGCGACCGAACTGGCTGGACGCGCCGTCTATGTTGAGGGTGGTAATGGATGGGAGATCGAACAAGGTCTGGACCAAACACAACCAATCTGGCTCGGAGAGGTACCCAGCGAACAGCTGAACCGATCTGTCGCAGCTCTTGGTGCGGTAAGTTCATGTCCTCCAGAATAACATTCCAGTCCAATCTGACCGTGAAGGGTTCGAATTGGGTCAACCACAGCAAAGGAAAAGCTCCCAACGGCACGGGCCCCGCCCTCAACGGACACTGAAAAATGCCCGACGAACTCCAGCTAGAATCCAACAAAGCCAGTAGACATAGAGCTGAGCTAGAATCCAAAGCCACTAGACATGGAGCTGAAAAAGACACCGAGTGTTTGTATGGCGTGGAATTACCAAATTTTGGATTGACCGCCCTTGCGAAATCTATCCAGCAGTCATGTACTTGTCTTTGCATGGACGGCACTGTACTCGAGCATGGACGGCACTGTACTCGAGCATGGACGGCACTGTACTCGAGCATGGACGGCACTGTACTCGAGCATGGACGGCACTGTACTCGAACACAGACGAGGTAGAGTATTCAATTTCGGCAACCTATCGTCAATTTACAGGTTGTATCCTTCTTCCCAGAGTTTTGCACTCTCTTCTCCCATCCATCGCTCGCTTTCGTTACAATAGTCGACCTGCTCCCGATAATAGATTTCACCCAGTGAGCATTCGGCCACCTTGCCAATCAGACTCGTATCGCTCGCAAAGTTCTGGAATGCCCGGATTATTGTGCTCATTGGAGTCACATGCTCTCTGGGCATCGCCTTGAGCAAAGAGCTCGGAGCGAGGTTCGTGGGCACGAAAGCGGGACAAACACAGTTCACTCTGATGTTCTCCTTCTGAAACACAGGCGCCGCGGATCGCACGAGGCCCACTATCTAGAATGATCAGTCAGCAAGGCGAATGCTCACAGTCTGGTGCTCCATGTACGCACTCCGTGCTTTGCTGCGGCGTATTGTGGATTGGTGGGAAATTTGTATAGACCGGCATTTGAACTCGTGAATACGATTGTGCCTCCTTGCTCTCCGTTAAGTCGAAAATAGTGTGCCGCCAGCCACAAACAGTAGATCTGACCGTTCAGATCTATGTCTATCGTCTTCAGATTTGGTTTCTTTGGTTCCCCTGCCTGTTTCTCATACAGGCTCTGGAGATCGGCCACGCCGGCATTGGCGGCGACATAGTCCACACGCCCAAATCTCTCCTTCGTCTCTTTGAACAACGTGGCGACGTCGTCCCAATCTGAGACGTCTGTTTTGTGAAAGAAAGCCCGTTCGCCGAGCTCCTGAGCTGCTCGTTCGCCTGCAGTGATATTGACGTCCGCGAGCGCAACCGCCCAGCCTAGCTCGGAGAAGTGACGACTAAGGGCCAGTCCGATACCTGAGGCGGCACCGGTGATAATCGCGACGGGCATATCTGGCGCGGTGCTCTTCGTTCTCGAAGTACGAGGTGGCCCTGGGAGGGTCTCCAAAAAGCTGATTATTGCAGATTCTCAAAAGGCTGGATGAAACATGAATCTCTCGCTAGACTGATGAACCAAGCACCGAGTAGATGGTTGATTGATTGTATCTAAGATGCTGCCTACATGGTGATGAAGGTGTGCTGGAGGCCAAGCGCTCATGGAGTGAAGACTGCCTGTGTTCCCAACATAGACTTCCTCAACGATTACCAACAAGTCGTCGGATCGGAGCCCTCTCCGCAATCCCGCCGATCCGACTCCACAGTCACGGATCCAACGCTTCTCCGAAGGACTCGACTTTCCCGGAGAGCGATGGCCGGTCTAGATCTGTGCTTATTTGCGATGGTGCTGCCTCAGCATCGCTCCTTCATTTCCCATCTTCGGGTCGCAGTTGTATGGTTTGAAAAGCCAATCGGCATGTCACACTCATCCCGCAACTATTCCTTGCCGCCACGTGGCGAAAAAGGTGCCTTCCTTCCCCATGGGGTGGAAGTCGATCCGCCCATTCCGGAATCTCATCCCACCGTCGGTGCAAAGCTGAATCATTTTATGCTGCGCATCCGTGACCCGAAAGTCTCGATGAGGTTTTACGTGGAGTTGATGGGCATGCGCACCGTCTTTACGATGAATGTGGGCCCATTCACGATTTACTACCTTGGTTACCCGCAGTCACCTGACCATCGTGCCGACCCCGCCGCTTTTGGAATTGACACCACTGCCTGCCTGGCTCACACGCTTGGACTTCTCGAATTATACCATGTACACGGCTCGGAGCTGCAGCCGGAAGGCTTCTACAGCACGGGAAATACACCACCAAACCTTGGTTTTGGACACTTGGGATTCACCGTTCCGGACGTCCCTGCGTTCCTGGCGTATCTTCGCGCAGCGGGCGTGCCAGTGGTAAAAGACCTGAATGTATCAGATCGATCCAGCATTCCTCTTTCGGAATGGGAAGCTGAGAAGGGCGTGGGAACTGGAGAAATTCATGGTAACTACAAAGCGATCTTTGACCAGATCGCTTTCGTGCGAGATCCTGTCAGCAAGGTTGTACTTTCACTTGACTAGAAGCTAACGGTACTGCTAGGATGGCTATATCGTGGAACTAGTCCCTCAAAAGATGGCCTTATAGGTTATGTCTCGTCAGGACGGAAGGTGGCATTTTTCAATATGTAGACGGCATCGCAGACAGTCAATTACCACACCCCCATTATCGTCAATGCAGAAACTAAAGCATCCTCTTGTCCACCTATGACACCTGTAGCAATGAGCGGAACTAGTTCCCAACGCGGGCCAGGAAAGAGATTGTCAATTTCTTTCCAAGAGAAAGCATGCCTAGACATTCGATGCGGTGTGCCCAGCGTTCGAAGTCATTGACACTGACACTGACACTGACACTGACACTGACACCCTCTCCATCTTAGGTGTCAGTGTCATGACACTGTGTCATGACACCTCGCTGTCGCCGCCACTCCTGTTTAGGTATCCCGCCGGCAGTCTTATAAAGGCTGAGACAAGCATGGTGTCGAATTGCTGCTATCTACCTATTCTGTGTGACAATATTTCGGGTCCACCAATACTGTAGAAGCTCTTGATACTCAATAGTACCGTCCAACAGTCTGTTCCGGTCCGGTGTTATAAGCGGCGGTGAGCTCACCGCTGCGGATATCATATCCATAACACCTGACACTGACACCTACCCCCCCTGTGTCAGTGTCATTAACGAAGTGTCAATGACTTCGAACGCTGGGTGTGCCCGTTTGTTGTTCCATGTGGCACCGGTGGGAAGTCAATGTTTTCTGGATTCAGATAATACGCCCTGTCCATGTTTTCAGTCCTCTCGGCGACAGTCCATCCATCTCCCAACCAAGCAGCGTCGTTGTCATGTACCATTTCATAATCGTAGTCCTCCCATCGTGGGTTGCTCAAGGCCTTGAGACAATGCAGGGAGGATCCTAGAGAGCGGTTAGTTCGCAAATCTCCAACGTAGGAGCGTGGCTCATGTCACCTGGCCACAAGGCGGAAACTTTGCCGTCCGTCGTACCACCCTTGTACCACGAGTTGCAGTGCAAAGTGAAGACGGTGTCCGCAAAGTAGGTTTGACTGTACTCGTAAAAGGTATTCACGGCCTTTGGTCTGACTTCGATGGACCTGATGGCTTGTTGCTGCATCTTCTGGATTGCAGAGCAGACATAGTCTCCTATACGCTCCAGAACGATACTGAGACTGCCTGTGCCTAGTGCCGAGGAGGGGCCAAGCGACATGAACATGTTCGGGAATTCATCAGTGACGACGCCGAGATAAGTCTTCGGGTACTCTGCCCATTTCTCTGCGAGCAGGCGACCTTTGCGTCCGATAATTGGGAACCGGCCAGTCCACGTCGTGTCAAACCCAGTGGCGCAGATGAGGGCATCCACAGCACGGGTGGTACCGTCTTTGGTCACAACGCCCTCCTCGGTGACGTTGGCAATCTCAGTCGTGATGAAATCAACGTTGTTTTTCGTCAAAGCCGTGAGATAGCCCGGTCCCGGTGTAAGTCGCCTGCATGCCGGCGGGAAATCAGGAACAAGTTTTTCAAGAATCTCTGGCTTGAGAACTAGCTTGGAAGCCATTGTCTTTTTGAAATCGGCCGCCGCGTCTTTGGAGATCGAGCCCCGAAATGTGATGCCATGAAAGGACTGCAGTTCCTGTTCGATCTCTACCTTTGGTCAGTCCCAAACCTGGGTGTTTTCTCGTCAGGGCCACACTCACTTTTTCTGTAGGCTTGGTAAAATTCTGGATCGTCGATAAATTGCTGGATCTCCTCCTCACTGAACGTGACTGCATTCCATTAGCTTCACTCTTGTCAACTAGGTCTCCATACAGTTGGCTTCTTCCGAAGTGTGCTTCTCCACTTCGCTGGGAGCGAAAGGCGGGGAGATCCAAGTGCGCCCGCGGACATAGTTATCCAGTCTCTTCACCTTCGGCTGCAGAGAAGGAACAATCTGAATGGCACTTGATCCAGAGCCGATCACGGCAACAGTCTTCCCCTACGGGATTGTCAGTGACCTCGGACTAACACGAGATGATGGTCATCTTACGGTAGGATCCCAGTTTTCGTCCCAGTTCGCGCTGTGAAGAAGATCTCCCTTGAAATCGTGCAGACCTTTGATTTTTGGCCACTTCCACTCATTCAGAGCGCCAATGCAGTTGTAGAGAACATCTGCCGTATCTTCAAAGATTTCTCCGTTATCTGTTCTGCAGAGCTTGACGTGCCACTTTGACTCCGATTCGTTGAATCGTGCTTCGATGACCTTGGTGTTTAGCTTGACATACTTGTCCACTCCGTATTTAAAAGCCACGCCCTTCCAGTAGTTGTGGATGTCTTTGCCTGAAGCATAGAATTCAGGCCATCTCGGGTTGGGCTCGAAGGTCAATTGATACGAGTGTGCCGGAATGTCTGCAACACGGCTGTGTCAACACCGATAGGATAAAGGTCGCAGAGAGCCTACCACAAGCGATGCCGGGGTATCTGTTTTCAAACCATGTTCCGCCAATGTCCGGATTCTTGTCGTAGATGACAAGGTCGAGATTGGGAATACGCTGAGGGAATCTAATTCCAGCGATGATCCCAGAAACGCCGGCCCCAATTACGATGACTTTGACGGGGCGAACTTCGTCGATCGACCGGAGTTCCATCGTGTGGCCCATTTTCTTTTCTTTATTCGGTTTTGGCTTGCAACTTGGGACGCAGATACTTGTTATCGAAGATTCTACGTAAGCTTTGAGAGCCTTAGATGGGAAGACTATATTCTGGATTTTCGCCATTGGTGTGGTGATTCAGACGAGAAGCCGGAATAGGATCCCGGTGGTCCGGATCGGGAGTGTTTTCTTCGGCTATTCCGATCCGGTCGCGCTTGAATATCAGACACTGTGCTTTGCAATGCTTCGGACACCATTTTCAATGAAAGTCTGCCCCATGCTGTGTTCACCCGATTTAGTAGGAGGTCTTCCTTCCCGTGGACTACCCCGGCTTCCGCAAACCCCGCAGCGCTTCCTTCCACAACCTGATCGCTTAAATTGGCTCGTCAGGCACCAAATCTGACGCTCAGTAACTTGTCCTTCCTGCAGACGTTTCTATCTCTCCTGCCGAATATGTGGAATCCTCTCTCCAACGTACGTGGCACTGTCCTTCAGGCCATGATCACCTTCGCTTGCTCCTCGGGCTTTTTCCTCTTCGGCTATGACCAGGGAGTCTTCTCTGGGGTGATTGTCACACCATACTTTTTGGAGACTTTCAATAATCCTGACGCCGGCCTTCTGGGTACCATCAATGCTATCTATGACATTGGAGGTGCCGTTGGAGCAATACTCTGTTTGTTGTTTGGCCATGCACTTGGTCGCAAAAGAACTATCACGGTAGGCTGCATTGTCGCAGCTGTGGGTGCTATCCTGCAAGGCACAGCCAAGACCGTACCACACTTGATTGTGGGCCGTAAGTTGCTATACCTCCTCGATCATCAAACCATGAATTCTCGGGACTGACTCAGGTTCCAGGAATCGTGACAGGAATCGGAGTTGGTCAACTCACGTCCACCATTGGCGTGTATCAGGCCGAAACCTCGCAAGGTTCGACTGAACTCGTTTTTTGCAATGTGTTTTCTGACGTCTTGAAGCTCACCACCGCGGCATGTTAATGTCAATCGAATTGACACTTTGCGCACTTGGACTCTTCCTCTCACAATGGATCAACTATGGCTTCGGCTCCAACGACAGTGCTGCGGCCTTTGAGTTCCCCATCTTTTTCCAACTGAGTTTCCTCGCCGCAACACTATTCTTTATTCCATTCCTGCCCGAGTCACCTCGCTGGCTCGTTGCGAAAGGTAAAATGGAAGAGGCTTTGCAAGCATTGGTCCGACTCGGTAGCAAGGATACGAGGCCTGATAGTCCTGAAGTTGTGAAGACCATGACAGAGATGGAGGAAGTTGCTCGTTTGGAAAATATCAATGGCTTGCTCTGGTTCAAAAGCCTTGTAAGCGATTTTCAAAGCCTAAGCCCCAACACAAACTGACCATATTATTTCCCATCAGTTCAAAGGAGGGCCAACTCAGAATGGGAAACGGGTTCTCATGGCTTGTCTCATCAATACCTTTCAGCAGCTCACCGGGGTAAGCCTTGCATCTACGCCTGTGCTTTTGGCCTTTTAGCTAAACTATCCAGATCAACTCTGTTACCTACTATGTTCCGACGCTACTCATCACATTTATTGGTGTGGCACGAGCAGACGCCCTGTGGATTGGAGGACTGATCTCGGTCATTTCTGTCATTTCCTCGATGATTGTGTGTCCCTCCACATTGTGCTCGGTGCGAAAAGGCTTGCTGACTGTCGACAGCCGGTGTTCACAATTGATAAACTTGGCCGCAAGCCATTCTTAATTGTTGGTGCCATTGGCCAAGCAGTCTGCTTTTTCATCGTGGCGGGTGTGTTTGCAAATCTACCTCCAGAAAATTCACCCTCGGCACGTACATGTGGCATTGTCATTGTCAGCTTCATTTATATCTACTTCGCGTTCTTCAGCTCCTGCTGGCTGGGACCGTCTTGGATGTATGGTCCGGAGATCCTTCCTCTGAAAGGAAGATCGCATGGCATGGGACTCGCAGTCGGTAGGCATATCATCTCCAACGAGCTAGGGGGAAAGCACTAATTCGATGCACAGTTTGCTACTGGATGTTCAACTTCTTGATAGGTATGGGTTCTAGACCTTTTATCCTCACTCGCTTTCGCTTTTGTTACGGGGCACTGATTTGTTCGTAGTCGAGGTTACGCCGCCAGCTCTTCAGAACATCTCGTGGAAGTACTACGTCATCCTCGGAGTCTTCAACGCCCTCTTCGTCCCAGTTCTGGCGTTCTTCTTCGTAGAGACCAAGGGCAAGAGTTTGGAGGATCTAGGTAAGGTGACTTCTGGGGATGAAGAACCGTTGCATCTGACTTTATATAGACATTTACTTTGCAGAGCGCTATCATGGCGGAGCAGAGTGGCACGATGTGGAAAATGCCGTTCATGCTGAGCATGCCGAACAAACTTTGAATGAGAAGGACGCTGAGCACGCCGAGGTTGTTCATACACTCGCGGAAAAGTGAATCCAAAAACAAGTATACAAGGCCTCTCTCGGCACCAAGGTTATGGGAGATACGGTTGGATACAAAATCTGAATAGCGCCGCCTCTTGGCTCCAGCCTCGTAGTCCTTACAGCAAGAGTCCGGGCAAGAAGCGACCTCGCTCCAAAAGTACTACTTCGGTTCAGCCTCGTTGAATTTATCTATCCCGCCAGTCTGCGTCTCCTCTACGAAACAGCTGGCTTTGATTACCACTTGCATTTGAGGTCCGTGTTTCAGCTGCTAGTTTCTACTTCTTTGCTCATCTCTTCCTATTGTCCTTCGAATCTTGTTCCTTGAAAGAATGAGTGGCGAAGCAAAATCAGGAGCCTCGCGCTTCGATCCCAATTTTACCCAGCATGTCATCGACGCCATGGGACCCAAAACCTCTCCACGAATGCGAGAGGTGATGACCAGCTTGACCAGACATTTGCACGATTTCGCTCGAGAAATTGAGTTAACTGTGGATGAGTGGATGGAGGGTGTGAAATTGCTCGACCGGGCAGGCCAAATGAGCAATGAGAAGAGAAATGAGGGCCAGCTCGTCTGTGATGTAGTCGGTTTGGAATCATCTTCCTATCTAAACCCTCTACTATTAATACTAAATATAATAGGCTGGTCGACGAGATTACCTACAAGAAAGCGTCCGAAGCAACTAGTATAGCTACTCAGAGTGCTATTGTTGACCAAAGTATGGACTGGTCACGTGATTGTTGAGCAACTGACCTGGTGATGGCGCCCTGAGCCAGTTGACCCTGAGCCAGTTTGAGGTCCTGGGCCAGTTGACCCCGAGGATGAGGTCCTGAGCCAGTTGACCCTGAGGACGAGATGGTCACGTGATGCAGAGCTGGATAACTGAGAAATAGCGCCAAGACAACGCCAAGACAGAGAGAAAGTATGAGTATGATGATGTTGATGTCTGAGGGTGCCTGAGCAGCAGATATTTATCTGTCTGGTGTGCCAGAAGTGCTTGGCAGGATCA
>Ga0255336_100162_pt1 | contig 146440 bp, 176 predicted proteins | sample MeOH1_35cm_T3_17_FD_189102 | JGI IMG/M metagenome (GOLD analysis project Ga0255336, IMG submission 189102) | Sandy soil microbial communities from University of British Columbia, Vancouver, Canada - MeOH1_35cm_T3_179 | ecosystem: Engineered > Artificial ecosystem > Sand microcosm > Unclassified... | reverse complement strand
AAGAACCCGTCGGCTTTTGATCCCGACCGTTACTTGGGACATTCAAAACTGGCGAGCGACTATGCGGGAAGTCCGGATTGGGCCAACAGAGATGAGTCCTGTCCGCGTGGAGTTGATATCGTCGCTAACGGACCAGTTTACATCACTACGGCTACGGTGCCGGTCGTCGTGTCTGTCCAGGCATGCATTTAGCCGAACGGAACATGTGGCGGATTGCTTCCAAGCTTCTGTGGGCGTTTGAATTTTCTGAGCCGGTGGACCCCGCAACGGGCCAGATGATTCCTCTCGATGAGAATGCGTACACCGACGGCATTCTGAAAATGCCTCTGCCATTCAAGGTTCAGGTGAAGCCACGGAGTCCAGAGCACGTGGCGACCATCAAGCGAGAGCGTGCGGCGGCGCTCGCCTTCCTGGAACCCTTTAACTAAGCCAATTGACTTCTGCCCATTGACAGTCAGCAATAATTGAAGCTGGGTATATTTCCTAATCAGGGTTTTGATAGATGTCAGTTGCGGATAGCTCTCAAAATCACAGTTTAGCTATTCGCCTACAGTACCAGACCCCTTAATCTAAAGGAGGTGCGCGTCCAGTGATTTCTTTCGGCCCAGACATACGGAACCAGCCTTCACGCACGGTGTCAGGGCTCGTTCTAATAATATTACCTGCCTACGGACATTGACGAACGCCGAAGAAGCTATGTACAGATGATACCTTGGCAAGGCTGGGCCAGTCCTCACACAAGGTTGCCCTCGAGGATTCTATCACTGCAGACGGTCCTGAGGCTGACAGTATAAATTGTTGGACGATCAAGGACGAAAGGGTGTTTGATTATTTGTTGGGCCGTGGGACTTTATCACCTTCACCATGATTAGAACTTGTATGTGTTGTCGGAATTCTCAGAAGCACGATTCGGCAGCGTGAGAATACAATTTACGCGTGAGCAGGCTTCAGAACTGCTGTGCAGGTCATTTTGTCAGACAGTTAAACGGAAGCCAGGAGGGAACAATCAGATGGCACGACTTCACCTGCCTCCTCGCCAGTGGGAAGTATATGAACGATTTTGGTCTATAGTGCTGCGTGCTGTCATAGGTTTGCTTGTGTGGCCTATCGTATGACACTTTCATTCATAGAGCTGGTTGGTCAAGTGGTCCTTTTTGACTTTCGAGATGCTTACTCTACCGTCTGCTATGCAGCCCTGGATCCCTGACACTAGTCTCGTCGATTTCTAGTCCAGCCAGAGGTCTTCCGTGCAGAACCATGTGAGATCTTGGAAGAGAGTGACCAAGTCGTGAGACTCACCACTTTGTAATATTCCGATATGCCGGTCGCTTAATTGATTTCTGAATTCAGACGGTGGAAACATGCTATTGGCGGGTATTGATTTGGAACCGCCTCAATAGATGGTCTCGGGATATGGTATAACATGCCCGTCCGACGGATAGCTGGCCGGCCACGCCACCTCCGAGAGCCGGATGTGAACGGTCCTATAAACCAAAGGTTGCCAAACGAGGCCGTATTTGCCAATTCGACGCAATCCGACTTTTCGATTTCACGGCAAAAGAATCTTGATATTTCTCCACAGAATGGCCCCCGCGATGGACTACAACTCCCGTAAGGGGTTAATTCACATATGCCAGGTCGTGGAGACCATCGACCGGCCAATTGAAGAGGTCTGGACGGTCGTCTCTGCCTTTGGCGCCATCAAGATGTGGATACCGGGCATTGACACCTGTCACATCATCGAGGACAAGCCCCAACCGCCAGAGTACGGCGCGGTACGAGCAGTGGCAAATCTAGGGATGGTCATGGAGGAAACGCTTGAAATCTGGGATATCAAAGGACGGTTCATCTCTTATCGGCTAAAGGATCCATGCCCGTGGCCTCTGAAAGGCTGCCGTGGAAGTATTCGAATGACGGCCAAGGGAAAAGAGAGCACCGAATTGACTTGGAGCGCGGACGCAGAAGAGATCAGTGAAGAGGCGATCAAGCAAGTGACACCGCAACTCATTCCCTTCTTTCAGTCCGGGATCGGTGAACTGCGCCGGGTTTTGGTGAGGCCAGCCCAGCCTTATTGACCCAGCACTTTGGTGTGTTGATCTGCATTTCAATGTAGTCCGTTCTGGATGAATAGTTGTCGGCCTGGTCGGCCTGCCATCGAAGGGTTGCCAAAGTCCTGTTCGCACGTGGCCAAGGATGATATGTATTATTGTGCTTCATCGATATGATGGAAAGCGTTGCGGCCGAGTTTGCAACCGGACGCCGGTGCTCGGCTCTACAACATCCGGCCATCTTTCTACCAGGAATCCGGTGGATTAATTTGTTCACTCAACGGTAGCTCCCATATCCAGGGCATCATCGAGTCAAGTCATCTTCATCGCTTCCTCCGGATTTCCTCACCATGTCTGTCGAGTATAACAAGAAATTCGCCTACACCATCTGTGAGAAATGGTCGGTTCCAAAGGGCGGTGACGTGGAGCCTTTTCTCGCACTTTTCCATGACGATGCCGGATTCACGACTATCGCACAGAAGAGTCTTCTCCCTGAACTGGGTGGACGCAAGACCAAGGACGAGTTCCGCCAGTTCATCTTCCGAGAATCGCGAGCGACGGACATCAACGTCTGGGTGGAGGGTGTTACCGCTGACGAGAATCGAATCGCGGTGGAAGCCGCATCAGACATGAATATCAACGGCAACACATACCGGAACGCCTATCACTGGCTATTTGAGATGCGAGACGGAAAGATCAGTGATGCCCGATTCTACTTTGATACACTATTTGCTGCCAAAGCGATAGAGTGGATTGGCCAAGTTCATGCAACAAGGCTGGCGAAGTAAGCCAGTTTGTCTGTAGGGCAAGCTATTTGGCTGGAGGGAGGAAGTCATGGAACCAAAATCTCTTGCAGCAGCTTTTGTGAGTCCAACGACGCCGTACGTATGCTCCTGATTTGGGTAGGCATCAGACCCGCGACACTGGCCGCGTTGACGATAGATCCATGTCCGCTCATTTGAGCCCTCGTATAATGCGGAAGGTTCACATCCAGCACAAATGACCAGTCATGGCGGATGCCCTCGTACGTCGGTTTCGAGACGAGAAGCTCAACGTAGCCAGCCCGATTCCGAGGCTCCTCCAGTAATTGCAGACTTTATCAGTCAGGTGGCCATTTGAGTTCTGAAGTGGAAGACAACGCCGGCAGGGGATGACGATTAATGCCTGCGGGCGGTGTTGAAACTTGAATAGTGAAACGAGACCTTTTCCACCCGGACAGGTGATCCGCCACTAATTTTCTTTTGACAATATCGCGTTATAGCGGCCAAAGGTCGTACAAAGCCACGGCTTGTACCTTCTAAAACGGATCGCTCCGAATTGGTAAGCTTCGGCCAGCTTGAGATCTCACCCCTTCCAACCGGAGTTTGAGCACAAATTTCTCCGGCGAGAGCCAAAGAGAGGTTGACATCTCAAGAGATCCAGACCTTAGAGGCCTGGATGAGTGAATGTTGCGATAGAGCGCTTCCAAGATTTGTCTTGGAGGGCGGATACGGACAACAGACCTTCCCCTCAACACGAGATGGCTGTTTGACGCGATGTTGTCCAACCATTGTCACTGGTGAAAGATTTGCCATCCCCAACAGTCTTAATTCTATCCGCTGCGCGAAGATGCCCACTTCAAGAAAGGGTGGAAACTGGCCGACCGGGCATCTCGGGTGACAAACTTCCGAACTGATTGGCGACAGATTTCGGTAAACAAAGTTTGGATAAATCATGCCCTTTGAAGACTTGGTCACCATGTTCTATCCATCGGTCCGCCATTCACCCCTCCCCAGTCAGCTCAAGTCCTCAACACTTGATTAGAGGTCCGTCAGATGGCAGTCAGAGGAATCATTGGAGCATTCTCCAAAAATAACCGACCAGATCTTGTGCCCAATGACACGTTGATGGATTGGTATGACAATATTCATATCCCCGATGTGATCGCGACAAGTGGCATCAACACAGCTTTACGCTTTGATTCACTGGACGCTGGCGCCAAATATCCCTGGCTGGTGGTATACCCGGTGGCAGACATTAATTTCGCCAAAACGGAGGAGTTTGATAAAATTCCCAAAGGCGGTCACAAAGAGATTGGGGGGCAGATGTTCACGGATCTGGCAGAACTTGATCTGAGGATATGTGCTCGTCTCAATGTCTTTGAACCCGCCGGTGCCTCTGCTGGTAAGGTCATGAACGCGTGTGGTCTGCGCACTGACACGTTCAATAGGGCGAGCTCCGTACTTGGTGGCGGAATCGATCCAGACGGCCAACGGGGCGGAAGCTGACTTTGAAAAATGGTACAATGAAGAATACTGGCCCAAGCTGGCTACTCTCCCCGGGCTTCGTCGTGTCACACGGTACAAGCTGGTAGTATCTCTCGCCGAAGACAGTCCACGCCAGCTTGCATTTTTCGAATTTAATACCGCTGACATACCACGGAAGCAAATTGCCGAGGCCCGGGATACGGGAAAGGATCGAGCGGCTCTTTTCCACGCACCACTTATTGACGATGTGGCGTACAAACTCGTCAAGGAAGCCGGACATCTTGCGGAGACGCTCTAAGTTGGCTGAAGTGGGCAGCCTGGTGAGAGACTCACACGATACCTCGAGACGGGGTCTTTTAAGATGGGAGCTTCTGTGATGCAGTTTGGATCACATATTGAATGAAATTTCGTTGCTCCTTGGCAGAGATAGAGATGATGCTAGACACTTTGGTTGGAAGATCTGGTAAATGTAGCTCGTCAGACACTTGGTTGGAAGATTTGGTACAATGTAGCTCGTCAGACACTTTGGTTGGAAGATTTGGTACAATGCCGCTCGTCAGGCACATTCGGTTGGAAGATCTGGTACAATGTGGCTCTAAATTGGAATGTATGGACTTGACATCAGAACATATCCTCACGACTCCGCAATATTGATCTGTTCACGGTAATATCCCAATGCAGGATAAACTATCTCAAGATTCCTTCTTTCCGGCGGCTAAATACACTGGCCTTAAGCCTTCGGAGCCGTGACAGTGCCACCAAGGGCCGTCAGAAGAGTGATTCCATCATAGTGCTCAGCGAAATGGACTATCTTGCCATCTCGCATGCTGATTCGTGAGATGTAGCGGTTCTCATAAGGCAAGCCGGTCGCAAGCATTTTGGAGTTTCCTTGATAAGTACACAAGTACTCTCCGGGCCTTTGAAGAGGCTCGATTGTGACGTTTGTGAATTTGAGAGGGGCGACGAAACTGGGTAGGCTTTGGTAGAGCGCTGTCACCTCGGCTTTGTCCATTTTCTTTGGCACCAGAGGCAGGACGTCCGGGGTGAATGGGGCCTCGACAATAATATCATCGTGAAACGTTGCCAGAGCTCCATCCACATCAAGCCGGGAAGTGGTGTCAAAATAGAGGCGCAACACCTCGAGATCCTTGTCTAAACTGCTCATCGATGCGGACTGAATGTCACGTTTTGGGCAAATAATCTGATGAAGAAAAGTCCACTCACGCTCGCCTCCTGGACCCTCAACAAGTATATTCGCCGGCGTCGGCATTCCCCGAGATCCGGTGGGACGGCGGTGAAGATGCCGGACACAATGGGTACAGAAAAGTTGCAACACGCATTGACATCCGTGGCTCCATTTCTTCCTCAGTGCCATTACACTCCCTGAGCTTCGATAGGAAATCCGCACCGAAGGGTGGGCCGGACGCACGGACAATGGCAACCCAGGCCGGTCTGGCTGAGGGCGCTCCAGGTGTGTGAGGTGTACGCTGGCTGACTACAGGAGGTGATAATGTATGTGGGAATCAGTATAGTACAGTTCACCCGGAACCCGGGATTTTGGTACCCAGATTTTCCTGCCATCCCAGTGAGCTTCCGTCCGTGAGGCAACAGTGATATTGATAAACAAAAAGATGATAATCATAAAGGAGCTATACGAGGTGTAGCTGTGCTCCAACTCATCTCCAGCGGTGGTTGTACAGGATAAAGTCACGTGACATCTGGCATGACCGTGGCTGAGTGATTTTGATTCTGCACGTTGTTTGCAAGCTCAGAGAAGGTGGACAGCAGTCCTCACAAATTGATCGTAGCTCGGATGATGTCAATCTCAGAGACGTAAAGAGGACACGAGTTAGTTAGCTCCACTTGAGTTGCGCAGCCAAAGACAATGACAAAGGCCATCCTGGACCAAGTGACTTTGGTATTGAGCTCGCGCCGAGCGATAATATAGGTTACATTGACAAGGTAATTGGAACTCCGTCACGGTCAAAGTTGATCATTCATACCTCCCTCAGCAGATAAACATCTAGCCTTCCTGCTTTTCTGGCAACCTCTCCACGTCCAATTCTTCAATGTGGCTGCCTTGAAGCTTGCGAGCAATTTCCGAGGTCATTTTCGACTCCATCAAACGTCCATTGACACATATGGCCGAGATGATCGCACATGCCCCAAAGGCAATGCTAGCGTAATAGACGACTTGAAATGACTTGAAATATGCCGTATGTGCGGCGGCGGACGCGGCTTGGAGGATCTGTGCCGTAACTCCGGGAACGTTGTCAGCCACAGAAACGTTGCCGGTAGCAATAGCGGTGACCAGCGCTATGGCAGAGGATTCGGAAAGACCAGCGTTCATGGCCGCAGGAATCACATATTTGGGCAAGTTCGATGCGACTTTGTTGTTGAGCTAGAACATGGTCATGATCAATCTCGAACATGGCAGCACGAAAAACTTACAATGGTGACATAGATTGAATCTATCTCATGTCAGCTGATGTCCGCCAGGGAGAGAGCAAGGGTCGGCCGTACTAGAGAGGCTGGAGGTGATTGTCCTGAGGCTGTATTGCACACCGTTGGCAAGCCCAATGTCCTTTGCGTCCAGGTGCAAGGGGGCTCCTGCAATGCAGATCGTCTCCAGGAGACCGATGCCGGAGGCGCCAATCAGACTGAGAGCGATTCCCTGTCCGAGACTACGCCCGTCTGCCGATGCCATGGCGCCGATAAACGCGGTGAAGAGAGCAGTACAGAAGATCAACTGATATTTGACTCGGACGAACTTTGCCCAGCCGACCAGGCCACCGGAGATGAACCATCCCAAGAGGACACCCCCGGGGAGTGTACACTACAGAAGATCATGAGTAAGGGAAAAGAAGGTCCGGGTGTCACTCACGCTCGCCCAGCCCACAGTATCGCCCGAGAGGCCGAAAAGTGCGGTGAGCTGTTGCGGCCACAAAATGCTGAGCGCATAAAACACCATCGAACCGACACAGGAACAGATGGTCAGCATGATGTAATTTCGTCGGAACAGCAGTCTCAATGGCATCAGCGGGTGCCGCATCCTGCCGTGAAGCTCTGGCCCGCTGTTAGTGTCTTCGCAGAGAAAGTCGGCGACCCATACCCCAGAATGCAAAAGCAATCAGACCGATGCCGCCAACCACAATCGTCACAATGACTTGCGCGGAGCGCCATGCTAATATCCATGCTGGTCAAATATGGTAGCTTTGGGGCAGGGATGACTTACGGTATCTTTGTCCCCCCCAGGAGATGCCCAGTAAGAGAGAGGCGCAACTCCCAGCATACATGACCAATCCGATGTAGTCAAGTCCTTTGATGGTGTCCCTTTTGCTGCTGTGCTTGTGCAAGTTATGGAACTTTGGAGGGTGGTAACAAAAAAAGAGGAGGACGACGGCAGAAAAGGTCAGGATAGCCATAAAGTAGAAAATCCATCGCCATTTAATCCCTGCTCAGTGTGAACACAAAAGACTCGGGCTAGACATCTGGTTATCCAAAATGGTTCTTCCCGGTGCCTCTATACCGCGGAATGGACTTACCAATGCCGGGCCCCATCGCCGTCAGTGGTCCCAGGCCGCCGACGATCACGACGAATCCCAGGAACCGATGCTTGTTCGGCAGCAATTCGCCAGGGATCGCGCTGCCCGCAATTTGGATCGCACTTCCCAGTCCAACGAGGATATCCTACTCCGAGTAAGTGTGTGTGATGAAGAAATTCGCGACACTTACGGCACCAATCAGCACGCTAATATTCTTCGCCCGACCACCCACAATATATCCGACAAAGGCCAGAAGGTTGCCGCCAATGAAAAACCAGCGGCGGCCAAAAATGTCGGAAAGACGGCCGACGATGGGGAACGCGATGCTTTGACCCAAGGTGACAGAGAGCAGAACCCAGACAATGTCTGGACTTGGACCTGTGGCATGTCAGTGATGCGAACCGTGACCAGTGTGAAATTTTCGACTCACCGATATCCGCATTAATAATGAGGAGAGCTTGTGCCACCATCACGTATGACAAAAACCCCGCTTCGTAGCCCAAGATAAAGCCCTACATATGGGAGTTAGGAATTGGAACTGCACCAGATCTGCCGACTACTGACCAAGGCACTGCCGATAAATTTGGGGTTCCGGTAATAGTGATCTGGTAACTCGGAAACGTCTTTTCCCCCAATCGCTTGTCTCTCGACGGAATCGAAACTATTCCTCCCTGGCTCATCTTTGACCTCGATGTGATTTGGCTGAGCCTTGTCAAGTTCCGCCATGGCGCGAATAAGTAGTTTGAAGCGGAGATCACTGCCTTTCTGTGAACCCGACGAGGGTAAACTATCTGGGGTTCTAGAGACGGGACAGCGAGGACAACACTTAAATCTTCAAAACTCCCCCGGGTCCGGGATAATGGGAATGCCAGTCTGGGAACCTTGTCGGGTCCGTTTCTCCTAGATCCGATTCAGCCACGACCTTGAAATTGCCAATCAAAATAGGCAAGGCGGAGGACCGCCTCTGCAGGTTCGGCCGTTAGGGGGAGAATCGACTCGTATTGGCGCCTCCATATCCCACCAAAGCGAGGTAGACGTGGAAACAAATGTCCCGAAGCTCCATCAAGGTCCGGCGCTGGTGCTCTTTCCGTGCCCGGTGATTCTGGGGTTATGTTCGGCGCGGCTCCTTCCCATCGCCGCGACTTCGGTGATTAATTCTGAAAGAGGCACGCGACGAACCTGTGGTTCAGATTCGGCGTTTGGGATTGAGGAATTGTGTCATTCAAAAATCTACAGCATGAGAACTATTGGCACATTAATTGACCAAAGAATGTATTTCCTTCCAGGTTGCATTGAGAAATGGAATGAGAGCCTTCGAGCTAATATTCAACCACTCGTCTGCATGCTTTGTGTTCTCGTCTCATGTGACAACCAAATGCGACAACAGGTGTACGCAGAAGCTCACAGTGGCCGGGGTCAAACATTGAGAGCTCATGAGAATGCATATTTGATTTGCTACACCCATAAAGTCTAGTCAACTCACTTGAGCCGCCTGAGATGGTATCAAAGAATCTTCTCGTCATTGGCAATTTCACTGCGATGGTAGACCTTTCGCGAGACATGTCCGGTGAGATATTTGTCCATGTCACAGAGGCAGAGCGCTGCAATAACGGCAACGAGTGAAACGGCCAATGCTGCGTAGTAGACATATGCATATGCCGCAGCTTCGGCGTATGCCGCAGCAGACGCAACGGCTGCGATAATAGCAGTGTTGATACTTGCCACACTCTCCAGGGCTGCTGCAGTCCCGACTTTCAATGCGGAGAGGAGCGGTGTGATAGAGGACGCGGGAAGCCCAGCTTCTAGCGCCGCTGGTACAACGTATTCAGGGAGCTTCGCCGCCACCTTATTACTGAGGATGGCGATATAAATGGCCGTAAAGATCGATCCCGCAATGTTTCGATTTGCACATACGATGGCTGGTATAATGTGAGTAGATGGCATATCTTGGCACCAAGCGCTCTTACCAAATCCAACACCCAGGTCTTCGTCTGGCACGATATACTGGACCATAAGAGTTGACGCGAGTTCCAACCACCCGGTCGTCAGAGGCGTGAGACACACTAAAACGATCGCGGTCGTGAGATTGTCGGGCTTGCAGACTGAGACCGCGCCCGTAAAAGCGGCCATCCAACAGGCACCGAAAAGAACCTTCCATTTGACTTTGCCATGCCAGGTCGTGAGCGGGGAGAGTATGAGAATACCGGTGAAGTTGCTGAGACTGATGATATTTGCCAGCCAGCCTGATTGTTGCCAAGATAGAGTTGATCCATAGATCGAATTGACTTCTGTCGGCCAGACGATATTCAGTGCGGTATATGAGGTACCCGAGGTTGCTGAGAGGATGGCACAGCAGGTGAAGCCTCGAAGATCCCGGTAAAGACGTAGAGGGATGATGGGGTATTCAACGCCGGAATATGCCTCCCACAAGCCAAAGAGGATCAGTACGATGAAACCAGAGATGAGGAGGCCCAGGATCGTAGGAGATTGCCATGGCAGAGGTTCGCCGCCCCAAGCGACTCCAAGAAGGAAAAGGCAGAGGCCGGCGACGAGAAGGAAGAGCCCAACGAAATCAATGTTTGCAATTTCATCCCTCCGACGGCGCCCCGCGCTGTGGAGCATCTTGAATGTCGGAGGATGGTAGAAGAAAAAGAAGCAGGCCAGTGACAGCGCTGATTCCAAAATCAGCATGGTCGTAAATATGAGGATTGCGATTGCCTACCATTCAGCATGATCCCGATGTAATAGATCCATCGCCAGGAAGCCGTGTGCACGAGGCGAACTGAAAGGTAGGCGGCAAAATCCAATGGGAGAATACATGCATTCATGATCAGTACGACCCAGAATTTGAATTTGTTTGGGACGATTTCGCCAGTGAGGAGAGGGTAGGCGGCCGCAACCCCTGAACCAAGGCCGAGAAGAACATTGGCGCCGATCAGTTGATTCATATTATGTGCCGTCGCCGCAATGATTCCCCCAACAAGACTCAGCAGGTTGGCTCCGACAGCGAAATAGCGGCGACCAAACCGGTCGGAGAGGCGGCCAAAAACAAGCAGACTGATAGGCTGACAGAGACTCCATACGATGGAGAAAAGGCTGGCATTCCCGCTCGTTCCAATGTCGGCACTGATATTGGCCAAGACAGCTGCGGGACCAATGAACATCCAGTAACTGCCGCAAACAAAACAGGCGGTGGAGAAAACAGTGCCGACCACGGGAGGGCTGAAGAAATAGCTGGTTGGAAGATCCGCCATATCTGACGAAAGTGCAAGAGAGCGTTCATGGTCGATGGCCTTCTGGTCTTCGGACGTGATTGTATGTTCGACATGATGTTGGTATTCGACACCGGTCTTGCTCTCGTCCTGAAAGATTTCTTGAGCTGGATGAGATTGCGCCATTTTCTTCTTCCAAGCTTCTGCCCGCGACTCTTCTTTCCAGACCTCTCACTTTATACATTCATTATTCTTGGTTTAGACGGCGGCAGGCCCCGTGCGGGGATTACAGAGATCGGAAAGCGGAGCGCTGATCCGGGGTGGAGTACATGGCTCAAACACGGGGATAACGCGGGGATAGATTGCGAAAAGATGGGGCTAGGGTTTGGGTGAGGTTTCGGCGGCCCTGAGCCTGAGTGGGTGGGCTGAGGCATGCATCAGCCCCCCCTGGAACTCGAGGGGAGCATAAAGCCATGTCTTGGCGCTGGTATTACTTAAACAGGTAATGCCCAGTAATAGCGAAGACGAAGCGACGATGAGGCGACGATAAGGCAACGACAATGTTAAAGAGGAAAAGTTTCAAAACCTAATAATCTTAGTAATAAACCATATTACTTACCTCGTCGTCGCCACCTCGCCGCCGCTCCTCTTGGCAGCCCACCGGGCCGCCCTGCGGGCTCCGGGCTGGATTTGGACGGATGTTTTGCCGGTCCTGCCTGAGTGGGCTGGGCAAGGTCTCAGCCGCGCCCAGCCCGGCCCATTTAGAAGTCTACACGGGGGAAGTAACGGATCGATCATGGGGAAGCGACCGATCGATCATGGGGAAGCGACCGATCGATCATGGGGAAGCAACCGATCGATCATGGGAAGCAACCGATCAATCACAGCTGAGTTAATAGGTATGTGCACCCTATTCCCGGGGAAGTATCCGATCGTTCACGGTAAAGGCATGCGGAGAGAGCTGAGATAGCCGACTGTCGGAATGGACATCACACGGCACCCATTAGCCGGACGACTTCAGGACGTACTGATACTGTTTATATTTATACAGTCAAGGCTGATCCGTAGATGAAGTTGGTGTACTCATTCAGATCTTAGTAGCTGCCAGATTCTGGACAACTGGTTCAAATGGAAAAGGCCGAAATTTCAGAGCATCTTTTAGAGCATCTTCATGGCGACCGCGGAGATGTTGATGGAAATTTGTACGCCACCATGAATGGAGTAAACTCCTTGTCCATTGAGAAAGTTCATCATACCGTTTCTCGAGGACACAAGAGAGTGATCATAGTCGGGGCTGGTGTGGCTGGCATAACTCAGAGCGCGACGCTGATCAAAGACAAGACCGTCACAGCCAGGGACATGATCATATTCGACGTGCTGGGTGGGTTTGGAGGAGTTTGGGAAAAGAATCGATACCCCGGATGCGCGTGCGACGTGCCAGCTCTGATGTATACCAGCCGAATGATGATCAATACAGGTAAATCAAGTATCCCATGGCCCTAAAAATGTTCCATATTGACACCGATTGCTAGAGTACACGCATACGTACGCCACACGCGATCAGATTCAGACATTCTATGATCGCTTGGCACGTTCCTACGGACTAGAAACGTGTACTCAATTCAGGACCTACGTCAAGAACTGCCGCTGGGACGAGGAGAGGTTTATTTGGCATGTTCAGGCCGAGAACCAAGGGACAGGGAACCTTGAGAGCTGGACGGCCGACATTGTTATCCATGCCATTGGAAACTTGGACCGGCCCAAGTTTGGCGGCATCCCCGGATTGGAAGATTTCCAAGGCCCTTATTGGCATACCTCGGCTTGGAGGAACGACGTCGATCTGACGGGGAAGAGAGTGGCAGTGGTCGGCTGCGGCCCCAGTGCGGCCCAGATCATTCCTGAAATCGTGGACAAGGTCAAGCATTTGACGGTCTACATGCGGACACCACCCATGGTTCTGCCAAGGGAAGATTATCGACATTCAGAGTGCGTACCCCCAACTGGTGATTTGGCTGCCCGACTTCCTCCTCGGTCGCTGATGTGTTCAGGACGTTTATGTGGTGCATGAGATATCTGCCCCTCTTTGCAATCACCATGCGCTTCATCGAGATCGCGAAAGGATGGATCTTTGGCCAACTTCTTGTCACCGAAGGCAGTTGGCTGAATGAACTTTTTACCAAAAAGGGCCACGACTTTTTGGAACAGCAAGTCAAGGATCCACAGCTACGAGAACTCTTGCGTCCAGATTTCAAATGTTGGCATGCGGATCTCTTCTACTGATGTCGAGGCTAACCTTGTACAGTTCTCTGCAAGCGTCCACTGTTTTTGAATACCTTTTACCCGACTCTGATGAAACCGAACTGCACACTCGCACGGGAAAATCTAGTGCGTTACGCAAAGACCGGCATCATATCAACAGATCGAAAGACGAATGAAGAATACAGACGAGATTTTGACGTCGTGATCATTGGCACGGGCTTCAATGTATCGAAATTTCTCGACCACGAACAAGTCACTGGCCGCCACGGGATCGATCTGCAGGAGCAGTGGAAGGAATATCCCTCGAGTATCTATGGAGTTGCCACTTCCAACTTTCCGAATTTCTTCTACTGCAATGGGCCAAACGCAAATACCTTCTCCTCTACCATCCACGACATCAATGAACTGGCATCTGAGTTCATCTCCAGGTGTGCGAAGGAAATCTTCAGACGCGAAAGGCGAGGTGTGAAGTTAGCCATGATGCCCGAACCAAATTTCGAACAGGTTTATAACAAGGAGATCCAGTACAAGCTCAGGAACGTTGTCATGCAAAATCCCAAGTGCGGTAATTCAACGGTCAAAGACGAGCACAATCACAACACGGTTCTACACCATCGACATATCCTGCTCCTACGATGGAGGCTCCGGACTATCAACTGGAAGGAATGGATCACGCTGGAAGCACCATTGACCTTGAGAGAGTGAACAGCTAAAGAGTTATATGACCGTTCGTTACTTCCTGTACCAAGTCCGCTTGGTTGCTCCAGTTAGTCTTGTCAGTAATTGCTTCATATCGGTCTACAAGTGAGAAATCTATTCAAACGCCGAAATGCACACGTCACTTTCGCTGCGTTGTTTAAAAACTAGCACAGACCATGATATGCAAAACTGCATGCACAAGATTGTGCTGTAAAAGGCTGATTCGAAATCTTTGCCATACCAGCATCTTCGCAGCTGTGGTTTCATGTCACATATTCTACCCAGCATTCTCGGCGAATAAAAACTTCTATCTCTCCCGTTTCGGAGGACCAAGGCCACTCCTGATGTTGAACACCATAATTCTGGAGTCCTGGAGGAATTACAAACCAAGCGCTCTGATTGGCTGCGAGATTTGCAATTCACAAGATCTTGAATACTGCAGCCAATCATAGCGCTGGACGGCTGTCTCTTCATTCATTATGTGAATGATCCTGCCAGCACTTGTGGCACATCAGGCACATAAATATTGCTGCTCAGTCGCGCCCTCAGACCTCAATATCACTCACCCTCATACTTCCATTCTGTCTTGGCGTTGTCTTGGCGTTATTTCTTAGTCATCCAGCTTTGCATCACGTGACCATCTCGCCCTCAGGGTCAACTGGTCCAATAACACGGTCAACTGGCTCACGGTCAACTGGCTCAGGACATCCTCAGGGTCAACTGGATCAGGATATCCCCAGGGTCAACTGGCTCAGTGTCAACTGGCTCAGGGCATCATCACTAGGTCAACTGCTCAACAATCACGTGACCATTCCATACTGTGGTCAACACCTAGCATGCGCCAGTCTTGAACTGTCCAGGATAATGATCATTTCTAGAACTCCAATCGAGCTGGTGGAGGGGACGCCAGACCATCGAGAATCTGAGAAAAGCCGGAGAAAGAGCCGGTACCCGACACAATACGGCCCGGAAAATCACAAGCGGCTTATAACAGTCACAGAATACCCGCGGTCCGATAAGTGGCGTTTCGCACTGCGTTTCAAGTCTAGAGCATAGCACGGGTGGGCACCATTGCGGGCTCGAATTTGTCGCAGGAATCGTATCCATCAGGTTCGAAGAGACTTACAACGCAGAGCAACAAGTGCAACGAAGTTGAGAAGAAGGAAGAAGAAATGGGGAGACTGGATGGGACGGTGACGATTGTAACGGGCGGGGCCCGCGGAATGGGTGCCTCTCACGTCCGTGGTTTTGTGGCCGAAGGAGGGCGAGTGGTCATTGGTGATTTGCTCGAGAAAGAAGGCGAGTCACTTGCAGCAGAGCTCGGAGATTCCGTACGCTTCTCAAAGCTCGACGTGACTTCAGACTCATCATGGAAAGAAATCGTCTCGCTGGCCGAGAGAGAGTTTGGACCAGTCGACGTTCTCATCAACAACGCTGGTATCGTCCTGTGGAAGCGCTGGGAGTCAACCAATACTGCCGAATTCAAAAAGGTGGTCGATGTTGATTTGGTTGGTCCGTTTATTGGCATTCGTGAAGTCATTCCTTCCATGAACAAAACCGGCAAAGGAGGCATGATCATCAATGTTTCCTCGACAGCGGGTTTGCAAGGCTACGCAAACACGTCATCCTATGTCGCAGCCAAATGGGGCTTACGCGGTTTGACCAAGGCGGCGGCACTCGAGTTGGCTCCGGTTGGCATCCGCGTTGTCTCGGTCCATCCTGGTGCGGTAGAGACGCCAATGACAGCAAAAGTAACGCCCGAGTCGTACGCCCAGCAGCCCATCCCACGCATGGGCAAGAGCAGTGAAGTCACAGCTCTGATGATCTATCTCGCTGCCGATGCCACCTTTAGCACCGGCTCGGAGTTTGTCATTGACGGAGGGGCCGTGCTGGGACCGACAGTGAAGGTGCCTGTGGAGGCTTAATTCAAGTTGGCAAAGGAACGGTCAAAGTTCTCGTGACCTTTAACTGGTCTTCCGAGAGATGCACATACTTTGACTGACCCGGATACACTCATTAGAGAATATACACATGCGGAAAGCCTGAACGTTCATCGACAGATAGAGATCACGTTCAAAGATGAATTGTGCTTGCTCGAGACAGGAGGCCACTTCCTGCGCCAGGAAGGAGATCTGGTCAGGCATGCTTGGTAATTCAAGGTCTTCCCGTCTCGATGCCACCGGATCTGTGTGGCCTGGACCGAATTCTCTGTCCCCTTTATGGTGTAGAGACGGAATCGACTCAGGTCACTCACATTGACCAGCGATTTCGGGCATACTATGGGGAAAAACGGGCGGGGCCCTCAGGTTAGGCTTCCCTTGAGAGACGGTCCGGGGCATTTGTTCCGTTTTTCTGTCTCGATAATACCGGTCCCGGGCAGCGTTGTGATTGAACTGGCTCGGTTCCCCGAGCGTCCCTCGCGGGATGGCCTCGAGGGCCGTCGTCGCGGTCGACCTCGTGAACGATTTCCCCTGTGCCCTCGCCGCCCGGCTGTGGACATTTCGGAGGTCAGATCCAGGGTCCTGGCCAGGGTAGGGAAATAGGTGTCGATCAGCAGTGCATTCTCTACGTCGCTATCCTTCAGGCAAACAGGCTTAATGACTAGGACGTACAATTAGGTGGGATGCACGCGTTGCGTATACAATGTCAAGAGGAAGATCATGTGACCGTTCGCAACGGCCGTGACTAGCTTGTGCCTTTATGTTTGAGGTTATGATTGCCAGCACTTAGGGTTGTCTATATAGAGCAGATAGGAGGTCTCCCAGTAGAGGGGAGCGGGGAATTCCAGGTTGCTGATTTCGCTGAACATTCAGCCAAATCGCTCCAATGTCAAGATGGTGATCACTGCATCCAAAGTTTGACATCCAATCACACGAAACATCTGAACGACGAGGAGTAAAGTCAGCGGGATCTCCAATTTTACTTTGACCCTTTGAATCCAAATGTAGTATCATCGACTTATTACCGGTAAGGCTCCAAAAATGAGCGTGCACCAGCCAACTCTCTCTGGATCGAAGCAATATGCTCATCACTGCGCGGCTTGATTCGAACTTGGTAGTCAATCGGCTCACGCACCAAACCATCAACATAAGCGTCCACATCCAAGGGAACAATTTTGCCCGTGGCGTCAAGGGGCTCGGAGAACTCAAAAGCCCATAATATTTTCGCTGCGGTGCGCCACATGTTACGTTCCGCGAGATGCATCCCAGGGCAGACTCGCCGTCCAGCACCATACCCATAGTGGTGTAGTCATCCTAACATTCGTCAGTTGAATTATAAGCAGGTGAGAGGTGTCATATCTCGGCCCTCCCAATCACTACTCCCGGCATAGAAGCTCGCCGGCTTATCATAACCCAGGTAGCGCTCGGGCACAAAGGAGTCAGGATCCTTCCAGATATTCTCATCGTGGTGGATGGACCAGACGCCAATAAAGATCGAGGAATCTTTGGGAATGAACATCTTTTCATACGTATCATCTGCATGGATTTGGCGTTAGCATGAACAGAGTGTACATGACTTCCAAGCTTACCTTCTGTGACTCGATGTGGCAATGCTGTGGGGGCACTGTGCATGTTAGCATCGTCATAAAGCATCGTAAAGTGCCATACACGGGCCTCCATCGCATGCCCTCCTTGACGATGGCATTGATGTAGGTGAGTTGATCAAAGTCTGTCCACTGGGGCGATCTTTCCGTCCCACACACTTGGTCGATTTGAGCCTGCGCTTTCCTTTGTATTTCTGGATATTTTGCAAAGGTGAGAATGAGCGTGGCTAATGCAGAAGCAGAGGTATCTGCTCCGCCCTCTATAATCTCCCCGAGAAGGAGAGAGAATTCTGCTTCGCTCATCGGACAGCCGGACTTTTCGTACTCGTCCAGTAGCATGTCCGCGATGCAATCTCTTTTGTCACCTGCTCTTCTCCTCTCTTCAACGCGGCGTTTGGCTTCATTCCACACCCTCTCGGTCCAGTCGCGAGAGTCCAAGGCCCGGGCTTTCCAGAAAGCAAGCGATGTGGGAATATACTTTAAGAATGGAAACTGGTCGACAGGAGGATTTGCTCCAGGCTCCAGTGCTGCAGATCGCTGGTAGAGTCAGCACACGGTCAATCTGGACAGGGCTTTTGTTACCCGTTCCATCACCTCGTAGACGCTCTTTGCACTCCAAGTCAGCGTAGAGCCCAAAATCGATTCACGGGAAACCTCTCACAGAACCCCAGAAGGAATCGAAAGAAGGCGCATGAAACCCATGAACGAGAACATGAACGATTGATGCCGTGTAGCGCCGGATATGTTTTCGGAAGTCCTGTGGAGACTCCAACAAGTTGCTCATGAGAATGATCGCTCTGCAGTGATCTGATGGTTAGTCAAGTCGGCTATTTTGGGCAAGAAAAGGCTACCGACTCGGCCTCCTGAACACGAAAGTGCTTCTTGTCCAACTGGGCCGGAGAGAGATTATGGGCGATGATCTTTCGCTTTTCCTTCCATACTGCATCCATTGGCCGTATGAAAACATTCTCCTTGACACCCAGCATGCCTGACAAGAAGGTCTGGGGTCTATCAGAATATATGTTCCCTTTCTTGTCCAAGAGATCATGAACAGCCTTCGGGTCGCAGAGCACGACCGTGTTGGCAGGTCCGAATTTTAATGAGAATATTTTCCCGTACTGACGGGACCATTGAGAAAACCTTTGCGAATTCAGACATGGAACGTCAGCAGATGAATGGAGACACTGGGTCAAACAGAGCGACCGACTTCTCGTGAATCCGCGTGACAGGAATCTGATGTATATTACCCAAGACCGGCAGCGTTGGGGGCCCTGGGGGCATATGTCGCTGCCGATGGCCGACTTGAAGTAGCCGATAGCATGCCCCGATAAAGAGGACGCATATCGCTAGGTAGAGCGCATTCTCGAGAGAGATTGAAGTTCTTGGATCAGGGAAGAGTGATGTGGTAGCCAAGGAGAATGCCATCACGATAACCAGAATTTTAGGCTCAAAGGATAATTCGACGTAGTCGGTGATGTCTAAACAAATACAAACTTGGGGAAATCATTTTATGAGGGTGATAGAGGTCATGCAGCCACATGGCGGGAACAATCTCGGAAACAATGGACAGTTTCCGGGTTTGTTCGGCATCAAATCCCAAGCCCATCGCCTGGCTGTTCGCCTGTTGTAGAGCCATGCCGGACTCCCGCCTCGACAAATCCGGAATCCGCGAACGCCGAATTCACGGACCTGGCGGGAAGTGGGGTGGAGAACTGAGGTCTCGACAGTTTGAGTTGTGTAGGAGGGATGAATGGTAAGTTTTTAGTTTTTGTGCAACATGCCCTCCTGCGCGATGGCCGTGACTGGGAGGTCTTCGGGTGCAGGTGTGTCGGTGTGGTCGAATTGCTGGGGCGAATGCAGTAGGCTAGAGGATATCGTTGACCTTGGCTTGATAGCATACCAGGCCCACCATAAAGCAAAGGAGATGCTCCAAGAACCGATTCATGTGCCATTCATGTCTGAAAGTGACTTTTTCTCCCGGGTCGAATACGCCTGGCTTGGGTAACCTTCGCTCCCCACTAGCGTTGTCCGCTGGGGTGTCAGGTGAACCCTGGACAGTGTGAAAGCTCGGCGGGCTTGGTGGCTCTCGGCTAGAGTTCTCTACTCCATTAAGCACCTGCATTCATAGAGTTAAATGGAGCAGATAAAGGCCCTCTAAGCAGTCCGCCATGTCGTCCGCATTGTCTGAGACGTTGCTGATAAATCCCAAGATTGCACTTCGAGAGACGGTGTAAGGTGTACAAGGCTGAAGCCAAGAAGCAGCGCTAGCCCGGCGCATATAAGACAGTTCGCCGGGACGTCTCGTTCTGATTCTCTAGAGATTGGTTTGACCATCACAATCGCATCTACACTCTCCTCCCCTATGATCCCGTCACCCTGCCTGTAAGCATATCTGTCGCCTTGGCGAACAGGAAACCTCACAGACGGCCAGAATGAGCAACAACGAAAAAGACCTTGACATGCTTCGGGCCCACTTTTCAGCAGTCTCAAGCCTCAAGATTGACGCGATCCTAGATACTTTCCATCCAGATATCATCATCAAGGCACCGTTCACCCCTGAAGTGTTCAAAGCTAGGGTCCCCGACAAAATCCAAGGCAAAGAGGCCGTCAGCAAGTTTTTCAAATCCCTTCTCGATCTCGTTGCTCCGCTGAATTTCTTCGACTTGGAAATCGAGCCACTTCAGAAACCGGGCGAGTTTGTATGCCGGTTCGCCAGTGATACCAAGATTTTGGCCACTAATTTGCCCTACCGAAATCACTACATTTCACGGATCTCCGTCAGAGATGGTCTCATCATTGGCATTTCTGAATATTACGATCCGATTGTTCTGATCACCTCATTGGGAGGTGGCGTGACTTTACCGCAGATGGAGGAAGTATATGACGATTGAACAACATCACTCCGACGGTCAGAGTTCTGAGGCCGACGACGTCTAGGCAAGAGATAAGTCAAAGTGACAAGGCAACACAATACTTTGTTTCTGCAAGTAGGAAGTTGTCACGTTGGTCTGCTGTCAAACGCGGTAACTCAGAGGCACAAGGAACGTGAGGAACCTCAATTGTTACCTCCCTCAAGATGACAAGGGTAGACCTGTGTTACAAAGCTTGTAGAATTCACAATCTCATCCCAGCGTAATGCGTCTCCAACATCGGCAGACACGGAATCCGAACTTTCTGGGTTTGGCGGGCACAGAGTGTGTCCAGGGAGCCCGAAGTGCACGGCAAGTTCGAAGCCGCCAATCCGAAGTGAAGCGGCCCACCGTTCCGGCCGTTCCTCACAAAGGCTACATCTAGAAGCCGGGGCGGCCACATCTCCCTCAGCTCTCTTTGCGGCCTCTGTTCATCACTTTGATCTTGACACAAACACCTGATAATCGTCATGTCTCTGTCTGGAAAGGTGATTGCAATAACCGGGGCAGCATCAGGAATCGGTCTCGAAACCACCAAGCTGCTCTCATCACAAGGTGCCAAGCTCTCATTGGCCGACTTTCAGGCGAAGCCTCTGCAGGCTCTGGCAACTGAAATCCAAAATTCAGGTCAAGAGGTATTGGCCCAAACACTGGATGTGCGTAATCGTGCAGACGTGGAGGCGTGGGTAAAGAAGACTGTGGAAAAGTTCGGCAAGCTTGATGGCACGGTGACTCTTGCCGGCGTCGCGGGAAAAGGAATCCTGAAAGATTCTATTCAAGATATTCAAGATGATGATTGGGACACGGTCTTTGACGTCAATGTCAAAGGGACTTTGAATACATTGAGAGCCCAAATTCCGAATTTCAACGACGGAGGATCCATCGTGACCGTCGCAAGCCTCGCAGGACTTACCGGAGCCGCCAAAAATGCTGCCTATGTGTCCTCGAAACACGCCGTGGTTGGTTTGTCCAGGTGTGCCACGGCAGAACTGGGGGGTCGCAATATAAGGGTCAACTGCGTCTGCCCGTAAGTCGCATCCCTTGTGTCAACTCCATTACCGCACCGAGTGATACCAGACTAACGGGAGCATAAAGAGGTCCTATTGATACTCCGCTCTTGAGATCCACTATAGGGCCGGGCTCGGAAATATATCTAGATTTCGCACCTTTGAAAAGGCACGGGAAACCTAGGGAAGTTGCAACTGTAATCGAATGGCTCCTCTCGGAGAGGTCTTCATTTGTCACAGGTACTACACAGGTTGTAGATGGAGGCTTCTATAATCAGTGAATGCATCAAGACAATTCCTTGGCTCCACACAGGGAACGAGCCCGAAGAAAGACTCTGTCGTGAGGGGTGATCTACATGAAATGGGGCACACCGAGGTGCTGGATAGATATCGGGAAGGTCTGAGGTTCTACACCTCTGCCACAGTAATTGCAAGTGCAGTGACATCTTTCTTGGGGATGTCGAACTCGAATTCGTAGATGCTCTGAGCTCCATGTCTTTGCATGAGAGTTCATGGACACGAATCACTGCCCGAAAGTCTACGACCCATGAGGCGATCAAGAGCCTGTGGCCAATCCTGTTTGGCTCGCCATCGGCATCAATTGCGCTTGTCTTCTGCATGATAGATGGCATTAAACGACCTTTCCCCAGATGCAAGCCTCGTCTATAGTAGTGTAGTGCTTGTACGTCGAATTTCTCACTGTAACGTGTCTTGCATCAATAGGGCTGTTGTGACCTCATCAAAACCCCGAGGGTCTCTCCAGCCCCGACCGTGAACAAGGGGTTTGTCACCTTCCATAAGAGCACAGACTCCATATGTTTGAGTCAAGTGTTGCCTGGGGAACAATGTTTCAGCCTGTTGTCTCGCTCACGGATCGGGTACAAGAGGCTTGCTCTCGGATCGGGGTTCTACAAGGATGGACCAAGCTTCCGCTTGAGCTCCCTCTCTTTATCCCTGAGAAAGCGCCGTAAAATTTTGCCAGATGGGCTCTTTGGAATCGCATCGACAAAGGCAATCCCTCCTTTCAACCATTTAGGCCTCGATTTCTGTCTCTTGACATGTTCGTACAGCTCTTCTGCCAGAACATGGTTGCCGGGGTCGAGTCTCGCATTAATTGCTCTCTGGATGTATGCTTTAGGAACTTCGCCGGCGACTTCATCATCGACTGGAATGACAGCACAATCTGCCACCAAAGGATGGCTGAGGAGACAGGCTTCCAACTCTGCTGGCGCAACCTGATATCCCTTGGTGAAAGTCAATATTTGAGCGGCCAAGACGAATTTTAGGGGATTGGTGCTACCTTGACTTTGATCAAGTCCTTGACACGATCTACAATCAAGACGTGTTCATTCCCACTGGGCGCTTTGCTGAAAAGACCGACATCGCCGGTTCGAAGCCAGTGGCCGTCTTCCGCGTTCATAAATGTCTCCTGGGTGGCGGTCTCATTGTGAAGGTAGCCCGAAACGATGCTGGGACTTTTGCACAACAACTCTCCTGGTTTGTCACATGCGGTGATCTCGTCTCCATTCTGATCTAATAGCTTGACTTGGACGCCAGGGAGGATTGATCCCGAGCTTCCAATCCACGGGTCATGAGCGCTGGTGTGGCAAATGCACGCGGCACTCTCGGTGAGCCCGTATGCCTGTCGAAGGACCCAGGTCGGATAATATTTCGCGAGACCCTTCACCGTCTCTGGGCCGAGTGGTCCTGCCCCAGAGATCACGGTGGTCACACTGGTCAAGTCATACCGGGCGAGCAGATCAGGCTGCTTGATCATGTTGACGATGATTGGAGGCACCAAACAGAGAGTATTGATTCGGAATTTCTGTGTGCAGGAAAGAACTTGCTCCATGTCGAACCGGGGTAGCACGATAATGGAGTCACCCCGGTACATGCTCAAATGACTGATGACGACCACTCCGTATATGTGCGACAAGGGTAGGGCGCCCAAGAGCACGTCCCGATAGCTCGGTTTGCCGCGGCCCTTGGCCTCGTACAGAGTGAGTTGGACCACGTTCGCGAGCACATTAAAGTGGGTTATCGGAACCAGTTTCTGCGAGGAGAAAGCAAAAATCAGCAAAGGTTCATCGTGGAGAACAGAGACAGAGGTAGTCGACTGACCGGAACGCCCGAGGTGCCACTTGAATGGCTGATAATCGCGACCTGTCTCTTGGACTGTCCCGGGCTCCACTTCATGGGTTCAAGGGGTGGCAATGATCCCCCTCGCGCGAGCAGCTGAGACAACGTGATCAATGGTGACGGACCATCTCCAGGCATGTCACAGATATAGACTCTCTTCTCCGGTATGCTGCACATTTTGGCGGCCTTGAGGGAGGTCTCCAGAAGCGGCAGGACGGTGAAGATGACCTTGGCCTTGGAATTGCGCAGCTGCTCCGCCAGCTCCTTTTCATTGAATATCGCGCTCACCGGCTGCGTCGCGCCATTGATCCGGTGGACAGCCCAGGTCAGAGTCGAAATGTCCACCTCGACAAGATCAGCCAACTCCAGCCGAGGGGGGAAAGGGATGCATACCGTGTTCAGAGCAAAGATACACACAATTTTATCAAACTCGGTCCCTTCGTTGACCTTCCAGCCAAGTTCGTCAGCCAGCCCCCGGGCCAATACTTGAATTTTTTCTTTTTGCTCCTGAACCGTCACGGCCCTCCCAGTGATGCCGCACACGTAGGGCGGGAGGGACGTTGCAATCGGAGCCCTCCCATACTGCTCGTCAAAGAGAAACTCACACAACGGCACATCAGGCAAAGGGGGCATCTGAGGCACCCACGCGGGGGCCGTGAAAACCATGATGCATTGGATGCACTTGGAAAGATCTATTCTGCAAGAGAAATAAAGGTCCAATTGCTTTATGGTCCAGTGGAGAGGAGTGTCACTCGTGCCTGGTAAGACAGACCTCGGTGATCCGGATGATCCAACCCCGGAGATTTCACTCCAGTGTGCCAGACGAGCTGGTCTCCACAAATGAATTCGACCACTGTCATGAAACCATCAAGCCCCTCACCAGCAGTTCATCAGGGGAGGTAGAGTCCTGAAATGCCAAGTGGAGCAGCCGCGGCTCAGAAAAGCTTCCGAGGAAATGGTTCCGATAGGACAATATCAGTATATCTGTGTAATCACAACGTTCCTCTCGTTTCGCCACTTTATGGTCAATCCTGGTTACAACGGAGTCCCAGACATGCATTGCCCAAGGGCAAGCCCCACAGGAATGAGACGATCAGTGCGCCCTACGACATCTTTTGTCAATGTCCACCGAGGCGTGCGGTAGACCCCGGCAGGCGATATTGACTTAGTGAACTGAACCTGAGGCCATCCACAAGTGTGCTTCGTTAATAGTGGCTACATTCGACAATGCTACCCAGGTTCGATCACACTCGAGCATCTTCCCAACCAGATCGGTGTGCTGAGAATGCCTCGGATTAGTAGCCAACTGCATCCCACTATGCCATCCTCCACATAGTCAATCCAGAAGATGCTGAAGCAGATCAACCGCAGAATATCGCCCGTTCTCCATGCCAAATGTCTCGAGGGCGAACCCGGAGGAGATTAGGAATGTCGGCATTTTGCACATTCCTCCCTCTCGACACGCAGAGATCTAATGATACCGACACTTGCAAATAGATGTCAACGTTCCTTTCGAGCAGCCCACACCACTGTGACTTTGCTGAAAGCGGCTGCTGGGGGTGAGACACGCATCCGCGTCAGACACATCCACACGCTGATCGAACGGATCGAATTTTCTCAGGGACGAGAAAACGTGGTCGATGCCTTCGTACCGACTCTTGCATATTTCCATTGTACACTTTAGCTCTTTGAATCCTTCCACCAGCGGGGCTGATTGACCGCTTCTGGACTGCAGTTTCATGCTTAAATCCAGCAGGACCAGCGGGGCGACCGTGCACGCGGGGCTGTAGATGATTCAGTGTGTAGACGAGAAAACGGAGAGAGGACTGCTGACGCAATAATTGGAAACTTTCTGACAAGGTTTTGGACAAGGAGTTCTTCGTTCATACGACAAATCGAAACAATCGCACCATATATACCTTCTCTCCCCTGGCGCAGTCTTTGTGCGTCAAAGGAATTGGTGTAGCCGGGGTACACCAGAGCGACGAGAAGTTCGAGTTGATGGAGTGTGATCACCGCCGTCCTGTGCCTTGGATTAGTGGGGTGCACCGTGAGCATCCTTCAGGCATTCTCTCACTCAAAGCACATTCTCTGTATTGTGTAGAAGAAAAACGGCCCCTGCTCTCGGTTTTCTCTCGGCGGGGTGGCTGGAAACTTCAAGATGAAGTGATGATTCCATGTCTGGAGCTCAGACCGACACTGCTCAATTCGAGAGATCAAATTCGAGTAATCATGCAGAGACGATATGCGAGGAATGGTGGAGCCATCGGGAGGGTACACAGTGGTGAGGAGGTCGGTGAGCGCTATCGCCAGCTCCACCAGAAGAAGGAACAGCTCGTTGAGTGGAGACCTTGTTCCGGAGTCATGGACCACCGAGAGATCCACGTCGTCCTCAAAGTCTCTCATGGTCCAAGCAGGGACACCTCGTGGATCAAAAGTTTCCGGGGTGATATGGATGGGTCTCCGCATCCCCAGTGACAATAGACGATCGCGGATGATACAACACCACCACAATCTTTTCCCCAGACGTCGCCTGTCTGTCGAGAGTGGGCATTCTGTGCCATAGCGATTGGCTCCGAAAGACCTGGCGCAATTGATCGCCGTACTGAGCCAGGCGGAGTGGCCATGGGCCAGGTCATGGCTAGGACAGGTCAACGTCAGGAGTAAAGCTCCTTGGGTGATGGCGACGGCATCGCTTTCGGTTTTAAAGTCAAAAAGGAGCTGGGATGAGAAAGTGAGCTCCCACGTTCAATCATCGAACACGGCTGACCCAGCGGACATTACCTTGGCGCGGCGGTAGAGGACGCTACGGGCGTGCCGATAATCAATCATGCCACAATTCTGCAAAGTTTCGGGTGGAACAAACTGCCAGGTCCATCAGAGGCGAATCAGACATCCGCACAAATGGCGGTCTCAAAAAAGACGACAGAGGATACATACAGGGGAAGCAGCGGCCAGCAGAGCCTGGAATGTGAACCACGAAAATTGATCGCGGTCCTGAATTTGCGCTTCCGACTCCAAATCAAAGGGCCCAAAGTCGGCTCCGTCGAGGACGGGGAGCATCGGATGGATATTCTCAAAGTACTCTTGAATGAATTCCCCACGTGCGGGATAGGGGGGCATCTCAAAACAGCCTTGTCGCTCGAGGAAATCGATGTCTTGAGGTGCCAAGTGAGCCAGTTTGTTCCTCACAGACAATCGGCGGGAGGACGGGGTGTCCGCGGATGAAAGGAGTGGAAGCTCATACAGAGGCTTCAAGGAGGACCGTATCCGACGGTGAAATGTCAGACCTTCATGCAATACTGTTTTCACGAGTCGCAGTCAGATCACGGAGCACAATTCCTCGGCAAATAACTTACTCGGCGAAGCGACATCAGAACGGTTGGGGACGAAGAGATCTCCGATACCGGCATTATCAGAAAACCAACTGAAGAGCGCCTCAAACCTGGCATCATTTAATGCGGTGCGTTCTGAGCGGTCCTTGTTGACGTTCTCACTGTCGTGGTCGGTATCCGAAATTGTCGCCAGAGCGGTCACTTCTATTGCTCCTCGGATCGGTACCACAGCGGACTCTCGGACCTCGTCTTCAGAGGGCGCGCTGGCTTCATGGTTGTGGATGGTTCGTTGTACATGATTGGAGGATCGGTCTTCCTCCGATGACTCGGGAGCGGGTTTGGCGTGATTGACGGTGCTACAAGAAAACTGCTTAGCACAACACACATCAGATGAGCAGAATCAGAGTCGAATGTCTTCACTTGCCGGTTACCGTTGTTCGTAGCGATTGAGCAGGAAAATCCATCCAGGAGGCATCTGAAGCACGGCAAAGTTCCTGACGTGGCCTCACAGCGGATTTTGCGCTTTCTACACGTCAGGCACGCCTCTGAAGCTCGTCTACGACGGCTGAGTGATGTTCTCTGCTGCCGTGGCATCTAGGTGGATTAGGCTCAGAATGTCTAGAAGTCGGGGAAGGAGTCGTATAAGTGGAGTGAGGGGATAGCGGGGTTCGTCTTCATCGGTCTGAAATGCCTCCACTTTTCCTGAGCGTTGAAACATTGGTCCTGACTGGCGTTTGGTGATATCTGCCAGATTGCCCAGGAGATTCTTGTCTTCACAAGACGGTGACGGGAGAACACAGGCAGTATGTCAGGTGATCGCATTGACTCCTACAAGACCACTGTAGGCTGCCTTTGGTAGACTCAGCCTGCTTGGTTCATCCCACCACCGATAGGCTCAGGCGGTCAAATGGCACAAAGATTGACAGTACGTTGCCATTCCGCAGCACGCGCTCCTCAAAAGTCTTCGTCTGGCATCGGGCGACTGTCAACTTTCAGACACCGGTTGAACCGGTTGAGATGTCATCTGAGATGCTGTCTCTAGTGTTGTCGGTGTGCCAGGACAAGCATTCAGAGTGAACACAGTGCCAGTTTGTATCACCAGAAATTCTCAAACCTCACAAAGACCAACCAGGCCATCTGAATGTCATAACAACAGGACTTTTATAGCTTTCCCAACCTCTCAATTGCCTTACTTCTCTTCTCCTTCATCCTCTTCACTCCTTCAGCGGATAATTTGACAAAGAGCGGGCGGGCCAACAGGTCGTTTGTGAACCGAGTCTCATAGTAAGTGGCACCCACGTGGTCCATGTTCGGCACGCGCAAGGCGACCTCCTTGAGATTGACTGCCAGCTCGGCTCCTCGTTCGGCAATCTGTTTTGCGAGTGTCAGGGACACTTCCAAGAGTTTCCCCACCGGAGTGAGCTCGTCAACCAGGCCGACACGGAGAGCTTCCTCCGCACCCATGGGGTCCCCCGTGAAGAGCAAGCGCTTCGCGCGCTGGAAATTCATCCTCCTGAACATGGGATGAATCATGGGATTCAAACCATACTTGACTTGGCTGGCGGCAAATGCGGCATTCCTTGACGCTATGGTAATGTCGGTCATATTCGCAATGTCCATTCCGTACCCTGGGCACAATCCGGCGACAGCGGAAATCGTGGGCTTGGGATAATCATACACGCCAATCATGAGCTTCAGAGCAATGTCCGAGAACGCTTGTCGGTCATTGCCTCCTGTGCTCTCCAAGATGTCGATGGCCCAGCCTGAGCTGAAATAGTCTTCGTTGCCGTATAGCAGCACGCAGGCCACCCGAGTATCTTCCTTGTACTTCTCCAGTACCGCGAGGAGATCGTGGTGCACCTGCCACCCAAGGGTATTTCTTTTCTCGGGATAGTTGATTTGGACGACACCAACCCCTTCGTCGATCCATGTATTGACCGTCTGGAGTTTTGTGATTTCCGGCATGGATTAGGGTCTGAAATTTCTGATCCTCACGGAAAGTACAGCTGATCTTGATTTGCCTTGGGGGTCACAAGAGGAGAAGGTCTGGAGAGATAAAGTGCACACAGCTTGTCAGCAACCCAATTGGCATTGTCAAACGACACCTCGGAACAACGAGTGCGGCAGTCATTTGAGAGGGGGCAACTACACCGTCGTTGGATGATCCAATCAGGTCGATTTTATCGGCTCGGGACCGACCACTCTTTCGGTCCGAGCTATCAACCCTGGCCTGAGCAAAGGGCAATTTGGCCGGCAATCGATCTTGGCGGAAGCTCGAGCAAGGGACTTGACAGTAACCTGATCCCCCCCGCTCGAACGCATGGTCATGTGTGCCTTGACACAGGGCAACTCAGATTGGACCATAATTTACAATCGGATTCACGATCTGTCCTGCTTTGGACAGCCTAACCATAACAACTGGAGATTACAAGCTTGAGAGTGTCTTACACTCGATTTACTTCTCAGCCAGAATACAGCATTTGCCATGGCACAGGGACAGTACAGATACTTTAGGGTATCTGTCCCATGTGAATGGGTTGCTCATGTCGAAATCAATCGACCAGAGAAGCTCAACGCGTTCATCCGACCGTAAGTACAATCCATGCTCGAACACAGGTTTGACCATAATCACATGACCTTCTTTCGGAGATAGGATGTGGGAGGAGCTCCGGACTGTCTTTGACAATCTCTCCACCGACGCTTCAGTACGTGCTGTCGTCCTCTCGGGAGCCGGCGAAAAGGCATTTTCAGCGGGCCTTGACATCCAAAGTGCTTCGGCCACGGGTTCAGTCTTCAATCCTCGGCTTGAAGATGCCGAGGATGGTGCCAGGCGCGCCACGACCATTCGAAGATTTGCGTTTGATTTTCAAGATTGTATCTCGAGCATCGAGCGTTGTGAGAAACGTGAGTCTACCTGTCACTTGTCATGGACGACCTCGGTCGGCGATGTAAAGGAGAACGACTGACAAGGTGCTGAATATCACCAGCGGTGATCTGCGTCCTCCACGGCTTCTCGATCGGCATTTCCATCGACATCTCAACGTGTGCAGACATCCGAATCTGCTCGTCAGACGCTTCATTTAGCGTCAAGGAAGTCGACATTGGCGTTGCAGCAGATGTAGGCACTCTTACCCGCCTTCCAAAGATTGTCGGTTCGTATAGCTGGGTCAAAGACGTCTGCCTCACCGCAAGGAGCTTCGGGGCAGAGGAAGCATTCCGTGCGGGATTGGTCAGTGGTGTCTTTGACACAAAGGCCGATGCAATCAAAGAGAGCTTCCGCATCGCGACTGTGCTCGCCCGGAAAAGCCCAGTAGCCGTCCAGGGAACCAAGAACTTCTTGGATTGGTCTCGGGATCACGATATCGCCACTGGTATGTTGCCAAAGGTTCCCTCGTGATATCCCCGAGTTCACAACTCTAACATCAGCCCCAGGGTTGAAATATACCGCCGTATGGAATGGTGGGGCGCTACAATCAAAGGATGTTCTTACAGCGATGGAGGCAGGACGGACGAAAAAGAGACCAACTTTCGAAAAACTGTGAAGATTCGTCCAGAATATCGGCTTTGGCAAGGTCCGACTGTATTTGAATATCTGGTATCAAACAGAGGTGGATCACACAGAGACCAGTTCCCTTTTGAGACAACTTTTTTTGTACCACACACCATCGACGTTGGTTGGCAGCAAGAACAGCTGGAAGGTCAACCGAGACCAAGGATTTACAAAGTGACCTCCTTGGACATCTCCGCTCTCATCCTGTCTCTCTTTGGCGATCATGACCAGGAACCATGATGGTACGTGACTTGCCGCCATATTAGTAATCTCCTTGATTTTCTCATATCTGTTTGGCCTCTCCATCTCCACGCCAGTGTCCATCCTAGCAGCCAAAACTTGGTTATGTGAGTTCGAGAGACAACAGTTTTCAGTCAATGCATATTGGCTTGCTGTGGCACATGAGCGATGCTATTCTCATAAGCCAAGTGGCAGCAAAAGTCTATTATATCTTTGCAGATGGTAGATCGAAATTCTTCAGTTGTTCTTGGTAGAGCTTGAGCAACTGTCGTGTCCCCAGATCAAGAAGGACATCTTCGCTACCGCCAGGAATCCGGGTCAATGCGACCTCGCGCGCAATCACTGTAGGAAACGGTCCAGTGAGTATCGTAGCTAAAGAAGGAAACTCGGGACGTACTTTCAATCAACTCCCCTTGTCCACTCCTGGTGACACTGTTTCCCCCAAGCAGGAGTTGCGCAGAGCTCACGCACTTCTCCAATACTTTACCTGCACGCACCTTGACAAGGGCAGTCTGTCCCCCTAGGAGTCTGTCGGCATCTTCCTTGGTGAGCGTAGCCATGGCGTGAACCAATTGTTCCACCCATGCCCACACAGCTTCGAGCTCCGCCCCGGTCTTGGCGAGTCGATGTCGAACGACAGGTTGGTCAATTAATCGTTTCCCAAAAGCCTCACGTCTCGTAACGTATTCGAACGTAGTGCTTTGGACCTTTCTTGCCTGTGCGGTGGCGCTGAGGGCCAGGCTGAGGCGTTCGTGGTTGAAATTGGTAAGGATATATTTGAAACCTTGGCCTTCGACTCCGACGAGGTTATTTGTGGGAACCAAGACGTCGTCGAATTCGATGTATGTGGTGCCTGATATCGTTCCCGCAGATATTTCCATGGCGCGGCAATGTACCCCAGAGGTCTTCTTTAAAGGAACCACGAGCAGGGATATTCCTTTCGGTCCAGGGCCCCCGGTACGAACGGCGGTGGTGGCATAATCCGACCACACGCCGGTAGAGATCCTGAACACACATCTGATTTAGTATGTGGAGCTGTTCTAAAGGAGTCAGTTCAAGCGCGACTCATACCACTTTTTGACGCCATTGACCCGATAAAAATTTCCGCCCTCCAGCTTGACGGCAGTCGTCTCAATGTTGGCAACGTCAGAACCAGCGCCAGGCTCGGTTATTGCAATGCAGGTCCTCTTTCGACCCGACAACAGATCCGGTAAGAGTCGTTGTTTGAGCTCGCTACTTCCAAAATTGAGAATGGGAGGCACTCCAAAGGCGATCCCAGGAATGATCACAGAAGCTGGACCCCACAGTCCGCAACGATATATCTACATATCTCGTTAGAGAGTTCAAGCCACGAAAATGCCTTACTTCGGTCGTGTATATCGCATAGTGGAGGTAGTCAAACTCCTCCAATTTCAACCCTCCGGGCAATTCGTGTATCCCGGCCGACTGGAGTTCCTTTACAGGTAGCGGAGCAGGGAGATTGGGGACGATAAAACCTGCTTGTGCAAACTTGAGAAATAGATCAGGCGGGGCATGTCCAGCCTTTTCCCAAGCCAGTCCATGTTGACCAAAGTATGGCTCTATGAACGAGCGACAGGTCTTCTGCCATCTGCGGTGCGAATCAGTGTAGTAGGGAGATGGTATCCCATTCAACCATGGAGGGTCCGCAAAGGGGACTGATGCTTCTGAGTGTTTCGAATCCATTGCGTGACAGCCTCAAGGAGCGACATGGTCGACATTCAAAAAATAGTCTCAGAGCATTGCCGATCCCGTGTCCGAGGCTCACAATTTGGATGGCTTGCCCGGTCCTGCGACAATGCACCTCGGGTGAGTAGAGGCGAAACCTTCTATAACCCCGCAAGGGACGACAGAGGAGCCAAGTTTCGTCCAATCATTGATAATGCCGCGGTGTGCTCAAACCTCGGCCCTGCCAGTGTCTAGTTGAGCTTCCAATATTGTTCTAGCTATTCCTCCAAGCCGACCGCAGATGCTAATGAACAACTTGGATATTATCTCATTCGCAACAGCTTTTCTGAACCGACGCGGGCTTACTTCCTTGCGAGATACACACCGTTGGTTGGCTATCTATTGTTGTTCCTGAGAGGTTTCAATCCAGCCATGACATCATTCCGATATCTCATTCTTTCGATGGAAGACAGGGTGGGCATCATTCAGCTCAATTATCCAGAGAAAAAGAATGCGTTGGGTTGGGAACTGCATTACGAGATTATTTCTGCTCTCGAGCTTTGGCAAGAGGATGACAACGTCGCTGCGGTCCTCTTTGTTGGAAATGAAGACTATTTCTGCTCGGGATGGGCACTCGACGTGCTGCAGGGAACTTCTGGAAAAGAACGCACCAAATTTGTCGATCTGGCCTTGAAACTGATGACCACCATCTATGACTATCGTAAGCCAACGGTCGCGGCGGTGGCCGGCCTGGCCCCGGGCTACGGGATGGATCTAGCCAACATGTGCGATATCACAATTGCCTCTAGAAATGCTCGATTCGGTTCGACCCAAGTCAAGTACGCCATGAATGGATTTTACCACGGGATGGTTCGAAAGATTGGTCCTCAAAGAGCTCGGCGAATGCTCTTCACCGGAGATTCAATCACCGCCGAAGAAGCATACCGTATTGGTCTTGTGGACGAGCTTGCACCTATTGGTCATGTCCGGGAGCACGCTTTGAAGTTGGCAAAGTATATTGCAGAAGCTGGGGCAGAGCTAACAACAGTCCTGAAGGAAGTTGCCTTACGAGCAAACAACATGGATCATATCGGTGCGACCGCATATGAGCTTCGTGTGACAGCCGACCTCGTCCAGCGAGGTCTGTTTACCAGAATGATTAGTGAGGGGCTTGACAGAATCCGAGCTAAAAGGAGCAAAGCCATAGAGCGGCTGTGAGTGGGGATTCTGTGAGGTGGGCAGGTGTTTGATATTCTTACCGGCGCCCCCAATTTTCAATGTCTCGGAGGCACCGCCATCGGAGCGGGAGATGATCAAGCTGTATATTTAGCCTGTCTGACCTAGTGGATAGGGCCAATGCATTTACAAATGAGTTCGATCATGCCTTCTATCGCGGCCACACCTGCTGCTCCCGCCATGGGGTATATCAGTGACATCTTCGGTCGGTGGAACCTGATCTTGGCTGGTGTAATCCTGTGTCAGCGAACGTGAAGACCATTACCAAAGTTTATGGAACCGAGATTATCATCACGTCGGTGTCTTGCTGAAGCAGCCGTCAACCCAGGCCAGGCCTTCTCACCTATTACCAGTAATGCTCACATTGGCGCTCCGGCCGAAGTGGTCATGATCACTGACTGGTAAACAGCGTCAACATGGTCGTCCATCAGTCGTGGAGGGTAGGCTTTTGATCCTATTCGCTGACATTTTAGCTTTCGTACTCATCTTCTCTTCTACCATCCTCTAGATCAATATGTCAAAGAGAAAGAGTTAACATGGTGGCAACAACTGGTCGCAGACTGGGTTGGGTGCTCGCTGATGACATTTGGCACGCTCCTTGCACTCGTTGCGGCCGCATTTGGGCTCTTCGGCTGTGGATGGTAAGAAACTCTGCCACCTCTCGTGTCGTCTTCACACACATTTCTAAACAGGTCAAGCGCAAAGACTCTTTGACCTTTTATCATTGGTCATGTGATGGTTTCTCCATCATACCGTGGGAATATCTCATGCATAACCTCTCCCGCCGGGGTCGATCTGGACTACCGATACACTTTGAATGTAGACTTACTTTTTGCTGCACTGGTCTCCTCGACCGTGACCACAGTCTGCCTCAGCAAGGTCAGCTTTTAAATGCCCAGGGCACCACCAAGGCTGGCTGGCTCATCTCCGCGCCTCTTATCACCGGGTTATATCTTGCTCCACTTTATGATTGACTGTTTTAAAAATTCGGAGCGTGGTCGAACTGGATTATCACGAGCCTGTCCATGTTAAGCTCAAGCATTACGTCGTCGAAAATGTGGCCACCCCCCTACGCTCCTCGGTGGTGGCAGCTCTCACATCCAACCCCGTCTTGGTGCAGCCTTCCCTTGAAGCTCTTCGAGTTGCCGTTCCTGGGTCCTAAAAGCTTTCACAAGTCACTCAAGGTCGTCCACCTCACCTTTCGGACTCTTCTCGACCATAATGGGAGATAAATTTCGCTTTTACAACCGTTAACCAGCATGATAATCTTATTCTAAATGCGAGATGCGGCGTTTAAAGGAAGTGTGAACCAGATGTCTAGGTTGTCTGCTCAAGGCAAGTTCCCTTGTGTTGGGAACGGGCAATGTGGAGCACAAAGTCACGTGAATGCTTAACCCTCCAACACCACCACAAACAGCGTCTGAGAATCAATCAACCATCTCATCTTGCTTGATTTACCAACTTGTGGAATTCATGAGAGCATGTTCATCATAATTCACCAAGTGCCACGCGATTGCGCAGTGGGGCTCAGCCAACCAATCGGATCTCGAAGCTCGGGGCAAACCCCCCTCGGCACGGCGTTCACAGGGCCAGAAAGTCCAAGCACAAGAGGACAGGCACAAGACGAGCTGCACAGCTGCTGGACGAATTCATCAATGCTTGAGGGAGCTATTACGCGTATGTACGATGCTGGAATGCCAGTTACCTAACTAGTCGAGAGTTGAAGTCTGAAATCGGCACGAGTTTCGGGCTAAACGAGCACCCATTGTCCGTAGGAGGATATTTCGGCTCCTCGGCTTGGTGAGCTCATCTTGTCTTGGCTAAACAAAGATACTGATGATAATCAGGCGGTGGGAACCTTTGCACTCCGGACAGCTTCTGTCCAACTGTTGCATAGCTGCCGCCTGAGGCGAAGCAATCTCCCACGACGATTGTGAATACCGACCCAGCTCAGAAGCATATCTGTCCCGCCATCTCCTCCTCAAACTTTTGCTTCTCAGCCAATTCAGAAATCCGACCGAGATTACAACAATGCCCTACAAATCTCGCTGGTCACTTCCAATCCCCGAGAGTTCCTTCCCGACATGGCTCTTCACCAGCCCGAGCACAGATCTAGGTGACGCGGCGTGCTATCTAGACGCGGCATCTCCCGAAGAGAACTTCCTCACCAGGAACTCCTTCAAGCTGTGGTCACAAAGATTCGCGCTCGGGTTGCATAGAAGTGGACTGTTCAAAGAAGGAGACCGGGTATTAGTGTTCAGTGGAAACACATTGGCGACACCGGTCGCTTTTATGGGAACTCTGATGGCAGGAGGAATATTCACCGGCGCGAATCCTTTATTTACGGCCAGGGAGCTGGCATATCAACTCCGTGATTCTGGGGCGAGTATCCTCCTCTGCTCCGATGCGTCCATCCAAACAGGAATTGAAGCAGCAAAGCTGTCCGGTCTAGGTCAGGGAAGGATATTTGTTTTCAACAAGTCATTCGGAAAGTCAAGTGACAGCGTCTCTGCTGAAGGGCTCCGTTACTGGAGTGATCTGATTGCACCGGCTGAGGAGGCCAAGGACTATCAATGGCCGCAGTTAACAGGGCCGGGAGAATGCCACACCACACTGGCGCTGAATTACTCGTCCGGCACGACCGGTGTCCCCAAAGGTGTTGAAATAACTCACTACAATTACATCGCCAACACTCTCCAGTTTGGCTTTCTGAGCACGCTCATGCCCGATTATGAGGAACGACAAAAAAAGGCACGGTGGCTTTGTTACCTGCCACTCTACCACGCTATGGCACAGACACTCTATCTCGCGGGCGGGCTGCGCCGGCAGATCCCCGTCTATATCATGGCCAAGTTCGACTTCGTGGAGGTGTTGGCCAATATCCAGAAATTTCAGATCACCGAACTTGCTCTCGTTCCTCCAATTGCGGTGGCATTTCTGAAACATCCAGCCACGAAGAAATACGATTTGAGCAGTGTTTCCACCGCTAGCTCTGGAGCGGCGCCTCTGGGAAGGGAAGTCTGCCAACAGCTGGAGAAAATATGGGACGGAAAGGTCAACATCAAGCAGGGTTGGGGCATGACCGAGTACGTGGAACAGACTCACAGCCACAGAGATGCTACAGAATGCTGACTTTCCCTCCAGGGTTACATGCTCACTTTTGGGATGGGATCCAAGAAAGCATTCGGACTCGTTTGGCGTTGGCGAACCGAATCCAAACTGCGAGGCCAAAATTGTGGATATCATTGAAAAGCCGGATGGCACGCAAGAATTTGTTGAGATCACTCAGAATGGGCCCCAGCATCGAGGCGAGCTTTGGTGTCGAGGCCCGAACATCATGAAAGGATACTGGAATAATCAGACCGCGACCGCGAATGCTTTCTCGCCTGATGGTGAGCGGTGGCTGCGAACGGGCGATGTGGCATACGTCGATGAAACCGGTTGCTTTTTTATCGTTGACAGGATCAAGGGTAAGTGTGACCATCTGATGCCACAAATTTTAAAACAATCTTCCTAATAGCACGCCAGAACTTATTAAAGTTAAAGGCAACCAAGTTGCCCCCGCCGAGCTGGAGGCATTGCTCCTGGAACACCCCGACATCGCCGACGTCGCTGTGGTCGGAAAAGTGACTAGCGAAGGCGATGAAAAACCATGCGCCTTTGTGCAGCGACAGGTAGGAGCAAAGATCACGAAGAAGGAAATCGAGGAGTTCGTCAAGAGTAAAGTGGTCAGATATAAGTGGCTGGCCGGCGGTGTGGAGTGGATTGATGCCATACCAAAGAACCCATCCGGAAAGATTTTGCGGAGACAACTAAAGGAAGTGGCAAGCCAAAAGGGTGCATCGGCATCAACGAGGTTGTAGAAATGTATCTTATCTTCTAGGTTCAAATGCTAGTTGCAGAACCACTGTGAGTTCACTGTTGATCCGTCCAAAGCTGACATTTCTAAAGGCCCCGAGATCATGGACACTAAACACTTCTGGGCTATACCGTACGCAGACTGAAGGCTTATTTAGGAATCTAGAACCTGCATAGACGTCGCTACAAGGTATCTTGCTCACCATCATGTCGAGAGACCTCTGTAAAATTGCCCAATGACTAACCTCAGGTTACCTCCGGCTCCGCGCGGACATTCACTCCTACGGGGTAACGAGGGGGTGGGGGGCCGGGGCGCGGGGTCCAGCGCGTTTAAACTTCCTGTCACCCAGCAGCGACCTCCTCATTCTCAGAATTACCTTCTGACACAACCTATCCATCCGCGTTTGAAGTGATCGTTTTTCTAGGCGACGTGGGCAGCTTGTGCCAGCAATGGGTTGATCAATATTTGAAGGACATTGAAACGCCATTCACAACCACTTTCAAACATGTCGCTTCGTGGCGGACGCGCCGAGAGAGGGCAGACAGCCCGCAGAAAGAGAGCCATCAGAACATGCCTGTCCTGCAGACAGCGCAAAGTGCGATGTAATCTCCCCGACGGTGTCTGGCCGTGCTCGAGATGCTGCATGGACGGTTTCTCTTGCAATATTGATGAGAATAGAAATCAAGGGTGCGCTTGCGACCTCGTTCACACTCCGCCTCAAGTGGTTATGGCTTCTAACACCAATCGAAACAGCTTCAACAAGGACAAACCTTCCGTGCGACCGTCCCGCCAGGTGCCGCCTGCCTCACCTGCGCCTCCTTCACCCATCGGCCTGTTGTGCCTTGAGTCAGCGTCCAAGAGTCGGAAAGCACATCAGAACGATGAATCCGACTCGACACAATTTCGGAATACTGAATTGGACACACCTGGGAACGTGGCGCAAGAATCGGCCGACGAAGCTTCGAGTACGACGGGATCCTTCGTTGTACGAGATACCAATCGCCACCTTTCTTCACCTCGAACCGTCACCTTTGATGAGCTTTTCAATCAGTTTTCACAGAGCTCTGGTATTGGAAACCTTCTGCCTCCTTACCACCATGCTGGAGCCGGGTCCAAGTTTAAGCATGTCCGATCATCAAACATCAGCCTTTTACATGAGCTGCCGTCTGGCTCGTCGTTAAAAGCCGCACATTGTAGTTCCTACGCGTTCTTGAAGCCGAGCAGTCTTTGTGGGCTCGCGGCTAGCGAGATCGATTTTCTGGAACGACAGGGCTGTTTTATTGTCCCTCGCAAACCGGAACTCGACGTGTTTATCAAGGAATATTTTTTATACGTGCATCCAATGCTCCCGATCTTCAGCGAAGGCGAATTTTGGAATCTCTACTCAAACTCGGAGACAAATGGCTGTGACAAATGTCAGTTATCTTTATTCACATTCCAGGCCATGTTGGCGGCAACTGCCAGCGTAAGCACCAGAACCTTCCTCTTTCCTTGATTTACAAAGAGCCGGTTGACTTGGTCATCAAGTGACTTCCCTTGCATTTTCCGTTGGACCGTGCCACAAGAAATGCTCAAAACCTAATTGGTTTCCTAGAAACTCTCGCTGGCGACACTGGAGAATGCTGGATACACGGACCATCAGCAAGCTCGCCAGATTTTGTTTCGGAGGGCAAAGGCAGGTCTTCCGCATGAGATGTGGTTTCGCAACACGGAAGCTGACATATGTCACAGGCTCTCCATGATCTCAGAACGGAGGACGATCCCGTCGCGATTGCGCAAGGCGCTTTACTCTTATGCTTGAGTGGTCCGAATGATGACTTGCTCCAAGACAACAGCACGTGGCTCAACACGGCCATCCAGTATGCAAAGATTTGCAGAGCCAACCGATGTGACTCCGAGAGTGTTTGTCCGACAGAACGAAATATCAGAAAAAGATTATGGTGGTGTTGCGTGATCCGTGACCGACTCATCTCCTTGGGAATGCGAAGACCACTCCAAATCACCCCGGAGAGCTTCGATCCCGATCAGCCTCTTGAAGGGCTCGTCCAAGACCTCCAGGATGAATCTGGGCGCTCAATCGTCCATGATTTCGCCACAAAGCGTCAGTTGGCGGATCTTTTCCTTCTCCATATTGGACTTGTCATTGCATTAACCGACACGCTCATGGCCGTTTATCCTCCCGACGGGGCCGAAACTCCTCAGCTATCATCCTTGCGTGACTATGCGGACGCGGTGTCTCGGATTCAGCTGTGCAAATCCAAGCTTGAGCGGTGGTCTCACACTTTCTCCACTCAATTTCCCCAGTCTCGTCGCCAGCGACATTTACACCGGTCGGCTTTCCTGTGTGGCAGCCTGCTCACAATCTATCATCAGTAGGTTCATTCATCAGCAAATCCCGGCCTTTTCTCACTTGAACAGAACGGCAATAATTGCACTACATCAATTTGAAATTCAAGTGTCGTACATGTATCCGAGATATACCAACTCGTACGACTCACAGAGGCTGTGCTCTGCAAGGGAGAACATCTACGACAGCATCCACACCGTCTATGACGTTACGCGAGAACTGCTGCATCAGGATTTGGTGTCAAAAGTTCCTGCGACAATGTAGGTCGGCTTATCAGAACGCTCAAGACCTTTTGAACTGATGGTCATACAGACCCGCATGCACCGCTTTCCCTCTTATTCTCTTGGATCTCAGCATGAGGCTACGGTCAGACGAGTCCATAGAGACTTCTGCCGCCAGTGGCTTGAAGACACTTGAAGAATCGATGGACATCTACAAGATGCAATACACGACAATCAACAAAGTATTTCGGTCCACAGGGAAGTTGTTGCAGCTTGTCGAGCATGAAAGCCGACGTCATCGTTCAGCCATGAGGACTCACCTTCCCAGCCTGGAGGAGCCGCCTTCGGTCAAGTCGCAGTGGTGCGACCTATTTGAAAAACACACAAACCTATGCCTACAGGTAGCCATGTTCCTGAACTCTTTGATTGCGAAGGGAAGCTATATGGAACCGGGCGATGGTCTTTCAAGTTGGACCGTTCGATGGAGCGACGGTTTGTTGTTTTAATAATGATATCGATCCGTTCGGGGATCCACATTTCAAAAGACATATTGACCGAGGATATCACCGGCGTTGTTGCGGCGGTAGAATTTCCCATGTAATACAACGGTGGCACCACCGGGTTAAATATGAAGAAAACGCTGCCCGAGAAATTTCCACGACTCCAACAGCCTCGGATCCACGGAGAATGCACAGCTTCTCGGCCCCGCGCTCATCATGATGCAGGTAATCGGCGGAATCCCCGCAAGGCCAAAGATATAACACGGCGGCGCTTTCCACCAACAATAGTATGTTCTCTGGAAAGAGATCATGGCCGACATCAGAGCAAGTCTCGTCAAAATGGACCCTGTCGTCTTCTCCGCATGTGGCTTCATCCTGGGGATTGTCTCCCATCTTGCTTACTTTATTCACGGTGAGCATCATATGCTAGCTTATCAATATTTCCTAGCCTCCATCATGTTGCCCACCGCCATGGCGACAGGTCTCGTGTTCTGTGGCAGCAATGTGATAGAAGCTATCAAAACTGTCCTGGAAGCCACCACATCCTACGCCCTAGGACTATTCTTGAGCATACTTATCTATCGAGGACTATTTCATAGACTGAGATCATTTCCCGGACCGCCTCTGGCCAAGTTCACAAAGTTGTGGCACGTTTGGATCGCATCGAAAAACCTAAGAAACTTTGAGGAGATGGACAACCTTCATGCGAAATATGGAACTTTTGTTCGTATAGGTAAGGCTTACAGCAGCATTGGAGGCCCTAGTCTGACCAGGGGGACCGACAACAGGCCCAAATGAGATATCCACCATCCACCCTAGTGCCGTGGAGTTGATCCATGGTCCTGCATCCAAATGTATTAAAGGAACCTGGTATGACAGCACACCGGGATATACTTCCATGCATAGTACTCGATCACGAAAAGACCACGATATTCGCCGAAGAAGCTGGGCTCGTGGGTTTACTACCCAAGGTTTGCTTCCTCTCCCTGCGTTCCCTTGAATCTAGACTGATTTCGGACCCAAGCGCTTCGAGACTACGAACCCCGGGTTGAGCAATACATTGAAAGCCTTGCGGAGCAAATCAAGGCTCATTCAGGCCAGCCACTGGACGCCTCTCAGTGGTTTAATTTCTTCAGCTTCGACGTCATGGGAGACCTTGCCTACGGCAAGTCGTTTGACATGTTAAAGACGGGGGAAAGCCACTGGGCGATTAAAGTGCTCCGCAAAGGCATAGGCTACATGGGCGCTATCAGTCCCGCTATTTGGCTCGTGATATTGTTCACCCACATGCCTATCGTCACCCGGGATTTCAGTCGGTTTTTAACTTTTTGTGAAGAGATGATGGAAGAAAGAATGAAGCAGGAAAAGGACGTTCCCGACATATCAACCTGGATCCTCAAAGCTCCCTCGATGCCGCACAGCGGTTTCACGGACAAGGGGTGGATTGTCGGAGATTCAAGACTGATCATCGTTGCAGGCAGCGACACCACAGCCGGGTCTTTGACCTATCTGTTCTATCACTTGGTGAATGAGCCTGTCCACGTGGAAAAACTGCGACAAGAGCTCCAACACCTCAACGGAGACTTCAGCGCTTCGTCCCTTCGAAATTTACCGTACTTGAATGCTCTAATCAATGAATCCCTGAGGTTGAATCATCCAGTGCCATCCGGTGTTCAGCGAATGACCCCCCCGGAGGGTCTCACAATTGGGACAACTTACATACCCGGGAATGTGAACATCATTGTCCCGTTCTACAGCATATTGAGATGTGAGTTGAAACCTCTCCATGATGCAACGGCACCGACCATGCAACGGCACCAACCATGCGGTCGGTTCGACTAACCTTGACGACAGCCAAAGACTGCTTTGAACGCCCTGACGAGTTTTTGCCAGAGAGATGGTGAGTCAGAAACATAGACAAGTCAAGAAAGGGGCTCACACCCGTGACTACGACAGGGATCCTGCCTCCACATTTGCCGACCAAAGCTCGGTGTTTGCTCCTTTCTCAATCGGTATGCAATCCCCATCTCGGTTGGTATCTCATCCTCTAATGCCAATGACACAGGGCCGTATTCTTGCATCGGCAAGCAATTGGCACTGATCGAGATTCGGGCAGTGACTGCACACCTGGTAACCACGTTCGACGTGAGCTTCGCTCCTGGCGAAGATGGGACAGATCTGATGAAGAACACCAAGGATGCGTTCACGCTTGAAATGGGAAAACTGAATCTTTGTTTCACACCACGAACAGTGTGATGGATGGTTGTGCTTCGCCGGAAAGGGAACGTCTTTGATATCGAAAGAGACAGGGCCATTGAAAGCGGCTCACGTGCTGTCACCCCACGCCCTGTATTCTGTAGCTGGAGTGATGATCTGACCAGGTCAGTTTCTGGTGGGCGGGGTTTGATCCGTGCCCATCACCGTTACTCTTTCTGACCAATCATGTCAAAAGCCGCGGCCGAAACAAATTTTCTTTCGAGCCGAGCGGCCCTCGGTCTGCTTCCCTACTCAGATCATTGTCCTCGCCAACCCATGACGTAGATATGCCGTGGAATCTCGTATATGTGTTGGGTTGGGGTTGTGAAGTGCTCTCCTGTTTCAATACCCAGCCTCTAGCGTAGGCGAAACACCCCACTTCCCCACGGGGTCGAAAATCTGGGTTCAGCTTGGCACTGGCACGTGACTGACGCTTTGACTGGACGCCTTTAGAGACAAACCAGCAGAACAATGAAAGTAGCTCTTAAACCACATGATACTATCGCAGTAAAGCTGCTAGGAGAGGTTTTGAATATCCACTGTGTACGACTCTGATTGCAAAAACCTGTGTCCATATACAAGAACAGGATTTGGCACTCACTGTTTATCAATGACGTCATCTCGTGATCGGAGGAATGGGTTGGCCCAGGAAGTTCTGCTTCAACGCATTCTAGTGTACTGCGTGATGACGGCGCTGTCTGTTCCCTTTAGTTCCACTGCTACGAGAATCACGCATTCACACCCCATTCAGGGGAAAGTCACGGAGAGGAGCCTGGAGAAGGGGTGCCATTAATAGAATGGCTAAAGTGGACCATATTGTCAAACTTGATTGGTCACTTAAAGTACGATGCTCGATTGATCTCCTGGTTGACCTCGCAGGTGCGATTTCGGGAACTGGTGCATTGAGCACGAAGGCTATGAAAATTGTGGGAGGGAGCGGTATAGACTGGAATCATGGTGAGCACGGAAATCGCTCCGCCCACCACCGCGATCATGGTGAGCACGAAAATCTCGCTGCTGACCGTCATGATGTGATGACCACAGGGATGTGGATCAGGCTTTTCCCCGTCTGGTCATGCGCCTTTGCCCCCGATCCTCCCAGTCCGGGTTTCGGCTGTCTTGCGCCCGGGCCAGCGATGCACGATTAAAGAGATATATTGATGACTGAGCGCCCGGAACAGCTGAACAGGTCATACCACCTCCTAACCGAAGCAGAATTAAATTTCAACCAAAATGTGGCGATTCCTTCCCCTCGTTGCACCCTGGATTCTGAGTATTCTCCTTCTCGGTGCGGTCATATATAAGGTATCCCGTTATGGCATGCGCCCGAAAACTTACCCTCCGGGTACGTTGAGCCTCTCCCCGCTCGATAGAGAACCCACCAAGTATGCTGATAGATGGCCGATCAGGTCCACCAACGGTCCCGCTCCTGGGAAACCTACACCAAATGCCCCGCCAGAACATTCATTTGAAATTTGAGCAGCTAGCGAAAGAATGTACGGACTCGTCTCGAGGGGACTCATGAGAACCAGGTTGCTAACGCTTAGTGAGACGGCCCAATCTTCTCGTTGAAACTGGGTAGTCAGACGCTAGTTGTGTTGAGTTCAGACACGGCGGTCAAGGACCTGCTAGAAAAACGGAGTAGCATATACAGTGGTCGAATGGACTTCTTCCTGCGAGAGTTCGAAGATGATTTGAACATATTGTTCCGCACGTGAGTGCCTCTACGATGGAGAATGCACTATTTACCACACGGGTGACACTGACGGGTTTGGGGGACACAGGAATGACGATGGTTGGAGACGCCAGCGGAAGATATTCCACCTTCGGCTTAATGTGAGAGTCAGCGACACCTATGTCCCATACCAGGTATGTCCAGACTCCTTCCGAGATTTCCAGGCCTTCTCTCACATTTGGAGAAATTTGAATCACTCCAACTGTTGAATGACCTCCTCGATACGCCGGAGGACTTTGGCAGTCACCTGCAGAGATATACCTGCGGCATTGCCTCGAGTTTTGTCTACGGCTGGAGAACCCCACACCCCCACACGAAGCAAGTCCAAACTCTCATCGAGGTAGTCTCCTGTGCCTGACCTGGCCTCGGTGATATATGCTGAGAATATCCTCGGGCAGTGGACTGATCTGACGTCGCTCGTGGTGAGCCAGCTGCAAGTAATTGACTGGTATCCGTTTCTCCGGCCGTTTATCCGCTTCGTACCGGCAAGTCTCAGCACTCTCAAGCAGCAGCTGGATCGCATCGGTTATCTGGAAAACACGCTGTTTTTCGAACTGTTGGACAGGGCTCAAAAAGCCATTGCCGACGGCAAGGTGTATCCGAGTAAGAAGACCTGTTGCTCCCGGCTCATTGGGGTCTGCGAAATGAAATCACTCACTCGCCTGGCAGGTTTTACTCGTGATATGTTGACGATGACGGAAAAAGATGGCCAGAAGGTCGGAGAGAAGCAGATTGCATATAATGCAGGACATGCCCTGGCTGCCGCAACGTACGTCCTGTCGATGGCCTAATTCGGCCACCCGGACACCGTTCCTAACAAGATTTCCAGCGACACTCAATGGAACACCATGATGGGTTTTGTCAAGGTGATTGAACACCCCACGATTGAGACCCCATGTGGTGCTATGTGCCAATTTCCTGATCTCGTTAACAGGCCATGATGCTTTACCCGGGCGTTCAGGAAGCAGCGCAGCAAGAAATTGACAGTGTGATTGGCACTCAGCGTCTCCCAGAATGGGATGACAGAAAAAACATGCCATACATGAGGGGGCTTGTCGAAGAAGTACTCCGATGTAAGTCATTATTATAAGCTGAGAGCTGGACTGACTGGTGTACTCGAAAGGGATGCCCACCACGTTGACCGGCGCCATCCCCCACAGTGCGGTCCAGGACGACGAATACATGGGCTACAAGATACCAAAAGGCGCTGGAGTGATCAATAATGTATGTCCCTTGGAGAGTTGCCGGGTCATTCTGACTGGTTCTTCCTGGTAGGTGTGGACGATCAACAACGACCCCAATAGAGTCAAATTTCCACGAGAATTTGATCCGACTCGGTATAGTCCTGAATTGACCCTCCAGGAAGACTTCTCGATTCATTCCAACTCGCTCATCCGGCCGCATTTCACCTTTGGCGCGGGAAGGCGCGTCTGCCCTGGATCGCACGTGGCGTCTCGAGGACTCTTCATTGCCATGTCTCGAATGCTCTGGGCGTTCAAAATGACTCGCCCGTGTGATGCGAATGGGATTCCCATCCCGATTGACCACGACGCTGTGACTCCGGGAATGATGGTCCAGCCGGAGAGGTATATGTGAGTATTCGATCACTCCTTTGGCCGCCGCTCGAGTACTTGTGGTCATGTATTCTAACGAGGATCTCCTTGCTAGGTGCAATATTACCCCCCGCGATGAAAGAAAGGTCGCCATGATCCGTGATGCTTGGAGCCAGGCAAAGAAGTTCTTGGACGGAGACGGAAACTTCACCGACGAATTCTACAAGGTCAATTTTGTCAATGAGTAAAAAACGAGAGCCCATGTGGTGAATTATGTCTGGATGTTCAACAAGTCTAATCCAAAGCGTATGATGAAGGACATAGTCCTGGAAATTCTGCTGCAAGTAATCGACAGCAGCCCATTAAGTGGCTGAATTGCCTAATTTGAGATATCCTTTTAATCCAATTCCTGTCATGTGATCGGTTGTCAGGATACCAACGTTCAGATCGATGGCTATCCACAGGGCCTATGTCATGAGTTCTGGTCGCTGCCAGAACTGTCTGATATGGGGCATTCTCTCTCGGAATAGAACTACATTTCAGAAATTATGCGGCAGCGTCAATCCAAATAGGCAAGCACCCAGCCCTCGATGAGGTAATCCAAAACCCCGTGAGTGCATTAGGTTCAATGATCAGGTCGACAAGATGGACTAATAAGTAAAACCCTGCTCAGGTTGATAGATTCATCCTGGCGAACGTGGCTTTGGCTTCTCTCCACTCCGACCTAATCTTTTCCGCTCGCTCAGGCCCCCTCGGACGAATATCGCACTCAAAAGGAGCTAGGGTCATGATGATGCCTTCGGAAAAACGGTGTGGTTCAATATCGATCACCTTGCCGTCTGGTCCTGTCGCTTTTCGGATGTCAAAGCACCATAGGAGACGGGAGATTCCGAGGAAGAGGGACCGCTCGGCCAGATGCATCCCTTGACAAATTCGTCTCCCAGCACCGAAACTGAAATGATCTCGCTTGGTGGGATCTGATAGAGCAGCCGAGTCTCCAGCGGTGAGATCATCGCTGAGATAGCGTTCTGGACGGAACGCTCCGGGATCAGGCGAACGTTTTTCATCCATATTGATTGCCCTGTTTTCACACTCACGCCGTCAGCCACATCGGCTTGTGGATCAGTCGAATTGCTACTCAGATTCTTACCAAATGTTGCTGATCACCTGTGCTCCTTTGGGGATGGTATAACCCATATACTGATCATCAGTCGTGGTGGCGTGTGGCATGCCCAAAGTGGCTGGCGGAAGCCACCGCAACACCTCTTTGACGCAGGATCTCACGTAGGGCAAGTCTTTCCAGTCATCAAGGTTTGGAAGTCGATCTTGTCCAATCACTCTGTCCACCTCTTCGTGGCCTTTCTGTTGCACGTGAGGGTAGATCGCCATGGCTTGGATGAATCCTGTGAGTACGGTGCTCGTGGTGTCACTACCTCCTTCTAACAACATGCCCGCCATAAAGGCACAAAAGGTGTCGTCAATTCCTTCCTTAGGCTGAGCATCGACCAAGTCCTGACAGAAGCTGTGGACGCCCACACCTCTGCTTTGATTCTCCTTCACACGTTCCCAGTACTGGACGTAGAGGTCTAATGCCTCTTGGAAGATTTCTTTCGCCCGTCGGGTGATGGGATTCAGGCTGTCAGGCAGATATCGAAGAATTGGATAGCAGTCCATCAGCGCTGCCGTCGGACTGCGCCCGATGACCGAGAACTTATCGACCACCTGGATGATACCCAAATCAGCCAATTTCAGAGGCTGAGAGAGCTAGGGAAAGACGGACCTCGTAGAACTTCTGAATCTCCATATCATTGTACGTCGGACATCGGAATCCAAATATCATAATCGCCGACAAGCTGGTGGTAAAGCGCCGCAAATGTTTCACAAACCTCTTTGGATCGTCGAGGAGGTCATTCAACAATTGCTTATTTTCCATGTCTTGGTAAATTATGTACTTCTTGGATATTTGCAGGTTCAGGAGATTGTGGGTCAACTTGCGAGACATGCGCCAACGGGTGTTGTATCGCATCAAGAGGAAACGAAGGTTTCCGCTGGCAAGATCTCCGGCAACATACATGTCTGGGCTTCAATATGCGAGTGACCAAGTTAGCAATGGTTCTCGGAGATGTTTGCCCCCAGATCTCCAACTATTCAAAAGCGAGACTGTTGCCATACCGGTCCGAGTAGATATTAGAGCGTTTGTCCAGAAGATCTTTAATGACTATATCGCTCGAAAGGACCACCATGGTCTTGGTGCCGAGGACCAACGAATAAATAGGGCCATCTACCAAAACACCTGACTGTCAGAGGCCAAGGCCCGCAGTTTATCCCGTTGAGGAGATATATTACTTACACTGCTTTGCCCACTTTTGGAATTGAAGGTGTGCAGCTGTTTGGGGAAACTGGTGAAGGTTTCCAAGGATGGGCACTGTTGGCGGACCAGGTGGGTAATCCTTTGGGCGATGACCTACGAGGAGGAGCGGTGCGAGAAGTAGGGCCACCACGACAAGTCCTGAGATGACCGTAATGCTCGGCATGTGGGATTTGACTATCAAAGCGAATAGTTCTGTAGGACCACGGTCTTCTAGTCTGAGATCCATATCAACAATCAAAGACGGAGTGGTTAGAGAGATATGAAACTTCACTGGGGTATGTTTTACATCCGGTCATGGAGGAATCCGACACGGAGCGATTGCGTTCGGTGAGTAATGAAAGATCATGAGATGCCATTTTGTGATGCTCACGTTTAAGTTGCCGAAATTAATCGGCCTCCGAGCTGTCCGAGACCTGGACGGAGTCGAGTTTGCGGTATGAGACACCCCATGCGGGGATACTGTCACGACCCGATCTTGGAGCGGAATCGTATATCGGATTGTAATGATGTGGCAGGTATGGTCCACTTCACCAACTCTCAGTCAACAAAAAGCATCCAGGTAAATTCTGTATCCAACTGATGTACACGGATATGGAATGCCGCCCCAAATGGTGGTATAATCTCCAGTGTCGCTCGATGTGCCCAGTCACAGAAGTTAAGAGTGAGAAGATCAGGAAGACACTCGGAAGAGTACCTCTATCGGAAAGATTTAAACAATCCATTCTGCGGTACGGTCCACCGTCGACTGGCAGCCCAAGTAGTGAGGAGTTCTGCCTCTTTCTGTTAAATTGGGCTCTACCCAAAATATGGTACGACTGGGTTGCCTGGAGTGAGACCACTAGATACTAGCGCTTCTAGCCCTGGGTGAGTCGGAGAGCCCGAAACAACGAGATTGATGCAGCCAGGCCCGGAATGGGCTGAGAGATCCTTTACCGTCTTCTCAATATCATCGATCTGAGTCAGTTTGACGCTCTCATTCTCGAATCCTCGACCCACAAGCTCGTACGCCGTGCCTGGACTGAGTTTGCTGGCAGGTCTTTCGTGAATTTTGTCGGCGTACAAAATGTCCTGTGCATGCAACGACATGGCCCAGATGTGATTGTTCACGACCACCGTGAGGATGTTGAGCTTGAAACGAGCATAAGTGTCGAGTTCGGCAATGTGAAATCCAGCAGAGCCATCTCCTTGAATGTTGATCACTTGACGCGAAGGAGCCGCGATTGCAGCACCAAGGGAATACCCCCATCCATTGCCGAGGAATCCAAGATATCCACAGGAATACATGACCAGGTGTGGTGTCGCAAGTTCTGCTAGGTCGAGAGCCCAAAACGCACTTTCTCCCCCATCGGCACAGATAATCGCTCCAGGCTCGAGGGAACTGAACAGTCTCTTCATGGCATGATAAGGATGCATGTGGCCCTCTGCCATCATCTCAGGCTCCTTCTCGAAGGGCGATGGCTGCGCCTTTAATCCCGTGGTGAGTTTCACCCAATCATTTGAGACTTGGAAAGGTTTCTCATTCAGCTCCTGGCTGATCGCACAAAGCACCTGTTTGGCATCGGATATGATGCCGACATCGACCGGCCGAGTTTTGCCGAGCTCTGCACCGTCCGTATCGACCTGGATGTATTTGCAGTTTTCCTTTGGCAGGATAAAACCTCCTCGACCGCCAAGAAAGGTCCCAGTTCTTGCCCCGATGAGAATGACCAGATCTGGTTGAGGCTGTCCGGTTAATGGGAGCATGGCTAGTTTATTTGCCGGTCCGGCTTGGAGGGGATGATCGACCGGTAGACAAACACCGTAGTTTAGCTTGTGAAATACGGGAGTGTTGGTGGATGCAGCGACTGTGCCGAGTACATCGGCGCACTAGATAAGAGAGTATTCTTGTTAACTCGTCGCAATTTCATTTTGAACGTCAATCGGGGCTGCATCACACCTTTTGAGGACTGGCACCTGTGCCAGTGATGATAACGGGCCTTTTGGCCTCCCTCCAAAGCGATACGCAGGCGGCGATAGCGTCCTTGTTCGGTGCTGGGGTGTACGGCACGGGACTGTTAATCGCCCCCCATGCTATCCTGTCCTGCGATACGGGGCCAAAAAGAAAGGTGATGGGAACGTCAATTAACACAGGTCCTATCCAGCGATGGTTAGGCGCAACTTTATATCAACTCAAAAAACCATTGAAACCCACCAGGTCCTCCAGTTACAGCAACATGAAACGCATGAGCAACCACGCGAGGAATCTCTTCGGCCTGTGCAATTCTGTGAGCGAACTTGGTGAGAGGTTTGGCAACCACGATTTGGTCGATGGCGCCTTGGAGGCCGTTTGTGTCCACATCATTTGGCGGCTGAGAGCTCGTGATGCAGCAGATGGGACTCTTGTCAGCGAAAGCGGAGGCAAGCCCAGGGAGTCCATTTGAAAAGCTGAGTGATTACCGTGAGTTCATCAATTGTTTACATCGAACTGAGATCGAATCTTACCCACTGTTGGCAGTGACGAAACAGGTCCCTACTTTTCCCGTGACTTTCGAAAAGCCTTCAGCCGCCTGCACAGCGGCCGTCTCATGCCTCGTGTCAATCAGGCGAATATTATTTTGCTCACAGCCCAGTAAAAATCCATCCAGGTGGCCACCGTGAACACCAAATGCGACCCCGACGCCGAGCGCCTGGAGACTGAGCGCAAGGAGGTCACCGCCCGTCAGAGGACGGCCGTGAGGTTGAGGGAGGTTGAGAGCAGGCATCTTGGTCATACCAGACTTGTGTTGGGACTACGCTTCGCTTTGAAAGAAGGAACTGTAGCGTGGGCTGTGGTACAAAACCTTACCCGTTGCCAAAGTTCTCAAAACCCTCGATGGCGATTGACTTTAGGCGAGAATCATTGTACCGTGAGGGGACCAATTTGATGTCGGAGCTGAGAGCTGGACAATCCGAACAATTCAAGAATAGTTATCGCATCACTGAAGCATGTCTCCCTCCTCGCTCGGCCGTTGCGCTTCCCCCGAAAGGGTGGACTGGTGACTATTTTTGACCCAGGTGCAGAATAAAAATGGGTGCCGAATATCTATCACGTGATGTGCTCCCAGCTTGACTTCTCATAGGATTGTACATTGTGAGTTAACCGATGTTCTGATTGCTGGAATCTAATCTTTCCGCATATACACTGTTTCTCGAGCGAGAGAAGACAGGCCGTAACTCTGTTCATTAGGTAACCGGTTCGCTAGACAGACAACCTCATCATACGCCTGATAGAGGCTGACAGATATGGCCTCAACGCCAGGTAGCCGTACTCGACGGCAGATGCGGCTTGGGCCGGCGATGGGCTTATTCTTGGAACAGTGGAGGTACAGTGTTAGTGTCACGAGGTGTTGCCAATTGTTCGGGTACTATAACCTGCCGGTTCCGAAGGTGAGCAATTTCTTCAAGGCAGCTGAGAATCCCGTTTAAATCAAGCCTCTTGTCTACCAAGATCTACCACCGTATAGACATATTCTAATCCGCACAACGCGGAGATAACAATGGCTCAACCTGAAGTCAAAATGATTGCGCTCTTGAAAAAGAAATCGACGCTTTCTATCGCAGACGCAGAGGACCACTACGAGACCATCCATGTACCACTCATTTTCAAGTTGTTTGGCCCTTATATGGCTCGGTATGCTCGCAACTACGTCAACAAGGAGTCAACGGAGCAACCAGGCGTCCGGCCAACGAGCTACGACATAGTTACCGAGGTCTGGTTTGCGACCAAGGAAGACTTTGCAAAGTTCAACGAGATCGCATCGCGACCAGATGTTCGGAAATTGGTTGAAGAGGATGAGGAAAAGTTTCTGGACGCCTCCGATGTACAAATGTTTCTGGCCAGAGAGTTTGAAGGGGGATCCCGCGGAAAAGCTCTTTAATCTGGCTAGAATCTCCACAAAGATATGACGAAAAGCTCTCTGTGTATTCAGGAATGAAGGAGGATGAACAGTCTGTCAAGTAGGAAAAGCGGCTGATCCTACCTAACCTTTCAGCGCCTTTCTTCTGAATGTGCTCATTGCAGGCGGGATGTGGAATACTTTACTCCCATAAATGCATGGTGTGCTCATTGAGAACGAAACTGTGTTTGACACAGTTGCTATGGAGGCGTCCATTCCCTGGAGCTGCTAAGCTTGTACAACACAATGGTCCGAATTCCGAGGGGTGTAGCAAAATGCGGGGCAGGAGCTCGTGAGCTTCGGACACCGATCGCGATGGGACTAGTGTGAATCGGCTGACAGGTGTACCGATCACACTGAGAAGTAGGGGTCATACTGGCACGGTACTGTCCAAACGGGGTGAGGACATTGGACCCCGTCGACATATCAAGAGAATACTGAGCCGCGTAACTACTGCCCGAGTTGTGTCCACGGCAACCTTACTCACCATGGCTGGCAAGAGACTGTCCACATTGTCCCTTGGTGCCCTGGTGTTGCTTCTTGCCTTGTTATTAGCAGATCCATACAATATTCTCAACAATCTTGTCGGACGACACAGTCATCCGGCGAAGACGGGGCTGCTTGGCCGTGGCAGCTTTAACAACAACAATTGCTGGAAGAACCAAGGTCCATCCACAAGGCCGGCTTGAAGAGAGTTGCTAAAGCTCTATAGCTGGGCAGGCTTGCGAAGATGTCAAAATCCACTATCCTTCAAGTACTGCATTTTTAGGTATTTGTTGACCAACAATAGCGGCGGGCATGTCTCTCACCGTATCGCTAGCTTGTGGACATCCCGAGGACCGAGTTCAATTTTATACTCCTATAGGACGTTCTCAAAGGCCAGAAGGGAAGCGGTATTTTGAATACTTTTTGAAATATGAAATTAAAGTGAGTATCTGGAGAGAGCAGAATCGCCAATATTAACGGGTCAAGAGCAATACGACATCTCGTCTTCAAATTGAAGGGTGGCATGACAAGCAGGACCTGGTTTTACATGGCCTAGATATCTGGCAATCGAAAGATAACCCATTGCAAGTAAGTTAATCCTCAAACATCGAATGATGGCTCACTCCCAAGATCTCGATCTTTGCTGTGAATCATGACAGCCAAGGTGAAGCAATCTTGCTTTTTTCCCATGTGCTAGGCACCGAAACCATAAAGATTGTTAAGCAGTTTCGTCATTCAAAGATCAAGACACCTAACGAAGTGACGGCAGCTGGGCCCACGTACGGGGGTTTCCCGACGTGCTGGCGGTTTGCTGATGTTCTTATAGCTCCTTCTTTTTCTCGAATGATCACTATTTCCACGACGGCCTTTTTCGGGACCTAGAAGAAAGATATGGTCCATTTAAGTGGGCGTCAGATGTCGTATATTGCGAGGACTCTGAGACAGGATTACACTGTCACTCTGTGTCCCCATGGAGATCGCATTCTTGGGCAAACGGGGTCGTCCTGATCGACCAAGGAAAGATGTTGGCCGTGAATGATGTCGTGGACGGCACCACCACCATATATGACGTTGATAAAAAAACGAAAAAGCTCACGCCGAAGCATAGAATTGTAAGTGTTCTTGCCTGTATCCAAACGGGTTTTGACCGCTCAGTTTCTGGATGCCACCCCCGACAATGTTTCTGAGATTCCCGGATCAGGCGACCTTCTTGTTTCAGGTTTGTCCTTTGAGATATGACCGGAAATGCTTCTGACTAGGCCTTGTAGCTTTTCCTAACGTGGGGAGCGTTCTGGCACGAACCTTTGGGGATGGACCAATCAGATATGATATCCTCGTAGAAGCGGCCATAATTCGCCTGGTGAAAGCGAAGAACTTTGCCGCTGAACTCATGTACTGGGACGACGGTTCGTTGGTTAGTATGCTTACTGGGAGTGCCTACGATCCTCAAAACCACAAGCTCATCGCTGGAGGAATTTGGGAGAGACATTTTATTGTCTGTGATATTGAGGAGAGATGATGGCAGTGGTCAGATTGGGGAGCTGTTGCGGGTACTAGCAATAGGGTGTGAATCAGTTCAATCGTGACGGGAGCAATATAGGGGTGGCATGATTCAAAATTTAAGATTACTCCGGATGCTGTTGGAGCATTGTTGCATGCTCCTGACAGCCGTATTAGATTTCCTGCCACGTTGGGAACACAGGCAGTGTTCTTCACTTCGTGAGCGCATGGCCTCCGCCACTCCTACGACACCATCGTAGGCAGCATCTTAGATAGTATCAATCAACCATCCCATGATACTTGGTTCATCACTTCATACAACCTGACAACGGCCCCCATCTGTCGCTGCGACACTGATTCGTGATATGACGGCATAGCGGCAGCTGGCCTGACTTGGAGTTCCATGCGGCTCCCCGGCGGTCGACGGTGAACCACTCCGAACCGTTTTGCCTCGGATAATTGAGCATCAAAACCAGACTTATCGGGCCTTTTATAGGCATTTACCTCTGGATACAGGACGGAGAATCTCTGTTGGGTGCACGAGCTGTGTATTCACCCCCTGATCACTTGGCCTCTGGCCGAAGGCAGCATATAAGATAGAATCGATCAACCATCTCATCGTGCCGGGTTCATCATCTCCACGAACGATTTGACAATACGGATACGCTTTGGCGGTGCGAGATACCTCCAATGGAGTCGCAACCTATCGATATTCCCGTCGTGGTAATCGGAGGAGGAGGCTGCGGCTTGACACTGTCCAGTATTCTGTCAGATCATGGCGTCGAACATGTTTTGTTCGAGCGGCATAAGAGCACGTCTTATCTTCCCAAGGTCAGAAGACACATCTGAATGAATCAAAATAGAGGCTTACGACAATTTACAGGCCCATTACCTGAATCAACGGACTATGGAGATCTTCCGGCAACACGGTATCGCTGAGGCGATATACACGGTAGGCTCACCCATTCAGAATATGAGCCAGGTGCTTTGGCAGAGCTCGTTAGGCGGCGACGGACCGCACGACCGCAAAATAATTGGACGACTGCCCTGTTTCGGAGGCGATGAAGGCACGTCAATGAGGGAGACCTACAGGTCCGTGTCACAGAAGGCCGTCACTGTGTATATTGACGCCGCGCAGAAAGGATTCTCCGACCATGTCCTGCAATCTCCCCCTACTGAGGTGCGAACCCATCCTGAAGGCTATTGCAGAGGAGCGCAACCCTGGAAAGGTGCTGTTCGGCCATAATGTGACCGATGTTGTCGACACAGGAAACAATGTTCTGGTTACTGTTCAAAGGCCGGACCAGACCATGGTCCAGTACCGAGCTCAATACGTTGTGGGAGCAGACGGAGGTAAAACCGTGGGCCCGAAAATCGGTGTGGTGATGGAGGGTTTAACCCACCTTGACGACAAGGTGTCTGTCCACTTTAAAGCCGATCTTTCGGAGTACTGGGACAGTGAGTTCGTGACCTCAGAGTATATATCAGTGACTCATCGAATCCCAACAGGCCGCACCTTGATCGATCACTTTATTAACCCTGAAGGAGGGACAATCACTTATAGCGGCGCTTTGGTCGTCACAGGGCCGACATGGGGGAGGCACTCTGAAGAGTGGACGATCCATTTTGGACATCGGATGGATGATCCCGAGCGATTCAATGAAGCCAATCTGGTTCCTCGTCTCCGCGAGCTGCTCAAGCTGCCTGACTTGGAGCTTGAGGTGCTCCACATCAGTCACTGGATCCAGGAACGCGTCATTGCCAACACGTACGGGAAAGGGAGGTTGTTTATTGCAGGCGATGCAGCCCATCGCCATCCTCCGACCACCGGGTTAGGTCTGAATACCGGGGTAGCCGACGCACACAATCTGGCATGGAAATTGGCATTGGTTATCAGAGGGCAGGCAGATGCTTCTCTCCTTGACACGTATGAGCAGGAACGGAGACCGGTGGGCAAGCGCAATTGTGACTGGGTCTGTGACTCCCTTGAAACTATGACCCGGAGGTCCTAACTATTAATATAGGCAGCCTTCACCTCGGCCAACAGACAGGTTCTGAATGCCGCCATTGGGCTCGTCCCGGGTCAAATAGAGGCCAACAGAGCACGATTCAATGCCTTGTTCGACTCCTCGGAATCGGGCAGCACGGCAAGAGCACAGGTTCGACGGATTATTCAAAGTCAAGACATAGAATTTTCCGCCCACGACATTGAATTGGGTTATCATTATGCAACCAATCCAAGCCTCGACGATGGTTCGGACCCTCCACCAACAGATCCTCTTGGCCAAGTATACCGTCCCACAACCAGAGCTGGCCATCGATTGCCGCATGCATGGCTCCAGCGAGAGGGGACGGTGCTCTCTACCCATGACTTGGTAGGCTCAGATGCATCATTCTGTCTCATTACCGACGGCAAGGGAGGGGACTGGGTCTCAGCGGCCCAGCGCCTGTCGTGCAAGGACTTTAAGATAAATGTTGCCCAGGTCAAGGCCGGTGCATTCTCCAAAACTGGCGACTATGACGACCCTGATGGTAGGTGGGACACACTACGCGAAATACACGACGGAGGCGCGATCCTGGTGAGACCGGACAACCACGTAGCGTGGCGATCCAAGCACCCCAGCACACGCAGGGGGGAAGAACTCATAGAGGCTGTTGTGTGGGTCACGGCAAAGAGGTAGCTGTCTATTCGAAGACACCAACGACATGTATGGAAAATGCCAAGGCTTGCCCTCGAGTCTGGGGACGCGGCCATACTTTATTTATCTAAGAGAATCCTACACGATTAGTTAAACAGCATTCACGTTTCAATCGTAAAGGCAGGCTTCGCCTCATGATAGGCTGCTGTGTGGGATGTCTGACATCAATCTCCCGTATTGAATTACGCCGTTTAAACTTACCATTGTGGCATACCATAGGCAACATGTGTGTCCTTAATGCACCCTTCCCTCCATAGCCTCAATCTATACACGAGTTCCTTCCATCCACTCCCTCCTGAAGTTGACAATAAGACAGAGGAGCTTTCTTAAACAAGAGAGGTGAGGATGTGGATGATGTAAGGCTGGGCACTCAGATTTCTTCACTCAGATTTCTTAACAGAGAGTAGATACATAGATTTTAATACCACCGGTTCTCAAACCACAGCGGAACAGTCAACGAAGAGAAGTCCTGACAACAACGGCTCAACCACTGCCCCACCTCTGTCAAAAATCTCTCAAAAAACAATACACTTCACAGGTTCGTTCGTTTTCCAATATCGGGTCTCTTCTTTATAGACACATCAGGTTCGCCGCTTTTGAGTCGCCGGACTAGTTCTTCTGGGTCAAAGTTGACACCAATGGGGTTTTCTTCAAACGCAGGAGAGGCCATATATTCTATCATCTCTGGAACGGTGTCAAAATTGTCCACCTGGGTTTCCAGATCGTTTCCATCCGGGTCTCGGTAGTACAGGCTGGTCGTGACACCGTGGTTCAGGCAGCGAACGGGCAGGATCCCATGTGCTTTTCGCTGCAGATACGCCATTGCGAGATCGTTCAGGCTGTTAAAACCGAAGGCGATATGGCGGAGTCCCGTCGCATTAGGAGCTTTTGGAACGGCCTCTGGCACGGCGACTATCGCAATGCGGTGATGCTCAAAATCGTACGTAAGGAATGAAATGAAGTTATTTTCGAAGCTTGCATGCGCGCTGAGAAAGGTCTTGTAAAATTGAACCATTGTCGCAAAGTTGTCACGCGTTGTGCTGAGCACAACATGCGCTAGATATTTAGGCTTCGTCACCGTGGTGCCAGGGTTGTCGAGAGAGGACATTGTCCTTGTCATTGCCAACGCGGTCGTTCTCTTGTATCGCACAGTAGGGGCCGAGTAAGAATTTAAGCCACAGAAAAGTTGTTCGATAAGAATGATGAGTACAGAGGGATACAGCCCAGGCTTGTCGCCCTTGGGTCAATGGGCCTGCTAATCCATCTCCCCGAAATTTCTGGTTCTGCTCGGAAAATCTGTTCACTAGCCGCCCGCAGGCTAAACAACCCCGCATTTTCTCCCCCGCAACCCCGCATCGCCAGGAGCCCCTGTTAGAGTTAAGGTCTTGGCACTCTACCTGATCAAACTCAAATCCGTGTCACAGTCTCAAATAGCCGAACCTGTTCGTCCGGAAGAAACTACCATCCACTTCCGGTCAGTCATGTTCAAGATGAAGTTCAGTGGCTGACATGGTCGGAGAGTGTGCGTCCGTTTATTAGACATTGACGGTCGAGTGATCCCCGATCCCAACGCGGCGGCGCAGTGTCTTCTCGGGCTCCCAAAAAGCTAGGACCCGCGCAAGACCAGCATCAAGCCGACCACCTCAGTGTCTTGTTTCAGCACTCGGAGGAGCTCTAGCAGGAGTGTATATCTTTACCCATGCGAACTCCAGGATTGAATATGGCACCGCCTTTTCTTCTCGTAAGAGTCTCCCGGACAGAACCGAGACCCACTACATGAAAATGCCAGATCAGAGTAAAGTTGCCTTTGTTACCGGTGCCAATGGCATCACAGGCGCATATGTGGTGGCCCAACTGACATCAGAACCTCACTGGTCACGCATCATTGCAACTTCACGGCGTGCACCTCGTTTTCTGCCAAAAGATCCTCGGATTCAGTTCCTCCAGGCCGACCTCAATTCCGACAATGTCACTATCGAAGCCATATTGAGAAAGGCTGGAGTGACTGGGGTCACCCACTTCTTTCACCTGGCCTATATCCACCATTTTGACTTCCACAAACAATACGAGTATAATGTTCCCTTTTTTAAAAACATCCTCACGGCTGTCCACAACATCAACCAGGAATCCCTGGAAAGAGTGCTGCTCCAGACTGGCGGCAAGCACTACGGCTCCTTCTCGACGGTGGCACCAAAGGGTCTGATCACGGAGGATTTAGGCCGCGCGGTTAATCTGGGGCGGCCCAACTTTTATTACGCCCAAGAGGATTTCATGTTTGCATTGCAAGAGGGCCAGAAATGGACATGGACCGTGACCCGGCCATTCATGATCAGCGGGTTCACTTTTGGTAAGTTTTCCACCAGGAATCATGCAAGAGTATGCACCGGATCGGTCATACTCCTGGGCGCTTCTTGCTGACGACTTTTGATGCTGTAGGAAGTGGGCAGTCCTTCACAACGACGGCCGCGTTGTATTTTACCATCCAGAAATACCTCGGAGAAGAGGCTGTCTTCGCGATCCCTGCGGACAGTGATGAGACCAGCTACACCAAACGATGGGACACTTCATCCGCCTCGAATCTTGCGGCATTTACAACATTTGCTGCCTGCAAACCGGAGGCTGCCAATCAAGCATATAACGTGGTCGATCACGATCCCAATGGAGTGACCTTTGCTGACATCTGGGAGTACATCGGCAAGTACTTTGGTGTGCCCGTCACCGCCAAGAAGGGATTCGACGTACAAAAGGATGTAGAAGAGAAACTGAAAAGGGGTGTATGGGAGGAGATTGTCGCAAAGCACGGCGGGGACCAGAATGCCTGCCGAGACTACGGCACTTGGGATTTTTTCCAGTTCCAGTTGGCCATCACTTTTGAGACTCACGTCAGCATGGAGAAAGCACGACGCGAGCTGGGATGGACGACACAGTGCGACACGCGACATGAAATGGGAAAGATTTTCGACAATATGAGAGCGGCGGGGGTGATTCCGAAATCAATTTAAGGATGAGAGGCCGTGGAAGGAGCTTGTGACTCCATGGTAAAGGATCTGCGTGATCGTCATGGGTGCGTCGCTGATAGAGAGTAGAGGAGTGAATTCGAAATGCTTACCCCGCATCTTGTGACGCCTCGGTTGTCTGGTACTATGTGATACCTGCCACCACTCTCGGAATCTAATCCTACCGCTTCCGGGGATTTTTTGAGATCCTGGGCCCTATCCCAGGTTCGTGACTCGTTTTTGGTTCTCAGCAGCTTCCCTGTGGTGAGCGGCGTAGATCTCACGACGGACATCATTCTCATCACCTCTGATCATGGCAACCATCCAGGTCCAGAATGAACGCCCGTCCAAGTCCTCGACGGCCTGTAACAATTGCCGGTTGAAAAAAGTTAAATGTAAGCAGGGGTAGTAACTCACGACCCCCTCTGTGAGAGTGACACTGATGGGCTCTCCCTTCAATGGCAGGCAATGGCGGTACTCCCTGCCCGAACTGCACGGTAAGCACAGGCCAAATATCGTTCTGTGAGATCTGACAAACCTTTTACGCAGGATCATGGCCGGGTTTGTACTTATCCCACTTCGCGACGACGAAACACACGCAGGAGCACAAGTCTAAAGAACCTCCATGAGCGGCTGGCAAAAGTGGAAGCCCTCCTTCCCACCACTCAGGAACATTCTCCAACACTGCCAGACCGGCCGCCTCAGGAATTGGTGACCTTTGAGAGTGGCCAAATTACATTTTTGGTCAATCCATCCGATGTCCGGCAACAGCGGCCAACCATTGTCTCAATGGAGTCATCTGGGCGGACAGTCTCGTCCGAATTGAATACATTCGCCATCTCAGACGCAGCGCCACCGACGTCTTCTCCAGCCACTCTCGACTGTGCTGCTCGACGGCTGATGCTAGCGGTAGAAATGGCCACCCCTCCGGACGATGAGGAATTGGGAGCGCTTTCCCCGCCTGAGGAAGAGGTTAGTTGAGTCCCTGGCGCTTGGCGTGGGTTCTCCATTGGCTGATGGTGATGTTTTAGACAACGTATGAATATCATGGTAAGTGCCTTCCTTCTGACGCAAAGAGAAGGCTTCATAGCTCAGAGATATCACAGGACCAGGGTCCTTGACAACAATCTGCTCCAAATCTGGAATGGAGTGGGTCATCGGGAGGACCGGTGTTCCCGACTTTACCCAGATGGCGAGGAAATTTAGTTCTGACCTCTGCCATCGAATGAGACTGGACCAGAGACTCAGCCGTGAAAGGGAACCCGAGCCAGATCCAGAGACGGCATGGCGCTATTGTCAGGCCTATTTTGATGAGACGGATGATTCGATGTTTGGCACCGTGTGTCGTGCCAGTTTTGAGTCCCGGTTGCGAGAACAGTTCAGTCATGGACCCATATCTTCTGCAGATGAAGATCCTGCCTGGTATGCATTACGCCATGTGGTCTATGCGACGGGATGCCGATACTTGCTGTCAAAGGAGGACCGACCGGGTGCTTTTGCCGAAGCTTATGAAGGTGGCTGGAAGTTCTTCCAGAATGCACTGTCCGTCCACACCGACCTCTTGTTTGTCAACACGAGTCTCCTGGCCGTGCAGGCCCTGGCGGCGATGGTGAATCTCCCTAGCTTGGGACGATCCCGTCTTTGATCTGACTATTCTCTCTCTAGATGTTCTATGCCGAGGGCATCAAAACTCCCGATCTGAATCTCATGCTCTGCTCGAACGCAATGCGACTAGCCGAGTCGAAAGGGCTTCATCGGCAGCCGGCCACGGCGTGGAATTTGCGGGAAGCTGACTTACAGTCTCGGAGATATATCTGGTGGGCCATATATTGTTATGATGTGCATCTCGCTTTGAGATCAGGTCGACCCCTGGTGGGTAATCCCGGTGTGGGTCGCGGTCCGCCAAATGCTAAGTCATACACAGGCCACGGACGGTGGGAGCATCACCTGCCAACTCCCCTCTGAAGTCATTCAAGGCAGCACAGTCAAGCTCGAGATTGTCATCAGCGCAATACAACATGCTCGGATGTCATCTGAAATTTCCAGGAGCATAACAGCCTTGAAGTCGTCGCAACCAAAACTGGCAGATGCCGTGCGTGTGGTAGCCGAATTGGATGGGATGGTCCGAAAATGGAAAGAGACGCTGCCTCTCTACATCCGGTCTGATGCGCCCGTTTCGGTGAGCGACTTTCCTCCAGGGGTTCGCCCGTGTGAGGCCGTCTACTTGAGACATGCATACCATTGGAGCCTCATCCAAATTCACTCGATTCTCTTTCATCCCTGGACCAAGAGTTCATTCGGGGTCGACGATATCCAGCAACCAGAATGGGAGGATCAAATAATGGAGAGCACAAATATTGTGGTCGAAGCATCTCGAAACATCATTCAACAGTTGGGACATGCCACCATCCGGTGTTCTACCCCCAAATGGTCAGTCCTACTTCCCCCCCAGTTCTACTCCTTTGAAAGCTCAAAATCCCGCCACACACAAGATGATCCGTTTCCCAACACACGGTGAGGTCCTATTTCCGAGGACAGCACGCTGACCAGATTGAAATCTAGGATGGTGATTTTCTCCCCCCTTCTCGCCGTCATCAACTTGTTCATCTATGTGCTGCATTATCCAACCCTTCCTTCCGCTGACTCCGACATCACGTTGATGTACCTGGTAGCGGGCCATTTTAGCTACTTTGAGTATGCCACAAGCGACGTCGCTTTTTCTTTTCCTCGGGAAATGGCTCATCTGGCACGATCAATGGTTATAAGAATGAGAGAAAATGAGAGACCTCGGGAGGAAACATCGATACCCAGTCCACCCGAAAGTGCGGGAGATGGAGGAATCAGATCCATTGACAAAGTAGCCACCCCCCCATATTAACTCTGCTACAGGTACTGAGCTCTCATAGGACATTCCTTTGCCAAATGTGATCGACCTGGACGAGGCGTGGAGTACGACCCATCCTTGGCCTGATCCCGGTTCTTGGATGGATGTGCTGCAGGACGGCGATGTCGAAGATACGATCGTTCTACAACCCTAAAGACCAGAATTGTAATGAACCAAGCAGGATGCGTCGATTCCTTCAAAGACCAGCAGTCTCTGGTGGTGCTGCAGAAGCCAAGGTGAATACTATTGTGTTCATCACCGGCTACGTTCCTAAAGAATTGGTCTGCCATATTATCGTTCTCTTTGGAATGTCATTAGTATGCCAAATGGCCTTGATGTGCGGGAAGTGTGCTTCTATCGAACAGCAAAGTACTACTTGCCTCGAAGACTTTAGTTTCGAGATCCCAATTCTGGAATGATATGACTAGGTCAGTTAGAAAGGCTAGTAAGAAGGAGACGTTTCGTCACCTCCACGCTTCATATCTCAAGCAATCATGTCCGTTGTCTATTTAAACCTAGTCCCGGGTCATGTGTGGACTCACCAAGTCGTCCGTTTTGAGTCGGGCTTGGAGTCCGTCCGAAGACAGAACCCTGTCCTCGACGACCGTTAGCATTAGTCAATCATGATCACATGGATCGGGTCAAGCGGATATAAATGTCACCCGAAGCTTGTCGCTACAAAGTCTCCGAGCTCCTGAGTCCGGGACCGGGGTATTGACAGTTGCCCAATGTGCAAGCAGACTTCTATTTCTACCTTTCTCGGTGTTGTAACCGCAGCGATCGAATCTCTCTTCCGACAGCAGATCCTGCAATAGACGGAAAAATGACGAGCACTTTGAGTGAACAATCGAAAGGACGAATCATTGTCGTGGGCGCCGGTTATGGCGGCCTAGCCACTGCAATAGAGCTGACCCGCAAAGGGTTTGAAGTTGAGGTTTTTGAAGCAGTAAAGCAATTGACTACGCAAGGTTTGGAATATCCCCATTCTGTAGAGTGGATTGCACAAACCACCTCGTACAATGTCTAATGGGACGTAGGGGATGTCATCCACCTTGGCCCGAGTGGGAGCAGGGTCCTATCAAACTGGGGCTCGGTGTTGGAAGAAGCAGAGAAAATATCGGCAAGGATCCCTATCCAAACCTATTTCGACTGGAAAGGAACAAAATTGCTGGAGGCTGCTTTGGAAGTGGAATGCAACGGCTCCCCCGATCTCTATTGCAACAGAGGAGAGATCCAAAGATTGATGTTCGAGTACGCCAAGTCAATCGGAATCAGGATTCATTTCGGCGCCCGCATTTCCAACTACTTTGAAGAAGACAACAGTTCCGGAGTATACGTGGGCGACGAACGCTTTGAGGCCGATGGAGTAATTGCATGTGATGGCATCCACAGCACTGCTCGAAAGTATGTGACAGGCAAGGAAGATCGCCCGCAGTCGAGTGGATATGCCGTCTACCGTTCATGGTTCAACCTGGACTCATTGGTTGATGATCCACTGACTCGCCACTTCGCGACCACCGACCGCGACGAGTTTTTCGTCTGGATCGGAACCGATGTGCATGCCATTGTGGTGACTAATACCTCCCTGCGAGGAGTGGTGTGCTTTTGTACTCACAAGGTAAGGTCTTCCCAGTGGCACGGTATCTGGCTGGTTAGAGATGAGAGTGATCCAATCTTACGTGCTCTTTAGGACAACTATGGTCTCGAGGAATCGTGGAGTTTTCCTGGCCATCTTCCCGATGTACTTAAAGTCGTGGAAGGTTGGGACCCCACCATCAGGGCCATCATGAAAAAGATTCCAAGTGAACGCCTCATTGACTGGAAATTACTTTGGCGCGACCCGGTGAGGAAATGGGTGTCTGACAAACAGCGGATCGTGTTAGGTAAAGACTCCTGCTACCTAATCCTCCGCTGGCACTCTAACTTCCATGGTCATCAGCGGGTGATGCTGCCCATCCTCACCTCCCGACATCCGGCACCGGGGCCGTGCAAGCTCTTGAAGATGCAGCCACAATTGCAGCAGTGCTGGATGTGTTGGGAAAGGACCAAGTGCCGCTGGCATTCCGTGTATTCGAAAGATTGAGGTAAGAAAACCGGCGTGACGAATAGGGATGCATCCGATTGACAGTTTGGTCTCAGATACGAGCGGACAAGTCTCACCCAGCGCTTGGGATGGGAAACACGCCACCGCTGGCACCAGACAGATTGGGAGGCTTTTAAAAAGGACGCAGGTTATATCAAGGCCCCACAACCGATCTGGCTGGACTCACACAACGCGGAACAGTATGCGTATGATCACGCAGAGGCGGCCGCAAATCACATCAAGACACCCGACTCTCCATTCACGTCGATAAACCTACCAGACGGCCATGTACATGAAGATTGGACGGTAGAGACTATGATGGCTTTGGAGAAAGAGCAGGCCAAGGAAGATTCTTTCTATCGTGTCAAAAACAGGTGAGTTGATCTCGCCTGTGACAGTCAAAGGCTTGTCAAGCTTTGTTTTGGTAGACAATCTGATGGACAAATGACCTCTGTACGCGTGAGCATAGCGTAGGCTGTCTATATCGGCACCTGCTGGCGCCCAGTAGACAGCTAGAACCTTTGGTCCCTACCCTGCTACATATGCAGACACCTCAGGTATCTCGTCTGGAAGAGGACTTGGGTTTCCTGTCTGCTCAGGCGGCAGCTATGTTCATAGGCAGGGCGGGGTCACAAGGAATGAAGATGGAAATGCAATAGTAGCACGAAACAATACTGTGCCTGAGACTGCTAATGCTCCCTCTCTTAAAAGACAAGAATGATAACCAAGCTACTCCATGAAGCGTAGCTCAAGATCGTCCACTTTTCTACCTCCACCGCATCCTCAGGCCCCCCCACTACATCCGCCGCAGTGACGGGTGATTTCCTGACGAGACTGATTATTTGCTGACTACTAGTTTCATAGCACAATTTCCTTTTTTGGATGTATGAGCCGACTCTGATCTCCCCTAGAGAATCCAGGTCAGGCCAGGTCTGTCAGATGCGAATTCCCTCAGTTTTTGCACAACGAGGGGCGTTCGTGTTCGATCCAGCGAATTGTTCCTAACGAATAGAGCGACGACGATCGCACATGCTCCAAAAGCAATGCTTGTTAGGTAGATAATCTTGAAAGAATCGGCGAAAGCTGTCCTTGCCGCAATGGATGCGCTCTGTATCAGTTGAGGGGTGACGCCAGGGACCTGGGAGAGGGCTGTGGAATCTCCCGCTAGAAGAGCTTGCAGAAATGCGGCAATAGCTTGCGGGGTGAGTCCACCTTTTGCGAGGACAGGAACGACCAGTTGCTGAAGATTCTTTTCGACCTTACTGTTCAGCTAAACCGGTGTGAGTACTTGTCAATGACGAGGTTTGTTGACTTACTATAGTTGTGTAGACAGCCGCTGTTATCGTCAGCTTCTTGTTCTCAAGGACACTGGCAAGGATGAAGAGGCTTACTGGCAATGCTGGTCGCGATCCTCCTTACCGTCCAGAGGAAGCCTGCTGCGACTCCGAATTCCTGGACAGGTACACTTGAGGTCGCTCCAACGACGCAGATCACTTCTGCAATGCCCACACCTGTGCCGGACGCAATAACGAGGACTAATGCCATGGAGACCTGCGTCACGGTATACCCAGCTAAAGCAGGCCCGAATGCCAAGAGAAGGATACATGCGACAATAAGTTGAGGTTGAAGCATTGGAAAACCAGTCGCCATCACACCAGCAATCAATTGCCCAAGCTCTGGGCTGGCAAGTGCGGCACCCTGCATGAATGAGGTCAGAACAGAACAGACAAGTTCTGGCTGACGGCCAGGATCTGTCATGTGACTTACGTAGTACCACCCTGCCAAAAGTGTGTCGGCCCCAAGGATAGTGGCGATCTGCTGACTCCAAAGCATCGTGGGTGCGGTCCAGCACATGGATACAAAGGCAATAGTGAGCGTAAGCGTTAGATAGTTTCGATTTGCCAGCAAAGGTAGCACAGGTGAAGCGAACTTTGACCGGGTCAAGAATTCTAGACGTGTTAGTCTCACAGAATCTTTCAACGTGGTTGGATCGGCACACCCCAGCCCAAGGCAACGAACCAGCCAACACCTCCAACCACGAGTGGAACAATTGTTCGTGCGGATTTCCAGGCTGACAGCCCCTGTTATTAGCGAATGATCTTCAAATTCCTGGGGTGGGGGGCAGTTTCGAATCCACATACGGTATCGTTGGCCTCCCAGATAAATTCCTAGCAGAAATGCGACGGTACTTCCAACCCAGATAAATGTGCCTATATAGTCGATCTTCTTCGCCACTGTGGACTTTGAATGCCCTTTCTCAGGGGCGGATTCCTGCGGGTGGTAGAATACTAGCTCCATTGCTAGGCTGACGAAGGATGCTATGAAGGCAACGTAGTTAATCCATCTCCACGACTGATCTGAATCAACGATCAACGTAAACGCTGTGGTTTCTCTTAGCTCCGAAAACGAGTCCGATCAGAAAGATCTTACCAGTTCCTGCAGCAATGGAAATGATGGGTCCCCAGGCTGAGATCATATAGGCATAACCGAGGTATCGACGGCTAAATGGGATAAGCTGAAGAGCAAACATAACAGCCAGGAGCTGGGTCGCAGTTCCGAGACCAAACACAAATGACCATAAAGACGTCAGAGAAGTACCCGTGAAAATGGAAGTGTACGTACTCCGCCAATATTGGTTGCCAGGTTGTGCGCGCGAGCAGCGACCATGTATCCGATCATGGACAACGCATTACCCACAATCACAAACCACCGACATCCCAGGGAGTCGGAGAGGCGGCCAACCACAAGAAATGCGACACATTGGCCAATGGCGTTGGAACATGGTATGAATGCGATGTCCTTGCTCTGGCCTATTCGACATGAGATCAAGTGGTGGTGGGAGGAATGACGGCGCACCGTAAGCCTGCTCAAGCACTTGCAGTCCGAGGGATACAAGCAATGGTGCCGCGAACACCGGCAAGTAAGCGAAAGTGATGCCCTGTAGAGGTTTAGCTGAGTCCGCGATCGCAGGGAAGGGCGTCACGCACAAACAGGCTCGCGACTAAGCTGATACTCCCAAAAGGGTCTTGGGACAACCGCTCGGGGCGGGCAGCTTCGTCGGCAGCCGCAGCCTCCTTCTTCGCCGAGTCCAAATGCTCGTTTTGTATGGCGGGAAGAACGTCAAATTTTTCTTTAGAAGACATGGCTTGTGTTGATAACGTGATTTGGATGGATAGACCAAGCAGACCGGGATCGCACAATCAGATCATGGAATGCCAAAAAAGGGCAGTAAGTGGTGACTTCTTATATCGTCGCGGAGGCGGAGAATCTGGGGAAGTGGGCGGGGGGAACCCGGGAATTCGGAAGACAGCCGACTTTTAGGGGCTGAACCGTTGGTCAGAAAAATCAATGTCATATAGACCCGACCAAATTAAGAACGAAGATTCCGGACCAATCAAATCCACTGACTCGGTGTTTCGGGCCAAATCAAATGTTCGGGCAAGGCTTGCCCAGGTCGTGTATAAATGGATGACTGTAGAGCGAATGTGTGTTCAGCGTCGGTCCTTTTAATACCAAAGTGATAGATTAGGGGTCTAAGAGGATAGTTCTGAAATCTTTCGAGACCTCAGCCAACTCTCTTTCCGTCACTGCTGTGAAAGTACCTCCCTCATGGCTTGACTACTTGCTATTTCTGGCTCTGGCGGCATGTGTGAGCTCGCTGCGCGGTTCAAGCTCGCACGATCTACGATGCGACCGAAGAGCTCTCCACCACAATCTAGGACATCGGCCGTAGGATACCAACACCTCACACCAGGACCTCCTACGATCCCATTTCTGGAATCTTCTGCAAGGGTCGCGGCTAACGTCTCAACCCGGCTAATCGGAATCAGATGGCCCATGCTGTATCCTGAAGTTCAAGGATAAGCCTAGAAGAGGTCGGCTCAACGCCTCGGGACCGCTAGCGTGGTTCTGACCTTTTATCACACCAGCTACCTAATACGTATATCGGAATGACTTCTTCTCTCTATCCGTGAGATCGGAAAACGCAGCGTCGGCCAGCTCGGCTTCGGTACCTCGCTCGATGTTTTCGCTTGCATCGCGACGATCTCGTCTCTTGTTCTCCAGGTGGCACAACACTCCGTACGCTGAAATGGACACAATGGCCATGACAAAGCATACCATCTGGCCTTCGAAGCCCCTGGAATATCTCGGGGCATCGGATGCCCGAAAGGTCTGGGGGCCTAAAATGCAACCGACGCAGTATGACAGAAAGAAGACGGCGTTCATGGTCAGCTTTTTGGAGTGGCCAGAGATGTTGGCCATGGGCAGAGAAGTGGAAAGCACGTAAGGTGCCCAATAGGTGTAAAAGAGGTAGTATGCGCCCAGCAGGGCACTCTTGTCGGACCGTGGCAGTTTCCACAACAGAATGGCCGCGGCGAGTGTGACCGTATCTGCGACGGCGATGAAGGCACATCGGGTATTCATGAAATAGGACTGGACAATGGACAGAAAGATCTGCCACGCCGTCGCAATGATACCGGTCGGTATGCCAATGACCACGGTTTTGAGCGGGGAGTATCCCATGTCTTTGACGATAATGGCCGCAAAGGTGATGATACCGGAGTTCGGAATATTTTGTGCAATGGCGAAGATGGAAAGCAACCATGTTTTGGGATCCCGAAGGCATTCTCGAACCTGGTACCACTTAATCTTTTTGTCTTCGATGCCTGTGTTGTTCTCTCGGACGCGGTGAAGACAGACGAACTTTTCGCGGTCAGACAAATACCAGCAGTCGATGGGCGAGCTCGGCAGGAAGATATAGATCACCACCGCCCAGAGGACGGAAAAGCCTCCAAGGACAAGAAAAAGGAGCCGCCACGGGTGGAGGGGTGTGTTGGTGTGACCGATTCCGTAGCTGACGATGCCAGAAAAGACCGTGGACAGCTGGTCGACGCAGTCAGCATCCCTGGAAGACTCACCAGACAAAAAACTATACGTACCGAGTTAAACCAAAAGGCAACACGGATGGGCTGCTCCTTCTTCGTCCACCACATGACAGTTAAGATACTGGACACGGGGAAGACGAACGACTCCATCATTCCCATCAGGAAACGGACAGCGGCCAACCCGCCAAAATTGTGAGTCGCGGCGGTGCAAAGCATCAAAATTGCCCAGCAGAGAATGGTTGCCGCAAAGAACTTTGCGATCGGCATTCGCTGGATCAGTATTGCAGCCGGATATTCAGCGGCCAGGTACCCGAAATAAAAGAGAGATCCGATCCACGAAAATTGGTTTCCAGTCAGATGGGCGTCCTCGGTCATGCCGTAAATGGCCGCGTTGGAGATGATAACCTTGTCGATTGCGGCCAGGACAACAGTGACCAAAATCAGGGGTAAAATGGTGAGATCAACCTTCCAGAGCAATCTTCTCTCTTCTTTGCTTGATATCGGGTCCCGTGCAACACTGGGATCCAGATGGGCCAGAAAAGTGGCGGCAATGTCCGCATCTTTGAGATTTTCCGCGTCTTTATGAGGTAACTCTTCCACCGACACCACTTCTTTTTTAATGTCTGCTGAGTCAGAGATTGTCATTTTCACGCTCGTATGTGAAGTCAGCAGCCACGCAAAGCTCTAGATGCACACACCGTCTGGAAGCGAGGGTGTGCCTGGATATGCTGTTCATGTGAGAAGGGAGAGGGTTCAATACATAGATCTATTCTCGAATGCGGAGATTGTTCGACCTACCATTCCCCCACGCGGGGCAAGACCCGGAACAGCAAATACTTGTCCGTGCACCACTTTGTACGAAGAGATGAAGTGCACCTTGTATCCATAATGTATCCCATACCTGGTTCCTGTGTGCAACAGATTTTGAACAGTCAATAAAATCATGCCACGCATCGGAACAAGGGTAATCCGCAGGCCTATGGGTGCCCCACAAGCTCTTATCTAAGTTGTCCAAGGAAGGACGCTGAAGACGAGCACGAGTGGGCTTGTGTTATTGGCTGCGGCTATCTCTACTGCAGCAGCATTCTCCTACAGTGGCATTCTCTCCGGCAGCTCTCTGGATTGGGATTGCCTATTGAGCGCACGGAAGACACGGATTGGGAAGCGATATGAGCACAAAGTGGTGCACGGCCTAACACCCGCCACCCGGAACACGGTCCGAACATCGGATTGCGAGAATTAGCCTCGAGGGCGTGCTTGGGTAGTCGGGATGTCCCGAGCGGGTTATAGTTCTGTACGCGGAATGATAATACTGACCCACACGGCGGAAAATCCAGGGGTGGACCACCCCGCACTTTCAATCTGTGTAGCCAAGGGACATCTGTCATACATTTTCTGGCTACTCGGATGTACGGTTATTGCAACACACCCCTTCAGTGCCAGTGTCACACCAATTCAGTGCCCGCCCTGTGCCTTAGGGGCTGTCCCACTCCAATGCACTGCCCGTCAGTGGAGGCCTCTTACTCATGTATGAGTCCTCAGCAAGCAAATATCCATGGCCTCTGGGTTTCTTATAGGCCGTCACTTCTCACGACCCAGTTCTAGTGATTCCGTGGATGAGAAGGCCCAGGCAGGTCCTCCAATACCATTGCCGCCGAGGTCACGTGACCTCGAATGACATTCTCCTGCTCTCAGAGTAACCCCACTTCAGCCACTTTTACAGGAGCTTAGCCATATACCCTCGTGCCTCTTGACCGGTCAGACTATCGTACGTAATATCTTCCGCCGAATCTGCTTCGCCATAACAAGTGTCGACTTCTCATGAGCAAAGTATAACGGTCGACCGAATTTTGCTTCGAGGTAGATAAAATGATACCCCTAGACACGATCTTAACCGAGGTCGTGGTAAGGCTCAAGACTCGCCCCTAAGTTGCAGAATGTCATCTCTCGATCCTGGACATAACTCGCCTCCTTTCTCTAATCATAGCTATGAATTCTTGATTGACAACACCTGTCATCTCATCTGCGATGACTGTATCCGCTAGCCGCAGGCTGAACCATTTCAATTAGACGTTGAGCATCCCCCATCCCAGATTGATTCGACATTTGATGTGCCAGTTCCTGAAGGTCCGTTAAACTGAATCATCTTCGTTGTTGCTCTTAACGCTGTCGCCCGGTCCTCCACAAGAGCGGCGGGTTCAAATTTTAGATAGTCAAGCCTTGACGATCTCAAATCCCCTCCAGCCGTCCAAAGCACCGTGAGTGACTTTATTGTACGTATCCAAGCCGCCGAGATAGAGTAACTGTTCCCTCTTCTTACCGGGGATGTTAGCTCCCATGTACCAACTATTGCTGAGCGGGTGCAGGGTCTTCTCGTTCATGGTCTGGATGTCGGAGCGCCATTTGTCGGCAGCCTCGAATTTCGGGGCAATAGACTTGATGCCTTCGTCGCGCATCTTCTTGATGGCCGCCGCGATCCAATCAATCTGGATCTCGATGATGGCCGGGCCGTTGGCAAACGCCGTCGGCGCCTGGGGACTGTACACCATGAACAGGTTGGGCATTTTGTCGATGGTGAGCCCCAGGTACGTGTAGACGCCGTCTTGCCATTTCGCTTTCACCGTGCGGCCGTCGGTGTCGTAGAGGTTCATGTCGGTCAGACTGCCGGTGACCGAGTCATATCCAGTGGCCATGATGACGATGTCGAAGTGGTGCACTTTCTCCGTCGTCTTGACGCCCGTTTCCTCAAACTCGACGATGGGCGTCTTGTTCAGGTCGACGACCGTCACGTTAGGTCGGTCCAGCATCTCATAGTAGTCCTGCTCGAGTGAGGGTCGCTTGGTCCCGAACAGCTGCGTCTGGGGCAAGGGTGCGACCACATCTCGCTTCCAGGGATCCTTGACGCGCTCACGCACCTTGCGCGCCCAGAACTCATAAAAGAGGGCGTTAGCCTTCTTGTCTGTTAGAAAGTCGCGATAGTTGCCGATGGTGAAATTGAAGCCGCCGCGCCCCCAGAGTTCTTCAAAGAGGCTTTCCTGTTCTTCGGGCGTGGCCTCCCAGATCGACTTGTTCACAGTGTTGAAGGGAAAGCCGGCAGTAGTGTCCTTGGCAGAGCGGAAGTAACTTTCGTAGAAAGCCTTGTGTGCTTCTTGCTCTTCGACCGACATCTGGCGCTGAGACATGGGTAAGGCAATATTAGGAGTGCGAATAAAGGCCGTTAGCTCGCAGTTTTCGCGGGCCAGCTCCTGAACGAGCTGCACGCCTGTGGCGCCGTTGCCGATAATTCCGACCTTTTTGCCTTGGAAGTCGATCCCTTCTTCGGGGTATGCGGCCGAGTGAAGGAGGAGGCCCTTGTAGTGAGACAAGTTTTTGAAATCCGGCCAGTGCGTCTTGTAGGAGCTGCCGGTGGCGAGCACGAGGTACGTGGCATGTGCCACACCGCCATCGAGCGTCTTGACCACCCATTGGCTGCCGTCGTACCGGGCCTCGACGACAATAGTGTTAAAGAAGGCGTCTTTGCTGAGGTCGAGGGTCTTGTCGGCATGCTGAAAGTAGCGCCTTATTTCCTCGTGGCCCGGGAAGCGCTCCGACCAGGTAAATGTCTTCCACACCGCGGGAATGGAGAGAGAGTAATAAGGGGTCTCTGAATCGACACGTGCTCCAGGATAGCGATTCCAGTACCAGGTACCACCGAAGTAAGAGCCGGCCTCAAACAGTTTGACGGAGAGGCCGAGTTGGCGAAACTGGTGCATCCCATAAACCCCCCCAAACCCACCACCGACAATAAGGACATCGGTGGTCAGGTTCTGGATCTTGCTTCTCTCGGCTCCATTGATGACCCCGTTTGTTGTCGCCATGTCGGAGCTTATATTGATAGATTAGCAAAGATTTAATAAGAGAGTCCGCGTGAAGAGGGACGAAATGAATATGATACCCAGGGTAGAGGACGTTCGCTCTTCTTAAGGTGTGTTTCACAACCTTGGAAACTACGTTGTCTTGTAGAACAAGAATCCTCATCCGGGTCACCGGATATACTTACCCGGAATCTAGGGCCAGAGATGCACGCCGAAACCACGAGGCCACCAAGACCGGTTCGGACCGAGGATGTGAGGGCAACAAAACAGGGTGCACATTTACAGGAGAATTTCATATTTTATGTCCATGGTCAGCTGTTGGGGACTTTGGTGACCGCGGAGCTACTTAGCCGCGAAGGAGGGTGGTGTTTCGGCCGGGGGGAGCTGCCCCAAGGGGAGGAGGACCCGTCGGGCAATATGGAGGGATATGACACTTTGGCTCGAAGTAGTGCATAAAAAAAAGTAACGCGGACCCTCCGTCTTTCTCCATCACGGTAGAGGCGAGGAGAGAAGACGTGCAGGCGGCGGGAAAGAAGATCCGCTCCCTTTCCGCCGTCACCTGATTCTCGGCATGTGTCAAATGACTCAGGTGACACCAGGATGGTTCGCATGCTCTGGTGGACCTAGAGCCGTGAGTGCTTACCCGGTAATAGGCCTACAGCTGCCGGATATCGCCAAGCAACACAAGACGAGACACAGCGGGAGTGTCCCGGAGATATCAAACCCTGTACCTAGGAGGATTGGTTAGCAGTCAAGGAAACTTCCTATTGCAACCGTTGTTGGCAAGAATTTAATTCGTGTAATCGCAAAATATGACCTTGTCTGAAGCCCTGCTGATGGTTCCAGTCGGCACAGGCCTGGATATACAAACACCAGATTCTACCATATCGTTCACACCCTGCCTCGCTCAAGAAATTTCTTCGGTAGATCGACCGTCCTTGCCCGGAGATATTCGATGCAATTCTTGCCCAGGGTATCATATGTCGAGGAAGCACAGTATCCCCGGTCCAAATGGTCATGCAATAAGAAATGGACACATCGGAGGTGGGCCAATTCGAACCTGTCAATTGGTTTGCTTTTGTATTCTGCTCCGAGCAACTCCTTGATCTTGTCTGTCGAGAGAAAACTTCTTAGCCAGACCCATTCGTCGTCATTCCGAACGAAAAGCCCGGCATTACAGTCAGAAGCTTTATCGCCGCTCCGGCCAAGCACAATATAACCGAGCGGAGCGCGAACCGTCTCCCCAAAGGATGAGAGATCCACAGGGTTCGCGGTATCATACGACCGTTGCTGGCGAGGGTATACTTGTGTCACACTAGGAGTGGCGATATCGAGCACGTGGCGGTCATTGAATAACAAGTGCACCCTTTGTTGAATCTCGGATTGCGAGAAGAGTGTGACATAATACTCCTCAAATGGTTTGGGCTCGATCTGACGAAGGTCGTTACTGAGGGAAGCTCCCTGCAGCGATCACGGTTAGAATCCACATTGAAGTGTCGGTCTCCATTTCGGGCACTCACAGGGGCACTCTCGAGAATCAATGACATCACGAGCCGTCCGAAGCTATCTGGGTCCTTCATATTTAGCGTTTCTCGGTCGGGTGATTGAGCAAAAATGCGCATGTCGACCGTTGCGAGGTCTTGATTGGGCGCGTCGACCGGTGAAGTTCCGTTGACGTGAAACTTGAGCAGGGAGAATTTTTTGATCCGGTCACCGATCGCCTCTCGAACGTGATCCTCGGTCCACCGCGCCTTTTCCTCCATATCGAGACCAACGAAATAGACATGGTATTCTGCCTGATAACCCCCAAGAGCGCTGATCCTAGAAGAATGTGTGGTTAGGGCCCCATCGCCGTGCATCTGATGGAAGAGAAAATATCTTACCCGACCTTGGTTGTTGGCGGTGGGGGGAGACCTGGGCAGAATTAGCAATTCAAGTGATCCCAATGGGTCAACGCCCTCTCCAGGCATCTTTGGCCGTTCTTACCTTTGACACCAGAGACGGCGACCCTGTCCTTACCGATTTGTTCCATTTGAATATTTTCAATGTCAGCGGTGACATCAGCGTTGTAGTACAATGGTCCCTGAATTTCATAGACCAACTGCGAAGTCACCGTCTCGACGTTCACAATCCCCCCTGTATTTTGCTCTTTGGTGATGACGCATTCGCCGAGGTGATCAACCTCTGCAATTGGGAAGCCCATGTTCAAATGCTTCTTCGTCTTCAACAATTCCTTAAATCCAGAGTAGTTGCCACCAGTGATATAGCTCGCGCATTCGATAAGGTCTACTCGCGTCAACACAGGGTTCCAGACCACACTGGTTCAGACTTACGACCGGCTACAAGAGCACCGGCGAGTTCTTCAAACTGGGTAGGAGACCAGTCGTGCCACCATCTAAGCCAGGCTTGTTCGTTAACCCTAACTTTGAAGGTTGGAGGGAAGAAGAAAATACTTACGCAGCAGCGCCAATCGTTGGCGCCGCGTCAGCGACTCGCCCACAGATGACAATATCGGCACCTTTCCTAAACGCTTCTGTGATTCCGAGACCTCCGAGATATGCCTGAGCGGCCAGAGGTTCGAACTTCCAATCTTTCAGATCAATCTCGTTGCCACGGTTCAAGCTTAGAAAGCTCGTCCCTGATGCGACAAGTGCCTTCACCTTGTCGATCACATCGTCACCCTCGATCCAAGCAACGTTCATCGGGCAGCCCTTATCTTTGCACATCTGTTCGACCAGATGTGCAAGAGTGGCAGAATCGCAGGAGCCAGCATTAACAGCGAGCTTGATTCCATTTTTCTTCAAGTCTTCGATGGCCGGCTCGAAACAGTCGATGAAGGTGATGGCGAAGAGAGGATTCTTGAGCCGCTCCTGCAAATCGACTTTACCTCGACTGGCCTTTGCCACCCCCAGCTCGGCCATCGTCTTTTCCGCCATCCAGTCTCCGACAATGACATCGCATGAGGCATTCTTTGCCATTCGGGAAATAGAAAACCTACGGTCAGAAAAGGCACCAGAAGCTCCGCCAACCCGAACGGGTCGACGATACATCACGCTCGGAGACATAGTGCGTGGTGCCCAAGATGCTAAGCACGGCAGAAATCAATCCTCGGTATTATCAATTGAGATGGCCACCTTGGGATTTGTTCCCACTGGAACACCGAACTGGTGCTGCTTTGGTAACCCGGATGAACCCCCGTGGACGGGGGCAGGGTGCACAGTGAGATCGGATCCTGAACATTGGGATGTCCAGGCGGGCCACCGACCACGTGACGACAACATTGTACTGTAGGTCCCGTGTTTCCCCAGAGGTGCCCCGGAAGTTAACCCAACAAGTTTGTTTGCCACCCGACGTCTACGGTCACAACGCCTGTTTAACCCAGGAATTCACTTCCCTGCCATTCGGCTCGGTCACCCCCAAAGATATTGTAATGGAGACTGAAGGCAATATGGAGTCTGTCTCTGTCGTTCCCAAGGGCGAGAAGGAAAGCAGAGAGGAAATGATGACGAAATCGCGTGCGAAAGATAATTCTCAAATTGATGTAGCCGACATCACGCAGAAACATCCTTATTTCGAGCCCAACTTCATCGGCACATACATTGCGATCTGCCTGGGAGCATTGTCCTCTTATGCAGGATTTGTGATGCCAGCTACATCGCTCTCCTTGACAAATGCAGACATCGGTACAGGATCGCCCTTGAGCAACATTGGCGCCTCTTGGGTCCAGGTTTGCCCTTTTGGATAACTCGAGGATTCTAACAAGTGTTCTACGCACAGGACCCTCGAAGAACATTACATGGGTGGCTCTCGTTTGGACGCTATGTCTTTCTGTTGGTTATACCCTGGTGGGACGTCCCTTTGATATCTTCGGTCGCCGCTGGTTATTGGAACTTCTCTGCTTGCAACCATTGGAAGCATCATCGGCGCCACGGCCAAAACCGTGAACCAGCTTATTGGCGCCAATGTGCTCATCGGCATCGCTGCTGCCGGGCAGCTTTCTTTTAACTGCGTTATAGGAGAACTTGTACCAGTCAGGCACAGGGGCTATGCTTTGAGCCTCATCTTCATCTTCGCCATACCCTTCTCAGGATTTGGCCCTTATATTTCCCGCTTATTCATTGCACACACTGCCAAGAGTTGGAGGTGGGATTACTACCTCTCTGTTATTAGTATGTATCTATCCTCTGTCGTCATTCCTCCATCTATCATTCTTCACTCTCACTGACCGTTCTGAGGTGGGCTTTCATACGCTCTATGCTACCATCCCCCCACCTTTGAGCTCTTGCATCGTCATCGTTCACGGTGGTAGGAGGTCAAGGATATTGACATCATCGGGATTATCCTCTTCAGCGGCGGATTACTGCTGTTCATGATGGGACTTTCTTGGGGTGGTACCCTGTACGCTTGGAAGTCTGCTCACGTAATTGCGACCATGGTCGTGGGCTTCGTTGTCTGTGTTACCTTTGTCCTGTACGGTACGCATGGCTCGGTAAGTGGGAACATGGTTCGATATTGACAGATTTTAGAATGCTGCGCACGTTTACGTCGCCCTCTCATCCCAATGCACCTCTTCAAGAATCTCGACTACGTTGTGCTCACCGTCGTCACGGCGGTGGGTGGCATGCTTTATTATTCCCTAAATGGTATTGCCGCTCTGGCCATAGAACGCGAGTCCCAAGGTACTAACATATACATAGTGATCTATCCAACGATGGTGGAAGAGCTCTTTACGACAGACATTGTATATGCTGGTCTCCTCTCCTGTGCCATCAGAGGAGGAGTAGCGCTAGGACAGTTTTCAGGCTCCTGCCTTTTCACTCTCGGTGGACACTTCAGGTGGAAAATTTTTGCCGCCACTGCATGCACGTTGGCATTCACTGCAGGCTTAGCAGGCGCAACTACTCAGTCCATTGCCTCAGCATTAGCCACGTTAGACGCCATCGCGATCGGTATGCTTGAATCCCTAGCCGCGACGGCTGTCACGGTGGTGATATCCGATCAAAAGGAACTAGGCGTTGCTGCCGGCACCTTTGGAAGTCTTTGCTCTCTCGGAGGTGTTCTGGCCAGTAAGGTTTCACTCGCCAGAAATTTTAGAATAACTAACTGATGTCCTCGAGCGGCAATCTTCACCACTATCTTGAGCAACAAAGTTGCGGATAACACGAAATCCATCGTCGTTCCTGCTGTCGTCAAAGCTGGTCTTCCTCCGTCGTCCGTTGCTGAGTTCATTACTGCTCTGAGCTCGGGCCAGAATTCCGCTACAATGGAGAGTATTCCGGGAGTGACAGAGAAGGTGATTGCGGTGGGAGTAGCAGCATTCTGGCGTTGTCTTGGCGTTATATCTTGGTCATCCAGCCTTGCACACGTCACCTTATACTCAGGTCAACTGGCTGAGGTCAACTGGCTCAACTGGTTGATCAACAGGTCAACTGGTTGATCAACAGGTCAACTGGTCAACAATCATGTGACCAATTCATACTTAGGTCAACCCATTGTCTCTGTACAAAGACCTTGAGACGGTACGTATAGATAAACACTAACATAATGAGATCCTTTAGCTTCTACTTACTGACCGGTACGTCAGACACAGGTTAGAAGAATAGGTCCTAGCGAAATCGAGTATTATTTTATACTCATTTTCAGAGCAACTTTTTGCGGGCCATGCCAGCCCTTGCAAAGAAGCCACATGCACATCACTCTGATCTTCAATACCAGGAACATGACGGGCAAAGGCAAGCCTATCATTCTGGAGAGTACTTCTGGCCCGGCACTTTGCATTTGCTTGTACAGAAAGACGTGCCTCAGGATAACCTCTCCTTGGTATGTGGTCACCCGACACTCCGTGCCTTTTTCATCCCACGGCGACAGTCATCGTCGCTACCCCCTTGCACCAGCGCACAGTCAGAGAAAGTATGGTTTATTTCTGCTCAGAGAGCCATTGGAAAAGGTTTGCGGCTCCAGACTTGGCGCCCATAGCACCGTCCACTGCAAGCGCTGTGGTCCCAAAAGTCAAAACAGGGTCGATCCGCGGAGCCGGGATAATCTGACTCACCTTGCCCGCTGATAAAAGAAGCTTCATCAGAAGCGAGAAAGAGAACAGCATGTGCAACCTCAAGGGGTGTACACCCGCGTGACATGGGGATGCTTCCAAGGAGGAGTTTCTCAGCGTCAGGAGCGGCACGAAAACCTGCAGTCATCGGCGTAATCATGTAGCCGGGGCAGACACAATTAACTCGAATGCCTTCGGCACCGTGGTCCAATGCCAAACATCTCGCGAAGTTAATGATGCCCGCTTTAGCCGCGCCGTAGGAAGAATTGCCAAAGTCGCCGCCGAGACCAGAGGTGCTGGCCGTGACGACGATTGAACCACCCTTTTGCTTTTGCATTTGTGGAATCACCACACGCGCCAAGTAGAACAACGAGTTGAGATCGACGTTAATAATTTCGCGGTAAATATTAACATCCTGGTTGACGACTGTGCTTAAAGGAGTGAATCGCCCGGCGTTGTGGAAGAGGGCATCCAGACGGCCATATCTGTCAACACAGGATTTAACTGCTGCTTCACAATCCTCGGGCACTCCCACATCACATTTCTGATAATGTGCGTTGGGCCCAAGACGCTGCAGAATCGATCGCTCTTCCAGATCGGTGACGAATACCTTGGCACCTTCTTTTATAAACAGCTCGCATGCTTCCGCACCCAGTCCCGAAGTGCCTCCAGTGACGAAGACGACACGCCCAGAGAAGCGTGAACGAGACATCTTCGATAGCTGTTCACTGCGGTCGTTACAGCGCGTGAGTAGAGCCTAATCCGCCCAATCTTGGTCTGGTTTTGAGAGGCAAGCAAAAGTGGCCTTGGACAGCGTTTTTGACGCTTTGAATGAACAGCACTCGGCCGAGCGGAGACATGCCCTTATTTAGGGATCCTCTGGTCCATTCGACTCCAACGTCAACGTGAAGAAAGGGCCTCTGTACAAGGTGATCCCCTCCACGGGGGCCGGCATCAACGCATTGTGGGGTAGCAGATGCAAGGTTCGGAACCCGGGGAAGTTTCCGGGGAAAAATAACGAGGCATATTGAGGCCCCTGGTCTTGAGGTCAGGCCTTGCAGTGAGCCTGTCCAGTCTCCGACCGCTCGCACCGTCAGACGTCGGCGTAGCACCTCATCATGTGGTATTCGGCAGGCCCCTTTTCCAGACGCCGTCGCAAAGCCGAACCAAGAAGCAGCGTTCATGCGGCGTATATAGGGATATATTATTTGAGGTGCATTTATCTTCTGTAAAACCTCTCTAATTTCCGTGTGTAAGCAATCTCCAGATCTCGTGATCGACTTTGAGTGTTTCAGGACCGAATGGGCTTGCGACTTGAACCCGGTGAAATATCAGAATATGCCCATCTCCGGCAATGCCAGTTATGCCATGAACGACTTGGAATCCTCGGGCCTGATGAAATATAAGTGTATCTCCAGTGAGGAAGAATCTCTCGTCCTTTGGACGAAGCTAAGTCCAAATCAGTCTACTGCACGGCAATTCGAAACTTTTCCGGGGAAATTTGGGCTTCCCCGCCTGTATCTCCACCCAACAATTAGGCTACTTCGGGTGATCGACAAGCCGAAAGGGAGAGGGGGAGAGCCATCTTTCCGTTGGACATAGCATGGCGCGGAAGGAAGCCCCGTGTGGTCAGCGATGACAATAAGTATGAAAAAGCGCACCAAAGACGGGCCGGTTCGAATAGCTGACCTCTAGAACCCAGTTTCATGGTTTCAACGAGATTCTACTTTTTTGTCATCATCCCTCCACTTGAATTTCTCTTTTTATCGCCATCATGGGCGCAGGACATTCCCACCCCAGTGCCGTCGAGACCGATCCAACAATTCAGTCACCCAAGGGGCACGAGATGAACAAAATCAAGAACAAGATCAGGTCAAACGCGATGATATCCCCAAAGACCTACGACAAACTGTGTATTTGGAGTGGCCCAATCGCCTTTCTCTTCTTCTTCATCATCTTTCTGACTTCAGACTTCTTGCCGCCGATCCCGCCCCGGGCCACGGGAGAAGAAATCACCTCGCATTTCAGAAAGCACCAGACTGGTATCAAGGCTGGAGCTGCTCTGATGCAGTTTGCCGGTGCGTTCTATTCGATGTTTATCGCTGGCATCTCGGGCCAGATGTCCCGGATACCGGGTTGCAGTCACGCAATGACTGCGACACAGTCCATTAGCGGCGGCATCTCGACTTATACCATCACCTTGCCATCGCTGTTCTTCTGTATCGCCATATACCGGTTGGACCGACCCCCCGAGTTGATGCTCCTGCTGAGTGATATGTGTTGGATGATCCTCATCATCCCGTTTGTCACATTCCTCACCAGCAATTTCGCGCTGTCCTATGCTATACTAGGAGACAAGCGTCCCAAGCCTCTCTTTCCTCACTGGTTCGCGTGGGTCTCTAGCGTCTGGCCATGGGGCTTTGTTGGCGGTATGGCGCTTCATGTGGTGAAGAGTGGTGCTTTTGCATGGAACGGGGGGTTCACCTTCTGGGTGGGCGCAGCCAGCATTGGCGTCGGCACTGTGCTCAATGTCTATTTTATGTTGAGGGCAATCGACACCACCGATGAAGAGTGTGAAGGCATTGCTTCATTGCCTGCCGACAACGCTCAGACGAAGCAACAGAAGGCTGAGGATTCCCAGGATGAGATGACGGTGTCTTGCATTGAGAGAACCGTGGCCACCGGTACGAATTGAACGGGCTAACACATAAGGGACTGTTTGGGGTATGACATCTACACAGAAATCTTCACCAAGACCTGTCGCGCCAAATCTCCTTGAAAACATTAATACCCCCTCCCAACCGGCAGATGGGAATGTGTCAACATTTGGATCATTCTTTGATATTGAGGGAGTTTATGTATTTAGTTCGTTCAGGGATTTTCCGTTCGCACGCCGATTTCCTATCACGAGCCTTCAGATCTAAGGCGGCGGCTTCTGGCCTTTAACCTTCGTGCGGTTACTCAACTTTTCCCAGTGCTTATAATTCTGTTCGTACTCTTCGACCCTGTCCATGATCCGCTGGTAGGCGTCTGTGCCAACGATGACTCTCAGAGGCGGCTGATTCATGGCGAATTCGTACATGAGCTTTGCACCCTTTTTGGGGTCGCCGACATGCCTACCGTGGCGGTCGGACATGGTTTCATTCGTACTCAGGTCGTCGTAGGAAGGATGACGGTCGGCAAATGCCCATGCTACGGCCGCTCCAGTCGGTCTGAAAACCACCAGGCTCGATGGATGAGAATTTAATCCTTCATTCGCGTTCGACTTCTTGGCTAACGGCCTCAGTGAACCCTTCGACGGGCCACTTACACTCACAGTAGACACTGAATAGAGGCGCACTACTTGGCCGCCGATGCTCGTGATCTGTTGGAGCACACCGCTGCTCGGTCTCTGGAGACGCATTGTTTCCATAGCAGCACGGGTAACGTCCAGGAGACCAAAAAATTAATCTCCATCTGCTGGCGGATCTGATCGTCAGTATGCCCTTCGAAGCAGCCAGCGAGGCCGTAGCCCGCATTGTTAACGACGACGTCGACACGGTCGAATTTGCACAGGGTCGTGGATCGGATCGTCGCTCGATCTGTCACATCGAGGCGGGCCGCAACGAAGTTGGACTCGTTGGCGCCTGGGAAGGAGACGCTCTCCGAATTTCTCACAGTGGTCACCGCGTAATCACCTCGATTCAGCACTTCTTGTGTACAGTCTTTGCCGAAGCTAGTGGAGTATCCATAATGAGAAAGACGCGAGGCATTTTTGCGGCGGTTGGTGAGATGGGAGTATGGGTTGCTTTTGTAGTATTGTTAGTACCGGTCAAACCCGGGTACAGCTGGCTGGCCCAGCAAAACACCTCAGCTCGGGCGTCCTGGAGGAATTCTGGCACACATTCAACTGGTGGATCAGGGGCTCTGATTGGCTGTGAGATTTCAGTCTCCAAGAGTGAATGCTGCAGCCAATCACAGCGTTGGACGGCTGTCTATTCACCAGCTGAGCTTTGCGACGATTCATTTGTGTGAATGACATTGCCAAGCACATATGTCACATTAGGTGCATATATCTGCTTCTCAGTCGCCGCACTCGATCTTTTAGACATCCATCTCATCCATCCACACACTTCCAATCTGTCTTGACGTTGTCTTGGCGTCATATCTTAGTCATCCACCTTGTATCACGTGACTATGCAATGCCCAGGTCAACAAGTATGCTCCCGGAGCGCGGCTATGGAAAGTTGAAACGCTGATTTAATGGTGTAGGTCATCTCCGCCTTCTCAGGGCTATGGTGTTCATGATTACTTGTGCCCCGGACTAGAGCCGTGTTTGTCGAGGGAATCTCACTGACATTCCGAGCGTGCAAAAGCCGCAAATGAGATATTGCTGGCCTCGTAAACAATCATCTGTGGCCAAGAGTGCTAGCACAACTCTACAACGTATCTGGTGAGCTGGGACGGGGCATGGAAGCCGTGCGGGGAAGATCCACCAACCCCACGGGGTTTGGAGGCCGAAATATTCTGGCTGACAAGGCCTAGTTTACCGGTCTTCTCAACCCAAGGTTTCTCAGTCCAAGGTTTAAACTCTAATATCTGAGGTTCGGTTCGTATTCCTGGCGAGAGAAAAGGCTAATCTTTGCCCGCGGCAGACTTCGGTAACGAGCCGTGATTCTCACCCTTCCAGTTCCAGACTGTGGGAGTCAGATGACGACAGCATTTCTTCCGGGGTTGAGGTGATAAGATTAAAGGGGTGAGGTTTCCTCAGCCACCTTCCTCTAAGGTCTACATTGTTTCGACTTCAGCTTGGCAGGCAACACAACCTGGTGCATCAAGTCATGACTTCTATCAGCAAAGATACTTTTCTTGCCAATGTTGTGCAAGATGAGGATATAACTACTCGGTTTGATGACAAGAGCCAAAATGACCTCACCAAGACGCCCTCAAATGATGATATCCTGGAGATCACGACCGAGAATCCCTACAAAGAAGTCAACTTCATCGGTACTTTTGCCGCCATTGTCCTCTCGGCTACGGGTGCATACGGCGGTTGGGTAATGCCTGCAACTTCTTTGCAATACATCAATGCAGACATTGGTACGTACTACTATCTTGACCTTCTCGTTATCCCGTACCTGCAAGCTGACGGACCATACCTTAGGCCCTTCCAAAAATATTAACTGGGTCGCCCTGGTGTGGACACTGTGTACCGGCATCGGCTTCACGCTCGTGGGTCGTCTCTCCGATATTTTTGGCCGACGCTATTTTTTTATCGCCTCTTCAATCCTTGCCACAATTGGATGCGCTGTAGCCTCTACAGCGAAGACCGTTAATCAGCTTATCGGGGCCAATGTTTTGATCGGCCTCGCTGCAGCTGCCCAATCCTCCTTCAACTATGTGACCTCGGAGCTGGTTCCAGTCCGCCATCGATTTTACGCTCTTTTCGTGATCTTCCTCCTGGGGGCTCCCATTATGGGATTTGGGCCCCTTTGGACTCGCCTATTCATCAGCCATACTTCGCGGGGCTGGAGGTGGGACTACTACCTGATGATTATGATCAGTAAGGGTTTCTTCATTCTCACCCGCATACCTAAGACCTTGCAGACGCCGTCGATACGCTGTTGTGGTTCCTCTTCTATCACCCGCCCAAGTTCAACGACCTACACCGACACCGATCGAAATGGCAAGAGGTGAAGGAGATTGACGTTGGCGGCATCTTCCTGTTTACTGGCGGAATCCTGCTCTTCATAATGGGGCTTTCGTGGGGAGGCGTTCAATACCCTTGGAAATCAGCACATGTGATCTCGACCATTGTGGTCGGATTCAGTATGTGTGTTGTCTTTGTCTTCTACGGTATGTCGTATCGGCCTGTTTACAGAATGCAGGTGCGAGAACTAATGCGAGTTGTAGAGATATACATGCCTTTGAAACGTCCAATCGTCCCCATGCATCTCTTCAAGAACTTGGATTATACGAACCTCGTCATCGTCACGACGGTTGGTGGCATGATGTACTTTTCCATCAGCGGTAAGCAAACACTTTTGCCACGTCCCGCCGTCTGATTCTCGCCCTTAATGTCCATCAACGCTCATTTGAACTTTCAAGCCTTGTATCCAATGATGGTTTCGACCATCTTCACCACAGATCTTGTCTATGGAGGCCTTCTCACCTGCACCGTGCTCGCCGGAACTGTCTTGGGCCAAATGATCGGCTCGGCGACCGCAGTCATTGGCGGCCATATCAAGTGGAAATTAGTCTTCGCCTGTATTTCAATGACCGCCTTCAATGGTGGCATTGCTGGTGCAGGAGAGAATAAAAACTTGGCAACCGCGCTGTCCTGTCTCGGGGCTATCATGGTGGGGATTCTCGAGGGTTATGCGGTTGGCCTTGTGACGATAGTCATCGACGACCAGAAAGAACTTGGGGCTGCTGGAGGGGTTTTCGGGAGCCTTCGAACAATAGGTGCCGTTATATCGAGTGAGTTGTATATTTCATTTCTAGGTGAGTGTGATGAAGCTAATCTACGAACCTAGCGGCTATATTCTCTTCGATTCTCTCTAACAAGCTAGCATCGCATGTGTCTCACGACGTGGTTCCTGCAATTGTCCAAGCAGGACTTCCAACCTCTTCAGTGGAACAATTCCTCACGGCATTTACCTCTGGCAACACGAGCGCTATTTCCATGGTTCCGGGTGTCACAAATACGATTGTTACCACCGCATCAAGCGCAATGAAAGAGGCATATTCGAAATCCTTCTCCATGGTATTTTTGGCCAGTATTTCCTTTGGTGGTGTGGCGATTATAGCTGCCTTCTTTGTTCCGAACATCAGTGGCAAGCTAAGTCATGAGGTCGTCCGCAGGCTCGAAGCTCACGGCCTCGGGGCTTTTGGCTCAAAAACTAAGAAGCCGGAAACGAAGCCAGGTCCGTGAACTACGACAGTCTCAAGTTTCATCTCGCACTGGTATCAAGGACTGTGCGAGAATGGAGCGCGGATTTCACCCATGGATATGTGGCAGAACAAAAATCAACATGGAAGAACAGGGAGGACTGTGTGAACGGCTTTTGTATTGTCAGTTTCTCATTCCGCGCCCACGCCTTGGATTTCCAAGACGACGAAGCAGTCAATAGTAAAAGTCATGGTTTCGTTCATTGTTGAGTTTCCTTGGGAGCGTCGCAGGACGACGGCGAAACTGCCGAAGACAACCGTACCTGTCCACGTTTCGTAGCCCCTGATCTTGATTGAATACCAAGATGTCATATCGTCAATCGGCGAGCAGAGCAAAGATCTTTCCCCCGTGTCCGGCAGGATTAGGACTGCTGTATTCCGGAAGGCACGGCTCTACTCCCCGTGGGCTCCCACTTTCGGCTATACCACGCCGTGGTCGGCTTTTTCGCGCCTGACGTTGGTATAACATGCCAGGGAGAAACTTGCCGGATTTGTTGGTAGAAAGTTCCTACGGTTTGAAAATTGCAACTTCAGACTTTTTCAGGCTTTCCTCGTTTGAGTTCATTCATCCGACCACTCCGAGATGTCTCCCGAGTCTCAAATTTTGGTCGATCTATATAATGCCATCAAGGAGGGCTTAACATCTCGGCCCGATGTGAGCCTAGGAGAACAACGAGCGGTGCTAGAGCGTCTCCATGAAGTTGCTGCTGAACCCACCGATGTGACCTACGAAGAAACCAGGTGCCCTGGGACTGTGCGACCGGCCATTTGGTGTAAGCCTCTGTTGGCTCACTCTTCACGGGTTATACTCTACATGCATGGTGGTGCAGGGTACGCAGGATCACCCTCCAGCCACCGAAAACTGGCGGGGCACTTGGCCAAAGCCGCTGGCAGCACTGCGTTGGTTCTAGATTACCGTCTGGCACCCGAGCACCCTTTTCCTGCAGCCTTGGAAGATGTCGTTTCAGCATACAAATGGCTCATGGATCAGGGTTATAAGCCCCGCAATATTGTCTTCGCCGGAGACTCCGCGGGTGGCAACTTTGCGACCGCATCAGCTCTCAAGGTGAAGGAGCTGCAGCTACCCTTACCTGCCGCTGTCGTCGCCTTCTCGCCCTGGATTGACATGGAAGTCACGGGCGAGTCTCAGAAATTTAATGCCGACAAGGACGCTCTATCTCCGCCGGGAGTCGGACACGTTATCTCCCAGTTATACCTCGGGAGCGAATCACCCAAAAACCCGCTCGCCAACGTTCTTTATGCTGACTTCAGTGGCATGCCGCCCATCAACATCTCTGCGGGTGGTTGGGAAGTTCTACTTAGTGATGCGACCAGGCTTGCTGAACGAGCGAAGGCGGCGGGAGTGGAGACGGAGCTCGAGGTCTCTCCCGAGATGCAGCACGTCTATCATTTCATGGCTGGAAATGCACCCGAGGCAGACAAGACGATCAGGGAAGTAGGTAGCTGGCTCAAAACGAAGTTTGGCAAGTAGCAATGGGCCCGAACTTGCTGTTTGGCAGATAGAATCGATATGTCAAACTTTAAAGCTGACAGCAAACGATTTCAAGCAGAGTAGCCGCTTGGAAAAGTAAGCAACAGATATATTGAGTGACCGTAAATGACGCTTACCCATCGACAACCATGGTGGCCCCCGTCATGAAACTGCTGAGTGGAGATGCAAGAAAGACGATTGAATCGGCAATCTCTTCCATGGTGCCCACTCTCTTCATTGGAGTTTTGGAAATTTCGTCCTTCATAAGGCCGGCCGACATGGCATTCGCCAGGAGAGGAGTTTCCACGTATCCCGGACAGATGGCGTTAATGCGGATTCCCATGTCGGCAAAGGTGTTGGCATCCTAAGGCTGTTCAGATGATTATGGCACATAGATAGAATAGTCCGTACCGTTTTCGTCAGTCCCACAACTGCATGCTTGGCTGCAGCATAAGCAGTAGCCGGATTCTTAGAAGATATGCCTGTGATACCGAACATTGATGCCACGTTGATGATCGACCCTCTTCCTTGGCGGACACTCAGAGGCCAAGGGGAGGGTCAATAAATGCCTTGGGCCTGAAAAATGAAGGGGTACTCTCAGCCATGGGGACTCACTCCTGTCTCAACATCTGGGCAATCGCTGATTTTTGGCACAGCCAGACTCCGTGAAGGTTGACCTCAATTGTCCTCTGCCAATCCTTAAACTTGATCTCAGTCGCCGGTCCCTGAGGCCCAGATATCCCCGCATTGTTGACAGCAATATCGACACGACCAAATAAATCGACCGTCTTGTGGATGGCATCTTCAACAGACTTCTCAGAAGCCACGTCCAAATTCAGCCCAAGCACTTCTACGTCTTGGAAGCGTGCCTTGAGCTCGTCAATGGTGGTTTTCAATTCAACCTCATTGACGTCGCCGAGGGCTAATTGGCGTACTCCATACTTGGCCATCGAAAACGCAGTTTCTTTACCGATCCCTTCACGAAAAAAATGCATTAGTCGTGTTGGTCGGCTTGTCTCAAGGTGATGCCAGCGCCTTACCCGAGGCAGCGCCTGTCACGAAGGCGCTTCCTGACAGTAGAGCACTCATCTTCAAGTCTTTGTGTTAGCGCAACCAAGCCCCTGAGTGAGAGATTGATGGCTGTCAGGGACGTAAAGAACTCAATCACCTTGATCTGCGCTGACCGAGCCGACTAGCCACATTCTTTTCCCCACCGCCACCTCCGCTTTCTTCATCCCCGCGCCAAGGTCAAAGTCTCCAGGTCAATAGCAAGGAGGGGCAGATGGATACGGCTCTTTCCTGCTGGCACGGGGAAACTCCTCCGCGACTCCTCATATTGAACGTATCGTGAAGCGGAGAAGTCGAATCCGTGCTACCCCCTCTCTCGGCAAGGCCATCCATCCGCCATGGGCATTTGATGAACACAATCAGGACACTGGACGACTCAGAAATGCTTTTTTTTGACTCGCCCATTGTACTGTAAGATATCTGTGAGGGATTGCTGCTCACAACACACTGCTAATGGCTTTGATTCTTCAGGGAGACCGTGAGCCAGTCTCGAGCATCCACAAGTCCGCTGGGCATGAACAAGGTACATTCATCTGCTTGACAAGTCTTGACAATCACGGATCATACCGAGCTTGGGACCGGGACGGACCTCGAGCCTTGTAGCGTTCCGCAATTCGTAGCTTTTGATACATATCGGATTGTTATTTGGCCGTTCTCGTGACGAAAGTGACAAGCTGCCGACTTTCCTCGGAAGTCAATCATGGATACCCGGAAGAGGATCAGTCCGTGCTGACTTCCGCTCGGTAGTATTCACGGCGATGCCGTGGAGCGTCCATCAATAGGAGTTGGACAACCCATCGGCTCAGGTTGGGTACTGGTAGGTGCTGGGTGGGGCTACCGACGATTAACACGGGACGTTATATTACATCTGGACTGCCCCCGAATTTTCAAAAGGACCTCATAACTCTCTCTCACTCACAAAATGACCGAGGCTGCGGTTACGAATACCGAAAAGCAAACAATGTCGGCTGAAGCTGAGCTTGGCTTTGATCCAGAAGCGCTGAAAGCTAAGTATATTGCCGAGAAGAAGAAAAGAGACAAGAACGGTGGACTGGAACAGTACAAGCTTACCAGGGACCACGACATCTTGAAAAAATACCTTGAGGATCCGTATGTCGAGCCGGGATTTACTCGAGAGCCCGTCAAGCACCTCTACGATGTCCTCATCATCGGTGGCGGTTTCACGGGGGTCCAAGTTGGAGCATGTCTCATCCAACAAGGTTACACTAATATATGCATCATTGAGAAAGGCGGTGACTATGGCGGCACTTGGTTGGTTGCCGTAGGTCTTTATCAAGAGTGCAAATGCTTACTAGCTGTTCCAGGTATTGGAACCGATACCCTGGGGCCCAGTGCGATATTGAATCCTACATCTACATGCCCTTGATTGAAGAGATGGGGGTTATGCCCACCGAGAAGTACGCGAGAGGCCCTGAGCTGCAACGGCATGCACGGGCCATCGCCGACAGGTACAACCTCGAAGCACATACTCTGTTTCAAACTATCCTTCACAAACTCACATGGGATGACCATGCCGCTGTCTGGAATGCGGAAACCGACCGGAAGGATGAGATCCAAGCCCGGTGGGTGGTGCAAGCCCCAGGACCTCTCCATACTCCCAAATTCCCAGGAGTTCCAGGAATAGAGCTCTTTACAGGCAAGAGCTTCCATAGCTGCAGATGGGACTATACATATTCAGGTGGCAGCCCGGAAAAGCCCGAGTTGACAAAGCTGGCGGATAAGCGAATTGGTGTCATCGGCACAGGAGCAACAGCAGTCCAAATTGTCCCCAACATTGCAGACTGGGTTAAAGAGCTTTACGTATTCCAGCGGACTCCCTCATCCATCGATGTTCGAGGCAACAGACCGACAGACCCAGAGTGGGCCAAGTCTTTGGCCAGCGGGTGGCAGAAACTTCGGATGGAGAATTTCGCCACCATCGTCTGTGGTGGTGTTGCCGAGGAAGATCTCGTCGCCGACGGTTGGACAGATATCTTACGCTCCTTGGCTGGCTTCTTCGGCACTGGTAGCGATGCCGATGACCCAGAGGCTTTGGCGGCGAAGATGCAACTCGCCGACTATAAAAAGATGGATTCTATCCGGAAGCGAGTGGATAGCATTGTCAAAGACCCGCAGACTGCCCAAGGCCTCAAACCATGGTACAACCAATTCTGCAAGCGCCCGTGCTTCCACGACGAGTATCTGCAGGCCTTCAACAAACCCAACGTGCACCTGGTCAACACGGATGGAAAAGGCATCGATCGCGTCACAGAGCATGGCATAGTCGCAAATGGCCAGGAGATACCACTTGATTGCATCATATATGCCACCGGCTTCGAATTTGCAGGCGACTTCTGCGGTCGTTTCGGTGTGGAGATAGTCGGGCGCGGTGGCCAAACCTTGTCCGAAAAGTGGAAAGATGGAGCAGCAACGTTCCAGGGCTGGTCCACCCATGGATTTCCTAATCTCATGACCCTGACGCCCTTGCAGTCGGGTTCCATCCCTAATTTCACCCACAACGTCGTGTTCATGATGCCTCATCTGAAATATCTCATGGATCAATGCAAGAAGCGGGGCATCAAGGCCATTGAACCAGATGTCGAGGCTGAGAGCGCGTGGGTCCGAGAGACGGTGGAACTGGGCAAATCACGCGGAGATTTCCTCAAAGAGTGCACTCCGGGCTATCTCAACGATGAAGGTGGGGTGAATGATGTCACGCTTCGAAATCAACCTTACGGCGGCGGCGCTCCCAGGTTCAACGCGATCCTTGGTCAGTGGAGGGACGCTGACAAGCTAGAAGGAATGGTGATAAGATACGAGGACACGGCTCCAGAGAAGACTCTGACAAATGGTGCAAATCTGGCCCCGCCAGACGATGTTCGACAGGCTATTGCTGTATAGTTTTGACGCTCCTATCCTCCGAGGATGCTGAATTATGGATAGCTGAAATTGCTTTGACAATAGGGGACAAGTCTCTCCCAGCCGACTGATGGCAATCTCTGAATATGCCTACCATGTTGGGACCATTTCGTGCTACTTGAAAGGTTGGCGGAAAGAATGTCGTATAACATGCGACCGCCGGAATGAAATCAACCCCTCGGCCCTTTCGACCGAGGCTCCCTGTCTCTGCAAGGAAAGGAAAATCCGTCAGCGGTAGTGCTTTGCCCGGTGGTGCCGGAACGGACCATGTGAAGCGGGGTCAATCTCCTCTGCCTTTGACTTTTATGGGTACAAGTGTGTCGTCTGAGACCTTACATAAAGCATCAAGCCACCAGCCGGCAAGGCCCAACTATCATATTGAGGCCTCTATTATCTTCTTCTTTCAGCACCTGGCCCTTCAAGCCCGGAAGTGATGGCGACCAAGAACGATCACAAGTCAGTTTCACCGACCTTACTCACAGGGAGAGTAGGCCTCGTCACCGGGGCTGGGTCGCCATATGGTATCGGCCGATCTATTGTGCTGGCTCTTGCCGCAGCCGGCGCAGATGTGGTCTATGCGACGGACCTCAATTTGGGGAATATGACATCTCTTGCCGAGGCGGTCAAGAAATTGAACCCGTCCTGCACCTTCGAGGGGCGGCTGCTTGATGTTTCATCCGAAGAACAGACCATTCAGATTCTCAAAGAGATAACGAAGAGACATGGCCGATTCGATTATTACTTTGCAAATGCAGGGTTTGCTGACGTTCGGTGTGTCCATATCACAGCTTTTTCCCTGTCTGATTTATTTTTCCCAGACTGACTCTTCATGCACGACCAACGCAGAAACATCAATGACCTGGGAACTCGTCAATTTGAGCGTGCAATGAATGTCATGGCGCAATCGGTTTTCTACGCTATCAAATATGGCAGTCAGGCGATGGCAGTGACTTCAACGTTGAAACCACAATCGGCGGGTGCCATTATAGTAACCGCATCGGTCGCCGCCGTCTTGGGTGGCTTTTCCGATCTTGCTTATTGTAAGTCCCCGAGACACAGTATTTCGCAGATGGAGTTAACAGGCCATCAGCAACGGCGAAGAGTGCGGCGTTTGGATTGGTCCACGCAGGCGCAGTGAACCTCTCAGCTAGCAACATACGCATCAACGGCGTTGCGCCGGGGGCAGTCCAAACCAGCCTGATTGTCAACGCTCCATATGCGCAGCAGGGTGGGCAATTCGACGTTCGTATGAGCGAGGCAGAGGCGAAGGATGCTTTTCAGAAGTACATCGACGTGCTGCAAGTTGAGGGCCAATCGCAATATTACTACAACCGCGTCGCTCAGCCGGATGAGATTGCAGATATAGCCGTCTTTTTAGCCTCCGATCTTGCTTCTGCGATTAATGGCCACGTGGTGCTAGCCGACAGTGGGAAGACCAAGGGTGCTCTCGGAGAATCATACATTGGGCCGGTTCCCCCGGTTAAGCCATTGGATCTGGCTTAAGTGGCTGATATATATATCTCTGTATAGCTGACCTGACGTTGGTGCACGATCTGGTGGTTCCGTACTTGGCCGCTAAAAGGTGGTGTAACTGATGAACCAAGCAAGATGAGTTGGTTGATTGATACTATCTGAGAAGGTGTCTACGGTGGTATTGTAGGTGTGCCGGAGGCCAAGCGCTCATGAAGGAGCACTCTGCCTGTGTTCCCAACAGTAACAAGTGGCGACATGCTCGAATGAACCTTGCAGCAAATACCTCACATGGCGTTTGAGGTCCAACCCGGCTGCCCATTGTAATGTGTCGCGTTTGGCCGGTCGTTGCCATGGAAAGTGAAATCCCGCCAGGTTCCTTGCAAGTGTACAGTGCATCGAAATAGGTCGTGGCTTGACTGGCGACTCTTTCTTGGAGCTTAAAGGTGTCCCATGCTGCACTAAGAAAGAACAATGCTGTTACGGAGGCCATAGAATATACTATAACTATCTACTCCTGCCAAACATCCTCGTTTATCATTTCTTTCCTTTTGGCTGTGATCTTGAGTCTCTTGGGCAGTCAGAGAGAGTTCAAAGAGTGTCGATTATATTATATTCCAAGGTTCTCCTTTGACAACGGAAAATCTGAGGTGGTCTTGCTGACAATGCCAACGCAAAGGCTTCCATTCAGCCAAATCAGCTCCTAGGAGAACTGCTCTCTTCTTCCACAGACCCATCGCAATATGTGGGAGTGGATGGATAGGTAGGTGGAGCTGCCAGGAGGGCGAGTGGGCCCCCCAACACAATGAACCCAGTACACAAGCAATCACAATCTTCAACAATGGTAAAACAGAGAGGAAATCGAGGGCTAATGATCCTTCGGCTCGTCACGCGACTCCTTGAAGTCCTTCCTTGACAGATACTGAGGCTGCGCGTCTGGAACGCTTCGACCTGAGACGCTACAGTACCTCCGGATTTGGGGGTGAGCTCTCGCCGCCCGATGCTCCTCCCTGATCGGTGAGGTGTTGGTGAGCTAGGTGAGTGCAATCACCCTAATTTATGCCGCAAGACCTTTGGTGGTTTCTTCCCGAGCCTTCTTTTCTTTCTCAGCTTGTCGCTTCTTTTCCATTTTCTGCCAGCGCTTCTGCCGCCAACCCATGCCCCATATCATTTCAGCGCATAAAAAGCCAGTCGCTCCCACCATGAGCATGCCCACAAAGATGAAAGACCAACCCAGCCCCATGGTGGTCAGCATATCATCAATGACCGCCGCACCAACGGCACCCAACATGCAGCGAACGAGGTTCGATGCTGCTGACGCCGTTGAGACATTGCCGGGGTAAATATCGGACAGTAGCGTGCTGAGCGAATTCGATGCGACCACCAAACAGAAACCCAAAATAAATTGCAAGACGAGTGGCACCGCGAGGGAAGCATGTTTCTCGAGGGCCCAGCCATAAGGCAGAAGAACCGCCACCTGCAGTACTTGGAAGAAGAAGACGGCCTGGATGCGAGCCCGCTCAATGGGGAAATTGTGAAGATCGTCACCGCGTTTCCGGTCAACTGTGAGTCCCAGTTTATGTGCAATGCGGTGGTAGTTCCAGTCGAGAAGGCGTCCATTGCAAAAGGAGCCAATTGTAGCAGCAATGCCGAGCGGTCTTTAAACATCTCAGTCAGTACCGATGGAATTGGTGAGAAGAAAAGTCCAACTTACAGGAAACACAGCCCCACCTGCAGCTCGTTGAGTCCGTACAGCCTAGGATACACGGTTGGCGTACTTGTCATCAGAACCAAGTTGCAAAACATCATTACCCCGGTGTACATGACGATACAGAATGCATCCGGGTTCGTGAGAATGACAAAGGATTCAAGTGGATTAGGGAAACGGATCTTCGTGCCCTGCTGCCGTTCTGCCAGAGTCTGCTGCGTACGCTCGTAGTCGTCCCTCTCGTCGGCACTCATTCTCTTCAGCCGGCGTCGAGCGGCGAAATATTGCACCACTGACTGGCGCCACCATTGATGTGGTACAATGCTTCCGTCGTCCACAATCTTGCGATGGGTTTCGGGCATGAAGGTGATATACATCACTAGATAACCGCCGCTGATGATTGTCAGGAACCAGAAGACCGCCCTCCATCCAAGAAATTGCGTTAGGAGGCCGCCAATGGTCGGTCCGAGGGCTGGCGCGGTCAAGACACCGGCTGCCATAGGACCAAAGTACTTCCCTCGCTCCCCAGTAGTGGTGATATCAGCAATCACACCGTATCCGAATGAAATTGTACCACTACTGCCCGCACTCTGCAGACACCGCAATATGAGTAAGGCCGCATAATTATCCTGCAGTGCAAGGCCAATATTCGCAGCCGTGTAGATGGTGAAGGCAAGAATATATCCCAGTCGTCGACCACTGGCATCGGAGAACGTGCCCATGAAGCTCGGCGCGAGACCCTGGAAAATCATGTACGTTGTGATAGAGACATTGATCAGACTCGAAGACAGGTGATAGGTATCTGTCAGGATGGGGAGAACAGGAAAGTAAATCTGCCCGGATAGAGGTGAGAAGAACGATGCCATGCTAGTCATGACCACAATGAACCATTTGGCACTGTTGGAGAAGGCTGTGTACGGCTTCTGGCTTTTGGTCCTTGATATCGTTAGGGCGGAGTTTTGGGCTTCGTTGTTATTTTGCATCGGCTCTGATAGCGGATCGGACGCTTCTTGTTCGGAGATGTGTATGGTGTCATCGGCATCATTATTATTGGAAAGGACCCTTATTTTATCCTCGTCGTTCTTGCCAGAAGGGGGAATGATATCTTTCTCGGTAGCCATGGCAGACAGGGTCAGATGAGAACCGTCTGCCTGTATCAAAACCACCAGTCCTTATTCACAAAGTATTGATATCTGGTGGCTTGTAATATGAAGTAGAAAATAGGTGAAATGTGTTGCTGTTTGGATACCGAAGACCGCTCTCTCTGTCTTGGTATTTAAAGCAGAGAGTACACCGAGCATGATCACAATAGTGCACACAAAGGCATTTAAGTAGCAATATTTCCCGTCTAGGCGTCGGAATTAAGAGGAATTAAGAGCCAGATGATTGAAGACGCGAATAACTGTGAGACATATGCAGTGAGAAGTTTTCGGGTTATTCGCCACTCGATCGACAAAATGTCCTATCGCTCCACATTGGGACCGGTTCTGGGAACGCCATTGACAAAGTGATGCCTTACACTGGCAAATCGGGCCGGAACTGGGCATCCAGTCCCATTGTGGAAGGATCACCACAGTAATTTCAATAGAGCACCAACAATGCCTTCCGCAAGTGATGCCGTTACAGTGGCAAACCGGGCCGGAACCGGGCATCTAGTCCCGTTGTGGAAGGATCACCACAGTTAAAGAGCACCGAATTACACCAGTTGCGAAGATAATTATCGCAATCCTGACACCTGGAGAAGATCTGCCCATCCTTTTTTCGTCACGGCACCGAAGAGGCGGTGTTTTCCACGACTGACAAATCTCTCCTTTCTATCTTTCTAGATATAGAAAGGAGCCATCGCCATGCCAGATCATCCCATCATCAAATTGGTGCTGTCACTGATTGGGAATGATGATTCCAAAGTCCTTCATTTGACGCTCGGGTCCCGGAAGGTGAAACCCGGCGAGAAGATCCCCAAAGGAGGTGAGTTGGCTGGGAATCCGTTGCTCGATCCATGCGTTGTAATGTGTCTCTCTTTCGCTGACCCGATCTTTGTTAGAAGCTCAGGGGCCCCCCACACTTACCTGGAATGCGCCCTCGGGACAGAAGTTGATTGTCGTCAGTCTCGACGTCGATGCACCCTTTCCTTCATTTGCGCCCTTGAGTCCCGCCCTGCACTGGCTACAGGCCGGCTTCGCAGTTGAGGCATCGAGTGGTGACCTGGCCTCCTCAGATCCTGCTATCGCCTCCTGGGTCGGCCCGGGTCCTCCGCCGATCAGCAGTCCACATCGATATATCTTCTTTCTCTATGACCAGCCGGCGGGCTTTGACACGAGTCTGTTTACCAAAGCGAGTGGTTTCGGTATCCGGGACCGCATGAGATGGGATCTTTCAAAATTCGAGAAGCAGGCGAAACTGGGCCCAGCGGTCGCAGCCACGTATTTCTTTAGCAATTAGGTTGTTGTGTTGTTTGTATCTCTTTGGAGAGCTCTACTAAGGTGTTTGACAGCGCTGAGTCTGGTAGATATGGAGCGAGTGACAAGGCAGGTGTGTTCTTCAGAGATATTACAATAGTCGGCAGTGGAGCTGGAGAGGAGAGCAGAGAGTGGCTTTTGTTCAGGGTAGGCCAGCCGAAGGGTCCTGGCATCAATATGGCGCCTGAAGTGTGCCTGCTAAGGTGTTAGCTGTTCTGTGTACTCAAGGCACCCTTCCGCCCAGCTTTCTAGCAGTTCAAACAACTCACAACCTTGGCTGCGAGTGTTGGCCTTGTTGGCATTTGTCGAGTTTGGCGCTCGTGAGTTTTCGTGTAAGTGATGGAGAGTCACGTGACAAATCTGGAGATCGTCCTTGATTTCCTTTGTTTCACGACTGTTTGAGACTGAAGATTGTGTGTACTTGATTCATTCAGATAATATCTATACAAAGTAGATGTAGCTCTCCTAGAAGGAGGAGAGTGGGGATTTCCAGGTTGCTGATTTCGGTGAATTCAATCACGTGACCTGCCTCAAGTTTGACAGTTTCATTCCTCCTAGAAACGACGGACACAAGGGAGTCTGTCATGACCCAGTAGGCTTGTTGGGAACACAGACAGTTTTCTTCACTTCATGAGCGCTTGGCCTCCGGCACACCTTCATCACCATCGTAGGCAGCATCTTAGAATCAATCAACCCTCTACTCGGTGCTTGGTTCATCAAGGCTTAGGTGAAGAACTCTTGAGATGGGAGCATTTGAGATTGTAGGCCACATTTTGGAGCACTACGATCTTGTATGCTAGACGCCAGATTGTGCTAAACACAGAGACCTCGCCCTGCTTGATCGTTCATTGCTTGCCTCAGCTAGCAGTCTGACAGTCAGGCAATGTAGATTGTATCCAATCTCTATCAGATATCGACAACCTCAAAGTCATGAATGCCAATCTACCCGCTTCAAGCCAGGTACGTCTTCCCTTCATAGCGCTCAACAAACTTACGTGGCATGTCCACGTATCTGGCTCTGATCCAATCGACGAATCCCTTACCGAGGCTATCCAATCTTGAGGACGAGCTCACACCTCGGCCGAGAATGCCATATACCACGAAATGAATCGCTTTGATCTTTGGCATCTCCGCACGCTCGATCCAATATTCGGGCCTCCAGTCCCTTCCGATTAGCTGTTGTAAACGATCTCGAGTCATAAATGAGCGCAGCCATTCATATTCGTCATCTTCATGCACAAATAGGCCGATGTTGGCGTTGCCACCCTTGTCACCAGATCTCCCTAAAACGACGGTATCCAGAGGAAGATGGACGGTTTCTCCGAATTTTGCCAGATCAACTGGATCAGCGGTTTCGTAGCTGAGCTGCGCGGCCACAGGTTGTGTCGTTTTGACCGGATCCACAACGATCTCGGCGATACGGTTTCCCTTGCTGTCCACAAACACGGCCTTCTCTTTTAGTTCAGACTGGGAAAGTAGGGCCGGGTAATAGACCAGGAATTCTTTGGGTGGTGGTGCGAGGGTGCGCAAGTCGTTGGTGCAATGCATGCCACTAAAATGCTGCATCGCGAACCACAAGAAAATATCAATGAAGCCTCTCAAGGCGTCAGGCGAGGTCGACTGCAGGAACATTCGGCAATAGGACGTTCCCGATGCCTGGGTGTCGGCATCTTCCTCCGGCAGGGCCAATATCTGAAACTCGAAAATGTCCAAAAGCTTGTCCAGTCCTCGCTGTTTAATACCATAGTCCAATTGGGCCTTCATGAAGTCGTACTTTGCCCGAGCGTTTCGGCCCGTGGCGTTGGCGGTGAGCTCGATCTGGTAGCCTCCCACATAGAAGATTGCCAGCTTTGTCGTGGGTGGCGGCGGGCGGCCCTTGACGCCCCGGACGAGGACTCTGTTGTGTCCTTCGGGCAGGATCTCAATGTCGCTCAGATCAGCCACGACGTCGCTGTTGAGGTAATAAAGTCCTTGGAGTTCGTACAAGAGCTGACAGGTCGCCGTGTCTACATTGACGATGCCATTCAAGCTTTCGTGTTTGGTGAGCACCATCGTCCCGTCCTGGGCAATCTCCACAATAGGATATCCGACGTCAATCAGTTTCTCGAGCGGATAACGCTCAAAATCGCAGAAATTCGTCCCTGTCAGATAGCCAGAGCACTCGATAAAGTGGCCGGCGATGAGGGCACCGGCGAGTAGATCGAAATCGGTCTCAGACCATCTGTGCCACCAGGCGGCGAGCCCAATGACCGGCGATGCATCCGCAACACGACCACATATGACAATATCGGCACCGTGTTCCAGGGCTTGGACAATGCCCCGTGCACCAAGATATGCATTAGCACATACCACCTTGTGGAGCTCGCGATTCTGGACGAATAAATCGGTATTTTTGGCCAGTCTCACATTGCCATTCTCCGAATCCAGGTGTTTGATGCCGTAGTTCGGGTCCAGGTACTTGTCCACTTGACCGTAAAGGTCGTCGCCCTCGATGAACGCGATGTTCAAGTCAAAATTCTGCTCTGCCGCGGCGGCGGCCACCTTCTGAGCCAGGCCCCCGGGATTGAGGGCTCCTCCGTTGATGACGACTTTAATATGCTTTTCGGCGATGACGGGCAGCGTCTGCAGGAGTCCAGCCTCTGCCGTTCGCTCCCATCCCGGATGACTTCCCTCGCGATATGCTTGCGAATTCTGGGCCAAGTTCATCTCCGCCAGGTAATCGCCTATCGTCACACCATTAACGGAGGGAGAAAAGGAAAGTTATGCCACTGACCCGTAATAGCATCGACCGGACCGGCCGTCGCTTGTCGATACATCTGAAATCCACGATCGGACGCGGCGCCACTGCAGTTCGCAATGCGAACCGGTCGCTGACCACGCCTATTGCTCTTTCCGTTCACCAGTGCCATTTGGTCCCGGGACTGGTTGTTGATTTCGAGGCTCGATCACTGGTAGCCCAGTAATCTCGTAATGACCAGAGTCGCAAATAGATGCACGGAGGAAAGGCCTCGCCCTCTGTCACGCCACCAATCCGATTTTGTGCAGAACTTCCCTTTCGCCTAATCTCGAATCGATCAACAATACGGTCCAGGCCTCTGACATCTCGGCCGCCCTTGGGAATTCCAGCGGCTATGGCATTTCCGCAGCGGAAGCAAAGGCCCATGAGGAAAAATGGGGGAACATGAGCGCCAAGGAACGATTCTCGGAGTCGCAATGGGCGGTCCGCTAGAGCCGAAGACTGAATGTTTTCCAACAGCACGGCCTCCCCAATATACAAACCACTCAGGTTTGATGTCCGTCTGGACACGTGCAGATACGACCTGAAGCCTTCGGGATGACGGCGTTCAACTGGGACCATGTCTATTCTTCTCCCATCAAATTTACACAGATATGTGCTCTCTATGGTTTTCACGCGCTGCTGCTCAGCCTGTATCGCTTGTTGACCCCCTTCTCGCCTCATCCGACAAATTATGTCACCGCCCTGAAATCTCTTCTTCTCAAAATCTTCTTCCTCAAGCACTATCAATTTATATATTCTGCCCCTCCTGCGGCCATCAATGCTTCGAGGCGAATTGATGGAGAGGGATGGTGGGCATATGAAGTTGCCGCCAATCCGAACCAGCCTCTCAAGGACTACCACGTCGTCATGCTCTACTTCCATGGCGGCGGATACGCCATTGGGGAACCACTGCAGTACTTCACTGCATACAAACGGTGGAAAAGAAAAGCGGCCCAACATGGATTCCATCTGGCCATTGTGGCCTTGAGATATCGTACGACTCCTCTTCAGTGGCCATGACAGCTCGTGCGTGTGTTGAATTGAATTAGCTCTCTCTTTGGAGAAACCATATCCCGCCCAACGGGACGCAGCGGTGGCGGCGTATCAGTATCTCATCGAACAGGAGCAAGTATCACCGCATCAAATTTTCCTTGCCGGTGACTCTGCAGGAGGTACGTTCTTCTCATGCATTCTGTCACCGTTATGTTGACTTCCCAGGAAACCTTGCTGCGGCACTACTTGTCTATCTGAGAGACCATCCTTCAATTCCTCGGCCTGCCGGCACCATCCTCATATCTCCATGGTTGGATCCATCTCTCTCACGAACAGCAGAGTCTCCCTTTGTCGGGACGGACTTTGTGTATGGAGACGGCACCTGTAACGGCACCCGGTTGATGGCAAAGGCTCTGGCCGGGGACAAATACGATCCCTCTTCGCCTGAGATTTCATTGGCACTCAGCAAGAATCTGAAAGGTGTCCCTTCCCACATGTGTTGCTACGGATCAGCGGAGGTGTATCAAGAGGATTCGAAAATGTGGATTCAAAGATGCAAAGAGGACGCCGTGGACGTGACCGAGTACTGTGGAAAGGGAGCCGTTCATACCTTCCCGCTCGGAGGTTTAACGGCTGATTCGAAACTGGAAAACGAGTCCGATGAAATTCTGCTAGACTATATTGTTAAGCAGGTAGGAATTGAGACTAGCTAGGAGATGGAGATGGGCTATCTCGCTGCAATTTTCAGCGATATCTCAGAGCAGCCCTTTTCGTGAGAATGTGTGGTAGGGCCAAGCCCTATTTTTATAAAAAAAAATCCAAAGTCTGTATTAGAGATCGCTGGCGAGGAGCTATGAATATGTCGATTGCCTACCTCAACGCTTAGAGAGGAGACAACTCGTAAACGTTACACATGCGAGACGTGCCCTGTTAGACGGCCTGAGCTTGGACAGGCGGTCGGAGGTGGGAAGGTGTGCCTAGCCCGACCTTGGGGTCACACCAGAGACTCAACGCTTGGGGCTACGATGACCGTACGCTCCGAGTGTGCGAGATATTTGCTGGGCTATACTTCTGGGCTTGGCAGGCCCGGTCCTGACAACCTGACGGTGGTTTTAGAACAGGGAAAGCGCCTCTTTATTTCCCAGCTAGAGGAAAGATGGTTCAACTATCATTTCCAAGATGGCCGAGGATGTCTATTCTGACCACATATTCTAAAGTGATCGCAACCCGGATGGAATGCTCTGCTTTCCCCACATATATTTGTGCCACCAGGCTTTCGACTAGCCAACAAGAGGCCTATTTGGAAGAAAATGTCAAAGCCGGAAACTTGGCCGCTGCCTCCTTCTCGCAGTGCTCAAAATACGCCACCAGTCCACCAAAATAGAACAGCACACTAAGTGGTTTACCGGGAACATTGGCCCCAATGTACCACGAGTGCACCTGTTCGGACGATTTGGCCAGGAGGGTGGCTTCAAAAACGGTCTTGACGTGATCGCACCATTCGTCCACCGCCTTTTGCTTGGTGTCCATCCGAGTGTATCCTTGATGAGACATATACGATATTGCCTGGCCGATCCAGTCCGCTGTATTGTCGATAATGACTGGTATATTAGCGAAGGGCGCCTGTGGCCCAGAAATCATGAACATGTTAGGATATCCTTCGACGGTAATACCGAGGAAAGTCTCCAACCTCTTGGACCACTGTTCCGCAATAGACTTGGTGTGATCCTTGCCGCGGATATCCATTTCGGTGAGGGCTCCCGTGACCGCATCAAAACCAATAGCGAAGATAATGATGTCGAACTCGTATGCAGCGGTGCCCGTGCGAAGACCTTCCTTGGTGATTTCCTGGATAGGGTCATCACTAATATCCACAAGGTGTACATTAGGTCGATTGAAAGCCTCGTAGTAGAAGTGTCCTAAAGGCGGTCGCTTCGCCAAGAGAGGGTATTTTGGACAGAGAAGCTCTGCCGTCTTCTCATCCTTAACAACCGTTCGGATCTTGTTTCGAATGAATTCTGATGCGACCTCGTTCGACCGTTTGTCCGTGAGGAGGTCATCGAATGTCTGGAAGACATAACGGAAGCCACCAGCCTCCCAGCCAGCTTCCAGGATTCTTTGGTGCTGAGCTTCGTCCTTCACGTCGGCAATCGTACGGCCAATAGTCGGCATGGCAAATCCAAAAACTTGACCTCGAGCTTGGGTCCAGATATGATCATAATTCCGCTTGATCTCTTTCGACTGCTCTACCGTCATCGGGTGATTCCGGCCAGGTAGCACATAGTTGGGCGTCCGCTGGAATACAGTGACTGACTTGGCCGAATGAGCAACCACTGGGATCACCTGCACGCCTGTGGCACCGGTGCCAACCACAGCCACGCGCTTGTCGGTAAAATCGATCTCAGCCTTTGGCCAGCTGGAAGTCTGGTACCATTCCCCCCGAAATGAGTCAAGGCCTGGAAACGGGGGTTTACGGCCAATCGACAACGGCCCAGTGGCGGTGATTAGAAAAGTGCAGGTGTAACTATCGCCTTGGAATGTTGTGACTGTCCAGATATTCTTTTTTTCGTCATAATAGGCCGACTTGACACGGGTATTGAATTGAATATCCTTGAGCATATTGAAGCGTTCGGCCGCATGACTCAAGTAACTCAGCATCTCGGGCTGAGTGGGAAAGCGTTCCTTCCAGACCCAGTCTGCCTTGAGCTCGGGGGAGAAGTTCAGGATGTAGCTCCAACCCTCAGAATCGGTTCTGGCACCAGGATATCGATTCCAGTACCATGTTCCCCCTACTCCCGAACCGGCTTCAATGACTTTGGCTGATAGACCAAGCTTGCGCATCTCATGCAGCATTCGCAGCCCACCGAAACCAGCTCCAATGATCAAAGCTGCATAGTCGACATTTGCGGCATAATCAACCCCATTTATACCGTTCGTGTGAGGTATTGAACTATGCAAATTCTCCGCAGCCATCGCAGTGGTTCTTATGAAGAGAACAAAAATAATTCAGTCAACAGCAGGCTGTTCGAGTGAAGCGTATAGAGCACCAGGGCAAATATATTTATTGATAGCCAGTCGACAGTCTCGGAGATAGAGAGCTTGCGGGTAAGACATAGCCGACGGCCGGAAGTGGAAGGCTGAGCTCCGAGGGCCCGACCAGTGCTGACCCGGAATGGGATTCATGGTCTGACCCTCAAATGGCCCGGTACCATCGGGCAGGCTGTTGCGGAAGGCACTGCACGTGCTAAACCGGTAGATTGTGGACTGGTCAGACCTTCAGCTGGCGCCCCAGGAATAATTCCGACCAAAGACAGTTTCCCACGCCACACAACTGAGTACCGGTTTTATAGTTGGGATTAATTTCCCGCTGGAGGATGACAACTCAACCGAATAATATATTCTATGATAGTTGGTATTCTCATTAGGAGTATAATACCTCTCTCCTCACGGCCGTCCGTCGCACATGGGATCTATTCATATAGTATATGTAGAAATCTAGGATCAAGCGTTTAGGGCCAGCGGCCACGACCTTGTTTATGCCGTTATCTGCAGCTTCGAAAGACGGCTCTCGTTTAACTTATTGTATAACGCGCACACAACGACACTGTCGGTCGGGCTGGAACTACTGGTGCCTATACGACATGTATTCCCTGTGTTCATATTCATGCTGGAGGAGGTTGTCGTAGAAGCTGATACCATGGGTGAATGAAAACGAGGAGGTGAAGGGGTTTGGTAATTCGTCCTCTAAGCAAATCCTGGGGCACAGGGGGCGGTGTTCAATGATTCTGAAGGTGCAGCGGGTGTAGGAGGAAAGGCGCAGTCTGATCCCAGACCGGACATCGAGGAGACGGAGGTAACGAGCAAGAAAATGGCCTGATTCTATTCGCTTAATGACACCAGCGTTGGGGCCCTCAATCGCAAAGCGAAATGGCGGAGTTGGAGAGGTGCAAGTTTGCCGTGTACTCTGGGGCGGCCTAGTATTTCCGCACATTGATGGTGCCACTCCAAGGAAGGCGGACGCGGGAGGCAGAGGTTGCCCTTGAAAAGATTGATGGAAATGCCGGTCCTGAATATCCATCGGAAAGGAAATATCAAGATACACGGATAGGGGCTGCACTCTTCTCACAAAAAGTTGCCTTTCTCCCATCGAACTTAGAAAGGCTCTTGCAAAAGCCACAATAGATACAATGTCGGCAAAGCCCACTCCTGATTCTTTGAGAGACAAAACGGCAGGGACAGTCGATGCCGACGCCTATGCTCGACTGAATCACGTGGACAAAGCGATAATCGAGAAAGATCGCCATGTGGTTGCGAGAGGCCACCGGAAGGTCATCATGGTTGGTGCGGGAGTCTCTGGTATCACACAGGCCGCCATGCTTCTCCGGGAGAAGGCCATCAAGCATGAGGACATGGTTATCTTAGACGTGCAAGATAATTTTGGCGGCGTGTGGGATAAGAACCGCTACCCTGGATGCGCCTGTGATGTGCCGGCATTGCTGTATACGAACAATATGATGATCAACACAGGTATACTTCCTTCCTATCCGGTTTTGGAGTCCATATTAAAAAAGACCCAGAGTACGACTCCTACTACGCCACGCGGGAACAGATATTCGACTTCTACGTTCGCATGGCCCATGAGTATGAGCTCGAGAGATCGGTTCAATTTCGCACATTCGTGACCAAATGTACTTGGGATGAAGACGAGTTCGTCTGGCGTGTCGAAACGGAAAGCCAGAAGCACGGAACGGTGGAAGAATGGACAGCCGATGTCCTCATCCATGCGATCGGCGCGTTCGACAGACCCAAGTTTGGAGACACCCCAGGCCTGGACCAGTTCAAGGGGCAATACTGGCACACCTCGCGCTGGAACAGTGCCGTCGACCTCACGGGAAAAAAGGTGGCTATCGTCGGCTGCGGACCGAGCGCAGCCCAGGTTATTCCCGAAATCATCGACCAGGTCGACCACTTGACTGTCTATATGCGGACACCACCGATGGTCCTTCCCAGAAACGATTTTAAGCGCTCACCGTACAGCTTCCTCCCTTTCGTCTGCAAAAGTTTGAATATCTAACATTGTGTCTAGAGCATGGATGTGGAGCATGAGAAACCTTCCATATTTTGCATATATCGCACGGACGCTCGTCATGATGCAACAATGGTTGTTTGGCATCTACCTGGTCACGGAGGGATCCTATCTCAACAAGCGATACACCCAAAGGGCGCATGAATTCTTAGAGGAGCAGGTCAAAGATCCAAAGTTGCGAGAGCTCCTTCGTCCCGACTTCAGCTTTTTCTGCAAGCGGCCTCTCTTCCTGGACACCCTATACCCTTCTCTGGCTAAGCCCAACTGCACCGTCGTGCGGGAGAAACTGAAGCACTACACCGAGCATGGCATTGTCTCGACTGATCGTGAAACGCACGAATATGACCGTGAGTTTGATGTCATCATATTCGCCACCGGCTTCAACTTGGCACAATACCTTCAACACGAGACCGTGATTGGACATAAGGGCGTCAACTTGCAAGAGCAATGGAAGGATCATCCTGCTGCCATCTATGGTCTTGCCACGTCGAACTTTCCCAACTTCTTTTACTGCAACGGGCCGAATGCCAACACTTTTTCATCCATCCATCACGAGATGAACGAGGTCTCGGCAGAGTACCTTTCTAGGCTCCTCAAGGAGATCTTCATGCGCAATAAGGACAGGAAGTTTGCCGTTATGCCGAATCCCGATTTCGAGAAGTCGTACAACCAAGAAATTCAAAACAACATTGGCCACATTGTCACGCAGAACCCGGCATGCAACAGCTACTACAATGATTCGACCGGGCATAATACGATTATTCATCATAGACACATTTGGCAGCTCTGGTGGAGGCTTCGGTCCATCAATTGGAAGGAATGGGACACGATTGAGAAATTCGGCAAGGTGAATGAGGCGTGAATGAAACCTTCATCTTGGTAAAATCGTGCCTACCGCACGGAGCGAGGTATATACTTTGTTGATATCGTAAGGCAGGGCGAGGGCTGCTTTTCAGACCCTCGTATTCTAAAGATATGAGATTCCTGTCTGATTCTGCCAAATCTGTGGTGATTATCTACAGGACATTTGGTACCTTTGTTCATACTGAAGAGCGAGCCACATGCGGACCTGACAAGATTGACACAAGGCATGCTCCTGTGAAGCCGCTGTACAGAAGCCGACGGTCCAGCTCTCCGTTGTTGCATGGACTCGTAGTTATGCACCTATGGTTTAATTCTACAGATGTCGTAAGGATAAGACGACAGCACCCATTGTTGGATAAGATGACACACCCATTGTTTAAATCTACAGATGTCGCAAGGGATGAGATAACAGCCATATCATTGGCAATCGAGAGTTCTCTAGCTATTTTACCTAAGAGACCCGAGCGAATGGGTCCTTGGGCAGTTTGACGATCCAATTGTTGTTCGGATCATTTTCCCCCCAGGCGTATTTGCCCTCGTCGAAGGCGCTAGTGCGTCGGACATCTCTTCTGTATTTGCCTCTGTAGCCGGACCCGTCCGTGGCCCGGTGCAAGACGGCGGTGTTATCCCACATGACCATGTCGCCGGGGTTTTTCCAGTAGACGGTGTAGGTATACTTTGGCTGGGTTGCATGAGCAATGAGCTCCTGTGTCAGTGCCTGACTTTCTGCAGGCGTTTTACCATCGATTGAGTACATGTAGCTGGTGACATAGAGGTTCTTCCGGTTCGTGCCCTCGTGCGGATACACCAGCTTCCAGCGTGACACGGGCCAGTCAAAGATATCGACGCCGGGGTAGAGTTCTGGAGCGGCAGCGCGTCGGTTGTGGAGCAGAGAACAGTTGGCCACGAGTCCTTCGAGGCTGTCTTTCATCTCCGGGCTCAAATCATCGTATGCAGTCCGCGAGTCGGCATATATGGTTTCGCCACCAGTTCCCTCAGGAGGAAGCTCTACAGCTCGCAAGGTTGAGTACTTGCAGCGTCGGGGATGGTATTGCATATCCGCGTGCCAGGTCTCGTTGCCCTTGGAAAAGAGCATCGCCACCTTGTTCTCCTCTTTGAGAAGCTCGTTGTTGTGATCCACATTGGCCAGATCCCCAACATATGGGTTCGTCAGTCGCACCTTCACCCCCAGGCTGGCGGCGGGAGTCGGTTCGAGTTCGCCGAAAGATTGCGCGAATGCGACATGGGAGTCGTCGTCCAAGTTCGCCTGGCGGAAGACAAGCACGCCGTACTTGTCAATTCCGCCCTGGACCTCCTTAATCACATCTAGCGGGACCGGCTTGGTGAAATCGATGCCTTCCACCTCGGCCGCAAATGTCGGATGAAGCGGTTTGAAGATGACTTTGCTTTGAACTGCCATGATGTTTTCGAATCAAGTTTACTAATCTGGAAGATGTTGTCGCGCGCTCTTCGTTCCGCGGTATCTGTCGATGGGGTCGCCGATGACCAGCCTTAAAGAGACGTCGGCTTTCATACGGAAAAAAGGCATCACTGACGTCAAACGGCATGCGCCTATCCAGCCCGCTTGAAACGGAACAAGAAAGGGTGGAAATATGTGTGATTGGTGCATTGGCACTCGGGAAGCCTCCGTCCCCAATGCCGTCATCCCCGTCTGCCAAGGTTGCCGATGGGGGAATTGGCCTTGGGACGGCTCACCTTTTCCGCGAATTCAATCTCTTCCCCGCAATCGCCAAGTAATATGGGGAAGAATGGGGTTGTCCCCACTGGCCTTACGGCTGATTGTAAAGTCGTGACTTGGATGATGTGTCAGCACTGACTGATACCCAACGAAGGCTCGACTACGGGCAGAAAACATTGAAAATAAATCTTGGCCTGGTAAAATTGGCTGTTTTCAAGGCGTATCAGGATTAGGACGGTTCTACTGTCAACACTTTCTAAAGACTAGGAGGTTATAGTCGGTCGTATCCTGGGAGGTAAGGCAAGCATTCTCCGTTGGCATGCACAAACAGAGCCTTTCCCGCGGTGATGACGGAGGAGATATACCCTGCAAGTGGACATATATGGTCGATCTGCCATACCTACCTCCTTGCCGATTCCTCACGTTGCTACTGAGGATTCAAGGCAGAGTACATTTGTCAACTTCGCCAAGACTTGGCACCTTTCAACGCAATGGGACAACTCGGGGATAACCGCTCTGAGAATTCGCTCGAGATACAAGTGGAGGTACAGGAGAAAGAGGATACCCACCAAAAGAGCGAACACAACCCTCCCAATGACGCCGAAGAAGTCCAGGACAAACCGTTTTGGTTAACTTCACTGTTCATCGGGTCTTATTTCGCCCTCTCCTTTGGCGTGTTGGGCTACTATTCTGGCTTCGCCATGCCGTCCAACACCCTCAGTATCATCAACGGAGACATCGGTGAGTGATGATGTTTGCTGCTGAAGGGAGCCAGTTCAACTCACCGGTTGGCAGGACCCAGCAAAAATATCACTTGGGTGTCTACTTGTTTCACCTTGACCGCCGCCATTGCCTCTACTTTCGTGGGACGTCTATCCGACATCTTTGGCCGGCGATACTTCTTCATCGGCGGCTCAGCGTTGGCTTTGATCGGCAATATCGTCGCCTGCACCGCTACAAGTGTGAATCAGTTGATCGGGGCAACCGCGCTGCTTGGGCTCGGTGCTGGTACCCAGGCTTCCTATCCCTATGTTATTGCAGAAATAGTTCCCTTCAGACACCGCGCCCTCATGATTGGTCTCATCAACATATTTACAGTCCCCTGCAGCGCATTTGGCCCTCTTGTCGCCCGAGCATTCATCCTCCACACGGCGGCACGGTGGCGCTGGAACTACTACTTTGGCATCATCCTCAATGGCGCCGCTACCGTCCTATGGGTCACGTGCTATTTCCCTCCCCCGTTCAGCATATTGCACCGAACGCGCTCCCGGTGGCAACAATTCCTCATGATCGACTTCGTGGGCATCATTCTCTTCTCCGGCGGCATGCTACTCTTCCTCATGGGCCTGTCCTGGGGCGGCTCTCAATATCCCTGGAAGTCGGCCCAGGTTATCGCGACCATTGTCGTTGGAGTGGTCATGTTGATTGCTTTCATTCTCTTCGGTATGTCGATGACCTGATCTGGATGTTGGCGTGTCCGAGTCCACTGATCCGAGTCAGAGGTGTTCTCCGGCGTTGAGGAGCCCTTCATTCCCATGGGCATCTTCAGGAACTTCCAATTCGACGTCATCACCGTTCTGGCGGTTGTCGGTGGCATGGTCTACTATTCGAGCGCGGGTACAGAGCCTCAATACCTTTTACTTTTCTCTCGCGGTCTGAAGCTAACACCCTCCCAGTCCTCTTTCCGACCTTGGTCCAAGTTCTTTACACGACAGATATCTATCGTGTCGGCGTGATTACCTGTGCGCCCACGGCTGGAACATGCTTTGGATTGTTTGCAGGAGGCCTGTTGTCCGAGAGGATTGGTCATATCAAGATTCAATTCATTTTCGCCGCCTGTTGTTTCACTGCATTCGTTGGTGCGCTCGCTGCTGCCAATACGACCAATCAAGCGTGAGTGGCCCGCCTGCATTCTGGCTCTTTGGCTAATAGACGAATGAATTAGACTCATCACAGCTTGTGGAGTCCTGGGCGGGTTCTTCGTCGGGTACAACGAGCTGCTGACAGAGAGTGCGTCGACTATCGTCCTCGACGACCAGATGCTGCTTGGATCTTCCATCGGAATCTTTAACACCCTGCGAACCGCGGGAGGCACCGTTGCCAGTAATCTCTTATTTCCTCCCCTCATCAAGTCCGAGACCAATGCTGACTCGCGCAGCAACTATCTATGTCGCCATTTTGACGAACACTCTGGATTCAAACATGGGATCAATGGTTGCCCCCGCCGTTGTCGCCGCTGGACTTCCTCCGAAATTAGTCGCATCGTTTTTGACCACGTTTGCCAGCGGTTCGACGAGCGCTATTGAGCAATTCCCCGATGTCACGCCGGCCATCATCAAAGCCGCCACGGTCGCGTTTCAAGCCGCCTATGCAAATTCTTTCCAGAAGGTCTTCCTCACGACGATTGCCTTTGGGGGCTGCGCGATCATCGCCTCTTTCTTGTTCAAGGACATCGACTCCGAGACCATGGAGCGTGGTGTCGTTATCTCTCTCGAGCGTCCTGCCCACCTAGACAGGATGATTGTGGATGAGAAACCCGTTCAAGAACATGTAGAACAATAGCCAGGATGCACGGTATTTTCTATTGTTAAATAACATTGAAACTCGGTGGATTTTGGTCGTCTCGTCCATCACAAACGAGTTATCGGCCGTGACATCAACGTGGGAGGTAACTCTCACAAAGACAGGACTTGTAAGGACTGGCACAGCCTTGACAAGGTATCACGTGGGGAACACCACTTGAGCGTCGTCGCCGCGCCTCCTGTACATAGCTTCTTCGGCGGTTCGTCGATGTCTCTCCAGACAATACCAGAGATTGAGACAGCCTGACAGGACTTGAGATGACAACGATAACTCCAGGCCAGAAAAAAAGTAATACCCCTCAATTCCTATAAAAGCTCCATAGGACGGGTCATTTCTTCCCAGTTCAAAGGAGAAAAAATACACATCTGGTCCCATCTCTGCAATCGGTCTCCTTCGGGAGACCGAAGCAAAGCAGGTTCCATCGGGGCGTCAGGTGAAGTTATCGCCCCATCACCACGATCCACAGCGCAAGGGTGTGAAGCTGAGGGTGCCGTGATATCACGGTCTTCACACCAACGTTGGGGGTCGAACGGCACAGCTCTCCCAGTATGCTGACCATCATACGGTGATGAATAGTCCGAGTTGGAGGTTGGCGGAGAGGCGCTGGGCGTCGAGACGGCTGGTGCGGTCGATGGACCTCTCCATATGAATTTGGCAAGACCGGTGCTCTTCAGGAGCGAGTTAAGAACGGTGAGCATGCGCTGAACCACCGGGTAGTGGCATTGTAGACCCTCACAGGCTTCAAGAAAACATATGAGCCATTTATGATCCTGTAAGGCGCTGCTCTGATTGCCGTAGGTGGTCATGCTAGTGATCAAGGTGCTCGCGGCGGTGAAGATGATGTCCAGCATGAGAGTAGCAAAGCCCCATTCCTCAAAGGTGAGCCGGCGAATCTCTAATGTCCGGGCAATCTTGACGGCGTTCTCGCGCATAATTCGATGCGACATTTCTGGAGTATACGGCCAGATATCTTCCTTGTCCTCCTCTGAAAGACCATCGGGCCAAAATCTGTGCCTGTTCGCGGTGATAGTTTTATGGTAGAGGATTTGGACGTGGTGAAATTGCATGGACAGCGCGCACAGAGACGGAGGCCAAGATGTCTGATCCTGTTCGGTCCACTGTAACTTGGGAGGCAAATTCTTTTGCCAGGTCTGGAACGCTTCACGCAGCCTCTTTACCTTTTCAAGCGTTTTGGGATCGTGGTTTTTCGGCCGATCAAAAATATCCACCATCTTATTTGTGAGGGAACTGAGATCAACCCAGGCCGAGAGCAGCTGAATATCGTAGTCCGAATGATCCGCATGGAGGCGGGGAAGGTGAAGGTTGGAGGCCTTGAGGGAAGACGGTCGGCCCAACAGGACGCACCAGACTTGTTCATAAACATAGCAACCAAACGTGGTCCGCTGCCGGGCCACTGCGTCGTCTTTACTCAGCCAACCAATGCCGACCAGGTCCGAACAGTCCTGATGAAGTCCCAGGTCCAAGATGAGTCGGCAGGCAATCCCTATTCATTGTTAAGCGCATAACTTGTTGAAAGAAACAGCATTCTTTTCATACCTACATAGATCCACCCGACGTGTTCACTGCCGTTCGTACATTCGTAATCACTCAAAAGGCAGAATCCCTGAATGGTGGCCATGTTGGGACTCTCGAGCTCCTTGACGATCTGCTTTTTCGCGCGTCCGGCAAATATCCCACCGAGCTTTCGCACGGGTTCATCTTTGCTGAGGCGTACGGCGCATGCCAGCATCGCGTTGAGTGTAAAGGTGGAAAAGTGTTGACTGCGTACTCCCTTTTCATATCCTGCCATGAACAGCTTTGGATCGACCAAGTGAGCGGACATGTCTTGAAACTTCCACCATTTTTCGAGGTACTCGAGCCGAAATTCGGGTGTATCATTCAAGGTATCTGACGGTCCGGGATAAGGTTCCATAGGAGCAGTATGGAGCCAGTGACCGGGGAAAGCGGCATCATGATAATTTCTGTTCGAGTCATAGGACATGGCGTGGCCATCGTGGCCCAGAGTAAATTGACTATTTAGCTGTGGGTGTCTCTCGAAGATGTCACGGTTCCAATGGTTGAATTGCGAGTGGTTGGCGGGGATCGGCCCCTCTTGTCTTTTAGATTGAGAATCGGCTTCACTGGTGTTGAGAGTACTCTCTGCGTCATGTCAGTTGACTCACGGTGGAGAAGACAAGGCAGCTTACCTCCATTTCCAGCAAACGGAAGACCTTCATGGTCAAGAGAGGGGGTAAGATTCGCCACATGTGGTGAAGGAGCACGATTCACCGCGTGTGAAGAAGCAGGATTCGCCACCTGTGGTGAAGAAGCAAGATCCACCAGATGAGACTCTGATATCGGGACGGAGCCATTTGCAAACTCATTCGCACCCGACATATCATCCGCACCCGACATCTCATCCAGCACTCCAGCTGCGCTGTAGCCACTCTGTTCAGGGGCCGCAGGATGATCATTTGCTTGATTTTCGAGTTCTGTGGGAGGAAGCATGTGTTCTGTTATTCGTCAGCAAGAAGTAGGGAGGGAAAAAAGGAGTTCTTTTACCTTGAACAAACGCGACATCATGATTAGAGGCAGAAGTCATCGGGGACGCTCCAATGACGAGGGTGGGTTCGGTGACCATGGCAGAGGCGGTTGTCAGTTCTTGAGAAGTTCCTCGAGCGAATCCGTCTGCTGGCTCGTAGGCACCGACCATGTTGACCAATGACTCGAGGGTCTCAACGCGCTCTTCAAGTTGCCTGACGTATTTTTTGGAGGCGTTGCTGTGGGGTGTGAGGAGGGAGCAAGTGCTACGCAAAAGAGACCTACATTCTGCGATTATCGTCATATTTGACGATGCATTCTGCTCCGACGCTCTCACACAGCCGACATCGCTCGCCCGGCTTCAGTGATTGCACATTGCACTAATCCTCCGTTAGCCAGACGTGGAACATCGCTCAGACAAGCATCACCTTTATCTTCCTCTTTCGGCACTTGATGCAGGCGACAGATGCTCTTGTGCGAACGCCGTTTGGTTTACGGGCGGTGCCCTCCTCGGTAGCAGGCATCGTCAGAGAAAGCTGTGCAGAAGAGTCAGACGTGGCCTGAGGAGAGAGATGCACACAGCCATGCAGGCTTGGATCAAGAGCTGGGCCGCTAGGCAAGATAGCAAACTGCTAGAAAACGGCACCACTCATCCGTGTGTGATCAGCATCGTGAAGAAGGAGAGAAATTCTCCACAGCGCGACAGGGGAACGGAGCGAGGGAAACACAAGAAGCACTACCCCCGCATTTGGTCCCCGTGTGCTGCCGCGTTGGGGCTTTCCGTCCCCGTCAACCCCGCAATGAGAGTCCCGGCCGGAGGGCGGCTAAGAAGTTAGGATGATGCCATTTTGTCCTTGTGGAAGGGGGGTCTTTAGCTTTAAATGCCTGTGTTAGACCATTCATTGGTAGTGGTCTGGAGCATTCCTCTCGTGATTGGATACAACAGAGGCGTGTGCATCTCAACCAGGGCTTCGAAGGGTGCATCGAATGCCCATGCTGACCTCCCAATTACCAGACTTTGATAGTCTCCCCCCTGTTGATGGCGCACCCAAGGGTTGTGCCTGGGTAAGCCAACCTCGGCACAAATCATACATCACCGAGCCTCTGATAACGATTGTTAGGGTCTTTTCGACAAGGACGGAAAGAAGGACCAAGTGGGCACACTCAATCTACTGACGCCAGAAGTGGTACGAGAAGCAGCAAAAGAGATTCGGTTGGGTACGAGTGTGGTGCTCAAGTACGGCTCGTGCTCTTTGGTGCTGCTGCTCCTTTGGTTCCACTGACCTTGCTGTCCTCTAGCTGGAACTTTGAAAAGCCAATTCAGCCCTTTCACAGAGAAAAGTTTCAACACAAGATCAAGGATCTGGGGAAGGACCTTGGCGCTCCCATTTGCTGTCACGATGATGTGATTACGATCAATACACAAGGCACCTCGCAATGGGATGGATTTCGTCAGCGATGTACCCTAAGTTCGAGCGCTGTGGCTAACCCAGTCTGTTAGGTCATTGGGGCCACGCCCAAACCGGCCAGTATTACAATGGAGTGAAACATGAGGACATCAGTAAACCAGAGTATTTGGAAGATGGCATTCATCGTAAGGTTCTTTCATTTCAAGTGGATCGACACTGATCGATTCCCCAGACTGGAGTGAACGCGGTGGCATTGTCGGTCGTGGTGTGCTGGTTGACTATGCCAGCTGGGCCGAAAAACAAGGCATCACGATCAAGCCAGCCACCTCACATGTTATTCCTCTAAAGGACGTCCAGACGATTCTCAAGGAGGAGAATGTCACGTTGAAACAGGGTGATATTCTGATCATCCGCAGCGGGCTGATCAAGATGTACGACAACTGCACGACGGATGAGGAACGGAATGCTTTGATGCATTCTCATCACCACATTGGCCTCGAGGCGTCTGAAGACAGCGTCCGCTGGCTCTGGAACCAGCATTTGGCCGCTGTCGCCGGCGATTCCGTGGCGTTTGAGACCCAACCTTTTCCACGAGAGTTCAGTAAGGCTCCCCCAAAGCTGAAAAAAAGGACTGCCCGTTACCCCCATCCTTCAGCGGTGATATCAGGCTCGCTGACACTCCCAAGGCCTTCACGATTATCTGCTGGTCTGGTGGGGGACGCCCATTGGAGAGTTATGGGACCTTGAAGCGCTTGCGAGAATGTGCAAGCAGTACAATCGTTGGACCTTTTTTGTCACCAGTTCACCCTTCAATATTCAAGGAGGCGTGGCTTCTCCCCCGAATGCACTTGCCGTATTCTAGATATCATAGAGACATAGGCACCTTGAGAGAATACAGGTGAAAACTTTAAAGGGTAGCGCGATAAGCATACGAAGGGTCTTTGTTTTGTGTCTCTCTCGTCAGACTCCCACGGCAGTCAACTGGTGGGAGGACTGTGATTCAACATTCCGTGAAAATCTCCAACCTAGATGACAAATGCCCCCTCAATACACGCAAAGCTTATTTCTAGCTTTTACCTTTATCGGTGTCAGACAGGGAGCACCACATATTTTGCGCAGGCGGTTGCCCTGAAACACCGCTCCTGATGCCCAACTGTCTCACCGTCGTCTGCCATTGTCGTTCTGACAACCGGCACATGAAAGTCATCATAGAGAGGATGCACTCGCAGGCTCGCACGGTCTATTAAAGCCTACTCTTTCTTTCGCGAAAATAACTGGGAGTTCGTGGCAGCTCAAGCTCCAGGGGGGTGGAATTAACATAATCGGGGTTGAGTTGAGACAGACTTGTGACACCCATTAGTCTCAGAGTGCACTCGATTTCGTCACTCAAAACTGACCATAGTGAGCTTTCTCTTGTCAGTCACAACAAAGACGAAAACTTACTCTGAACTGCTTTGGTCACCCCTTCTGCTCCATAGGGGCCAAGGGCGTACATGAACGGCCGGCCGAGCCCCACTGCCGTCGCACCGAGGCAAAGTGCCTTGATGACGTCCGTGCCACGTCGAATGCCGCCGTCGAGATAGACTTCGAGAGTCTGGAGCACCTCGGGGCAGAACTGTCTGATTTCGAGAAGGGTGCGGAGCGAGCTGGACCCCGAATCAAGCTGTCGACCACCGTGATTGCTGAGGTAGATGCCGCGGACATTTGCCTGGAGGGCCCTTTTGGCATCTTCTGCGCACTGAATGCCCTTCAGGTAGACCGGGCCAGCATTTCCCCACTCTTCGCCGATCCATTTGAGGTCCTCCCAATTGAGGGTCGAGGAATGAGCACCGCGAAGGATGGGTGCCTCCTCGCCGGGGCTGGCATAGGTCGGTCGAGGCATTTCATCTTCACCAGCTTCGTATGCGGCCTTGGCTTGGAGGAATTCATCCTCTTCCCGCTTTCCACCGACTGCCGTGTCAACTGTGATGACGAGCGCCTTGAAGCCGTTTCTCCGCGCCCCCTGGACAAGTTCCTGTGTCCGGCTCTTGTCTTTCGCGACATAGAGCTGGAAGAAGAGGACACCGGTTCTGCAGCCTTTGTGACAAGCAGCAAGCTCTTCATGCGGCACTGAGGAGTAGGTGCTCACACAGTATGGAATGTTATGCGCGGCCGCGCCGTGAACAAGGCACAACTCGCCGTCAGGGTGCGCCAATCGCGCCATAGCTGCCGGGGCAATAAAAAAAGGGAGTGCACTGTCGTAGCCCATAATCCGTGTTCTCATACTGATTTTCGCCACATTGACAAGAGTGCGCGGCCGCAGAAAGATCTTTGACCAATCTTGTCGGTTGTTTCGGAAGGACTGGAGCTCTTCGGCAGCAGAATGGAAGTAGGCAAACGCCCGCTGGGGAATCGAGAGCTTGGCCGCTCTTTCGAAATCATCAAGATTCATGCACAGTCCCAAGGGAATTGGATCTCCATCGTTGTACTTTCTCGAATGCTGTCCTTTTTCTTCCTCGGCCACAGCCTCTACCGGACCTTTATTCTTGTCTGATCGACTTTAGCGAAACTTTCCAATGTCAGGACTGTTGCTCACCTGGAGTCAGGTATCGTTCGATTGTTCCGGGTGGATGCACGGGCTCGTAGACGGCGGTCGCATCCTGAATCACCATGTCAGCGCCAGAACACTTCTTTCGAGGGGACATTACCTGCCCTGCATACCGCAGAATGATACGGGATCCACCAGGGTGGTGGTCGAGAAAATCAGTCAAATCATAAGCTTGACCATCAACAATGACCCAGCATGATTCCTTCGAATTGTGCTCCGCGACCTCGGCCTTGCTTAACATATTGTTGTCTGGGGGGCTCCAACTATGCTTCAACTGGCCTCGCGCAAAGCCACTCTAATTGAAGGCACAAAACACCTCTCAACTGTCGCCGTGTCTGTCGGACTAGAGACCCTCTAATAGCATCTTCTTTGTAGTATCTATCCAGACTGTCGGTTGCTGCGTGGCGTTGCCGAATTACCACCACTCGTGAATTCCGTCCAGGCGGGCGGCGTCTAATCAGTGACCCCTGGAGCGGGTAAGGTATTTCCGCTGGTTTAAACCCAATTCCCAAGCACCAGCTTGGCACAAACCGCCGAAGAGACTAGGCTACAGGAGGCGCAATCACGGTGTCCAAGGGTGTCATTCAAGTGATATGTCGGTTATGATGGCTCGGGGGAATCGCAGGTTCGATCAACCGCTTAGTTGTCCTCCAGACGAGGGCTATCTAGATCTCTGAATACACAGCTCTAGGGCCAAACATTGGAGGCAGGTCATGTGACTAATTTGGCCGAGCAGCCAGTGAAATCAGCAACCTGGAATTCCTCGATCATTGTCATTTAGAGCAACGGTCTAGACTTTCTTTGATCTAGCAGACTGCTCTCAATCACGTGACTGGAATTCTTGACACCAGCGCGCTGGGATGGAATCAAGATGCTGATGGGCAAGGAAGGGCAGCGCAATGTAAGACTCGAGGTAGAGGTCTGAGAATGAACCAGTGGACTCAGCAGGAATAGAGTGTGACCAGACCCAGTCCCCGAATAGGCTTAGTCTTCAAACAGGTGTAGGAAAATCAACTCCAAGATGCTGCCAAGTCAGTCAGAAGTGAGCATATGAAATAGTTGCAGGCGTCTTACGCGGCCGATTACTCTATCATGCACTCTTAAGAAAATTCCAGTTGGGACATAAAAGAGGTGCATATAATCTCTGCAGAGGACATGATCTAAGCTTGGTCCTGATCACGTGATATATGCTTGGCATGGGTCCCTATTTACCGCCTTCAAACACATAACCCGTACTCAATAAATGACCCAAGTCAAGCGAGTTCATCGCAGCGCAATATATTTTCTTTGGATGACACAGCCCCAGGTTGGTCTGACCAAAATGGTCGAAGACCAAACCTTGGAACCCCACGCCCCCCCGGACAACCACTGAGAGGCAAGAGAAAGTTCCCCGGATTAGTCAGATTCCGAGCCCGAGGACTGTGTGCTGTCTCAAGGCATCTGAAGCTCTTTCCCCACAATTGCAGTTGTACCCCCGCATCCCCGCGGTAACGAGGGCTCCAGTGTCCGCGCGGAAAAGTCCTAACCGGACAGGAATCACAACGTATTTTGCAGCTGAAAAGGCGTTCACACTGAATATGGACAGCGTTGATATATGAGCTCAAACCGCCGAGGTAGGGACTCAGCTGACATTGTGTAACGATCGGCGAAAAGACTGCCAATATGCTTTACCTCATTTCGGCCGTTACTGCAGCTCTGGTAAGAAGATGACGGCGATAGGAAACAAAACAGACTAACTTTGCAGTTCACGCATCTAAGTGTGCAGTTCTATGAACCCACGGCGGCACAGGCCTTGTGCTGGGCGGCCTTTGCAAATGTGTGTCTTGGGTTGTATTTGACCCGACGGGCTGCGCACGAGTCACCTGGATATGTTCTTCTCCTCTTGAACATCACATACCTCGTCACTCTCTTGTAAGTGTCCCCTTCTGCCTGGTGGATATGCCATGACATGACAGCTCCTCAATATCTATATACCGCGTCTTCTTCCACCGATTAAGACGCTTTCCCGGACCATTCTGGGCTGGGGTGACCAAGTTTTGGACTTGCAACATCCATGTCAGTGGAGAGTATCACCGCGAAACTGCCAGGCTACATCAAATCTTTGGCGACGTCATCCGAGTTGCTCCTAACGAGCTTGATATCAACGATGTCGAAGCGATCAAGTTAATCTACGGCACGTCCAGCAAATGCACTAAAGGCCCTTGGTATGATGGTCCGGCTTCTTCGGGCGAAGCTCGAAGCGTCCAATCGACACGGGACCCTGCAGTTCATCGTTGGAGACGAAGGATCTGGGCCCAAGCATTTAGCGTCAGCGCCATCAATGAATTCCAGCCTTATGTGACTCAGCACCTTGAACTCTTCTTGTCGCAAACAAAGCGCCTGAGCGGTCAGGAACTGGACATTGCTGAGTGGTTCAACTTTCTGACTTTTGACATCATGGGAGACTTGACGTGAGTAATTTTCAAATCGTCCCGAAGAGAGTGCTAAATGGCATAGGTTTGGAGAACCATTTGACATGTTGAAGACTGGACGGAAACACCAGTTCATGATCACCCTCCATCGTTTCATCAAGGTGTTGTCTATTCTGGGTGCAATACCTTGGCTTACATCGCTTGTTGATAAACTGCCAGCGAGCCACGATATCAAAGAAGTTGAAAACTTCTCCAAGGCCTGCTACCACCGAAGGCGCGCCAAGGGCTCTTTCCGCAAAGACATCTTCCATTACTTGCTAGGAGAGGATACCGAATCAGGAACCAGACTCAACGAGCCCGAGCTGATAATCGAATCGCGGACGGCTATTGTCGGAGGCTCCGATACGACGTCGATAACGCTTGGGTATGTCAAGTGATGCTCTGTTTTCCTGTGCTAATGCGGTCTAGATGTCTCTTTTACTATCTTGTTTTGCACCAAGACAAATATAAAAGACTTCAAGCAGAGATAGATCAACGCCCCGAGCCGCTGCATAATGACTGGCTTGGGAGCCTTCCATATCTCAATGCAGCAATCAATGAAGCTCTCCGACTCATGCCCCCGGTGCCGGCGGGACTTCAACGAGTCACCCCACCGGAGGGGATGCATCTGGCCGGCCAATGGATTCCTGGCAATGTCTTCGTCAGTGTCTCTGCTCATACCGTCCAACGAGATCCCCGAAACTGGGGCCGACCGAATGAATTTATTCCAGAGCGGTGGATTGGTGAAGGCCCCGAGCCATGCAACAGGGATGCTTGGATACCCTTCTCCTACGGAACCTATGGGTGTGTGGGAAAACAACTCGGATTAATGGAGGTGCGGCACATAGCAGCGGCCGTTGTGAAAAGCTACGATATGCATTTTGCCAAGGGCTTCGATGCTGATGCGTTTGAAAGCACCATGAAGGATGACTTTAACATGACCCCTCCAAGTGTAAGGGTAGTTCTGACGCCTCGCAACTAAAGGGAGCAGAATGTCAGCAATATAGCAATGGTACTTGCAGCTCTATCTAACTGGAGCATATGACTGGAAGTATTGCCACCATGTTACGGCATTCCCAGACCAATATTCGGTTTGATTCTCCATGCGTCTCATGACTCGGTGATCCTCATTCACCCCCCGGCCAGCGAACTGGAACCGAGATGTTTGTGAGGGTTAGGTGCTTGGCAGATCAGGCCGTCTAATATACACTATCGTCTGAAATCAGGCACAAGTCCTCGTCCGGGGCCCACTGTTAGTGACGATGACAACGGGGGAAGCCGTAAATGCGGCGGTTATTGGCAACAGACGAGCGTGGAGGCTTTCCCATGGTCGAATATACAGTCTGGCTTTCGAATAGGCCGAGTCCTTGACCAAGCCAGGAGCTTTGAAAAGACCATGACATAACTCACTGGCACCCGATATCCTACGGAAGATCTGCTCGCTCTAGTTAATCGTGTTATCGGAAAGGCCAGGCCTGGTGTTTCTGACCCGAGATTGCAGAGTCTTCACCCAAAAGATTCTTAGTTCCTCTTCCTAATCCCATGGTGCTCGAGGTTGGTTTGCGCCTCAGCTAACCTCTTATTTGGTGACCATCCTAGCCAAAGAGGTCTCGTGCGGTCCAATCTTTCTTCAATGTCCCACGCTCTGCCACCCTCGACATACAAGGACCTCCCGTTCAGACCATATTCTTGCTCAACTTGGCCCCAATTGATATTACCATAACTACGCATGCCACGAAGCGAAGTCGGCCTTCCTTCGTCGTCGGATTCTTCCGATCTCAGGGCACCCACTGCAACTCCTGGGCCCGCCGCCATCACGCTGGCAATGACGTTTGCAACATCGGACGGCTTGTTGACTGCTAAACCTGAATTGATCCACTCGTCTTTAAGATCTTTCACCATTCCCGTCAGAGTCAACGATGGACATATGGCGTTGACCCGTACACCTTTGAAGAAATCTGGGAGATAGAGGCGGAGGGTGCGAAGGAGGCCCAGCACTCCATGTTTACTAGCCTGATAAAGAAACAGGCCCTGGCTTTCGATAAAGCCCGCAACGGAGCTGACGAGAGTGAGACTCTTGTCATCAGCAGTAGTCTTGTCGTATGCGAGATACACAGCCGCGATGCGCGAAAGGTAAAGAACGCCTTTGAGGTTGACGTCAAGAGTGAGAGTGGTCGGTGCTTGCTCCACTGTCTCTATGCTCAGATCAGGATCGAACCAGTTCCCTTGTTCGATAACGCCAGCGTTTGCAATGGCGTGATCGATGCGGCCGTAGCGGGACAGCGCCAGTTTGAAAAGGGCCACCTGGTCTGAGTAATTTCGCACGTCGCAAGTCTGGAAGTGCACGTCCGGCGAATCCAGCGATTTGACGAGTGAGGAGGCCACGGCGACATTGGTATCTCCAAAGACAACCTTTGCGCCAACATCGTGGAGCTGAGAGACAAGGGCGGCGCCAATGCCTGTGGCACCACCTGGAGTTTGGCATAATATCAGTGTTGGACTGCAGCCACAAGGATGGGACCGAACAGAGAACCGTACCTGTCAGCACTACAACCTTGTCCTTTAGGGTATTGAGGGAGACGGCATCCGGGTCGAAACGTGTCATGGTGCTGGTAAGGAGGGTTTCTCATGGAAGAGTTCAAAAGACAACATAAAGCCTTACTAGATCAGAATCCAAAGCTACTGTGTTTCCTGATCTTCCGAGCAGGGTATATGCAGAGGCTCGTGTGGAGACTTCCCCGTCTTAAACTGCCGGATTACTTACATCCGCACCTAAAGCTGCGTGAAGGCTGTGGTGAAAACCAAACCCCAAACCTTGTGCAAGAAGTCTAGCCGGCTGTTCCAGCTACAACACTTCATCACGGACCGTCTCCGTCCCAGAAGATTGGCCCGGGCCCGAACAAGTGGAAGTAATTCCCCGGGTAAGCATTAAGGTCCAGCGGCGGCTGCTTCAGATCTAGAAGCAAAAACTGTCGGACTCAACCGAGTTGCTGAGGGTTTGACTCATCATCTCTTGGCCTGATCGAAAGCTCACTGGGAATAGCCAGAGCAATTTCTTTGGGCGATAGATAAGAAGTTGTAGCGTGTTACACCTGCTGTGCATGTCCACCAGTAAACTCGCGAGGTTGTCTCTGGGTCGGTCGGGAGCAATTTTTATCAATATTATTGCGCCAGTCTCTCCTTCTCGTGTGATACTTGAGTCCTTTCGCGTTTGCTTGTTGTCAAAGAATCCATCTATGCCCTTGATTATACATGTAGGCAACTTCGGTCCACCATTCGGTCAAGAAAGGGAAAGTATTTCAGTCCACCTCTGCCATTCTCGCTGCCAGCCTCGCCACAATCATGCCCAACGTCATAGAAGCAACCTGTCTGGCTGTGGTCCCCTTTGGGGGTTCACTACGTAATCGGTACCTGCTTCTTGATAGTTTTATTTCGCGGCAAGGCAACTGCTGGTCGCCATACGTTCCATCTCAATCACCACCAGACGTCATCGGCATGACAAGGGGACACTGACTTTCCTACCGTAACCAAACTCCTTAAAGTCGCTGGCAATCAAAGCCTGACTAAGCCTAACCTTAAAAGCCGACCTCGCCAAAAACCCCGAGCATGACCCAGGCGGCGGTCCAGAATCTAGTGAATGACCTGTCAAAAGCGATAGCCATGTCCCTCGCCATGGTTGACATTAGTTGGCCGCGAATACAAAGCCGCAGCGGCAAGTGCCTTGCCGACTTATCCACGGCTAAATCGGCCGTGAGTGGATGGCCAGTGACTCCACACCCCCCCGAATTGCAGATGCTACTCCGCACCGTACACGCATTCGCGTGCCGTGTTTCGGTCCGCGTAGTATCCGGGCTCACAGGTTAAATCACGTCACTGATAGAGAGTCATAGGTGTTATTGTTGTTCAAATTTATCACATAAATTGATCTCTTCATATAGCACGCATTCACAGTGAACATGTCTTTCGAAGGCAAAGTTGTCGCGATTACCGGTGCCGCGTCTGGGATCGCCCTCGCACTTACCAAACTTCTTGCCAGTCGTGGTGCCCGATTGGCACTGGCAGATATCCAAGCAGACGCATTGAATAAGCTCGTTGAGGACTTGAAAGCACAGGGGGTCGAAGCGACCGGAACAATCGTCGACGTCTCTTCGAGTACTGCGGTTGACAATTGGATCGCATCGACGGTGAAGCATTTTGGAACCTTAGACGGCGCCGCTAATATCGCTGGTATTGAACTCGGATTTACGAATATCGAGGACTTGAAAAATGAGACATGGGATAAAATGATAGCGGTGAACCTTACCGGGGTGATGTATTGCGTAAGGGCCGAGATCAGGGTTATGAAGCGCGGTGCCAGTATCGTCAACGCAGCATCTTTAGCAGGCATAATGGGACGCCCAGGCATTGGGGCATACGCTTGTTCAAAACATGGAGTGGTGGGTTTGACCAAGACAGTGGCAAAAGAGGTTGGTGCGAAGGGTATCCGAGTAAATGCAATCGCCCCGTCAGTGCCTAGCTTTGCATTCATTTATAATCAGGCTAACTCCATCACAGCGGTCCAATTGAGACGCCGATGCTCGATAGACTCCTGGCAGGCGCGCCATCATCGACATCAAAGACCACGACCAACACCTACTCAAGTTTGCCTCTCCAGAGAAAAGGTCAGGCTGAAGAGGTTGCCCAGACCGTCGCGTTTCTGCTGAGCGACGAGTCGTCGTTCACGACAGGCACCGTATTGAGCGTTGATGGTGGTGCGGCGGCCTAGGGTGATAAAAGCTCTCGTATGGTGCACGTCAACTTGGGATGTCGACTGCTTCCTGTCTCTGTATATATTTTTGAACTCACCGCAATCTAGTCGGTGGTATATGGAATGTGCAAGGGAAACAGATCATCCAAAGTGGTAGACGATGAGCAATGCCGACCTCATTCATATATGCCCGTTAAAAATGGCACCAAGGTAGCACATTTTGACTAGGACGCTCACCCCCAACAGAGAGCCTCGGAGATATGGCTGCGTTGTGAAGTACAGAACCTGTAGTGAGCCGTAATATAAGCACATCGGACTGGACCGTAAAGCTGACTCACTTAACACGCTAAATGTGGAAAGCAACGAAACCTAGGAGATCGGCAGGGGATCGCCGGTGATTGCAACAATTTGTCAGGGCTCGAGATCAATTGCCAAAGAGCGGGCCAAGGAGACATCAGGTCTATAGGCTGGTTTGTGCTAAGCTTCCCTTGCCGGCAAACACCTAACACGCTCAAGCGTCTCTTTCTCATAGATCCTAAGCGTCAAGTCTCCTTCTAGCGCGACCGCAAGGTCAGAGTGTCTGGGCAGAAATTTGCGTACGTCGGGCAAAATCTTTTCCAAGGAACTGCCTGTCGAAGCTCAGGCCGTCGAACAGTTTGGGCAGAGAGTGATAGCACCATCCAGCTTTCTGGACAGACCTGGAGTCTGGTGCATTGCAAGAGCACAGGAGCCTCGGTTGATCTAAACATTTCCTTGAACTGAGGATGGATGTGAAAACTTGCGGGAGGATTGAATCTATCAGGAAGTGAAGGGCCGATCAAATAGCGGTTGCTCCCTTGGCACTGGGCGGTGCTTAGCACTGCCACACGGTGATTCCGATGGTCCAACATTTCCGCACCGTACTCACTGTGCTCTACACACTGGTCATCGATGGCGAGACTTCCTAGCCAAAGCTCTCACGAGGAGAAGTTTGGCTCGACAGTGTACTGGCGCGAACAATGCAGTGTAAGCCTTCACACCCACATCGCAAATCGTGCATTACGAAAGATTTCTGCAGCTGTCTGTATGAGGTGTCCACGCAGTGTGCCTTGCAGAGTACAGCTACCCATTCAAAATTAACAAGCTGAGATTCCTCGAGCGATAGCCAGGGAATTCTGGTGAAGCCAAGTGTTGTTGAAGACCGGAGCAATCTAGCTCAAAGTGACAACGAGCACAAAGGCCCAAAATGCAAATTCGTCCACTCTCATCCCATTCGAACCTGCACGGCATTTTGGCCCGCGCTGCTGCCCACGGCCACGGAAACGTATTCCTGGTGATCAGTTCGGCCTCGGTCCGCTTCCTTCCTTGCAGGGCGCCAAGATGCCCTCCCGGATCACGGGCTATCCGTCCCTACAGGCGAGCTATGCAAGGTCTACCGCCTTGATAGAAATGTCGGGTCCAAAAGGTAGGCCATATCTGCACCGCTCTGTGTTCTTGCTTCGGTAATATCACGGCAGAGCGGGACTAATTCATCATGGTGCTTCAACGAGTCCTCCAAACGCTTGGTCACTTGAAAGAACCTCCAACATTCTCCATCTTGAATGGCCCCACGGAACCTGCGCTCTCCGATGTTCATTTGGGAAGCTTATTGGATCAACAGTCCGAGAGACATGGCCAGAAAACAGCACTAGTGTGTTCTTCGGAAGGGATTCGTTATACCTATTCTGCGCTGAGGGAACGCAGCCGACAAGTCGCACGAGGATTACTTGCTGCTGGTATCGCTCGTGGCGACGTAGTGGGGATATTTGCTGGCAACTGCGCTCAGTATGTGGAGCTCTTTTTTGCATGTGGTCGCTTAGGCGCCATTCTGGCCGTGTTGAATACAACATACACTCCCGACGAGCTTCGTCACGCTCTGGGGCACAGCCGTGGGTTCTCTGGGAGTGTGTTCATGGATATTGTTACTTACGTCGTGAAGGGTGCAAAGTTCTCTTTATCACCTCCCCTATTGGTCCGAAATCCCATGACGAGGCACTCGACATGCTGAGAGAGACTTCCGAGGCGGTGGCACTGCATGAAGTGATCTTACTCAAACCGACCCAAAATCCCAAACACCAGCACTGGAGGCCCTATGAAGAAATGGTGTCAAAAGGCGATGCAATCTCGACCGAGTCTCTTGGACAGGCGGAAAGAGCGGTTGACAAACATGACGTGTGCAATCTACAATTCACGAGCGGGACGACCGGCAATCCTAAAGCAGCGATGTTGACACATTAGTATGAGCTCTCCCCTGAATGCCAACTCGAAAACTAACCTCTAACCTTGGACAGCAATATAATCAATAATGCACGCTTCATTGGTGACCGAATGGAGCTCGGTGAGCATGATGCGCTGTGTTGTCCACCGCCTCTCTTCCACTGCTTTGGTCTCGTCCTCGGACTGCTCGCCACCGTGACACACGGGAGCGCCATCGTGTTCCCCAGTGAGACCTTTGAAGCAGAGGCGGTATTGCGCTCGGTTTTGACCGAGAACTGTACCGCTTTGCACGGAGTACCCGCGATGTGGGCGGCCGAGATGCAGTTGATTCAGCCCGACCACGACTTCTCAAAGCTAAGAACGGGGATCGCAGCCGGCTCTGCGACACCACGACAAATGATGGAAGATTTAGTAGAACTCTTGAACCTCAAACAACTGACCAATACTTACGGTGCCATCCTGCCATTCTCCGTCTTGCGAGATTTGAAAGACTGACTCTTCAAGGGATGACCGAAACGTCGCCAGCCAGTTTCATGACGTCTTGTCGCGACCCTCTCGAGAAACGGCTCTCTACAGTAGGAAAAATACTGCCACATACATCCGCCAAGATAATAGATCCACAAGGCAACGTGGTCCCCACTGGCGCCAAAGGCGAACTGTGTGTTGCGGGTTATCTACTGCAGAAGGGATATTGGAACAATCCTGAAAAGACCAACGAAGTCATGATCAGGGACGAGCAAGGAATTCTATGGATGCATACCGGGGATGAAGCTTCGTTCGACAAAGATGGCTATTGCAGAATCACTGGGCGCATCAAGGACATCATCATTCGAGGTTGGTGAAAAATTTCCATCTCCCACTTCTCGAGACACGCCTGACCAACCCACTTAGGAGGCGAAAATATGTTTCCACTCGAGATTGAAGAGCGATTGATGCAACATTCGTTGATTCTGAATGCAAGCGTGGTGGGCATAAAAGACCCCAAGTACGGTGAGGTTGCCGGCGCTTTCCTCCAGCCACGAGGAAGCGAAAGACCTTCAGATGACGAAATCCGCGACTGGGTGAGGATGAAGTTGGCACGGCACAAAGCACCAAAGTACATTTTCTGGTTGGGAGACAAGGGCGTGGGCAATAGTTTCCCCCTGACAGGAAGTGGGAAAGTCAAGAAGAATGTCCTCAGAGACTTGGGAGATCAGCTCATCAAAAATACCCCCGATAAACGATCTTGATGAGTGGCACACGCTTGGACCTGGTCCAAGCGATAGATCTATAGACTGATCTTCGAATAAGACAATCATTCGACGGGGAATTTCGTCTTGCAGGGGCATTCGATCCATGAAGTTTGCCTAGGCCGGCTTATCTCTTCACGTCGCCATTCGTCTACCACACCGGGGACATCATCGGGGAAGTCAAAACCTTCCAAAGGATGTCGGAGATCGAAAGCAAAAGATGGGGTCGTCTCCTGTCAACAACTACAACCGGAAAAGACACCCATTCGATGCTGGATTCGGCCCAGAGCATTTCAATATAACACTCCTGGAAGGCCTGTCTTCGCCGAGCGGCATGCGTAAGAAAATGACGTACGCCGCATAGGCGAGGGATAGAAACAAGAGCTCCGCGGGTAATGATCACTTTGGGCGGGATTGTCCCGAAACGCGGGGGCGGGACGGGTATCAAGTGCCGAATTAAACATAAATGCTTTTCCTGCGTCAATATCTCTATCCCGAATTTTGGACGACTTCAGGTCATCACTATCTGTCCTCTTTGTCGTGTCGCTGACTAGAATCATGGTTCTCGAAGCTGAAGATCTCCCGGATTACAAAAACCTTCCTCCCGTCCCAGGGATGCCCCATGGCTGTGCATGGGGACTGTTCGACAAAAATGGCCAGAAAGATCAACTCGGCACTCTCAACCTTCTGACTCCTAAAAAGGTTCAACGGGCAAAAGAGGAGATCCAGACAGGGGCGAGAGTATCCCTGAAGTAAGTCTGCTCGGTGAGGGACTGGGAGGTCGGCTACGAGAACACCCTGAGAACTGAAGATCCATGCAGTTGGCCACTTGAATGCATCCGCGATCCCGGACACAACCGGAATCCTATAGTGCATAATTTTCTCGATCTCATGCCGGCCCTCATAGGTCACGATGATGAGATCATTATCAACACTCAGACAAGCAGTCAATGGGACGGGTTGCGTGAGTGCGCCGTACGCATAGAGCCAAAAAAACAATTCACTCATCGCGGCAACAGGGCATTGGGCATATCAACCAACGGGCCAATACTACAATGGACTTACACATGAGGAGATCAGTGGTCCAAACCCAAATACGCGAAATGGAATTCAAGGTGAGCGGTTGTCATGTAGACAAAGCCTGGCGTTGACCCGTCATAATAGAATGGCTCAAGCAGGGAGGCGTGGTGGGCCGAGGGGTCCTCCTCGACTATGCCTCATGGGCAGAACAGAAAGGGATTCAGTATTCTGCTGCCAGCAAGCACTTGATCAGCGAAAAAGATCTTGATGCCGTAGCTGCGGCTCAAGGAACGAAATTTCTACAGGGTGACATTCTGATTGTTCGCACTGGTTGGATCAAGTGGTACAACACTGCGACCGATGAGGAAAGAGTTCAGGGATGCAAAGTACATCACAATTATTGCGGTGTTGAAGGGACTGCTTCCTCCATTGAGTGGTTGTGGAACCATCATTTTGCAGCTCTGGCCGCTGATAACATGGCTTTCGAAGCCTGGCCGGCAGAGATGCCTTATCGTACGTTTCTTCCGCAGTCCATAATCGACGACCACCACTAATGATGACCATCGCAGGAATTCATGACACCGCGCTGGGGCTTTGGGGTACCCCTCTTGGCGAGCTTTGGGACCTGGAGCAACTGGCGGTGGAGTGTAAAAAGCATAACAGATGGACCTTTTTTTTCACTAGCGCACCGCTGAACATCGAGGGTGGGGTCGCCAGCCCCCCAAATGCTCTTGCAATATTTTGATAAATCAAAATATGAGGGTAGATACAAATTGTAACACCTGCAATGAATCACCTGCTTGTCAGTCTTTCTACGGTGATTGCTCGAGCCAACAGCCATCTATTGTAGAATATTTCCGACCTGTGAGCGTTTCTGTCTCGTGCGAAAAGAACACGAGGGTGAAATGTCAGTTATGCCGACAGTACGAGATAGAAATATCATTCCCTGTCCTTTTCCCTGGCCGGTTCCTGAAGCCTGTGAAGTGGTTGAGATGGTATTGAGAAATGGTCCGTGGCCAAAATGGAATGCCCTCAGCGTGCCATGGGAGATCCGACAGTAAGAGAAGAATTATGACGCGGATAAGGTGAAATTCGCCTCCGTCCGGAAGCCAGTATGTCATCTTATTTCTCTCCTATAGAATGTGAATACCTGAGTAGCCTCCTTCATTGATCTATATATTCGAAATCCTTATGACTGCATTTCCTGTATGCCTCCCGCCTTGACAAGGTATTACGTAGAGGACCACTTGAGCGCCGTCGCAGCGCCTCTTGTACATAGCTTCTTCGGCGGTTTGTCAATGTCTCCAGGCAGGCAATTCTATTGATTGGAGCGAACACCTGACACTCATATCAGCAATCGAATACTTCGACCAAATTGGTAGACCAAGTCAATGGCCGACCATGGCACCCTGTTCAGCTGACTCAGGTGTTAAATTCATCAGTCAACGTGACAGGGTATTTAGTACTCACTCTCTGCATTTTAGAAGATAGCGAGGGCATGTGGCTGACTTCCAACCCCACCTAGACCGAGTCAGTCTGGTCCCATCACAACCTGGTGAGCCAACTCGCCAGAAACATTTGAGGGGCTGCTGACAAAGAAGAAATGATACCGGTTATGGCGTTGGCAGGCTTCAGCGAGTTGTTCCAGGTTCCACATCTCTCCTATCGGACAACCCCAACGCGGGAGCAGGAAAGAGTGAAGATGCCAGTCGTACGGTGTCGGCCAGGATTCGAAACTTGGTGCATCTCCCGCGACCGCAGCGAAGTAGTTGTCGTGGAGAAAGTCCACCATCTCCTCACTCACCTCTACTCCGACATAGACTTGTTTATAGGGTGAAATCTGAGCAAGACTGTCCCGCGCGTTCTGGTCGAGATGATTATAGTTGTCGATCCAGCCCGAGCGGACCATAAGGATATCTCCAAATCGAAATTCCGTTCCTTGTTCTTTGGCGCATGCGATGAGCTCGCTGAGAGAAATAGCATGGGTCGTGTTTGGATCGTAGAGTTTGTTGTGTCTCTGAGCGTAACTCCAGTAATCAATGAGAACTCCTCGTCCCGCTACCATCATACCGGTTACCAACCTTCTTGGGCCTGTGAAGAAAATCTGTGGTGAATACGCATGACATACCTATGCCATGCTTTGCCCAAGCTTGCATCCCACAGCGTGACGTAGTTTCGATTTCGTCTTGGGTCAGCTGCCCACGTTAATACCCGCAACCCTAGAGACAGTCTCAATCAACCTCACATCGTTGTAGAAGACCCACTTGTCTCCGTGTTTAATGCTCCCCTGCACAAAGTGAGTTCTCTCGAGGTGAAATTGAAAACAGTGAACAATACGTGACGAAACCCATCCCACTGTGAATTCTTAGCTCCTACTCTATCGTAAAGAGATAATAGAATGTCTCACCTGAGAGCCAGATTGAGTGTTCATGTCATAAAGGTCGTCGTTGCCTGCAGGCCCAAGAGACTTGATCTTATGCTTGAAAGGTTCACGACCAAATACAGGTGGACTAGGAAGATCTGCCTGCCAGCTGACCAGTGTTGTCAGCACCATCAAGGCCAAAAATGGGGTCACACTTGCTCTAGATTAATTGTTTCGCCGGCAGATATAAGCTGTGCCGCCGCCAGCCGACGTCTCGGAGTGAGCAGGTTCAGTCGACCAAGCTGTGTTCAGATCGGTCAGCAAAGCTCAGTATTCCTCACAAAGCACGACGGACCTCGTCTCCTTCACCCCAGAACCAAGCTGCGCCCTTTGGTGCACCAGCTATATCTGGCAATTCTGAGCGCTTTGGGAGCTTTTCTGAATCCGGGTCAAACAACATTTTCGATAATAAGACCAGTATGGTCGGCTTCTGCTGGCAAGTTTTATCGGATTCTGAGAGCAAGCCTTCTTACAACTTCAAGTTGATTTCACGATTAATTCAAAGTCCCGGGGATCTAATTCCGAGGTCTCAGTCTAATGACAATGACAAGGAAGTTTCTTCCGGAATTATGCCCCAAAGGAAGGTACATGAGGACGTGAATGGGAGTTTAATGGGTCGTGCTCTCGGAGAATCTGTGTCACGGACCGTGCCCCGAGTATTGCGGTGTGGAATCCGGGAAAAGTCTCTACTGGCTGGTGTCCTTTTCTAGATGTTTGATCAGCCGGAGATCATTCTTATCTCTTAGCAAAGAGCAGACTGATTCTTGGGCGTCCAGTCTGAGGTCATAACCCTACACGATTCGGTCGGTCATACACCCCATTCCAAAGTACGGTGGCACACGATGGAATGTGAAGGACTGGTTATATAAGACAGTGACTTCAATATACTGAAGTCTTTGAACCATTTCGCAGCCTCAGCTTGGATATGTAGTCGTTTTCGCTGTTGCAAGTGGGTTTAGAGCGCAAGCACCCGACATCCTGAATGATGATTATAAGCTAGTGAAAGATAGATAGCTGCTAATTGTTTTCATTTGCCCAATAATCACCGTCATGCACCCTTGGGTGACTTTTGGCAACATTCCGGAAACCATTGCTCCCTCCCACCACGCGGAGCACAGTTACCAGGTGACTATGGGCTCTCTTTGGCTTCCGCCCTCTTAGCTTTTGCGCCAAAGGCCACCAGTCCATGAGCTCCAAGTCTGCGAACGACTTCGCCGCTGAGCTTGTCGTCAACATTCGGAACGAAGCAGGCTGAGATGATGGCGCATGCACCAAAAGAAATACTGGCCAGAAAGACCACCGAAAACGACTTTGAGTATGCCTGTTTCATGGCCGCTGTTCCAATGGCAATAATATTATTCGTTATCCCAGGAACCTGCAAGAACGCCGATGCACTGCCAGAATTGAAAGCCGTGACAAACTGTTGCACAGAAGAGTCTGGTAACCCTGCTTCTACGATAGCAGGAACAACGTCGTGGGCGACATGAGATGCCAGCTTGTTGGAAAGGACAGAGGACAATATCGCGGCTGTCCAAGATTAACATCGTATTAAACTCGCGTTCAGCTGACACAAGCCAGGTGGCCAGACCAAGAAGAATGAAGAGCTCACTTACTTGACACAACAGCACCGATCGTTCGAAGGCTCCCGAAAACTCCGGCAGCCGCTCCTATCTCCCTCTGGTCATCGATCACGATCGTGACGAGCCCGATGGCGTAGCCTTCAAGGGCGCCCACCATCAAAGCTCCTAAGAAGCTCAAAGCAGTGGCCAGATGCTTATTCTCTCCCACCCCCGCCATACCGCCATTGAACGCGGTCATTGCGGTGCAAGCGAAGACTAACTTCCACTTAATGTGGCCACCGACGACGGCAGTGGCAGTGCCGAGCATCTGGCCACCCACAGTGCCAGCGAGCACCGTGCAGGTAAGGATGCCTGAATAGACAAGATCGGAAGTGAAAATCATCGATACCATCATGGGATACAGATCTTGAAAGCTCATGTTTAGTATACACGCTTGGGCAAAGGAGAGCGGTGAAGATGCTTACCGCTGATAGAAAAGTACATCATACCGCCAACCGTTGTCACGACGACAAGGTTGGAATAGTCCAAATTTCTGAACAGGTGCATTGGAATAATGGGCCGCTTTAGGGGGGCGTAGAGCTCTGCGATGCGACGTTACCGATGCTCGATAGAACCGATTGCTGGGGGCCATACCATATAAAACGAATGCAACACACGTGCAAAACCCGATAACAATCGTCGAAATCACATGAGCCGACTTCCAGGGGTACTGAACTCCTCCCCACGAAAGTCCCATGATAAAGAGGAGTAGACCTGCTGTAAAGAGGAATATGCCAAAGAAATCGATATCTCGACATTCCTGCATCTTAGATCGGGTTCTGTGGAGGTTATTGAACTTGGGAGGGTGGTAGAAGAGGAACCATAGGAGAGCGTCAATGGCGTCTGTCAAGGTATTAGCTTTCGTCCGCTTCAGATTATCCGGAAGAGGCCATACTGAGGACGATCATGAGGTAGTAGTCCCATCTCCACCCTCGGGACGTGTGGACTATGAAGAGGCGCGTCCAGATAGGTCCGAATGCCATGATTGGAAGTCCCAGAGCATACATGAAGAAGAGGCCGTAAAATCGATGGCGGACCGGAACCAGCTCCGCAACCACATAATTAAAAGATTGTTGAGCGGCGGCTGCGAGGCCAATCAGGACATTCGCACCAATGAGTTGGTTGACCGTCTTCGCCGTGGCCGCGACACAGCATCCCACCAGAGCGAGAAGAGATGCAGCAATGAAGAAATATCGACGACCAAAGATATCAGAGAGACGACCCACGAGAGTAGTCGCGATGCCGGTGCACAAGGTCCACGCCAGAGCAACCCAGTTGATGTTCTGCGAAGGCCCTATGCATATCCTGTCAGCCCTCACGACCAGCGACCATCGTGTGCCGGTGGAACAGAAAGGTGATCGAAGAAAGATGTGGAGGATAGGACTTGCCAATGTCTGCGTTAATGTACTGCAAAGACGTCGCGGGCATAATCCAACCGCCGTATGCGACAGTGGCCGAGAGCACAAGAGCAGCGTACGTGCCAATAAAATTCACTTCTCCGTAAGGACTCTTGGTGGTAATTTCAAGGACATCGTCCTCAGAGGCGGCCGGTGCCAGTTCACTCCCAAGGGAATCTTCAATCTGGGTGATCTCGCCTTTGTCTTGTGCGACAGGGGAAGCCATGGTTTCGGACTCGGGGAATGTGCTCGCTTGGATTCAAGCAATAGTGACTCTGTGCTTGGGTCGAGACCATGGCCGGGGTAGAAGGAAGTATATCAAGACCTGCCGCAAGCTGAGGGCCACTCTTTTGGCCAGCGGATTGCTCGACCCGTAGCACGCGAGATCGGAGCACGGCCGGAGGCGATCCCCACGCATGGTTCTAGATCTTGTAACAATCATGCCTTTCATGCGATATTTTAGCCTTCGCATCCAGGGATCGGAAATGAATCTCCGAGGACAGCTGGAGTTGAGGACTCTCTTGGCAGGTCCACCGGGGTTGGGGTGGTGCGGGGAGGTCGGGGGTGAGGAATGGAGGCCGGGGTGCCAAGCTGACTAGCCATATGTCAACTAATTGGACTCTCCAGGATTCAAATACCGGTGTCCTCCTCGACCGGGTGTCGGACCTTGTCCCGGGCCTGGCGAAGGCTCGTTTGTGAGCAGGGCTGGGCTCTGTATCTCTGGGAAATATTCAACATTAACAGCAATTTTTTGGACGCACACCAAGTCTTGGCGCCAGGTGTGGCCGACCAATAATATCAATCTAATTTTCCTCTTTCTCCAATGGTCAATTTATGGAATACTCAGTCCAACGACCAAGTAGCAAAGGCCGGGACATCAAGGTCATCGATCCTTCTTCCTTGCGTGTATATATTTAGAGAATAACAACAGCTTCACACCAACTGATCCCACCATAACACCACTACTTCATGCAAATTCGGCCCCAGAGAGGTCTGCGCTTATGAATGAGCCAACAAGAATGTCTATTGACGTCATATTAGTAACACGGCATCGGGCACTTGGGCTAGCCCTGGCGGTGTTTGGCCAGCTATATCGCTTCTTTCTTAGTTGGCTCACCTATGATCTAGATCAAACAGAATCAGGCCAACCGCCGCCAATGCCGAAGCGGGCGATCTGGATTGTAGGACATCGATTCAACGCTAGAAGAGGGAAAGGAAGGCTAGCTCGTCTGCTGCGTTGATTATTCATGGAGGAGCTGTCCTGGACCCTTCGTCCTCAAACACAATGGTCGTTCCCCCCTGCCTCTGCCTTTTTTGCCGAGGCCTTCATGGATGAATGGTACTATGGAGTCACGGGGGTCGACGTTCGGGAACACTGAAGGGGTAGTCAAGTGCGGGGTAGTGCGGACGGACGAATAGGCCCAAGGGTTGGCTCCCCTCTCCCCTGCGCTCTCTCTCCCCATCTCCACAAATTGTGCTTCAGCGCGATATTCTTTACTTCAATCCTGCGCAACCATCCTCGTCACGATGGATCATTTGGGCGGGCGGGCTCGTTCCCTGGCCACGTTATAATCTGCACGGCTATATGACATTACCCTCCTGGATCGTCCACTATCTGCGCCATGTCAACCGCAGAAGAGGGCGCGGCCTACCGACTCAATACCAATCGCTTACGAGCGTCTGTCGCGTGTCAAACCTGCCGAAGGAGAAAGATAAAGGTTTTCAATGCAGTTCGACGTTTGATTCGCGGATGACTGACATTTACCAGTGCAACGTCCAGTCGCTGAAACCGGGAGATCCTTGCAAAGTCTGTAAGAGCTCGGGTGCAGAATGTGTTGTCATATACGATGACAACCGTAAATTGTATGCGCCCTCCCTTTCTGGCTAGCATACCGTCATTCACCACAAATAGCAACGCACCAAAGAAGTATGTTCGCCAGCTGGAAGAGCGTGTCCAGTCGCTCGAGTTGCTTTTGAGGTCTACCAGTGGCATCGACCCGGTAGAGGTGTCTCGTTCAAGAAACGCGCAAGATTCGACCATGAGCCCTCCCCTGACCTCACACCCCCAGCCACTCCAGCTAGCGTCTCCGAAGGACGACATCGTGCCCCGTGCGCCAGGTATTTGAACTCGACGGAGCCCTTTTGAGTCCTTTGGTTGAGGAATGAAATAGGAAATACCCAGAACCCTCCAGAGCTCGAACCTCCGACGGACCCGCCTCGTGCGATGTCTGATCAGAGTGCCTATAGCACATCTGGAGCTCTGATTGAGGCTCCGGGCGGTCATGAGTTCGTGAATGGCTTGACCCCAATACCAGAGATCCCTTTGGCAGACCTCAGTTCTCCTCTCTCCGACAACGTCTCGTTTGGAGGAAATATAGGTTCGTCGCAACTCGCTTACACCTCACATTCTGTGCCATTTCATAACGCCGTATATCATAGAGAACACTCTGAACCCCTCTGAACTCGATTCTCGGTCGAAAACTCAAAATTTCCATACCGCCGCCCACACTCTGCCACTAAACCTTTGGAACCATGATATTGTTGATGAGAGGCATCCACAGCTAGCGAGTCCCTTGAGCTTTGACCACGGTCACCTCGTTTTCCCCGATACCCACGTCAGCTCGACCAGTCAGTGGCAACGCATCGCTCCGACAGACCATTGCGCTCCGGACACGTTTAATGAGACACACGAGTTTCGACTCAAATATCTCAATAAGTGGTGGAGTTTTCAGGATATGAACATCCGGATGGTGGAGCCTAAGCTCTTTATGGATGGATATACAGATGCCGTCCGCTCCGAACATTATTCAACGTTTACACTACATGCCATGATGGCATGCGCTCTCCGTCTTGATAAAGATGAATCTGTGCGATCTTTGAGTGGGATATTTGCCGAACGGGCCAAAAAAGAGGTCGCCAGAGAGCTGGAGAGCCCTAATATGTCCACCATTCACGGCCTCTGCCTTCTCAGCGACTACGAATGCACCAATGGGAGTGAAAATGTTGGGTGGATCTACGTTGGTATTTATATCCTCCTGACGCTCGGTGCCTTTCTAACAGGATCAGGAATTGCGTGCCGGCTGCTCCTGGACCTTGGATTGCATCAAGATTGTGCGCATCGCGCTCACACCGACCGGTCAAGCCCGGTGGATATCGTCGCTCGACAGAGAATCACGTTCGGTTGCTACGTTTATGAACAAGTGTGGAGCCTCTTACTAGGCCTCCCTTCTTCGATTAACGTCTTGAACCTGGACTTCTCTCTCCTGCCCTCAGACTATTCAGATTGCCAGATCCAGCTCCTGGCGGCATGGGTTGATTTAAGCTCCCTCATGGCGGAGATGGTGGCTCTTTTTAGCCGTTCCAAATCGGACCATGAAACGACGCGCAAACAGCTAAAATGCCTCGATGAGGCCTTTCAGATACTCGAAACTTCGTTTCGATCACGTTGGACCGAAGAGGATCAGATGTCTTGGCCTCCATCCATCTGCGCACTCTACATGCAATTCTACAATGCTCAAATCCTCTACCACAAGACTATTACGGCGAACCGGCGGAGGTTTTGGCCCGACCGGGATTCAGAAGACACCAACGATCTCCCGCCATATACGCTGGAAATGTCCCAAAGAATCATGTATGACAATGCGGTCAAGATTGCGCAGATATTGGAGCTTCGCCGGCGCGCCTTTGAGGAACGAGGCTTTGCTCTGCTAATGCTGGACATCATATTCACTGCGACAAGCACTCTGATCACCAGTATGGCATCATTTCAAGGCGATCAGAGCAGCGCGTTGAAAGACTACAAGTGGCTGATATGCTTTATCGAAGCCTGCGAGAGTCTCAAAGATCACTATCCCGTCGTGAACCGAATGGTCACGGTTCTGAATTCGCTCCTTGAAAGCACCGGTCTCATTCGGTTCATTTGGAGAGGGACACCGACTGTGCCAGCCATTTCCAATCCCCTCGTCACCATTCCTCCTTCCTCAGACTCCGCATCAACCGGCCCTGACCGGCAGGGTAGAAGAGCGGTGCCTTTTAATCTGAAGCGCTGGTGCCAAGACGACGATCCTGTGGCCGCCTCAGCGTCCTGGTGCCAGCAGTCTCATGCTCATGCTCGTGATGCGACTCTCAATATGTCCGAGGCTCAGGTTGAGTCCCCGACATTTGGATCTCTTGCAGGAGATGCGGTGTACAGATGGGATCACCTCGGTATATTGTCACCTTGGGGATAAGAGGGCCCGTCCACTGGAGTGTGAATCTCCGGCTTCCCAACTATTTCTCGAGGAAATCATGGTTTGATAGTGTGCCACTAATTCAAGACACTGGAGGGGAATTTCCTTGAGATGTAAATTAAGAGCGAAACACTGTCAGAATATCTCGATGGAAAGGGTGGAGGACTGCCCGCGATGTCGGAGTCGCTGTAAGAGGTGTGGAATGCTATTCTCAACCAGCCTTCCATGCTGGCCAAAATATACGAAAACCATGAGGCAATATAATTTTCGGATACCGGAGTGGATCCATGATCACACCCTTTACTGTCGAGGGAGTATAGGCCGTACAATGTTGGGTCTTGCTCATCTTCACGCGAATGAGGACAAGACAGGAATAGAGAGCCTTCTTCATTCATATCGACATTGTGCTCTATCAGGTTCATCACTCACACGTACCACGACATCTATCTCCCTTTTCCTCCCACCCAGGGCCAATGTGGTATCTTGAGCGCTCTTACACACGACTTATCACCATGGGAGGAGAATGAGATGGTTGATGTGTCCATCATGGGCTGTGGCTCCTCACCATCCAATGGATCGCGTTGATCAGATCTGCGGAATTCTTACTTGCAGCCGAAAGTTGAGGGAAATACCCAAAGGCATGAGGAAGACCTGGATAAATGTCCACCTTCACAGGTACACTGGAAGCCGGTTAGAGATTGAAGAGCGAGGGTCGGGGACAGACCCTGCTGCGCGTAACTTATCGGCGTAGGCAAGGCCCTCGTCACGTAAGGGATCCATGCCCGCAATTTGCATGTATGTGCATGGGAGACTGCGGAAGTTTTTCGCCAGTAAAGGCGACACTTCAGGATCCTCTGGATTGGGCGCATTCAAGTAACCGAAGAAGAGCTCCATGGAACGCTTCGACAAGAGCGGTGCGTCTTTGAGGTCTTCCAGGCTTCGTAGATTCAGCTCTGGAGGGTAGTGATCGATGTGACAGACCGAAGGGATCCTTAAAATTTGACCTACGACCGAGATCCCTTCATTTCGGGCACGATGTGCGAGGATGGCGGTCTGTCCATCAGCGAGATCTCCTTGTCAGGTGGGAGGTGTTGATTTGGACATACTGTGTTACCGCCGGAGCTACTTCCAGCAAGGATAATCTTCTCCTTATCGACACCGAGATTTTCCGCATGCTCCCTGGTCTGTTTCTGTCAGCGTCCGGGAATGGAGACCAACCCAATGTCCTCACCCATTTAAACGCCTCCCATGAATCGTTGAGGCCCCGTGGGAAGGGATGCTCCGGAGCACTTCAAAAGGTTAACGAATGGGAAAGAGGTGAAGCCTGCTCAAACTCATACAGCCTGTAGTCAACACTGACCACCACGACAGAGGCCTTTACACATGTAGAGCGACAGGCAATGTCTTCTCCTTCCAAATCCCCAAGAGTCCATCCACCACCATGGTTACTGGGAGAAATCAGCGTTTTCTGACCCATCACGGATCCAGAGTTCCCGGCAACGTACTACAAGACGCAATATCCGTTCGGGCGGTATGAGGTCGGAGTGTATACTCGAAGCAGGATACTCGCACCATCAGAGGTAGGCATGGGCACATCTTTGACGGACAATCCTTCGTTGATCGGTGGAACTAGGCTCTGAGCTCGTTGTTTCAATTCGACCATGATCTTCCTGAGATGTTCCGGTGACCCAACCAGAACAGGGACGTCATCATAGTGCTCTTTATAGAACTAGTCCAGTTATTAAACACGAGCACGATCGGATTGGAGCCTGCTTACATCTTGCCATTCTTTCGTCGGTTTCCCAAGTTCAGCATATGGCGAGCTCGCCATAGTTATTGCCCGTATCTTTTCCCAATCGCCCTCTTCCAGCAAGGTCAGAATCACAATCTGCAGATACGATATGCCAATAGATGGGAAATATTAGAGGCTCAGGGTTGCTCTTGAAAGGGAAAATTGACATCAGCTTGGAGAGAGGGTGGTAGCCAAGACGGTTTCTATCCCGTTTGATCCGAGGCCTGAAACGGGTCCCAGCTGTTCCCATGACACGATAAGCGGTATTCACACCATAACTATAGCCTTTTGCTGCTCCCAATTATATTTTGATGACTGAAGGTATATGTGACACTGGCCGAAAAATAATGGAAATCAAGAATGCATCCTGCACGCCTTCGAATGCCCCAAATGATGATTCATTATACGATGGGCCTCGCTCTCCCACTTCAGCTCTCTTCTACACTGGTCATGAAGTTGATCACAAATTACGTCAACGGCTTGATTAGATGACATGACTCTTCAATGTTAGCTACTCTATTGGTCAAGACTTTTACTTCCTCGCTGCAAGACAAGAAAGTACACTCTGGCAGGACGAGACGGTCTCGAGATTGTCCTCGGGACATACGAGCTCCTATCAGGCAAGAAAGGAGTGACGGCTGGGACCAGTTCCTCCTGGAGCCTGCCACTTATGATTCACTGACCTCTTTGTCTCTGGTGTTTCAAAGATGGCAAGCTAAAGTTTTGTCATCTGCTAACGTCGCGCCGACTACGTGTAGGAAGGATCCCACCCAATCCTATTCTTTTCTTCTGGACGATCTAGCTCGGTAATCATGACGAGAAGCGAGGCTGGAAATACAACCTGCTTTGTTGACAGCTATGGCTATGACAAGCACCTTTGATCCAATTTGGGAACCGAACTTGTGGACAGAGCATGTCAACACTCGAGCTCATCCGTGCTGTGGGGTGACCGCAGCGCACGCGGGCACTTGGTATGGATCTGCGGTGCGGCAGGGAAGAAATTGCCGAGCACCCGAGCCCCGTCTTCCACGGCTGAAGCTCATCACGAGAGCGTCAAAATTCGGGTAGAAAGCGGATCGGCGGAGGCGGACCGTCTTTCAACCTCAAAGTGGAGAAGTATCGGATGTGGTTTTCCTCTGACGGGGTTTGTGCCGCATTGTCACGTTATCGGACCAATACGGCATAGACAAGGCCCAAGTCGGCACCCCAAGAAGGTTTCAACGTTCCCTGAGATTCAGTCTTATGATCGCTATCAGCGCTCCTGAAAACCGAGTCTGTCATCCTGCTGGCAAGCTCCTCTCAGATTCTGAACTCAAGTGGTCTGAAAACCTAGCAAGAGCGCATCAGCCATGGGGTCGATTGCAAACGACAACCCAAATGGGGTATCTTTGACTTACCGCGTCAATACGGGCTACAAAGTCACAGAAGAACGCCTTGGAACGACGCGACATCTGCGGGTGGTCGTGGTGGGAGCGGGGGCTAGCGGCCTCAACACCGCCCGTCATATGGAGTTACACATGGAGAACTTTGATTTGACCATTTACGAGAAGAATGCAGACGTTGGTGGAACATGGTTTGAAAACAAGTAGGGAGTGTTTTGGTTCTGTGATCGAGCACGAACTCGCAAATTCTAACCAGGTTACAGATATCCGGGTTGCGCTTGCGACATACCTTCCCACAATTACCAGTTCACATGGGAGCCCAATCCCGACTGGTCACATTTGTATGTATCCAACGTGGCGTTAGTATTGGCGCTGACACGAAAAGCTATTCGACATCTCAAGAGATTCTTGAATATTTCAGGGCCATTGCGAAGAAATATGAATTGTACAAGTACATCAAACTCAATCACATGGTCCAAAGCGCCTCATGGGATGAGGGCGAGGGCGTATGGAGAATCAAAATCAAGAATCTCGCCACCGGAGAGATTGTCGAGGATTGGGGTCATATTTTCATCAACGGTTGTGGTATCTTGAAGTACGTTGTGGCATGACAAACTCGAGAGACTCACTGACACCTTCTGAGCAATTGGAAATGGCCCGACATTCCAGGACTTCATTCGTTTAAAGGAGCTCTCATGCACAGCGCTGCTTGGAAAGATGAGTACGATCTCAAAGGAAAGGACATCGCCGTCTTGGGCTGCGGCTCATCTGGCGTCCAAATCATTCCCACCGTGCAACCAGGTAAGAAAAGGACGTCCCGGAAAAGCAAGCTTTTGGCTCAGGAAATGTACAGTCGTCAAGTCTCTGACGACCTTCATCCGAACTCCAACCTGGATCACCGCAGGATTTGCACAAAGCCATGCGGGACCTGATGGGTCGAACTTTGCTTGTAAGTGGAAGTTCCAGTCTCCAAATTGGGACATGTTTGACCAAACCACAGTCAGCAAAGAACAGAAGCAAGAGTTCCGTGACAACCCTGAAAAGTACAAAGCCTACAGGAAGGAAATCGAAAGCGAGCTCAACCACCGCTTCAAATTTGTAGGCACACCTCCAATACCTTGCCCTGACAGTCGCTAATAGCGGTTGACCAGATTGTCATGGACAGCCCAGAACAAGAAGAAGCACGGGTGTATTCCATAAATGAGATGAAAACCAAGCTCGGGAACGACGAGCGACTGACGTCCGCTCTGATTCCCAACTTCGGCGTTGGCTGCCGCCGTCCGACCCCGGGCAACGGCTATCTTGAAGCATTGTCCGCCAAGAACGTCAGGGTGGTCACTGACCTTATATCTGAAGTGGTACCAGAAGGCATCAAGCTCAACACCGGTGAGGTGATCAAGATTGACGCCTTTATTTGCGCCACCGGTTTCGACATCTCGTTCTTTCCACGATTTAAGATGACCGGCCGCAATGGCAAAGTCCTTTCAGAGCAGTGGCAGGAGAAGCCCGAAGCATACCTTTCTCTAGCTGCGGAGAACTTTCCCAACTACTTTAGTAAGTTTCCAAACCGTCGCTGACGGAAAGATCCAGAGAGTTTGCCACGTAAACTCCTATATTACCCCGCAGCTTCTGACACATCCAGTGTTTCTCGGTCCGAATGCCCCGGTTGGACACGGGTCTGTTCTTCCCATCATCGAGCACGCGACCAAGTATATCATCAACTTCATGAAGAAGATTCAGACACAAGGCATCAAAGCCGTCTCACCGTCTCCAGCGGCCATCAAGGATTTCAATATCCACACGACGGAGTTTTTGAAGCGGACAGCATGGGCTACACCATGCAGAAGCTGGTTTAAAAACGGTACCGTGGACGGCCCGATCGTGGCACTGCACCCTGGAGGCCGCATTCACTGGTTTCATATGTTACAAGACATTAGATATGAGGATTGGGAGTACACTTATTTAACCAACAATCGGTTCCAATATCTGGGCGATGGATTTTCCACCATGGAGCTTCCAGGCAAAGATAATGTGTGGTACTTTGATAGTCCGGAGGATGGATACAGAGATTACTGAGTCTCAGCCGTAGCTTCCAGCAATAGAATTTGGAAATTGGAAGTTGTCCGTCAACATTGGTTGTTGGCGCCATCATTTACTGGATATTTTGAGAGCCAATCGCACGGTAGTATGTTTCAACAGATATCCGTCACTTGTAGATAAATAGCTCAAGCTTCAGCTGGGTACTCTGGAACTACTTCCGTCACTCCGTTGTCAACGGGATAAGCGTCTTCCCTGGGCGTCCAAGAATCTAACCACCGACCATTCCTGAGAGGTTGGTTAGACAGTCGATAAAAGGCGCAGCAAGTCTGGCAATTCATACCTCCATTGGGAGCCAAGGTCGTGGCTGTCACAAAGCTCGCCCTACCGGAAACAATCCACACAAGGGCTTCTGCCACCTCTTCGGGGAGTCCCTGTCTCCCCAAGGCCATCTCTTTGGACATTTCATCGACATTAGTGTCGTGGTCGTCAGGCACTTCTCCTAACATCGGGGTCTTGATGACTCCAGGACAGATTGCGTTGACACGGATCTTATACTTGGCATAATGCATGCCATCCGCTTTTGAGAATCCAATGACGGCGTGTTTCGTGGCGCAATAGGCGGGCAAGTTATCGTACACCCGTAGCCCAGCCATGGACGCAACGTTGGCAATGGCACCTCGAGCTTCGAAGAGGCTGTCATTGGCCTTGAGCGGTTCCTGATTCATCATCTGGGTGAGCTCTGCCTTTTGGCAGAGCCACATACCACGACTGTTGACGGCGAATTGCTTGTCCCACTCTGCAAGCGAATACTCGGTGGTGTATCCAGGCAACAGAATGCCAGCCACATTGCAAGCATAGTCAATCCGCCCGAATGCCGCGACAGTCTTCCCAATCAGAGACTTGACTGATGTTTCAGATGTGACATCTGCAACTCAAATATTAGAAATGATCAACAGTCAGAATTCAGGAGCATAGCTTGCCAGTAGGGATGGTAGCAATCTCGACCTCCTTATATTGTTCCTGAATTTGCCTTTTGGTCTCCTCCAGCGACGTGCCGTTAATATCCGCGATCGCTAGTCTCCGACAGCCCTCTTTCGCAAGGAGCTTCGCCGTTGCACGACCAATGCCTGCTTATCGTCAACATCGTTTTAACTTGGATACATTTGATCCTGCACAGGGAGGTGTGTTACCGGAAGCAGCCCCGGTTACCAGAGCTACACCGGGAAAATGCATATTGGAAAGTCCAATCAAATCCAATTTCAACTGATGGGCGGGCTCTTTGCGATCGCATTCGGCAGTGGCAACATATGAATATAACTTGGCCGCCAGAGGCTGGGGGCCGTGTCGGTACGATAACCGCACCGATCCAAGCAGGAGCCGAGGACCGGCGACGGCCCCGCGTTAGGTAGACAACCCGGCGGAAGCCACCGGCTGTTTGGTGTT